>Ga0209960_1000067_pt1 | contig 384627 bp, 377 predicted proteins | sample ThiBiot_500_plan_2_FD_183947 | JGI IMG/M metagenome (GOLD analysis project Ga0209960, IMG submission 183947) | Wastewater bioreactor microbial communities from Cape Town, South Africa - Thiocy_expt_500_plan (SPAdes) | ecosystem: Engineered > Bioreactor > Thiocyanate-remediating >...
CGGTTATCCGCCGCTCGCCCACCCTTGTCGGTTGGCTTGCCCGGCAATAGCCCCGAAATCCGCGCCCACTGCGCATCGCTCAACATGTCCCGATCCATTGCTCACACGCAAATTCCACATGTAAACACAAATCAACTACTGTGAACAGACCCTAGAGATAACCGCCAGTTCATCAATGCTGTTTTCTGGATTATGCGCACAGGCGCACCGTGGCGGGATTTGCCGCCGGATTACGGGGATTGGAGCAATACGCACCGCCGCTTTATCCGCTGGCGCGACAAGGGCGTCTGGGAAAGATTACTGGAAGCCCTAATTGACGATCCGGATTATGAATGGCTTATGATTGACGCCAGCCATTGCAAGGTTCATCCCCATGCCGCCGGGGCCAAAGGCGGAAATCAGGATATGAGCCGTACAAAAGGGGGCTCAACACCAAGATACATCTGGCCGTGGATGCGCATGGTATGCCGGTCAGAGTTCTTATTACACAAGGTACCACAGCGGATTGCACGCAGGCTGATCGCCTGATCGAAGGACTTGATGCGGATTATTTGCTGGCGGATCGCGGCTATGACAGCAACGCAATTATTGAACAGGCAAGGAGACAGGGTATGGAAACCGTGATCCCCTCAAAGAAAAACCGCACAGCACAAAGGTTTTACGACAAAGAACTCTATAAATTGCGGCATCTTGTCGAAAACGCTTTCCTCCATCTCAAGAGATGGCGCGGCATCGCCACAAGATACGCCAAAAATACCGCCTCTTTCCTCGCCGCTGTGCAAATCAGATGTATCGCTCTCTGGACAAATATCTCGTGACTACACTATCTAGCGCATTTGCACGGCCGACCTATAAGTGGTCATTCTGTCAAAATCCGTCCAGGCATATACCGGATCAACCATGGAACTGGTGGGAATCATGAATGTCGCCATGTCCACGACTCCATACACCGTGCGCCCGATCGTATGCAGGACTCCCGCCACCACTCCGGCCGTCATGCCGTAGAGAGGCCCTTTCTCAAGACTGGCTATCTTTATGTTTTTCGGGATTTCCAGGACCGCTCCACCGGCATTGGCAGCGCCGGTAGCAAATTTTCCACCTGCATTTTCGAAATAATTGTCCGCCATGGCTGCATTGGGCAGCAAAAGGCATGAACCGGCCAGTATCCACAGTCCCATTCCCAGGTTTTTCATGATTGCCTCCAAATTGAATCGATTAAAGCAGGGCCAGTGTCCTATCAGGATGAAACTTCCTATGCTTTTCTTTCACCGGAATTACCCCACGTGCAGGAGATTTCAATCCCATATGTATCCTCTTCCTCCACCAAAGGAAAAATTGGCCTTGAGGATTATTCGATCCGAACCATGGGTTTGGCCAAAACCGATGCCGACAGTGCTTCGAACTTCACCGGGAGCGACAAAATGGACCACCGGCATTACGTAATGCTGCTGCTCGCGCAAGGGGTCGATATTTCTGACTCCGCCCGGGCCGCCGATGAACTGAATGCCATAGCGCAACCGCTTGTTTTTCTGATAGCTCAACTCAGTGAGGTAGCCAACCTCGAACAATTGCTCTTTCGCGCTTTCGCCTCGTATCACTTTTTCGAATGGAAAGTTGGCAATAACGATGAAAGGTCCGAAATCCTTTTGCAGCGTTGGTTTGAATTCCAGTTCAAGCGTGTCATCGTTGATTTTTGGAGTCCATTGCTCCACCTCGAAATACCACCCCAGGTCTACCGGCAAGACGCCTTGCTCCGCGATTCGTCCGCGAAACCGGAGCTTTGAACCGGCGTATTGCACATCCCCCCCGGCCGGACGCGCAAAATTGATGTAGTACGCCACATCTATTTTGTTGGTGAGGCCATACTCCAATTCAATGGCGGTGCGCATCATGCTCTGGCTCGCAAAGGTTGGGGAGGTGCCACCTTCTCCTTCCTTGCGCCCATAGGCAACGAAACTATTCAGAAGCTGCGGGCTGAAATTGCCTTTCCCCTGGGTGGCATATCCGTAAATCTGGAACTCGAAAGGGTCGACCGCTTTCGCGAGGGAGGAAAACAGCACGACGGGCAACGCAACCAGAATCAGGCAAAACTTGCTGGATTTCATTTCCCCAAATCCCCACCGTATAGCTTTCCGCTACGAAACGAAGAGGAAAAAGAAACGAAATCCGGCGTATAAGGCGCGCTTCTTTTTTTAACCGTTGTCACAACCCTTGCTCCCATGACAAGTCAGATAATAATTGGCTGGCTTGCCCGGAATGGGATCGGCTGGCTGAAATGCCGCTGATGCAGGCGAACTTAGCGGCGATGGATATTCATACCGGATCTGGTCGCGAGGAGGAAAATTTTCGCGCTGCTTGCAGGCTTCCGGGTATTGTGAATTTATTGTTGTGTTTTTGTTAACTTATTGTTAATAATAATAAGAATGATTCTTATTATACGCTATTCCCTGTCTTGGAGAAGGGTATTTTATGGTTGGCCTCACCCATGGAACCGAGGACGGGGAAGCAGCCGGGAAATAGCTGGAGATGGTTTGGGGAAATGGCTGACCGTGGCTTACCTGTCGCTGGAAGAAGCGGCTGGGGTGATGGGAATCAACCGGTAGCCTTCCTTTTTACTGTTCCACGATATGAAAACACCCCGCGGGCCGGTCAGCAGAAATGGAAAATCACTGCTGGCCCGGCTTTCCGCAACCTGAACGGGGGAGGACCAGGTTTCGCCTCCATCGCCGGATCGCATGAAGAGGAGGTGACTTCTCTCGGCATCGAATTCCACCCATGTGAGGAAGACGTTTCTACCGCTGGCCAGGACGTCGGGGTGGCTTGGCATTCTTCCGGGTGTGCCAAAGGGCTGGGGTTGCGAAAAGCGCTGGCCGCCATCGGATGAAAAGGCGTAGAACAAGCCTTGCCTGGCGCTTCCCTGGGTGAACCATGCGATATGGTAGTGGTTATCGCTGCCTATCGACAATGCAGGTCCATGTTCGGGGCAGCCCTTGAGTTCCCATTGGTCATGCGTGGCGCGCGACGAAAACGGCCTTCCATCCGATCCAAGCTGGACCAGTCCCAAATCCCGCATGTCGCCCGGATAAACAAATCGGGCGAGCACGACAGGATATCCCGCATGATCGAAAGACACGGCAATACGGCAACATTCGCAAACGGTATCGGCAAGCTTCCGGTCAACGGAATGATTGCCGTCTCCGGGGCCAAGCTCCCGGAAATAGATGGCATTGCCTGGTTGCCTCCAGTCAGTGCGGTCGCGTTCGTCAAGCCAGAATGCATATGGTTGGCCGGAAGGCCCTATCGCGAGGCGGCCTTCAAAGGAGTTTGCTTCCGAAGACATGCTGCTCAGGGGCATGGGAGTCGAAAAACTGCGGCCACCGTCGGTAGAAACGCTGAAAACCTGTTCTATCGGCTGCGCCCCTTCTGCGGCAAAGGTAGCGTAGATTTTGCCTGTGCCGTCCACCACGATGCCAGGACGGTTCTCGCCGCTCGCCTTGACGCGCAGTGCGTCGTTGTTCACGCGCACTGGCGCGTTGAAAGTTTTGCCGAGATCCGTCGAGTAATCGACATATACATACTGTTTCTCAGGCACGATCCGCCAGAGCCGGCCATCCGAACCAAAAAAGACGCTCACGAACAAACTCCCGCCCTGCGGATAGTGCGAGTAGTCGCTCCGGCCTGCTTCCAGGCGGTCGTGATCTCCATAACTGACGGGACTGAACGCAAGTGTGCCGAGCAGCAGGAGGCAAATCAGAAGAAATCCAAATCTGTTATTTCCGCTGCGCATGATAGGTACACCCTGGGGAAAAAGTGCCATACGGAGATTGGCCGGATATTCCGCGATCATTCTACTGCATGCTGTTTGCTAGGGAAGCGCTGAATAAATCTCCACTGGCGCGGCGGTGGGTTTGCGGGATGGGATGCGCGAAAGGCGACGACGCGAATGGTTGATCCCCTTCGCCAGGAGCCTGACAAGGCAGACCGCTCGCAAAACCCCGCCCCATAAGGGTTGCGGTAAAATCGGGCGAGACCGCGTAGGGCGGAGCAGTTTCTTCCGAAGGAAGATGCGACCCCGTAGCGGGCTGCTGGCGCCCCATGTATACTTTAGCGCGGTCTGGCATCCCCGACGCTGCCCGATCCCCGCTTCGCGGGGCCCCTCGGGCCACGCTCTGGGGAGCCACCGCGTTGCGCTCCTTGGCATCGTAGTCCCAGCTACGACCTTCGCCGCGCGCCTTGTGATCATCCCGATTTTACCAGCAACGCGCTCAGCGAGAATTTGTTCAGCGCTTCCCTAATATGCGAAAACCAGGCGGTAGGTAATCCGGTAATCAGGCGGGCTTTGGTAGCCATTGCGGTCCTTGACTATCGGCGTGCCTATCGACAATGCGGTATTCCAGTGCTTGCCTCCGGCGTACCGTATGCCGGGAGAAATATAAACGGTATTGCTACCCGAATTGGGGTCAACCAGGCCAGTAGTTTTCTGGCGATCCTGCCACATGCCGTTGAGCTCCAATACCGCTGTCCACGGCGCATTGTTGCTGCCAACAAAAAGATTGTTTCTGGCCACGCCGACGAAAGCATAGGAAAGTGCGAGGTTATAGTCAAAAGTATCGCCCAGGTCGGTTTTTTGCGCCCCCTGGGTCGCTACCGTATAAAGCACGCTGCTATCCAGCGAAAACTTTCCCATCGCGCGGGTGAAAGAAAAGCCGACCGCCGGATTCCATGATCCGCTGCTGGGCTGATGGTGCGTTTCGAAGCGCTCGCCTTGATTAGTCTGGACGTGGGTTGCGCCGGATGGGGTCTTGAGCGCAACTACCAGAGATAAATGATTCAGCTGATCCGGGGTATGAAAAAAACGATACTGACCGAACAGGGAGACACCGCCAAAACCTCCCGGATTGCCCAGTTTATCCACGGCATCCCCATCTTCATTGGGCGAACGTACGCCAAAACGCTGAACATAAGGAAGCCTGATGCCCAGGGTCAGGTTGTCGGTCACTCCGTAGGCGGCAAACACGGATGGGACCAGAAGGGATTTCACGCTGTGAACGTCCCCATGGGCATCATCAATCGCATTATTTTTCAAATTGAGAAGCAGGGAATCCGAAGCGCTGTTGAAACTCGTAAATTGCGTAATGAGGCCTCCGGCCCACATTCCGGCAGGAAGCGTTATGCCAGTCTGGGTAATGATCGGGGAGGCGGTACCGATACCAAACCCCAGGGAGCCGTGATCGGCCTCCGCGCTGGTGCAAATGGCAAAAGCGGAGATTGCAAGCAATCCCGGCAGGGTCTTCGACTGATTCATCCGTCCCGCTCCGAAAAATTTTCTTTTTTTCAAACTATAATTCAATGCAAAAGACCACATTCCATATATAGTTATTTACGTAGTGTAATATAATTTATGACGTTTATATGCGACAAATTGCCGCACCTGCTGGCATCAATACAACGAGTTGGGTCGAGGGTTTCGCTGTAAATATCCCTGCAAAACCGTGCCGCGACGGCGGTGAACGATGGACCTGGCACCGGAGTGCAGGTTACTTTCAGTGCTGCGGCATTGTCGAAATCAGTCATGAAGTTATCTTGTTGCCTGTCCCTGGAGATTGATAATGAAATCGAAACGTCTTATCGCAACCTTGTTCGCTCTTGGCCTGCTTGTTTCCTGCGCGCATACCGATCCTCAATCCACGGACATGAGCAGTGCAATCCGCAATGCCAGGACCAGGGCCGACCACAGCGCCCTGGCCCAGTACTACGAGAACGCGGCGAAAAGAATGCAGGCAAAGGCGAAGGTGGAGAGGAACATGATGAATGAATACACGCAGCACGGCTATTATTATGGCCGCCGCACGGAAGACCTGCAGGAACATACCGAAGCCATGGTGCGGGTATACGAGGAAGGCGCGGAGGCAAACAGCAATATGGCGAAGTTTCACCGCCGGCTCGCGGAGGATGCGAGCGAGTAGCGACGCCAAGGCGAAACGGATGTCCGTTTTGGGGATTGGATCTGAGAGGGTGGCCGTTCGTTTTGAAACATACATTTCCGCAATTTCGTAGGCTCCATCCCGTCAGGCCATCAACGAGTCATGGTCCAGGCCTGCCGCCAGCCTCGAATCTCAGCAGGAAAATATTTTCCGCCAGCCGGCTCAAGCCGCGTTCCTGGAAGCGCGGGTTTTCTTCCAGCACGTCCTCGTGCAGAAGCAGGCGGATATCCGCGTGCGCCTTGCTTTTCTTGTTCTTGTAGAGCGCTTCCACTTCTTCCGGGGGAACCGCGAATGGCGGCCCTTCCATTTCCCCGGCAGGATAATCGAGTGTTATCAGCAGCATTTGAATGGAGGAAGATACCGCGGAGGCAGGGAGCACGGTGGGTGACGCGGGCTGCACGGGCAGAGCGGGCAGGATGCCAAGCAGATGCGCCGCGTAGCGTTTGCGCGTTTCGGGCGGCAGGGCGATCAGCGCTCCCCGATCATAAATGGCGTGGACGCTCGCGAGTTCCGCTTTGTCCAGGTCGAAAAAATCGCCGCACAGGATGCGGATGCCATCCGCTTCGTAACAGTCGAATTTTTCGCTGCGAATACGCTTCGGCGCGAGGCCGTTTTCCACGAAAAATGCCTCAGCCGCCACGTTGCTCAGTTCTATGCCCAAAATGGGGTGGCCCTGCGCTCGCAGCCACAGCATATCCCGGCTTTTGCCGCACAGCGGCACGAAAACCATGCTCCCCGGCACAAGGCCGAGTTCAGGCCAGTATTGGCTTAAATACGGATTGATCTCGTCCTGGTGAAACGCGGTCTCGCCCCGCTTCCAGCGATCCAGCCAATAATCTTCTTTCATTCAATTTTCACCCGCGTCACGGCGCCGCCACCGCCGATAATGGCAATACCGGATTGTCCCCATTCTTTTCAGGGAATTTTATCAAATGGTGAACGACAGCTCGTTGATGAAGTGAGACCAGGCGTCCACATTATGGATGGCATCGACCAGCGGGCATTTTTCATCCTTGGTTGCCGCCTGAAAGCAATAGAATTCCTCGTTGAGGCTGGTGTTCTGATCCAGGTTTGCGAGATGCCCGGCTTCGTGTATCAGCACGCGCGGAGCCGTGGCGAGCTTGGTCATGTCGCTGTTGAAGAACAAGGGGCATAAGACCAGGAATGTCCGCGCTTCGTCCACGTGGGCAATGGCATTATCATTGCAATGCTTGTCCTGGCAGTTGCCGCATTCGATGGGCGACTGGCTCAGCTTGTCTGCGACCGCCTGGATGCTGCGGATGAATGTCTTTTTTGTTTTGTCGCTCAGCTTGACATTCAGGTTGAAATAATCCCGGGCGAGCTGCTTCACCCGGTCTTCATTGCCGGGCATGTTGATGGCGGAAATTGCCCGTGTGCACCTGCGCAGGGCGTGCTCCTTGATGATTCTGGCCACGCTCAACTGCTCGCTGGTGAACTGGCAGCGTGCGTGCGCATCGTCTATGGGTTCATTCACGCACAGCGCCTTGATCATCTTTTCACGATCCACCGGTTTGCTTTCCGGCTTGGGCTCGCCGCCTTTTTTAGCGGGATCGGAAGGTTGGCGCATGACCGTGGCGGGCGATTTCGCCAAAAAACTGCCTTGAATGCCTGCTCGCTCAGCCAGTTGCGCCGGATCGCTGGCCACAACTTGCCGGCCAGGCCTCGCTGTAATGTTCATGCTGCCCGACGGTTTGCCGCGAGGCGATCCGGCATGCGAGCCCAACATGCGCCGCACCGCCTGGTTGCCCATCGTGCGCTGCAGGCGCAGAATGAGATCGCGTGGTTCGCGAGGGCTTGCCGCCGCGGGAGAAGGACGGAAAAAGGAGGAGGGAAGGGGTGGTTGAGGCGCGGCCTGCCTTTGAACGAAAATCCTCATCTCCCTTCCTCCGTTTGCAGCAAATCGTTTCATTGATGAACAAATTATCCATCCCTTACTCATGATAGCCGAGATGGGGAGGCTTGTGGATTTAAGCAATTCAGGATAGTGAAGGCCCCGGATCGTCGGCAAAACATGGGACTACAGGACTACAAGACTACAGGAAAATATCGATGCGATTCAAACCAATGAATACACGGCTGCCGTTCATCGATATCATGTCCTTGAAAACTCCGTGGCGCATCATGTCTCGCATCTTGTCTCAAGACCATCATCCGAATGTCCCCGTCCTGGAATCCGTATTGACATGTCCTCGCTGCGGGTGCGCGAAGAAAGAACTTATGCCGACGAACGCATGCCAGTACTATTATGAGTGCAGCGGCTGCAAGGCGCTGTTGCGTCCCCGCCCCGGCGATTGCTGCGTTTTTTGTTCCTTTGGTTCGGTCAAATGTCCTCCGATCCAGGCGCGATCCGCCTGCTGCGAAGGGAATGCCACAAGGCGGTAGTGCAATTTCGCCACTTTGGGCTTGCGTATATAATTGGATACCTGCTTTCGCAGGCATGCTGATTTTTCGCAGATATGACAATCATGACAATCGTTCTGTTTGCCGCTGGATGGTGCTGTTTTTTTGTTCGCCGGACAATGCGGGGGAAAGCAGGAAAGGAGCCTGAATGAAAGTCGCCGTGTGCAGCGCCCAGTCCTACGACCGCCAGTTTCTGTCGGATGCCAACCGCGACTCCGGGCATGAACTGGCGTTCTTCGATTCGCACCTCTGCCAGGAGACGCGGCAAATGGTGGCGGGATTTCCCGCGGTGTGCGCGTTCGTCAATGACACACTGGATGCCCCGGTATTGGAAGCACTGGCGGGGCAGGGCACGCGCCTGATCGCGCTGCGCTGCGCGGGATTCAATAATGTCGATATTTCAGCGGCGGGCAGGTTTGGGCTCCGCGTGGTACGCGTACCTGCCTATTCGCCGTATTCCGTGGCGGAACATACAGTCGCCCTGATGCTGGCGCTCAACCGCTATCTGCATCAGGCTTACAACCGGGTGCGCAACGGCAATTTCGCGCTGCAGGGGTTGCTTGGCTTCGAATTGCGCGGAAAAACTGCCGGCATCATCGGCACCGGGCATATTGGCAGCGCGGTGGCGCAGATACTGCATGGTTTCGGCTGCCGCCTGATGGCCCACGATCCCCAGCCAAGCGTCGATTGCATCAGTCTGGGCGTTGAGTATGTGCCGCTGGAACAACTCTATGCCGGCAGCGATATCATTACCTTGCATTGCCCGCTCAATCCGCAAACGCATCATCTGATCGACGCCGCGGCGATTGCGCGCATGAAGCGCGGCGTAATGCTGATCAACACGAGCCGCGGCGCGGTCATCGATACCCGCGCGGTGATAGAGGGACTGAAAGCATCCAGGATCGGCTACCTTGGTCTGGATGTCTATGAGCAGGAAGGCGACTTGTTCTTCCGCGATTTATCCGACCAGGTGCGGCAGGATGACGTATTCGAGCGCCTGCTGACATTTCCCAATGTTGTGATCACCGGCCATCAGGGATTCTTTACTGCTGAAGCGCTTGCCAGCATCGCGCGAACCACGTTGCAGAATGTCAGTTTGTTCGAGCGCGAGGGATTGTGCCAGAACGAGGTGACTGTTGAATTGGTACGTGGAGGCTAGGGAAGCGCTGAACAAATCCTCGCTGAGCTATGAACCCGCATATGTAATGAATCCGGAAAAAGCGATGCGCCCATATGAATGAAGAATGAATTGCCGCTGCCGGATTACGCTCCACTAATCCGGCCTACGCAACCTGCACGATCCGCCATTCCCACGAGGCTCATCAGTGCCTACCGTTCCGCTGGCTACTGGGTCATGCCAGCGGCGCCATCGGCGGCGACGGGAGGAGGAACAGTGGCCGCAAGCCCGGATAACGCGTTCGATAGCGCATTCGTCCTGCATGTAGATGAGTATTCCGCAGCGCTATCGCAGCTTTTCGCTGCTTCCGGCCATCGGTGCGCGGCATTCATCACGGCATGCAATCCCTTGAGCATGCCGCATGGCCACGAGGAGAACCTTGCGGCTTGCGCCCGGCTGCGGGACAGGCTGATGCACTATTGTGCCCGGCCGGAAGAGATCATCGATGGGGAGAGCAGCGATTCCATCGGCACATGGCCGGGAGAAAAGAGTTTTCTCGTGCTGGGGCTGGATCTGGAAACAGCGATCCGGCTGGGCAGGGAATTCAGGCAGAATGCCCTGGTATGGGCGGACGAAGACGCCATTCCCCGGCTCATCCTGCTTCGTTGATCCTCTGCCAAAATCTTCTCCACTGCCTTTCCTCAATGGAATTTTTGCGTGCTATCATCGCATTGGATTACGCCGCGCAATGCGGTTCCCGAACGCCGCACGGGTGGCTGCCGGGGCTGGCTTCATTTGCACATTCATTCACGGCGTCGCGTTTCATTTCCGCTTTAAAACAGGAATATCCCGATCACCCGATCAACCCGGCGGGGGGCATCCGCGGCGGAGCCGCCGCATAAGGAAGAAGGCGACTTGGAGGCGCCAGGCAGAATCATGGATATCGAGCAATTGAATATCGACCATCGCATCGATGACCAGATCAAGGTTGTCGAAGGTCCCGCCGGCTTTCCTTTCATCAAGGTCAGCAATGACAGTGCCAGCGCCGTCATCTCGGTCTATGGCGGGCAGGTATTATCGTTTCAACCAGCCAATGAGCAGCACAACCTGATGTTCCTCAGCCAGTTGGCCTACTATGCTCCCGGCAAAAGCATCAAGGGGGGAAGTCCTGTTTGCTGGCCCTGGTTTGGTCCGGATCCGGAAGGGAAGGGCCGGCCGGCGCATGGATTTGTGCGCACCCGGTTCTGGGAAGTGATGCACACTGAAGCAATTTCCAGTGAAGAGAGCAAGGTGACACTGGGGCTGGCCGATAGCGCGGAAACGCGGGATATTTGGCCGAACGCATTTATGCTGCAACTGGAAATCACGGTGGGGAAGTCGCTGCGCCTGGAATTGATCACGCGCAATGCTGGCGGCCAGCCTTTTTCGATCACTCAGGCGCTTCATACCTATTTCAAGGTAGGGCATATCAGCCGGATAGCTGTCCTGGGGCTGGAAAATACCGAATATATCGACAAGACCGACAAGGGCGCACGCAAGCTGCAATCCGGGCCGATCACTATAAACAGGGAAGTGGATCGCATCTACCGTAACGGGAGCAGTGAACTTGTCATCGATGATGCTGCCCTGGATCGCAGGATATGCATTGCTTCCAGAGGTAGTCACACCGCTGTCGTGTGGAATCCCTGGGAGAAGATTTCTGCGGAAATGGGCGATCTCGAGGACGACGATTACCAGCGCTTCGTATGCGTCGAAACAACCAACGCGGATACGGACGTGGCGCAAGTCCTTCCTGATGGAGAAGCGCGGCTGACGGCCACCTACCGGATAGAGCGCGATCTGCCGGACGAATTGAAAGCGCTTCACGTCGAAGGTTAGGGAAGCGCTGAACAAATCTCCGCCGGTGCGGGGTCTGGAATGACGGAGACCTCATACCGGCATGTTCATGATGTCCTGATATGCGGCGACCATCTTGTTGCGCACCTGCAGGGTATATTGCAGGGAAATGTTCGCCTTCTGCAAGGAAATCATGGCATCGGTCAGGTTCGCGCCCGGTGCGCCCATCTCGAAATCCCGTGCAAGCCTGGTAGCATGCTGCTGGGTATGATTGACCTGGTCCAGCGATTTTTTCAGAACGCTGGTGAAATCCACGCCGACGCCCCCGGCCCCTCCTATCCCTCCCTGCGCTTCATTCACTCCTGCTGAAGCTATCCTGGAAGCGGAAAGCGGGGCAGGCCTGCCTGCTGCCAGCGCGGCTCCTGCTTTCAACTGCGCAAGCATTGAATCCATCTTCGATACATCCATGATGCGGCCTCCGCTGTCGTTCACGCTATTGCTGGTTGTTGCATGGCGGCACAATAGCAGTGCCTGCGGCTGTCCCTTGCAATGAAAAGCGCCGCAAACCCGCCTCTTTTCCCTGCTTTGATATCCCCGCGAATATTGATAATGCAGTCATTCACGAGCGCAGCGATATCGCAATAGCCGAGCATGGAATTCAGCATCGATTTATTTCTGATTCATATCCAGTCAATTTCGAAGGGGAGAACGTCATGGCGGTAGGGGCGGAAGCGGTAGCGATAAGCGCTTCACAAGTTGCGAGCAGCCCGCTGGGCATGCTGGGCAGGTTGTCCAGCCAGCAAAAACTGGGATTGATGCTGGCTATTTCCGCCATTGTCGCGTTGCTCGGCGGCGGCTGGATGTGGAGCCGGACCCCGGACTACAAAGTGCTGTTCAGCAATGTTTCCGACCGCGACGGCGGTGCGATCATCGCTTCGCTGCAGCAAATGAACGTTCCCTACAAGTTTGTGGAAGGCGGGGGCGCCATCCTGGTTCCGGCCAGCGAGGTGCATGATGCCCGTCTCAAGCTGGCTTCGCAGGGGCTGCCCAAGGGTGGGCTGGTGGGGTTCGAACTGATGGAAAACCAGAAATTCGGGACGAGCCAGTTTCTCGAACAAGTCAATTTCCAGCGCGCGCTGGAAGGCGAGCTGGCCCGCTCGGTCCAGTCCCTGGCTGCCGTCAGCAGCGCGCGGGTTCACCTCGCCATGGCAAAACAATCGGTGTTCATGCGCGAGCAACAGAAACCAAGTGCTTCCGTACTGGTGAATCTTTATCCAGGGCGCACCCTCGATCCGCAGCAGGTGAACGCTGTCATGCATCTGGTTTCCAGCAGCGTCCCGAATTTGCCGATCAAAAATGTCACTGTCGTGGATCAGAACGGCGCCCTCCTGAGCAAGCTGGATGAGTCGAACCCATCCACAGGTCTCGACCCGAATCAGCTGAAATACCTGCACGACCTGGAGCAAAGCTACGTAAAGCGCATCGAGGCGATCCTGATTCCCATCGTGGGGCTGGAAAACGTGCGGGCGCAGGTGACGGCGGACGTGGATTTTGCTCACACCGAGCAATTGGCGGAACTGTACAAGCCCAATCAGGATCCGGCGAACTCCACCCTGCGCAGCCGTCAGACTTCCGAATCGACGACCGTGGCGGGACAGGTTGACGGCGGCGTGCCCGGCGCGCTTTCCAATCAGCCTCCAAGTCCCGCAACCGCACCGATCACCACCGCGGCTGCCAAGTCCGCCAACGGCCCTCAGTCCGGCGCGGCCGGCACCGCCCCCGCAGGCGGGCAGGGCACCCCCGCGCCTGTCAATTCGCGCAAGGATGCAACGACCAACTACGAGGTGGATAAAACGATCCAGCACGTGCGCAAGCCCGTGGGGGGAATCAAGCGCCTGTCGGCTGCCGTGGTCGTCAACTACCGCCGCGTCACGGATGAAAAAGGAGACGTGACCACCCAGCCCCTGAATGAAACGGAGAAGGCGCAAATCACCGATCTGGTGAAGGATGCCATGGGATTCAACAAGGAGCGCGGAGATACGCTGAGCGTAGCCAACAGCCCCTTCACCGACCTGGCGCGGGAAGAGGTGCCGGAACTGCCGCTGTGGAAGCAACCTGAAGTCATCGATCTTGCCATGCAGGGCGGAAAGCTTCTGCTGATCGGATCACTCATCCTGTACCTGGTCCTGGGCGTGCTTCGCCCCGCGCTGCGGCGCATGAGCCAGCCGGCAGACCAGCCGGTTCCGGCGCTGGCGGAAGAGGGAGATAAGGAGGACGAACCCATTTCACTGACGGACGAATTCAGGCAGGCCCAGCTTTCCCGAAATGAACAAAACCTGATGCTGGCGCGCCAGCTGGCGAAAGATGATCCGAAAGTCGTGGCGGGCGTGGTCAAACAATGGGTAACCAGCCATGAATGAAGAAGGCATACAGAAAAGCGCCATCCTGCTCCTGTCACTGGGGGAAGATGAGGCGGTGGAAGTTCTCAAGCATCTCAGCCCGCGCGAGGTGCAAAAGGTGGGCACCGCCATGGCGAAACTCAAGAACGTCAGCAGGGACCAGGTGGACAGCGTCATTACCGATTTTTGCATGCGGGCCTCGGATAAGCTTGGCACGCTGATCATGGATCCCGAGAATTATGCGCGCGCGGTTCTTCATCGCACGCTGGGGGAAGAGAAATCCACTGACATCATCAGCCGCATTCTCGAAGGCAGCGACACCAGCGGCATAGAGGGTCTCAAATGGGTGGATTCGCCCTCCGTCGCCGAGCTCATCCGGGCGGAGCATCCGCAAATCATCGCCACCATCCTGGTGCACCTGGATCGCGACCAGGCAAGCGAAATCCTGGGAGAATTTCCCGAGCAGATGCGCAACGATGTGCTGCTGCGCATCGCAACGCTGGAAGGAATACAGCCTTCGGCGCTGCGGGAACTCAACGACGTGCTCACCGATCTGCTGTCGGGTAGCGAAAGCCTGAACAAAAGCCCGGTCGGAGGCATCCGCACGGCTGCCCAGATCATCAATTTCATGGGTAGTGCCGCTGAAACTTCGGTGCTCGACAACCTGCGCGAGCACGATCCGGAATTGGCGCAGAAGATAATGGACCAGATGGTGGTATTCGAAAACCTGCTTGATATCGACGACAGGGGAATCCAGCTGGTGCTGCGCGAAGTTCCCAGCGAAACGCTTGCCGTTGCATTGAAGGGAGCGCCCGAGGATCTGCGTGAAAAAATATACAGGAATATGTCGAGCCGGGCCGCGGAAATATTGCGCGAGGATCTGGAAGTGATGGGGCCGGTCAGGGTAAGCGCCGTGGAGGCGCAGCAGAAGCACATACTTCAGATCGTGCGGCGCCTGTCTGAGGAAGGCACCATCATCTTCCGCGGCAAGGGCGAGGAGACCTACATTTGATGAGCATCTTCGGTGCAGGCCGATGCGCGTCGATATCGTTATCGAAGTAACAAAGGTTGAACAGCCATCATGATCAATAATATTATCCCGCGAAAAAAACTGGCCACGTATCAGCGTTGGCAGATGGACGCGCTGGACGATCCCTTTTCTACCGCGCCCGGACCGCGGCCGGACCAGCAAAGCGCTCCGCCGCCGGCGGCTGTTCTGCCCACGGTGGAGCAGATTGAAAGAATCAACCGCGAGGCGCAGCAGGAGGGTTATGCCGCAGGGTATGAGACAGGCATGAAGGCCGGACACGAAGCGGGCTATGAGATCGGCCGCGGGCGCGCGGCGGAGGCGGCGGCCAGCCTGCAGGCGCTGCTAAGCGGGTTCAGCCAGGCGCTGGCGCAGGCCGACCAGAACATTTCCAGCGAATTGCTTGCCCTCGCGCTGGACCTTTCCCGGCAAATGGTGCGCGAGGCGTTGCGGGTCAAGCCAGAGATCGTGCTGGCGGTAGTGCGTGAAATCATTCGCGAGGAGTCGGCGTTCGGACAGCCGCCCCAGATTTCCCTGCATCCTGACGATGCCGCGCTGGTGCGCGAGCACTTGAACCAGGAGCTCAACGATTGCGTGATCAGCATTGATCCGCAACTGGAGCGCGGCGGCTGCCGGATCAGGACGGGCAACAGCCATGTCGACGCCACGCTCCAGAGCCGCTGGCAGCGCATTGCGCAGGCGCTGGGACAGAATAGCGGGTGGCTGGAATGACCATGCCCGCCGCTATGCAATCCCACCCGGAACAGTGGGGCAGTTTTCTCAAGAGCTGCGGCAATGCCGTAGCAGCCACGGAACCCTTCCAGCGCTCGGGCAGCCTTACCCGCGTTGCCGGGCTGGTGATGGAAGCGGTGGGCCTGCGGCTCGCGGTGGGCAGCGGATGCACCGTGCTGATGCCCAACGGCAACCGGGTGGAAGCGGAGGTAGTCGGTTTTAACGGGGACCGGCTGTACCTGATGCCGACCGATGACATCTTCGGGCTGAGTCCTGGCGCCAAGGTGATTCCCTGGGAGAGCGCGTCGATACTTCCGGCTCCTGGCGCCCCAGGACTTCCCCGCCGCCGCGCATCCGACCGTGTGCGGCACTTCCCGGTGGGGGAGGGTCTGCTGGGGCGGGTAGTGGATGGCGCGGGACGCCCCCTGGACGGCCTTGGCCCGCTCAGGGCCGCGCGGGAAGCCCCGCTTGCCAACAAACCCGTCAACCCGCTCGACCGGGAACCCATCCGCCAGGTACTGGACGTGGGCGTGCGCGCCATCAACGCGCTGCTTACCGTCGGGCGAGGACAGCGCATGGGCCTGTTTGCCGGATCCGGCGTGGGAAAAAGCGTGCTGCTGGGAATGATGGCGCGCTATACCAGCGCCGATGTGATCGTGGTGGGATTGATCGGAGAACGAGGGCGGGAGGTCAAGGAATTCATCGAGCAAAGCCTGGGTCCAGAGGGGCTGGCGCGTTCGGTAGTCGTGGCGGCGCCAGCGGATACCTGGCCGTTGATGCGGCTGCAGGGCGCTTCCTATGCCACCTCCATCGCGGAGTATTTTCGCGATCAGGGAAAAAATGTCCTGCTGATCATGGATTCGCTGACCCGCTACGCCATGGCGCAACGCGAAATAGCCCTGGCGATCGGCGAACCCCCGGCGACCAAAGGCTATCCGCCGTCGGTGTTCGCCAAACTGCCGCAACTGGTGGAGCGCACCGGCAACGGCGCCAGGGGAGGCGGCTCGATCACCGCATTCTACACAGTCCTGACAGAAGGGGATGACCAGCAGGACCCGATTGCCGATTCCGCGCGTGCCATTCTGGATGGGCACGTGGTGCTGTCGCGCCAGCTTGCCGAAAGCGGCCATTATCCCGCCATTGACATCGAAGCCTCGATCAGCCGCGCCATGACCAGCCTGATTTCGCCCGAATATTTCGAGCAGGTGCGGGTTTTCAAGCAACTCTATTCACGCTACCAGCGTTCACGCGACCTGATCAGTGTCGGCGCCTATGCGCAGGGGAGCGATCCGCTGCTGGATAAGGCCATCCTGCTGCACCCCAGGCTGGAGGCATTCCTTCAGCAAGGGATATTCGAGCGTGCCGAACATGCGGAAAGCACAGCCAGGCTGAGCGCGCTGCTCGCCCAGCAAAACAGCTGAAGTTGAATCGAGCCAGACCTGACACCCATCCTTTGATACTTTTCAACCGAGCCTTGACCGAAAATGACAAAACACTCTGCCCTGGATACATTGATGGAACTTGCGCAATTGCGGACCGATGAGGCCGCCAGGCGCCTGGGCGCGGTGAATGCGCAGGGCCTGGACATGGAAGCGAAGCTCGGCGTGCTTATCCAGTATCGAAGCGAATACCTTGCGCGCTTCCAGGCTTCGATGCAGCAGGGAATAACCGCATCGGACTGGCGCAACTACCAGGATTTTCTGGACAAGCTCGATGCCGCCATTGTTCAGCAGCGTGAAATGGTGGCCTTGATGCGGCAGCGCGTGGAGGCGAGCGAGGTTGCGTGGCAATCTGCCAAGCGGACGCTGAAATCATACGGCACGCTGGCACAGCGCCAAGCACGCGCGCAGGAGCAGCGCACTGCGCGGCATGAGCAGAAGGAAACGGATGAACACGCCAGCGCATTGGTGCGTTCCGGCGTGATGCACTGAGCCATGAGTTTCGCTGCAGCATTCGAATGCAAACACGGCAATAAACAGAAATAAACAGGAATAAAGCCATGCTCAATCCCTCCATGTTGCAAAACACCCCAACCGCAGCGGTACCCTCTTCGCCACCCGGTTCATCTGCCGGCAATGCCGCAGCCAGCAATGGAGGAAGCGAGGCCGCCTCCGTACCCAGTTTCAGCAAGGTGCTGGCAGGTGAAATGCACGATAAGGAGGAGGGGGGCGCACCCCTATCATCCCTGTCGTCCATATCGTCCGGCGCCATGAGTTCCGGTACTGTTTCGGATACCTCCATGAAAAATACGGCACTTCCCCCCGAGCCAGCCGTTGCCGTGGCGGAAGGGGCTCCGGCGAAGCATGCGGCAAGGGCGGGTTTCGCGGCAGCCGCCGCACGGATGGATAAGGAAAGCATGGAGTCTCCGGAGGAGAATCATGCCGATTCCCTTGCGGGACTTCTGGCAAGCCTTGGCAATACGCAATTTTTTCCCGCTCCGGCTCCTGCCGCCGTGGATTCGCGGATCGCCAATACCCGAAGCGGGGCACGGGATGGCGGGCCGGACGACGCCAATCCTGTTTCGGCCCGGCCGGGCAAGGAAGAAACGGGGCGAGCGGATATCTTTCCATGGATCGGTGGCTACAGTGCAGGCGGCACAGGGGTTGCAAGGGGTACAGCCGATGCGGCCGATGCCGCCACAGGCGAGAGAAGCGTGGCGGCCGGCATCGCTGCCGGCGGGAACCCCGCTCCGGCCATACAGATGAGTCAGATAGCACAGGCTGCACAAACTGCGCAAGCTGTTCCGGCGCTGCCGGCGAAAGGAAAGCAGAGCGCTCTTCCCAACGTGGAGGAGAACGCCGGCAGGATGGACAAGCCGGATAGGGCGGATAAGATGGACAGGACGGACGCGGGTAAACCGGATGCCGCGCAGCGCAACGATTTCAAGTTCGATATGCCAGGCTCGGGCGTGGCGGACAAACCCGAAAAACAGGGCGCAATCGTAACGGATGCGGGATCCCAGCCTCCACCGCCATCGTTGTCCGCCGCGCCCCAGGCGAGCTTCATGGCGCAGCCGGCGGAACGCGGATTCGCCATGGGGGACACTGGTTCCAGCACCGCCATTTCCGTCATGCAGGACCTGCAAACGCCGCTTGGCGCCAGCGGCTGGGACGATGCATTAGGCCAGAAAGTCTTGTGGATGGTTTCCAGCCAGGAGCAGGTTGCGGAGCTGAGCCTCAATCCGCCCGATCTCGGGCCATTGCAGGTGACGCTTTCCATCAGCAACGATCAGGCCACCGCAACGTTTGTGTCGCAGCATGCGGATGTGAGGCAGGCGCTGGAAGCGGCGCTGCCCCGCCTTAGGGAAATGATGGCGGAAAGCGGCATCAGCCTGGGGGGCGCGACCGTCAGCAGCGGCGGCGACGGTTCGCAGCAGCAGGGTTTCGAGCGGCAGCATCGGCCCGGCTCGCGTTATTCCCAAGGCGAGAGCCCGGCGGGGCAGGGGAATGGCCATGGAATGATAGCGAGCAACCCCGGCGGGAAAAGCAGGCTGGTGGATATTTTCGCATAGCGCTGCCAGCCGCTGAACCGCTGGCCGCAGGGTGCTGGGAGCTGCCGGCTTCACCATGCTTTCTCCGCTTCTCCCTTCTTCCTTTCTCACTCTTCTTTCGACTTCCTTCATTTGGTCTTCCCCGCCCATCACCCCGCGGGGAGGGTCATCCCAATCCCGAAAAATCCGAGATGACCCGCTTTTTGCCTTCTGTTTGACGCATCGGCTACGGGCTGGTGGCTCGATAATTCGTTTCACACACTTTGCAATGGAGTAAATCATGGCAACCAGATCAGCGGTGAGAGGAAAAACCGACAGTGAAAGCGGCGCGGGGAAAAAATCCGGCGGCAAGAAAATAGCAATGATCGCGATTTCTGCAATCCTGGGGTTTGCTGCGGCGGGAGGCGGTGCAGCCTGGTACATGAACCGGCCGCAGGATGGCGCAGACGCCAGGAAAGCAGAGCAGCCCCCCGTTTTCGTCACATTGGATACTTTTACCGTGAACCTGCGTTCCGAGGGGGACGAGCAGCATCTGCAAACCAATCTGACCTTGAAAGTGGATGATGCCCCGGCGGCGGATTCGATCAAGCTTCATATGCCGGAAGTGCGGAATCGTATCGTTCTCCTGCTTTCCGGCAAATCGGCATCGGAAATCCTGGGGATCGAGGGCAAGAAAAAGCTTGCTGCCGAGCTTGCTGCCGAGATCAGGCAGCCATTCAGGGAGGGTGCCGCGGAACAGCGCATCCAAAGCGTACTTTTCACCTCGTTCGTTATCCAGTAACAATCCCATGAACACCAATTTTCTCTCGCAGGAAGAAGTCGACGCGCTTCTCGCGGGCGTCGCCGACGAAGAGGCGCCGGAACAACGCAAGCTGGGCGCGAAATTCCGGCCCTACAACCTTGCCGCGCAGGAGCGCATCGTTCGCGGCCGCATGCCGACTCTCGAGATCATCAACGAACGCTTCGCGAGACTGCTGCGCCTGAGCTTGTTCAATTTCATGCGGCGCAGCGGAAATGTATCGGTAGGTCCTGTCCAAGTGATCAAATTCAGCGAGTTCGTACGCAACCTGGTGGTTCCGACAAATCTGAACCTGGTGCATGTAAAGCCATTGCGCGGCACGTCGCTGTTCGTCTTCGATCCTGCCCTGGTATTTCTCGTGGTGGACAACCTGTTTGGCGGCGATGGCCGTGCCGAGGCCAAAATCGAGAGCCGCGATTTCACTCAGACGGAGCAGCGTATCATCCAACGCCTGCTCAACCTGGTGTTCGACAGCTACGGGAAATCCTGGAATCCGGTCTATCCCATCGAATTCGAGTATGTGCGGGCCGAGACGAACACCCAGTTCGCCAATGTCGCCACTCCCAACGAAATTGTCATCGCCACGACATTCGAGATCAATTTCGGCTCGGCGGGAGGAGAAATGCACATCTGCATTCCTTATTCCATTCTCGAGCCGATCCGCGACCTCCTCTCCAGCAGCATGCAGGGCGAATCGCTCGAAGTGGATAAACGCTGGGTGGGCCGGCTATCGAAACAGGTACAGGCCGCCGAAGTCACCATGCTGGTCAACCTCGCCAATATCCAGGTGACGCTCGACCAGATACTCAACATGCAAGTTGGCGATGTCGTCCCGTTGGATATGCCGGAATTCGTCACCGCAAGCGTCGACGGCGTGCCGGTGATGGATTGCCGTTACGGCATTTCCAATGGCCGCTATGCCCTGCGCATGGAAAGGATGCTGGGCTCGGCCAGCAACGAATGATCATGGAACGCCGCAATCTGTCCAAACGGCCTTTTACACAGGAAATCAAGGAGATGAATATGCAAGCAAGCAATGCCAGTGCTGCCCAGCTGATGGAGGGGCGGGAAAATGCGGGTGACTCGCCATTCCACGCCACGGGCAATGCCCCACAGCAAATTTTCGAGCAGTTCAACAGCCCGGCAAAAACGGAAATCCATAACGATATCGACCTGATCATGGATATCCCGGTGCAACTGACGGTGCAGTTGGGACGCACCAAGATCGCCATCAAAAACCTGCTGCAGCTCGCCCAGGGGTCGGTGGTCGAACTGGATGGGCTGGCGGGCGAACCGATGGATGTGCTGGTGAACGGGTACCTGATTGCCCAGGGCGAGGTGGTGGTGGTCAACGATAAGTTCGGCATCCGTCTTACCGACATCATCACGCCGAGCGAGCGCATCCGGAAGCTGAATCGCTGACAATCGATACTCGATTCCCTTCCTCAGGACGAATAAATGCATACTCCAGACACTGATCGTTTTAGGGCGCCTGCGGCGTCGATGGCATCGAGGCGCTTCATCCCCGCCTTTTATTCCGTTTGCTGCTCCTTGTCCGCTCATGCTGCCGGGCAGACCGCGCATGCGCCGTCTTCCGCCACCGATGGCGGCATGCTTCAGGTCATGCTCGGGCTTGGATTGGTGCTTGCCGTCATGGCAGGGTGCGCCTGGCTGTTACGGCGCTTCGGCGGCATGCCGCGAGGCGCCGCCGGGGTGTTGAAGGTCATCGGGGGTTCTGCTGTCGGCCAGCGGGAGCGCGTCGTGCTGATCGAAGTCAACGACACGTGGCTGGTGGTGGGAGTCGCGCCGGGACACGTAACCGCTCTGCACAGCATGCCGAAGGGAGAAAATCTTCCTGCCGGTGCCCCCCAGGCCGCCAGCGTGGCAACCAGTGACTATTTCCCTGGATGGTTAAAACGGATGACGGAGAAACGAAATGGCGAATGATGCCGGTACGATGAACGGGGATATCAGCAATCCCTCACCCTCTTTGCTTGCCGGGCGGCGCGCGAATCGCAGCGGATGCGGCGTTGCCAGTGTTGCCGGTGTTGCTTTGGGGATCGCATTCCTGGCATTGCCATCCCTGGCTCTCGCGGCCCAATCGCAAGCGGTGGGCCTGCCTGCTTTCACCAGCACGCCTACCGCCGGCGGAGGGCAGAATTATTCGCTGAGCCTGCAGACGCTGCTGCTGCTGACCGCACTCACGTTTCTTCCCGCGGTTTTGCTGATGATGACCGGCTTCACCCGCATCGTCATCGTCCTGTCGCTGCTGCGCATGGCGCTCGGCACGCAGTCCTCGCCGCCCAACCAGGTGCTCGTCGGCCTCGCGCTGTTCCTCACGTTCTTTGTGATGGGTCCGGTTTTCGACCGGATTTATACGGATGCCTACGAGCCATACAGCGCCAGCAAGATAACCCAGGCCCAGGCGCTGGAGAAGGGCGCGGCGCCGCTCAAGGCTTTCATGATGAAACAGACACGGGAGGCCGATCTGGCGCTTTTCGTCAAGCTTTCCGGCACGCCCCAGTTGAATGGGCCGGAAGAAGTGCCCCTGCGGGTGCTGGTCCCGGCCTTCGTCACCAGTGAACTGAAAACGGCGTTCCAGATTGGTTTCGCCGTATTCATACCCTTCCTGATCATCGACATGGTCGTGGCCTCCGTGCTCATGTCCATGGGGATGATGATGGTGTCGCCCGCGCTGGTGGCGCTGCCGTTCAAGATCATGCTGTTCGTGCTGGTGGATGGATGGCATATGCTGATCGGTTCGCTGGCGGAAAGCTTTTACTAGCAAGCGCTTTGCCCTGCGCTCCAAAAGCCGCAGACTCCTCCCTGTCCAACTGCCGGATTCGGGATTATTTTTCACACAACCGAGGAAACGATGACACCCGAAAGCGTAATGACCATGGGCCAGAAAGCCATGGAAATAACTCTCCTGGTTTCCGCTCCGCTATTGCTGGTAGCGCTGGCGATGGGGCTGATGATCAGCATTTTCCAGGCCGCCACCCAGATCAATGAAATGACATTGTCTTTCATACCGAAATTGGTCGCGTTGTTCGCAACCCTGGTGGTGGCCGGTCCGTGGCTGCTCGGCGTGATGACGGACTACATGCGGCAGGTGTTCGAGAGCATTCCCGCCATGGTGGGATAGCTTCTGCTCCGGGACAATGCCAGACGGCCCACCGATGATTACGCTTACCTCCTCCGATTTCAACCTGTGGCTGACGTCCTTCCTATGGCCGCTGGCGCGCATCCTGGCGCTGCTGGCCGCTGCGCCCATGCTGGGCAATGCGGCCATTCCGGTGCGGGTGAAGGTCGGCCTGGGAGTATGCCTCGCCCTGATCGTCTCACCCGCGCTGGGTCCGTTGCCCAAGGTCGAACCAGGGTCGATGGAAGGATTGCTGATACTGGTCCAGCAAATCGTGATCGGCCTGGCGATGGGCTTCGCGATGCGCATCGTTTTCAGCGCGGTGGAAATGGCGGGAGAAATTGCCGGGCTGCAGATGGGTTTGGGCTTTGCCACCTTCTTCAGCCCGCGCAGCGATGGCAGCACGCTCGTCGTGGCGCGGTTCGTTGGCCTGCTGGCGACACTTGTCTTTCTTGCCGTGAACGGGCATCTGCTGATGCTGTCGGTGCTCACCGAGAGCTTCAGCGTGTTTCCCATTTCCACCGAACCGGTATCCGCGGCGGGATGGCAAACGCTGGCCTACTGGGGGGGCAGGATTTTCGAGGCGGGGCTGGGACTCGCCCTGCCAGTGGTCACGGCGCTGCTGATCGTCAACCTCGCGCTGGGCATCCTCACTCGCGCGGCGCCCCAGTTGAATATTTTTGCTGTCGGCTTTCCTATCACGCTCATGGTCGGAATGATTGCCCTGATGCTGTCGCTTCCCCACTTCACGCCGGTAATCGAAAAACTGATTACGGAAGGCATGCACACCATGCTGGAAATCGCCCGGGCGGCGGCGGGAAGGCTTCCTCAGCCTTCCCCTTGATTGCCCGCCACGATGGCGGGCAAGCGTACTTCGCTGAGGGGTTAAATAAGCGGCTGGATGAAAGACCTGCGCCGCCGGGCCACGGCGAAGCTCGCGAGGCCGATTCCCAGCAGGGCGAGCGACATCGGTTCAGGCACGGGAGTATCAGCCAGCACTTCTGCATTCTGGTCTGTTGCCAGATATTGCCCGAGAGTCGTTCCGGGGGATAAGGGAGTCGGGTCCAGGGCGGCAATGGCGGCCGCATCGAATGAGCCGACCAAAGCGGTGGTAAGGGAGTTCAATAGCAAGCCGGATGATTTCAGCTTGGCGTAGTTGCTTATGTTTCCAGCAATCAGAAGCAAACCGTTCCCGCTATCTATATTCTCCCCGCCGATGAATGTCCCGCTCCCTTTCGCGTTCTGAAAACTTCCCGTTCCCCCGGTTATCGTGAATGAGGTATCGGCGAATAAAAATATGGATGGGAGGATTGTCGGAGTGAACAGTCCCTCATAGTCGGCAAAGATGGAACCGCTGGCAGTGCCAAAAGTCATTTTACCGGCGAAGGAGAAATGTCCATCCGGGAAAGGCGTAATGCAGTCTTTCGCGGAGATCGATACCTGCCCGAGCAGGCTGCTTATTCCCGTGCCCGTTATGGTTCCCCCGACGAACGACCCGCAGCCGAAGTCGGGTGAAGCGATAGTCTCATGAATGACCGAGCTGACGGATAGCGCGGCGCTTCTTGCGTTCGTGGAAATGGCAAGCGGCGCCGCCATCGACAGCATCAGTAAAGCAGACGTTATGGTCCGGTTCATAACACTTGTTTTCATGATTCTTCGTTCCCCCTCCATAAAGTCCATCGAATAGTGAACAATCCATGTCACTGGCGTTTCCTTAGAAAAACTGAGCAAATCCTCCTTGAACGCATTGCGGGTAAGATCAGGACGATCATAGGCGCGACAAAGGCCGCAGCAGGGACTACGATGCCAGGGAGCACAAACCATGGCTTCCTGAAGTGTTGCCCAAGGGATTTCGCGACGAGGATCGGGCAGCGGCGGGGATACCGGACCATGTTAAAAGGCTGCCGGAGCGCCAGCAGCCCGCTACAGGGAGTCCGCTGCAGGGGCAATCTTCCTGCGGAAGACACTGTTCCGTCCTCCGTGGCCGCACCATTCCCGTATCCCCATCCCGCAAAATGCCGCTATTGCGTTGACGGAGATATGCCCAGCTCTTCCCTTATCCAGATCTTCCCTTAAATGGAATTTCGGTGTCCGCGTGAATCTTATAGTGCGGATTTTTTTGCGTCAACCAGTTCAACCCATGATAAGCGGCGATATCAATTCATCATTTCCCGCCACCGTGGTCCGGCCGACTATACACACCAGAAATCGCTTGTCCGATAAAAATACGGTTAAACAGTATGTTACCCCGTGCTGTCATGACAACATGGTTGAGATTCCCGTTGCAGTATTTCCCGCTGCACCGGCATTGAACTTTTCAGAATTACTGCTAAAGTAAAATACAGACATGGCGAATCAGTTCGGATTGCGGCGTAACGGCGACTACTGGCAACGTTTCGTTTTGTCTGTTTTGTTTTATCTGCTTCGTTTTGTTCAACTGCCATTACAGGGGAGTGACAGGAATGCCAAAACTGGATCACGCGACCTTCATTGCTCGATTGAAGGGGAGATCAATAAATGCCGCGGAATTGCGAAGCGCGCACCCCGAGCTGGATACGGGAAGCATACCCGGAAACGGCGTTATCGCCGGCACGACCGAGAATCTTGAAAAATTGTGGGAGATCGTCGACAGCTTCGATCATGATGGAAATGTGAATACCATCTCGGATGATGCGGCTTTATCCATTGCCAATTGGCTCTTCACCCGGGCGGGCAATGGCCAGGCTTCGGGAAGCGCCGGAGATTGGCGAAAGATCGCCCAGGCGGGCGACAGGAGCATCACGGAGAAAACCGCTGCCCACAAAACAGCAATCGATCGCATTGGGGTTGGCCTCTATTATGGCGACCATTCGCGCTTCCATGAAGATATTCTTCGAGGGAACCGTTCCACCCTCCAGGGCGAGATCGATGCCATGAGCGCGGGAAACTGGCGACTCGGCGCGCTGGAGCCGGGCGCGGTTGAAATCGAGAATTCCTCCGGGCAGTCGGTTCGGTTGCAGGAAAGCTCGTGCATCGGCTGGGTGATGCAGAACGTCAGGGCTGCGTACGGAGGAGCCGATCATGGCGAACGCTCCGATGAAATAAACCAGAGAGTCAAGGAGGCCGACCTGCGAGGCACGGTTCTGTGCGAGGAATTGCAGAAGGATGGCTGGACCGCGATTTTCTATTCGCCGAGAACCGCCGACGACCTTGCCGGAGCGGGCGAGCGCGAGAAACTGGGTGCGCTCAACATGGCCAAGGCGGGTTCCCGGGTGTGGAAATCTCCCATCGCCGGATCGGATGGCGTGCGCTGCGATGCCGTCATCACCGGTTATCGGGGAATGGCGCCCAATAGCGAAACCGAAGCACAGCTGCAAAAACTGGAAAATGTGCCGTTTTTCGTGGGGGTGGCCAATGGCGGCATCCATACTTTCGTGGGCCATAATGGAAAAGTGTGCGATTTTCATTGGACCGCGCAGCCGGATGACAAGGATGCCATGACTGAAAACCCGATCCGGGAATGGAAATGGGACACGGGCCTGTATATGGTGCCGCCCGGCTATTGGTAATCCGTCATGCCAGCCCCCGTTCTTTATCTGAAACAACCGGCTTCCGCGATGCCAGGAATAAGTCCGGCGAAAACGGCATCCAGTCTGCCTGACCGTCCGCTCATATTGGCTGCGCTGCTGGCAGTGCCGTTTCTCGCCGGTTGCGCCCAGATAAAAACCTTCAACGTAGCCCCCAGCACCATTTGCCCTGGGGAGACGGTGAAAATCGACTGGTCCGCTTCCGGCAACAATGCCAGTGTCATGCTGGATGCGGTTCCGCCGCTCACGGGCATTGGGGAAGTGCCCGCGGAAGGTTCAAGGATGGTGACTCCAGTGGAAACCACGCGCTTTATCCTCAAGGTGCCGGGGGTGCTGAAGAGCGTGCAGCGTGAATGGGACGTGCAGGTGGTCCCCGGAGAAAGCGCCAGGATCTGGGGCGGCATTGCGCAGTGCAGCGGCCAGCCGCAATCGATATCGGTTTCGTTCACCATCCAGCAACAGGACGCTTCCCCGGGCATTCATGCCGAGCTGGTCACCAACAGCTATCCCCGGCCGCTGATAGTCCGCAAGGATGACGTGGAAGTGGAAATTCCGCCAAAAGACGGGACAGACCGTTTCAAAAACGTCCCTGCAATGGGAACATGGACGATAGCCAGCCCTGTCGCCCCTGAAGAAACGTGCGAGAGCGCCCTTGCGGCAGTTGCACGCCGCCTGACCGTCAATATGCGGATGAGCTGCGCAGAGCAAAAAAACTAAAGAGAACAAGGAGAACAGGCCATGGCAATGCTCGACCAGATCCAGACCATCGTCATCGTCATGATGGAAAATCGCTCGTTTGACCATGTGCTGGGCCACCTTAGCATGAAGCGCTTCAACAACCGCCAGGATGTGGCGGGGTTGATCGACCCGGAACAGAATCCGGCTTACACGAACTTCCTGGATGGGCAGGGGTACCAGCCTTTTGAATTGAAGGATGGTCCGTTGCTGCATGACCTGCCTCACAGCCGGCCCATGGTAAGCACCCAGTTGGGCCAGGCTGGCGCCGCCTTTACCATGAGCGGCTTCGTCGAGGCGTATTTCGACGCGACCGGAAGCAAGGTGGCCGATCCGCCATCGATGGGTTTTCTTTCTCCAGGGGATGTTTCGATGTCGAATTTCCTGGCGATGAACTACGCGGTATGCGATAACTGGTTCGCGCCGCTGCCGACGGATACCCAGCCCAATCGCTCGATAGCCTACTCCGGTTATTCCCTGATCGACGATACCAAGGCGCGCCCCATACCCACGGTCGCGGAAAGCTTCATCTTCGAGTGGCTCAATGCTCACAACGTCAGCTGGCGCGTGTACCACTGCGGCATCTCGTTCTTCGCTCTATTCGACCGGTTTTACGAGGTGCTGGGCCCGAACTTCCGCAGCTTTAGGCAGTTTCCGGGGGATTTCGCCTCCGAATCGCCTTCCGAGATGCCGCAGGTGATATTCATAGAGCCCGAATATACCGATTCTCCCGTGCATTTCGGCTGGATCCCGAACGATAACCATCCGCCCACGTCCATCGGTCCGGGGGAGCATTTCCTGCGCAACATATACGACCTGCTGAGCAAGGATTCCGAAAAATGGAACCGCACCGTCCTGATCGTCACCCATGATGAGCATGGAGGGTTTTTCGATCATGTGCTGCCTTTGCCGATTTCCGCCACCCTGGCGCCGGGCGCGTTGTTTTCGGAGGAATTCACGAGTACCGGCCCTCGGGTCCCGGCGCTGGTGGTATCGCCGTGGATCGCATCCGGCACTGTGTTCAAGGGTGCGATGGACCACACCTCCATCCTGCAACTGCTATCGGAAAAGTTTGCCGGCACCCCGGATTATAACGAAGAGGTCAAGCGGAGAAGGGAAGCGGGCATTCAAAGCGTATCGCAAGTGCTGGCCCAGGCGCTTGCGCAACCGCGCACCGATGTGCCGCAGCCGCCTGCCGACGCCATCACCAGTTCCGTGGAACTCAAGCCCGCCACCGATACCCGGGTGCAGACGGATAGCCAGCAGGCTTTTACCGCCGCCGCGCAAAAACTGGTTGATTATGATCGTCCGCGGGCGCTGGAGAAATACCCGGAACTTGCCCATCTTCCCGGCACTCCCATCGACGCGCCGGGAAAATAAGTGTCTCGCGAATTTTAAGCCAGGAACTTCTAGGCCAGAGCCTTGGCGATGCGCCACAGCGCATTTTCCAGGTTGGCCATGGCAGTAGCGAACGAAAGACGGATATAACCATCTCCCCCGAAAGCCGAGCCGGGCACGACCGCGACCCCGCCGTGCTCCAGCAGGTATTCGCTGAGAGCGATATCGCTGGGATCGCTCAGCAAACCTCTTGCATGCAGCCGCGAAATTGCCTCGCGCGTGTCGGCAAACGCATAAAATGCGCCTTCCGACAACAGGCACCTGACGCCGGGAATGGCATTCAGCGCATCGGCCACAAACCGGTTGCGTTTCCTGAATGCCTCCACCATGGGCAGCATGCAGGACTGGTCGCCATTGAGCGCCGCTTCCGCAGCGGCCTGCGAGATCGAGGAAGGGTTGGAGGTACTCTGGGACTGGATGTTTTCCATGGCGGTGATGATGCGCTCCGGGCCGCCGCAATAACCTATTCGCCAGCCAGTCATGGCGTAAGCCTTGGATACGCCGTTGAGCACGATGGTGCGGGGATAAAGGTCGGGGCAGGCATTGAGGATATTGACGAACCTTCCGCCCGACAGCAGGATATGCTCATACATGTCATCCGTGGCAATGAGAATGCCGGGATGCCGTCTCAGGACTTCGCCCAGGGCCTTGAGCTCATCCATGGAATAAACACCGCCCGAGGGATTGCTGGGGCTGTTGATGACGAACATTCGCGTTCTCGGCGTGATGGCTGCTTCCAGTTGCGCCGCCGTTATCTTGAAGCCTTGTTCGATGCCGGCCCCGACAATGACGGGTTTCCCTTCCGCGATCAGGACGATATCCGGGTATGACACCCAGTAGGGAGCCGGAATGATGACTTCGTCGCCCGCATTGATGGTGGCAAGCACCAGATTGAAAAAACTTTGCTTGCCGCCGCATGAAACCAGGATCTGCGCGGGCGTATAGTCGAAGCCGTTATCGCGCATGAATTTCGCGATAACCGCGCTTTTCAGTCCGGGCGTGCCTCCCACCGCCGTGTATTTGGTCAAGCCCTTGTTGATCGCGGCAACCGCGGCATCCTTGATGTACTGCGGCGTGTCGAAATCCGGTTCGCCCGCACCCAGCCCGATAATATCCTTGCCTTCGGCCTTGAGCCGGGCAGCCCGGGCGGTTACCGCAAGAGTGGGGGAGGGCTTGATAGCCCGAACGCGCGATGAAAGTTCCACGATGATGTCCTTGGTGTCTTGCACTGATGCCGGCTTTGCTGCGTGATAAGATAAGCCGGAGTATGGATTTCAGTGTACCGGAAAATAATCAAGCCGCGCATTATACCCGTGATCATTACCTACCCCAATAGTTTATACAAGTTGCATCAATCCTTTAACCCCGCCGGCGACCAGCCCGAGGCTATCGGCAAGCTGGTCGAGGGCGTAAATGACGGCCTGGCGTTTCAAACGCTGCTCGGCGTGACCGGTTCGGGCAAGACCTTCACCATGGCGCACGTGATTGCGCGGCTTGCCCGTCCCGCGATCATCATGGCGCCGAACAAGACTCTGGCAGCGCAGCTCTACGCCGAAATGCGCGAATTCTTCCCTGAAAACGCCGTGGAGTATTTCGTATCCTATTATGACTATTACCAGCCGGAGGCCTATGTGCCGTCGCGCGATCTCTTCATAGAGAAGGACTCCAGCATCAACGAGCATATCGAACAGATGCGCCTCTCCGCTACCAAGGCGCTGCTCGAGCGGGACGACGCGATCATTGTCGCCACCGTTTCCTGCATCTACGGCATCGGCGACCCGGTGGATTATCACGGCATGATCCTGCACCTGCGCGAGAACGACAAAATCACCCAGCGGGAAGCCATTCAGCGCCTGGCTGAAATGCAGTATCAGCGTAACGAGTTCGAGTTCGCGCGCGGAACCTTCAGGGTGAGGGGAGACGTGCTCGATATTTTTCCCGCGGAAAATTCGGAAACCGCGGTGCGGGTATCGCTGTTCGACGACGAAGTGGAAAGCATGGTGCTGTTCGATCCGCTCACCGGGCATACCCAGAATAAAGTCTCGCGCTATACCGTTTATCCCTCCAGCCACTACGTCACGCCGAGAAGCACTACCTTGCGGGCAGTCGAAACCATCAAGGCGGAATTGCGGGAGCGCATCGATTTCTTTCAGCAGAACCACAAGCTGGTGGAGTTGCAACGCATCGAGCAGCGAACGCGCTTCGACCTGGAGATGCTCAATGAGCTGGGATTCTGCAAAGGCATAGAAAATTATTCGCGGCACTTGTCGGGAAAAAAACCGGGGGAGCCTCCTCCCACCCTGATGGACTACCTGCGGCCAGATACATTGATGGTCATCGACGAAAGCCACGTGACGGTGCCCCAGGTGGGCGGCATGTACAAGGGTGATCGTTCCCGCAAGGAAAACCTCGTCGAATATGGATTTCGCCTTCCGTCCGCGCTGGACAACCGCCCGCTGCGCTTTGATGAATTCAGGAAAATGATGCCGCAAACCGTTTTCGTTTCCGCCACGCCGGCGGAATTCGAACGCACTCACAGCGGGCAGGTGGTGGAGCAGGTAGTGCGGCCTACCGGACTGGTGGATCCGCAAGTTGAGGTGAGGCCCGCGGCTACCCAGGTAGACGATCTGATGTCGGAAGTCAGCCTGCGGGTGGCGAAAAGCGAACGCGTGCTCGTCACGACCTTGACCAAGCGCATGGCCGAGGACCTGACGGACTATTTTTCGGATCATGGCATCAAGGTACGCTATCTCCATTCCGATATCGATACGGTGGAGCGCGTGGAAATCATCCGCGACCTGCGTCTGGGACAATTCGACGTCCTGGTCGGCATAAACCTGCTGAGGGAAGGCCTGGATATCCCCGAAGTATCCCTGGTAGCGATACTCGACGCCGACAAGGAGGGTTTCCTGCGTTCGGAACGTTCATTGATACAGACGATCGGCCGCGCGGCCCGCCACATCAATGGTACTGCGCTGCTCTATGCCGACAGGATTACCGATTCCATGCGCCGCGCAATGGATGAAACCGAGCGGCGGCGCAACAAACAGATCCTGTTCAATAAGGTTCACCAGATCACCCCGCGCGGGGTGCACAAGCGCGTAAAGGATCTGATCGACGGCGTCTACAGCATGGAAACGGCACAGCAGCAACTCAAGGCCGCGCAGGTGCAGGCCCGGTATGACGCAATGAGCGAGACTCAGCTTGCCAGGGAAATCAAGGCGCTGGAGAAGCAGATGCTGGCGGCAGCGAAAAATCTGGAATTCGAAAAAGCAGCGGAGTATCGCGACGAGCTAAAAAAGCTTAAAAACAAACTCTTCGTAGGGTTTATTGATCCTGTTTCTGAGGAAAATGTGGAGAAAGCGAAAAAACCTCAACGCCGGAGGAGGGCGGGAAAGTGATGGAAAGTGATGGAAAAATAGTCAACTGGATATCGTTGGAGTTATTTCCAGCCTGAACCGGAAAGACGCTGGATGAATACCCGGGTTATCTCTCGCGAAGGTGGGAATTTAATAGCTTGAAAAAGCTCTGGATTCCAACTCGCCGCTGGCGCGGCGTCCGGAATGACGGGGATTTTCTATATAATGAATTTACGATTCACCAAACCTATGAAATTCAGTTGATCACCGTCGCGGAGTTGACGAAGATGATCTGGTCGAAGGTCCGGTTGAGGGTTTTGCTGTTGAAATTCTTCATCACCAAGCTTTGCTCGAACCTGACACGGTCTCCGGCTTTTACCCTGGTGGTGGGAGCAGCGATCCAGAAACGTTTTTCCGTATTCGCCAGTTCCATATAGGTGTATCCTGGCGCATCCAGCGTGGAGAGCACCTTGCCCTCATTACTGGGCATTCCTCCCGCAGCGCTCGCAGCACCGGAACCGGCATTATCCGCAGCGGTTGCCTGCAATGGGCCTAGATACGCGATACCGAGAGAAACGGCCAACGTGAAATACACTATCCTCGCTATTCTCAAAACTGCCTCCAGTCTGGTCGGAATTGCCCGGTTGTTACGAGCAGGGCAGCATCATACACCCCAATCACCGGGAGTTCCAACCGAAAAATGATCTAGAACCGGGCGCCGCCGCGCCAGCAGAGAATTGTTCAGCGTTTCCTTAAGGGGAACCCGTCCATGCGTCCACTTTCTTGCCGGGGTTGGGGCTGGAACCTGAGTCCGAGCCGGGCACGGTTCGCGGGTCAAAAACAAACAGGGATGGCGTGGAACCGTCCAGCATGGTGGAGGAGCCTGGCATGGGGCGCTGGCGAACGGTGAAGCCGGGACCCAGCAGCGAGTTCGCGCCTGAGTCGACAGGATGGGCGGTGGCGCCTGAGGCGAGGCCAATTGGGGTGCTTCTGCTCGCGCAGGCCGCAGCGCCTTCCTCAGCACTCTTTCCTGCCTTTTGTTCCGCAGCCTCGCATGCCAGGGTCTTGTAGACGCTCATGTATTTTGAGGCTTCCTGAAATCTTCCCGCATCCATCAGCTCTTTTACATGTCGCTGCGCTTCCTTGAATCGGGTTTCGGCATCAGGGGTGTCGTAAATGGAATTGGCTTGCGCGGTGGCTGCAATCAGTGTCATGAAGATAGCCGCAATGACGTTCACGTCTTCTCCTTTTTAATCAAGTCAGTCTCGGAAAGAGATCTCGTAGCGGGCGCCATGTCGATCATCTTTGGGAAGCCGGCTATCCGCTATCCTGGACCATGAAGTATCCATTAGTCCCATATTGCCACTTGGTATGATAAGCAATCGCGTTTTCCGCCGCAATACGTCTCAAGGATTATTATTGGGCGGCAAGGCGGAAGGTGTTATGCGCATTCATGAAATTCCTTAAAGGGAATGCCGCCATGTAAAAAGACCCGGCAAGGAGTAGTTGGCCTTTGCCGGGTCAGTGATATCCACTACAAGAGGGAGAAAAAGTGGATACCTGGGTTCATTTTTTCATGAGATGGATCTGACTTCTGTACGGCGGCTAACATAACGCATGCACAGGCCCGTCTTATGTGGCTGGGGCATATGCTTGCCGCACCTCAGAGAGTCGAGTAAACATGGGTTTATTTTGCTCATAATGTATATTATGTTAAATAGACATGTTGAATAAGCTATATCATCAGTGATTAAGGCAATCATCCAAAATACATGACATATTCTCTAGCTGTCTCAGCATATCTTAAACGAATTGAATCTCTTCTTAAGGATAACACTGAGGCTAGCCTACTATACGCGGCTCTTGAGTTAAGGTGCGGTGTTGAAGCTCGCTTGAAGGAATATCTCGAGCCATTAGAACACATACCAAAATCTCAAAAAAAAGAGTGGGCTATTGCGAAGCTCGGACTCAGTATCCAGAATGCGTTTCAAACTGGCGATAAAATTATGATTTTCACAGTGCGCTCCCGATCGCAAGATGAAGAGTGCACATTAATTTATACTCCTGTCAGCTCTCGACTCCAGCAAATCGCATGTCGTCTTGGGGATTATTTGCACCTTCCGAAGGACAATTCGGTAGAGAACATGGGATGGTGGGACAGTCTTCGAGAACTTATTGACGAAGGGTACGGAGAACTTCTTCTCGCGAATTCGGGGGAACTCATCGGCCTCCCCCTTCTTCATAAGCGAACGGGACAAACGAAAGTCCGTGCAGTAATCGCTGAGGATGATCCTAGAAGAAAATTCCTTGCTGAGATTGCAGAATCAGGAGAAGTCCATGTAATCAGCGTACAGTACATCGAACCTCGATCAGGAAAGAAGACCTTTGGCATTGATAGCTAGTAACACGTCAGGTATGTTTCGAATTTGCCGTCTCGATATAATTTTTGGTTTTAAGGGGCTTGGCAGCAGAACGCAGCACTGAAAATAATCATACAACTTTCCCATGCATCTCTCCATCATCATTCCCGCCTTCAATGAAGAGCGCCTGATCGAGCACTGCCTGTGCTCGGTTTCCATCGCCCTCGCCGCCAACGCCAGGCCGAATTTCAGTTCCGAAGTCATCGTAGTCGATAACAATTCGACCGATGCCACGGCGGACCTGGCGCGGCAGGCTGGCGCGCAGGTCGTTTTCGAGCCTGTCAACCAGATCGGCCGGGCGCGCAATGCCGGCGCTGCGGTAGCCACAGGTGACTGGCTGCTGTTCGTGGATGCCGACAGCACCTTGAGTCCGGAACTGCTGGGCGATATCCTGCGGCTGATCGAGGGGGGAAAGAGCGTCGGCTGCGGTAGCACCATCAGAATGGAGGGATTGCCCTGGTGGGCGGATGGCGGATTACGGTTGTGGACCCGCATATCCACCCTCTTCCGCTGGGCGGCGGGTGCGCTGGTGGTATGCCGCGCCGATGCGTTTCGCGATGTCGGCGGCTTCAACCAGGAGCTTTACGCCGCCGACGAGATAGACCTGAGCGAGCTCCTGAAAAAATGGGGACGGAAGCGCGGCCTGGATTTCGTCATCCTGGCGCGCCATCCGCTGGAAACCTCCGCGCGCAAGGTAAAGCTCTACTCGGGACCCGAAATGGCCGCGCAGATGCTGCGCCTCATGCTGCATCCGCGCAGGGCATTGCAGGACAGGAAGCAACTGTCCGTTTGGTACGATGGCAGGCGTTAGGGAGTCTGATCGGGGCCGGGCAACGCGGGAGGACTGGGAGGATCGGCAGGCGCCTTGTCCTTTTTAACCTCGGGCAGCACAGGCCACTTCGCCAGCGCGACGACCCACAGGAGGATCAGCACCCCTCCTGGAATGAGTGCCAGAAGCGAAAATACCGGATTGAAGCCTACCCGGCCCAGAATTCTCCAGAATGGAAAAACGAAAAAAACGGCGAATGAAATCAGCCAGGGTACCAGCCCCAAGTCGCCCATATCATCTCCAGATTAGAAAAAAAGCGTGCATTAAAATCCCAGCAAGGCCCGATACCTGTCCTTATGGCGCATGTGCCAAATATACCGCATCGGCGCGGCGATGTCGGAAACGTTTTGCCGCTCTGCGGCAAGCTCTCTTATGCAAATCCTCTTATCGCAATGCAAGCCCCACCATATAACACCACGGCCAGCAGGATGACGGCGGTAAAACCCAGGTGGACAGCCAGCAGGCTGGCGAGGACCGCGCCTGCCACCGAGGCAAAGCCGTTTATCGCCCATGCCCAGGGAATGGCATCCGGCAAGGTGCAGGCGAGCCGCGCCATGCCGGTGGGAAATGGAATACCCATGCATATGCCCGGCAGGGCAATCAGCGCTGCGGAAATGCCTATTTTTGCCGGGTCCGGCAGGTGGATGAGCGCATCGAACAGGTCCGGCAGCAAGGCCAGGTAGAGCAGCGCCACCATTCCCAGCACGGCAATAGCTGTGGTGACGCTGCGCACTCCGGTCGCCCTGCCCTGCTTTCGGCCGGCCAGCCAGCTTCCCAGCGCGGCAAATATGAGAAACGCGCACAAAACCACCGCCAGCGCATAAAGCGGATGGGAAAGAAACAGGATGAATTTCTGGATAAACGCGATTTCCATGAACATGAATGCGAAGCCGATGGCAAGAAAATACAGCGCCGCGCTTGCCGGAGGCAGGGTTTCGCGGGCTCGGGATGCGGCCAGCGGCGCCAGGATGAGGAGGATACTCGCGAGGACAGCTTGTATGAGGGTCGCGACCAGCAACGGATAGCTCCAGTCGAGTAGCGCCATGCCGCCCTGCTGCCGCAAGGAGAACAGCTCGACCGCTGCATCCCATTTGAAGTAGCGGAAAAAATAGGGCCGGTCATCCGTTGCCGGCTCGATATGGAATTTGTACCGGTCGATAAAGTCTTGCCTTTCCGGCCCCAGGAGCGCGACAGCGCCTTCGTAAAAATAGGGCCGGGCCATCAGATTGTAGCGGTTGGCCTCTTCCGGGAGCATGCCCGGGTAATAGGCAGGATCGAAAGAGCGCGTCCGGCTGAATTCCCTGATCGCCGCGATTTCATCCGGGGAGAAATCGCTGTTTTTTACCAGCAGCGTGACGGTCTTCCAGCCCCGCATCATCGCCAGCCGTCTTGCTGGGTCGGGAACGCCCGATTCTTCCAGTGCGGCGATTGCCGTGGCGAACAGCTTCAGCGAATCGCGCGGCGGCAGGGTGAGCCAGCGTGTGATGCTCAGCATGCCCTCCGGCGCGAGGTGGCCGAGATAAGTCTGCAGGGCTTCCACCGTATAGAGATAGCTTTCGCTGAGCCCGTAAAGCCCTGCGGAAGCGACCCCGAAGGAATCCAGCAGCGCCACCTGGATCAGGTCATACTGGCCGGCGCCGGCACTGGCGAATCCGCGCGCCTCGCCCTCGTGCACCCGGACATCGGGCCGCTTGTAGAGATTTCCGGAGAAATCGCCGAAACGATTGCGCACCAGGTCGATGATGTTTCGATCCAGTTCCACCGCATCCACCCTGCCCGCCCGGTAATAAAGCGCCTGCAATACATCGGCGCCCGCTCCAGCTCCCAGCACCAGCACGCGCGGCCCATGCAATCTTATGGCTGGAGATCCCATCACGTGGTAAGGCAGCGCGGAAGTAAGCTGGCCCAGGTAGGCGAGCGAAGCCAGGTTGCCGTCGAAGCGCGTCAACACCGTGGGGCCGTTGCCATCGACGAACATTTCCAGCTGGGGCGGCGGCTCGTCCAGGGCGTTGAGGCTCATTCCCGGCGCGTAGCGAAAGGGAATGCGGGTGCTTTCCACCACCGCAACCTGCCCGAGAGGGCCGGTGCGTTCCTCGATCATCCGGGTTCCCGAAATGTTGAGGGTCTGGCTCAGATCCTTGTAAGGCGAAGAATGGATCTTGAGCCAACCGGCATGCGCCGCCACGACAGCCAGCAATGCGAGCCCGGAAAAGAGCTTTGCCAGCCACGGGCGCGGCACTTTCAACTCGATGGCGGCAATCGCAGCGGCGAACAAGGCCAGTGCCGCCAGGATCATCAGCAGGTCGCCAGGGGACATGAAGAACAACACGGCGACGATACCCAGGCTGCCTGCTCCCGCGCCGAAAATATCAGCGGCGTAAACGCGCCCTGCCTGCATTCCGAAGCGCCACAGCGCGAGGCCGATACTTGCTCCGCCGAAAAAGAATGGCAAAGCCACCAGCAGGTAAATAGTCAGCAGCTTCGGCAGCTGGCTGGTATCCCACAGGAGTTCGAGCGGATTGAAGGGAACCTGTTGCGCCAGCAGAAACGACAGCGGCATGGCGAGGGCCAGCATTGCCGCGGTGGCGAGAAACGTGGCATTGAAGCATGGCGCTATTCTTTCTCGAAGCAGGGCAAGCGCGGTGCCGCTTGCGCCATAACCCAGCATCGCGGCGCTGATGATCATGTACGCGAAATGATGCCATAGCACCATGCTGAACAGGCGGGTCAGCGCTATTTCATAGGCCAGCAGGCAGCCGGACAGCAATCCGATGGCGAAAAATGGCGGCCTCGGCGCCGCCATGGCTAATGCCCGCCGGTGAGCGGGACGAAACCCACCGGGATGATCTGGCGGCTGCTCACTGTACCGTCCGCGTGTTTCTCCACCAGCATGAGGAACTGGGTCATGAACTGCGCCCCAAGCGGGATGACCATGCGCCCGCCTGGCTTCAGTTGCGCGATCAGTGGAGGGGGCACATGGCTCGCGGCGGCAGTTACCACGATGGCGTCGAACGGCGCTTCCGCCGGCCAGCCGTAGTAGCCGTCTTCCATCTTTACCTGCACATTGCCGTAACCGAGCGCGGCCAGCCGCTCGGCAGCCTCTTTGCCAAGAGACTCGATGATCTCCATGCTGTAGACCGATTTGACGATTTTCGCCAGGACAGCCGCCTGGTAGCCGGAACCGGTGCCTATCTCCAGGACCTTGTCACCTGCTTTCACCTTGATCAGGTCGGTCATCAGCGCCACGATGACAGGCTGCGAAATCGTCTGCCCGTGGCCGATGGGAAGAGGCCGGTTGATATAGGCGAACCTCGTCAGCCAGTCAGGCACGAAACGATGCCGTTCCACTTTCTCCATGGCTTGCACCACGTCGGGACCTGGAGCAGGGTTGCCGTTGGCGGCGAGATCGGCCAGCACCTCTTCCACCATTTTGTGGCGCTTCGCGCTGTAATCCTCGCCATACGAGGGAAACGCGCAGCAAAAACAGAGAAGCGTGCCCACGATAAAGTAGCGGTTCATGGCTTTATTCGGGATCACCTCAATAAAAGTTGCAAGGCGAAGAATATGCCGTTCTGGTTCGCCCAACTGACATCAACGACATTCTGACCTATTTAGAATAGTCTTTCAGAAGACTATTGCAGAAATTCGCCAGCAGAAACTTGTTCAGAGGTTCCTTATGCAGACTCCAGGCATCCCGCTACGGGGTCGCATCTTCCTTTCGGAAGACACTGCTCCGCCCTGCGCGGCCGCACCATTCGCGTCGTCGCCTTTCACGCATCCCATCCCGCAAACCCACCGCCGCGACAGCGGAGATTCATTCAGCGCTTCCCTAGCTCATAACCTCGTAACCCGCTTTCCTTATCGCGTCCTTGAGCTGGTCCGGCCGAGTCTTTGTCTCGTCGTACTGAACTGTCACCTGCTTTTGTTCCAGGGATACCTCGGCACCTTCCACCCCTGCGGTATTTTCCAGGCCAGTTTTTACCTTGTTTACACACCCCATGCAGGACATGCCTTTAACGCTGATGATTTCTGTTGTCATTTCATTACTCCTTATCCTCAGATGAGCCGATCTGGTAGCCACTTTTGCACTCGTTTTGTTACAGGTTCACACCGTTGACTTCCTGCGTGGAAACCAGGAAGCAGAAACATTTCAGACAGGATTCACCATATACATATAGGGGGTATATGTCAATACCTATATAGGGTATATCCGATTTCCCGGTTGCAGTGAAATACAGATCTAACCCTTGTAAATACCAGGATCGGAAGTTGGCGGACCGAGCCTTGTCGAACGCAATGAAAATATCGTGCTGACCGGATCCAGTGGCGTATGCGAATTCCAGTTCAAACCGGACAGCCATTCCAGAGCAAACTGGGCACCGATTGCAACGCTACGCTAGCGTCACCACAAATCGCCCAGCAGTCTGTTGATGATGAAGAGAACGATGGCGAGAGCAATCAACCCCAGTAAAGGCGTGTTTTCTTCGATGAGGCGGGTCGCCTGATCGGATGGCCGGTAGCGCCGGGCAAAGAGGTATAAGGCGGCAAAAATGGCGATCACCAGCGCTGTATAAAACAGTTCGGTATACGCGCCTTCGAAATACCATTCGTTGCTGTCCACAAGCGATTCCCTCTTCCTGGGGCGGGCCGGTCTCGAGGCTATCTCAAAGCGGGAAAGCCTGGCTGCGAAGGCAGCGAATCCACCCTGGCTGTTTCCGTTGGCGTGAGCAGCAGCTGGATATCGGATTCCCATCCCCTGATTTTCTTCGCCGCATGCGCGCGTTGTGCGGGAGTAGCGGTATTGTGAAGGCCCGCGACAAAGCCGCAGTTATATGCCCACAAGTTATCCGCATACTTGCGGTAGGCTTCGTTGGGCGAGTTGTAGATGCGCTCCATGTAGGCGCGCAGCGCTTGCCGTATCCTGTCCGGATCCGGCGTGACGGACGTCAACTGCCGCAGCAACTGCACCAGATCCTGCTGGCGCCGGTGGCGCTCCGCATTCCAGATAGTCACTTCGTAAGGCGAGGCCGCCAGCCGCCGCTTGATAAATTCGCGTTGCTGGCTGTCGAGCTTGCCGTAGAAGAACTCGGCACGCTCGACGGTGCGGTTGATCGATCTCTTCAGGCGCGCCTCGGCGTTGCCCCGAACATGGTCCTCGTCGAATTCCTCATTGATCCTGGCGTATCTCCGCTCGATATTCTGGATCTGCCGGGGAGTCAGGGTTGACGTGATATCCACGGCGATCGGCAAAGCGCGCTCAAACGCCTCATCCATATAACCTCGTATCTCCGTCCATAAGCCGCAGGTGCGTTCCGGAGTCGTATCTTCCAGCACCATGGTCCTGGAATGGGTCAGCAAGCCCGCATACCGGGGCAGATGCTCGCGCCGGTGCCAGGAAAACCAGTGGGCCAAGGCGGGACGGACGCGCGATCCTTGCGTTTCGTCGAAATCCACGAACCGGTCCAGCCACCAATAGGTCACGTGGTCCGCCTGGTTGTATCCGAAGCGGATAATGCTGCACCCCGTCAAGGAGAACAGCGCGGGAACCAGCAGGATGATCAGCGACCGCTTGAAGGGAAACGTTTTCATGCCGCGTTATTGTGGCTGCAATAGCGGTACGGACGCAAGCGCGGCGCAACCGGAACCCCTGAACAAATCCTTGCTGGACGACAGAGACTTGTTCAGGAGTCGGGGTTGTAAGCCCAAACCCTCGGAATTTTCCTGATTCTGTCGATGCAACCGGAGGCTGCCAGGGCCGTGCTTCCAGCGCTAGGTTGAACGGCGTCTCGGAGGCTCGGCGGAATTGCCTGAAGTCTCATTTGCTTACAAAAAACTGGAAAATATGCTTGACGGCAAACAGAGTATCTACACTCTATAGCTGTTACCGATGATTCCTGGCGGATCTTGAATGGGCGGCCACGCGCCTTGCCTGGCAGGCGGTGACCGCACGGGGACGATATTTCAGTACCCTCTTCTCCTTCCCGCTATTGCGCGCTTGCGGAGCCCGCTCTCCATCAAGCGAAGAACTACCTGCAGGAATCTTCAGCCAACAGGCGGGCTCTGGCAAACGCTAGTGGATGTCACCGGGAACGGAAGAATTTCTCAGGCAATCCTCGTAGGCCTTTTCGGCATCCTGCCAATGCTGTCTGGCAATACTGCCGTCATGAGGATTCGAATTGCCTATTAATTGCTGCAACGCCTCATACGCTTCCCTGGCCTTTCTTTGCTCCTCCTCGCAAGTCGCATTCATATCGACCTCCTGTCTTTCGGAGAAACCAACTCCCTTGCCGCCTTTCCCGGGCCTCCGGACTCAGCAAATCGCCTTCCCCCGAATGGCCCGCCTCATCCCGCCACTGCAGAACGGATGAGTCAGGATCATGTTTTACATGCAGTATCTGGGCACATTTTCGTAAATGCGCAGGGGTAAATCGAGCTCCACGAGATATATCCAGAGACAAGTAATTGTGGAAGCTTCTTCGTTACACCCTGCGTTATAGACACTATTTTTGCCTGGTCGTTCACGGTATCCCGGGCGGTCAGGACAGATACGGGCATCTGTTCGCCTGCCTGGCGCAACGCCAGGAGGATGGACCAACCGCCCCTCCCCGGGCATAGGCGTAACGTGGACTGAGGGAAAAGAGATAGAGAGAGGCTCGCCGCCTTTTTCCGATTTGGCGACTCCTTGATCTTCCATTCCCTCTCTGGCTTCCGCAGATTTCCAGGCTGCAAAATGCTTTACCGGAAAAATAATGATATATACATAAGTTTCACGCTAATATAATAGTTCATGTTATTGCTTGATATAATTGATTATTAATATATAAAATATATATCATTCATGTGATATAAAATCCCATTATCTTTACAATCCTTTATTTTCAGGATTACGTCATAATATCTGACTGGCTGTGAAGCAATCCAAGGCGGCCGCGGATGGGAATTCGATGCAATTTCAGAAATGGGAAGATGGCGCCGCGCTTCGTGGTTCTTCCTGGCGGCAGTTCGTTGCTGCTATGATCGTTATTCCATCAGGGGCAGGACCGCGATGGATTCCAGAATCTTTTAACGGGCAGAGCATGCTGGCCATAGATATCCCGCGTTACGGCGGCCCGGAAGTGCTGACAGCTTGCACGCGTCCCATCCCGCAAACGGGAGAGCAAGACATTCTCGTCAGGGTGGAAGCGGCTGGCGTCAACCGGCCGGATATTCTCCAAAGAAAGGGAATCTACCCTCCGCCAGCAGGTGCCCCGGAGATACCGGGACTCGAAATCGCCGGGACAGTGGTCTCACTGGGTGCGGAAGCCACCCGCTTCAGCATCGGCGACAAGGTATGCGCGCTCGTTCCCGGCGGGGGTTACGCCGAGTTTTGCGTTGCGCATGAAAGCAACGCGCTGCCGGTTCCATACGGTCTTGGCATGATCGAAGCGGCAGCATTGCCAGAGACCTTCTTTACGGTATGGGCCAACCTGTTCCAGCGCGGCGGCCTCAAGGCAGGTGAAACGGTACTGATCCATGGCGGTTCATCCGGCATCGGCACCACCGCCATCATGCTTTCCAAGGCATTCGGCGCTGCCGTACTGGCGACCGTCGGCTCGGAAGAAAAACGGCAGGCGTGCCTGGCGCTGGGAGCAGATCTGGCGATCCACTACCCGACCCAGGATTTCGTGGAAGAGACAAAAAGATTCACGCAGGGCAAAGGGGCCGATATCGTCGTGGATATCATCGCGGGCGACTACGTGGCGCGAAACTACCGGGCAGCCGCCATGAACGGACGCATTATCCAGGTAGGCGTCCAGCATGGCCCCACACCCGAACTGAACCTGATGCCCATGCTGGCCAAGCGCCTGACCCATACTGGATCGACCATGCGATCCCGCACCGTGCAGGAAAAGTCGCAGATTGCGCAGGAACTGGAACAGCACGTCTGGCCTCTTTTACGGCAGGGGCAGATCAAGCCGGTGATCTTCCAGACCTTCGACCTGGTGCAAGCTGCCGCGGCACATGCGCTGATGGAATCCGGCGCGCACATCGGAAAGATCGTCCTTGTCACCGCTGCCGGACGTGCCGCATCCTCATAATCCCATTCCGGATTCGCTGGAATCCCGTGAAAGATGCTTTGCCTTGAAACGGAATTTCCGGATTATTTCCTGATTTTTCCTCAAGTTTCCCGTGACCAGGCCGTATTGATTAGATAATTCGATCCGATCTGGAGGATGGTCATGCCCCCTTCGATGTTAAGCAACAACCTGGTGGTCATTGCCGCTGCAGCCGTTGCAATTGTTTCCCTCTATGCCGCGGATACCGCCATGACTCTCCTGGCGCTGCTGGTCTGCGCATTTGCAGCTCGCCTGCAATACTCCCGTTCGCTGAAAGCTGCCAGCGCGCAACTCGAAAGCGCCAACGAGGAGTTGCAGAAGCGCTCCTTTCTCGATCCGCTTACCGGATTGCCGAACGGCGTGCAGTTCGAGAACCGCCTTGCAAAGCTTGCTTCGCTCTGCGATAAAACAGAGGAACAGGACCAGGGTGAGCCCGGGACCGGGCATAAGCCCAAAAGTATCGCCGTTCTGATCGCCGACCTCGATCATTTCAAACCGGTCAATGAAGCCTTTGGTCATGCAGTCGGCGACCTGGTACTGAAGGAGGCGGGGCTGCGCCTGCGCGGACTGGCCCGAACCACGGACATGGTGGCAAGGCTGGGAGGCGACGAATTCGTGCTGCTGATGGAGGATGTTCGCAACAAGGCGGATTGCGCACAACTGGCCAGCCGGCTGGTAAAGGCGCTGGCTCAACCCTTCCACGTCGACGGTCAGCAAATCAAGATTTCCGGTTCAGTGGGTGTCGTGGTTTATCCGGACCAGGACATAAGGAACAAGTTGTTGACTTGCGCCGATGCAGCCATGCATACCGCCAAGCGTTCCGGCGGAAACGGCTATGCGTTGTTCGAGCCGGAAATGGAAGACAGCGCCATGGATCAGCTTGATTTGCACAGGGACCTGCGTAGCGCGGTCGAGCTTGGCCAGTTGCAGTTGTATTATCAGCCCAAGGTAGGCGTGACCGACGGGCGAGTCAGAGGCATGGAAGCATTGCTGCGCTGGAATCACCCGGAGCGCGGCATCATCGGCCCCGAGATATTCATTCCTCTCGCAGAGCGCTTTGGCCTGATCTATGGCCTGGGCAACTGGGTTATCGATGAAGTATGCCGCCAGATGGAGGCGTGGTCTCAAGAAGGCATGCGGATGAGCGTTGCCATCAATCTGTCGATGCATCAACTGCGCCAGGATGATCTGGCAGACAGCATCCGGCAGGCGTTGAGGCGGCACCAGCTGGAGCCATCGCAGTTGATATGCGAGTTGACTGAATCGGTCGCAATGAAAGATATCGACGCAACCCAGCATTTTTTCAAGAAGCTGGCGGACATAGGCGTGCGCTTGTCCATAGATGATTTTGGCACCGGCCACTCCAGCCTGAGCTACCTGCGCCAGTTGCCGGCCCGCCAGTTGAAGATCGACCGCAGTTTCATCACCGACCTTGAAAAGAACAGCGACGCACGCGCTATAGTCAAGGCCGTGATCAACCTCGCGCATGTCCTGGATTTGAGCGTCGTGGCCGAGGGAGTCGAAACAGAAGGGCAGCGAAGGATTCTTGAGGAACTGCAATGCGATGAGCTGCAAGGTTTCTTTTTTTCCAGGCCTATGCTGGAGGATAAAATGATCGTCTGGGTAGACAGGCAGGAGGCCGCCGCGACAGGAAAGGCTAGGAATCTCGATGCTTTGGACTACCCCCTGTTGTCCTGAAACAGTACATTTCCTTCATTTCATCCGCAAGGTAGCGTCCGCATATCAATAGCGGTGCCAGATCCATATTTCTCCTATCCGAATTTCCGGGAAAAACTTGATGCGCCACCGCTCCGGCCGGGCGCTCTTGTTCTCGCCATGGAAATCCTCGAATGGTAAATGGTAAAAATAAGAAAAAAAGACGGCACCTCGATGAAAAATTACTGTCTTATTATTGTGAAGAAAGTGAAAAGAGTAATGTGAGGAACGTGAAAAGAGTGGAGGCACATCATGAAAAACATATTCGAAATTCTGATGGCGGCACCGCCCGAACAAATCACACGATGCAAGATCGCCATGCTGGAAATAGCGCATGGTCACTGGGAAGCGGCGGCGATGACCATGGACGATGCGGCATATGAAACTGAACCTGGGGAATGGGCAAGGGATTGCATGGAAATGCGGGATTTTTGCATGGCCATGGACAAGGTGAAAAGCGAAGGCATTCATGCAATTCAGGCAAGCGGTGGCAGCGCAGCGGCCGGTGCAAGAATGGTTATCGCCACCTTGTGAGGCAATATTCTGCAAGACTTCCTGAATCCCGAATCCTTCTCGAAGCAAAAATCGTTCAGCGCTTCCTTAATTGCCAGTCGTGGAAATGCGGAATTCCCGCACCATTTCGGATTTACGCAATGTTTCCGCGAGATCGGCGGTCCTGTCCGGATCCCGCGTGGTGCGGATATCCATGCGATATTCGAACAATCCCGTCGGCGTAATGCGATAGCTCATGTTCGCAATCTCAAACCCATGGTCGGCGACGAGCCTTCGGACCTGGTCTTCCGGCATGACATCGTTTCTGTCGAAGCTTACGTGGTATTGAGCATAGGAGTCGCGGGGAAGTCTCATTTCAATTGAATTGAACAAGGTGAGCACTCCCAGCATGAGGCCTGTTCCCAAAAGCGCGGGAAAGTAAAATCCCAGCCCCAGCAGAATCCCGATGGCTGCGGTGGTCCAGATGGAAGCGGCAGTAGTCAGGCCGCGAATGGTCATTCCTTCCTTGAAAATGACTCCCGCGCCCAGAAATCCGATACCCGTCACTATCCCCTGCGCCATCCTGCTCGTATCCGCTCCTATCGAACCGACCGGCGCGTCGTGCAGCCAATGGGACTGATATGAAGTCATCAGCATGAGGAGGCTGCAGGCCAGGCATACGAGCGCATGGGTCCTGAAGCCGGCGGGATGCCCATGGACAGTCCTTTCCAGGCCTATCACCGCGCCTGCCGCCAGCGCTGCCGCCAGATTAAGCGCGATAACCGGATAGTCGCTCATATGGCACCGGCCAAGGCGGGGATCGTCAGCGCGGAAATCGACGTTTCCATTTCCGGGATTGCCCCGGAAAAATTTCAGGCTTGCGCGTTTTCATTCGTTTTTATTCCGCGTGAAGAATGATACGTCGGCCGCTTTATGGGAATCAGGGAAACAGCAAAGGCAAATAGGAAAGCGCGATATCACGCCGCGCCGCCGCTCACGCTGATGTTCTGCCCGGTAATCCAGGCTGCTTCGTCGCTTACCAGAAAAAGCACCAGGTTGGCGACGTCCCGCGGCTCGCCCACGCGCCCCTGGAACGACATCGCAGCCATGCGCTTGATCGTCTCTTCGCTTTTTCCCGTGGTGAACATCTCCGTGTTTACCGGACCGGGCGAAACGATATTGGCCGTAATGCCACGCCCCCCTGCTTCTTTCGCAAAAATGCGCGTCAACTGCTCGACCGCGCCCTTGCTGGCAGCATACGCGGCATAGTTGGGCAGCATCAGCCGCGTGACCGTGCTCGACAGGCTGACCACGCGCCCCCCGTCCGCCAGCCGCGTGGCCGCTTCCCGCAAGGCATAGAAAACGCTGCGCGTATTGATGTTCCAGACGCGGTCGAACTCTTCGTCCCGGATGTCGGCAATTTCCCGTGAGAGAAGGATGCCGGCGTTATTGACCAGGATATCCACGCGGCCGAACCTGCCGATAGCGGCATCAAAAAGTATGCGCACTTCTGCTGAATGGCTCACATCCGCCCGGACAGAAAGTGCTTCTCCTCCCGCCTCCATGATCTCGCTGCAGACCGTTTCGGCAGCATGACGGTTGCTGAAATAGTTGATGATGATTTTTGCGCCCGCACCCGCCAGCGAGCGGGCGATTTCCGCGCCTATGCCGCGGGATGCACCAGTGACGATGGCGATCTTGCCTTCGAGCGGTTTCGCCATCATGCGGTCCATGCAATCCATACAGCACGCGGGAGGATCATGTGCATTGTCTTCTGGTGATTTCTGCCACATGCCTGCCCTGGAACCGGGCGATGGTCAGCTCATTCTCCGATGGTTTCCGGCTGCCGTCGCCGCCGGCAAGCGTGGCCGCGCCGTAAGGCGATCCCCCCGTGATTTCGCTCATATTGAGCAATCCCTGGCAGGAATAAGGCACTCCGACGATGATCATGCCCTGATGCAGCAAGGTGTTATGGAAGGAGGTGATGGTGGTTTCCTGCCCGCCATGCTGAGTAGCTGTCGAGGTAAAAACGCTGGCCACTTTCCCGATCAACCCGCCACTCAGCCACAATTTCCCCGTCTGGTCCAGGAAGTTGCGCATCTGCGCGCACATGTTGCCAAAGCGGGTCGGCGTGCCAAAAATGATGCCGTCGTAGGAAGGCAATTCGTCCACCGTTGCGACAGGCGCCATCTGCTCCAGTTTTGCGCCTGCCTTGCGCGCAATTTCTTCCGGTATCAGTTCCGGCACCCGCTTGATGACGACTTCTGTTCCATCGAGGCTGCGGGCGCCTTCGGCGACCGCCCCGGCCATGGTTTCGACATGGCCGTACATGCTGTAATAGAGCACGAGAATTTTTGTCATATTCCTCTCCCTTGAAATACGCTGATACGCAGGATGGTCGGACCGCACCCTGCGCAGCCTGGATCGGTCGACCTGCCGTCAACTCTACCGCCGGTGTCTGCGGCCGATGTCCGGGATCACCCGGTTTCTGCCCTGGACTCACCCGGAAGCCGGAATCCCTGAATCTTCCTTAAAGTTCAACTCCACGCCATTCCCGGCCGGGTCCTGCAAAAAAAGCTGATAAATGCCCAATTCCGCCACCTGGCCGCGAGAGAACGAGATATCGTGCCCATCGAGGCTTGCTTCCATCGCAGCGCGGCCGGTACAGGTAAAAGCGACATGGTCGAATGTGGTGGAGGTGTGCGTGAGGCGCGATTCTCCCGCCCTCGTCTCGCTCAGATGAAGAACGCAGTCGCTGCCCGCATAAAGCCAGTATCCAAAGCTTCCCAGGTCAGGCCGCCTGCCCTGCCGCAGGCCAATGATATCGCAATAGAAATCCCTGAGCCGGTCCATGAGTTCCCGCGGCGCTCGCAGATTGTAGTGGTTGAAGGCTATCGCCGCCATATGCTTTCGTCAAGACACCGCTGCTTCATTCTTGTGCCCCGCTGGATTGCAATAGCTCGGCGGCTTGCGAATGATTCCTTCCCAGGGCAAACGCAACAGCGGTTTTTCCCGCATCGTTTCTCAAGTTGGGGTCCGCCCCATTTTTCAGCAGGACAGTAATGGCATCCGTGTGGTTTCCCCGTGCCGCCATCATCAACGGCGTAGTGCCATTGGGCGAAGTCGAATCGACTGGAACGCCTCCGTCCAGAAGCAGCTGGATTATCCTGGCATGGCCGTTGGTCGCTGCATAGAGCAGCGGATTCCAGCCGTCATGCTTGATTTCCGCTCCCTTGACATAGAGCTTTTCGACGATGTCGTATAGTCCATTGTAGCTAGCGAGCATTATCGCGGTCTCGCCATACCGGTTGCGCAGGTTGAGCTTGGCGCCCGCATTCAGGAGGATATCGACCAGTTCGGGATTATTGTTCTGGATGGCGATCATAAGCAACGTGTTTCCTTGCTCATCCGGCGTGTTGGGGTCGGCGCCGCGGGCAAGCAGCTTTGCTATGTCTCCCGTGTGATTAACCTCCACCGCCGAGCGCAGCTCCTCATACACGCCTGCCGAGACTGGGGATGCCAGGAAAAAGCCGACGACAAGCAGCAAGCAGAAAAAATTCCAGAATCTGATTGGAGATATCATCATGCAACCTTGAAAAGATTAAAGAAATTGGCTGTAGTGGCGGCGGCAACTTCCTCCAGTCTGATACCCCGCAGCGCGGCTATTTCTTCCGCCACGTGGCGCACGAAGGCAGGCTGATTGATTTTACCCCGATGCGGCACGGGAGCGAGATAGGGCGAGTCGGTTTCGATCAGCATTCTCTTCAGTCCGATTTTCCTGGCTACATCCTTCAGCGCTACCGCATTCTTGAAGGTAACGATACCCGAAAACGAAATATAAAAGTTCATTTCCATCGCCTGCTGAGCCACTTCCCAGCTTTCGGTAAAGCAGTGCATCACTCCCCCGACCCGGTCGGCGCCCTCCTCCGCCATGATGCGCAAGGTGTCCTCTGCGGCTGCGCGTGTATGAATGATGAGCGGCTTGCCGCACGCCCTTGCCGCGCGGATATGCTGGCGGAAACGCTCGCGCTGCCATTCCAGGTCTCCCGTGAGGCGGAAGTAATCCAGCCCTGTTTCCCCGATAGCGACAATTCTGGGATGCCTTGCAAGAGACGCCAGTTGCGCAGCCTGAGGTTCCTCCAGGTTTTCATAGTCGGGATGAACCCCTATGGAGGCAAAGAGATTGGAATGGGTTTCCGCCAGGGCGAGCACGCGTGGAAAGTCCTCGAGATTCACGCTCACGCACAGGGCATGGCTGACCCCATTATCCCGCATGCTTGCCATCACGTCGTCGAGGCGGCTTGCGAGATCGGGAAAATCCAGGTGGCAGTGGGAGTCAACAAGCATGACGGCAAAGTTTAAATCTGCGATGAAGTGAATGAAACCAGGCATCGCTCCGTCTTGCGATAGAGACGCAGATGCCGGCTTTTTTTACAAAACTGATGAGCCAAGCTGGCAAAATATGCCAGCATTAACGCACATTCTTTATAGTCAAATGATTTTATATGATCTTTTTCCAGTATTTAAAAAAGGCATGAAAATTGCTTAATCTCTGACCGGTAATATCGTGTGTGAGGAAATTCGTACTTTGTGTAATACATAACTCAAAAAGGAATCAAATGAAAACCAAGAAGAAAATAATTTCGATGTTTTTTGGGACGCTATTTTTGAGCGCCGCCTCCATCGCTTCAGCCGGCCCCATCATCATTGCGGGGACGGATGCGGATGATCATGGTTCTGCCAGCTCCACTACCAATTTCACGGGTTGGCTGTTCATGCAGAAGGCCTTTGAGAATCTTGCGCCTGCAGTAACCAATGGGCAGCACACCGTGGCATGTATTGGCTGCAACTCGAGCTCCGCGCTTTCGGCATTCAACTCCGCTACCTCGAAATCCAGCCTGGATGGTTCGTGGGGCTTCGTGGCCCTCTCCACTTTATCCGATATCACCAACTTCTTCAATGGCACTGGCACCACCAACGCCAGCAACACGGGCATCATTTATATGCCTACCGTAAGCAGTAATGTATCGGGGGGCATCACTGATGCGCAGCTTGGCATCGTCAATGCCAATTCCGGCATTCTCAACAATTTCGTGGTGAGTGGCGGCGGACTCTTCACGCAGGAGCAAGCCAACTCGAGTATCGGTTACGGATGGCTCTCGGCCCTGCTGCCTGGATTGGTAGTTCAGGGAGATAACGGCGGTCCCAGTTTCAACTCCGGCTCCCTGACGATTACCGCAGCAGGCAATGCCGCATTTCCCGGCCTGACCAATAGCGATGTCAGCAACGCGACTCCCTGGCATGCCTGGTTTTCGGGCGACTTTGGAGGCTTGAGCACTCTTGTCACTGGACCAATTTTCGGCCAGACGGGCGGCACTTTCCCCGGGGCCGTGGTAATTGGCGGCGGCGCTGGAACAGTATTCCAGTGCGGCGAACCGGGACAGCCGCCCTGCGGTACCGTGCCGGAACCCGGAACGATCCCGCTGCTGGTCCTTGGTTTGCTGGGACTAGCCCATACCCTGCGTCGCAGATTCGGATAGATTCCGGCTTGACCGGTTCCACCAGAAGCCTTTCCTTCGGGAAAGGCTTTCGGTCGATTGCGAAGAGATGGCGCATGGCCGGCAAATAAAGCTCTATCGGGAACTCGTTGCCACCGAATATCGATCACGCAAATGCGCTTGTCGCCGGCGGCCGGGGGGACAGCGCCTGGAGATAGGAAATCAGCAGATCCTCGAGGAACAGGCGCGGATTGAGAGGATGGGCCGCAAGCTGTTGTGCTTCGTTCAAGCTGCGCAGATAAACGCCCAGTTGCCGGGGATCGATGCCGTGCGCCAGGGATTTTATGGCCTCCATCCTGTCGAGGTGATAGCGTATCTCCCCTGTAATGCGAAAACTCATTAAATCGTAGCTCCATTTCTGCAGCCAGCTCACCACTATCGCCATATCCGTTTTCTGCATCCTGTCCGCAAGAGCGACTGGATTGAGGTCACGCGCGCTGACTTGCTGGATGAAGCTGCCATGCAAATCAAGGTAATCGCCATGACTGAATTCCAGCGCCGCAAGCGGCGCATAGCCGGCGGAAGCAAGACAGATTTCGGGATTTTTAACTCCCTGTTGCCTTAGCCAGCCAAGCGCGGCAGCGCGGTCCGGCGCAGGCATGGCGACCTGGCGGCAGCGGCTGCGTATGGTCGGAAGCAGATATTGCGCCTGATGCGTGACTAGCATGAACAAGGTGTGCGCCGGCGGTTCTTCCAGATTTTTCAGCAAGGCATTGGCGGCGGCGGCGTTCATCGTCTCAGCCGGATGGATCAGCAGGATCTTGTAGCCGCTCTGATGACTGGATATATTGACGAAATCGACCGCATTTCGAATCTGCTCCACGGTAATCTGCTTGCTGGGTTTTTTCGCCGCTTTCTTTCCATCCGTAATTTCATCCCCGGAACTTGCCTCGGCAACCGCTTTTTCGCCAACGGCTTCCGAAGACTCTGGCGAGTCAGCCGTTTGCGAAAGGATCTCCGGTTCGATCAGGCGGAAATCGGGATGCCCGCCGATTTCGAACCACGCGCAACTCGCGCATGCCCCGCAGGGCAGGCGTTCGACCGTTGGGTTGCGGCATAGCAGCGACTTGGCCAGACAGCGGGCGAATGCGAGCTTGCCGATGCCCTTCCTGCCCCTCAAGAGCAACGCGTGGCCCAGGGAAGCCTTTCCCGGACCCGGTTGACCGGCAAGCGCCAGCGGTCGCCACACATCTCGCTGCCAGGGAAAAATATCATTCATGGCCATTCATGGCCATTCATGACAGATGGCGGAAAGAAAATCACTCACCGATTTCGTGACCTCGTCCAGAGGAACGCTGGCATCGATTACCCGTATTCTCGAAGGGAATTTTCTTGCCCGCTCCAGATAGGCGGCCCGCACTCCACGAAAAAACTCATCCCGTTCTTTTTCAAACCGGTCCGGAGGCTTCGCGGCATGGACACGCCGCCTGCCCACCTCGACCGGCACATCGAAATAAAGCGTGAGGTCGGGTTGAAATTTCCCCTGAACCCATGCTTCCAGATCGTCAAGTTTGCGCAGGGACATTCCCCTGCCCCCGCCCTGATATGCAAAGCTCGCATCCGTGAATCGATCCGAGATCACCCAGTCGCCTCTTTCAAGGGCCGGGAAAATAACCTTGTCCAGATGCTCGCGGCGGGCCGCAAACATCAGCAGCGCCTCTGTTTCGGGATGCATCGGCTGGCCAGTATCCAGCAGCAGTTCCCGCAATTTTTCCCCGAGAGGCGTGCCGCCAGGTTCGCGGGTGACGATTGCCGATTTTCCATTTTCGAGCAAAAATTTCTCGATCCCTTGCAACTGGGTACTTTTGCCCGCTCCGTCCATGCCCTCGAGGGTGATGAACTTGCCGGAAAACGTTGTCGAGGTCATTTTTGATAAAGTGTAAGGTGGATGTAAAGATCCTATGCTTGATTTGCGTGCAACCAGCCCCTGAGCCGGTTACTGGCGCCGGTGGGGCATGATCCCGCTCGGGCGGGGACATCGATCCGGCTTTTGTTCCTTTCGCCAGGGTCGCCAGGGCTTTCATGAGGGAAGGGCAAGAACAAGGCGATTCGGCTAGAATTGTCGTGGCGCCCTTGGTCAGCCTCGCGAATGGGTATACCATGTTGCCAGCGCCTCGAATGCCATGCGATTGCAATGCGATTGCAACGCGCCGGGCAGCGCGTGATCCCGAAGAACGTTACATTCAGGAGTTTATCATGGCTTTCCACAGCAGGACTTCCTCCGGTCGAAAAACCAGTGCGATGACGCTGGCTATCCTGGCGATAGCGGCATATGGCCCGTGCTTGCCGGGTATGCCGGGCGCAAGCGCGGCGCCGGTGGAGAAAACATCGGGGGTGGAGCATGGCCAGGCGGCGGGGAACACGCCCATACCCGCCCCGTCCCCATCCGTCAGCGAACCGCTGACCGAGCTGGAGCGGATGGAACTCCATTACCGTCGCTATAGCGCTGCCGCCACTAGCGTGGCTCAGCTATTCAAGCAATTGAGCCAGAAAATCGAGGATGTCACGGTGGCAGCCAAGGCTGTGGAAGTAAAGAGCAGCGCCCATAACAAACGCGTGCTGGAAGACAAATTACGCCAGCTCGAGAGCGCGCGCGCAACCTATAACCTGCAATATGCCCAGTTGCATGGGCAGATGCAAAATGAAAATCGAAGCTATGCCGCGATCGCTCATGATCTGAAGAACGGATACAGTAATGCGAATGCTTCAAAGGCGGAACAGGATGCAAAGGCAAAGAAGGGAAAGGATGGCAAACTCAAGGATTCCCGGACCAGGGAAACCAGGCAAGGGGAAGTGAAGGGTCAGGATTCGAAAACTGCCGGTTTCAGAACCGCGGCATCGAAGAACAAGGAAAGGGATAAGCAGGCGCTGGATCTGCAGGCCGGAGAACGGGAAGTCAAAGATCCACGAGTCATCGATCTCAATACGAAGGAATTGAGGCAGAGGCGGGATGAAGCCACGAAACCGGTATCCGCTCCCACCTTGAATGCCGTTCCATAGTTCCAGCCTGCCAGCCACCAGCGGATTTCACCGCACCCCGGAACTTCCCTACCTTCTGAATCCGGGGAAAAACGGCCCTCCATTTCCCCGCCACGCTGAATGCCTGTCATGTTTCATGCGCTTGTCCGGAACGGCAAGGTAATCTCGCAAGCAGGCAAGGCCATGGCCGTGCCATGGTGGAGTTTCACCAAAACCGTCATCGCTGCCGCGGCACTCGCCCTGGTGCGCGACAAACTGCTGTCGCTGGACAAAACAATCGAAAATCAACCGTTCACCCTTCGGCAACTATTGCGCCACGAGGCGGGACTTCCGGACTACGGGCAATTGCCTGACTATCATATAGCGGTGGAGCAGAATCAGTTGCCCTGGCCGGATGAGGAGATGCTGGCGCGCACGAATGCAGGAAATTTGCGCTACCCGCCTGGCAGTGGCTGGACGTATTCCAATATCGGATATCTGTACGTGCGGCGCCTTATCGAGCTTGAGGCCGGCGAGGAATTCGAGGTTGCGCTGCAGCGACTGGTCCTTCGCCCCTTGGGACTCGGCCATGTGCGGCTGGCCAGGTCGCGGGAAGATCTGATCGAGGTTGAGATGGGAAAGGCCGCCACCTACGAACCAGGCTGGGTTTACCACGGGTTGCTGGTTGGGCCGCTTCATGAGGCTGCGTTGTTACTGGACCGGCTGATGACTGGCTCCCTGCTTCCCGACGATTTATTGGCTGCCATGCTCGACAGCCGGTGTGTTGGTCAAGCCATAGCCGGCCGGCCCTGGCTATCGCCGGGATACGGGCTTGGCATCATGGCAGGGAAAACCGAAAGGGGAGCATGGGTTGCCGGACATACCGGCGGCGGGCCAGGCAGTTTTATCGCCGTCTACCGTAACAACAATTCACCGGCGCCTCTTTGCTGCGCAGCGTTCTCGACAGGCAGCGACGCGGGTGGCGTGGAGCGTGAAGCAATCCACAGGATTGCGCAGGATTAAATCTGAATCCGGCAACGCAGAAACAATGGGGTCAGACGTCAGCCCCTTAGCGGCGGGAGCGGGTTATCTTTCGGAATGAATTTGAGCGCGACCCCGTTATTGCACCAGCGTTCGCCGCGGGGACGCGGACCATCATCGAATACATGGCCTTGATGGCCGCCGCAACGCGCGCAATGATATTCGGTACGCGGCATGATATGGCTGAAGTCGCGCCCGGTTCCCATGTGTCCCTCGACAGGCTGGGTAAAGCTGGGCCAGCCTGTGCCGCTTTCATACTTATCTGCGCTATCGAACAATGGCAGGTAGCACGCCGCGCATAGATAGGTGTCGGCCCGATTTTCCTTGTTCAGCGCACTGCTGTCCGGTCGCTCGGTATCTCCTTCAAACAGCACGCGATATACGGCCGGCGAAACCAGGCCGCGCCATTCCTCATGAGGCTTGTTCAAGGGTTTGATGGTAATGAGGCTGGGTGTGGCACCCAGGTTTTTACCACGCGAGCAACCTGAAACCAATGGGAAGGCGGCCAGCATGGCAAGATTTCGCAGCGCAGCCCGTCGATCCATGGAAGACCTCCTCGGATTCCCTATGAAAGGAAAGCTCCCAAAAATCCTCGCTAAATGCGGGATTCATCCCGCTTCCTTAGCAATTTGACCGCCGGCGATCCGCGAGGTTCTTCACCACGGCCCCATCCTCCTGCCTCATGAAATGAAAATGCCAAAACAAGCTTTATCCGTTTCGCGGTGGTTTAAAATAGCGTGGCTTTGAACGGATCAGCTATCGCCGGCTGCGTGCCGCCGGCAGAAAGCCGCGAGGAAAAACAGCGCCCGTTCTTCGCGTGGCGAACGTGTTGACTACTCCGGAATGACCGGAAACCGCCGGGAACGGCAACGCGTTCAATCTTTTTAACCGGAGAAATTTTCATGCTGTTCGAGCGCGTCAAACCTCTTGAACATATCATCGAATCGGCGGAGCGAAAGGGACTCAAGCGCCAGCTTGGCGCATTTGACCTTACCATGCTGGGGATCGGGGCCATTATCGGCACCGGAATTTTCGTGCTGACATCGGTCGCTGCCGAGAAAGCCGGCCCAGGCATGATGTTTTCATTTGTCCTCGCCGGCTTCGTGTGTGCGCTGACAGCGCTGGTATATTCGGAGATTGCCGCCATCGTGCCGGTAGCAGGGTCCGCTTATACCTATTCCTACGCGGTATTCGGCGAGTTGACGGCCTGGATGGTCGGCTGGGCGCTTATTCTGGAATATGCCGTGGCAGCCGCGGCGGTAGCCGTCGGATGGTCGGGATATATCAACGGATTTCTTCATGAGATAGGCTATGGACTGCCCCTGGTTCTGACCGCGGGACCCTACGATACCATTGTCCTGCGCTCCGGCGCAGGCATGGGCGCCACCTCGTCAGGCGGATTCAATCTGCTGGCCTTCCTCATCTCCCTGTTCGTTACGGTGCTATTGATCATCGGCACGTCAAAAAGCGCCAGATTCACAGCCGTGCTGGTCGTGGTAAAAATCGTCGCGCTTACCGCATTCATCGTCCTTGCCGTTCCTGCCGTGAGTGCCGCCAATTTTGACCCCCTGCTGCCCAACGGCTGGGGTACGCCATTTTCCGGGGTGGGCATACTTGGAGCGGCGGCCTCGATTTTCTTTGCCTACATCGGCTTCGACGCGGTATCCACTGCCGCCGAGGAGACAGTCAATCCCAACCGGAATGTGCCTATCGGACTGATAGGCTCGCTGACCATCTGCACGCTTTTCTATCTGGTGGTGGCCTATGCTGCCGTCGGAGCGGTTGGCGCCCAGCCGGGCGGCGAACTTTCGCAATCCAGGGAGCCGCTCGCGTACGTACTGCGCGCCGTGGGGTATCCCGCGACCGGAAACTGGGTGGCGTCCGCCGCCATCATTGCCCTCCCCTCCGTGGTATTGATGATGATATATGGGCAAACGCGGGTTCTTTTCACCATGTCCAGGGACGGCCTCATGCCGGGCGTATTCTCGCGCGTGCATGAGCGCTTTCATACTCCGCATGTCGTCACCGGCGTGACCGGCATAGCGGTCGCGCTCTTTGCCGCAATGTTTCCGGTGGGAATGCTGGCGGATATTTCAAACTCGGGCACGCTGTTCGCCTTCTTCACAGTGGCGATGGGCGTCATGATTCTGCGCCGCCGCGACCCAGCTCTTCATCGCCCTTTCAAAACACCCATGATCGGCATCGTAGGACCCATGGCGGCGGCGGGATGCGTGCTGCTGTTTTTCAGTCTCGGCTGGGAGACCATCAGATTGTTTCTTTATTGGGCGGCGATCGGGCTATTCATCTATTTCGGCTATGCCCGCAGGCACAGCCTTCTAAGGGAGCGCTGAACAAGTCTCCGCTGGCACGGCGGTGGGCTTTGCAGGACGGGACGCGCAAAAGCGAAGCGGCAGGGCGCGGCTCGAAAGTAGGTCAACGATAGTCCGCACGGAACCTTGTTTGCCTCCCCTCCTTCAGCTCTGCAGGCGCCTTCGCTTGAACTGGGCTCCGGCGTTTCCGACAATAAGCAGGGCAAGAAAAGTGGGCGATTCGCCGTCCCCGCCCAGCCCCATGGCCTTCATGGCTTCCATCGGATCATGCTGCGGCTCGTCCACATCCCGTTCGGTGCTGCTTAGCGAAGTGATACGTATCGAGGCAATTCCGCCAGGGCTGGTGACTCCGAAAAATCGGTCCTCGGCGGTTTGCCCGGCAAAAAGGCCATCCCCCAGCGAGGCGGGGCCAATAACGCCCAGAAGATTGTGCGAAGCATCGAAAGCCTCGAAAAGAACGCTATCGGAGCCCGCCCGGACGTTCGCAAGGCCAATGTCGGTCCATAGCAACCCGGCATCGGTCGGCAGCGAACCCAGCAATGCCGTGCTGAAAGTGAAGGTCAGGCTTGCGTCGCTGCTCGCGAACCAGGTATGGCCACACCCGGCATACCCATCTTCCATCATGTCATCGATATCGGCCGGATCGAACGGATTATCCCTGGACGCAGCAGGCCGCATTTCAAATGGCGTTGCAGTCGGGGCAGACCCACCCGAAACATCATCCTCGAAATCCTCCATGGGAAAAGCGCTGAATGCCGCGCGCACCGAAGGATAGTCCGCAAAGCAATGATAGGGAATCGGGCCAACCAGCGTGGCGTTGGCCGCAAAAGGTTCTGCCAGCAAAGCAACTACCGATAAGGGACCGCTCAGGTTCTTCATGTAACCCCCCTTTCCTGGAAGTGGTTTTCAATCCACACGAATGGACGGGTTCTATCTTACGAGCTGCTTTCATTTTTGCCATCGGACTTAGGTACTAATGCCTGAATCAGTCTCATGCGGGCGACAAGGCGCTGCGAAAGATTGTTCAGGAATTCCCTGAAACAGAGCAGATACCTTTATGAGTGGGATGACAGGAATAAGTTCGAATACTGCTGATCCTCATCGGGAAAATCCGCGAAACGCCGGGTTTCCCATATCGAACCCGGCTGGCGTTTTCCCGCGCGCCTGATCGTGGCAGGATCAGAGAGTGAAATTAAAAACCATTTTTTAAACATGGGCTTCCGTTGAATTTCTCTGCCAGAAATATCACACCGGCATTGAACTCGACCGCATGAATCATAGTCGTATCATTCTTGAGGCCGTCGTCGCTGACCTAGGCATGCGATTAGTGCGCCGGCGCGGCAAAAAGCTTCGCGGGTTCCCGCGAGTGCAACGGCACGGTCTCAAGAAAGCGGAAGGTATTTTTTTCGACATTCGACACTATTTTATGGAGGATTTATGAAAAAGAGCACGCTCATGTTCGCCCTGGTTGCCCCCCTGTTCGCCACAGCCGCCAAGGCAGAGGCGCCCAACGATGCGCAAATTGCGTCTATTGTCGTCACGGCCAACCAGGTCGATATCGATGCGGGAAAACTGGCTGAATCCAAGGCATCCAACGCGGACGTCAAGGCATTTGGCCACAGGATGGCCACCGATCACGCCGATGTGAACAAGCAGGCAGTCGAACTGGTCACCAAACTCAAGGTCACGCCCCAGAATAATCCGACCAGCGAAAGCCTCAAGGCCGGCGGCGAGAAAAATATCGCCAATCTCAAGAAATTGAGCGGTGCCGCATTCGACAAGGCCTACATCGACCATGAGGTAGCCTATCACCAGCAAGTCCTCGATGCAGTCGACAAAACGCTCATCCCCAGCGCCAAAAATGAAGAACTGAAAGCCCTGCTGATCAAAGTACGCCCCGCATTCGTCTCGCACACCGAGCATGCCAAACAACTCCAGTCCACGCTAAAGTAAAACCGTACCAAGCCGCAACGAAACCCTCCGCCTGGTCCCCGGTCCCGGCCGGAGGGGTTCCCGGTAGATTACCGGCCGGCTTCATCTCATCCGGCATGCCAGTGATGAAACGCGGATGAAATCCCCTGCAAATCCATCGCCCATCCGCTCAGACCCGAATTGGTGGAAGAAAACCACCGTGTACCACATCTACCTGCGCTCTTTTTACGATGCGAATGGGGATGGCATCGGCGACATCCAGGGGGTGATCGAGAGACTCGACTATCTGGCGGATCTTGGCTATGAAACGGTCTGGATTTCTCCCTTTACCCAAAGTCCGCAACGCGACTTCGGCTACGACATCAGCGACTACCTTTCCATTTCAGCGCAGTATGGAGACATGCCGCTCTTTGAAAAGCTGGTGCAGGAGATACACTCCAGGAAAATGAAGATCGTGTTCGACCTGGTGCTGAACCACACGTCGGATGAACATGACTGGTTCAAGGAATCTGCCAGCTCCCGCGATAATCCCAAGGCCGACTGGTACATCTGGAAAGATGGAAAAGGCAGGGATGGCAGGAGGCCCCCGAACAACTGGCGGGCAATGGCTGGCAACAGGGCATGGACCTATTATCCCGGGCGCAAGCAGTTCAACTACACCGCTTTCCTGCCTTTCCAGCCGGACCTGAATTACCGCAATCCCGAAGTCAAGCAGGCCATGTTCGATGTCGTCCGGTTCTGGCTCTATAAAGGCGTGGATGGCTTCCGGCTCGACATTATCAGCGCAATTTACGAAGATCCCGAGCTACGGCACAATCCTCCAAGCTTGCGCCTGACTCCATCGGACAAAGCGCTCACCATTTTTTTCCAGAACCTGAAGAATAATTTTCTGCAGACGGAAAGCTTCGAATTCGCCGCCGAGCTGAGGAAGGTGACGGACGAATTCGATAATCCAAAACGGGTCCTGATCGGTGAATCCCACGGAGAAGAGGAACTGATCAGGCGATTCTGCCATGACAACGGTAAACGGGGCCTCGATGCCATCTTTCTTTTCAAGGCGATCTCCACCCCGTTCAAGGCGGAAAATTACCGCCAATTGCTCGAAACATTCGAAAAGCATTTCCCGCCACCCCTGGTGCCGACCCTCGTCTTTGCCAATCACGACCGCAATCGCGTGATAAGCCGTTTGGGGGGAAATATCGAAAAGGCAAAATTGCTTGCGCTGTTCCAGTTCACCTGCAGAGGCATTCCCTTCACCTATTACGGGGATGAGATCGGGATGCCAAGAGTCCGGATTCCCCTGAAGCAGGGGCAAGATGCCCTCGCCATGCAGCACCGGTGGGTTCCGCAGTTCCTGGTCGACCGCAGCAAGGAAATTCTCAATCGCGACGAGTGCCGCACACCCATGCTGTGGGATGAAAAACCGAACGCCGGCTTTTGTTCCGATTCGGTAAAGCCCTGGCTGCCCCTGGCTGAAAACTTCAGGGAAATCAATGTGGCGAAGCAGAGCAGCGACCCGTATTCGCTCCTGAATTTCTACCGGCGGGTGATTCGCCTGCGAAATACCACCCCGGCGCTGAACGAAGGCCAGATGGAGATCGCGAATGACATCTGCAACAAAAAGGTGCTGGCATATTACCGAACGTTCGGCAATAAAAGGCTTGCGGTATTGCTGAACATGTCCGAGTCTGCAGTGAAGAATCCCGTGGGACACGACGAGATAGCGATTTCGACGCACCACGGAGCAGAAACGCACAGGTTGCAGCCATTTGAAGGGCGGGTGGTAAGGCTTCAATAGTCTATATAGCCCCTCCTGGACTATGATAGGCTTTTAAGGAACCTCTGAACAACTCTACGCAGGCGCGACGGTGGCTTTGTGAGATGGGGATGCGCGAAAGGCGACGACGCGAATGGTCGATCGCACAGGGCGGAGCAGTGTCTTCCGAAAGGAAGATGTGACCCCGTAGCGGGCTGCTGGCGCCCCATGTATACTTTGGCGCGGTCTGGGATCCCAGACGCTGCCCGATCCCCGCTTCGCAGGGCCCCTCAAGCTACGCTCTGGGGAGCCATGGCGTTGCGCTCCTTGGCATCGTAGTTCAAGCTACGACCTGCATCGCGCGCCTTATGATCATCCCGATTTTACCGGCAATGCGCTCGGCGCGGACTTGCAATAGATCGCGAGGATCTGTCATACAAGCCCCGCTCACCAGATTCCTTCCAGCGGCTGTGCCATATATACGCGCGCCGCTTGCTAATCCCGGCCTGAGAAGCTGCAGCCTCAAGACCGATGCGTGCAATTGTTGCATCAGATGGACTCGACCTAATCGGGTTAATCGGGCATTCTTATGACTGTTCCTCCGGGACTCCTGGAGAATTTGAAAGGATTTGTAACCCTCATTCTCTCCTATCTCGGGTGAACAACCTACTGAGAAATGACACTTAAGCACTATCAGCTTTCCTGCTTCCCCAAGGTTGAACAAAAAATAACCAGCTCTTCCCATGAAGAAATTTATGAAATGGCCTATAAAGGCGATAAAAAAGGAAGTGAGTTATTTTCGTGACTTATCGCTTTATTTAATGTCACGGGAACAAACAGGCAAAAAGCCGTGTGTGAGATATTGCAAGGCGGGATCCCTATCCCCATCTTTCAAAAAACCGGTATGTTTTTTCAGCACATACGATAGCAAAGACATTGTCAGGCCTAGCGTCATCCATTACCTTGATGAGCTCGTACAGGCTGGATTTGACATTGTATTTATAAGCTCGAGCAATGCGATTTCCAATGAGGATCTGGGAAAATTATCAAATTATTGTATAAAAATAATAAATCGAGATAACAAGGGTTATGATTTTTATAGCTGGAAAACCGGATTGGAAAAGTATCCTCATTTCCGCGAACATACGGCCGTATTGCTGGCTAACGATAGCGTCATAGGTCCGCTTTTCAATATTTCCAGGATCATCGAGAGATTGGAAACGGATGATGCCGATGTGCTCGGCATGACCGACTGCTATCAATACTATCCACATCTTCAATCCTATTTCCTTTATTGTAAAAAACAGGTCATCGTCTCCAGAGAATTCATCCAGTTTTTTACCCGCGTCGATGCACTTGAATTTAAGATGGCCATAATAAGAAAATATGAAGTAGGCTTCTCGCGATTACTGCAACGCCGATTCAAGCTGTCCGCACTTTACGATTTGGAAACTCTTCTGGGTCAAACAAAATATGATACCCGGCCGAAAAAGTGGATCGATCCAACTGTTCACTTATGGAAACCTCTCATTACCGAATTCGATTTCCCTTTTATCAAAAAAAGTCTTGTCATAAAAAAGGGTGTAAGTATCGAAGAAATTTCTGCAACACTTGCGAGAAGTAATTCTGTTTATGATATTGGTATTTATGGAAATATTATTTAAATAAAGTATAGTCATTGGAACCGCTCGTAATTAAAGTTTGTCACTGAGGAGAACATGAACTCCCCAACTGTTTCTGTCATTATGGCTGCATATAATCATGCCCAGTTCGTTGAGCAAGCAATCAATAGCGTATTGGAACAGGAAGGAATAGATTTTGAGTTTCTAATCGCGGATGATGGCTCTGCGGACAAAACCGGAGAAGTCATAGCGTCAATTAATGATGAAAGAGTTACATTTTTTCCAAGCGAAATTAATCGTGGGGCATGTGTTGTTACGAACGAATTAATTGAACGAGCGGCTGGAGAGTTTATAGCTGTAATTAACTCTGACGATTACTGGCCCACCCAAGATAAGTTAGCATATCAGGTTAAAATTTTACGCGACAATCCTGATATCGGAGCCTGCTTCGGTAGAGCAAACTATATAGATAAAAATGGGCAACCGATTCATAAATCGTTGTTGCCCTCAGGTACTATTTTTGACCAGGAAAATCGTTCCCAAGGACAGTGGTTGAGGAAGTTTTTTTATTTTGGCAATTGTATTTGCCATCCAACAATTTTAATTCGTAAATCATGTTACCAAGAAATTGGAATGTATAACAATCGGCTGAGGCAGCTACCAGATTATGATATGTGGATTAGGCTAGTTAAGCGCTACCCTATTTTTATATCAGAACGAGAGCTGATTAATTTTAGAATCTCACCCGGTGATAGTGTAAGCAGTCAGACCGTAAAGAACTCAGTGAGGATAATTAATGAACATTTTTTAATATCAGAATTTTTTTTTGATAACGTTACACGTGCTCAACTAATAGAAGGATTCTCTGATTTACTTTTGGTTAAGGATATACCGAGCGAGGAGCACCTTCATATAGAAAAAATTCTGCTTTATTTTAGCGAAAATAAACGCATCGGAAAGCCACACAAAGTAATGGGGCTATTGAAGATCAATAAAATTCTGAACGAACCGGGGTATTCTAATATCATAGCCAATGAATACAAACTAGATGATCATTGGTTTCATCAAAAGATGAGCCAAATTGACACGCTACAGCCACAAAGTCTTGAAAAAATAAAAAAAAGAACTCGGTTAATAAGAAGAGGAATCAAGCGGTTCGCTCATTTATTCCATAAGGACAAAGTGTAGGTTGGGTGCGTTGTGAAGAACTACTAAACACCTGCGATGTTAAACCTCACTATTTATTGATATTGATGACGGAGGGAATTTTACTTTTCTGGTCTCAGGGAGGAGTTACGGGGATCACGAGTTATTGCTGGGCAGAAAGAAATTCTTTCTCTAAGTCAAGTAGTACACGTTTACGAGTTTTTATTCGATGCACCGGATTACCTGCATATATACCATAAGCTTCACAATTATCTTTCACTAAGCTTAACGCGCCTATAGCCACACCTTCTTCAAGAGTTACGCCAGGTAATATTACGCTGCCACTACCAATAATTACGTGCTTTGCGAGAACGACATCTGCATGACAGACGTTTGTGTATCGGCTTGGCACTGTAGGATTAGTCATAGCTGAACCTGAATAATCATCGTTACTGGAGTAGATAGCAACCCGAGAAGAAATATTGCAAAAATCGGATATTGTAATTTTACCGGCTCCAATCAGAGAGGAAAATACCCCTATATGAATATGGCTACCGATAAAAATACCCCCTAAACCAGCAGATAAGACGCAAAAGTCATCAATTCGAACATTATTGCCTATCGAGATTTTGGGAGCGTTATAAAAGGATGCGCGATCAGAAATTTGCACATCTTTTCCAACTGAGACAAACCCCATTTTTTCCACACATTCAGGAGATAACGCTCCCATTCCTATTCCTCCACGATTACACTACTGCAATTCCCGAATTGCGTCTATAACACGCTCCTGCTCTTCGCAACTTAGAGCAGGATAGATGGGTAAACACAGCACTTTTCTGGATACCTCATCAGCAATCGGTAAATTACCGCGATGTGCGGAAGGAAGTCCTCGATACATAGGAAAATCTGAAATTAAAGGATAAAAATAACGGCGAGAGTAAATCTTCCTATCTTTCAGGTGCTCGTAAAGAGCATCACGAGTAATAGGATATTCAGATTGTACAAGTATCGGAAAATAAGAGAAATTTCCTGTTACTTCCTTAGCTTCTTCAAACTGTTTTATGCCACCCACACCTGTTAAATGCTTACGATAGAAGCTGTCGATTTCTTTACGACGAACCCAAGCCTTTTCCATATGCTGAAGCTGTAGCATACCGAAAGCAGCGTTAATTTCGCTCATTTTACCGTTAATGCCAGGTGCTACTACTGTTACTTCGTCAACAATACCAAAGTTCTTAAGATTATCAATACGTCGTTTTGTTTTTACATCTGAACATACAATTGCCCCACCCTCGAAGGTATTGAAGACCTTTGTAGCATGGAAACTGAGAACGGATAAATCGCCGTGTTTAAGGATACTGCCCATAGCATTTTTAACACCAAAAGCATGTGCTGCGTCATAAATTACCTTTAGATTGTATTCATCTGCTATTTCTTGAATAGCTTCTACGTTACAGGGATATCCATAACAGTGGACGGGCAATATGGCGGTCGTTTGCGGTGTTATTGCTGCTTCGATTTTGGCAGGATCTAGATTAAAGGTTTCATGATCAATATCAACAAATACTGGTTTTATCCCATTCCATAATAGCGAGTGTGCGGTAGCAACAAAGGAGTACGGTGTTGTAATAACCTCACCTGTAATTCGTAGTGCTTGGAGAGCAGTTATTAAAGCAATTGTACCGTTAGTAAATAAAGCAATGTGATCTATACCCAGGTATTCACATAATGCTTTTTCCAGTCGTTGATGGAACGGTCCTCCATTCGTGAGAATTTTGTTATCCCAAATTTCTCTTAGGTAAGGTAAAAATTCTTCTAGCGATGGTAGTAAGGGTTGAGTAACGTAAATATTTTTTTTTGTATCCAGAGACATCACGGGATCGGTTCGTGCAGTTTTCATAGAAAATCGAATAAAAGTAAAACAGGCTCTAGCTTATAACTATGAATAGCCTAGAGGTATTTAAACTACAAGCCCTGATCGATCTGCTGAATTTGCACGCCGGGCGAGGCTTCCAGCCCTGTCTGGGTTTAACCAACGCTAAAAACTAACTCTCGGAATGATCCTGAAAACCCAAGCGGATTACAAAAATGACATCAACTTTTTAATACTACTATTTGCAGGATGGAGCAACAAGACCAATAACATGAAAAGAAGTCTAATAAACATCCAAGATGTTTTTATAAGGAAAGTATTGGTAGAGGTAATATGGTTAATGCCCCTTGAATATCGATGAAGGGAAAAATCTGCCAGCCAACTCCCTCAGATCGATATCCTGCTGCTTGCCATCCTCGAACCTGAGCTGCCACTGCAGACTGATAAGACCATTTTGCTTTATTGGCATAGGATCATCAGCCAGTCTTATGCCCCCTTTTTCCAGGGCTTTTCTCGCGGCGTGCGCATCGCCCGTCAAAAGAAAGCGCAGTGCATCCGGAATACGCTTTTTCTTTGCTTCCCACGCCTTGTTCATCCATGGGGCCATTTCCTCGATGAGGCCGTGCTTCCTGTAGATGTTGGCCATGCGCGTAAGTTCATCCGAATCTTCCAGCAGGTTGCCCGTCAGCATGCGGCGGGCGATCGTTTCATCGGCGGGCATGTCCGCCAATGCGCGCGGTCCCGCATTGCGCCTGTAACGTTCCACGAGGCCAGCGCCGGGACTGCCAATTCTATTGGGCCGCATTTCGGGTAGGCTGTCAGTTCGGGGGAACGGTACGGAAGCGGCAGCAGGAAGTTCCGGCTGAAATCCGCCCGGACTGGACAAACCAGCCGCTGATGCGGGGGAGTTTCCGGCGGCAAATCCTGATTCCCCCGGCTCCCAGGCGCTCACGATTTCATCGTTGGCGGCCCGCAGTCGTTCCCGCCTGTCTTGCTTGAAACGGGCTTTGTCCATGCTCGCCTCGTGCATCTGCGCATCCCGTTCGTCTGCTTTTGCCAGGCGCTCAGCCGTCTTGCGCCTGGTCTCCATTTCCCCTCCACTGCGCAGGCCCTCCGCCAGCCCGCCTGCAAAAGTGCCGAAATTAAACATGAAGCCCTTCCCTCCCATTTGCCGTTTTCGGACCGATTATTTCGGCCTGCCGATATAGGCGCTGCCCAATTGCCCTGCCAGGCTGCCCAGCCCGGCAGCGGACAGCGCATTTGCCTGCTGCTGCTTCGCCCATGCGTCGAGCTGCGCGTTGTATTGCCCCAGTGCGAGATTGCCCCCGGCGGTATTGGCGCTTGCGGCTCCTCCAAACCAGTCCTGCGCGGCATTGAGTCCTGCGTTATGCAGCGCCGTGCCGGCTGTCATGTTCCCGGTGGCCGAGTTCCCGGCATTGAGGGCGGCGGCATCCGCGGCAATTCCCGTGGTCGGCATGTTCCGGCCAAACTTTGCCGCGCTTTCACGCATGGCCATGCCCTGCAATTCAGTATTCCGGCGGGCCTTGTTCATCGCCCCGGCGGTATCCCTGGCAAGCCCCAGGCTGATGTCGCCGGACAATGCCTGGAATCGTCCCGAATTTGGATTGACCCCCAGGCGTTCCATGGCCCGCTGGCTGGACTCCAGCGCGCCATGGTATCCGCGCGCAATGTCGGCTGCGGCTTCCGCCGCCATTCTTTCCTTGCGTTCGGGTGTGTCATACTCATTGGCATCCTTGACCATGCGGGCTTCCACTGGCGCGAAAAGATCGCGGTAGATTTGCCACTGGGATTCCGCCCGGCTGGCGTTGGCGTCGCCCAGGCCGATCTGCTGGTCCACGATCTGCCGGATCAACGGATCCTGTACCGCCGCCCTTTCTTTCTCCCATGCCAGCTGCTGTTGCGCTGCTTCGAGCTGCTGCTGGGCGATATCGGCATTCTGTTTTGCCGCCTGGCCTATGAGCGGATCGGGTTTCGGGGGTTTGGCGCTGCACATTTTTCAGTCTCCAGTATTTTGGCCAGTCCATTTTCGACATGGCTGTAGCCCAGCATCCGCAAAAATCTTCCTGTCTTGTTGACTGTCTTGACAGTGATATGGATTTCGCTCGCGCCAAGCAGCCGCATGGCATTTTCTACATAGCCGACGAAACATCTTGCCACCCTGCCTGTGCGGGCCACCGGCAGCAGGTAAAGCGTATCTTCGGTCGCAAGGAGGGTTTGCGTATGCGCGCTCCGATCCAGGTACATGGCGCAGTTTCCGCACAGCCTGTTTTCCTTTCTCACGGTAAAGAGGAGATAGCGCCCGGCATGCTCATAACGGATAAATGTCGCGTAATCCGGATCGAATGGCAGCCCATGCCGATGCCCCTCGGTTTCATCCCAATGCGCCCGGTGTAGCGGCCTGATCTCTTCCCCGATATCCGCGATCCGTTCCCGCGAGAACACGAAATCCCCGCATTTCTCCGGCCGGATCAGCGCGATATTTTCTCTTGGCGCGAGCCTGTCGAGGCATTCAGCGGCGATGCAGATGTCGGCGGCGAACTCAGATGTCAGGGTGGCTCCCATGTTCGCTGCGAGCAATGCCACCAGCGTATTATTCATTCATCATGTCTGGGAATCTCTGAATCACTGGCAAGCGGCTTGCAGGCGCGATACCGGTTTTGCGCAATGGAATGCGGACAGGCGATGGCGGTGCCGCCCTGCCCGACTCGGCATCATCCGTCCGTGCGGGCAATCACCTGCTCCAGCGCGGTGCGTACCGCATTGGTATAGGAGTACAGCGCCTCGCATTCCGCCTGTGTCGGAGTCGGTGAAAAGGTAAGCTGCTGGAATTTTGGCGCCTCGATCCGGTTTCCCCGCCGCCCTGTCAGTATTTCCATCATTGTTTTCAGCCACTCGGGAGTACCGTTGGGTATGCCGGGCTTTTTGATGCGCATTTGCTGGACATGGCCTCTCGCCAGCGCGGATTCGATCATCGCGCCGGCCATCGCCGCTGCTTGCGCACGATTGGATTGACGCGATGCAGCAACGGCCAGCAGGAACGTTTCACCTATGATGGCTGCTCCGCAGGTATTGGCCTGGGCCGGATTTGCAGTGATCAGGTAATGCGTCGAAAGCATGAGGCCGGCGCCACTCGCATTGCCCTGCATCGACCAGGATGGTACCGCCAGCAAATGCTTCTGCATTATCACGGCCGTCATACTGACCGTATTGCGCTGCATCGAGCCTGCAACCAGGAGCCCGGATGCGGCGACGAGCTCCACTTCGCCAGCTTCGCCCCTGTTTGTCTGGGTTGCCGGAACCGGCAGGAGCGAATGGCCCTGCAAGGCCGGCATTGAGACGCCGAGATTGCCTTGTGCGGAAGCGGCCCCGGCAAGCATGTGGCTCTGCGCGACTGCCTCCTCGCTGGTGGCCTGGATTTGTGCAGACGCAGCAGGTGCAAGCGGCTGTACCTGGCCTATCCCAGCAATGCCAGAAGCATTTTTCTGGACCGGGCCGGTGGCGGACAGGCCGCGTTCGTTCGAAGGCACCCAGGCATCTTCTCCTTCCGGCTGGAAAAGTTGCCACGGATTTGCCGCGATGGCCGCTATCGACAAGTCATCCAGGTATTTGTCCAGGAGATAGAAATAGGCAAACCTGCCCGATAAAAAGGGCAGTCCGCTTCCCCTCTGGTTTCCTATCCATAGCGGATTCGTCACGGCGCCCGGGTTTTTTCCCGAGGCGCTCGCGATATTGACGCCGTCGCGAAACCAGTCGCACGTTGCCCCGTTCCTGTTTCGCAATGCGCCGTGCACCACCGTGCCCGTCGGCCAGCCGGAGGAAAGCAGGCTGCCTGCGTACCCATTGACCGAGAACCATAAGCCCCCGCCTGCTGTCTGGAATATATTCCAGCCGCTTGCCCCGTTTACCGTGCAGTCGGCGACACCCCGGTAATTATCGAAAGAGTCGAAAATTCCACCGAACAGCACGGTGAATTCCGCTGCCGGGATATTGGCCGCGCCATAGCTCAAATAGGTGCTCGTGCCATCGAATACAAGCGCGTTGCCCAGCGCGGTTGTGTCCAGGGCAATGGCCCCGTTCAAAGCCGGGGCGCTTATCCTGCTCCCGGCATTCCTCATCCATCCGCTTGGATCGCCTGCAGCGATGATCGACGCGGAAACCCCGGCAAGCGCAAGATGCGTGGAATCAAGCGCGGCCGGATACAGCGGCTGATTGGTCAGCATTTGTCAAATATCTTCGGAGGAATATTCAGGCTACCGTTGTCAGTTCGCTGAGATATGCCTCGACGGTAACCGCCTGTCCCGTATTGCCCGTGAATTCGACCTCCAGGCACATGATCTCCCGGCCGATGGGATAGGTCCAGCCCAACGCCGCATTCGCCGCGATGCCGGGTCCAACCGCCGGGAAAAGCGTTTTCCAGCTCGGCCCCGCACTGCCGGGAGGCGGCAGGGTCGCGCTGTGCGCGATCAATACCCGCGCTGTGCATTGCGTGGCAGGACCAATGGCGCCATTGGCTATGCTCAGGGTAAGCCTGCTGGGGCCCTGCACCGCATTGAGGTCCAGTGTGCCGCGCGTCGTGCCACCGGGAGGATTGAGTCCGTTCGCCACGAGCGTGCGCGCGGTTTTCGTCAATGCCATGATCTGTCTCCCGTCCGGTTCTTCATGAAGGCTGGGAGCTGGTGTAGGTGATGGACGGAAATACGACCGTGTTGCCGCCGGTGACGACCTGGTCCGACGTTTCATCGGTGACCCATAGCACCCTGCTGGCGTTGTCGGTGAACGCGATGTGCAAATCCGGCGCCGCGCCCGAGCTGGCCGCCGCCGTTGCGCTCTTGGCAGCCGTAGCCAGGACACGCGCCGCGCCATCGGCCCCCGAGAGGGTGAAGTCATCGCTTCCCATCGCGACGGTGCATATGGCATTGCCGGTCACCGTTGCATAGCTGTCGCCCGCGGCATACGTCTTGAGCAGCAGCATGCGCAGGCTGCCGCTCCTGATCGCATTCAACCCCCCGTCCAGCACGTCCGCGTGTGCATATTTTGCCATTTCATGTCTCCTCTAGTCCTCTGGTTTCCGCCTGGTTGTCCTGGTTTCCCGGGTGCGAACCGATAAATCCATCAACCTGAATCCATCCTGCAGCGAACTTGGCTATCCGGACCCGCCTGGCCCGGCCCGCCCGAGCCTCAGGCCTGTCTTAACCCATCCATGGTTTCCGCCAGTGTCACCGCAGACACCTTCACATTGCCCGACAGCACGATTTCCACGTTATCGGCCTTGTAGCCGCCTGGCAGGCGGAAAGCGCGGCTGCTGCCAATCTGTTTGCTGAATTTCAAAGTGTCGTCGATCCATAGCTGAAATTGCAGCGAATCAAGCCACAACGGTGGAATCGGGCTCATCGCATCGCCTCCTATCTCATGCTCTCCCGCTGCTGAATCGGCCAGTCCGTCATCCATCGCGCCGGAAACAGCCAGCGCATGGTTGGCGGCCACGGCGCTCTCATTTGCGCTCCGTGCCAAAGCCACTTCCTCCTCGGACATCTCGAAATCCGCGTCGATCCTGGCTGCGCCATAATTGAGAGGGGGCGCGGTAACGAATTTCCTGCTCTTCCACTCGTAGATCAATTTTGTCCCGGCATCCCCTTCCCATTCATATATCTTCCGGTCCGCCGCTACATACAGCTTGCCTGTGGCCGGGTCCGCCCATATGGCGGTGATTTTCTGGTTTACCTTCAGAAACGAGGCGCTCTCCGCCTTGTCGATCACGAACATGAGCGAACCGCCATCAGCCGAATAACCGGCGTAATACCGGTTATCCGCAGCGGCGGCGATGAATGTGCCCGGGTTCAGTGCCGACCACTCGCTTTGGGTGAATAAATCCTTGGTGACGATATCGCTCGTTCCGGCGGCCGTCCCGATGATCACCATGCCTTGCGGCGCGGGATAGCCGACGCCGAATGCAAAATTTGCGACGCCGCGCTTGGCCATGCATGGCCACGCCACCCCGAGCTTTTCCATGCCGCCACCCATCGTTGCCGGTTCCACGCCGGTAATGGTGAACGGATTTCCAGTCGTCATGCCTACCAGGGTAGTGCCATTCACCGCTATCGCCACGATATCCTGGTCGTAGGTCTGGCGGTAGGCGACCGGCCAGGCATAGGGTTTGAAGGGTTCGGAGAAAAATACTTCGTTGCCCGCAAAGCCAGCCGCGATGCCGTTGGCCAGGATGATGATGCCCTGCATGCCGGCCGGCGGCATTTCCCATGCGGCGGAGGGCAGAATTTCCGTCAGCGCCACCTCACCGTCGGTAACAGTGTCATTGAAGGTGGAAGCTGCCGCGGGGATAGTGGCTACATAGTGATATTCCGTATCGCTCGAGGCAGTGACAGTCCGGTAGATGCGCTTGCTCATGCCTGATGTGTTATGCGGCGCCACGCGGGCCCAGGTCCCTCCACCCGAGTATGCCTGGCTGGTCGCGAGCGCCACCGTTATCTTCTTTGCGGCCGTATCCACCCCCGCAATCCGGAACCTGCCATTCAGGTCAGTCATGCCAGCCACCGACGCAAACTGGATTTCTTCACCGGCGCGCAGGCCGAAAACCGTATCGAGCGCGACCTCAGCCTGGCCCGGGAGCGGCGAATCCGCCACCGCATCTGCCAGGGTTCCCGAATTCGGCGGAGCGCCATCCATGACTGACAATATCCAGCTACCGTTATCGCCCCCGCTGATTGCGGAAGATGGAGGAGACGGCTTCGACTCTTCGCCCCATTGGGTGACGAAGGTGTAGACATAGGCGCGAGAAGTCACCATTCCTCCGGCGCCGGGGCCCTCTGCCGGGAGGACCGCAGGCGCCGTCTTCGGCGGCGTTACCCCCAATACGTAGCAGCCGGACGGGTAAGGTCCCGTGCCTGCGGTTGCCATGTCATAATCCGACACGCGCGGCTCGCCATCCCCTGTATAGTAAAAGCGCCGGGATACATTATCCGCAATGGGCGAGCGCGCCACGTCCACATCCTTGTCCCAGGCAAGCCATTTTCCATTGTCTTCCTTCTCCATGCGAAACAGGGATACGATGTCGCCTTCGACGGCCGGCATATACACCGGCAGGAGACCGTTCCGGGGACGGAGATCACCGGAAGTAAGCCTGCAGTTGGTCGCCACCTGCGCCTGGTTCGGCGCCAGCAGCTGTTTTGCCAGGCGCGGCACCAATCCGGAAAACCCGGCGATACGGAATGCGGTCATCCGGGCGAAACCTTGCTGCCGGCCTCATCCCCGGCCAAGGGTACGGGGGGCGCGGGAGGCACGGCATCCCCGGAGGATTTCCTGCCTTCGCATATTGCCCGCTCCTCGGCCCGCCTTTTCACCAGGCCGGGCAGCACCTTTCTGCCGGGCCCATATTTGAATGCCTCGATGCGCGCACATGCTTCGGCATACCGGCCGGAATTGATCAGATCGATCAGATTGGGTGGTTTACCGGGTGCGGCCTTGCGGCAGAACGTGGGAACGCCGACACTGTAGGCCAGCCGCACGTAGGCTTCGTACTCGTACTGGTATAGCGGCACTGTAACGCAACGCCTGACCCCGGCGGCATAGACTCCCTCGATCTCATCCAGCAGCCTCACCAGCGAGCGCGTGGGCGTGGTTTTGTCGCCCATCCTGACGCCGGCGGTGGAGCCGAATCCAATGGTTGGCACGTCGCCGGGTACGGGAATGTAGGCCTCCTCCCGGTAACCCTCATGGACCGCAATTCCTACCAGAGTGGAGGCGGCCAGCACCATCATGGCGACGGTGGCGCGCGCCTGGGTCGGAGTCGGCTTGATCATCTGCTATCCTTTTCCGCTTCCCGATCCTGCCCTGTCCCCGCAGGCTGCATGCGCGGATCAGGCAGGATAGAGTCATGAGGGACGGAGCCATGAAAAATCATTTGGCATTCTCCTTGATACAGTCGAGCTTCGCCTTTATGGTTTCTTTCAGGTCGCCCGCGTCCAGATTGGCGCAGGAAGAGACCGCCGGTGCGGGCGCAGTAGCCGAGGGCAGCCTGGATCGGGCTTTGCGCCCATCCGTCCTGCCTGCCTGGGTCTCCGAACCGGTTCCGGGATCCATATCCGGCCCCGAATCGGGATCGACCGCGGGGAAAGGCGCGCCGGCAGGACGATCTCCGCCTGGGGTGGGCCCCAGGATAGCGCAGGACGAGAGAAACAGGGCTGCGAGATAAGGCCTCATTGTTTTCTCCCATTTCTCCCGTCTCTTCCATAGGGCCACTGATCGATGATCCTGTCGAGTTTTTCATTGAACTCTCTCATCGTTTCACGCTGTTCCGCGCGGGTGGATTTGATTTCGTCGCTCAGGCGCTCATTGGTACGCTCCTGGTACAGTTCCCCCCTTTTGAGGCTGGCGATATCGTTCTGCACCGCGTTGTAGGTAGCGATGCCGGATGCAGCAAGTCCGGCGATTGCGATGATCCCGCTGAAGGAGAGAGTATAGGTGGATGGCCCCCGGCGCCGCTCCACCCGTTCCGGTTTTTGCTCGCTATCGTCCTCGTTCATTTCAGAGCAGGCTCCAGAGAATGACGATCAAAACCACGGCGGATGCGAGCAGGATGGCGGCAGTCCACTTCGATGCCTTCAATTTGTCGAGCAGCCCATCGGCCTCCGCGTCGGCTGCCGCATTCTGGCGATCGAACTCCTGCTTGATGCGATTACGCTGATACATAGTCATGATTGCTCCTCCACGAAAATGGTGGCTCGTAAAATAAAAAAACGCGGCATGGCCGCGTCCTGGCGGGCGGATCTGCCTGGCTTATTTATCCATTTGCCATTGGATCGCGTCCATCTGTTCCTTTGGTGCGCCATCGCCCAATGCGATGATTTGATCCCGCAGTTTTTGCCGGTTTCCAGTCAGCCGCCCGTGGGCTGATGCAAATGCTGCCGCGTTCGCCATGATTCTGCCGGCCAGTTCCGCCCTGGAAAGGCCGCGTGCGTTTGCGGCGGCATCGAGCCAGGGCGTGGCGGCATCCGGGTTCTGCAGCCAGGCGCGCGCTTCCGTTTCCTGCATGGGCCAGCTCCTGGTCTCATCATCTGGATAGCCGGCCTTCAAGGCGCTGATGGCGTCCTGGTAGGCGGCATCGATGCGGGCGAACGCATCCTGCCTGGACGCAGCGGCAGCCGGAGTCGTTGGTCGCGGCGCCGCCGCTTTCCACAATTCGATGAAGGGCTGGAAATCCTCGACATTATCGAGTTGCGTATTGGCGGATTCGTCATGCTCCACATGGCCTTTTTTTCCGTCCCACTGGACTGCCCGGATGCCGGGAGGCAAGGCGGATAAATCAACCATCCGGAATGTGCCTCCGATGCCGACCAGGCCGTCATCGCGAATGATGGTTATGCGCATCAGCTGTCCTCCTTTTGCCATTCCACCTGTCGTTTCTCCGCCTTCCGGGCGGCGGCCAGCAGTTCCTGCCCGGGTGTTTGCCGGGCCTGGGCGCGCTGCCCGGCCATTGCGTTGCGGAATGATTCGATGGCCGCTGCTCCCTTGCGCGATTCATTGGCGGTGTTGATCATGAGGGTGGGCATCCAGGCAATGGCGCAGTGCCAGCTATCCGTTTCTTCTCCCGTGTTCGTGTTAACGCCGCGAACCTGCACGTACCAGGGGCAGCGATAGAGCACCGGTCTTGACTGGTCCAGCTTGACTTCTTCACATTTTGCCCCGAGCGGGCAGTCTGCCATGCGTGTCTCCATCAGTCCTTTCTCGCAATGATGAGGTCGATGTATTGCACCGCCAGATTGATGGCCGTGCCCGTGAAAGTGTGATTGTGAGAGCCACCGCCTCCTATGCCCCCATCAGTGGCTATAGATGTGCCACCCAAAGGAGAACCACCACTGGACGGAGAGATACCACTTCCAGACGTTCCATAAAATATTGTGTTATGTGTATGCCAAGGTATTTGGCCGGAGGTTAGTGTCGTCGCACTATTCGATCCACCCACAGCCTGGGTCGTGAAAGCATTCGTAAACGTAACCGAACCGCCCGAGCCTCCTCCTGCTCCGCTGACGATCCGCAAGGCCTTGTTGTTGTGGGTGGTTACCTGTGTCCAGCCTGCCGGGGCGGCCGCCTGGAAAAACAGCATGACGGTGCCTGCCTGAATCAGGTCGGCTGATGCTGCTCCCAGCGCTGCTCTTGCCGCCGCCGCATCGGCCTGTATCAGCAGGGTGCGGATGAAAGCGCTCAGTCCGGCCAGCGCGGCTGTGCCCGGGCCGGTGAAGTACGGCACCTGATCCGCTGCGGAAGCAAGCCCGCCCAATGCGATGAGGTTGGAATTCGAAAGCGATTCCTGCAATGCGGCGCTGGTGATGCCTGCGACAAAATAATCGCCTGCCGCCCAGTTGCGGGCGGCGGTGCCATCCATTCCCCGGCCGCCCGCGGCGATGGTGAGGCTGTCCGCATTGCGCGCCTCGACCTTCACGATTTCGCGATTGCCCGATGCATCCTTGAATATTCCATAGAAATAATCCCCCGACCCCAGCGCCGGAAAAAGCAGCCCCTTGCCCGCCTCTACGGTGAAATTCAGACCGGTACTTCCGGCGGGCGCGGAGCTGACCACCGCTTTGCCAAAATTGGAAAACTTGAGCCCCATATCTTCTTCCCTGTCTATCCGCGCTTGTCCACCTCATTGCGGCTTATTCATGGCAGCTTATGCCCGATCCCTGATTTGTGTGCGCAGCGGCAGGCGAATGTAGCTTCTCTCCGCATTCATGGCAGCAGCGCCGGTCTTGATGCCGAACTGCTCCTGGTGGGTTGACGCGAGTTGAAGCTGGGTATAAGGCTTCTTGGGCGAAGACATCAACCGGAACAGCGCCCCATGGGCTATCGCTTCCCGGTATTCGTCAAATTCCCTGTCGCCCAGGCCAGTGCTGGCTAGGGATGGTTTCAGGACAACTCTCAGAATCAAAACCCCGCTTGCGGTGGGTTCGGGCGCGAGCGTGAAAGAATCGGCGCTCCCAAAAATACAGGATGGCACGCCCTGCAGGAGGTTGATCGCCCTGTTGCGTTCCTCCATATCCCTGCCGGCAGCGAAGCATGCAATTTTCCTGCCATCCAGCACCGCATGGAGAATCGCATGCAGCGCCGATTCAGCGGGCAGGGCGAAAGGATAGACAGATACGCCGGGCTCGATCGCTATGGCCGGATGATCGAACCGCCAGGCCAGCGATTGTTCACAGAAGACAATTGCCGCCTGGCGCAGTGCGTTGTCCATGGCTGCGAATGGGCAACCGGGCAGATGCGGAGCAACCAGGTCGTAGAATTCGCTCCAGAGCTTCACGGGTACGCGCTCCCTTCCGGATGGAACCAACGCATTTTCCATTTCATAGCGGAATCTCCCCCTCGAAGAATCGGCCGAATGCGGATGCCCGTCCCGAACTGACGTGTTCGTCATCCACCGTTTCAGCCCGGAAGGTGATGTAGTCCGCCACGGTTTGCAGGTACCCGGCGGGCAGCGGAAAAACATCGTCCAGCAGCCTTTCGCCGTCGGCCCAATCGGGCCATGGGACGAATTGCTGGGAGAAAAGATCAGGCCGGCGCTTCAGTATCTGCAGCACGCCCTGGTTGGCGAACGCCAGCAGTATGTCATCCGGATATCTGTCCTTGCTCGCATCGTTCAACGGGATGCGCGCAAGATCGACCGCCGACCGATAGGTGAATGCCATCATCCTGAATCCGGCAGTTGGACAGGATGGAGTGTGTGGTTTTTGGCGTGCAGGGCAAGGTGCTGCGACGCGGAATGGCTATTCCATTCCAAGGAGTTGCAACGCTGCCATGTACCGCAAAAATTGCACAATCCGCCATGTAGCGAACTCACCATATAGATGAGCGCCGAGTACTGAGAAAAGTTTTTATAGATCATATCCTTAGTCTGAAAACGAGCGGCCGACTGCCGGATTTAGGATTACTTATCCAGCTCGTGCTGCGAGAACAGGGCGACCACTTTTTGCCGCAGCGCCTCCCTGCTCTGGCGCTTGTCCAGCTTCTGGTTGTAGTTGCGCTGAGCGAACTCGGCCAGCGCCACTTTATCCATGCCGTGAAAATCGACCACGGGGATCGGTTCTTCCATCCGCGCTTCTTCCGCGAGCAGGCCGATAGCGCCGTCCGGATGGTCATCGTTCCCGTTATCCGCGGGCTTGTCTGCTTTCGCCCAGCTATCGGAAAATGGCAGCAGACGCTCCGCCATCTCGGCGGTCACGCTGCGAACCTGGCCCGGTTCCCAGCGCAGGCCGATCCGGCCGATGCTGTCGGTCTTGACGGTCTTGCCGATGTATTTCACTAATGGCATATCAGGCTCCCATAAAAGGAGCGGCCTCCGTTTGATGTTCTTAGCTTGCTTAGCGTGCTTGGTGTGGTATGAGGGCGGCCGCCCTGGTTTGCTTTTCACCCGCCCTGTTACTTGATGCCTATGCCGTCGCCCTTGACGATCGCGGTTACCTTGCCGGCAGCGAAGGTGGCTGCGGCTGCGGTAACCGTGATGGTCAGGAATACCGGCCTTTCGAACTTGAGGGGTTGAAAAGCCAGCGTGGTACGCCCTGCATTGCGAAACAGGACGTTGCCACTTGCGGAAAAATAGGCATCATCGGCCGTCGGCCCCTCGTTCGCATTGACCGGCGCAAAACCGATTTTGCATCCGATAGCGGGCGTTCCGGCGGTATCGAGATCGTCGTTGACGATATCGATATCGGTCACGTCGAGGCCTCCAGGGATGATGACCGGGCGGTACACATCCCCGACCGCGGCTGCCGCTGGGGTTACGGAGCCGTAAACCACCACGGCGTTGCCATATCCGCCCATGTGGCGATTTTTAGTAACCAGATCTGGTGCGTTGAAAGTAGCCATCGATACACTCCTTGAAGAATGGCATTGGTAGGCTGGAACACAGCGCTTGCGGGGATTACAGCGATACAGCGGAATCGACTGCGATCACGCCAAAATCGGTCGGCACCTTGGTTCCTGTTCCATCATCGATGAAAAGCCGGACCTTGGCCTTGCCGCATACTTTTTCCCCCATGACTTCCAGGTTGCTCTCGAAGTTGTACCAGTGCTCCTTCCAGCCAAACTGCATTCCGCTGATCTTGGTTCTGCCGTAGGCTACGCCAAGCGCCTGTGCCCCCAGGAGGAGACCCCGCTCCACCGCATAACCCGCAGCCAGAGCCGGATTGATTGCCTGATCGGTTTCGGCGGCGGTGGGTGCGTTCGCGGCGGTCACGATTTTGGTCGTATCTCCCGGCATGAAGCGGATTGCCCGCTCGTTCTTGATTACCAGGATGCCATTCCACATGCCCACTTCTCCGGCGAACAGGGGATGCCGGCCATCGAGGTATGCCGCCCGGTTTACCGCGTTTTGCTGGAATGCCCGCAGGGAGCCTTCGGTAAGCAGGATCGAATACTGGTTCGGGGTGGCGACGAACACCCACATCCTGGAGGTCTGCGCGGCGCTGTCCCCGGCCAGCTTCACCGATTGCAAGGGCTGGTCCATGTCGTCGATCCGCTTGCGCAAATTATCCAGATGGCTGAGCTTGAGCTGATCCGTGGAAACGACGGCGCCCAGCTGCTGCCCGCCTTGAACCAGGTTTGCGCCATTCACCACGAAATGCCGGTTGAATGTGGGCGCCTTGACGGGATTGACCATGACGGAAGTGAAATTCGGTGCGCTCTGGAGGGGAATGGTCCAGTCCGTTCCGATCTGCGACCCGCGGGCGCCGGCGAGATGCACCAGCGATTCCTGCGTGTCCAGCCTGGGGAAATAGCCGGATAATTGCGCCAGGGCAATTTCGCGCAGGTTGTGCTTGGTGCGTTGCTGAGACATGCTGCCGCCCGCGTCGATGACCTTGCTTGCCAGGTCGATCTTGATTTCCATGGAGGAAAACGAGAGGGTGCTGCCCTTGCCTTCGCGGTTGATATCACCCATTAGCGGTTCCCCGCCAACGGTATCGACCAGGTCGAGGGACACCACCTCGCCTGCGCCTTTCATCAGGTTGTCGATCCTCACCAGAGGCATTCCGGGCTGGGTCTGGCCGGCAAATTTTTCCATGGTGGCGGAAGGCTCGACCGGCCCTACCAGGTTTTCCAGGGCTGAAGTGCCCTTCAGGGTGTTGGCGAAAAGCGCGGCGCTATAGTGTTTTACGGCAATCGGGCTGCCGCTTGGAACATTTGTTTCAGCCATTTCATTGGGTCCTTTTTAATCGAGTTCGGCTCTTAAAGCTGCTGCCTGCTGCGAGGGCATCTTCATCAATCGCCTGGCCAGTTCATGCGGGCTCAGGTTTTCGATCTGATCGCGCTCGGAAGCGGGGTGGGCTCCGCCCTGGATATCCGATAGGGTTGTGGGCTTTCTTGCCGGGGCATTTTCAAGCCTGGCTCGTACGTCAACCCTGGTCTGCTCCGGGTCGGCTTGCTTTGGCATGGAAGCTTCCGGCATGATTGCCTTCACGCGGCGTGCAACCTCTTCGAACCTTTCAGCAAAAGACTTTCCCGTCCATTTGCTGCTGGTCCGGAGAATTTCGTCCTGTTTCAGCGCTTCCTCCCATGCCTGCGGATCATTGCTTTCCCAGTGCACCAGGTCCGGGTTGCCATCCTTGGCTTCGGCGATCTGCTCCTCCACGGTGAGTTGCCGGGCGCGAGCCGATGCTTCCTGCTCGCGCCTCAGCTCATTCAGCGTATTTTCGAGTTTTTTGCCTTGCTTCCGGCTTCCCTCCAGTACGGCGGTAATGACCTGGTGGACCTGCGGCATATCTGCTTCCAGCCTTTGGAGATGCTTTGCCAGGGCTTCATCGGAGACTGCGCCATCCATTCCTTGCGCATCCTCATTCTTCTGCTTCAACAGGGTTTCGAGCCTTTCAGCCGCCTTTCTGTTTTCCAGCTGAGCAGCCTGAAGCTGCTCGCGCAGCACCGAGTTTTCCACACGCAATGCTTTATGCCTTCCGTAGGGAATGATCCCCTTGCCATTCTTCGTATGGACGATCGGCTCGTCTTCCCCCGCGCCGTTAGCCGGGCCTTCCTGCTCTTCCGGGCTGGACTCGTCTTTCGCCATCTGCTCGTCTGGCGCGGGAGCCGCGTTCCCCAGCGTCTCTACATCCTCCGGCGCGGGATTCGTGATTGCTTCATCCGTAAGATCATCGGTTTTCATCGCCATTGGCTTTTCCTCCAACTGTTTAACCCAGTGAGCGGGTCCGCTGCGCGGAATTGATAGAATCGAATAGTTGCCATGATTGCTGCGTACCAAAACAAAAAGCCGCCCGGAGGCGGCCATTGCAGGATTTACGCAGGATTTATGACTTACAAATTCATGCTTTCACAAACAGATAGCGTGCCGGCGGTTCCGCCGCAGCATCCACCGCGCCAATGCTCGGAGGGTTATGGAACGTCCTGCCGCTGAAATCCCTGCCGCCCAGGTAGGCCCCGGCACGCTTGATCGCGCCTGCCTGCGGGCGGTGGCGGGCATCGAGCAGCGGATTGTCGGTAATGGTGCCGGTCAATGCCGAGCCACGGTCCGTGTTCAGGTAGCCGCATATGCAATTGTTCTGTCCAGTAAATCCGGTCACATCAGGGAAAATATCGACACCATAAAACCGGTCACCAATATGGCGCAGAACATTGTTCGTAATGTTGCCATTCTTGCAGTTCGGAAAAGCGCTTATTTCCCCATTATTCCGGATACCGGATGGACCCAGATTATTATCGAAAAATGTATTGTGGCGCAGGACACTTCCCCACGAGGATGCCAGCACCGCTCCCGATGCCTGATTCCCGTATGCGATGTTGGATTCGAGGATGTTGCGGTCGCCCATATTAATGGAGAATCCACTGCCGCCGTTGTTGTATGACTTATTCCGCCGGAATACCGAGTCGTCAGTCCAGTTATCAAAAGCGAAACCATGACCCTCAACAAAAGGTGAAGATGGGTCGTTGACGTTGTCATAAGCCTCACAATCCTCTACCAATAAATTGCAGCAGCGCCCCCAGGCATATTTTACGGATTGACTAGCCGGATTTGTGACCGAGTTGATATTGATATAAAGATTTCCGCCGGAAACGCCAAATTCGCCGGCACTAGGAGTAGTTGGATTGATTGTATTTTTGTTGAGCCTGCCATACCCGCTGACTTTCGTCGTGACATAGTACACATCGGCCTGATACGCCGCCAAAGCTCTATACCAGACCAATCCAGCCTGCATCCATCCTGACGGGGTAAATTCCTGGAGCCGGTATTTGTTGGAGAATCCGTGACCTCCCGCTGGGGCATTGAAACCATTGCCGTAAAATTTACAGCGCCTGACAACGACCCCATGTGCGCCATTGACAAGCATTCCATGAACGGGATTGTTGAGGAAGTGGCAATCTTCGAAAAGATAGTCGCTCGTGTCTCCCGTTGATGTATCAGTACCTCCGAAAAATAGCCCTGTTCCATTAGCACCTGGGGCGGTATTGGCAAAATAGCATCGCTGAAATCTGTGACCCGAATTCCCTGTGCCACCACTAGCGACAAGATAAAGAGTATAAGTAGCGCGGTTCAGCGCATCGAAATACATATCTTCAAAATCGATATAACTCCTACCGCTGCCGTTTAGAATAAAGCTATTATTCAGCGTTCCAGTTGGAGGAGGAGTCCAGATTGAATAAGGAACTTGCGCAATGCCATAAGCACCATACCGCGTTCTCTGCGTGGTGCCTGCCCCAGATCCCACTCCTATATTTAAAATAGAAATTGCTTGTGTGGTTCCACGCTTGAAAAGATAGGTATCCCCCTGTGCCGCACCAGGAAATCCCACATTAGCGAAGACCTCATAATATCGTTTTGCTTTATCTTGACTCTTTCCGTTATTTGCGTCTAAGCCGTAGAGCGAATCGAAATACCAGGTAGTCATTTCAATCACCCACAAAGTGCAAAACACGGAAATACTCGAGCGTCAAGGCGTCTCCCGCATTTGCCCTCTGTCCCATGATCTCGACAGTGGTTGCCATGGAAAAATCAATGGCATAGGTAGCGGGAGTTCCCGACCCGGCAGTGGCGTAAGTCGTATCATATGGCTGTATCTGGGAACTCAGGGAATTGCGGTTGGCGAGGATGATCAGCGGAGCCTCCCTGGTCGAGGTGGTGCGCGTCGCGGAATAAACCAGGATGCCTCCCACCCTCACCCTGCAGATCTTGCTGTTCGCGCTGCTGGCGAATGTCCATAACGGCTCGATCTGAAGAATGCTGTTCACGCCGAACATTCCCTGAGGAATGACGAATGAAGCAAGCACTTCGTCGACTCCCGTCCATGCGCTTCCGATCGGCGCGGCAGAGCTCGACAAAACCTCGACTGGTCTGGAAACCACCAGGGAGTTTTCGGCGGCGCCCTGCTCTATCAATGCCGCCTCGATCTCCCGGGGCAGGCTGGCGATCGTTCCCGCACCATAACGGATAAGGCTAACCGTCTTGTCGGTCCGAAACTTGATCATGCGTCATTCCATTTAAAATTCAACTCACCAAAAGCTTTACCTGTTCCAATCGTCACACGGCCTGCAGGTCCGCATACATGTCAGGGAGCGAGTAACCGGCTTTTTCCTCTATCAAGATGCATCCCTTGTAGTGGATTTCCCGGCTGGCGACGCCAGAAGGAAATCCATCTCCCGCTCCGTCGTAGCAGCCCATCTTTGCGAAGTTTCCAAGCTTGTCGTTATACCCCAGCGAGCCATCGTATCGGCCCACGAGGCTGCCGTTCACGTAAGCGTCGAGATACCCCTGGCCCGTATAGCTGAAAATCGCCCGGAAGCCAAAATAAACCCATTGGTCGCTGATTGCATCGAATTCATAAAGTATGCGTTCGGTTACCGGGCCGGTGGTAATGGCGGCTTCGTTATACGCGTAGCTGATGCGGAATTTCGATCCGACTACCGACAGGAAAAGTGGGGGAATGCCGGAATAGTCGCCGGGGTCTTCCGTCTGGCGCACCTGGAAAATGATCATGCGCGTGGAAGGGCTGTTGATGAAATCCCATGAGCATAGCTTGAGGCCCACGGCGATGTTGTAGGGTGTGCCAAAGGCGAGCTTCTGGGCATAGAGCGTGGGTGAAAATATTTCTCCGCGATAGCCATGGGCAACCGGCGTGTCAGTGGGTTCTATTCTGGAGACGATTGCCCCGGGAATACTGTAGACCCTGTTTGCCTTGCCGACGGTACTGCTTACGCCAGCCGCCGTGGTGCCATTGGAATCGATTGTCATGGTGGTCAGGTCGGTTTCCGGATGAACCAGGAATTTCGCCAGCAAGCCTTTGTAGTACATGGGATAGAAGCTTGGCGACTTCAGGAATGCCGTTGATGTTCTGCCTTTCAGCAAATCGAGAATCGGCTGCGGCAATCCCGCGTAATCCCCTGCCGCTTCCACCACGTAAATATTTCCGCCCTGAAAAAATCGTTCGAGTTGCGGCCGGTATGCTTGTGATACCGGCAAATTCGCGTCATTGATTGGATAAATTTTCATGATCAGTCCAGGGAAGGGATAAGTTCGACGATGATGTTTTCAAGCGAAGCGAATTCGGCCCCGTTTACCTTGGTGCACTTGATCACCAGCAGTTGATCGACGGAGGTATCGATATTCGCGGTCTTCCAGTCGGCTCCTGTGGCATTATAGGAACCGGCGCCGACTACGACCCCCGATCCGGGGGAGGTGGACAACTGCTGCAGTTGATCGCTGTTGGTATTCTGGATCCAGGCCATCACTCCGCTGCTGAGTGTGGTCGTAGCACCATACTGAGTGAATTTGACGCCGCCAAAAAACACCTCGAACGTTTTGGTGTTGGCGCTGTTGGCGTGGCGGTGCCGGCACATGATCCGGAGCGAACCGTTCTTTCCCATGCTGCCGCCCGGAACAGTGTCCGAGAATAGAGTCTGAGCGCCAATGCCCGTCATGGTCCCCGTTCCCGCCGTGCCTGCGATGCTGGCGTCGGCGGAGAGCGTCAGGGTATTCGCATCGGGCGTGCCGGTCACTGCGTATATGCCTGCAGCGGGGGTGGTTCCGGTCCCGGCCGTGGGCGCAAAGGCGTATTTGTCTCCGGTAAGCGCGCCGTGGGCTGTACGCGAAATCGTTATCACGCCTCCCGCCAGGGACCAGGTGCCGACCGCATCCGAATGGCAGCGCACGCCGGACTGCAGGATGGGCCTGATGAGCGGCACGGTTTTCGCGCTACCCGCCCGGACAAGATCTGCTTCGACACTTGGAGCAAGGTTGAGAACCGATCCTGCTCCATATTGAAAAACACCAATTATTTTGTCATACACCAGACTGATCATGTCATCTCCTCGATGGTTGTTTAGGAACTTACCTGCTGATTTGCTCATTTCACGTCTTTTCAGATGTAACTTTCAGATGTAACTATGTGACTGCCAGTGCTGCACGCTTGCGCCGTACCTCGAATCCTCACCCATCTTGGACGCAAAACAAGTGTTGACAGGACCTGTAGCCGGACCTGCTTTCGTGACTTTTCATGACGCCATGGTTTTACCTGGGCGTCGGCGGAATCATCCGTCCCCCGCGCTCGCCTCGGCTGTGGCGGCCGTGGCGGTCGTGGCTGCCGCGGCGCCCATGCCCCCAACCCTGCGCAACTGATCCGCCAGCTCATGCCGGTTGGGCACATCCGACAGCTCCAGCATGGCCGGATACATGACCCCCTGGTATGCCGGAGGCGCCGCCTGCACCATCTGCGCCAGTGCCTGCAGTTGCTGCGCGCGGAAGCTCGGCGTGGCCGGCACATCCTCCAGCACGACCTTGACCTGGGCGGTCTCGATGTCGTTCTCAATGGCAGGGCCGGCAGGAGTCATGACCGGGCGGTTGAAAACCACCATCCTGCGGCCGCTTCCATGCCTGACCGCCACGGCGGATTCCCTGCCCAGCATATCCTGCCTGATGAATGCCAGGAGCTGCTGCCCCACTATGCGCCGTGCATACCGGAAGTTGTCGTTCGGCTCAGCCAGCACCGTGGAACCCTGTTCCACCAGGCTGTTGATGGCCACGCCGCTGGTTGCGGAAGTGTCCGCTCCCAGCATCGAGCGGTAGATTCCGCCAACTTCCTCGATTCTTCGCTTGCGCTCCTGCACCAGTTGAAATACCTGCACGGCAAGCTGATGTTCCCGCGTCACCTTGAATCCACCGGCATTCCTGCGCTGCGAGTTGAGGACCGTCATCGAGCGCAGGCTGCTGATATTGCGCGCGACTTCCTGATAGGTGTTCTGGTTGAGATCGAGCGCGTCGTTATCTATTTCCACCTTGACGGAGTTCAGCACTTCGTAAAGCAGAATATCCAGATCGATGATCTGGTCCTGCGGCCCGCGCATATCCCTTACCAGCCCGTAGGGCGCGAGCGAGCGGTCCTTGCGGAAGCACCAGAATGGAACATACGGGAAATCCGCATGCGGCAATGGACTGGGCGCGTCCATCAATTTATGCGGCCCCAGCCAGATGGCGACTCGTGCCCGGGTGAGCAGGCATTTCTGCACCCGCACCAGCCCTCTGGCTACCGCAGCCTGGTGAACCGGATTGTCTTCGCGGTATTCAATGATTCTTCCATCGGGCAGCCCCAGAACATGGCCGTCCTCGAAATGCCGATACCATAATTCGGATAAGCGCACCATCCCCGAGCTCCGGCTCAGGTATTCATCGTGGTTGCGGCCCCACGTCTGCTCGATCTCGAAGGCGCTTGCCATGCCGGTATCGGTTCCCTCATACACATCCGTCCGGCTCCATCCGCTCCAACTGTTGGCGATGAGCTGTTCCTTCTCGGGAAACATCGCAACGGCCTGCAATCGGTCCACCCATTTGTCGCGGCGCAGATAGCGGGCATCCGACAGATCCGGCTCCCTGGATGTCCAGTCCCAGTAGATGTCGTTGCGATGTACTTCCCGCACACGATAGGGATACCGGAGCGGATCGAACTCGCGCGATACCTCAACCCATCCGATACCCGCGCGGATCATGCTCGAATAGGCATCGGACATGGCGCGATCCGCCCGGGATTCCGTTTCCACCTCCTTGATCCGGGCTGACAGGCCCTCCGCTATTTCGGCCTGGTGCTCGTCATTGGAGGTGATCTTGTAATCCGTGCGGCTGCGCGCTTCCATTCCCAGCACTGCATTGATCGTGGGCTTGATGAGATTCGAATCCTGCGGCGGTATGCCAGCCTCCCTCAGCCGCCTGAGTACTTCCTTGTTTATCTGCGAGCCATCGTAATAGTCGCAATCGGTGTCTGCTTCGAGGCGCCACCTGGGCTGGTCACGTATATCCCTGCAGATTTTGTCGTAGGCTTCGACCGGTATATCCGCCGTTATCGGAAATTCCATCATCCCCGCCATCCTTTCATGCTGATGCCGCGCGCGCTGACCATGGGCTTGTCCTCTTCGACCGAGATGGCGAAATATCTGAATGCATCCGCTGCGTGACTGTGGAAATCGTGCAAAGGCCTGCCACTGAGTTGCCCGGTCTCCGCGTCGACGTCAAACCGGTAACGGCGCAGGCTCTGCAATCCTTCCGCACACTTGGTCGCGTCGAAATAGCAGCGATCGAACACTGTTCTGGCTGCATTGATTCCATCCGTAATGGACAGATTCGGCACTATCCTGACCCTGCGTCCGGCCGCGAGCATGATTTCCTCCAGGCTTCGTCCGGTCGCCAGGGTTTTGGCTTTTGCATCGTGCGGCAGCCAGTCCATGCCATAGATATATCCCCTGTCCTGCAGCACGCCGAGATAATGCTGAATCGGCATTTGAGCATTGCTGTAATAATCTATCAGCCTGAGCTCGGCGCCCACGGTCTGCGCGAACCAGATGGCGGTGCTGTCGGCCCACCCCAGATCGAAGAATGTATGAACAGGCCTTTCGGCATCGTGGAGAACGCCTCCGATGCGTCCTTCTTCCTGGGCCCGTCTCAATTCCCTTGCGTACACCGCGCCTTCCAGCGCCGTCCTGCAATGGCCCTCCCAGATATTCTGGTATTCATCCGGATCCCTTGCTTTCAGTTCTTCTTTTTCTCGCCAGAGTGTTTCCGGGAACCAGGGGTTGTCGCTCCAGTTGATTTTGACCACCATCGCGTCCCGCGGGGGATGGATCACAAATCGCTGGTGCGTGTCGTCGGTTTCCAGTTCGGGGTTATAAGTCACCCAGATTTCCGAACCTTCCTTGCGGATGGTCGGAATCAGCGTATCCCAGCTGGTCTTGCTTACTGCCTGCGCTTCTTCGACCCAGACCCTGTCAATGCCCTCGAACGATTTGATCCGGGAAATATTGTTCCTCAATCCGGCAAACAGGAATTCCGATCCATTGGCCCCGCGGATCGCGCTATTCTGTACCTCATAAAATGCCTCCAGGCCCATTGCGGTGATTTGCGCTTGTAGCAGGTGGTGCACGGAATCGGCGATCGAGTTCTGAAATTCGCGGGCGCACAGCACGCGCAATGGCGATGCTGCCGCCTGGATCAGCAACGCCCTGGCGGCACCCCAGCTCTTGGCGCCGCCTCTCCCGCCATACAGAACCTTGTATCTTGCCGGGGCGAACAGGAAGCGCAGCTTTTCCGGAAATTCGGCCCGATGTGCAGCCATCATGAAACCTCGCCACGCATGCCATGCTGCATGGGTGCCGCCGCCGCTACGTTGATCACGACAGGCCGGCGGCTCCATCCCCGCGCCCGGCCGGCACGAAGGCGATTTCGATGCTGGGAGCCATGCGCGTTTTCCTGTCGTTGCCAGTTTGCGCTTCCATTGCCTTGTCGCCGTATTTTTTGGGCGCCAGCCTGGATGCATACCATTTGCGCGCATCGATGCGCAGCTGGGTGCGCGCTATGGCCTCCCTATTGGTTATCTCCCGCCCTTTTTCATCGAGATGGAGATCCTGTGATCGGTCATCCGAAATTTCGATGATTTCCTCGGCATACGCATCCACGCATAACTCCTTCGCGCGCAGATATTGCTCCATGAATTCCGCGCTGCCTGCCAGCCAGCTCCAGAGCAAACGTTGGCTGATTCCGGTTTCGATACACATTGCGCGTGTCGATTTTCCGAGGGAAATGCCGGCGCAGATCCTATCCAGCATCGTGCGGATCTCCTGTGCCGGCGCGTTCATTTTTTCAGTGATTGCAGCGGCGGCAGATATACACGCTTTTTCCCTGGTTCCGTTTTCAGGTCTGTTTTCCAATGGATATGCTTTCATGGTTCCTTGCAATCTTGCGTGTTCTCAGTGAGTTGGCGAAAACGGTGGGATATTGCAACCTGCCAGGGCGGCACGCAGCTTGGTCTCGCACGCCCAGCGTTCCTCTATTTCCGCTCGCAGCGCCCGATTAATCGTCAGGGCATCGTCGCCCGGCGATACGCGGTCCACCGCATAGGTCGATTTGCACTCTGGCGGCATCCCGATACGGCATGGCACGGCTATGGGTTTCTCCACCACGCGGGTCTGGATGATCGGCTTGCTGGAGCATCCCCCCATGAGGACCAGAAGCATGGCAAGGCAGCCTCGCCTACTCATTTTGGCGACGGTCACGCACATACTCCATTTGTTCAGCAGCCATTTTCTCGCACAGATGCCCGGGCTTCGCAGGCGGCAGGGATTGTATTTTCCGGGCGGCTTTCGTGTGCCGCACGGCCGCTTTCGATGCGGTCTGCATTGCCTTGGCAGCGTTTTTTTCCCTGGCGATTGTCGTAGCCCTGAGCGTATCCATGGCAGCACGCACCTTTTCGATATCCGTTGCGCAGCGATCGTTGGCCGCTGACAGCAATGCATTGTCCGAGCTCAGGTGCGCCACCCGGGAAGCCATGCGCCAGTCCCCCAATGCAAACCCGCCACCGAAGGAAAAGGCGGCAACAATGCCTATCAATACTGCTGTTATTGCAGGACTCCAAATCATTATCTCGACCCGGAAAAATGATCACATGAAGTGACCGGACATAAAAAAACCCGCCATGGGGCGGGTTGGGGATTTCATTTTGCGTTGCTTGTGGCAGCGTCGGAGTTCATGCAACTCAAGCCGCAAATTGCTGACTTTCAGTTTGAAGGTTTTCGGCGAGCCTATGTGGGGCTGAAAAACAAAAAAACCCGCTCCAGGCGGGTTATTCATCCAGAATCCGGGTATTCCCGGTTGATCAATTAAATTAACGCGGCTGCGCCAACTTCACGAAATGGATCAAGAAACGGATTCAGTACAAGCACACTTATTCACTATATGGTTTCGTATTATAAAGTGTAACTAGCATTTGTCAAGCAGTTTTTAAAGTTTTTCTTGTTTCTTCCACTCAAGTCATTTCTGAATGGAAAATTTTCATCCCGATGCTAAAAATAGGAGTAGCGTTATAATTATTCGAATGCTTCGTTGGCGTTGATTTTCCATGATTTATTGCCGTAATCGATAGCATGATCAAATTTCTGTCATCACTGATTATCGTCAGCGCAGCGCTCGGCATCTCGGATCCTTCATCTGCGCAGGAAGCATTCGGAGGCCACATGGGCCATGATGTGAGCCATGGCCTGGGCCATATTCCTTCGGCCCTACATGCGAATACGGGCCTGGACAGTCCCTTTATTCGCTCTTTCCCCTCTTTTTCCCTTGATTCCAGTTCCGGCCTCGGTTCCCACTTTTCCAGCAGCAGTGGCCTGGGAACGTCCCCTTCGGTTCCGCGAGTGCTGCTGCCGCTGCCCATCAACGGCCCATTATGGGGATCGCAATCCCGGTATGGATTTCAGTATCCGGGGAGCTACCTGCCGGCCGGCACGCCCTTGCACCGGTATAACGGCTATATCGTATGCAACCCTCCGGCAGCGGCAGCGGGGAAGCGAATGGTCAAGATCACGACGACGAGATCGCTTGCAGCGCCCGGCGATACCCAGCCCTGCCCCGTCTATACCATCGATGGTGAAGTTCCGAAGACGAAAAACTACACGACCACGAGTGTGCCTTCCACCACTCGAAACCCACCACCCTGACAAGAGCAAACCGCGATGAAGTTCCGGAACACAACGCTAATCCCCACCCGCTTCAGCGCCCTACTTGCCGCCGCCTGCATGGTAGCCACATTGTTTTTGCAGGGCTGCGCCAGCTTCCAGATCACTATCCCGGATTCCGATCCCATGCGGCAGCCGGGCTATACGGACGGATACCAGAAGAAAACCATGCACGCTTACTTCTGGGGCCTGCTGCTCGATCCACAGGTTCTCGCCGCTGAATGCTACGGCCAGGGCATAAATGACGTCATCATATACCGCACTTTTGCGCATGATCTCGCGGGTGTGTTCACCCTGGGTTTATGGATGCCCACCGAAGTCTACTTCCGGTGCAAGGCGCCACCAACCAGGCCAGGCGGAATGCTGCCCTCACCGTCGAAACGGCCGCGATCACGGAGTCGCGCAAAAAGAGGAAAGCGCGCAGATGGCTCAAGGACAGATCATGACGAACGGAAGTAGACGCAGCGTTTTCACGCCAAAGCCAATGGAGCAGGGACGGCACCTGGCTTATAAGCAGGCCATGGAAGGCGAGTATGTGTTTGGCGTCGATCGCGGCAATAGTCCCCCGCTGGAGACCTATAATCAGGCGACGGCGGAATTGCAGGGCATCATCCAGGCCTGCGTCCGGGAAGGGAAGTTGCTGCGAGCACACGGCAGCCTGTGGTCGCTGAGTACGGTTGCCGTCACCGCGGGCAGGCTCATCGATAACACCGCGCTGCGGCTGTCATTCGAAGTGCCGGCTGATCTTGCCGAACCAGCCTATGCAGGAGAAACGGCCAAATTACGTTTCATCGAATGCGGAAATTCGGTCGCCGCCCTGAACGACCATCTTTTCAGTAACGGCCTATCCATTAAGGGATGCGGTTCCAATAACGGCCAGACCATCGCGGGCGCGATATCCACCGGTACGCATGGCGGCGCATATAAGTTCGGCGCCATGCAGGAAATGGTAGTGGGCTTGCATCTCGTTACCGCACCGGGCAGGCACGTCTACCTCGAGCGCAAATCCGCTCCCGTCATGAAGGCAGCCTTTGCCGAAAGCATAGGGGCGGATTTCATAAGAGACGACACGCTGTTCAACGCCGCCCTCGTGAGCCTCGGCGCCTTCGGCATCATGCATGGCATCCTGATCGAAACGCGCGAACTGTTCCTCCTCAATGCCGCCCGTTTCCGGCGCCCCTACGACGACACCCTCAAGCACGCAATCGCAATTTGCGACCCTACCCTCATTCCCCTGCCTGCCGAGGCTTCTGGTTTTCCCAGGGACAAGCCCTACCATTTCGAGATTTTCTTCAACCCCAACGAAGGCACGCCGCCCGACGAAGCCATCGTTCATATCATGTATGAATCCTCCTACGATCCGGATCATTACTCGCCACCGGTTTGGAATGCGAGCGAGGCCGGACTGGGTGCATCAGGGCTCGATGTCATGGGCACGTTGGTGGGGAAGATTCCCAGCCCGCTGAACAAGCTGGCGGTGCCATTCCTGAATAGCCAGGTTAACCAGGAATTCGCGCCCTACTTCAAGCAGGCAATCATTCGTGATCTTTTCCGGGGAGAAAAAACGCTGGGCAAGACGCTTGCCTGTGGCATTGGCATGCCTGTCGCAAAGGCGGTCGAAGCCATGGAAATTGCCTTCGGGGCGTACCGGAATGCGAATATCGTGCTCCCGCTGGTTCTGTCTCATCGCTTTGTCAAAGGCACCCAGGCTCTGCTCGGGTTTACCCGTTTTCCGGTTACGGCAGTCATGGAAATGGACGCGGTGAACACGCCGGAGACGCGCGCTTATTTCAACGAAGTCTGGAAGCGGCTCGATGCGGCAGGCATACCGTTCACGCTACACTGGGGAAAATACAATGCTTTCCTCACTCCCGAGCGCGTGCGCAACCGTTATGGCGACGCCGCAGTGGACCAATGGCTCGCCAGCCGCAAAACACTGCTGGACGATGCAGCGGTGCAGCAGGTTTTCACCAATGATTTCATGAAGGCAGTGGGATTGGCAGGCTAAGCATTGCCCAGCCATCAGAGAAAAAATACCCGAGCCTGGGGAAAAACAGATGTCTCGCCTATCATCGATCCCTTCCTTGCAAAAAAAAGTGCCACAACCGGCATCATCCCGCTGCCTCGCTCCGATTCAGGTACGGTCTGCTGATTCCCTCATCTTTCATTTGCAGCGCACCCTTGGCAATCGGCGGGTTGCACAGTTGATCCAGGCGAAGCGCCTCACCCCCGAAGGCAGGATCATGGATCGCGGGATCGAGATAAACCGCATCCAGCCCAAACTTGCCGTGGGCGCTGCCGATGACCAGTACGAACAGGAAGCCGATCGCGTTGCCCGCCAGGTGATGAGCATGCCCGATGCTTCCCCATCCTTCGGGGCCGGTTCCGTCCAGCGTGCAGGCATCCCGGGGAATCAAACGCCGGAAGAAGAATCGGAAAAGGAAACGGCATTGCAGCGAAGCCGCCTTGCAAATGTGGAAGCTCCCCTGCAGCGCCATGCGGAAAAAAAGGGAAAAAAACTCCCGCCCCAGGAAACCCGCATAATCAGCCGGTTTTATGACACCTCAACGGGAGCCATGATTCAGCGGGACAAAATTCCTCATGGCGCGCTCACTTGGGAGGATTTCAAGGGCAAGGCGCCCAAATCGTCAAAATATGACGCTGTCACCTATTCGTTTTTTGAGGATCCGGATCTGGGAGCGTTGATACCCGGCAAGGCCCCCGTGGATACTGGCGAACCCTGCAGGGCGAAAGGCAAGGACCAGACCCGGTTCACCGTGGATATCACCATCGATCCGGCGCAACTCGAAATCAGGTCCCTCATGGATCAGGAGAAATCCTGGCGCAGGCCATGGACGACCGACGAACCCGCGCGGCGGGTGAAATGTGAAAAGGAGTGGTCGCCTAAATGTGAAAAAGGCTTCGACAAGCAATTTTCCAAAATCAAAAAGACTGTTTCCAAGGAAAAAACCCGCTGCCAGAAAGAGCTGGATGAGAAAAAAATGAAGAAGAATGCCAAAAAACAATGCAAACCGCTCGAGGACGAGTGCAAATCGGCTTTGAAAGGCGGTGATGCCAGTTTTTCCATCCAGTTTGATGGTGTCGAAATTACAGCGGCCACGGCAAAAGAATGCACCTCCATCGTGCTGGCGCATTGCGTGACCGAGACCCTGAAAGAAAGAACATTCTCCGTCTCCGTGGACGGCGAAACGGCAGCCGCCACCAGCAAAGCCGGATGCAAGACCGAATTTGCCCCTGAGTTTGAAAAATTATTAAAAGACCAGGCCATCTGGGAAATAACGGTCGCGGATGAGACGACCACGATAAAATCGCGCGAGGACTGCCGAAAGCAGCTCGTGGACGATTGTGCGACGGATTTTCTGGAAACCGGCAGTAATGCGCTTCTCGGGCATGAGCAGGCTCACTTCGACCTGACCGACGCCATGGCAAAAAAAACGGAGAACGACCTCAAGGAATTGATCGGCACCTTCCCGGTGGAAGCAGAAGGGTGTGGTGAGAAGGCAGCCGCAGCAAACGCGAAAAAGCTGCTTGCCGGCGAATTGAAGAAGCTGAAGAAAAGTTATGGAGCCAACAAGGAATTGCTGAACAAGAAGCAGGCGCAATACGACAAGGAAACCAAGCACGGCACCATGGAAAAAAAGCAGGCAGCCTGGGAGAAAAAAATCAACGAGGGCTTCTGATGCCGCGACGATTAACGGTAAACCTGCCTGAAAGGGATACTTTCTGCCACGAGTACAGACTGGTATAGGCTGCAGGATGGGTTGAGTAAAACGCAACCCACCAAAAATATCATCCAGTGCCAGGAAAATGGTGAATTACGCTTTACTCCACCCACCTACGCAAGCCAGGGAAGCGCTGGACAATCTCCGCTGGCGCGACATGGCGGCCAACGCCCCGAGGTTACTGCGAGGTTTGCACCACCCGTACCACGCGCGGATCGTCAGCGAACTCCAGCAGCAGGCGGCGCACCCGGTCCTGCCATGCATCGGCAAAATCCGCGCGTATCTGATCATTCGCCCTGTCCTGCAATATGGCCGCCATGCGAGCGCCCTGGGCGGGATCACCCGGTATGAGGGAAACATCCAGGCTTACCGAGACTGATGCATCATTATCGCGACGCGTGAAGTGAATGGCTTCGCCTTCGCGTTGCGACGCAAAGCTGAGTAGCCCTCTACGCTTGAAGCGCCCCTGAATGCCGTAAAAACCGTTATCGCCCGCTGCGCCGGTAAGCAGCGTCAGCACTTGCGCCACTACCCCGGTAGTCCCTTCGCTTTCGGGGGCGGGCATACGGACCGAAATGGCTCCCCGCTCCGCCGGTTGATCCGGATACAGCGCGGCCAGCGCCGCGCGCCCCATCAGGAAAGCACCAGCGACAGTCGGGCAGGAGTGTCCAGCCAGACGCACCGCATCCACATAGTGATAATCGAGCACACCGTCAGCAGCCGCGCCCAGCATGGCGGCGAAAGGATCAATGGTTCGCACCACCGGCGCCTGGTCATAAAAGTCAGGAAAATTCACGCAAATCTCCTTGTTGGGTTTGGAACCGATCGACGCCTGTCGGACAATCACCGCCGGCAAAGGTTCAGCTTGCCGCCATTTTCTCTCCCAAGCGCTCCCGCAAGGAATGGAGGCAATACCGCTCTGCCACGGCGACAAGCCTATCTTTCCCGTTCATCGCCGCCGCCAGCATCGGCGAACGTCTGCAACTGCGGAAAAAGAATGCGTTCCTCGTAACGCACGTGGGTCCTGATAAGGTTTGCGAAGCGCCGCAGGCGATCGGCTGGCTCAAGGTCGCAGGGACCCCCGGCAAGCATGCGCAGTTGCGCATGCTCCGCCATGATCCGCTGCGCCGATCGGGTATCCAGGGCGCCCCCCGCAAGCCGTATCAACTGCTCCTCCCGTTCGAAATGCGAGGACATGACCGCGTGCCAGTGTGCTTCGATTTCAAGCGTTGCGTTGCGCATGGCATCGGCCTCGCCCGCGTCCGCGACCCTTAGCGCGGTCCGCGCCAGCACCAGGGCAGTATGATGTTCGCGCGACAACGAAAGCAAGGCGCCAACCCGAGGCATGCAAGCCACCTATGGAAAAATCTTACGTGTGCCCATTTTACATGTTCCCGGGCTCAGGCCGGCGCCAGGCGCTGTTTGCTCGAAACCACACGGAAACCACTCACCAAGCGACAAGCGAGGCAAACTGGCAGTTCCTGCATTCCGTCATTCCCAACTTTCGGCTCCTGGATTCCCGCTTTCGCGGGAATGGCAAAAGGGGTCTGGGATGCCCTTTTTCGCATGGTTTTCGACCAACTCTCTGAGCTGCTTGAAATTGATGGGTTTGGTCAGGTGAACGTCAAACCCCGCCTCCTCCGCGAGCTTCTTGTCTTTTTCCTGGCCCCAGCCGGTTGCTGCAATCAGGTAAATGCCGGCGCCCCATGGGGTCGCCCGAATGGCGCGCGCTACTTCATAGCCGCTGAGATGGGGCATGCCGATATCCAGCAACATGATGTCGGGCAGGAATTGCTCCGCTTCCTGTCGTGCCGCGAGACCGTCATGGACGACATGGACAATATGGCCATCGCGTTCGAGCAACATCGAGATCGCGATGGCGGCCGATTTGTTGTCATCCGCGACCAGAATACGGCAGGATTTCGTGCCCGTTTCCGTTCCTGACCCCTGTGAGGCGGAAGCCTGCGTCGCCGTGAATTCCACCGGGTCCCCCAAAGGCAAGCTCACGGTAAAGACGCTTCCTCGCCCTCGTCCATCGCTGGCTGCCTTTACCCACCCGCCATGCAGCTCCGTGATGGCGCGTACCAGGCCAAGCCCTATCCCCAGGCCGCTTGCAGTCCTGCCATACCTGCTTTCCACTTGCGAAAACATGCCGAATATCTGCTCGATGAATAGCGGTTCAATACCCATGCCGTTATCCGTAACCGTCACTTCCACGTTTTCAGGGGTCATTTTGACATCCAGCGCAATCCTGCCTCCTGGATGGGTATACTTGGCCGCATTGGACAGCAGGTTGGAAAAAATCTGCGCGAGCCTTACCGGATCCCCGTAAATGGTCACCGCAGGCGGGGGTTTCGCGACCGATAAGGCATGGCCTGCTGAATCTATCAAAGGCTGGGTGGTTTCGACAGCGGATTCGATGACGGACACGAGCGTGACATTCTGCTTGTGCAATGTCAGTCTGCCGAGCGACAGGCGTGAAGCATCCAGCAGATCATCGAGCAGAATTTTCATGGCCCTGCACTGGCGCTGAACGACTTTTGCGGCCCACTGACGCTTATCACTGCCAATTTCAGGCAATTCCAGCAGCACTGCGGAATTCTCTATGGCGGACAGAGGATTGCGTAGCTCATGGGACAGCATGGCGATGAATTCGTCCTTGCGTTTGTCGGCCTCCTGCATTCCTTCCGCCATGCGCAGGCGTTCGATAAAATCCGATGCCTGTCGCGCATACAGGTCGAGAATTCGGCACTGGTGCTCATCGGGTTGCCAGGGCCAGCGGAAATGCGTCGAAAGCACGCCTAGCGGTCTGCCATCCCGGCTCAACAGAGGCGTGGACTGGACCGCCCGGTATCCCGCCCTGTTGGCGGCTTCCAGGTACGCCGCATAGCCAGCCTCAGCTTCGACATCTTCAACGATCACCCGTTGTGCGCTTCGAAGCGCTCGCCCGCAGGTGGTATTGCTCTCCATCTCCACGGTACGGAAATGATCGAGAAAATCCGCATCGAACCCTTGCTGAGCGGCAATTTTCAGCACCTTGTCGACAGGATCATAGAGCTGGATGTTCCCCATGTCCGCTCCCAGCAGGGCAACGGACGCGCGAAGTATCTCCTCCAGCGCAGCCTGCAGGTCGGTGGCATGAAACAGCCGGGTGCCAAGCTCATGCAGCCGGTTAAGGGACGAAACCTCCGTTTCAAGCTGATTCCGGGCTGTGAGAAGCGCACCTTCGATGTGCTCGCGCTCCCTGATATGCTGGCGCAGCATGTTGTTCACGTGCGACAGCGCCTTGGTGCGCTCATCCATCCTTTTCTCAAGAAAATCGCGCAGATTCACGCTCTTGTCGAGGGTGCGCTTCGCATGATAGGCAGCCGAGGCAAAACTGGACAGGCTGGTCATCCGGCGTAAATCCTCGCTGTCGAATTTGCGTTCATTCGAATGTGCGATGACCCAGACGAATCCCACCGGTTTTCTGCCGTCGTGAAACGGGATGAGCAGCACTTCGGCTATGGCCGGCTCGATCTCGGCAGAAAGCGGGAACAGACTGGCCGGATCTTCGAACAATACCGGTTCGTCCCGTGCCACGGCCACCGCGAATGGGCTGGATGCGCCGTTCGTCAGAACGTCCAGATTGCTGGCATATATCCCGGCGCAGGCATGCCAGCGAAACGATTTTCCATCAGACTCGATTATGCTGACCCCAGCGGAATCCGCCCGGCATAGCTCGAGAGTGATTTCCGCCAGTTTTTGCAAAAGATTGCGGGGATGATTACCGAGTTCGTCGGCGAGCGCAACCAGCGCGCGGTTCTCGCCCTCGTAATCCCGGGCGCGCGACAGCCGAGACGCCAGCACTTTCGTCCCATGATGCTTCTCGAACGGCGGATACCGCGCATCAACACTATTGTGCTCGCTCACAATGCTCTCCGATGGTTACAGGAACTTCTGAACCGCCGCATCGGGGTTTCCCTGCCGCTTGCATTCCTTATATCACCCGGTGCGAACGAAACTCTGTGCGAAAACACGCATACAAAATCCTTTTGCCGAGTTATAAAGGTCGGATAAAAATGCTTGCTTTCCTGTTTTTATTAATAGATAATGCGAATCATTATTATTATAATTAATATTAATTAAATTTCAGCCACCCTCAAACGGAATGGTTCGCTTCCTTAACAGCGCCAGAAGCATTTCCGTTTGCCAGAACTCCATCCGTCGTCACTGCTTTCTCCTTTGACAGTGGCGTTTTAGCCAGCCAAGCCCCCGGGCCAGCCAGCCACTTTTTTTTGCGGCGCAGGTACGGAAGCCGGTGTTCCTTATGTTTCCTCAGTGTTTCCCCAATTTTTTCAGCGGCAGCACAGGTGTCCAGCTACAAACACAGTGCCCGGCTTGCGCCCCCCATCTTTCACTTTTATAAACGAACTCGAATCGCAGGCAGTACCTGTAATTTCTTACAGCTAGCCAAGCCGGATTTTCTCCTATTCAATAGCTCCTTGCGAATCCCCCTGAACAGGTTCCTCGGCACAAGGAGAATTTATGCGGAAATTCCTGGAACGGTTGAACACCCCACGTCAGTGACGCGTATCGATAGGACTTCCCCATGTCGAACAAACTTCAGCGATCTTTCGCCGATGCGCAGCGATTTTTACTGGATGTCCTGGCTTCCCCATCCTTTGCCCATGGCTATTATGAAATAGGGCAAAAAGTACGGGGACAGCTGCGCCCGGCCAGCTTGATGGAATGGCTGTCCGTGCACGGATACCGCACCACTCCCACTCATATACTGCATGGGCTGGAGCATCTGCGGGATTCCCATCTGTCGTATTGGGCCGGGATATATGGGGAAACAGTTCTGGAAAAGCCGGGTGAAGCAGCGCCAGGAGGGCCGCCGCTGGCGATAATCGATGACGAAACGATTTTGCTCGACAACGTTCCCATTTCGGATTTCCAGTTTTCAAACAGGAATCTCACCTGGGGCAAGGGCAACAGCCAGTCCGCGGGGAATTTGCGGTTTGACGAGATACGAACCGCCGACGGGCCCGCTCAACTGTCCGGTTCAGGTTCCCGTAAGGTGTTCAATGGCTCCCTGATACAAAATCAATGCGAACCGGGTGCACCCCCGCTGCCGTATACCGGCCGTATCGGGCCGGTTACCACGTGGCCGCTCGATAACTGGTCAGGCGCTTATACCACCTGGACAGCTTCGGCGGCCAGCAAAGCCAGGGGGCCGGACTTGATCGTGCAGGATCGCAGTCTTGTCCTTCTTGATGGAATCCCCATCAGGAATTTCAACTACAGTTCGGTTGGGCACATGCTGAGCTGGGGACTGGACTACAACGCGACAGCGGGCCGCCTGGCGTTTGGAAACGGGCCTGCCTGTACAGATACGAATCAGCCTGGCGGATTTTCCGGAACCATACAGACGGCGGACGATAGTCCTGTCCTGTCATACCAGGGAGAACTGTCGGCTCCCACTTCGCTTTGCGGCTGGGTAGGCGTCTACGGCCAGACCATGATCGAGGAGAGCGGCGGGCATCATGCGAATGGGCCGGAGCTGGTCATTCTTGCCGATGGACAGGTAGCCCTGGATGGCTGCAGCGTGCGAAATCCCCGCTATGATGCCGATACCCAGGTGCTGGCCTGGTCTGCCTCCGGAAATGGCACGAGCGGACGCATCGCATTCCGGCAAGGGCCCGCATCGACCTTGCACAAGCAGGTGCGAAAATGCTTTCAAGGCACGTTACAGCTGACCGCAACCGGTCCGGAATTTCCGTTTTCGGGAATTCCAGGTCAACCCTATTCGGGTGGAGGCGGTTTTCAGGAAGAGGCGCTGCTGAAAGCCTGCATGGATAAAGGCGTTGCAATAGGCATGATTTCCAGAATCACCCTCCCCTATCGCCAGAACAAGCCAGCCAATTGGGGAGGGACGAAAGGCCAGTGGTCCGGGGAGAGAATCCCGGCAAAGCGGAACATGGGGAAGGATATCGAAACGTACTGAAACTGAGCCGGGGCGCTGCAATCACCAGCACCTCTCGCGGTCCAAAAATATAAAGATACACTTGATATTAGACATGGGAGAAACCTCATGAATGAAAGACTCCTGTTTTGGGGCATATATCTTCTCATCGTGCTCGCGGGTCTGGGCCTGCTGGGAGTTCAACTGGCATAATCCAGATCCGGTATTTGATCGCTCATTTTCAGTTTAGAACTCTGACCCACAAAGACTTTCCGCTGTAGCGGCGTTCACCTGCATGGTGAGTTCGCTACAGGGCAGATCGCGCAATTTTTGCGGTACATGGCTGTGTTGCAGCTCTTTGGAATGGAATAACCATTGCGTGCCGTTGCGCCTTGCCCTGCACTCCAAAACCGCATGCCCCGCCTATCCAACTGCTGGATTGAAAATAATCACGCTCCCTGTCGCTTCCGATGCCGGTTCATGAAAAATGATCAGGCTCGGGATCAAAACGAATTTTCCACCCCTATTGCCGCCACCCAGCCATATCCACGCGCGGCCGTGGCCAGGAATAATCCAAGCCGTATCAGATCATGCACCGGATTTCCGATCACGGTCTGATCCATATCCCTGATTCCTTGAGTGCCATCGCCCGGCCTCAGCTTGTTCTGGATGAAGCCCGGCTTACGTCAATCACCGAAGCCCCGTGCAAGGCGGAGAATTGCCTGCCTCAGACCTCGCGTCCGAGGAATCCTATTCGAGCTTCCTTAAAACCGACCTCTTGTGCATGGCGACATGGTCCGTCTTGTCGCTCCGGATTTCGTATTGCGGCTCGTCCTGGCTGGCATGGTGAATGTATCCTTTGTAGTTCACATCCTGGACATGAACCTTGATGATTTTTCCGCTGACATATCCGGCTTCGGAATTCCAGCTTACGTGATCACCGACTTTAAAGTGCTTGTCCACCCTTCATTTCCCTGTTCCGGTCAGCGGGTAATCGGCTGGTTGCGGGGTTTGAAATTTTTTCAGCACTCATTGTGGCATCACCGATACCGACGCCTCGCTGGTAAGCATCAGGAATGTCAATGTCTCGCGCAAATAGAGACGCACAATCCTGTCGGTGTGGCTTTCATATCCGATCGACAGATCCTGGCCGAGATGCAACTCGTAGTCTCCACCCCGGGTGGATAACACGCTGCCGCCGCCGAGCGCGGGCGCCCAGACGACCTCGCCGTCAACGATACGCCTGATGTGCTCGATAATGGGGTACCCCTCCTCGCGCCCCCCGCTGAGCGCCGTATAGGCATCGGCGCCGAGCAGGACGGAATAGGGACCATTCACGCCAGCGAGGCGCAATTGTTCGAGCGCTTTGCTGATCGCGGCCGGATAGCCGCCGGCGTTATCCGGCAATGCAAGCTTCGCATTCGACGAGGCCTCCCGGATGCCGACGATCCCGGCAGCCTTGTAGCCGTCGAAAATCGCCCGATCTTCCGCATAAGCAATCTGCTTCGCCGCGTCCTTCGCTGGTTGCCAGTCGGAATTATTCGCGCCGCGCTCGACATCGTCGATCGCATCCCGCTGTAGCTCGAAAGGCACGGTCAGCTCAACCAGAGCTTTGACTTCGCGCAGCTTCGCATCGACATCCGGCTGAGGCGCAGCGATGGCATATTTGTGGCCGCTTCCCACTCCCGCCAGTTCGACACCGCCGGGCATCTTGACGTCGACCACGCGCCGGCCTGCAATGGAGCGCTTGAAGGTGCGCGCCACCTCCTCGTCGATTTGCGACCAGGCAGCACTGGAGATGGGGGCAAGCTCGCGATGCAGATTATTCATATTGAGAATTTCCTTTGAGAGAGCCGATGTTGAGTGAGCCATCATGATGCGGCTGGACGGATGGCACCGAATCAGCCCGGCTGGCGCCGGACGCCTGCGGGTTGCGCTCCGCGAGCGCTTCGAGCAGATCGGCGGATGGGACGAAGAAAAGACCGCCCGTGACCGCACGGCTGTGGTCGAGCAACCGGTCGTAATTACCCGGCGGCCGTCCGACGAACATGTTTTCGAGCATCTGCTCGATAGGCGCGGGAGAGCGGGCATAACCAATGAAGTAAGTCCCGAATTCACCCGCGCCAGGACGGCCAAATGGCATATTGTCACGCAGAATCTTGATTTCTTTTCCGTTCTCGGCGATCGTCGTTAATGAACTATGCGATGATGACGGCTTGATTCCTTCCTCGAGTTCGATGTCGGAGAGCTTCGTGCGCCCCATCACGCATTCCTGGGCTTCAACGGACAGCGAGTTCCAGCCCGCCATGTCATGCAGGTATTTCTGCACCAGTACGTAGCTGCCGCCCGCAAAAGCCGCATCCTCGTCGCCGATGATGGTGAAGTCCACAGCCTCCTGGCCAGCCGGATTTTCGGTGCCATCGACGAACCCCACCATGCTGCGCAAATCGAAGTAGCGGAAACCATGCACTTCGTCGGCCACCGAGACCGCATCGCCCAGTTGTCCCAGCGCCTGCATGGCAAGCTCAAAGCACAGGTCCATGCGGTCGGCGCGGATGTGCAGAAGGAGATCGCCCGGCGTCGCCATGGCATGGCGATCGTCCGTCCTGAATTCGCGGAAAGGATGCAGGGACACGGGACGTGGCTCACCAAACAGCTTATCCCATCCCCCGGAACTGAAACCGAAAACGCATGAGAGATTGCCGGAAGGGACCCGCCTGCCAACGGCTCGGACAAGAGCGGCGATATTTCCGCATAAGGCGCGAACTTTATCCGCACGATTGCCGCCCGCAGCAAGCGTTGCGACAATGAAGATCGCGCTCGGCGTGACTGGACTGATAACGGCTTGCGGTTGGGGAATGTTCTTCGGCATGGCTCCGGCGATATTGCGGTCGCGCGAGTTTTGACCATTGTAGAATAGAACTCCCGATGTGAACATACGCGGCGGCAGGATTAGCCTCCGACTGGTTTGATTTTCCACTCCAAGATTTAAGGAAAGGCTGAACACCGCCGGCTTTAGCCGGTCAGCTTTAGCTTGGGTAGGATGGGTGGAGCAAAGCATAACCCATCATTTTCCTGAAGCTCGATAGATGTTTTTTGATGGATTGCGTTTCACTATCCATCCTACAGTCTGCAGTTGCCGCACCCGTCAGGGTGGAGCCAGGCTGGTATTCTGCATGCCGGCGATCAGGTCCTTCAGTACCCCGAAATCCACCGGTTTGGTGAGATGATGATCGAACCCGGTCTTGCTCGAATCGCGTCGGTCTTTTTCCTGTCCCCAGCCCGTTAGCGCTATCAGCTTGATGCCGTTGAACTGGGGCTGGCTGCGAATCCGCCGCGCCACCTCATGGCCATCCATGCCCGGCATCCCGATATCCATGAGGATGACGTTCGGCTGGTAATTGGGTATCGCTGCTAGCGCCGCCGGCCCGCCATTCACCGCCTGGGCATTCACTCCGATGGATTCGAGCAGCATGGCCAGCACTTCCGCCGCATCCCGATTGTCGTCCACCACCAATACGCGCAAGCCAAGCGGCGGCGGAGAATTTTTTCCCGGTCCGGGGCTTTCCGCTGCTTCGGCTGTCTCGCAGAGCGGCAGGCGCACGATGAATTCGCTCCCCGCGTCCCTGCCCTCGCTTCGGGCCTCGATCATGCCGCCGTGCATCTGGATCAGGCGATGCACCAGGCTCAACCCGATGCCCAGGCCCTCCTGGTGTCCCATGCCATTACGGCGTTCCTGGGCGAACATGTCGAATATGCGGGGCAGCATCCCCGGCAGGATCCCCATGCCGTTGTCCCGCACCGATATGACAGCTTCATCCCCTTCCTGGCGCGCCGTAAGCCAGATATGGCCCCCTTTTTTGGTGTACCTGGCGGCGTTATTGAGTAGATTGCTGAATATCTGCGCAAGGCGCACGGGATCGGCATAGACCACCAGTGGCCGATCGGGGATGAAGACGGTCAGCTCATGCTCTTTTTCCTTCACCAGCGGCATACTTGCCTCGAGCGCATCGCGCAATGCCGTGGCGAGGCGCATGGGGCCCTGGCGCAATTCGATCTTTCCGCTGGTAATGCGCGACACCTCCAGCAGATCGTCCACCAGGCGCTCGATATAGCGCACCTGCCGGATTATCACCGGAAGCAGCCGCGGCAGCGATGCGGCGCCCCCTGGCCTGGCAATGAGCGACAACCCATTGCTGATGGGGCCGAGCGGATTTCGCAGCTCGTGCGCCAGCGTCGCCAGGAATTCATCCTTGCGGCGATCGGCTTCCAGTAAAGCGGATTCCGCGGTAACGGCATCCGTGATATTGATCGACACCCCCACATGCCCGGCATACTCGTCGTTCGCGGTGAACCAGGGCAGTGCGTAGGATATGAGCCAGCGCCACTCGCCATTTGCAACGCGGATGCGCACCCGCTGCTGAAAACGGCTGTGCTTGCGCAATGCTTCCTCGAATGCCGCAAGATATCTCTTCGCATCATCCGGATGAATGATGGAACGCCATCCGGCAGGCATCAGTTCTTCAAGCGTCATGCCGATCAATTCCCTGAATCGCTGGTTGAGATAGACGGCGTTTCCTTCTGCGTCGACGCGCCACGCAAGAGCGGGCGAAGCCTCGGCCATGGCGCGAAAGCGCGCTTCGCTTTCGCGCAGGGCCTGCTCCGCGCGTTTGCGCCCGGTTATGTCGATCACATACTGCACGCCTTCGCGCTCGTTCAGTCTTTTCGACAGAGTCAGCGCCCACCAGCGGGAACCGTCCTTGCGCGCAAACTCCTTCTCCTGGGGAAGCGCGCATTGGCCAGGCTGGATTTCGAAAATGGTTTGCGGCAAGGCGGATATCCACTCCTTCCAGTCCTCCAGCCAGTTCCCTGGCGCCGCTTCACTCCCGCCATGCGGCTTCTCCCCTCCCTTTTCGCGTACGAAACCGCTCATTTCGCGAAAGGCTTCATTGGACAAGGTAATCCTTCCCTCCGCGTCAAAGAAAACAACGCCTATCGTTTCAATTTCGAGCGCTCGGCGAAAAAGTTCCTCGCGCTCCCGCAGCGCCTGCTCGAGACTCTCTCCTTCTGCCGCCAGGACGGGCGCCCGCGTCGATCCAATCATTTCAGTCATCGTTACCAGCACGCCTCCCGCAGAGCCCTTTTCCCTGCTGTCCATCCGCTCGCTGCCCGTTTCCTCGCGATCCGCATTGCCTGTTCCTGCTTCGCCTGGCACGGCGCTGCACGTCAGCCTGAAAAACGCCTCCTCCAGCTTTCCGCTGCGCTCGATGATCAGCCGCTTGTCGTCGAATATGAATGATTCGCCACGCTGCATCACCCCTTCGCAAGCCGGCTGCAGGAAATCCCAAATCCCGGACCAGTTCTGGCTTGCCGGCCTCCCCAGGCTCCCGGGTTGTTTCATGGATATCAGGTCACGGCAGGCGTCGTTATGGATTTGTATCAGGTTGGGTCCCCACAGCAGCATGGACGGCGTGGGGAGCGACAGCATGATGCTGACGCCGGTTTTCAGGGTAAGCGGCCATGCCGAGATGGGACCCAGATCCGAGTCATTCCAGTCATGGTCGCGAATGAACGCGCCCATGCCGCTCTGGTTCAACCAGAGAGGTTTGCTTATCTCCCCTTGAGTCAGCGATATGCGGTTCGCCATAGGAATGATTACCTCAGGACGCGCGGTGATTGGATTGTCATCATGCCATTCGATGTAGCATGGCCCGTTATACTCAACATAGCATAATGCGCCAGCAATGCTGGATTCCGGGGGATCATCCGCCTACCCGGGCGTTTTTGCCGTGATCCGGTCATTTTTTCGAAGGTCAGCCCTAGCGGGCGCTATCTGTGCGCTACCGAACCGTCCATCTTTACGCAGCAAGGTAAAACCCTTTTCAGTTAATTCAGGTTTGCTACCATTATGGAAAACAGCAGTTGGAAATGAGCATGGCGAGATTGGAAGATAACGAAGAAGCTTTATTGCGCTCTGTCGCATTGCAAACCTCCAGCGCAATTCTGCTGGCACGACAGCGCGCGGAACATGAGCTCAGGCAGGCGAAGAGAGATCTGGAGGATAAGACAAGGCAACTCGACCACTCTCTTTCGATATTGCGCGCCACCATAGAAGCGACGGCTGAGGGTATCCTGGTCACCGACGAGGAAGGCACCGTACTGCGGTTCAACGAGCTTTATCTGACGATGTGGCAAATCAGGCGCGATCTACCCTACTTCAACGAGCATCGCCAGTTGCTGCAATTCTGCGGCAGATCGATGAAAGACCCGCAGGCTTTTTTTGACAGGACCGAGAAGATTTACGCATCCTGGCCCCCTGATACCTACGACGTGCTGGAGCTGACCGATGGCAGGGTGATCGAGCGGTTTTCGAAGATCCAGTATATAGAAAGCCAGAATATCGGCCGCGTCTGGACCTTCCGTGATATCACGGCGCGCAGGCGCGCCGAGGAAGCGGTACGCGAAAGCGGGGAGCGCCTGCGATTCATGGCAGACTCGATGCCCCTGAAAATATTCATGTGCCGGCCCGATGGCGAATTGGATTACATAAACCGGCAATGGCTGGACTTTACCGGGGAAACCGCCGACAAATTATTGGGCTGGGAATGGACCAGGCTCATCCATCCATTGGAAGATAACGAAGAAGCTTTATTGCGCTCTGTCGCATTGCAAACCTCCAGCGCAATTCTGCTGGCACGACAGCGCGCGGAACATGAGCTCAGGCAGGCGAAGAGAGATCTGGAGGATAAGACAAGGCAACTCGACCACTCTCTTTCGATATTGCGCGCCACCATAGAAGCGACGGCTGAGGGTATCCTGGTCACCGACGAGGAAGGCACCGTACTGCGGTTCAACGAGCTTTATCTGACGATGTGGCAAATCAGGCGCGATCTACCCTACTTCAACGAGCATCGCCAGTTGCTGCAATTCTGCGGCAGATCGATGAAAGACCCGCAGGCTTTTTTTGACAGGACCGAGAAGATTTACGCATCCTGGCCCCCTGATACCTACGACGTGCTGGAGCTGACCGATGGCAGGGTGATCGAGCGGTTTTCGAAGATCCAGTATATAGAAAGCCAGAATATCGGCCGCGTCTGGACCTTCCGTGATATCACGGCGCGCAGGCGCGCCGAGGAAGCGGTACGCGAAAGCGGGGAGCGCCTGCGATTCATGGCAGACTCGATGCCCCTGAAAATATTCATGTGCCGGCCCGATGGCGAATTGGATTACATAAACCGGCAATGGCTGGACTTTACCGGGGAAACCGCCGACAAATTATTGGGCTGGGAATGGACCAGGCTCATCCATCCGGATGACGTGGAAGAAAATATCCGGCAATGGCGGCACTGTCTTGCCACCGGCGAGCCTTTCCTTATCGAGCATCGGGTTAAAAGAGCGGATGGGGAGTATAAGTGGCATCTTACCTGCGCCCATGCCAAATACGATATCCATGAAAATATCTCGATGTGGGTGGGTTCAAGCACGGATATCGATGGGCTCAAGCGAACCGACGAGGAAAAAAAGCAGCTTCTCGAGAACGAGCGTATCGCGCGTGCTGAAGCAGAGCGGGCGAGCCAGCTCAAGGACGAATTTCTCGCCACGCTGTCGCATGAACTGAGGACGCCGCTCAACGCGATTCTGGGCTGGTCGCAGCTTATCCAGCAGGGAACCATGAGCCAGGAAAATATTCAGCGCGGCCTGGCGACCATCGAAAGAAATGCGCGCGTCCAGAATAAGCTGATCGAGGATCTTCTCGAAATGAGCAGCATCATTTCGGGGAAGATTCATCTCGATATGCAGCGAGTGGATCTCTCGGCCATAGCCGAAGCGGCAGTCGAATCGGTTACTCCATCCACGCAGACCAAGGGAGTCAGGTTAAAAAAGAAGATCGATCCAACGGCAGGATTCGTGTCCGGCGACCAGGATCGGCTCCAGCAGGTTATCTGGAATCTCCTCTCCAACGCCATCAAATTTACTCCCAGGGGTGGGAATATCGAGATTACCGTCATGCAGACGGGCTCCCGGATCGAGGTCAACATAAAAGACTCGGGGGTCGGCATTCAGCCCGAGTTCCTCCCGCATGTTTTTGATCGTTTTTGCCAGGCGGATTCTTCGCTTACCCGGCAGCACGGCGGGCTCGGCCTGGGACTCGCCATCGTCCAGCAGCTCGTGGGATTGCATGGAGGCACAGTCCGCGCGGAAAGCCCGGGAGAAGGAAAGGGCGCATCCTTCATCGTAAGCTTTCCCCTTGCACCCGTTAACCACCCGCGCGAGGAAGCACGCGCGTTGCTGCATGCCGGCGGGGTGAATTTCACGCTCCAGGGAGTCCGGATTCTTGTCATCGATGACGAGAAGGATTCCCGCGAACTTATCCGGGAAGTGCTGGCAGGTTGCGAAGCGGAGGTCGTTGCCGCTGCAAACGCCGCGGAAGGATTGGAGATGCTGAAGACCCGCAGCCCGGATGTGATGATCAGCGACATCGGCATGCCGGGCAAGGACGGATATCAGCTTATTCGCGAGATACGGCAGCTTCCCGCAAGCGCCGGTGGCAAAATACCTGCGATTGCCCTTACCGCTTTTGCAAGCTCGGAGGACCGGACCAGGGCAATGATGGCAGGATACCAGATGCATCTCTCCAAGCCGGTCGAACCTCATGAGCTGGTTGCAACTGTGGCCGCATTTACGCAGTGGATGCATTAGGGAATCTGGAATTGCCGGGTTACAGAACCAGCGACGCTCGAGGAAGCGCTGGCTCAATAACTATCGGCCAAAGCTGGAGGCAGGCAGCAACTGCAGCCTGCAGGATAGGTGGAGTGAAACACAGCCCATCAAAAAACTGAATAATCCTCGTTGCAGAACCGCTGATGTTCCCTGCTCTTTTCAGCTATTCAACCTAATCCGGCAGCCGGCCGCTCATTTTCAGTTTAGAGTCATGATTCATACTCGACATTCACCTATATGGTGAGTTCGCTACAGGGCGGGTTGTGCGATTTTTGCTGCACATGGCTGCGTTGCAACTCCTTGGAATGGAATAGCCATTCCACGTCGCAGCACCTTGCCCTGCACGCAAAAAACCGCACACTCCACCTTGTCCAGCTGCCGGATTTAGGTTCAGTCGCTTCGCCATTCTTTCAGGAAACCGGAAAAACCTGCAAAATCCTTCAGGAATGAGGCGGTCTCCCACCGGGGCCAGTCCCTGCCAGCCTCTGCCAGCATGAGATTCGCTGAAGTTCCGCTACCTTTCCGTAAGCCCAAATCCGGCAGTTGACCGTTTTTTTAGTTTAGGACCATGATTCACAAAAACTTTCCGCAATACTCGATGTTCACCTGCATTCGGGTTAATTATGGCATTATGGATATCTGGTAACTGTTTCCGCCGCTAATTTGCATGGGCACCCCAATCGAAACCATGGCCGTCATCATACCGACTGAACCTATAGGCAGCATTCCTCGTCCCCCCGAACTGATCGAGGCGCTTGCCAATAGCAACCCGCTGGGGCTGGAAATGCTCCCGCTCTATGATGTCGCGATACGGGATACGATAGCGCAATTCGAAGCCACCGGCTCCCCGGTGATCACCGATGGGGAGCAAAGGAAGTATCACAACTTCTGGACTTATTCGGTGCATGGGCTCCCCAATACCGATCCCGATGGCTTCACCATTCCTTTCGAAGCCGGCCACGACCGGCGCATGCCCAGGCTGGTAGCCGGCCCGTTTCGTTACCGGATCTATGCAGACGAGTACCTGGATGCCGCCATGCGCTATGCTCAGGTGCCTGTCAAGCAGGCCGTCATCTCGCCCTCCGCCCTGAGCCTGATGTATCCCGCGGAAGAAATTCCGGGTTATCCCCGCTCTAGATTCATCGACGACCTGCTGGCCGAGCATGAAACCGAAATTCGCCGCTGCCTTGCAAGGGGAGCGCATAAAGTCCAGATCGATTTCACCGAAGGACGGCTGGCAATAAAGCTCGATCCCAGCGGGAAGCTCCTTAACAGCTTCATCGACCTGAATAATCTCGCGCTATCGCGATTTACGCCGGAAGAGCTTACGCGGCTTGGAGTGCATACCTGCCCCGGCGCCGACTGCGATTCCACCCACAGCGCGGAAGTCGATTACGCCGAGCTGCTGCCAAGCCTGTTTCAACTGAAAGTACATAACTTTTATATTGCGCTGGCAGGCGAACGGGATCGCCAGCGGGTGCTGAAAATCATACGTTCGCATATGAAGCCCGACCAGCGCATCTTTATCGGAGTAACCGCCCCCATCAATCCTCGCATAGAGACGCCGGAAGAAATCCGGGATCAAATTCTCGAAGCCGCGCTCTATATTCCTGTCGATCAGTTGGGTACGACGGACGATTGCGGCTTCTCGCCTTTTTGCGATGATACCTCGACCAGCCGCGATACCGCGTTTGCAAAAATCCGGGCTCGCGTGCTGGGAACAGCGCTTGTATCGAAAATGCTGTCGGTTAATTAGGGAAGCACTGAACAAATCCTCGTCCTGTCCCCTCACCCGTCACTCTTCCAAGCTATTCGGACCATGTACCGCCGGCTTCTCATTTCCCTTTTTGCCTGCTGCGCCCTGCTGATCCTCGCCGCGATGGGGGTGAGCGAACTGCTGACCGGCCCGGCGCCCACTGCGGTCAGCACCCTATCCACCGGTTTTCCTGCCGAGGCGGTACAAATCCCCGTCATGGCCGCGGCGCAGGGAAATGGCGCCGATACCGCCAGTGCGGAAAGAAGCGTGCACGGCTGGCTGGCTCGCGGGGTTCGCGGCCGGGGCATGGTATTGCTCGTCCACTCCATCCGCAGCAATCGCGTGGAAATGCTGGGCCGTGCGCGTTTCCTGAACAGGATCGGCTATGGGACCCTGCTCATCGATCTTCAGGCTCATGGAGAAACACCGGGCGACCGCATCACTTTCGGGGCACGTGAATCCGAAGACGTGGAAGCTTCGCTGGCCTTTCTGCGGAACAATTTCCCCTCCGAGAAAATTGCCGCAATCGGCGTCTCGCTGGGCGCCGCCGCCATCGTGCTTGCCAGGCCAGGCTTCAGGCTGGATGCCGTGATTCTTGAATCGATGCACCCGACGATCAAAGAAGCGGCGGAAAACCGGCTGAGACTGCATCTCGGTGAAACCGGTCCCGCGCTTTCCCCGCTCCTGCTTTCGCTGCTATCCCGTCGACTGGATATTTCACCAGCGGCGCTGAATCCCATCTCGCGCATAGGTGAGCTGGATGCGCCGTTGCTGCTGATTTCGGGAACCGACGACAGGCATACGAAAGTGGCCGAAACCGAGCGGCTGTTCGATGCCGCGCGGCAACCGAAAGAGATGTGGATCGTGCCGGGAGGCGGCCATTTCAACATGCACGCCTATGCCGGCAGGGAATACGAGGACCGCATATCGGGCTTCCTCGGCCGCTATATACGGGGGGAGGATTAGCTGGCAGCCTGGCTACGATATGTTCCGGTTCGAGCGCACATATTCATGAATACAGCTGACAAGCAACCAACGCGATGCCACCCTGAAGATCAACCATGCGGGGCTCAGTCGCCATCTTCATTCTCCTGCGCAAGTTGCGATTTGAGATGATAGGCATCGATGTCAAAGTCTTTGCTGTTCGAGACCGCGGCCAGTACCAGGGGCGTAACGCGCTCCCGCTCCTCTTCGGTCTCGAAGTTTGTGAAGTTAGCCGCAGCTGCCTCGGCGAACAGTTTCTCCGACAGCCGCTTTGCCTTTACTTCATGACTCTCTATGTCGAAATTGGCGCCAGGAGGGATGTTTTCCTCGATCCATGTGTTGGCCCACCTCAGGAAGCGATTGCTCATGACTGCCCACCCATCTTCTGCGTTGAATTCGGCGCCGGTCGCCCCTCATGGGAGGATTTTACCCATGATAAAATAGGTTATCAAGGGTGAATGCAGTTGCAATTATTCCTGATTCGGATCTGAAGCCCCGAAATCCTCATAGGAATTTTATTAAGCTGAGGTAACTCATTATTGATGAGCGATCGGACTTTCTACTCGAAAAATCCGGACGCAAGAATGAGGCGGTGGCACTCGCGGAATGCATACTCCTATCTGGGGGGTGGTTGGTTTAATTCCAAAAATATAAGAAACAGGATGACCCCGCCGATAAACATCAGCATCCTGTTGCGGCCGCCACGCTTCAGGTTGAGGATAGGATCGTTCTTTCCTGCCTTGAAGCCGGGCTTGCGCTCGTCGATAAATTCCATATCCAGGTATTTTTCCAGGATGGCGCGCAGCAGCAAGGCGCCCCCAAAATCTGGATAGGTTGAAGAGACGTCGAACTGGAACCGTTTCCCTTCCGGCGCTTCCAGCGTGTAGATCTTTTGCGAGTAATTGGGAGTACTAGACCTCATGCCCTTGGGTATCATCCTTGTCACGATGCTCGCCCGGGCGATCTCCTTCCATTTATATTTGTACTTTATTCCGGACTGGACGATGCTTATCCCCTGCTCGGAGACTTCAAGCTCTCCCACGGTAAGGTTAGTCTTGACAAGAGTGGAGCCCCCGCGCTGCATCTCCGACAACCTCACGAACCGCAGTGGCCCTGCGGCCAGATTGAAGACCGGCACATCATCCACCACCTTGTTTTCTTGCTCCCACTGGATAATACGGGCATAAGTGTAACTGGATAGTTCCAATCCGGTTCGCTCCCGGTAATCCTTGTAAACCTTCCTTGCGCTGCTGTAGAGTTCCATATACACAAGCAGAACCACGGCCCGCGAGATGATTTCTTCATTCGTCGGCCCCAGCGCCATCGCCCGCCCGATCAGATCCTTGGCCTGGCCCGTATCCTCATTATCGATGCAGGCTTCGGCCTGATTAAAAAAATCACGCGACGACGGCATACTCTATTTGCGTACTCCGGCTGCACTGCTGCCAGTTCCGAATTTTCCAAAGTGTTGGAAGCAGCTCTACTTTCTGGACACATGGATCATGGCTTTCCAAATTTCTCAGCCAGCAAGCGAAGTAGCAATATATATGGCGGAAATCGCAAAGCGTAGAAAATCTTGACCTACCATCATTGATTGCATGTATGGAATGGCCGCACCGAGGAACCCGACTCCGATCACGTAAATGTGTATTTTTCTGATTTACGATCTCCTTTTACTTATCCTGAAAGCTTATTTTATACGACCCATTTTTACCAGAAGACCAAAATTGCTTGAACTTGAGCCAACGGTGGATGGCGAAGTATTGGATATACTCGAGCTTGAACCAGAAATGGGTAATGGTGCATGGGGCTATTCGAGCTTGGAACAGCCCTGCTATTGCTGCTTGCTTCATTAGCTGCTTGCTTCATTAGCTGCTTGCTTCATTAGCTGCTTGTGCAAGTAATTTTAAACCTTGATGACCCTTGAACCGCATACATGTATGCACCCCAACCAAGGGAAGATGTGAGTAATATTCTTGCTGATGCAATACTATCTGGAATAATTTTTACTCACTTCCCGAGAGGAAAATAAATGTCACACGACGAGCCTGAGCAGATTTCCGCAGAAATTCCACCGGCAGCGCAATTGATGCAGATGATCTTCGGGTTTATGACTACACAAGCGATATCCGTCGCGGCAAGGTTAAATCTCGCCGATTTGCTCAATGATGGGGCGAAAACCGTCGATGAACTGGCGCAGGCGACCGGAACCCAGGTACGTCCTCTCTATCGCATCCTGCGCGCGCTTGCCAGCGTCGGCATTTTTGCTGAAGACGCTGCGGGACGCTTCAGCCTGACTGCGTTAGCCGAACCTTTGCGTAGCAATACGCCCAACAGTCTGCGTGATTTTTCTATTTTCATCGGAGCGGATTGGCACTGGCGAGCATGGGGTGATCTTTTCGGTAGCACTCAGTCTGGCCTTCCGGCCTTCGAAAGAATTTACGGCAAGGCCTACTTCGATTATCTCGGCGAGAATACCGGCCCAGCCCAGGTTTTCAATGACGCCATGACCAGCATCAGTACCGCAGCCAGTGCGGCAATCATCGATGGTTATGATTTTTCGGGGATCAACACGCTCGTCGATGTAGGAGGCGGCCATGGCATGCTTCTTTGCTCAATCCTGGAAAAATACCCGCAAATGAATGGAATACTCATCGACGCGTCTTCCGTCATCACGGGAACAAAAGAGGCTATCGCTGCGCGCGGACTGTCGCAACGCTGTGAAGCAGTCGCCGGTGATTTCTTTACCTCGGTTCCAGCAGGTGGAGACGCCTACATCATGAAGCACATCATCCATGACTGGAACGAGGAGCGTGCATCGACAATCCTCCAATGCTGCCGCCGGCAGATGTCAAGGGAAGGCAGGCTTCTTGTCGTGGAGATGGTGATTCCAGAAGGCAACGCACCTTCGTTTAGTAAGCTGATGGATCTGGAAATGCTGGTACTGCTCCATTCTTATGAGCGCACCGAAGCCGAATATCGTGAACTGTTCAACCAATCAGGTTTCAATTTGACCAGAATCGTTCCAACTAAATCGGCATATAGCGTAATCGAGGGGGTGCCCATTTAATCGATGGGCTGTCATCAAGAGCGAATATGCGATCGGTACGGAAGTCAAAGGTTCTCTTTATATATAGAAGGGCACCAGCTTGGCGAGGGACTGACGGACCGGTTCGGGCTGGTCATATAGGTCGTAATGCGACCAGCCTTCCAGCACTACCAGTTCTTTCTTCTTCGATGCCGCCCTGCCAATGATTTCGCAACCATCCCGGTACGCGCCGAATCCTCCGACTTTGTCGCCGATGACCACCATTAGCGGCTGAGTGAGCAGCACCTCGGCGAGATGGAACGCATCCCAACCCATCGCGGGGGCACTGTGCGAAAAGAGTGCGCGGGTGGCGCCATGCGGCTTCTGGCCGCGGGAGGTCTTGTAATAATCCGTGGCACCCAACACGTCGATATCGGTAATACCACGCTTCTTTCCTTCTTCCACGGAGGCCGGCAGGAAGTTGTCGACGCATTCCTTGCCGCCGCGGACTTCGGCGGCGCGTTGCCTGGCCATGGCTTCCAGCGCCCCGATGGGGTCGTACGCGCTGAATCCTTCCCGCATCAGCCGGCCGTAGTTCACACCCGTGATGGACCCCACCGCCTTGATGCGGCGTTCGGTCATCGCGGCATTGATGGAGTAGCCGCCGCCACCGCAGAGGCCGAGCACGCCGATACGGTTCTCGTCGACGTACGAAAGCGTCATCAGATAGTCCGCGACCACGCGAAAATCCTCAACGCGCCGCGTGGGGTCTTCGATGAAGCGGGGTTCGCCGCCGCTGGCGCCCTGGAAGCTCGCATCGAAAGCGATGACGATGAAGCCCCCTTGGGCCAGCGCAGCTGCCGATCGGGTGGGCACTGATGATGGCTGGGTATTTCTTCATTTCGTCGAAACTGGGCGGGAAATGGATATCAGCCGCGATATCCCAGCAGTGATTCTTGATACTGACGGTTTTCATTGGATTTGCCTCAACAGGGGGAAGTAGATAGCCGCGCCCGCGTTTATTTCAGAATCCAGATTCCGTTTTTCTCGATCTCGTCATGCATGGCGTCCGGCGCTAGGTCAAGCTCACCCGGCCAGGTGACCGCCCCGAGTTCGACATGGGCCTGGGCGAATATGTCCGGATCGGCCAGCACGGCAAATACACCGGCGTCGGGTGCATGTACAAACCCGGACATATCGACCTCGCCTTCCACCCCATCAATGAAGCGCACGCGTAGCCGGTAGCCATCGAGCGCTTCAACTGCCTTCACCCGCCACGGTGCGGTTATCTTGATCGGCGGAACTACCGAAGCGGCGGTATCTTTAACTGCCTGCGTTGACATAATTCCCAATCCTCCATGAGTTCGGCGCGGTGTTCCTGCGCCCATTCCAGTATCAGTGCCAGCGCCCTGGGTGACATGGTGCCTTTAAGCGTTTTGAGCGTACGGATGTCGATCACTATTTCATCCTCCGCATAAATCGCGTGGAAATGGGGCGGCGCATGATCACGCCAGTACATGTGAATTATAATTCCGAAAAACGTGCTGATGATTGGATTGATTCAAATGGCGCAACCTTGCGGCTGCGCCGTCCTTTGTCCGGTTATGCCTTCAGCTCGCGCATATTTTCTCGGCCAGTACCCACAAGGTCTAGTTCTCACGCAGCATCTCGAAATGCTGGGAGAGAAAATCGATCAACGTCCGCACGGATGGCAGAAGACCGCGCCGAGACGGAAACACCGCATGAATGATTTCCCGGCGCGGCGCCCAGTCCGGCACAAGCCTGACGAGTAAGCCAGCCTCCAGCTGATCCCGTGCTACGATCACCGGCAGTTGCACTATCCCCACACCGGCCACCGCGGCATCTCTCAGCGCAATCATGTCCGTCGTCACGAAGCGTGGCAGGTGATGATGCGTTACGTGTGCGCCATCCGGCCCATGCAGCACCCAGCTATGGATTTGTTGCGCGGCCCCCAAGCCCAGGCTCGGCCAACCGGTCAAGGCAGTTGGCGCAAGAGGGAAGCCGAACCGTTGGACAAGAGCGGGACTGGCCACCAGACATTGGCTCAGATCAGCCAGGACGCGCATGACCAGATCACTATCCTCCAATGGTAGCGGCCGCACGCGAAGGGCCACGTCTACCGATTCGCTGACCAGATCGATACGCCGGTTGGTCGCCTCCAGATACACGGTGACGTGCGGATAGCGCGCCATGAATTCGGCCAGCATCGGCCCCGCATAAGTACTCAGCAGCGGTATGGGGCATGTCACCCGGATTACACCCCTGGGCTCGGCTTTCAGCGTGTCTATTGCTTCCTGGGCTGCCTCGGCTTCCACCAGCATCGCCTTGCAATGCATGTAATAAGTCTGTCCGGCTTCGGTAACGGCGAAGTGACGTGTCGAACGCTGGATGAGGCGTACACCCAAGCGTTCTTCCAGTTCGGCGATGCGGCGGCTGAGCTTCGATTTCGGTATGCCCAGCGCCCGACCTGCCGGGGCAAAGCCGCCATGATCCACGGCCTGGACGTAATAGTAAAGGTCATTCAGGTCTTGCACAGGATCTACCTCATCGTTCTAGAAATAGAACACCAAGAGCTAATTTAGCAGACTACACGTCTTTCATCTTCCGGCCCATACTTCAACAACTTGCTGATAGCAAGTAGCAACCATCTCAAATAAAGTGTCAATTTCAGGAGAAGAATCATGCCATTATGGAAAGTTTATCACCCCGCTGGAACATATACCGCTCAAGATAAGAAAGATCTCTCGGAAAAGATTACCGGCATGTATGCGCGCGTTCCTATCCCGAAGTTCTATGTGGTCGTCATTTTCGAGGAAATAGCCAAGGATTCATGTTTTGTGGGCGGCGAGCCGAATAACAAATTTATCCGCTTCAAGGTCGATCAAATTGCGAGGACGGTGCCCGGCCCGGTCATGCGGGAATGGTGGGTGAGAACGCTGGACGAGCTTATTGCCCCCTTCGTAAAGGAGAGGGGCTACGACTGGGAGATCTCCATCGACGAGACACCTTTCGATCTTTGGTCGCTCCAGGGAGAAATTCCACCTCCTTTCGAATCCGTGGCCGAGAAGAGATGGGTCAAGGAAAACAAGGCGAGCCCCTACACTTCGGCGGAAAAGCTCCCTGTCAACCTGTTGTTTACTCCGGGAATAACGGATAGCTAGATGCAGACGGCCGTCCTCGTTCGGGCGGCCAGTTTCCCTGAGTCCGGCGGCATACATGCAGTCAAAGAATACGAACTCATCATCCCGATCTTTCCGTGAGGATGGGCGCACTCATCCACATCCAGCCGATGGAGGTACCATGGTTTATCAAACGATTAATCCGGCAACAGGCAAGCTGATCAAGATTTATCCAGGTATTTCCGATCAGGAATTGGAGATCGCAGTTGCGAATGCCCACGAGGCTTTCCACAGTGATTGGCGGCACCATTCCGTAGCCGGGCGTAGCAAGATCATGTCCGCCGCGGCTGCCATTCTTCGGAAAAGAAGTGAAGAATACAGCCAATATCTGACGTTGGAGATGGGCAAGCTTATCGCTGAAGCGCGCGCAGAAGTGGCTCTTTCCGCCGATATCCTGGATTACTATGCAGAGAAAGCCGAGCATTACCTGGAACCACGCCTGATTTCCGAATCTCCCGGGGCTGAATTGCATATCGAGCCGATCGGGGTTCTGCTTGGCATCGAGCCATGGAACTTTCCCTACTATCAGGTCGCCCGGGTAGCCGGGCCGCAATTGATGCTGGGCAATGTGCTGCTTCTCAAGCACGCCGAAATCGTTCCCCAATCGGCACTGGCTTTTGCCCGTCTTTTCGAGGAAGCCGGCGCACCAACCGGTGTCTACACGAACATCTTCGCCAGTATTCAACAGATCGAAAGGCTGATCGAGGACCCCCGCATTCGGGGCATCACCCTGACCGGCAGCGAGCGCGCAGGCGCGGCAGTGGCCGGGCGTGCTGGCCGCAGCCTCAAGAAATCCGTGATGGAGCTGGGAGGGAGCGACCCGCTGATCGTGCTTGAAGATGCCCCCATGGAATCCACGCTCGATGCCGCCCTGTTTGGCAGAATGTTCAATGCAGGGCAATGCTGCGTTGGTTCAAAACGTATCATTGTCATCGGCAAGGAGCGGGGAGAGATTTTCCTGGATGGTTTCATCCAACGCATGGCTTCGTTGAAGGCCGGGGATCCCAGTGATCCTGCCACCACCCTGGGGCCGCTTGCTTCGGAGAAAGCATTGAATCTTCTCCTGGACCAAATTCAGCTTGCCAGGAAGGAAGGAGGGAAGGTGGTATTCGGCGGAGAGAGAATCGATTGCCACGGATTTTACCTGGAGCCGACGGTGCTGGCCGGGATCAGCGAGGATAACCCAGTTCATGTTCAGGAGTTATTTGGCCCGGTTGTCTCTTTCCAGGTTGTCGAGAATGAAAATGAGGCTGTCCGCCTGGCAAACGCCACGCCGTATGGGCTCGGCGCCTCGGTATTCACGGCTGACACCGAGCATGGCCGCAAGGTCGCCGCAAAGATCGAGAGCGGCATGGTCTTCATCAATCAGCCGGTATGGACGGCAGCGCAACTCCCGTTCGGCGGTATCAAGAATTCAGGTTTTGGCCGAGAACTGTCGGAACTGGGCTTCGGCGAATTTATCAACGAGAAATTGATCAATGTTGCGCCTCCAGGCTCGCCGCCCTGGGGGACCATTCCTTTCAATTGATCGAGGATAGCCCATCGATATGATCCTATTGAGAGTACACGAAATGCCGGGGTTCACGCGGCTGAGGTTCCCCCGAAAAATCGTCTTCCAAGAGTGATATGGAATCGAAGTCACATTGGAGAGGAGGATGAAGAAGATACCGAAGCAGAAATATACTATACAACTGGAGTTGCGCACGTTCAGCGGCGACAGCACGAGGTTTTTGACCGGTACGCGGATGAGGGTGGTTTCAGTGGTATTGTTCATGCGTGATTCTCCTTTATCGTGAATCAAACAACAGAAATGAAAAGCCGGTGCGGTGCACCGGCATGCGATTCAGTATTCCCCGGGCAACAGGAAAGTGGTCACGCTGCGGTCGGTTTCGGTGATGATCCAGAGCGTATTATCTCCATGGCCTTCGCAGGATTTGGTGTCGTCAATGGCGTAGGCGGACAGAATGCGATTCCCCGCCTTCAAGGGGTCGCCGCAGAAAACGGAAAATAAAGCATGCTAAGAGAGGTCAGCTCACGAAACGGAAGAAGTCGTACGCGCACTAAGGCGCGACGGCTACGACCCGTTGCTGACTGTTGCAGGACCAGAAGCAACCCTTCGAGACGGCGCCACGTTGTGGTCTTTACGGCCAGTCAACAAACACTGCTGCTTCCTCAATGAGCGAGCTTGAGGGTGACCACGCCCGCAATGATAAGCATGACTCCTGCGTACCTCATCAGCGACGTGGAGTCACCGAAGAACATCACCCCCACGAGAAAGGTCCCGGCAGCACCGATACCCGTCCAGATGGCGTAGGCTGTGCCGATGGGGATGTGCCGTTGCGCGAGCCACAGGAAGAAACCGCTGGCCGTCATGAAACCGACCGCCATGGCGATGCCCGTCCACCGGGACTCCGACACCTGGGCCAATTTCAGCCCAACGGGCCAGCCAATCTCCAGCAGGCCCGCCAATAACAAATACAACCAACTCATGAGTAACTCCTTCAGTTCAGAGGTTGATATTCGGCGAACCAGCCAAGTAGGCAAAGACCACCGCAAGAACATACAAATCCGACATGATCTACCTCATCGCACCAGCGCCCCGATGGTTCTCTCGCTTTGACTCGACCGAGGCACCGCAAGAAGACCACAACGGCAATAACGGATACTTACTATGACGACGTGTTTGCGTGCTTCCTGAATTGCGCCGTGAGATTAACGAAGGGCTGAATGTGGTCGAACAATGGAACGGCGCCACGGACTTCGTGTTCTTCATCCGTCGCGGCGAGATGCCCAGCAATCGCCGGGAAAACCACGAAATCAGCATGCCCGCCCTGCATCTGATTCAGAACTGTATGGTCTCCATCAACACGCTGATGATTCAGAAGGTGTTGGCGCAGCCACACTGGCAAGGCAGGCTGACACTCTGCGACTATGCTGCGCTGACTCCGCTGATATGGGAGCACGTGAACCCATATGGACGGTTTGATCTGGACATGAATGTGCGATTAGCTCTATTGTGACCGAAATGGCGGCTGATGATACGACTGTTGGGTCTACCCCAATCTGCGAAGCGGACGGGCGGAATGCGCGGTCCGCCGTCCGCCTGCGCCCGTTTTAAAACGGCGTCAGGAACGAGACGCCATCCACGCCCACGGCGCGACCCTCATGCAGCCGCCGCAGGAACCGGTCTCCCTGCGTTTCGCCCGCATCGCCCCAGATGCGCGCCACCCTGTTCCGGTGAAAGCTGGCGAGCTGCATGCCGAATGGAATGACGGCGGAAGCATCCCCCCCGTGAAGCGCATCGTGCAGCGAAGGAAGCGTATGCCAGGGCGCGGTGGGCCGGGCATGATGCGCGTTGTGGTAGCCGAAATTGAGGGTAAGGAGATTCAGCCAGGGGTGCCGCAGGGAAACCGGGTTGCTGAAGGTATGGGATTCCTCGTAAATCCGGTCGCCTTTGTGCCCTGCAATGTCATCGCCATAGTTGTGCTGCAGCGCATCCATGAAGCGCAGCACCGTCAGAAAGAGGAGATAGGCAAGCAGATAGCACAGGTAGGCCCAGGGCGAGTACAGGAATATCCCGGCAAGCAGCCCGAACCGCAGGATGGTTATCGCCACCACCCGCCAGCGCTGCGCGCGTCTTTCCTCAAAAAGGAATGGCGCCAGAATCACCATGGCGTGCATCAGCAATTCGACAGCGGGCACGTAAAGCCATTCCGCCACCTCCACCACCCGGCGCAAAACCGGATGGCGGGCGAGGCAGGCGCGGTGATCGAACCCCATGGCATCCGAATTCTCCACGTGGTGGCGCATATGTGTCGCGCGGATGTCGTCATAAGTGGCGTAGCAGCCCCCGGTAAGCCAGCTCAACGCGCGCCCGCATGCGGCGTTGTGCCGGGGCGCCCGGAATATGGCGTTGTGAGCGCAATCGTGGATCATGTAGGCGGCAATCACCATGCCGTGTGCCAGGGCAAGCGTGCCAAGCGCCATCCATGCAGGCTGCAGGGAAAAAATCATTGCTGCGCCGCCAAAAAAGGCCAGAATGCAATAAGCCAGGACGGCCATGCTGGGAATCAGGCCGCCTTCGTTGCGAAACCATTTCTTCTCCAGTTTGTTTATCATTGCATCGTGCAAGTTTGCCATCACGCCACTCCCGCACCACGGTGCTTTCATCGTTAAAATAGCAATTATACATGTAAATTTTCATGTATAAAAGAAGTATAATCCTGAATCTGGCAGTTGACCGCTCATTTCCATACTTGACGTTCACCTAATATGGTGAGTTTGCTACCGGACGGATTCAGGATAATGATTTTTATCCGGGCTATCGCACCGCAGCCGCGCGGTGGCCGAACGGTGACGATTTGAGCCGCCGCACGCTCCCATTGAATGGAAGCAGGAGTGATAACGAGGTAACGGGATATGAAGAAAAAACCAGCTTTACTGGCGGAAGATTGCAACAGAAATCCGGACATGCATCGCGATATCCGGCGCCGGCAGTTCATCCAATTGCTCGACAGTACCGACCGGTACTGGATAGAGGTTCTGGGAAACACGCTGTTCCACGATCTGAATTACTACGATCTCTTCACGCGGATGTGGCTGGAACTGGACGGTACTTATTACAAGTCGGAGCTGTACCAACTCATGCCGAATGTCAGCCAGCGCACGGCGATAAAATATATCCAGACGGCCATCGATCATGGGTTGCTGATCGAATGCATCGATCCGCAGGATTTGCGCTCGAAACGGATAGGGATGTCCAACGATCTCAGGCGAAAGATCGAACTCTTCCTCGATTATTCCGTTTCGGTATTCGAGGAATTTCCCTTGCCATCGCCTTCGACGTCCACTCTGCAGCGGGATGGCTGATTCGATTGGACCGGCAATCGTCCCGTCCCCATGCCTCCGGGTGAATTCCACGGAAAATCCAGCAACCGCGGACACGCCTTCGCGAAAGAACAAAACTGAATTACCTCTGACAATGTTTCAAAAATTCCTCGGCGGGGCGCCACGGTGCCACACCGCATCGACATCCTCGTTGCCGTTATCCGCCCCAGGCTCCTCGCTGATGTCGTTTGCATCCTTCTTTCTTTTCCGGTCGTCGGCCGCGCGCGCGCCATGTCCCGCCACCTTCTCATCTTCCTCATGGCTGGCTTCGCGAACTTCTCCATCTCCATGATGAATCCTGTACACCACGGAACTCTCAAAAACCGGCTCCCTCAGTTCATCGAAGAGTTCTCCGGCTTCCCGGCCATCAGCGATGAAAACCTCTCCTCTCCGATTTTCCATGGCTTCGCCGCGCCAATCGCTACCCCAGCTCCTATCCGATCCCAACATCTGTCTCCCCCCGTTAAATCCTGAACAAGCACGAAAAAGGCTCCTGCAACCTCTCCTGAACGGCAGGAGCGCGACAATCGACAAAAACCGGAGCATACTTTAAAGAGAAATGGGCTTTCGCATCTGTTCGGTGCACCGCATATCTCCGCTGCCAGTTCTGGCAATATCCGCTGTGAACAATATTTCCTGGTGAAATGAAAAGCGCTGCATGAAATCCAGATTAGCTACCAAGCGGCACTTTGTCAATGTTTTTATGTTTAAAGAAGTTCCCCGGCCCTTGTCACGCCCTGTTGCCAAACCAGGCATTCAAGTACCATGGCGATGCAGCTCATTATTTACCTGAGTCGAAACTAGTCCGGACTTTCCGTTTTCGAGGTAACGGGCAGGTCATCAACCTGAAGAAAGAGAATAGGAATGGAGTTGAAAGAGGACCCGCTCTGGTACAGGGATGCCATCATCTACGAGTTGCACGTCAAGACATTTTTCGACAGCAACGGGGATGGCATTGGCGATTTCCCGGGCTTGATCTCGAAGCTCGACTATCTGCAGGAGCTGGGCGTGAACACACTCTGGCTCATGCCCTTCTACCCTTCCCCCGGGCGGGATGACGGCTACGATATCTCCGACTACCACAACGTTCATCCCTCGGTGGGCGAGATGTCGGACTTCCGTCAATTCATCGAAGAGGCCCATCGCCGCCGCCTGCGGGTGATCACGGAACTGGTCGTCAATCATACGTCGGACCAGCACCCCTGGTTTCAGGCGGCGCGGCGTGCTCCGCCCGGTTCGAGCAAGCGCGACTACTACGTCTGGAGCGATAGCGACTCCCGGTATGCAGGAACGCGCATCATCTTCAGCGACACCGAAAAGTCCAACTGGAGCTGGGATGAGGATGCCCAGGCGTATTACTGGCATCGCTTCTTCTCCCATCAGCCGGATCTGAATTTCGCCAATCCGCATGTCTTCAAGGCCATCATGCACGTGATGCGGTTCTGGCTCGATGCCGGGGTGGATGGGATGCGGCTCGACGCCATGCCTTATCTGTGCGAACGCGAGGGCACGAGCAACGAAAACCTGCCGGAGACCCACAATGTGATCAAGCGCATGCGCAGCGAAATGGACAGGCATTATCGCGGCCGCATGTTCCTGGCCGAAGCCAATCAGTGGCCCGAGGATGTGCGCGAGTATTTCGGCGATGGCGACGAATGCCACATGGCTTACCATTTTCCCCTCATGCCGCGCATGTACATGGCCATCGCGCAGGAGGACCGCCACCCCGTGGTGGAGATCATGGAGCAGACGCCGGATATCCCTGAGAATTGCCAATGGGGCATATTCCTGCGCAACCATGACGAACTCACCCTGGAGATGGTTACGGACCGCGAACGGGATTATCTTTACCAGACCTATGCGATCGATGCCGATGCCCGGCTCAACCTGGGAATCTGCCGGCGGCTTGCACCGCTGCTGGATAACGACCGCCACCGCATCGAACTGATGAACCTGCTGCTGATGACCATGCCGGGGTCGCCGGTACTCTACTACGGCGATGAAATTGGGATGGGTGACAATGTCATGCTGGGCGATCGCAACGGGGTCCGCACCCCGATGCAATGGAACAGCGGGCCCAATGGCGGGTTTTCCACTGCGGATGCCCGCCGTCTGTTCCTGCCGCCCGTCACTGATCCGGTCTATGGGTATGGCGCCGTAAACGTGGAATCGCAGCAGCGCAATGCCTCGTCGCTGCTCAACTGGATGCGGCGGGTATTGGCGGTGCGCAAGGCGCACCCCGCCTTTGGCCGCGGCACCCTGCATTTTCTGCGCCCCGGCAACCGCAAGATACTCGCATACCTGCGGGAGTACGAGAACGAAACCATTCTCTGCGTGGCCAATCTCTCACGGGCTCCGCAGGCGGTCGAACTGGATTTGAGCCTTTTCAAAAGCAGAGTGCCAGTGGAATTGATGGGGCGCAGCCGCTTCCCGCCCATCGGCGACCTGCCTTATCTGCTCACCCTCGCCGGCCATGGATTCTACGCCTTTCGCCTGGCCGCGGACGTCGACGCGCCAGCCTGGCACGAAGAACGGCTGGCGCCGCCGGACCTGCCAGTCCTGGTGCTGGTAGGGACGGGATGGCGCGTGTTCAGCCGCAAGCAGGACAGCGAACCGGTAAATCAGTTGATGGTACGCCGCGCGCGCGATCAACTCGAGCGGGAGATCATTCCGCGCTTTTTCAACTCGCAGGCATGGTTCCAGGACAAGGACGCGGCAGTGGAAAAGTTCGAGTTTGGCGAGATGTCCGAGTGGCCGGCAGAGTCGGAAAGCTGGCTGCTGGCGACTGTGATCGTTACACTGGCGGGGGGCGGGACACATCGCTATGCACTCCCGCTGGCGCTGGTCTGGGAAGATAAAGGAGGAACGGATACCGGCAGCCTGTTGCATGCCACGCTGGCCAAGGTCCGGAGGCACGCCCGGATAGGAATCCTGCTCGACGCATTCTGGGACAATGCTTTCTGCCGCGCCATCGTGTCGGGAATGGAACAGGGAACGGAACTGGCGTTCGAACAGGGACTGCTGAAGTTTCGCGCAACCAGCGCCTTTTGTGATCTGGCCCCGGAAGCGGCGGTGACGCATACCGTGACCGGGAGAGGACGGCTGGTGGTGAACCTGGGCGACCAACTGATACTGAAGAACTATCGCTGGATGCTTCCCGGCATCCACCCGGAACTCGAAATATCCCGCTTCCTCACGGAAACGGCGAAATTCAGCCATATAGCGCAACTGGCGGGCACCGTGGAATACGCGGATAGCGAAGGACATGAATCGACCCTGGCCATCCTTGAAAGTTATGGAAAAAATCAGGGCAATGCCTGGGCCTATACCCTGAGCTACCTGGAGCGTTTCCTGGATGAATGCCTGATCCGCCCCGAACGGGAGGAACCTGCGGAGCAATCCCGGCCGGCAGAACGGCCGGAGCATGGGCTGCAGGCGCGCCACGCCGCTTATATGAACCTCATGAAGACGCTGGGCGTGCGTACCGCGCAATTCCACCAGGCGCTGGCGCTGCCCGGCGCCAGCGGAGCTTTTGCAGCCGCGGCTGCGCCAACAGCCGGTGTTGCCGAAGAGTTCGGGCGCGAGCCGGTTACAGAAGATGATATTGCCGAATGGATCAATGGCACGCGGACCGAACTGGATGCGGCGTACGCGCTGCTTGTGCGGGAATTGCCGCGCCTGCCCGCTGAACTGCGCAGCGTCGGCGCCAGCCTGGCGGCTGCCCGGCCCCGCCTCACCCGGCGCATCGTGAAAATCGCGGCTTCGCTTTCCGGTTCCGCTCGAACTGCCGGGATTACCAAAGCACGCGTTCATGGAGACTATCACCTCGGGCAGGTGTGGCTGTCCAGCAATGATTTCCTGATTGCCAATTATGGCAGCGGCCCCGGCCTGACCTGGGAGGAACGGCGCCGCAAGCAGTCCCCGTTGCGCGATGTGGCAGGCATGCTGCTTTCCTTTTCACAAGCCGCGGCGACAGCGCTCGGCGAGGTGGCCGCAGATTCTCCGGAGTCGGCCGGCATGCTCCGGCGCCATGCCGAAGAATGGCATGCGCTGGCGGCCCGCCATTTTTACCGGAGCTACCGCAAGACCATGGCCGGATACGACCTGTTTCCTTCCGGACCGGGCGAGGCGGAAGCGCTGGTGACGCTCTTCACGATAGGGAAAGCCGCAGCCGGGCTGAGCAGTGCGTTCTCGCAGCAGGCAAAAACCATCGGGCACCTCATGCGGGAACTGACCCGGCTCAGCCGGATATCGCCGCGCAAAAAACAGGAAGGATAAGAGGAACAGGAAGACCATATGGTGGCAAGGCTGCATGATATGCCATTTGGCGCCCGCATCACGCCGCAAGGCGTGCATTTTCGCCTGTGGGCGCCGGACCACGCACGGATTTCGCTGTCGCTCATGCCGGGGCATGGCGAGGATGGCGACTGTGCACAGCCCTGGCATATGCTGCCGATGGATCCCTGCGAGGGTGGATGGTTCGAGCTTACGACGGCTGCCGCCGCTGCGGGTACGCGCTATCGCTTCGAGGTAAGCGGCGGCCTGCGGGTACCGGATCCGGCGTCGCGCTTCAACCCCGGTGACGTCCATGGCGCCAGCGAAGTGGTCGATCCGGCAGCCTTCGACTGGAGGGATGGTGACTGGCGGGGACGTCCATGGGAACAGGCAGTGATCTATGAATTGCACGTAGGCACGTTCTCCCCCGCCGGAACCTTCACGGGCGTGACGGAGCGGCTCGATCATATCGTGGCGCTGGGCGTGACGGCGATAGAGCTGATGCCGGTAGCGGATTTTCCCGGCGCGCGCGGCTGGGGTTACGATGGCGTGCTGCCCTATGCGCCGGACAGCCGTTACGGGCGGCCGGAAGATTTGAAAATGCTGATCCAGGCTGCTCACGCCCGGGGATTGATGGTGCTGCTGGATGTCGTCTACAACCATTTCGGGCCCGATGGAAACTACCTTCACGCCTACGCAAAAGCATTTTTTACGGAGCGGCACCATACTCCCTGGGGCGCGGCAATCAATTTCGATGGGCCTGGCAGCCGCAATGTGCGCGAGTTCTTCATTCATAATGCGCTGTACTGGCTGCACGAGTATCATCTGGATGGCTTGCGCCTGGATGCCGTGCATGCGATCGCCGACGATTCGCAGCTGCATATCCTTGCCGAACTGGCGCAACGCGTGAGGGCCAGTATCGGGAAGGGGCGCCAGGTGCACCTGATCCTGGAAAATGACCGGAATCAGGCGCACTATCTCGGCCACGGTTATATCGCGCAATGGAATGACGATATGCATCACGCACTGCATGTCCTCATCACCGGCGAGAAGGATGGATACTACCGGGACTACGCGGATCACCCCGTGCGCCTTCTCGGCCGCTGCCTTACGGAAGGATTTGCCTGGCAGGGAGAACCTTCGCCTTATCGCGACGGTGCACCGCGGGGGGAGCCGAGCGCCCACCTTCCGCCGCAGGCTTTCATCGCTTTTCTCCAATGCCACGACCAGATCGGGAACCGCGCCTTCGGGGAGCGGATCACGCAGATCGCTTCCGCGCCGGCAGTGCGGGCGGCGGCAGCCATCATTCTGCTGGCGCCCGCCATTCCCATGCTGTTCATGGGCGAGGAATTCGGCGCATCCTCCCCCTTCCTTTTTTTCTGCGACTTCAGCGGCGAGCTGGGCGAAGCCGTCACCCAAGGCCGGCGGCGCGAGTTTGCGCAATTTGCGCGATTTTCCGGCCCGGCGGCAGCGTTGGCCATCCCCGATCCCAACGCGGAGAAAACTTTTCTTACATCGAAGCTCGACTGGAACATGCTCGGCTGCGCTGCCTACGCAGCCTGGCTTGCCTATCACCAGCGGCTGCTGGCGCTGCGGCACGAGGTCATCGTGCCACGGTTGCGGGGAATGCAAAGCCATTGCGGAAAAGCTGAAGTCTTCGCGCCATCCGCGTTGCGGGCACGATGGCGGCTGGGCGATGGCTCGGTGCTTCAGTTGACGGCAAATCTTGCAAACGAGGAAGTTTACGTGCCCGGATCGGAAGAAACGCCAGGAGAAACCCTGTTCGAAACCATGCCAGAAGCGGGCTCACCCGGTCATCTCCCGTCATGGGGAGTGCGCTGGATGCTCCACCTTCCGAACTCCGGAAGCACTGGACATGAGGACGCCAGGGATACCGATTTCAAGGATTTCAAAGATCAAGGAAACCCATGAGCAACCTGCTTGATCGGCTGTGCGATCTTCATGGCGTGCTCCCCTGGTACCACGATATCTGGGGAAACACCTATACCGTTCCGGAACATGCCAGGCGCCGCCTGCTCGGGGCAATGGGCGTGCCAGCGGATAATGAAGACCAGGCGGCCGCCTCCCTGGATGCCTGGACCCGGCGCCAGTGGGAGCGGCCATTGCCGCCGGTGCAGGTGGTGCGCCAACCCGCACGCCCATACCGCGTTGCCTTTGCCTTGCCGGCAAGCGAGGATGGGGAACGGTATTGCTGGCGCCTGCATAGGGAATGCGGCGCCACGGATCAGGCGGAATTCATCCCCGCCACGCTGGAAGAGGCTGAGCGCTGCCTTCTGGGTGGGCGGGAGTTCGTGCGGCGGGTCCTGATGCTGGATCTGGCCGTCGAGCCCGGCTACCACCATTTCTTGCTCGAGCGCGCGGACAGGCCGGGTTTAGCCGGCTCTTCCGGCGAAATGGTTTTCATCGTCGCCCCCGTCGCCTGTTACATGCCTCCCGTACTGCGCGTGGAAGGAGAGGATGGGCGCGCGTGGGGATTCGCGGCGCAGCTTTATGGCATCCGCTCCGAACGCAACTATGGCATGGGAGATTTCAGGGACCTGCGCCATCTGCTCGAATTCTGCGCCGAAGCCGGCGCAAGCGCGCTGTTGCTCAATCCGCTGCACGCCAATTTTCCCGATGCGCCAGAACATGCAAGCCCTTACAGCCCCTCCAATCGCGCCTATTTCAACGTGCTTTACCTGGATGTGGAATCGATTCCCGATTTCCTCGAATGCGAGCAGGCGCGCACCATGGCAGGCACGCCCGAATTCCAGGCGCAGCTTCGCGCATTGCGCGCCACGGACCACGTGGATTATGGCGGCGTCGCCGAAATGAAATGGAAAGTCTTCGGCGTGCTCTACCAGCATTTTCGCGACCATCACCTGGCATCCAGTACCAGCCGGGCTTCGGTCTTTCGCGCCTTCCAGGCCGAACGGGGGGAAACCCTGCGCAAGCAGGCGCTATTCGATGCGATGCAGGCGCATTTCAGCGCGCAGGATAAGGCGATATGGGGCTGGCCCGTCTGGCCGGAACCCTGCCGCGACCATCGCAGCCCGGAAGTGACAGCATTCGAGCAAGCCCACCTGGCGCAAGTCGAGTACTTCGAGTATCTCCAGTGGGAGGCTGCACGGCAACTGGATGCAGCCGGTACGCGTTCCGCGGAGCTGGGGCTCGGGATCGGAATGATGTTCGATCTGGCCATAGGCGTGGCGGAGGGTGGCGCCGCCACGTGGATGCGGCCGGAACTGTATGCCATGCAGGCAAGCGCGGGCGCGCCGCCGGACGAATTCAACCACGGCGGCCAGGATTGGGGGCTGCCGCCCTGGATTCCCCATAAGCTGGCCGCCGCCGCATACGCGCCTTTCATCGAAACGCTGCGGGCCACCATGCGGGATTGCGGCGCCTTGCGCATGGACCACGTCATGGGGTTGCGGCGGCTGTTCTGGGTAATGCGCGGCCTTCCCGCCACGGAGGGCGCCTATGTGCTTTATCCGTTCGAAGACCTGCTCGGAATCCTGGCGCTCGAAAGCCAGCGCAACCGCTGCCTGATCATCGGCGAAGACCTGGGCACCGTGCCCGATGAAGTGCGCCATGCCTTGCAGCCCATGAACGTCCTGTCCACCCGCCTGCTGTATTTCGAGCGATATCAGGATGGCCGCCTGAAGCCGCCGCGCGAATATCCGGCCAATGCCGTCGCCGCCGTCACCACCCACGATCTGCCGACCCTGGCGGGGTTCTGGCAGGGGCTGGATATCGACTTGCGCCAGGAACGGCACCTGTTTCCCGACGACGGGATACGCAACCGCCAGGTCGTCGAGCGCGCCGCTGATCGCGCGCAACTGCTGGTGGCGCTGAAAAACGAGGAAGTGCTTCCGGCTGGCGGCGCGCTGCATCAGGTCGGCTTTCCCGAGATGACGGCGGAACTTGCGGCAGCAGTCTATACCTATCTCGCGCGCTCCCCCTGCAAGCTGCTGCTGGTACAGATGGAAGATGGTTTCGGGCTTACCGGACAACCCAATCTGCCGGGCACCTCCGGATCGGCCTACCCGAACTGGCGGCTGAAGATGGCGCTCAACCTGGAGGAATGGCAGGGCAACGCGCACCTGCAGGGGATCGTGGCCGCATTGCGCCGGGAACGCCCACTGCGGCACCCTTCCCGCCCGCTTGAAGGAGGCATGCTGCCACAGCCGGCGTTATCGCCATGGCCTCGCGCAACCTACCGGCTGCAGCTCAATCGCGAGTTCAATCTGGAACAGGCAAAAAAACTGATCCCCTACCTGCACGAATTGGGAATAAGCCACTGCTATCTCTCTCCCCTGCTCAAAGCCCGGCCCGGCAGCGCCCATGGCTACGACATCACGGACCACAGCACCCTCAATCCCGAAATTGCGGGCGACGGGGATTTCGATCTGTTCGTGGCGGCATTGAAACGGCATGGCATGGGCCTGATCATGGATATCGTGCCCAACCACATGGCCGTCATGGGAACGGACAACGAATGGTGGCTGGATGTGCTGGAGAATGGGCCAGCCTCCCGGTTTGCCAGCTACTTCGACATCGACTGGTACGCCCTTTCCGGAGACCTGCCCGGCAGAGTGCTGCTGCCTATTCTGGGCGACCATTACGGCATCATCCTGGAAAATGGCGAGCTCAAGCTCCGTTTCGACCAGGAAGAAGGATCTTTCAGCATCCTCTACCATGAGCATCGCTTCCCGGTGGACCCGAGGGAATACCCGGCCATCCTGGGCCATGGCATAGCCCGCCTCGCCACCCGCCTGGGGAACGCTCATCCGGAGTTCCTGGAACTCCAATCCCTGATAACGGCATTCGGCCATCTTCCGGCGCGCGATCCCGCATCCGCCGAAGCCGTGGCGGAGCGCGCGCGCGACAAGGAAGTGTACAAGCATCACCTCGCCGCGCTATCCGCCACGAGCGCCGACGTCGCGCAATTCATCGAGGAAAACGTGGCGACGTTCAATGGCAAGCCCGCCGAGGCGGCAAGCTTCGATGCCCTGCACGAATTGCTGCAGGCACAGGCTTATCGCCTGGCATTCTGGCGGGCTGCGGATGAAATCAACTATCGCCGTTTCTTCGATGTCAATCATCTGGCCGCGCTTCGGATGGACAATCCGGAGGTATTCGAACTCACCCACCGCCTGTTGCGCGAACTGCTGGCCCGGGGCGACGTGAACGGATTGCGCATCGATCACCCGGACGGCCTGTACGACCCGGAAGAATATCTTGAACGGCTGCAAAACATAGCGGCGGCGCTTTTGCCGGAACCGGAAAAAGAGGAAAAAAAGCGCGCACCGATGTACGTCGTGGTGGAGAAAATTCTTGCTCATCATGAGCGCCTCCCGGAGTCATGGCCCATCCACGGAACGACGGGCTACGATTTTTTGGCGGCATGCTCCCAGTTGTTCGTCGACAGCCGCGCCGCTGACGCCTTTACCCATATCTACGAAGGCTTCATCGGCGAATCCATGGACCTCGAAGCGGCGAGCCGCGCCAACAAGCGGCTCATCATGGAAACCTCGCTTGCAAGCGAACTCCAGGTATTGGCGATCCAGTTGACGCGCATTGCAAAAGGCGACCGCCAGACGTCGGATTTCACCTTCAACAGCCTGCGCCGGGCGCTGATCGGCGTCGTGGCCAATTTTCCAGTCTATCGCACCTATGTATCGGGCGAGGACAGCTCGGAAGAAGACGCCCGCTATGTCAGCTGGGCCGTGGGGCGGGCGAAGAAATACAGCCCGGCGGCCGACGCGAGCATCTACGACTTCATCCACGGGGTGCTTCTGGCGCGCTATGCCAGGGGCAAGAGTGAAGCACTGCAGGAAGCCGTTTGCGCCTTTGCCATGAAATTCCAGCAATATACGGCGCCGGTCATGGCCAAGGCGGTGGAGGATACGACTTTCTACCAATACAACCGGCTGGCAAGCCTCAATGAAGTCGGGGGAGACCCTGCCCGCTTCGGTGCATCGCTTGCGGCATTTCACCGCCAGAACCAGGAACGCGCGCGCCGCTGGCCGCGCGCCATGCTGGCTACCTCGACTCACGACAACAAGCGTTCCGAGGATGCAAGAGCGCGTATCAGCGTGCTCTCCGAAGTGCCGGAAGAGTGGCGCGGCGCGCTTTCGCGCTGGAACAGCCTCAACCGCGGCAAGCGCAATGAAACAAACGACGGTGGCGAACACGAAGAGCCCGGTCGGGAACTGTCGCCCAGCCGCAACGACGAATACCTGCTGTACCAGACATTGCTCGGCATATGGCCCTTTGGAGATCCGGGGAAGACTCAGGACCAGCCACAGGCGCCCCCGGATGCGGAAAACCCGCACGAAAATGCGCCTGGGGGAGATATCCCGGATGCGGATGAACTGGCCCGCCTTTGCGAACGGACCACGGCTTATATGATCAAGGCTGCACGCGAAGCGAAAATCCACAGCTCATGGATCAACCCGGAGGCCGGCTATGAGGAAGCAACGGCAGATTTTATCCAGGCCTTGCTTACACGCGATTTTGCGAACCGGTTCCTGCCTGATTTCACGGCTTTCCAGCGACGGATTGCGCGAGCAGGGGCGTTCAGCAGCCTGTCGCAACTGGTGCTCAAGCTCACCTCGCCAGGCGTGCCGGATATATACCAGGGCAACGAACTGTGGGACTTCAGCCTGGTGGACCCGGATAACCGGCGGCCGGTGGATTACGCCGCACGGCAGGCGGCCCTGCAAGAGATCAAGGCCATCCATGCCGGAGAGGGCCCGGCAGCATGCGCCCAGCGGCTGCTTGGCGCCCTGCCGGACGGCAGGATCAAGCTTTATCTGACCTGGAAGACCCTGGCCCTGCGGCACGAGCGCGAATCCCTTTTCCGGGAAGGCGATTATCTGCCGCTTAAAGCGCATGGCGAGCACGCCGAGCAGGTGTGCGCCTTTGCCCGGCGCCAGGGGAACGAGATCGTCATTGTCGCCGTGCCCCGGCTGCTGCGCGGACTCCTGGGCGAGGATGGACGGCAGTTGCCCGTGGGTGCAACGGCCTGGGGCGATACCTGGCTCGAATTGCCGGCGGAATTCCTGCAGGAAGAATGGATCGATGCTTTTACCGCCGGGACCCTGCGCGCGGACGCACGGGATGGAACGAGCGGATTGGCGCTGGCCCGATTGTTCAGCCTGTTTCCCTATGCGTTGCTCGAAACGCATGGGCGGGATCGACTGTAGTTGGACGGTAGGATGGGTGGAGTGAAACGCAACCCATCAAAAAACCAGCACCAGGAAAATGATGGGTTGCGTTTCACTCCACCCATCCTACCCCAACTAAAGCTGATCGGCTAAAATTGGTAGTTTTAACCTGGAGATAGAAAGCCACTGACGTCATACAAGGTAGAAACAACATGAGGATATTTCCACAAATCATTGATTAAAAATATACTTACCATTGATTTGGATAGTATGTCGGGAGAAGGCGACGCGGTAACTTAGCTCAACGAAGCTGCTACTCGCCTCTGACGCAAACTATGGAATAGAAGCCTGCCGCATTAAGTTCTTATCCCGGATCTGTACGACTGCCTTCCCACCGCTGCCCACCGGTAGAAACCCTGCTTGGTTAGTTCAACAACGAAAAGATAGGCGAGCGTCATGCCCCCGAGGAGGAAATAGAACTGGGGAGGGGGCGGCACAAAGCCGAAATACGTTCCGATAGGTGTTAACGGTAACAGTATCGCGCTGGCGACGACGACCAGCGAGGTTACTGTCAGCAGTGGGTGGGCACGGCTTTTCAGCGGGTTTCCACGGGTACGGATAATAAAGATCACCAGCACCTGAGTACATAACGATTCAACGAACCAGCCAGTCTGGAACAGCTTCTCGCCGGCCTGCAGAACGACCAGCAGGACATAGAAGGTCAGGAAATCGAACAGGGAGCTGATTGGACCGATCACAAGCATGAAATTACGAACAAAATTCATGTCGAGTACACGCGGGCTGCGAAGGTCGCCGGCATCCACCTTGTCCAGCGGGATCGGAATTTCCGAGATATCGTAAAGAATGTTGTTGAGCAGAATCTGGGTTGGCAACATCGGCAGGAAAGGCAGAAATAACGCGGCGCCAGCCATACTGAACATGTTACCGAAATTGGAACTGGTACCCATCATGATGTACTTCATGATGTTGCCAAAGGTGCGTCTGCCTTCCAGAACGCCCTTGTGCAAAACATGCAGGTCCTGTTTCAGGAAAATGATGTCGGCCGCTTCTTTGGCGACATCCACCGCCGAATCAACTGACAGGCCGACGTCCGCCGTCTGTAATGATGGCGCGTCGTTGATGCCGTCGCCCAGATAGCCGACCACATGGCCGCGAGCCTTGAGCGCCCGGATCACGCGTTCTTTCTGCGCGGGATTAACCCGGCAGAACAAGTTCGCCGTTTCGACCCGGGCTTGCAGAGCGTAATCGTCCATCTGCGAAATCTCTTTCCCCGTCAGCAGTCCGGCCACGGGTATTTTCAACTCGGTGCAAACATGTCGCGTAACCAGATCGCTGTCGCCAGTCACGATCTTGATGGCAACACCCAACCCGCCCAGGGCCGCCAATGCAGGGGCGGCGCTTGCCTTGGGCGGGTCGAGGAAGGCTGCAAAACCGGCAAGCACAAGTTCTGTTTCGTCACTCACCACGGCATGAGGATGGTCCATGGGCACCTGCCGCCAGGCGATGCCCAGCACCCGGAAGCCGTCTTCCTCGAGCGCGTGGTGCCGGCTGCGAATCGCTGCCAGCGCCGTTTCATCCATGGAGCGCTGCAGTTCAATCCCTTCCGCTTCGTAGTGCGTGCACAGCCCGACGATTTCATCCGGGGCGCCTTTTACCACCAGCCAGCGTGTCTCGCCGTTATCAATCAATACGGAGACGCGGCGGCGCTCAAAATCGAAGGGAACCTCGTCGATCTTTTGCCACGCCCTGATCTCGATGTGCTGGTGGCAAAGAATGGCTTCGTCGAGGGGACTTTTCAGGCCCGTCTCGAAGAAACTGTTGAAATAGGCCAGTTCGAGCACCCGCTCACTGGGCCGGCCCGCCACATCCACATGTCTTTCCAGTCGGATTTTTGCCTCGGTGAGGGTACCGGTCTTGTCGGTACAGAGGACATCCATGGACCCGAGATCCTGAATGCTGGACAGCCGCTTGACGATCATTTGCATACTGGCCATGCGCAGGGCGCCTCGCGACAGCGTGACCGATATCACCATGGGCAGCAGTTCTGGTGTCAGCCCGACGGCGAGAGCCACCGCAAACAGGAAGGAGTCCAGCCAGGGCTTGTGAAAATAAGCATTCACCAGTAGAACGAACAGCACCATGAGGATGGTCAGCCGCATGATCAGTATGCCAAAGCGGCGGGTGCCGAGATTGAACGAAGTGGGTTCCGGTGGCCGGGAAAGGCTATCGGCAATTTCTCCGATAGCCGTATCTGCGCCCGTCTTGACCACCAGGATTCGGGCGCTTCCGCTGATGACGGATGTACCCATGAACACCGCGTTGGTTGCCTCCTGAAACTCGGTGGCGGTGTCCGGCAGCATGCCCGGCCGCTTTTCCACCGGGTAGGATTCGCCAGTCAGCAATGTCTGCTTGACGAAGAAATCGCGTGATTCATACACTCTTCCATCGGCCGGAATGAGATCGCCGGCCGAAAGCAGCACCACATCTCCAGGCACAACCTCTGTAACCGGGACCTCCAACGGTTTGCGCTCACGTATTGCGAGTGCACGCACGGAAACGGATTGGCGCAATTTCTTTGCCGCCTCGTTGGCACGGTATTCCTGCAAAAAATCCAGGGTGACGCTGAGCAACACTATCAAGCTGATGATCAGGAAGTTGATGACCTCCCCGCTCAATGCGGATATCGCGCTGGCGACAAGAAGAATAATGACCAGGGGGTTCTTGAAGCGGGTGAGATACAGCAGCAACAGCGATCGCTCGCGCCGCTTTCGGAACAGGTTGGGACCAAACTGGATAAGCCGGGCTTTCGCTTCGAGATCCGACAAGCCCGGGTATCTGGCGAGGCGCGCGGCTTCCTCCTCCCGCAGCGGTTCCAGCCACCAGGGCCGGCGCTTCGAATCTATTGGCATTTCTTTTGCCGGATTATTCTGACCCGTCAAGCAAGCGTTTCCGGAATTAACCATGCCTGCCACTGCCCGGAAACCCCGGAAACATAAGCAGCTTGTATCCTGGGTCATGAATCACGCCGGGTACCCTCAACCGTGAAAGTTGCGCATCATGCCCACATCTTCATGTTCCAGGTTGTGGCAAATGGTTGAATGAAATCCTAAAACAATAAACTATTATGGAAGATTCGCAGCCCCGAAGCACCAGCGCCGAATAATGGCGTTCCTGCCGGGCAAAATGTCCGGGACAACGGAAGAGGAAGAGGCGGAGGAACCAGCGTGCCGATTCTGCCGCAGCGTCATCAAGCTGCGGATCGATGATCAACTATTGATCCAGCCAGAAAATACCAAAAATCTCATCATTCCGGGCCTGGCCCGGAATCTATCCCCAAGGCCAGCATGGGGATTCCGGCTACCGAATCTACTCGATTGAATTGCCGGACACGGCTGGCCTTTTATCCTGATGAGCCTGCCATCTTCGCTTAAACGCCGCCGGTATAGGGATTTGAAATTCCGGAGTGATGCTGTATCTTGATCAGTTTGCCATCATCGCGGACTTTGATCTCAATCTCTTTGCCGTCTGGTTTTTCTACCTCGGCTTCATAAACGGTAACGGTTTTGGTGCCGTCGAAATGAAGGACCCGGACCTTCTGTATGCTCGTTTCCTTCTCGATTTCCTCGATTTTTCCGCCGCCTGCGTTATCGGTTATCGTTTTCTGGACTGCAGGCGGTACATCCGCCCAGCGAACCCTCTCCATTTCTCCGGCAAAAGCCGAGGTTGCGAATACCATCGCAGTGGACAGAATAGCTGACACAACTGATTTCTTTTCCATTTTGCGGCCTCCTGTTCATTCATTTAGGAAACATAGTCGCCAGAACATCCAATTTGTAAAAACCTGGCTGGAATGACGGGCGCGATTGTAGGATAGACGCGAATCAGATAATCATCTGTGCGGTAGCGCTCTTAAGGAAGCGCTGAACAAATCTCCACTGGCGCGGCGGTGGTTTTGCGGGATGGGATGAGCGAAAGGCGACGACGCGAAAGGTGCGACCGCACAGGGCAGAGCAGTGTCTTCCGAAAGGAAGATGCGACCCCGTGGCGGGATGCCTGCGCCCCAACAAAACTGTGGTGCGGTCGAAGCATCCCCTCCGCTGCCCGATCCCCGCTCTGCGGGGCCCCTCGGGCGACGCTCCGGGGCGCTCCTTCGCCAGGAGCCTGACAAGGCAGACCGCTCACAAAGCCCCGCCCCATAAGGGTTGCGGTAAAATCGGGCGAGACCGCGCAGGGCGGAGCAGTTTCTTCCAGAGGAAGATGCGACCCCGTAGCGGGCTGCTGGCGCCCCATGTATACTTTGGCGCGCTCTGGCATCCCCGCCGCTGCCCGATCCCCGCTTTCGCGGGGCCCCTCGGGCCACGCTCTGGGGAGCCATCGCGTTGCGCTCCTTGGCATCGTAGTCCCGGCTACGACCTGCGTCGCGCGCCTTATGATCATCCCGATTTTACCAGCAACGCGCTCAGTGAGGATTTGTTCAGCGCTTCCTTAAGCAGCATGTACCTGATAAAAGGTTTAAATCCGGATCCGGCAGTTGACCGTCCCGAATGGCAAAGGCCTGCTGCAACCTCATTATGGTTCCACCTGTACATCGATGCTTTTCATTTCCTGTGGCTGCTTCTCCCAGACCCGGCCGTAGATAAAATGCAACACGAATTTTCCTGCCGCCTCGGCGCGGAAACGGAAAATATGCACGGCAGGAGCCCCGGCCATCGATGAAGCAGGCCGCACGCTCTGACCAAGAAACGTCAAGCCGGGAGAAGGCGCCTTGCAGCGCCACTCATACCCCGCGGTGGATTGCTCATGTAGTTGTACCTTGAATTCGCAGCCCACCTTCGCAGTCAGCACTGTTCAAGTCCCGAAAAACTTTGTACCGGATATTCCCCAAAATGGAAACGTGGTGTCGATCTGGCACTCCCCGAATGCAATTTTGAAGAAGCCATTCTCCCCAAACCCGGTACCCCAGCTATTCTTGCAAATCCAGTATCCAAAAAAATTATTGAAACCAATCACTTCCACACAATGCAAGCCCACGGAACTGCCCCAGACATGCGAATAGATACCGCCCGTGTAGGAATAAAAATCCTGAAAGACCTCGAACACGCACATCACAGGCCCGATATTTTCGATGTATTGTTTGCGCTGCACGACATCGTTGATCGTGATCTGGTTGCTGATCTGAATGGCCTCGCCATTTCGCTCGGAGCACGTGGTGCAGACCATGTTTTGAGGCTGATAGGGAAAACAGCTCTCCTGGGCGATGCCTTGAGATAAAAGGTAGCTGACGGCGCTATCCGGCCACCAGCCGCCGCAACTTCCCCCGCCACAATTCAAAAGCTCCGCTTCGGATAGATCCAGACCGACATTGTGCTCGATAAGAAGCATCGATTCGAGGGTTGCCGTCGTTCCAAAAGCGACGCAGGAACCGCAGCCCCCCTGGTCTTTGACTGACGTCACATTATTACGCCCCTTACGATTGCGCCAGTCGATGGTGATGAACCAGGGGGGAAATATAATGTCCAGGCGCAGCTCCAGTCTCTTGCGCACTGCATCGATATGGGCAGCATCGCCTCTTTCCGGTGTCCATCCAATTTTTTTCTCAAACTTTGCGATCAGGGCGGCCATATCCAGGGGTGGCTGCCGCCGAATCTTTTCCAGCGCTTCCCGATCCAGCACAACGCCCAGGCGATCGCCGCGCTGTTCCACATCGAGCGTTTTGATGAACTCCGTTTCAGTAGCCGTCCACTTCGCGCCAGATTTGTGAATTGCTTCCTGGATCTCTTTGATTTCAGAAGACATGTTGACCTCCATAAAATAGGGTTGCCGTTTGACTGCACTGCCTGCCCATCAGCATTCCTGATGGCAGCGCGCCGATCCCGGATTCCCGCTGCCAGCGATTCCGCCAGGTGGCGGAAGCCAGAAGCGCCCAGGGCATCATCGCCAGGGATTACCCGCTTCATACAGGCTTGTCTGTCCCGAAATGCGCGCTCGATCTTCCTGCGCCAGCTGTCCGCCGCACGCCCGTCGCATAAAATGAGATACGCATCCTTCGAACATTCCCTTCCTGGCCAACAGATAATCCAGCAGGTAATTCTTCCGGGAATTCACGTCGCCGCTTTTTTATAATAGACGCGTTTTCTTCAAAAAAAAGTCTGTTTTCAGCCCCGAAATTCCATGCTCCCTTTGAGCTCCATGGCCCGAGGGCTGTTTCAGCGGAAGTGATCGATAGTCATGGTGTGCGGTAACGGTGAGTAGCGACGGGGGCGGAAATAACGGTGAGTAGCGACGGGGGCGGAAAAGAGGAGAGGGCTATTGTCTTGGTTCTGGAGCACGATTATGATATAAGCTGGATGTTAGCTAGCTTATATCGGAGGTTATGTGCGTGAGATCGGAGCGTTCGAAGCCAAAAATAAACTGGGTACTTTGCTTGACTGGGTCGAGAATGGTGAAGAAGTTCTAATCACTCGACATGGCAAAGCCGTAGCAAGGCTGGTCCCCGCCGAGCCTGGCTTTAATCGTGCAAAAGCGCGTCAAGTAGCTCGAGGGTTACTGGATGCCAGCCGTGGGGTTACTTTAGGCGGCCTCAAGATTAAGGATCTCATCAATGAAGGTCGTCTGTGAGCTTAGTTCTTGATAGCTCAGTGGCACTGACTTGGTGTTTTGAGGATGAGCATACTCCCGCCACCCTTGATTTGCTGGATCAGATCGTTGAAACCGGTGCAATAGCTCCTTCGTTGTGGCCTCTGGAAATACTTAATGGTTTAGCCATGGCCGAGCGGCGTGGCCGGCTTGACGCGACACGCCGTCATCAGCTGGCCGGATTTCTCCGTGATCTGCCGATTAATCTCGATCCGGAAACTGCAAGCCAGGCATGGACAGCAACGGCCTTGCTTGCCGAACGCTACCGGCTCACTCTCTATGACGCGGCGTATTTAGAGCTGGCCCAACGCCTCGATCTACCCTTGGCCACGCTCGATCAGGAACTGCGCGTTGCCGCCGGCGCGCTTGGCCTCGCCTTGCTTGGCGATTAACCATGCCCGATAACTTTCACCTCGCCACAGACACTTTGGCGCTGCCGACGCTGTCGCTCCGAGCCCAGATGCAGGCAAACGCTTCATCGAGTTCTTCACCGCCAACATTCATAACCCCAACACGCGTAAGGCCTACGCCCAGGCGGCAGTAGAGTTCGCCGCCTGGTTATATTGAAACACTGCAAGCCCGTCTCGCTGCGCCATCGGTAAAGCTGCACCTTGGTTATTAATGCCCAACCCCTCGAAAAGGTAAAATTATTATAGTCAAAGCGCAACCCATCGGACATTGTTGGGGGAGCAGGCGCGATACGCCTGCCAGGTCGATAATGCCGAAAGAGACGGCGTTTCAGTCCTCGCGCCGCAGCACGACCATGGAACGCGGCTCGACCTTCAGGCGGGCTCCTGCCTGAAGCGGCGGAGCATCATCGAGCCACCCCCGGAATGTGTCCAGGACAGCGACCCATGGCTGCCCCCAGCGCTCGGGGGGCAGCGTGAACTCCAGCATCTCGTGGCTGGCATTGAAGATCAGGTAAAAGCTGTCATCGGTGGCGGGAACGCTGCGGGCATTGGGGTTGGGAATGGTCTCGCCATTGATGAAAACCCCCAGCGTCTTGGCAGACCAGCCATCCCATGATTCTTCGCTCGCCTGTTCTCCGGCATGGTCGAACCACGCGATATCGCTGCAATCCGCACCATGAATCGCCCTGCCCTGGAACCAGCTTCGCTGCCGGAATACCGGATGATGGTGGCGAAACGCGATCAGGCGCCGGGCAAACTCGCCCAAATCCTCATCCATACCGGACCAGTCGAACCAGGAAACTTCGTTATCCTGGCAATAGGCATTGTTATTCCCCTGTTGCGTGCGGCCGGCCTCGTCGCCCGCCAGCAGCATGGGCACTCCCTGCGACAGCATGAGCGTCGCCAGGAAATTGCGCTGCTGCCGCGCCCGCAGCGCAACTATTCCGGCATCATCCGTGGGGCCCTCGACGCCGCAATTCCAGGAGCGGTTATCATCGGAACCGTCGCGATTATCTTCCCCGTTGGCAAGATTATGTTTTTCATCGTAGGACACCAGGTCGCGCAGGGTGAAACCATCGTGGGCGCAAACGAAGTTGATGCTGGCGAACGGGTTGCGCGAATTTCCGGCGTAGAGGTCCGAGCTTCCGCTGAAGCGGTACGCGAATTCACGCAAGGTCTCGTCCCTTCCGCGCCAGAAATCCCTCAGGCAATCGCGATATTTGCCATTCCATTCAGACCAGCCCGGAGGAAAATTGCCAACCTGGTAGCCGCCCTCCCCGAGATCCCATGGTTCCGCGATCAGCTTGATCTGGCTGATGACCGGATCCTGCTGAATGATGTCGAAAAAGACAGACAGCCGCTGCACTTCGTGCAGCTCACGCGCGAGGGTGGCAGCCAGATCGAACCGGAAGCCATCCACGTGCATTTCGACCACCCAGTACCGCAATGAATCCATGATGAGCTGAAGCACATGCGGCTGCCTCATGTTGAAGCAGTTGCCGATACCGCTGTAATCGCGGTAGTAACGGGCGTCATCCTCCAGTTGATAGTAGTAGGCGTTGTCGATCCCCTTGAAGGTCAGCACCGGGCCGAGATGATTGCCTTCAGCAGTATGGTTATACACCACGTCGAGAATCACCTCGATACCCGCGTGGTGGAGGGCCTTCACCATCTGCCGGAATTCGGCCACCGCTGCGCCCGGTCTTTTGTCGGCTGCATACCTTCCCTCGGGCGCCAGGTAGCATATGGTGTTGTAGCCCCAGTAATTGCGCAGCCCCTGTTCCACGAGACGCTTGTCCTGCAGGAAATAGTGCACCGGCATCAGCTCGACCGCCGTGACGCCGAGCTGCTTCAGGTAGCCTATCGCGGCGGGATGGGCAAGCCCTGCATAGGTGCCCCGAAGCTCGGGCGGTATATCCGGGTGTTGCGCCGTAAAGCCCTTGACGTGCAATTCGTAAATGACCGTTTCGTGCCAGGGGCGATGCAGGCGCCGGTCGCCCGTCCAGTCGAAGAAGGGTTGCGGCACGATGCACCGCGGCATGAAGGGCGCGCTGTCCCCGTCGTTGCGCGCGTCGGGGCCCGAGGAGAACGGGTAGGGAAATACGGCCTCATTCCAGTCAATATCTCCATCGATGCTTTTCGCATAGGGATCGAGCAACAGCTTCGCCGGATTGCAACGATGGCCCTGCCCGAGCGACCACGGCCCATGGACACGATAGCCATAACGCTGTCCCGGCTGGATGTCGGGAAAGTAGCCGTGCCAGCAATGGCCGCTGTTTTCCGGCAGGGCGACGTGTGTCTCCTTTCCCTGCTCATCGAACAGGCACAGCTCGACACGTTCCGCCACATCGGAGAATAACGAGAAATTCGTCCCCATCCCGTCATAGGTCGCGCCAAGCGGATAAGCGTTGCCAGGCCAGACTTTCATCGGAAAGACTCGCAATGCGAAAAGTGGCGCCCGCCTGCCGGGTGCAGCAAAGTGTCGGCTACCATGGGTTGAACGAAAGGGAACAGGGCTGCATTGGTCGTATTATTGAAACATGCTGTTGTGGATCCGCCCCGCGCTGCCTGTGATCTTAGCACAACCGGATACTTGGCTGCAGATATTGCAGAGCGGCGCAACTGCTCCGCACTACTGCTTGTGCCCACATCTGGATCGGACTGGCCGGCAAAGCCAGGCGTCTCCCCATCGATGCCGGATGCGCCTGGTATGTGCCGTGGCGCACAGAGAACTTTGGGGCTATGTCCGACTATAGGGCATACCGGACATACCATCTGCCCCAGGCGTCACCTCCCGGTCTTCCGGCCGCTTTTCTGGTGCTTATGCAAGCGATCCTCTCCGCCAAATCGTTGAAAGGAACCAGCATGACCAGCATGACCAATATGAATACGACTTCTGTGTGGCGCGGTACCGCGCCTGAAGAAGATTTCCCGGCACTGCACGAGAATTGCACTACCGACATCGTGATCGTGGGAGGCGGCATGACAGGTATCAGCCTGGCGTTGAATCTGGCCGAGCAGGGCCGCCCGGTCATCCTGCTGGAAGCGCGCGATATCGGCTTCGGAGCCACCGGCAATTCGACTGGCAATCTGTACGAAACACTCAGCCGTGGCATACATCGCATTGTGGATAGCTGGGGCAAGGACGTCGCACGCTCCGTTGCCGCCGCCCGGCGCCAGGCGCTGGACCAGATCGAGCATCGCGTGCAGGCACTCGGCATCGAATGCGGCTTCCGCCGCTGCAGACTGTACCGCTACGCCGCCACGGAAAACGCTCGCGCATTCGTGGAAAACGAGTATGAAGGGTCGGTCGATGCGGGATTGTCCGTGCACCTCGTGGAGACACTCCCTGCTCCCCTTCTGCAACCGAGCGGAGCGGCGATGGTACTCGACGGCCAGGCACAGTTTCACCCGCAGGCCTACGTTCGCGCCCTTGCCCGCCGCGCCGCCGATCTCGGCTGCCGCATTTTCAAGAATTCGCAGATCCTGGAAGTGGATACCGACCGGCGCGTGGTTCGAACCGCGAGCGGCAAGGTGGCCGCCAGGGAAATCGTGCTTGCCACCCACTCGCCAAAGGGATTTCACGCTGTGCAGGCGGAAATGGTCGTGAATCGGGAATATGGACTGGCTGCGCGCATTCCGCGGGGTTCATTTCCTCCCGGCATATTCTGGGAAACCGGAACCGGGCGCCTCTCGGTACGGAATGCCGATACAGGCGAAGAGTCATTCCTCGTTTGCGTGGGAGAAGAGCACAAGACCGGGCAGCAGGATACCCATGCCAGCATCGAGCGGCTGGAATCAGCCGCGCAAGCGCGCTTTGGCATGAGAGAAGCGGTGTTTCGCTGGTCTGCCCAGAACTACAGCCCCGCCGATGGCCTGCCTTATATCGGCCGCGATGCAAGCGGCTGCTTCATAGCCACGGGCTTCGAGACCGACGGCCTGATCTACGGCGCCGTGGCGTCTTCCATCATTTCCGACCAGATTGCCGGACGTGACAATCTCTTTGCCCCTCTCGTCCGGGCGAGCCGGTTTTCCCCGGTGAAAGGCGCCAGGGGCCTCGCCGAGGAAACGGCGGTCACATTGAAGTCCCTGGTGAAGGATTATGTGACCGACCGCGAGTCGATTCCTCTCAGCCAGCTTCCGCTGCGCAAAGGCGCGATCGTGGAGGTGGAGAACGAGTTGCTGGCGGCTTACCGCAATCCGGACGGAACAGTCATCGCAGTTTCGCCGGTATGCACTCACATGAAATGCAAGGTTCACTGGAACGACATGGAAAGCAGCTGGGATTGCCCCTGCCATGGGAGCCGCTTCGCGCCCGACGGCACGGTGATAGAAGGACCGGCTACCGAGGCCCTGCAACAAAAACCACTGGTGGAAACCTAGGAAAGCCCTGAACGGGGCCGCCTGCCGCTGCCGCGCGCGCCCTCCGGATGCGCTCCGTCCATTTTCCTGCCGGATCGGCCGGGGCGGATGCGCGGCCCAGCCAGGCCAACTCCCCCCCGTTCTGAAGATCCACGAGCGCCTTGAGCAGCATCTGCTCAAGCATTTTTCCGAAAGCCTTGTCATGAGGAAAGGTTTCGATTCCCGCGGGCACCACCATGTTTCCTATCGCGGTATGGATGGCCTGCTGGATGCCGGTCTGGCTCACGGTCTTTCCTCCGGCGGTAATGAACAAGGACATTTCATAGGCATCCGTAATCGTCTTTCCCACCATCCAGAGCGGCAGACGGGAAGCAGACGTCTCCGCGGCGACCGTGCTGCTGTCGGCAATGTTATTGAGGACGATTCTTACCTCTCCCTGCTCCCGTTCTTCGGATTCGGTAATCACGTCGGAGATGGAAATGACGCCGGTATCATTCAGGATCGCGGCGGCATAGTCCCGCAGAGGAACATCCCCTTTCGGAAAATGCTCGCCGTTTCTCTGGAACTCGACCACGAGTTTGAGCCGGGGCGGCTTGGCGCTCTTTCTCACGTCGCTGTACTCCACCTTCGGGAAGGATGCTCCGAGAAATGATGTCGTCGTAGGGGAGGCACAGCCCGCGAGAGCCAGAGAGGTAGCCAGGGTGGCAAGGGCGGCGCGATTGCGAAGGCTCATGGGTGATCCATCTGCATATATCACATCGGTAAGAGGAAACGTGCTGAGAAACCAGGGAACCTCCTGGATAAATCGCGCTGGACGGCTCCATGGCCGTCCAGCGCGATTCCCTGGTTCATGCGGAGCATGAGCATGTGTTGAGATTAGTGGATAATTCATCGAGCCGCAACTCCATTTCATCAGATTCATCGGGCCATCGAACAGAACGGCGGCAGGAAGTGTCTATATTGTCAGGTGCCGCCTTCCCTTTCCAGAGATGATCATGACATCATTGCCAGAGGATATCGACTTCACCAGCACCCCCGATTGCGCCCCGTTCGGATTCGATGACGCCCGCGTAGCGGAAACGATTTCGATCCTGGGGCTTGGAGCGGCACATCACGCCCAGGCGGAGCAGATCAGGAAAGAGGTCATCGGCCCCGATAGCGAAGCGCTCGTCGATGCCTGCTTCAGCGCCTTTGCGGAAAATTCCCGTTTCCTCCGGGTGGAAAAGCAGCCCGGAATCGACCGCTTCATGCGGGAATGGCGCGGCCAGTTGCTATCCTACGGCCACGGCTTCGACACGCCAGCGTATTTTGCGAACCGGCTCGCCATCGCGGCGACTTTTGCCCGCGCGAAAATCCCCTTGAATCTCCTGCAGGCGAAGCACCTCGTCACCCATGGCGTGCTGATCGGCAGAATAGCGGAGAAATGCACCGGATCGGCCACAATTCTGCTCCCGGCTCTCGAATGCGTCGCAAGGTTGACTTCCCTTGATCTGTACCTGGCCGCCGAAGGCTACCATCTGCCGGAAATCAACGAACTGGCAGACACGGTGAACGAACTGAAGGGGGAAATATCCCGCCTGCAGCACGATGCTTCCACCGACCAGCTCACGGGAATGATGAATTATGCAAATCTCATGGATGCGCTCCAGCAGCACATAGACCGGGCGCAGGACCATGCGGGGCGCGGAAAGCGCCGCCAGCACCTGTGTCTGGCGATGATCGACCTGGATCATTTCAAGAAGATCAACGACACTTATGGGCACGTCATAGGCGATTTCGTGCTCCGCCACGTGGCGGGACGGATAAAGGCAGCGGTGCGCGATTTCGACATGGTGGGCCGGTTCGGCGGAGAGGAATTCGTCATCATCATGGCGGATGCGACTCTCCAGGTCGCGCAGAATATTGCCGAACGGGTGCGCCAGGTCGTCATGGACACACCCTTGCACCTGAAGGAATTCAGCATCAGGATTACAATCAGCCTTGGCGTGGCCATGTTGATGGAAGACGAGCGCAAGGAATCATTGCTTGAGCGTGCCGATGCGGCCATGTATGAGGCTAAAAAATGTCCGCTGTCAAGCCTTTTCTGATGGCGGACATGGCGCGAAAATCCCATATAAACCAACAGTTTAGACTGCTTCTGAGCGTCTTGAACCCACGGTCGGTTTGTAGGCTGGGGGCCACATAGGAGTCTAGCGGTTGCGGGTCTCGGCGTGCCAGAGCGGGCAACACGGATGGAAGCTTCGGCCACTTTCTCCGTAATCATATGCCCGCCAATACATAAACATAAGGCTGATCCCCAAATGCGAACGCGCAGTCCTGAGACTGCGCGTTCGAGGGTACTCTCGGCAGTGACTTCGCCTACGGAGGTGTTGCCTCTCGCTGGGGTGGCTTCTGCGACGCCGGCTTTGATGCTTCCCTTTTCTTGAATCCCCGATCCCCCGCTATGAACGCCTCCAGCATGTGCGGTATCAACATCGCCGCATCGACAGCTTCGCCATAGGCCTGCGCATGCAGCGCGGCGTAGCGGTCGAGGTCGTCTTTCAAGCTGGCCGGGCATGCGAAGGTCTGCTTGATACTTTCAGTCTTGGGTAGTGGCCCGAGCCGCAGCTTCTTGATCGGCGTACTCATCGCGATGTCCCCCTATTGAAAAAAAGTGGCTGGTACGGCCGCAGCACCAGATCCCGGTTGACGATGACGCGCATCGGCAGGCCAGGCCGCTCAGTCAACGTCGGTTGGATATTCATGTTGCGCCGGGTCATCTCCTGCCCCGCCTGGTTCACAGAGTCCTTCAGGCTGTCGCGTCCGGCGATGACCACGCGGTCGCCCCCATTGCGATTCTCTGGTGCGGCCAGCTCGGCACCGACGCCCAGCAAGGTGGTCAGCGCAGCACCGGCAAAGACGCGATCCCAATGCCAATCAACACCATCCTCCAGGCCCGCATAGCCGGCCGGGTCGGTACCGACCAGTTTATCGAGCTGGAACGAGGACGTGTCCGGCAGGATGACCCGATTCCACACCACCTGCACGCGGCTCTGCCCGTAGCTTACCTGGCTGTTGTATTTGCCGAGCAAGCGCGAGCCTTGCGGGATCAACATGTACTTGCCGGTGGCCGTGTCATAGACCGGCTCTGTCACCGTGGCAATGACATCGCCCGGCAAGTCAGACTTGATGCCCGTCACCAGCGCGGCGGCGATGACTGTGCCGGCCATGACTTGATACGGCGATGCGGGCATTTGCAGGTTGCCGGAATTCCGGGTTTCCGTAGAACCGGCTTTGTTCAAAAATGCTTCCTTCTGCTCTTGCCGGTTCTGCACAGCGGTAGGGTCAGCCGACTGCGCGGCGGTTGAAGCCGGCCCGGCCGCCATCGGGTCGAAGGCGGCGTTCGCCGCCATGGTGGCGGCAGGCGCAGCCTGCAGTGACGCGGAAGCGGCAACCTTCTGACCACTGGACCGGAAGAACACAGACGAAGCTGCCGCTTCCTCGGCCTGCTTCAAGCGCGCCAGGCGTTCGGCTTCGGCCGGATCATGGCCGGACTGCGGGCCACCGTAGCCCTGCGCCTGCTGTTCGGCCTTGTGGATCGGCCCGCCCAGATCGCCCGGCAGCGGCGTGCCGAGCTGCGGCACGGCGGCTGGCATGGTCGGTGGCAACTTGGAATAGTCGGCGGGCAGTTGATCCAGCCCTTCGGAACGTGACACGCGATCGACGTTGAACAACTCTTTCTGTTCGCCAGCGCCACGGCGCTGCGCCGATTGCAGCGACAAGATGGTGCCGCCGAGGACGGCAGTCGCCAGCCCGCCAACGAGGACGGCCAGCATGCGCCGGTTCAAGCGCGTAACTGGACGCGGCTGGGCACGCAATGTCACGTTCTCGGGAGCCACCTTGGGCGGCACATCTGACACCGGAGTGCCAGGGGCATTGTTCGCTTGGCTCATGGTCAGTTCCTCCGTGTCCCGCCCACAACCCCATCCGTGCGCTCGATACGCACCACGTCGCCCTTGTCTGCGCCCAAGCGCAGTTCGGCCGCGCCGAATAGCCGGTCCACGATGTAATACGGCGACCGGAAGCGGTAGTTCACCAGTTGCCCCTCACCTTGCGCACCGATGACGAACAGTGGCGGCAGCTCGCCCTGCGCTATGCCGCCGGGGAACTGGATATAGACTTTCTCACTATCATCGAAGGCGCGCAGCGGTTTCCACGATGGATGGCTGCCGCTAATCGCGTAGCGGAAGCGGATCTTTTCCAGCGACAGGCCTGCGTCCACCGGCGCAGCAACCTGTGCCGCCTGCGACTGGCGCTGCAAAGCCAGCATACGGTCCTTCGGATAGTCCCAGGACACGGACGCCATCCAAGCCTTCTCGGTCGAGGTCAGCTCAAGCAGATAGGTGCGCCGGTTGGTCGTCACAACCAGATTGGTCTTGAGACCGCTGCGCGTAGGTTTGACCAGCACACTCACGCGCAGGTCGGCACCCGTACCGCTGGACGTGTCGCCCACAATCCAGCGCACGGTATCGCCGGCAGCGACCGTCATCAGTTCCTCGCCGGGTTGAAGCGAAACCATGGTCACCCGGCCCGGACTGGCATAGACCTGGTACAGCGCACCATCGGTGTACGGCCAGACCTGGATGGCGTTGACGTAGCCTTCGCGGGTGGGCGCGATGCGCGCTTCCTGATTGGCGCGGGATACACGCAGCTTCTCGTCGGCAGGTTCCGGCGTGGACTTTTCATCGACATGTCCCGGCAACGGTTTCAACTGCTCGGACAATGGCAAAGGCTGCGGAACTGCGACCACTTCGACCGGCTTGGGTAGTTCCGGCAAAAGCTGCGCCTGCACTGCCTCGTCCAGCGCGATGGTCGGTGGCGGCTTGCCCTGCGTGGCGCAGCCCGAGAGGGTCATGGATGTGGCCACCAGTAGAGATAGAAATACGTAAATGCGTAAAGACGGTTTCATGGTTTGGCTCCTTCGGAAGAATCGAGTTCACGGCTCCACGACAACCCATTGACGTAGATGCCCAGCGGATTGCGGCGTAGTTTTTCTTCAGTACGCGGCGCTTGCAGCACGATGGAGACAACCGCAGTCCAGCGCTCCAGTCCGGCGGCCGCGCCGTTGACATAGCGGCGCTCGGTCCAGCGCACATTGAATGACGCATCGCTGGCGCGCACGATGCTGGTGATCTGCACCGTCACCGACTCCGTGCCGACACGCGCGAACGGATCGTTGGTGCGCGCGTAGTCGTTGAGCACGGCCGCGCCACGGTCGGTGGTGTAGTCGTAGGCATCGAGCCAGTTCTGGCGCACGACGATGGGGTCAATGGACAGCGAGCGCACCAGCGTGATGAAGCGCCCCAGGTGATGCGCCGTCTGCGCGTCATTGGGCTTGTATGGCGTGGCCGCTTCACCGACAGCGCGCACCTGCCCGCCGCTGTCCACCTCCACCACAAAGGGCGTGACGATGGACTGGGCCGAGCGCCAGACTAGGCCGCCCGCCATCAGCAGCGCGAGCGCCAGGCAGCCAAAGGCCATCAGCCGCCAGTTCTTCGCCTGAACACGAGATGAGCCGATACGGTCGTCCCAGACCTGTTCGGCAGATTGATATGGGGTGGCGGGCTGCGGCGTGTCCGCATAGCGCACCAGTGGACGTTTAAATCGCATGAGATGTTCTCCTTATGTATCCGAGGGGGCGCGCAGACTGGGGCTACTGCCTGAGCCGCCGCCATCGCCACCGCGCAGCGTGTGGGCGACGGTCGAGACGGCTTGGCTGATCTGCTGGCGGCGATGCAGGCGCTTGGCCCACGCGGGTTGTTGTGTATCGGCGGGTGTGGCATCGGCACCGCCTTGACCGGCCGGTCCATTCGCGGAGCTGGCCGCACTGGTACCTGCACCGGATACCGGGGCATCCGGCTTGATGGCCGCCGCAGCCCGGTCCTTCATCGACTTGGCTCCGGCAGCGACTTTCTCTCCCACCGATTGCGCGCCTGTCTTTGCAACGTTGCCCAGGCCTGCCGCCACCCCCTTGATGCCGCCACCGGCGCCGGCAGAGCCGGCCTGGAATGCAGACTTCGCACTGCTGGCGGTTGAGGCCATCGAGCGGGCACCGTTCGCGGCCATCTTTGCGGCACCCGGCGCCATACGCGCACCGGCAGCGACAGCGCTACCGACGCCCGTGGTGGCAGCGCCCACCGCAACCGCTGCGCCAGCGGCACCCAAGGCTGTTCCCGCGACTGCACCTGCACCTAATTGCGGCGCCCCAGATACCAGCCCGGTCGCGATGCCTGGTCCGAAGATCCCCAAGCCCAGCATCGCCAGTGCCGCCAACATGATGGTCAGCGCGTAGTCAATGGACGGGTCTGCGCCGGGTGGCGTTCGGAATTCGGCGAACAGGCCCGTGCCTATCCCCACGATGACCGCCAGCACCAGTACCTTGATGCCTGACGACACCACGTTGCCCAACACCTTTTCAGCGAGGAACGAAGTCTTGTTCCACAATGCAAACGGCACCAGCACAAAGCCTGCAAGCGTGGTCAGCTTGAACTCGATCAAGGTGACGAAGAGCTGCACCGCGAGCACGAAGAAACTCACGATCAGTACCAGCCAGGCCAGGAACAGCACGACGACCACGTCAATGTTCACGAACACTTCTGGGAATCCCGCCACCTCGCTGATCTGCTTCAAGATCGGCGCCCCGGCGTCGATGCCCACCTTGGCCAACCGTCCCGGCTGCAGGAACTCGGCCTGACTGATGGCCGATCCCGACGCGAGTAACCCTAGACCGGAGAAAGACCGGAACACGATGCCGGCCAGCAGATTGAAGTTGCCGATGATGTAGGCGAAGGCACCCACATACAGTACCTTCTTGATGAGCTTGCCCATGATGTCGTCGCCGCCACCGCTGGCATGGCTCATGGCCCAGAACAGCCCGGCCAGCGTCATGTCGATCACCACCAGCGTGGCGGTCAGGTAGGCCACTTCTCCTCGCAGTAAACCGAAGCCGGAATCGATGTAGCGCGAGAAGACGTTGAGAAAATGATCGATGATGGAAACGTCGTTCATGGCATCCCCTCAACGACCGTAGAAATCGACGGTCTGCGGCGTGTACGGCGTGCCGTCACCGATGAAGCGCCGCCGCACCTCGCGGGCACGCTCCTGCACGGCAACGACGCGCGCCTGCTCCAGCGCGGTCGCCCGGTCTTGCGTGATTTGCAGTTGCTGCGCCTGGATGGATTGCCGCGCCTGCAAGGCCAGAAGTTGGTTGGTGGCCTGCGTGGCTTGCAGCGCACCCACGGCCGACTGGCTGCGGTTCACCAGGTCGGTCAGCGTCTGCTCGTCGGACGCGAAGTTCTGCACCGCCTGCGACTGCACCTTGGTCGCGGTGCGCAGCGCTTCCAGCGAATTACGCCAGCGCGAACGCGCATCGGTCGCCATCTGCGTTCCCGAAATGGAGGCGGAATACGCATCGGGGTAGAGCCGCTGGAATTCGGTCTCCATCTGCGACACATTGAACGCCAGGCCTTGGGCCTGCTGGATGAGCTGGTTCGTCGCTGACAGCGACGCGCGCAATTCATTCAATGCGCTGAAGTCCAGGCCGGTGAGGTTCTTCGCCTGGTTCATCAGCGAGAGCGCCTGGTTCTGGAGCTGCCTGATCTGGTTGTTGATCTGCTCCAGCGTGCGTGCGGCCGTCATGATGTTCTGGGCCAGGTTGGACGGGTCGATCACGACCCACTGCGCGTGTGCGACGGGCATGAGGGTCACCAGCGTTGCGGCGGCTATGGCGAGGATGGTTTTTTTCATGATGGGTACTCCTGTGGGATGGATGAATAGGACGGAAAGGACGGAACAAGGTCGGCGGCCCAGCCGAGGCCACGATGGCGCAGCCAAGCCCCGGTAAACCCAGGCATGCCGGCATCAAGCAACACGTGGTCAATGTCGCGCTGGTCCTGCGGCGTCGAGGCACCGGCAAAGGCCAGCGTGACCGGTCCCAGGTCCAGGTCGAACAAGCGATTGCCCAGCCGCGACTGGTAGTAGTAGTCGCGCTTGGGAACCGCCTCGGCCACAATGTCGATCTGGCGGCGGTTCAAACCGAATCCTTCGTAGATCACCCTGATCTGCGGTTCGGTCGCCTGCGGATTGGGCAAGAAGATGCGGCTGGCGCAACTTTCGACGATCGCGGGCGCGATGGCCGAATCCTTGATGTCGGCCAGTGACTGCGTGGCGAAGATGACGCTGACGTTCTTCTTGCGCAGCGTCTTCAACCACTGACGGATACGTGCGGCAAAGACCGGGTCATCGAGGAACAACCAAGCTTCGTCCAGAATGAGCAAGGTCGGCGCGCCGTCGAAGCGTTCGTCGAAGCGCGCGAACAGATAGCCCAGCACGGCCAGCGTCGCGGCCTTGCTGTGCATCAGTTCTTCCATCTCGAAGCACTGCACGGAACCCGAACCCAGTCGATCCGAATCTGCATCCAGCAACTTGCCGTGGGCGCCGCCGAGCACATAGGGCGCGAGCGCCTGGCGCAGCGCGTTGGATTGCAGCAGTACCGACAGCCCGGTCAAGGTGCGCTGCTCAACCGGCGCACCCGCCAGACTCCCCAGCGCCGACCAGATGGAGGCCTTTTCTTCCGGTCCGACGGTCACGCCTTCATGCAGCAACCGGCCTTCGAGCCACTCGGATGCCCAGGTGCGGTAGCCTTCCTGGTCGATGCGGGCCAGCGGCTGGAATGCAATCTCGCCGTCAGTGCCCAGGTCGTAGTGTTCGCCGCCCAATCCCAAGATGGTGGCGCGCATCGAGCGTCCCATGTCGAAGGCGAAGATACGCGAACCGCGATAGCGGCGGAACTGCATCGCCAAGGTGGCCAGTAGCACTGACTTACCCATGCCGATGGGACCGACCACTAGGGTGTTGCCCACGTCGCCAATGTGCGTCACCAGCCGGAACGGCGTGGCGCCATCGGTGCGCGTCACAATCAGCGGCGGTCCATCGAGATGCGCATTGCGCTCCTGTCCGGCCCACACCGCCGATACCGGCATCAGGTGCGCCAGGTTCAGCGTCGAGATGATGGGCTGACGCACGTTGGCGTAGGCATTGCCAGGTATTGAGGACAGCCAGGCGTCCACGGCATTGAGCGTTTCCGGGATCGTGACGAAGCCACGGCCCTGGATGACACGTTCAATCCGACGCAGTTTTTCATCGGCGACCGAAGGATCTGCATCGAGTACCGTTACCGTCGCCGTGACGTAGCCGAAGGCGACTTGATCGCTGCCCAGTTCCTGCAGGGCCGCATCGGCATCCGCTGCCTTGTTCGAGGCGTCGGTATCGACCAGCGGGCTTTCCTGCTGGAAGATGGTTTCGCGCAGCAAGGCCACCACGTTCTTGCGCTTGGCAAACCACTGGCGGCGCAAGCGTGTAAGTTCCTTTTCCGCTTCGGACTTGTCCATGCAGAGGAAGCGTGTGGACCAGCGGTAGGCGAAGCCGAGCCGGTTGAGATCATCCAGCAGCCCCGGCCAGGTCGAGGTGGGAAAACCGCGCACCGATGCCACACGCAGGTGCTGGTCACCCAGCATGGGGGCCAAGCCTCCCACCAACGCGGAATCGGCCAGCAAGGCATCAAGGTAGAACGGATGCTCCGGTACAGCCACCCGATAGCGCCGCGTCGATACTGTCGCATGGAGATAAGTCAGCGTCTGGCTGTCGTCCAGCCAGGCTATCTCCGGCATGACGCCATCAAGCAGGTCGAAGAAGCGATCCGTCTCCGAGACGAACGATTCCAGGCGCTCGCGCCAGTCCACGCCGCCTTGTGGCGTGTTCTCATATAGCAGCTTGGCCGCGCGAGCGCGTGATTCTTCGGCTGGCAAGTACGCCAGCGTCAGGTGGTAGCTGCTCTCGAAGTGGCTATCGTCTTCCTCGAACGAGGCCCGGCGCTCTTCGTCCACCAGCCAGGACAGTGGCTCCGGGAACTCCGAGCGTGGATAGTCAGCGGCGGTGCGCCGCTCGGCTTCCACGAACAAGGCCCAGCCCGATTCCAGTCGGCGCAGCGCGTTGTTCAAGCGCGCTGACGTGGCGATCAGTTCGCCCTGCGTGGCGCTGTCCAGGTCCGGCCCGCGAAAATGCGCCGTGCGCTGGAACGAGCCATCTTTGTTGAGCACAATGCCCGACGCGACCAGTCCGGCCCAGGGCAGCCAGTCGGCCAACAGTGCAGGACGCTTGCGGTACTCTGCGAGATTCATCATGGATTGTTCTCCTTGTCGGTCTCACACATCCAGCAGCGGACGGTGCTTGATGTGCCGGGCGAACACAGCCATGAACTGCGGATCAAGCCGCGCCCCCCAGACCGCCAGTGAATGGCCAACGGTCCACAGCACCAGACCGGGAATCCACAGTTGCAGGCCCAGGCCGACGGCGGCGGCCAGCGTGCCGTTGGCAATCGCCACGGTGCGCGGTGCGCCGCCCAGCAGGATCGGTTCGGTCAGCGACCGATGCAGCGGAATCTCAAAACCACTGGCGGCACTCATGCGACCACCGCTCCACCCGAGAACGAGAAGAACGACAGAAAAAACGAGGACGCGGCGAACGCGATCGACAAGCCGAACACAATCTGGATCAGCTTGCGAAAACCACCCGACGTATCGCCGAAGGCCAGCGCCAGGCCAGTGGAAATGATGATGATTACCGCGACGATCCGGGCCACCGGCCCCTGGATCGATTCAAGGATGGATTGCAGCGGCCCTTCCCAGGGCATGCTGGAGCCCGCCGCGTGGGCAGTCGTTGCCAGGCCCAGCATCAGTGCAGTGAGCACGGCAACGTGCAACGCCAGTCGCAGATGCGGATTTACAGAAAGACGGGAAGTCGAAAAAACGGTGTGCACGGTGTACTTCATGGCAGTTCTCCAGAGGTGGTTGAGGAAGGGAGCGAAAGAGTTGGAAGTGGCGGCGCGAGTGCGTCGTCGAGTTGGTAGCCGTGGCTGTCGAAACCGACAATGCGGGCGATGGTCTGAACATGGCGGGCGCGTCCGCGCCCGGCGATGAAGACGACGACATTCACCGCCTCGGCGATCAGCGCTCGCGGCGGCGTCAAAGCGACTTCGAGGATCAGTTGTTCCAGGCGCAGCAACGCGCCGTGGGCGGAACTGGCGTGTATCGTGGCGATACCGCCAGGGTGCCCGGTGCCCCAGACCTTGATGAGATCCAGCGCTTCGCCGCCGCGCACCTCGCCGACGATCACGCGGTCGGGCCGCAGCCGCATCGTTGCCCGCACCAGTTCGGCCATCGACACCACGTTGGCCCGCGTGCGTAGCGATACGTGGTCGCGGGCGGCACACTGAAGCTCCACGGTATCTTCAAGCACCAACACCCGATCGCCGGTGGCGGCAATCTCGGCCAGCAAGGCGTTGGCCAGCGTGGTCTTGCCGGTGCTGGTGCCCCCGGCGATCAGGATGTTTAGCCGCTCACGCACCGCGCGGCGCAGGAACTCGGCTTGTTCCTCGTTGAGGATGCCGTCGGTAACATAGTGCTCCAGACCGATGATGCTCACGGCGCGCTTGCGCAAGGCGAAGGCTGGCCCAGGCGCAGCGGGCGGCAGGATGCCCTCGAAGCGCTCACCGGTTTCCGGCAGCTCGGCCGTCAGCAGTGGCTGGCCGCGATGGACTTCGGTGCCGACATGGGCGGCGACCAACCGGATGATGCGTTCGCCGTCGGCCTCTGAAAGTTTTACGCCCGTTGGCGAGCGGCCTGACGAGAGCCGATCAATCCACAAGGAACCGTCCGGGTTGAGCATGATCTCCACCACGTCCGGGTCTTCCAGCGCGGCGGCGATCAGCGGACCCATCGCCGTGCGTAGCATGCGGATACGTCGGTCCAGCGAAGTGGCAGCGGATGACGGCGGCTTAAGCTGCAACTCGGGTGGCAACTTCGGGACGACGCTCATGCTCCGTCCTCTTGCATGGCTGCTTCTGCCAGCCGAGCGGCATCGGGTTGGATCTCCTCGTAAACCTCCTTGACCAGGCTGCGCCCGCGCAGCACATGGCGGCCGAGCTGTTCAATGAACTGCTCGAAGCGCGCTTTGCCCTGTGCTTTTGCAGCTTCTTGATGGACCTCCGGCACCGGCGTGCTGACTGTCAGGTAGTAGCGCACGTAGAGCGCCAGCGTCTCGATCAGGATGTTCTGGTCTCGCTCCAGGCGCTCGAATTGGCGCGACAGCCGGTCCAGACGTTTAGCCGTTGCCGCCTCGCGTTGGTCGCCCGCATCAGGCGACAGCCAGGACGCCAGCGCCGCCGCGACGATGGAGGATTTGGACACACCCTTCTTGGCGGCCAGTTCGTCCAAGCGCTTGGCGTGGTCGGGTTGAATGAAGAGATTCAGGCGGGCTTGGCTCATAGTTGAATTCCGTCGTCAGGATCAAGGGCTGCCAGCCGCGCCGTGCGCTGCAAGCGCGGGTCGAACTGGGATGGAAGGGGAAGCGGCAAGTCGTCGTCATCGAGCAGCGATAGGTCGCTGGCCGACTGCTCGGGTTCGGGGCTGTAGGTGGCAATCTCGGACAGTTCCGGCTGCTGGCGCGGGCCGCCGTCATCGGCTGACGCGCCAAACCCAGCCATGGCGGGCGTAGCTGGCATAGTGGGGATTGCCAGGGCGCTCCAGTCGTCGGCGCGTGCGGCTGGCACGTCGGCGTAGCGCCCCAGCGTCAACGTGGGCGGCGGCAATACGCGCCGTTTGAAGTTGGCGTCAAGGTAATAGCGCAGCTTCTTCGCCTTGATCGGCGCATGGCCGGAGACCATCACCACCGATTCATCGGGCGGCAGTTGCATCACTTCGCCAGGCGTCAACAATGGCCGTGCCGTTTCCTGGCGCGACACCATCAGGTGGCCCAGCCACGGTGCCAGACGATGGCCCGCATAGTTGCGCTGTGCGCGTAGCTCTGTGGCTGTGCCCAGCGTTTCGGAGATGCGTTTTGCAGTGCGTTCGTCGTTGGTGGCGAAGGTCACGCGCACATGGCAGTTGTCCAGAATCGAATGGTTCTGGCCATAGGCTTTGTCGATCTGATTGAGTGACTGAGAAATCAGGAAGGCGCGCAGGCCGTAGCCCGCCATGAAGGCCAGTGCCGATTCAAAGAAATCCAAACGGCCCAGCGCCGGGAACTCATCGAGCATCAGCAGCAGCTTGTGTTTGCGCTCCACGCCATCGGAACCATCGAGCGATTCAGTGAGCCGCCGACCGATCTGGTTCAGGATCAGCCGGATCAGCGGCTTGGTGCGGCTGATGTCCGATGGCGGCACCACCAGGTACAGCGACACCGGATGTTCGGCAGAGATCAGGTCGGCAATGCGCCAGTCGCAACGCGAGGTGACTTCTGCCACTGTGGGGTCGCGGTACAGCCCCAGAAAACTCATGGCCGTGGATAGCACGCCTGAACGCTCGTTGTCCGATTTGTTGAGCACTTCGCGCGCGGCCGATGCGACGACAGGATGCGGTGTTTCGCCCAAGTGGCGCGTCGTCATCATCCGGTGCAGCGTCAACTCAAACGGGCATGCCGGATCGGACAGGAAGTTCGCGACGCCGCGCAGCGTCTTGTCTTCACTGGCATAGAGCACATGCAGGATCGCCCCGACCAGCAGCGCGTGCGAAGTTTTTTCCCAGTGGTTGCGCCGTTCCAGCGCACCTTCGGGATCGACCAGGATGTCGGCGATGTTCTGCACGTCGCGCACCTCATGCGCACCGCGCCGGACTTCCAGCAGCGGGTTGTACGCGGCCGACTTCGGATCAGTGGGGTTGAACAGCAGGCAGTGCGAGAAACGCGAGCGCCAGCCGGCGGTGATGTTCCAGTTCTCGCCCTTGATGTCGTGGATGACTGCGGATGCAGGCCATGACAACAGCGTCGGCACCACCAGACCCACGCCTTTGCCCGAGCGGGTGGGTGCGAATGTCAGGACGTGTTCCGGTCCCTCATGGCGCAGATACTGACGGTCATGCAGGCCAAGGAAGACACCGGCCGGGCCGGTCAGCCCGGCCTTGCGGATTTCCTCGACATCGGCCCAGCGTGCGGAGCCATAGGTTGTGACCAGCTTGGATTGCTGCGAACGCCAGATCGACATGCCGATGGCAACCACCATGGCGACCATGCCACTGGCACCGGCGATGGCGCCACCCGTGTTGAAGACATGCGGCGCGTAAGCGTCGAAAACGAACCACCACTCGAACAGACGCCAAGGGTGATAGACCGGCGTACCGAAAAAATCGAACCAGGGAGTGCCAAGGCGTAGCTGGTAACCCAGAGCAGCGGCGGTCCATTGTGTGGCACCCCACACGCCGGCTATGACGATGCCAAACACCGTCAACACCTGACCGAACAGCACACTGGTCCCTTGCATCCTGCCTCCCGAATTTCTTCTGCACATCACGCGCACAAATACGTGCCGCAGACGTGAGATTCGATGTCAACTCAGTGCCGGTCAAAGACCGTTATCGGCACAATCTAAGGAGAAAAGGAAAGATTTCCAGCAAGGGCGTAGACGAGAAAAATGCCGCAAGCGAATGCGCATTGCGGCGTGTATGGCGATTTGTTGAAAGATTTTTTGCCGATATGAAGAATTGGCACGTACGGAGCCATGCGACGGGCATTGACCGGCCGCGAGGTAGCTATCTGCGTGATAGCGATCAGTTCTTCGGTATTGGTTCGGGCGTGTACGGCGTGCCATTGCCCATGAAGCGCTTGTGCGTGGCTTCGGCGACGGCATTACACAGCGCATCGCCCAACTTCGCGCGGTCGGCCTTGCACTGTTGGCGCAGTTCCTTCAACCGCTCGGGATTGGCTGCCAAAGATTCGACTGTCTCCGTGGGGGCGGACTGGCTGCAGGCGGTCAGCAGAACCATGAGCATCAGGGCAGTAATCGTCTTCATGGCATGGCCTCTCATTGAACGGTGGGGGGATTCGATGCTTGGTCATCGACAGGACTCACCCTGTCGATGAAACGGCTCAACTGCCCGGAAGGTTCAGTGTCAGGGCGTAGCAGATAGGTGGTCAGCATCGGCGAACGCCCGGCCAGTGGGCGGGCAATCACATCGGGATTGCGGCATGCGGCGATCTGGCTTTCGCCCGCGAACCCCAAGCCGTAACCAGCGGCCACCAAGGTCATCATCAAGTCCAGCGTTGACACACGATCCGCTACGATGGGCTTGGCATCCACCGTGCGCAGCACCCGCTTGACCTGCTGCCAGAGGCCCTCGTAGGTTTCGGGATGACACAGCACAAGCGGATAGCGCAACACCTCGTCGAGCGGGATGCGCCGGTGTACCAGGAGTGGATGGCGCGCCGGTACTGTGATCACCAAAGGCTCACTCCAGATAGCCTCAGCGATGATGCCTTCGCCCACATCACCGGATTGTGCAAATCCCGCGTCGTACAGGTCGCTGTGCAGCCCCTTGATCTGCTGTGACAGCGGAGTTTCTGACAAGCGAATCTCTACCTCAGGCTCATCCTCGCGGCACTGTGCCAGCAAAGCCGATAGTCGTGGCTGGGCGATGCCATCGGACAGCGCGATGCGCAGGCGTCCGTGGTAACCGGTAGCCGCCGCCTTCACGCTGGCTTTGGCTTGGTCGATAGCTGCGAAGATACGCTGAGCCTCTTCCAGGAAAACCTTACCCGCCCAGGTCAACCGCGTGCGTCGTGTTGTCCGTTCGAACAACTGCACGGCCAAGTGGGACTCCAGTTCCTTGATAGCCCGCGACAACGGCGACTGCTCGATGTGCAGGCGTTCGGCCGCACGAGCGAAATGCAACTCTTCGGCCACTGCGATAAAACAACGAATATGACGTAACTCCATGTTGTCTGACCTATCGGGGATCAACTCACGAAACGGAAAAATCGTACGCTAAGGCGTAGCGCCTAGATCCATCCCAAGCAATGCGCAAGCATGTAGTACGCTTGATCGGGCGACTGTTCATTCGTCTCGCGGCACGCTATGACTTCAAGCGCGCGAAGCAAATGTTCGGCCACCTCGAAGTCCTGCTCTGTACACGCGCGTTCAAATGCCATCTGGACGTCGTTATGCAGCGTCGATCGGACGGCGCTTGTGCCCTTGCGGGAGCGAGCCCTGATGGTCGGGCGTGAGGATCGGTGGCTCATTTTGCAGTGTCCTTAAGGTTCGCTGGTGATCGTGTCCCCTCTGCCGAAGCGCTGGTCGATGGCACGCGGCTGGCACGTGATACGTGATGGAATTCCCGGCCGACCCTTACCGGGTACCGGATGGCAGGCCTTTCCCTCCGGAAAGGACCTCAGAACGAAACAACCAGAGGGAACACAGGGCAGCCGTCAGTTCAACCGCCGCAAACATTCCCAATGCGGCCCCAAAGCCGAAGCGCAGCACCTCCCCAAAGATCAGACTACCCAAACCAAAGCCAACGAACAGGCTGAATACGTTCAAGCCCATGGCTTGTCCTGGCCGCTTGCCGCCGAGCGAAGTAACAATACCTGCGAAGAGTGGCTGGGTCATGTCGTAGCCCAAGGACAGCAGCATTGCCACCGCCGGAGCAAGGATCAGAGGGAAATCCAACAGCAGGGCTGCAGCGCCGAGAGTGCTGAGTCCCAGCCCGATGGGTAGCAACCTGGCACGCCCCCACTTATCCACCGCGCGGCCGATCAACGGTCCGAAGAGGAATCCGGGCACGCCGTATCCGAGCAACGCGAGGCCGATGCCGACGGGCCCGAGACCGTAGCGCCGTTCGAGATACACGCCGAGCCAAGTGAAGACACCAGAGTGGAACATCGAGTTGACAAAAACATAGCCGTAGGTGCGCCGCCCCCTTGGGGTGCCGAGCAGGCTCAGGTAGCCCCGAAAGAGGTCGCCAAGCGTGCCCCCCACCGGCTGCATCGCAGTGGCAATGATGCGGCGATAGGGCAGAAACAGCAGCAGGACAATTCCTCCCGCCGCTCCGACCAGCAGGAAAAGTCCTTGCCAGCCAATGAAGGGAACCAACATGGCGCCCAACGGCGAGCCGAAGGCCATCCCCCCAGCCATCGCACCAAACAGCCAGCCAAGCGGGCGGCCTCGCTGCTCGTAGGGAAACAGCTTGCCGACGAGCACGAGCGCGAGCGGCACCACACCGCTGGCACCCAGGCCCGTAAAAACCCGCCACAGCGCAATCTGTTCGATGGATGTCGCCGTCGCCGTTAAAGCCGTGAGCGCCGCGAACGCCGTCAGGGATGCGAACATGAGGCGCTGAACGCCAAGCCGATCCGCCAAAAGACCAAAAATCAACGTCGCGATCCCATAAGGAATCAGGTAGGCCGGTACAACCAGACCGACCGTTTGCACCGAGGTCCCGAAAGCGTTCGAGAGCGCCGGAATGATCGGCGCGACCATGTAGGCCTGGAAAAAAATGATAAAGGTGGCGGCCGCGAGCATCCGAAGCAAGCGCTCCCGCTCGTTATGGTCAGGAGTGCGTAATGTGGAATCATGCAACATGTTGATTTTCCGCTAAATTAGGAAATGGATCTGGGCCTAAACTGCCAACTCAGGAATAACGATGAAATACCCGTTCAGCATGTACAGGCCAGCAAGAATCAGCGTGACGGCGCCGGCTACCTGGAATGCCTTCTGGTAACGCTGAAGTAGGGAAAGACTCTCCAACCAAACCACCGCCACGGCTCCCAGGATGATGGGGACTGCTCGCCCCAAAGCGAACGCAAACAAAAGGGTTCCGCCGAACAGTGGCGAGCCAATCCCGGCAGCGATGCCCAGCAACACCACGAGAGCGGGTGTGCACACTGGGCAAACCGCAACAGAAAACGGCACCCCAAGTGCGAATGCGCCCCATACGTTGCCAACGCGTTTTGCACGAATGGAAATGGATGGCAGCGGTAGTCTGATCCAACCGGGCCACATTAACCCCAGCAGAATCAGCAAAGGCCCAAGGAGGAGGCCCCATTCTCTGTCGATAAGCTTTGCTACCCAATGTCCGCCGAGGCTGGCGATCAGCCCCAACAGCGTTTGCGTGATCACCATGCCAAGAACGAACATGCCTCCATACAAGGCGGCTGTTTTCGGTTCGTGCGCTTTGGTGACGTACGCCAGCGCAACCGGAATGGCGCCCAGCGCAACCGGGTTGAATGTGAAAACAAATCCTAGCAAAAAGCCGACACCGAGCGATATCAGGCTTGCTTGTTCCAATGTGGCTCGTAATGCCTCAATCGTATTCATTTAGCGCTTCCAGAGTGTGTTCCATCATCATGGTTCCTCGATGTGAGAGTGATATTGCGCAAGCGCGAAACCGGGTCAGCGACTCACGTCGGTTCTCGTGCAAGTCGCCGCGCCAACTCTTCTCGGAGCTTTGCGGTACTCGGCAGCTTTGGGAACACAAGCTGACCATCGATCGCGATCGACGGTGGAGTCAATACGCCGAGCTCTACGGCGTAATCCAATTCGCCCAGCAGGTTGACGTCGCGCCAAGTCACCTTATGCTCTCCGAACGCTTGGGCGATGACTTTCAAGCTATCCCCAGTCCGATCGCAGTTGCTGCACCCTGGCGTTGAGAAGAATTCGACCTTGATACTCATGGCAGTCGTCCGAATTTAGTGTGGGTCATGATTTTGCTTTGCGATGCTGGACTCCAGCGCGGTCAGAATGGGACAGTTGTCCAGCGGGCGGTCCTCGGCCGTGCAAATATCAATCAGCTCGCTCAACGCCTGCGACATCACTTGCATCGTCTTGATCTTGTGTTCGAGCTGCAATTTCTTTCGGATCGCCAGGCTGCGTACGTCGCTGCAGCACGAGCTGTCATCGGCTCTTAGCTCAAGTAGCTGGCGTATTTCCGATAGCGTCATGCCGCAGTGCTGGGCGTGCTTGATGAAGTCCAGCCGACGCACCGCGCCCTCGCCGTAGAGCCGATAACCCGCTTCGGTCTTTCCGGCGGGTATCAACAAGCTTTCGTCCTCGTAAAATCGGAGGGTGTCGGTGCTGATCTCTGCAAGTTTCGCGAGCTTCCCGATCGTCAACCAGGAGCTCTCCTGAGCAGCCTCGTCGAGGTGTTCGGCTTGGTTTCGATGTTCTGACGCAAGGGCTTTCTTTGGGGATGCCTTATCGGCTTCTCGGAGACCCTTGCTTGGATTGTTGGATGATGGCACGTGTTTTCCTCTAATAAATAGCTGGCTTAGGGTTCCAGCCGGCATGCGGGTTCGCGGCACGACCCGTCTCAATTGCGCGGACCGGAAGTTCAACTGACGACTCTGGTCTGGTAACCGGCTTCACCTAGGCGTTCCGCGAGTGCGGACAGTTCTACCTTCGCCGTGTCGAACAGCACCTCGATACGCTGATCGAGCGCGTGCGCACGGACCTGCCGCACGCCCTGCAGCGGTGTGAGCAGTCGCGCGACGCGCTGTTCGCATTTCTCACAGTTGAGGTGCTGATCGCCGATGACTTCGAATGTGACGGACTTGAACATGGCTAAGACCTTTCATGAATGACGTGGATGCTGATTGAGCGAGGGTCCTGGGCCGAAAGCAGGCCCAGGAGGCTCGCCTTACTCTCACGATGCGGTCGCTCTAGATGGCATCTGAGGCGCATGCCCGACCGCCCGGATCGCTTCGAAGAAATAGTCGCCACGGCCCCACAGGGAGTTGATGAAAATTGCCGTCACGCTTGCGGCCATGGCAACCATGCCCCATATCGGATAAATCAAGCCCGTGGCAGCCGCCGGAATCCCGATGCCATTGAACAGGAAGGCAAGCGAGACGTTCTGCACAATCTTCCGGTAGCTGTTGCGGCTGACCGCATAGGCCTCGAGTACGGCACCGAGCCGCTGGTTCAGGATGATCACGTCGGCTGATTCGATCGCGATGTCCGCACCACTGCCGAAGGCGATGCCGACGTCAGCTTGCATCAGAGCCGGCGCATCGTTGATCCCGTCGCCGACCATCGCCACGCGTGAGCCTTCCTGCATCTTCCTGATCAAGACGGCTTTTCCGGCCGGCAGAACGCGCGCATGGACCTCTTCGATGCCGGCGGCATGGGCGAAATGGCGGGCCGCCTGCTCGTTATCGCCGGTGATCAGGCTCGTGCGGATGCCGAGCGCGTGCAAGCGGCGCACGGTATCCGCTGCGTCGGGCCGCAGCGCGTCGCCAAGTGCCAGCAGACCGAGCAGCATACCTTCCCGCGCCACTCCAATGACCGTCAGTCCGCGCCCTTCGAGTTCGGTGATGCGTCCGTCCTGAGCCGAGAGATCCACGGCTTCGGCCGCGAGAAACACCGGGCTACCGACCATCAGCCTCGTCTCGCCCAGGCGGGCCCGGACGCCGTGACCGGCGACGGCCTCGAACCCCTGCACCTCGGACAGTGCGATACCGCGCTTAAACGCCTCTTCCACCACCGCCCGCGCGAGCGGGTGTTCAGAAAATGCCTCTACGGCTGCCGCGAGCGCGAGCAGTTCCTGTTCCGGGCAAGCCACGGCGACGATCGTCCGCAAGGCGGGGCGGCCCTCAGTCAGTGTGCCGGTCTTGTCGAACACCACGCGGTTCACGCGCCGCAAGGCTTGAAAGGCCTCGCCGGTGCGCATCAGCACGCCGCGCTCAGCCGCTTCGCCCGCGCCTCGGACGATGGACAGCGGTGCCGAGATCCCCACTGCGCAGGGATAGCCCATGACGAGCACGCTCAGGCCGGCAAACACCGCCCGCTGCAGATCGGGGGAGGACCCGATGAGAAGTGGCCCGAGGAGCCAGAAGAGGGTCGCGCCGGTCGCGGTAAGCAGCACGAGCGGGGTATAGACGCGCAGCACGCGGTCCACCAAGTGCAGCAGGCCAGGTTTGAGGGCGCGGGCGTCCTCCACGCTGCGTACCACTTGCCTGAGAAAACTTTCTTCACCCACCACAGTGACGCGCACGAGGAGCGTGCCGTGGCCGTTCAAGGCGCCACTCACCACCCGGTCTCCAGCGCGCTTCTCGACGGGTAGCGGCTCGCCGGTCACAAGCGATTCATCCACGTCCGATTCGCCCGACTCGACCTGCCCGTCGACCGGTACTCGCCCGCCCGGGCGGATGCGCACCATGTCACCGACGCGCACCTGTTCGAGTGGCACTTCTTGTTCTTGACCGTCCTTGACAAGATACGCAACGTCAGGTTCAAGGTCCAGAAGCTTCTTGACCGCCTGCGAACTGCGCGTTTTGACTATTAGCGACAGCCATTCGGAAAAGATGTGATAGGTAAGCACCATCACGGTCACCGCGAAAAACGCCTCCGTTGGATAGCCCGGCAGGTGCAGTGCCAAGCCGATCGACCCTCCGGCCAGCCCCGCGAATGCGCCGAACTCAACCAGCACATGCTGGTTGAGGATGCCGCGCCGCAGCGCCATGGCGGCCATCCGAACTATGTGCTGGCCGACCCCGAAAACGAGCACCAGTGCGAGCCCGCCGGTGAGCCACGAGACCGTCGCGCCGAACGTGCCACGCAGCTTGAAATAGTAGATGCCAGCGCCGAACACGGCGAGCAGAGCCGTGCCGGCCATCGCCCGTTTCAGCCCATAGCCGCGCAACACGACGAAGGCAAAGGCCACCAAGCTGACGAGGGAAAACACGCACAGCAGGAACCACGCGCTGTCGACCGGGTAGCCGACCAAGCCCATTGAGGCAATGCTGGCCGCCAGGGCGATCACGAAGCGCCCGCGCTCGCGCACCAACGTGCGCTCTTCCTCATCATATGAACGCAGCTTGCGCGGATCGGAGACCGTGTAGCCGATGTCCTTCAGCGTCTGGAGCAAGTCCTCGGCGCGTGCCACGCTCGGGTCGTACTCAATCAGCGCCTGTTCGTGGGTTAAGCTGACCGCGACCTTGTCGACGCCAGGTCGCTTGCCCAGCGCCTTTTCGATCGTGCCGGTGCACAGCGAGCAGTGCAATCCCCCGATGCGCGCGCGGATGCGCCGCCGGCCGGGCAGGCTGGACGGCTCCTCGCTCCAAAAACGTGGAGCAGATTCAGCGGTCGTTGTGACAGTCATGACGGTACCTCATTGAGTGGTGGACATCTTCGATGACACCCGAAGCCTGTGCGCGGCGCAGCCGACACGCGTCTTCCTTTGGCCCGATCGGCGGGCAGGCCACGGTTGTTTGATGCCGCGATGTTTCAATGATAGACCTTGGAGTGCACTCCAGAGTCAAGAGAAAACTGTGTAACAGTTTCGGAATGCAGTGGTGTAAACGGGGTCAGCTCACGAAACGGGAAAAATCGTACGTTAAGGGGTAGTTAGCACTGTGCGGTTCTCTTGCAGCGACGCAATCAGCGGACAGGAAACATTCCCCTTCCGTGCATGGCAGGCGCACACAAGTTCGGATAGCACGGCTTCCATGCGCGCCAGGTCGGCCATCTTTTCGCGCACGTCCTGAAGTTTGTGCTCGGCCAGGTGGCTGGCTTCATCGCAGTGCGTGCCATCGTCCAATCTGAGTAGTTCGGCGATTTCATCCAGGCTAAAGCCCAGCCGCTGAGCCGATTTCACGAACCGCACCCGTGTTACATCCGCCTCGCCATACCGGCGAATGCTGCCATAGGGCTTGTCCGGCTCAGGCAACAAGCCCTTGCGCTGATAGAACCGGATGGTCTCCACATTGACCGCGGCCGCCCTGGCAAAAGCGCCAATGGTCAGATTCCCAAAAATAGTTTGCATATCGCTTGACTCCGTACATGACTACGGAAGTAAGGTTACGCTACTCATTCCATTTTCGATAGGACAAAGCATGACTGAACCACAAAACGGGCGCGGTGCTCTCTTCGCCGGCGGACTGGCTGCCCTTCTCGCTTCGGCCTGCTGCCTTGGGCCGCTGGTTCTGATCGCCTTGGGCTTCAGTGGTGCCTGGATCGGCAACCTGACGGTACTGGAGCCGTATCGTCCGGTTTTCATCGGCGCGGCGCTGGTCGCGATGTTCTTCGCCTGGCGGCGCATTTTCCGGCCAGTGCAGGCATGCAAGCCGGGCGAGGTGTGCGCCATTCCGCAGGTGCGGACCACCTACAAGCTCATTTTCTGGATCGTGGCCGCGCTGGTCTTGGTCGCGCTCGGTTTCCCCTATGTTGTGCCATTTTTTTACTAATCAGGAGTTCGCCATGAAAAAACTGTTTGCCTCCCTCGCTCTCGCCGCCGTTATTGCCCCCGTGTGGGCCGCCACCCAGACCGTCACGCTGTCGGTGCCGGGCATGACCTGCGCCGCCTGTCCGATCACAGTCAAAAAGGCCATCTCGAAAGTGGATGGCGTCAGCAAGACCGACGTGAACTTCGACAAGCGCGAGGCCGTCGTCACCTTTGATGATGCCAAAACCAACGTCCAGAAGCTGACCAAGGCGACCGAAGATGCGGGCTATGCGTCCAGCGTCAAGCGCTGATCCGCTAAACCTGACTCGGGAGCGACACATGGGACTCGTCACACGCACCGCCGACAAGGCCGGGGCACTCGGCAGCATCGTTTCCGCGATGGGCTGCGCCGCCTGCTTTCCGGCGCTCGCCAGCTTTGGCGCGGCCATCGGGCTGGGCTTTCTGAGCCAGTACGAGGGCCTGTTCATTACAACACTGTTGCCGCTGTTTGCTGCGCTGGCGTTGCTGGCCAGCATACTCGGCTGGCTCAGTCACCGGCGGTGGCTTCGCGCCGCGCTTGGCGCAATCGGGCCGTTGCTGGTGTTGCTCGCAGCGCTCTTGATGCGATTCAACGGCCTGCCGACCGCGCCTCTGCTTTACGTTGGCCTGGCCTTCATGGTCGGGGTGTCGATTTGGGATTTCGTGTCGCCGGCGCAACGGCGCTGTGGCCCGGACGGCTGTGAACTCCCCGCGAAACAAGGCTGACGGCATTGGGTCGTTGCCAAACCAAAAAAAGGAACTGTTGTATGACCTACTTGAAGATCACCGGAATGACCTGCGATTCGTGCGCTACGCACGTCAAGGAAGCCTTGGAGAAAGTGCCCGGCGTACAGTCGGCCGTCGTGTCCTACGCCAAGGGCGCGGCCCAGCTCGACCTTGAACCTGGCACCGCATCGGACGCACTGACTGCCGCCGTGGCCGGACTCGGCTACAAGGCAACGTTCGCTGATACCTTATCGACGGACAACCGCGCCGGGCTACTCGACAAGGTACGCGGCTGGATGGGGACCGCCGACAAGGGCAGCGACGGTGAGCGCCAGTTGCAGGTCGCCGTGATCGGTAGCGGCGGCGCTGCAATGGCGGCGGCGCTGAAGGCCGTCGAGCAAGGCGCGAAAGTCACGCTGATCGAGCGCGGCAGTATCGGCGGCACTTGCGTCAATGTCGGCTGCGTGCCGTCCAAGATCATGATCCGTGCTGCTCATATCGCCCATCTGCGCCGTGAAAGCCCATTCGACGGCGGCATCGCGGCGACGGTGCCTGCAATTGACCGCAGCAAACTACTGAGCCAACAGCAGACCCGCGTCGATGAGCTACGCCACGCCAAGTACGAAGGCATCCTGGACGGCAACCCGGCCATCACCGTGCTACATGGTGAAGCGCGTTTCAGGGATAGCCAGCGCCTTACCGTCCGTTTGAACGATGGCGGCGAGCGCGTGGTGGCGTTCGATCGCTGCCTGGTCGCCACTGGTGCCAGTCCGGCCATTCCGCCCATCACTGGTTTGAAAGACACGCCGTACTGGACATCTACCGAGGCCCTAGTGAGCGACACCATTCCCGAACGCCTGGCCGTAATCGGATCGTCGGTGGTGGCGCTGGAACTGGCGCAAGCCTTCGCCCGGCTGGGCAGCCAGGTCACGATCCTGGCGCGCAGCACGCTGTTCTTCCGCGAAGACCCGGCCATCGGTGAGGCCGTCACAGCCGCCTTTCGTGCCGAAGGAATCAAGGTTCTGGAACACACGCAAGCCAGCCAGGTCGCCTATGCGGACGGCGAATTCGTACTGACCACGGGGCACGGCGAAGTGCGCGCCGACAAGCTGCTGGTCGCTACCGGCCGCACGCCGAACACGCGCAGCTTGGCGCTGGAAGCGGCGGGTGTCGCCGTCAATGCGCAGGGAGCCATCGTCATTGACAAGGGCATGCGCACCAGTACGCCGCACATTTATGCCGCAGGAGACTGCACTGACCAGCCGCAATTCGTCTATGTGGCAGCGGCCGCCGGCACCCGTGCGGCCATCAACATGACAGGCGGAGACGCTACGCTCAATCTGACCGCGATGCCGGCGGTGGTGTTCACCGATCCGCAGGTTGCCACCGTGGGCTACAGCGAGGCGGAAGCGCACCACGACGGGATCGAGACTGACAGCCGCCTGCTCACGCTGGATAACGTGCCGCGTGCGCTCGCCAACTTCGACACACGCGGCTTTATCAAGCTGGTAATCGAGGAAGGTAGCGGGCGACTCATTGGCGTACAGGCAGTGGCCCCGGAAGCGGGCGAGCTGATCCAGACGGCGGTGCTCGCGATCCGTAACCGCATGACCGTACAGGAACTGGCTGACCAGTTGTTCCCCTACCTGACGATGGTCGAGGGGCTGAAGCTCGCGGCGCAGACCTTCAGTAAGGACGTGAAGCAGCTTTCGTGCTGCGCGGGCTGAGGAAAAGGAGGGGTTCGATGAACGCCTACACGGTGTCCCATCTGGCCCATGATGCCGGTGTGAGTGTGCATGTGGTGCGCGACTACATGCTGCGGGGATTGTTGCGGCCGGTCGCATGCACCACGGGTGGCTACGGCTTGTTCGACGCCGCCGCCTTGCAACGCCTGTGCTTCGTGCGAGCCGCCTTTGAGGCAGGCATCGGCCTGGACGCACTGGCGCGGCTGTATCGAGCGCTGGATGCTGCGGACGGCGACGGTGCGGCCGTGCAGCTTGCCGTGCTGCGTCAGTTCGTCGAACGCCAGCGCGAGGCCCTGGCCAGCCTCGAAATGCAGTTGGCCGAAATGCCAACCGGGCCGGCACGGCAAGCGGAGAGTTTGCCATGAACAGTCCCGAGCGCATGCCGGTCGAGACGCACACGCCATTCACCGGCTACCTGTGGGGCGCGCTGGCCGTGCTCACCTGTCCCTGCCATCTGCCGATTCTCGCCGCTGTGCTTGCTGGCACGACCGCCGGCGCTTTCATCGGGGAGCACTGGGGTGTTGCAGCTCTCGCGCTGACCGGCTTATTTGTCCTGTCCGTGGCGCGGCTGCTTCGGGCCTTCAAGGGAAGATTGTGACCGCTTCCCAATCAGCCGAAAGCTGGCGGCTTGAGCGTCACTACCAGCTTGGAGGAGTGTCACCATGAATGCAAACGACCTGACCATCATTAATTGCTGTGTTTGTTGCAAGGAAATTCCGCTCGATGCCGCTTTCACAACGAAAAGCGCGGAATTCGTCGAACATTTCTGCGGACTTGATTGCTATGAACGCTTCCAGGCCCGCTCCAAGGCCTTGGCCGAAACCGACACGACACCTGCCGCTGGCGACTCAACTATGTCATGCGCAGTTCCAGCAGCCCTTTGCTGGGAATTGGGGCGACGGCACCACATCGTCATCGGACGGTCAGCGCTTCCGTGCTGGTAGCAAGGCCGAAAGCACCGGCCACATCAATCCCAACTACGGCGTGGAGCCAGGACGCCTGTTCTATACGCACATTTCCGACCAGTACGCGCCATTCAGTGTCAATGTCGGTGTGCGCGATTCGACCTATGTTCTCAATGGCCTGCTGTATCACGAGTCGGATTTACGGATCGAGGAGCACTACACCGACACGGCAGGCTTCACCGATCACGTCTTTGGCCTGATGCACTTGCTGGGGTTCCGCTTCGCGCCACGCTTCCGTGACCTGGGCGACACCAAGATTTACATCCCCAAGGGCGAAGCTGGATATGACGCGCTCAAGCCCATGATCGGCGGCACGCTCAACATCAAACACATCCGCGATCATTGGGATGAGATTTTGCGGCTGGGAGTCAAATCGAATCACCCCATAGACGGCATGCGCTGTCGCCCAATTTCCCACGACACTCCACCACCACGTACCGTCGCAGCAATCCGCTGCCCCAGCCGTTGCTCGATCACCGGTTTCCACGGAACCAGACTGAAGCCCATCCCATCATCGAGCATCGCGTAGCGCCCGCTGGTGAGCATGACGCTACGGCGGTAGATACCCGTCACGCGCTGCCCATCGGACACCGGGCGATGCTCCAGGCCGGTTTCGGCGGCAATGTCCTGCGCGGCCTGCGCCAGTCCACGCCCGCACAGCGTCGCCAGCAGGTTCCGAGCCAGGATCACGCGCTGTCCGCGCTTCTCGGCCAGCCCCTGTTCGACCAGGAAGTCGGCACGTTGTTGCAGTGCATCTTTGACCTCACTGCCGAAGCCCAGATCGCGCAAGCCCTTGCCGCCGCCAATCAACTGTTGGTCCAACCAGGTCGCGCCCATCACTCGCGCCTGCAACTCTATGGGTAGGTGTGATTTCAGTTCCACCGCAACACCGCCGCCCAGGCGCTGCGTGTCGTACTGGCGACCGCGCTCGGGCAAGTCGTCGGGCACCTGCCAGACGCCCTCGGCCAACCACTCCACGATGCCGGCCCGGCGCAGGGCTTCCAGTCGCCGGATATGGGCATCGACCACTTCGCTTGGATCGCGCTCGGCTGTAGGCTGGGATTGGGCCTGCGCCTTGGCAACGGCCAGGTGATGGTCGGCGTGGTATAGACCATCGGCGGCCAGCGCGGCGATGGTCTTGTCCGCCGCGTGCACGGCGGCTGAGCCTTTCACCTCCACCACTGCGCCGCTCGGGTACTGTTCCAGTTCCGTCCTGGGCGGCAGCACGACATAGTGCGCCTTGCCGTCGGTGCCATCGACGATCAGATAGCCCTTGTCGTACAGCTCGTCGGCAAAGCCCTTGCCGGCCACGCGGCCGATGACGGAGCGGCCATCCTCGCCGGGCTGGAACACGGCCAGGTCGCGCTGTGCACCGCCCATGGCCCGCTGCATGGTGCGGATGATGTCGCCGCGCTCGCCCATGGCCCGCAGGGTTGGCTCAGCCTCGGCATGGACGGCCCATACGCCAGGCTGCTGCTCGGTCGCCAGCCCCATGCGTTGCAGCCGTTGCAGGCGGCCGACTAGCAGCACACGCTGCTGTCGCAGCTTCGGGTCGCTGGCAGGTTGATCGATATGGTTCAGGCCATCCCGCGCTTCGCGTTGCAGTATGCGGTCCAGGCTGGTCCACCGCTCCTGATTGACCTCGCGCAACAAGGTGCGCTGGATCTCCAGCTCGGTGCGCGGCCCCAACCATTCAGTGGACAGTTCCGCGGCACGCTCACGCATGCCTCGGGTGATGTACGCCTGCGAAATGATGAGGTCTTTGCCTGTGTCGTCCTTGCCACGCAGCACGATATGTGTATGTGGGTTGTCGGTGTTCCAGTGGTTCACCGCAACCCAATCCAGGCGCGTGCCCAAATCGGCTTCCATGCGGCCCATCAGATGGCGGGTATAGGTGCGCAGATCGTCGAGCTGTTCGGCATCCTCGGGCGAAACGATCAAGCGGAACTGATGCCGATCTTCCCGACCACGTTCCCCGAAGGCAGGTAGGTCCGCTTCGTCGATCATTGGCCCATAGGCCTTGCCGGTGTCCTGCTCGCGGCCGACACCCTCGCGCTCGATGTAGTGCAGGTGGGTGATGGTCGAGCGCGCACCGGCCTGCTTGAGGTAGACCAGCCGCACCTTGACCGTGACGCGCCGGGAGGTCGCAGATAGTGACTGCCCTGTGAAACGCGCCGCCACATGGCCGCGCCCCAGGCGCGATCCGGGTGTCTTACCCGGCTTGCGACCGGTTGAGTTCGCAACCTTACTGGCCTGCCGCAATACCTGCGATACGAAGGCCTGGCCGCGCTGCTTCGGCGCGCCTGGACGAACGCGGAAACGGTCGCCGTCATCGCTGTTTCGGCGATTGCTCATGCGGATACTCCAGCCAAGGCCATCCGACCAGGGCGTGCCATGCACGCGGTTTCGTCAATGCCCACAAGGCTTTGGCAAACATCGCGGCACGGTGCCGCCAAATAGCGCGTGCCGCGCCACCCCCACGTGCAGACTCGCTTATGGGCCGGCAGCGTGCCGGCCCCTTCAATCTTGCCCTGCACCTTTCCCCGGCCTGACGGCACGGGTCTACGGTGCACCGGCGGCGCTGCGTCCTGCGCAGCCAGCCGACCGACGGGCGCCAGCCATGCCTGCGGCATGGAGCGCTCGTGGCAATCCATCTGCACGTTGGAACGCACGCAAGCGTGCGCAAAAAAGTGCAAGGAACCAGCTCTCAAGCGCAGCGACGAATGCAGTGCAAAGCGCGGTGGTAATGCGCTCAAGCTGCACCCGCAATGACGTTGTGCCAGTATCGGTAACGACAAGTCCGACAGCAGGTCAACGCAAAAGCGAGACGACAAAGCCACCTGGTCAGACTGCATGAAGTCGGGCGATTTCATGGTTGCTTCTCCAGGTAAATCGGCTGAGCCTTACCGATAACGGCAGATGCAGCAATCGGTCCGAAATATCGGCTGTCGAACGACGCCGGATTGGTGACACTGAATAGGAACAGTTCACCTTTGGCAAGCGCCCGGCACTGCTGCCAGGATGGCAGCGGACGGCCCAGCCGGTCGGCATGCAATACGGCGGCCACCGGCACGCCGTCAATGCGCACGACACCATCCACAATGCAGACGTGTTGAGGTGCAACCGCACCAACACGTTTGAGCAGTGGAATGTGTGACGGCAGGTAACCACGCTGCGCAGCCAATGCGGCGGGTTCTGCCGGAAGCCGGGCCAGTACGATGCTGCCGACGTGCAGCAAGTCGGCTGGCGAATTGAGCGGTTCGATGCGATACCAGCCGACCGGCACACTGTTGGACGGGTTGTAGACGACGTGTACCGAAGGCGTCACGAAGGATGCCCAGGCCAGCGCGGCAAGGCCGCAGGCGGACAGCATTGCCAGTACAAGGTGAGCGCGCTTGCGCGAGCGAGGTGTGGTCGCTGTCGTGGTCATTGCAATTCCCTCCCAGCGAGCCAGGCGGCATGCCGCTCGGCGGTGTATTGCGGCAGTGCCAGGTGTGCGGAGAGACGGTTACCCAGCGTGCACCAGTACGCCGGCGACACGTCGATGGGTGCGATGCCCAGCGCTTCGATGGCATCAATCAATGACAGCACGGCCTGCACCTGTCGCTCGCCTTCGGCGTGCAGCAGGATGCGCGCGCCGGGTTGTATGCCGGGGATGCGCTGCACCGCGTCCAGCGGCGTGCAGGCCTGCATTACCATGAGCTGCCAGCGTGTCGTACCGTAGTCGTTGGACTCCCAGCGGATACGACAAAAGATGGATGCCGGCAGGAACACCGCGCTGCGCCGCCAGCGGTCAAGTTGGATGGTGCGGGCCGGGCTGCCGAAGCGCAGATAGAGGTTGATGCGCTTGTCCACGTAAGCGAGCGCCACGCGGGTCAGCGGCACATTGCCGACCTGGACGGCAAGTGTGCGCAGTGATAGCGGCGACGCAGCCGCGCTTGTTGTTGGTTGGTGCTGCATGTTGGGCGTATTGGTATTCATGGTGTCTTCTCCGGGAACTCACGTTCAAGCAAAGCGCGCAGCAGTTCGGCCACCGTCGTGTCTTGGGTGAAGGCCGAAACCTTGATGCGAGCGCGCAGCGCGGGTGTTACATCGAGCGTCAACCGGGCTGTGTAGAGGTCGCCCCTGTTGATGTCGCTGCCGTCACCCTGGCGAATCCACGCTTCCGCGTGCGGATTCGCCGGAGGACGTGCACCGATGGTGAAGCGCTTGCCACGTCCGCTGCTCATGGCGACCACCGCAATAGTTCGTCCACCAACGCAGTGATTTCCCGTGCGGCCGCACCATCCTCGGCCAGTTCGCGTGCAAGCCGGCCAGCGGCCACGCTGTCGGCAAAGACGATGCGTTGGCGAACCTCTGCACGTAGCGCGGGTAACGGTTGATCGGCGAGCGAACTGCGCGCTTCGCGCCCAATTACGGTGGTGCTGACACGCCGGTTGATGACAAAGGCTGCGCGTAGCGCAGGCCTGAACACCTGGGCCTCGCGGATCAACGCCACCATTTCGGCACTGGCCCATAGGTCGTAGGGGCTGGGTTGCACCGGAATCAGCACCCGGTCGGCTGCCAGCAGCGCGGAGCGCGCCAAGGCGGCGATCCTGGGCGGGCCGTCGATGACGATGTGATCGGCCCGTCTGGCGAGTTCTGGTGCTTCCTGGTGCAGGGTTTCTCTTGCCAAGCCAACAGCGCTGAACAACCTTGGCAATCCTTGCTGGCTGCGCCGTTGCGTCCAGTCGAGAGATGATCCTTGCGGATCGGCATCCAGCAGGATGACCGATTTCCCCTGCATCGCCAGTTCGCCGGCGATGTGGGTGGCAAGCGTGGTCTTGCCGACCCCGCCTTTTTGGTTGAGCAAGGCGATGATCATGGTGAAGCCCTCCCGCCTGGAAAGGCTATCTGCTTTTGCCTTGCAAAACGTCTTTGGTTTTGACTTCGGTTTTGCTGTTGGTTTTCAGCAGTTGTCCACCGAAGCGGCGCGCTTTTACTAAAAGTTAGAGGTTTTAAGTTAGGTAAGTTAGGAGAGGCCGGAACCCGCGCCGTTATTGGGTTTCTGGCCGATTCGTACTCCTGATAGCACGAGGGTCGTACTCCCGATAGCACGATACCCCTTACTCCTGATAGCACGAGCCCATCCACAGGCATTCCCGGAGTTATCCCCGTGCCGTCTGCGGCACGGGACGGAAGGCCAGGATTTCCGGCTCGCCCGGCAATTGCTCGATGCTCAAGGTGTAGCCAGGCAAAGACTGGCGTGCCACCAATGCGCGCAGGTCGTAGGCGAAGTCCGAGAAGCGGGCCGAGCTGCCCGATTTGCGGTGCAAGTGCGGGAAATCGAACTGCCAGCCACCGGGTTGTTTGCCAGCGTGTTTGCGCACCAGGCGGTACAGCCAGCGCTCGATGCCGCCCGTGAGCTTGAAATACGCCGGGTCGATGGTCAGCACCAGGGCTTCGTCCAGCACACCGGCATAGAACCAGTCCGGCAGGATCAATTCGAGACCCAGTGGAACTCCCCTGCTGTCGGCCCGCTCCTTCCACTCGTTGATCCACGAGAAGCGGTGCAGGCGTCGGCCTGTCGTTTCTCGGATCGAGGTCGCCACGCTGGTGGACTGCAAGCGGTCCAGCGCCGCCTTGAGGCGCTGGTAGTCGTGCAACGACGTACCGCGCCCGATGAAGCGCAGGATCTCGTAAGGTGTGGCCTGCATCCGGCGCGAGCTGCGGATGCCCGCATCCCGCGCTTCCACGATCTGGCTGGCTGCCCAGATCAGGATGTCGGCATCCCAGATCGTGGCGATGCCATGCTCTTGTGTTCCCTCCACGCGCACGGTGACGCCACCAGAACGAAAGTCGATCGGCGCGATACGCCGCGACTTGGCCAGCGAGAAGAACGGATAAGCCATCAGGTCCTGGGCGTCGCGCGGTGCCATGTCGCCCGGTAGCGCACGGAACAGGTCGAGCTGTTCGTGCTGCTGCATAACCTGCGCTGGCGGTATCGATGGATTGGACATGGCGAGGGCCACCGGCGCGCCTGGCCTGCCTAACCTCAGCGGCGCCCATGTTGACCATCGCGGCTATCGCCAGAGTGGTGCTCGGCGTATTCAGGATCGGAAGTGGCCTCGAAGCTGCGGGCATCCGCCCAGGTTTCGAGGTCAGCCACCGCGTACATGACACGCCGGCCGAACTTGCGAAAGCGTGGCCCACCGCCGATCACGCGTTGCTTTTCCAGCGTGCGCGGAGACAGCCGCAGAAACTCGGCGGCCTCGTCATTGGTCAGGTAGCGGGCTGGCTGCGTGGCAGTAGCTGTGGGTGCGGTAGCGGGCCGCAAGGGAGCTGGTCTCATGGTGTGAACCTCCATCGTTCAGGGTCGCCGGTCGCAATAGCGCGACCGGATGGAGGCAGTCTCAAGAAAGCGCGGCGTTCTGCTCAGGGACGTTCTGCACCTGGTGCAGAACGTCCCTGTTCGAGCGGCGGGAGCTGCGCCAGGCGGCGATAGCCGCCGCGCATCAGCTTTTTGCCGCGCTGCACCAGACGGCGCACGCGGGCGCGCAGATCGCCATCGGCGTGCCAGCCCGCAGCCACGGCATCGGAGCCGAACAGCACGTCGGCCACCGTGCGCAAGGACGCACCTGCCAGGGTGCCGTCGAGCGCCTGCAAGGTGTGCAGTTCCAGCAGCGAAGATGAAGATGGACGCTGTTTAACCATTCCCGCAGGCGCGGGGGCGCTGGCCTCCTGCAGCTTGTCCAGTTCGCCGGCCAGCGCGCGATAGCTGGCGCAAGGTGCCTGGCAGGCGCGGATGGCGTGGACGTAGGCCATGCCATCCTCCAGCGCTGGCGCGAGCGCCAGACGCAGGCAGCAGCCCGGCTGCCGGGCAACCAGCACCAAGCGTCGGCCATCATGGAGTAGCTGCTTGTAGCCTGGGATGCGCCAGAAGTCGAATGCCACCGCGTCGGGCGGCGGGTCGGCATCGGGATAGAGCTGCATCACGGTATCGTGGTCGGGGAACCAGGCCGGGTGCGCGTCCCGCGCATCCCGGCCGGGATCTTCCAGCAGGCGCAGGCCCCAGCGCTGCGCCGTGTCTCGATGGTGGTGACGGCGCAGCCAGTCGCGCCGGTAGTCCGGGTCGCGTCGCAGGTATTCCCAGGCCAAGGCCGGGCCGTCCAGGTGCAGGACGTAGAGATACGCGGCGCTCGGATGCCAATGATCTGAACTCGGTTCTGCCATGGCGCAACCTCCTGTCGGATAGCAGGAACAGTCGCCACGGGTGCCGACTTTTCGGCGCTAAAGAGTCATCGCCAAAACGTCAGAGAAGTTCGATAATTTGGCTGTGTCAAGACCAATTGACTCCAAAATGTTGCAAAATGTATCCGAGTGCGACGACAGCGCGACCGGAATTGGTGCGCAGCATCGAAACACGATGCAGCAATGTCCGCAAGGCATCGTGACTATTTAGGTTGCCATTGCACCACCCCGGTGCAGAGTGAGTATTGATGCACACTGGGTCTGAACTGAGACCCAAATAGACACAGTACGCTGCAAGCGGCTGTGTCTGGATGGCCCGCAGCAGCGGGCCATCGTTCGATCAGTCGATGATCGAACCGTTGATGCGAGCCAGTCGCGCATAGTCGGACAAGGTGCGCTTCGCAACGAAATACAAATCCCGCTCAACGGGCAGCTTCAGCGGCCCGACGATAGATGCCAGATCGGAAATCCGCACAGTGCCCAGTTCGGGCATGCCGATGCCGACATCGCACAGGCCGAAGGCCGTATCGCCGTCCTCGGGATCGATTTCGGTGAGCAGCCAGGTCGCATGCGCGTCCGGGGTGAACAGTTTGACGACGGGCACTGGATCAATGTCCTGGCTTTCGGCAGTGGCTCTGCCATTGGCGAGCAGTTGGGCGCGTTGTTCGTCGGTGATGAGGGGTTGGTTCATGGTCGCTTCCTTTAATGGGTTCGCTCCACGGCGGAGCGAGGCGACTGGGGCGCACGTGCCAAGCGTAGCCGTCAACCCCCAACACGGTCCGGTGCGGGCCGGGGGTTGACAGCAAGCGGCGTGCGCCAGTCTCGCGCACTTGTCCGCCGTGGGGTGAGCCTGGGAACAGCAGTGGCGGCCAGGATGCCCACAAAGCCGACGATGCACGAAACCGTATTGCTGGATGCACGGAAAGCCTCGGATACGCCATTAAGGATGTACGGAAGATCGTAAAAACGTACAGACGGAAGTCAACGAATCCACGAAAGCCCAGAAGCACAAACCCGGCTTTACGCGGAAGCGTAAAAACACAATAAAAGCGAGCCACCGTCGCTCAATATGGTAGCCCTAAATGGCTAATGAGTTAAAGATAACGTGGTTTTAATTGTGCTGTTAATTGACTCTTCTGTGCATGCAGAAGCGATCAATCCAGCGTGGCCGTCCGGCCGGCGCCACCACTTTCGAGGCCGAACCGGCACAAGCCTTCGGCGCGGCGGTGCGTGCGCTGAGAACGGAGCAAGGGGTGGCTCAGGAGACGCTGGCCAACCTGGCCGGCATCGAGCGCTCGCACATGGGCAAGATCGAGCGTGGCGAACACATGCCCACGCTGGCGATCATCCTCAAGATCGCACGGGCGCTGGATTGCAGTGCAGCCGACTTGATGGCGGAGACGGAAAGCCGACTGGCGGCTTCCGGTCCGTAACACTCATGCCCCGCCACGGCAGGCGGAGCATTTGGGCGACGCTCAGTCGCCCTTGCTGCGCGACCAGATCAGGTTGTGCGTGCCATCCTCGCCTTCGATGAGGCGGGCGTAGACCGTGGCCGGGAATGAAGGATCGTCCAGGCTTACCGACACGTAGGGCCGTTCGGCCTGGCTGATTTTTTTCCACGCTGCGCCAACTTCCAGCCCGTTGGCGGCCTGGATGCGGTAGTCGGGGGCGTTCTCGCTGGTCTTGTCGTTCTGGATGAACTTGACCTTGACGTTGAGCGTCAGGGTCCGCAGCGTGCCGGTGAAGCCGTCTTTGTCTGCGGTGAAGGTGCCGATGTTAGCCATGATGTTTTCCTTTCGGGGTTGCAAGATCGCGCCCATCGCGTCCTTGTCGGTGAACCAAAGGGTGAGGGTCGGGCGGGCTGCATCGCTTGCGGCCGCAACGCAGTGCAGGACCGGGAGGCACAAGAAATTTGGCTCGCGAGGAAGACCGCAGGTCGGGGAAATTTGTTGGGCCGGACGGTTGCAGCCATGAAGCCCGAGGCGCAAGCCGTGCCCTCGCTAGGATTCACGACAAGCCAAGGACGCAGGGGTCGAACTGGCCCGAATGGAATGATGGTCAACTCGGCATCCCCGCAAGCAGGCAGCCCGGCATGCGCCTTGATGCTGGCAAGGTCTGGCCCAGAGCGACTGGCGGGAATGCTCCCTGCACCAGACGGAAAACGGGTTGAGGCGTGTCGTGGAACCTTCATGGCAAGGCTGTGCGGCGTGTCGGTGAACCGTACTTTGTGATGTAGCTAACGGCCAACCGTCAGCATCGTGGACGGCGCGCATTTGCACAACCTGCCGCAGCAAGGTGCAGCGCACCCCAGCCCCCGCCCACCGTGGCGGGGGCTCTATCTGAGCAAGTGCATCGCACGCGCAGGCCCGGTATGGGCCGGAGTGTCTGTAGATTCGACGCCCCGCCATGAAGGCGGGGCGCATTTTTGGTTTTTGAATTGGCTTGTGGCTGTTAGAGCGGGCGCGGCAAACCTGCCGCGCCCGATTTTTAAAAAATACCCCGGCGCATTGCTGTGCCGGGGCCATTTGTCGTTGCTACCTCGCTACCTCACGCGGCCAGCGCTTCGGCCACTTCCTCTACCTCGGCGGCAGTATCCTGCGGTGCTTCCTCTGGCGTGTCGTCCTTCGCGTCCTGCGGGTTTTCCGGCTGCGCGTCGTCCGTGCTGTCCTCGCACTTGAACATGGCAGGCATCCAGCCTGTCCCCTCGGCCAGCCGCTCGGCCTCGCTGGCAATGTCGACCTTCTTGAGCTTCGCCAATCGCGTGACGTGTTGCGGCGCGAACTGCTGCACCGCTTCCAGAATCACCGTCTTGGAAATGTGGGAGAAATACCCCTCGGCAGTCGGCTTCCACCATGCCGCCATGTCCAGCCCGAGCGCCTGCGCCAACACTTCGCCCGGTGCATCGTGCTCCCGCGACGAAACCACATCCACCGTCGAGGCCACGCACAGCGCCAGCAGTCGCACCAGTTCATCCTGCGGCATTGCCAGCAGCACGGCGAACAGTTCGGCCTCATCCTCCGGCAGTTGCTCGCCCCATGCCTGCTGTAGCTCCCGCAAGGCGACGGCGGCAGGCGATTGCGGCCAGTCGGGGGCGTAGCCTTCCAGCCCGTCCTGCAGGCGCACGCTGATGCCGATGGGTAGCTCCACCGCATAGCCTTCCTGCAAGACCCGCTGCACCATGCTATGCACCAGCGCGGCCAGCGAAGCCTGCGGATTGCGCGCCAGTTCGATTTGCAGTGCCGCCGTGCGGTGGGCGCTCAAACGGCGCGCCAGCTTTTCGGAGATTCCGGCCTTCTTCGGCTCTGGGCTTTCCTCGTCCTCGGTGTCTTCCGGGGCTATGCCGCTTTGCACTCTCGCCAGCGTGCGCAATGCCTTGGCTTCGGCGTCGCGCAGCAGACCGCGATGGATGACGGGTTCGCCTTGGCGGTCGAGCGTGACGACAACGCCGGCAGCGGCGCGGATGGTCGGGCCATAGGCCAGTAATTCAGCTTCCAGCGCCTCCAGTTGTTCGCCCACGCGGCGGCCTTCGTCGTCGAGTGCTTCGGCCTTTTCTTCGTCTTCGGCATCAAGGGCGGCATTCAAGGTTTCCCCGATTTCCTGCACCTTCGCTTGCAACTTGTCGATGCGCTTGGCCTCGCGGGCATTGGGCTTGCGCCGTTCCTTCGGGGCACGCTGGAAGGCTTGCAGATCGGCATAGGTGGCGGCGGGCACGGCTTCCACCCACGCCCACCCCTCGCGGCGCACCTCGTCGGCAATGCCGGTCAACTTGTCTTGCGCCAGCCGGTCTATCAATGCCGCATCGGACAAATACACGCCGTTGTCACCCTCGGCGAACAGGTCGCGCCGGATGCCGCCGCCTGCGGCCTCGTAGGCGTCCAACCCGACAAAGCGCACCAGCGGATGACGGTGGGCGTCGATTTCCCGTTCGGTCAGCCGTTCGCGCAATGCGCTCGGAGTGCGCTGCCAGTTCGGCGCATCGTAGAACGCGGCTTCCTGTGCGGTATGGTCATCGGTGATCGCAAGCGCCATCAACTGGTCTAGGTTCACCGCATCGGCGCGGTAATCGGCCATCAAACGCGGCGAAACGTTCGCCAGCTTCAAGCGGCGCTGCACCACCAAAGGCGTGACACCGAAATCGGCGGCAATGTCCTCAATGGGGCGACCTTCTGCAATCAGGGCGGCGAAAGCCTCGAACTGGTCGGCTGGGTGCATGGCTTCGCGCTGCGCGTTCTCGGTCAGGCTGGCGGTACGCGCCGACGCATCGGCCACCAGCAGGCAAGGCGCTGCGTAATCCTTGGCAATGCGCCGCTTCTTCGCCAGCAGTTTCAACGCTGCAAGGCGGCGACCACCGGCCACCACTTCGTAATGCTCGCCATCGCTGGCAAGAATCACGGTCAGGTTTTGCAGCAGGCCCACGCGCTCAATGCTTGCGGCCAGTTCGGTGATGGAAGCGCCCAAGGTCTTGCGCACATTGCGCTTGGACGGACGAAGTTGCGACAGCGGCACCAGCAGCATGTTTTGCGAGGGTGCGGCGGCTTCGAGGGCTTGGACTTCTTGCGTGGTAACGGGATTCATGGTGATAGCTCCTGTCCCATGCGGGACGTTTAAGATTTGAAAAAGGATCGGTAATCGAGGGGCTTTTCCCCTCGGGTGGGTTCGTTCAGGCCTTGAGCTGCTTCATGCCTTCGGCCAGCAGCCACAGGGCGCGATTGACTTTGACGTTTTGGTCAATGCCCTGAATGGGGCGGGTGCGTTGGCGCTGTCCGTTGGCGTTGCGCCCCGTCAGCCCGCCTTGCGTCAGGTTCTCCTGTACGCGGTTGAAGGCGCTCCACAGGTCGGGCCGATCGTCGTCGCGGCGGCGCGGCATCAGCAATTGCGATTCGGTGATGGGCGCGGGTGTAGCCGGGTCATCGTATTTGAGGGACAGCGCGGCATGGGCAAACACTTCGGCTTCGCCTCTGTCCAGCGTGATAGCCCGCATTTCGTCGCGCCGTTCGCGTACAAGGTCGAAGCCATCCAGCACGTCATACGCGCCTTCGATCACTTGGCCGACCACATCGCCTTTGTGCGGGATGCGCAGATCGGCCACGGTATCGCCGCACACCAAGCCGTTTTTGCAGACAAAGCGAAACATGCCCGCCAGCATTTGATAGCTGCTCGTGCCATCGTGTGAATTCAGCAAAATGATTTCGTTGGCTTCCGCGCCGTTGATCTGGTCGGCATGGCGCAGCCGCACCATGTGCTTGGTGTGTTCGCGCTTCCCTTCATCGCGCACACGGGTCTGGCACACCATGAAGGGTTGGAATCCTTCCTTGCGCAGTTCGGACAGCACTGCGCCGGTCGGGATGTAGGCATAGCGGTCCGAGCGGCTGGCGTGCTTGTCCTCGGCGAAGATGGACGGGGCTACGGTGCGAATCTGGTCATCCGATAACGGGTAATCGGCGCGCAGTACGGGGGAGCGGGATGTGAAACGGGTTGCTAGTTGCATGATCTTTCTCCAAAAAATTGCTGCTGTGGTTTCAAAGCTGACCGGATTCCAAGATTCGGAGCCCGTTGTGGCTTCGGTTGGTTCGGCGCAGAGACCTGGGCCGGTCCTTGTTTGCCGCCGTCTTTCCTGAGTTCATCGCCCGCGAAAAACCGGGCCTGCGAGGGACTGGCTGTCAAGGAAGCAAGCGCAGGGTTGGTGCGGCCCGCAGCGCAGCGAGGACTCGGCCCTGCGCGCCTTGACGGCCAGGCACCGCGGGCTACGGTCGCGGGAAAAAGCGATGAACTTGGGGAAAGACGAACAGCGGCCGATGGGCCAGGAGATGTGCTGAAACCAACGCCGCGCGGCGAGCGCCCCTGCGTGCCGGCGGCACGCCTAGCTGGAGGGCTGTTGGCCGATCAGGTGCAACCTGTTCGGCTGCATTTGAGGGGCGCCAAGCAAGGCGCGGCAGGGATGGGCTGACCAGCCGATCCCCTGGAGGGCAAGCGCAGCGCGCAGGCTAGGAACGAAGAGACGGCCGGAGGCATCAGGGATCAAAGCCGAATGGCCGCGACTCGGTACGAGGCGCGGGGCAACGCCCGCGAGCCCGACGGCGGCACGCCGGGACGCATAGACTGTTGTCATACGCACAAACATTGCTCAAAAAGCCTCTCCCAACTCCCCCCAACTACCGACTAGCCACCCATTAAAGGAATCGTTTTGTTACTATTAATAAAAAGTGAGCAGAAATGACTTTGGCATCAGGGGGATGCAATCGGCGCAGGCCAATCAAAATTGGCACATGCTTCAATTCCTTTATGTCACGCCTGATTGCTTAATCAATAAAAAATGGACATAGGGACTAGAGCATGGGAGAGGCTTCCACCGATCAGTATTCCGCCGGGGAGCAAGGGCTGGGATACATCTATCAGCCTCGCTTCGCACTGCTTAGGCTCTTGCAGTTGCCGGAGAGCACGTCGGTTTTAATTGAAAAAGACGATGATCTTGACTTCATCGACAAGGATGGCGTCAAAGCACTTGGCTCGCTCAAGCACAAGGGAGTCGGTGATCGTCTGACGGACCTGTCGACGGACTTCTGGAAGTCGGTCCGAATCTGGCTGGCCCGCTATAACCGTGACGGGCGTAGCGAGGCAAGTCTCCGCTTCTTCATGTTTTCGACGGGCACTGTTTCAAATACCTCGTTCTTGCGGCGCTTTCTGCCTGAACCGCCGGCAGAAGATGAAGATGCTGTGTCGTTGTCTCAGATTGCCGCCGATGCTCTTGCCAAGTCAGAATCGAAACTCATTGGTGAAATCGCCGTCGAGTTCCATAAACTCAACGATGATGAAAAGGATGATTTTCTTTCGCGCATCGTGATATTTGATGGCGGACCACGCATCGAGGATGTGCCTTCAATCATCAAAGACCAGCACATGCGCAGCATCCGGCGCGACAACCGAGACGCCATCTTCGAGCGTCTCGAAGGTTGGTGGAATGACACCATCGTCAACCTGTTGGTCGGCAAGCGCGCAGACGCCATCTTCGGCTACGAGATTTCCGACAAGCTTTCCGCATTTTCGGAGGAGTACAAGTCCGACAACCTCCCAATCACATTCAGAGGGAAGGTTCCCGCTGGAGAAATCGACGCAGACAACGATCCGCGACTTTTCGTTGTGCAACTGCGAGAAATTGGCATTGCCTCTAACCGCATTCGCAACGCCATCCTGGATTACTACCGAGCGTTCGAGCAGCGGTCCTCTTGGGCTCGCCAAAACCTTCTGGTTTCGGGGGAAATGGAGGAGTATGAAGACCGTCTTGTTGATGAGTGGAGCCGCTACCGAGACGTGGTTTTCGAGGAACTTGATGAGGACAGTGCCGATTCAGTTCTTTTGGAAGCGGGCAAAGCGCTGTATCAATGGGCCGACTTGGAAAGCGGCAACATCAGTACGCTTCGCATTCGGGAGCGTGTGACCGAACCTTATGTTGTGCGTGGCGGATTTCATATTCTTGCGAACAGCCGATCGCTTCCAAGGGTCTACTGGCACCCTCGTTTCCTCAATCGCGTAGGCCAATTGTTGGGGGCCGCGGAATGAAAAGATGGGATCAACGGCCATTCGAAGTTAAGAATCTTTTCAATCCCGCGTTCTGCGGCTTGGTGCTATTCAGGGCATTGCAAGGCTATGAGGAGGAGAACCCGGATGGCATGCCGTTCTCTCTTGCATTACTGGTGCTGCCGCTGTGTTTGCAGAAGGACTCTCGTGAGGTGATTGCGGGCAGTTCTCGCAGCTATCTTCTGAAAACCGTCGAAAAGAATCCTCAGTTGCTGGTCGGCTTCGCTGACCGCGCCAGCGATCTCCTGCCATTTGCGCTCGAAGCGTTCGGCGTGCTGATGGAACGAGGATGCTTCGTCGTGTCGCAAGAGGGCAGGTTGAAGACCGTGCCGGACCGCGTTCGGAAATCCGTGACAGGGACCGATGAGTCCGTCTCCTGCCAGCGCGTCGCTCGCATCGTTGGAAAAGAATTCGCACGCATCGCAGACCGCGTGACGGTGTACGCAACCTTTGGAATACGCCCATGAAGATCAAGTCAATTCATATCTACAGTCACGACGGGCAGCGCCGAGATCTTCAGTTCAAGGTAGATGGCCTGAACGTCATCACTGGTCGTTCCTCCACCGGGAAATCAGCGCTCTCCGAGATCATCGAATACTGTATGGGTCGCTCAACCTTCAATGTCCCGGAAGGCATCATTCGCGACAAGGTGTCGTGGTTCGCTGTGATCTATCAGTTCCCCCAGGAGCAGGTGCTAATCGCAAAGCCCACCCCGACCGCCGGTGGTACAAGCTGCAGTACCGCCATGCAGCGAAGGGGGAGTCAAGTGACAGTTCCTGATTTTAAGGAGCTGGCGGTCAATACTGATGACGACGCAGTGGTTGCACTGCTGTCGCGGCTACTGGGCATCCCGGAGAACCGTACTGATGTCGCGATAGAACACAGCCGGGAAAGCTATGACGCGAACGTCAAGCACACGTACTACTACTTATTCCAGAAGCAAGGCATTGTCGCCAACAAAGATCAGCTTTTCTATCGCCAGAATGAAGCGTTTCAGCCACAAGCGATCCGCGACACGCTGCCGATTCTCCTTGGCATTTCTTCCAATGACCGGTACGAACTAGAAGCCAAGCTGCGTGCCGCACAACGAGAGCTGAAGCTCAACGCAAAGCTCCTCGAACAGGCTCGTGACGCTATTGATACGTCCCAGCAAAAGGGAATTGGCCTTTTCTCGGAGGCCAAGACGGTTGGCATCATCGCGCCAGAGAATCAACAGGCCGGGCCGGATGGCGTAATCGATGCCTTGCGTACTGCCTTGCAATGGAAGCCGGCCTCGGTTCCCGAGGATGACGGTCACAGAATATCTCGGCTTGAAGAAGAGATCAGCCAGCTACGCAAGGACCGGCGAGAGGCCCAATCCAGAGTCGATGCCGCCCGCCAGTTCTCTAAGCGGGCCGGCGGTTTTGAAAGTGAGGCGCTGGAGCAAAAAGATCGACTCGCTTCCATCAAGGCCCTTCCCAAGAACCCTGAAACCGGTGAATGGCAGTGGCCATTCTGCGAAGCGAATCTGGCTCTGGAGTCTCCTGTCGCAAAAGTGCTCCTCAAAGAACTGGCAACACTCGACCAGGAAATGAGCATTGTCGCCGGTCAACGTCCCAAATTGGAGGCGTACCTTGCCGAGCAGGATGACAAGGTGCGCGAGGTCGTGGACGCGATAAAGAACAAGGAGGCGGAGTTGTCTGCAGCGATAGCAGCCAATGAAGTTATCGCGCAAATGGGGACTCGCAACAATGCGGCGGCACGGGTTGTTGGCCGCATCAGCTTGTTCCTGGAGAATCTTATTCCCAATGCGGAATTGGTTTCGCGCGAAGCAGAACACCGCCGCCTGAAGTTCAAGGTCGAGGAACTGGAGAAGAAAGTCGGTGCCGACGACAGCCACGAACGATTAACTTCGATCCTGAACAATATCTCTGCGCAGGTGTCACGGTACATCCAGACCTTCGAGGCGGAGTTCAGCGCCTTCCCTGCGCGGCTTGATCTAAACCATCTCACCATCGTTTTTGATCGTCCGGATCGTCCGGTTCCCATGAGCCGAACCGGTGGCGGAGAAAATCATCTGGCCTACCACCTCTCGGCGCTGTTGGCACTACATCTTTTCGCCGCACAGAATAACTGCCCGATTCCTCAGTTTCTGCTTATCGACCAGCCAACCCAAGTCTATTTCCCTTCGGAGAAGGTCTACCAAGAAGCGGATGGAACTGTTCAGAAAACCGAAGCAGACGCCGACTTGGCGGCGGTCCGTCGATTGTTCGAGCTATTGCTGAATTTCACGAAGAAGGATGTCCCGGGTTTCCAACTCATCGTGACGGAACATGCCAATCTTCGAGACCAGTGGTTCCAAGATTCTTTGGTTGAACAGCCGTGGACCAAACCGCCAGCACTGGTGCCGGAAGAATGGCCTTTGATGTCTCAGCTAACTTCTTGATCAGAAGAACAGGATGGAGCACCATGACTAACAAGATTCCAAATTCCGTCATTGGCGCCGTATCCTCTGTTCTCGCCGAGTATTACTACAGTCATTCAACACTGAACTCGCTGTTCATGGAGAGCGGTGCGCCAGGGGGAGTGCCCGATGGAAACTGCGAAACGAAGTGCAGCAGTTGGCTCAGGCGGTGTAACGATGATCCGACTGCCGACCCACTGCAAGTGCTTGGACAGATCATCCAGAAGTTCATGGATCTAGAGCCCAACGACTGGAACCAGAAGATTGGCCCCGGACAAGAGCGCATCCGAGCAAGTCTGGCGAAAAATCAGTTGGCCTACCAGATGAATGGGTTCATCACTTTGGCAGGAGCGAGTCCGGCGGCAAGGTCACTCGCGGACTATTTCAAGGCTGGTGACTTTTCATCTATCGAAACTGAGTTCCAACGCGCCATCTCACACGTTGATCGCGATCCGCATGCCGCGATCACTGCGGCGAGCGCCATCATCGAGGCCCTGTGCAAGACCTACATTGAGATGCACGGGCTGGAGATGCCTTCCAAGCAGACAATCGGTCCTCTCTGGAAGGTCGTACAGCAGCATCTTGGCCTCAATGTCGATCCTACGTTGCAAGACGATCAGAAGCGAATATTGCAGGGACTTGCATCGATAGTGGATGGTGTTGGCGCCTACCGCACACACATCGGATCAGCACATGGGCGCGGCATCGAGCCGCCGAAAATCGTTCCGTCAGAGGCTCGTTTGGCCGTTCATGCATCGCACACCATTGTGATTTTCGTGATGGAGCGGTGGCTTGGCACGGCGTCGCGAGCTGGTTTAAACGCATGAAAGTCTGAACAGCAGAGGCATTGAGTCGGCACGTCAATCAAGCCTCTCAGCTATCTGAATTTTCGTCATACCCCGTCTTCTTGATTGCCGCGTTGCTCAATCTGCAACTGTGCTCGCCGGGTGGCTTGCTGCAACCGCTTCACCAGCACCGCACGCGGCGGCAAGGTAGTCAGGTACTCGGCAACATGAATGCCGGACTTGTCCAGTTCTAACAGCTCGATCTGCTCTGACTTCTTGCCAGTGCAGAGGATGATGCCCAGCGGCGAGGCCTCCTCCGGCTCTCGCTCGAACTTGTCCAGCCAGCGCAGGTACAGCTCCATCTGCCCTTTGTATGCCGCCTTGAAATCACCGACCTTCAATTCGACCGCCACCAGCCGCCGAAGCTTGCGGTTGTAGAACAGCAGATCGAGGTAAAAATCGTCCCCATCCATCTGGATGCGCTTCTGACGGGCGACGAAGGTGAAGCCCACGCCCAACTCCAGAAGGAAGGACTCCATTTCGCGGATGATCGCTGCCTCTAGGTCTCCTTCCTGCCAAGTGTCGCGCAGCCCCAGGAAGTCGAGAATGTACGGGTCGCGCATGACCAGGGCCGGCGACATGCGCTCGGCGCCCTGCAGGGTCGCCAGTTCCTGCGCGATCAACGCGACGGGCTTCTTGGACAACGCCGTGCGCTCATACAGCATCGAGTCGATGCGCTCGCGCAGCGTCCGCACGCTCCAATGTTCGGCGCTGGCCATCTGCGCGTAATAGTCCCGCTGGAGCGGGTCTTTCAGCGGAATCAGCGCGATGAAGTGGGTCCAGCTCAATTGTCGTATCAGCGATACGACAATCTGTTCATCCTGGAAGGTTGCGGCGAACTGGACCATGCGGCGCAGGTTTTTCACGGCAAAGCTGCCACCGTAGTCCTTCACCAACTGCGCCGCCAGCGTGGGGAGCACTTCCTCGCCGTAGTCGGCCCGCCGCCCCTCCAAGACCTGCGTATGAATGCGCCGACCGACGCGCCAGTATAGCATCGTCAGTTCGCTATTCACCGCTGATACAGCGCGCTGGCGCGCCGCATCGATCAACGCCCGGATGTCGCCCAGTAGCGCCGAAGGCACTGCCGGCGACGGAATAAGTGCCTTGGGCCTGATCATGCCGCCACCTCTTCGGTGCGGCGCGCACCGGTGATCGTCTTGCGCCGGTTCGCCACCAGTTCGGCTGCCTGGCGCACCGGATCGTCCTCGGTATGTACATAGCGCATGAACATGGCCACGGTCTTGTGCGCCGTTAAGACCATGCCGACCTTGACCGGAATGCCCGAATTGGCAATGTCGGTGGCCGAGCGGTGCCGGATACCATGCGTCCCAACATGCGTCGCACCGGCCATCTTGAGCGCACGGCTCCAGCCCCCGTAATACTCGCCCGTGGTCAGGTGCTTTCCCGGATGGCGCGGTGAAGGCAGCACGTAGGGATTGCCTTCCTGCCGGGGTGCCGTCGAAAGTATCCGATAGGCTTCCTCGCTCATGGGCTTGGACATGCCGCCGGTTTTGCTATCGGGCCAGACCACCCGACGGTTGTCTAAATCCACCCATTGCCATTCGAGCGTGACGATTTCGGAGCGGCGGCCAGCGAACTCGAATTGCAGGCGGATGGCCAGGGGGATGACGTAGTTCTCCAGCCCTTCGGCCTCGATCCTGCCAAGCTGTCGGAACAGCATGCCCATTTCCTCGTCGCTGATAAGGTGGGTGGACTTGCCGGCGGGATACATTGGGACATGCCGGCAGGGGTTGGTGCCATCTGGCCTGTAGCCCCAGACCTCGGCCAAGTTAAACATCTTGCGCAAGACGCTGAAGACCTTGTTGGCTTCGGTTTTCTTGTAGGAGAGTTTTTGCATCAGCGCAGCAATGTCGGGGCGCTTCACGTCATGAACCTTCTTGCGGCCCAGTAGTGGAATAACGTTGCGGTTGATGACGGCCTGATAGCCTTTCTGGGTGCTGGGCTTGTTACGCTGTTTGGAGTAGTCCGCCATGAACTTCTCGCACAGCTCAGTCACCGTGGGGGCTTTGCGCGCTTCGGTTTTAGCGGCGCCGGGATCACCGCCTCGGCGCACCTCGGCCAGCCACTCCTGGGCGAGAGAACGAGCCTGCTCGACGGTCAGTTCCCCGTACAAGCCCAAAGCAGGCTTACGCCGTTCACCAGCGTTCGTGCGGTACTGGAGCATGAACACCTTGCGACCTGTTGGTGTAATCTTGCACAGGAAGCCGGGAACCAGCGTATCGCGCAGTTCGACGGGCTGCGCCTGGGGTTGTGCCGCATCGACTGCGGACTTGGTTAACTTGATCTTGGCCATGACGACTCCTAGAGAAACCCCGATTTCCAGGTGTCGGCTGGGAGCCAAGCGAAGGAAAAGCGGAGCGGGTTACGGAAAGCACCGGCATATGGTGAATCCGCTTGTTCCCTAGGGAAACTCGCTGTGGCGAGTCTCAGCGAACGTCAGCCAAATTCGGTGCTAACGTCATGGTGAAATAAAAAAGCGGGCCGCAACCGTGTCAGGATGGCCGTCAGCGATGGCGGTTCAGGCAACCTCCCTGAATTATAGGCTTGCGGCTCCCATGCCGCATACCGGCCCGGGAAGACAGGCCCTGCCGGATGCCTCGCCCGCGCTTTGCCGATCACTCCCGGCTGTGCTAATGTCTTGCCTTGCTTGTAAAATCCCTCGAATAAAACAAAAGGATGATGGCAAATGACCCATTTATTCAGAGTGCTCATCCTCGGCGCCGTCTTTATCCTGTTCGCGTCCGGCTGCAGCACGACACAAAGATATACCCAGTCGGCGCGGACCGTGACCGAGCAACTGCTCATCAGCGAGGCCGTCGCAAGAAGCCTTCCACCGCAACCTGCCGGCATTCTTCCCATGCCGCCAGGCTCATCCGTTCTGCTCGAGACTGCCGGCCTGGGCGGTGGAGGTCCGGATCAGGCCCTGCTTCAGCAGATCCTGCTCGCCTGGATCGGAAAACAGGGATATTCCATCCAGGCCGACGCCACCAAGGCTTCGCATCGCGTCAATGTCGTGGTGGACGCGCTGGGAACCGAGTTCGCAGGCAATTTTGCGGGAATGCCCCCGGTTCAGAGCCAGTTCATCCCCTTCTCCCTTCCGGAACTGGCGCTCTTCAAGTCGCAGTACCAGACCGGTTACGCGAAGTTCCACCTGAACATCTATGAGCTGCCCGGAGGCAGGTTCGTGGGCTCGACCCCTTCATACATGGCGGACAGCTATTACAACAACTACACCATACTGTTCTTCATTTCGTTCACGAGGACCGATCTCCCCTACCCGCCGGAACTCGGCCCGTTCCGTAAATCGCTGAACAAGGTCCGTCCTGATGACAACTGAAGGAGCTGCATCCTGCCATGTGTACATATGGCTTGCCTGGCCTGTTTGGCCTGTTCTTTCCGATTCAGGAACTGCAGGATAAGGCCGAGCATCCGGGCTTGTTGCGCGCCCACTCCGGTCGCTTCTGCGCAAGCGCTTCCTGTCCCGGTTGCTCATCGTATGGGTGCTTCAGCACTTCCATCAGCCGTTCGATGACGGAGGCATCGCCCTGCTCCAGGGCCTCGATGGCCTGCTGCGCCAGATAATTGCGCAGCACATACTTGGGATTCGCGCGGCGCATCCGCTCGATTCGGCCTGTCCCCATTGCGCCGGGCGCACTTGTTGCGCTCGCATCCGCCAATGGATCCACCGATGCCGCCGATGGACCCGCATCCGCTTCCAGCCGCGCCCGCGCGATATACCGCCGCAGCCAGCCGCCCAGCCGCGCAAGCTGCATGGGCTCGAAAGCCTGGTTCTCGTCGTAAAAAGCATCCCGCAACAACCCGGCAAGCGCAATATCGTCCATCGACCCGGCAGCCTGGTCCACCGGGATATCCATGAGGCCGCGAAAAAACAGGGTCATGTCGGTTTCAGTCTGCTGCAGCAAATCGAACAGATCGCTCAGCAGCATGTCATCGCCTTCGCGCCCCAGCGTCGCGAGTCCCAGCTTGTCTGCCAGCATGCGGCCCCATGTATCCTGGAACACTTCGCCGAAGACGGCCAGGCCTCGTTCCAGCCCGGCATGGTCCGCAACCAGGGGAGCGAGCGCCCCGGCAAGGCGCGCCAGGTTCCATAGCGCGATATCCGGCTGGTTGCCGTAGCAGTAGCGCCGCCCCTGCGCATCGGTGGTATTCGGCGTCCAGTTGAAGTCGAAGCCTTCCAGCCATCCATAAGGCCCATAATCGATGGTCAGCCCCAGGATGGACATGTTGTCGGTATTCATCACGCCATGCACGAATCCCACTCGCATCCAGTGCGCGAGCAGGACACCGGTACGCCGGCAGATTTCCTCGAACCAGCGCACATAAATGGATGGCATGGAGGGACCGGGTACGCCCAGTTCGGGAAAATCCTCGGTAATGATGTAATCGGCCAGTTGCCTGAGCGTCTCAAGCTCCTGCTGCGCGGCCAGTATTTCAAAGTTGCCGAAACGCACGAAAGAGGGGGCGACGCGGCACACCACCGCGCCGGTCTCGGCTTTCGGGTTGCCGTCGTAGAACATGTCGCGTACTACCGATTCGCCTGTTGCGACGAGGCTCAATGCCCGCGTGGTCGGCACGCCGAGATAGTGCATGGCTTCGCTGCAGAGAAACTCCCGCACGGAGGACCGCAGCACCGCCCGTCCGTCGGCGGTGCGGGAATAAGGCGTCCTTCCCGCCCCTTTCAGTTGCAGCTCGCGATAAATCCCATCCGGGCACAGTACCTCGCCCAGCGTGATGGCGCGGCCATCGCCGAGCTGTCCCGCCCAGTGCCCGAACTGATGCCCGCCATAGCGCGCGGAGTAGGGTTGCATTCCGGGCAGGATGCGATTGCCAGCAAGCGTTTCGATTACCGGATCTGCCGTCCTCGCCGGCCGGGATACGCCGAGCAATTCGCCCACCGCATCCGACCAGGCGAGAAGACGCGGCGCGCGCACCGGCGTGGGTTCCACCCGCGTATAGCAGGCGTTTCTCACCGCACGGGGCATATTCCGGATATCCTCGTCCGCCGGCAACCGGCGCACAAACCGGTTGTCGAACTGCATCTCGGAGAGGCTTCGAAGGCCAGGCACAGGCGGATTGATCGAACTTTCCATCGTGCTGCTGCGCTTGAGATTGCTTTGGCTCATGGGTATGATTTTTCCAGCTCTATCGGGAATATAAGGAATCCCTGGAACAGTCTGCCGGAAATTGGAGTCATTCATCGACACAATGTTCCCTGGCAGCTACTCTACAGGGGACATGAAACCTGCCTCGGCAATTCGAACTGAAGGGAGGATGAAAAATGCTCAAGCTGACGGACTATGCCAGGATGGCAGCCAGCGAATATATGCAGGAGGTCGGGCATACGGAACTGGACGCCCGCTGGATCGCGGAGTTCTTTGAAGAATCGGGTGTAATGGAAGCCTACCCCGAACAGAACCTGATCCCGTTTGCCGACATGGTGCAGAAAGAACTGACCAAAAATGCCGAGCGGGCCAATAAGAACATGCTGCAGGCGCTGGACAGAATCGCGCGCCGGCCGGGCAAATCCTCCCGCTGAGGGATAGAAACCTTATCCATCGCGTTGCCCTTTACCCCATTTACCCCATTCACCCCCTTCCCTCTTCGATCGATTTCGTCATTGCGGCGGCATGGGGGGATTCCCCGGTGGCGGAGGCGGGATCGAATAAGTGGGCTGGGGCTGGGTTGGCATGCCCATTGGCTGGTTGCGGGGATCGTTGGCGATCTGGCCGGATACCGGCACATTATGGCCCTTGCCATACATGCATTGCGTGTAGCTGATATCGTAACGCTGCTGCCGGATATTTCCCGATGCGGTAGCCGTGCCGGTTCCCATCAGTCCCCCTGCCAGCAACCCGCTGCCTGCGCCTATGGCGGCGCCGCTGCCGCCACCGATAATCGCGCCTGCGGCGGCGCCCAGTCCGGCACCCAGCGCCGCCGTTCCCACGCCGCTATATATCGAGGCGTCATTCGGCGTCTCGTTGCTCAACGCCTCGCTCGCATATTGCCTGCAGGATATGTCGTCCTGGCGGAATTGCTCGAAACTCTTCCCCGAGCCCGGCAGCACCATCACGCCGGGGCCGCTGGGAATGGTAGCGCACGAGGCAAGCAGAAGCAGCGCAAGCAAAGGGGCAAAACGGAGCATTCGAGTCATATTCGGGTTCGGCATGCGATCTATTCCAGGCCGCCAGGCCTGGTGTGGTGAATCATAAATTCATTGCATAAATACCCTACCCCGTCATTCCGGACGCCGCGCCAGCGGCGAGCCGGAATCCAGAGCTTTTTCAAGCTACTGGATTTCTCCTTCGCGGAAACGATGCAGGTATTTATTCAACGGCCGGTTCAGGCTGCTAATTCGGAGGCTGCGGAGCGACCTGCAGCCATCCCTCCGGACATTTTTTTACGTAAGGATAATAGCCGTCCGGCTTGCGGCAATAATACCAGTAATTTGCCTGGGGCTGCGGCGCGGGCTGCATAACCTGCTGCGGCGGCTGTTGTTGCTGTTGCTGGATATAGACGGGCGGCGCTGCCGGTACCGTAACTACCGGGGGGTAGGCATAGTAAGGAGGGTAATAGCCCCCAAACCCCCAGCCGCCATAGCCCCCGTAGCCGCCATAGCCACCCCATCCACCATACCCGCCCCAGCCGCGATATCCCCAGCCGCCGCCCCAGCCATAACCGCCATAGCCAAGGCCATAACCCAACCCCAGGCCAATACCCAGGCCTGGGTAAAAGCCGCCATGCCCATGGTGCCCCCAGCGGGCCCATGCGGAATCTGCCGAAATTGCACCCAGCGTCGCCAGTAGAAGGCTCGCCAATATGGTTTTATTCACTGAAGCTCCCTGCGGTATTGCGCGCATTTCCAAATGCATTCATTCCGCTGGAGGATGCGGCACGAATGCGGCAAGATTCAAGAGTGCCCATGTGAGTGAATCCTCCTTCAAACGCCAGATGAGCACCCGGATGTATACGCTCTCTATATGCTTTGTATATGCTCGATTAGAACATTAAACGGCTCCGGCGTTCCGTTTGCGCGGAGCGATTCGTGCTGGACCGGATCACTCCGGAGCCAGCCAGCAGGTACCTTGATGGGATGGCGGGGATATCTCGCCACCCATGTGCCATGATCGTCGCGGAGCGACCCGCATGTCATCGGGAAATGTCAAACAAGTTACTCATCCCTGTTTTCCAGACTTCTCCCTGATTCCGCCATCCGCATGATGTTCACGTATGAATCCCGGTAGCGTCTGCGCCTCTCGGTCGGCTAGAACAACAGAATGCAGCCCCCATCCATCCCTGCCATTTTCCTGCCGCTCAATCGATCGCATCGAGCGCCTGCGCCACATCCGCAATGATGTCGTCGATATGCTCGATGCCGACGGAGATCCGGACCAGTCCTTCCGTCACTCCGGCGGCCTTGAGCTCCTCCGGGCTCAATTGGCGGTGGGTGGTGGATGCCGGATGGCAGGCTAGCGATTTGGCGTCTCCGATATTCACCAGCCGCAGGATCATCTTGAGCGCATCGATGAACTGGCTTCCGGCCGGCGCCCCGCCCCTGATTCCAAAGCTCAGTATTCCCGAAGCTTTTCCCCTGCTTATCCGGTTGCATAGATCGTGGAATTTGCTGCCCGGCAGGGCCGCGTAATTGACCCATTCCACTTTCGGATGCGCTTCCAGGTATTGCGCGACCTTCAGTGCATTGTCGCAGTGCCGCTCCATCCTCAGGCCCAGCGTCTCCAGCCCTTGCAGTATCAGGAACGCGCTATGCGGCGACAGGGCCGCGCCCGTATTGCGCAGCGGCACCACGCGGCAGCGGCCGATGTAGGCTGCATTCTCGAATGCTTCCGTGTAAACCACTCCGTGGTAGGATGGGTCCGGCTCGTTCAATAGCGGAAAGCGCGCCTTGTTCGCGGCCCAGTTGAATTTCCCCGAATCGATGATCATCCCGCCCACGGTCGTGCCATGGCCGCCAATGTATTTCGTCAGGGAGTGGACGACAATATCCGCGCCGAACTGGAAAGGCTGGCACAGGTAGGGTGTGGATACCGTGCTGTCCACGATCAGCGGCACGCCATGCTTATGCGCGATATCCGCCATCCTTTCGATATCCACGATGTTTCCGGCGGGATTCCCGATGGATTCGCAAAATATTGCGCGGGTACGGCCATCTATCCGCCTTTCCACGCCTTCGTAATCGTCATGGGATACCATGCGGACATCTATCCCCTGGCGCGGGAATGTATGCGCGAATAAATTATAGGTGCCGCCATAAAGCTGGCTGGTACTGATGATATTTTCGCCAGTACTGGTAATGCACTGGATGGCATAAGTGATCGCCGCCATCCCCGAGGCCACCGCCAGCGCCCCCACCCCGCCCTCCATTTCCGCGAGGCGCTTCTCCAGCACGGCTGTAGTCGGATTCATGATGCGCGTATAAATATTCCCTGCGACTTTCAGGTCGAACAGATCCGCGCCATGCTGGGTATTATCGAATGTATAGGAGGTAGTCTGGTAGATGGGCACCGCGGCCGCCTTCGTGGTCGCGTCGGATTCATATCCATGATGCAGTGCGAGCGATTCCAGTTTCATATTGTTTTCTCCGTTTGAATATCCTTGGAGGCGGACAAAGAGGGCTGCCATTCCTTGCCTTCCGGTTGGACCCATAGGGCATGGGGAATTGGATCAGGACAGGGGGAGCTTGCTAAAGTAAAATAGTGTTACGGAAAATGCCGAGCGTTGGTTACGCTTTTGCCTGATGCCGGCATTCGCGTCGCCGCCTTTCGCGCATCCCATCCCGCAAAGCCACCGCCGCGCCAGCAGAGATTTATTCAGCGCTTCCTTAACGATATACCTCGCGGCGATTGCCTATTTTCACCACAAGGACGCAAAGCGCGTTATCCTCGATTTTGGCAATTACCCGGTAATCACCAACCCTGTACTTCCAGAATTCACCCAAATGTGAACCCTTGAGGGATTCTCCAATGCTGCGCGGATCAGCCAGGGATGCAACTCGTTCATTTAAGAAATTCAATATACGACGCGCAGTTTGAGGATCCAGTTGGTCGAGGTTCTTCTGTGCCAGCGTGGAAAGATTAATCCTCCATGCCATAGCGTTTCATTACGTCGGCAAGGGGAATCGTAGTGGATCTGCCTGAACGGATTGCTTCAAGCTCGCGCTCGGCCAAATATAAATCCTCCAGGTCATCCAGGTGCTCATAGATGGCCTGAGTGACATAGTAGGTCTTGCTTCGCCCAGTTAGGGCAGCCAGGTTTTTCAACCGGGATTCTATGTCAGGGGATAACCGGATCGAAATAGCCATAATACTCCTCCATTGGAATGCGATACAAATATCGCATATCTCTGGGAGAATTACAACCCTTCCTTAAGCCCTGAGCAGGAAGACACCTGGGTAGTCTCCTAAATCCTCCTTTTCAGGGCTTGCTCCCATCCGCGCGAGCCAGCGATTCCTGCAGCCGGCGGGCGTGGAGAAGATGCGAATGAAACGCAGGCCGCACCTTCGCCAGCAGACGTCTGATCCCATCGTCTTTTGCCTGCGGCGCCAGCGTCTTGTCGATCATATCCAGCGCCTGCTCGTGGAAGGCGAGCTCATGCGCGACATAGACACGGTCGAATGCCAGGCCGCGCAAAGGGGTGAGTTTCGCGATATTCCGCCTCCCTTCGATCTTCAGGTCCTGGCTGATGGAACTATCCTGCGGCGCGAGCTTCAGCCTGCGCATGAGCTCCGCCGCCGACTGGCTGGCAGTGCCATGGTCGGCTATCATGCGGTGCGCGAAGAAATGCACTTCGGGATCCTTGGATTTGAATTGCGCGAGCTTCCCCGCTTCGATATCAATCTCGCTGAGATCGGCCACGATGGTGACGATCTGCGCATTGGTCAGCGGCATGCCCTGGGCGCCGGCATCAAGCGACCAAGCCAGGCAGAACAGCGCGAACATCGATATCTTTTTCATGGCTGGTGCTCCATGGCCCAGCGCTGAAGGCGCATGAATGAAATGGCGAAATGAAAAATCGTTTCAATCATTGGTCAAACCCTACGCCGGCGTCGCATGATGGGCTGTGCAGTAGCGCACATACGGCCATTATGTCATCAGCCTCCGTCATCATTGGCCTGCGTCCGCGCCTCCGGAACGGGAACGCGCGGCTGCGCCGCCATCTTTCTTTCCTGTGGATTCATCAACTGGATTCCCGCTTCGCGGAAGCGCTGCAGGATGCGCCGGTTGAAACCGCGCTGCACCGGCCAGCGGCCCCGGTCCACGGTGCGTATTTGCCCCAGCACCGTGATGGTCGCCCCATCGATCTGATCCACGCCCCATATGTCCGCATCCGCCAGGATCAGGTTTTTGAAAACAGGATCGGCCCGCATCTCCTCCCCCACGCTGCGGATAGCCTCGAACACCTTGTCCACATCCGAGTCGGCTCTCACGCTCACCCTGATCGATGCATTGCCGATACCCCGGTTGGTATTGGTGACAGTGGAGACGGAACTGAACGGCACCACGTGCAGCGAGCCGTCGCCGGCACGCAGGCGCACCGTGCGTATGGAGAGATACTCCACCGTTCCCGAAACATCCGCAACGGTGATGGTGTCGCCTACCTGGATGGCGTTTTCCATCAGCAGGAAAATCCCGGTGATGAAATCCTGCACCAGCTTTTGCGAACCAAAGCCGAGAGCAACGCCGATGATGCTGGCGCCCGCCACCAGGGGACCGATACTGATGCCCAGTTGATCCAGCGTGGCGAGCAGCACCACCGTGCCGATGGCAAACAGCAGTGTCGTGCGCAGCATGGGCACCAAAGTCCGCAGCCGCGCGGCGCGCGCCGTATCTCCCATTGCAGTCCATCGCTCGATGCGCCGGTGCAGCGTCATGTTCAATGCTTCCCAGGCAGCAAAGGCCAAGGCGCAGGTTACCGCAATCGTGGCCAGCGCGGCAGCCAGCCGCCTACCGATCGAGCCAGCCTGAAACCACGAAAGCGTATCCACTCCCCACACTTGCAGCAATACGATGAGAGCGCTTATGGCAATGACCAGCGACACGGTGCGAAGCGCCAGCAGGTGATAAGGGCTTTGCACCGCGGACGCTTCCTGCCGAGCCTGGCCTGGCTGCCCCGCGTGGTTCATCTGCGGCTGCATATTTTCGCGATCCGCGATAAATGCGCGGTCGATCGCGCCCAGCGCAAAAATCGACACCAGACTGGCGCCCACGACCACTGCCGCAGACCATCCAAAAATTTCCAGCGCGCGTTGAAAACCATCTTCCGCGCCTACGGACCATAGCACCCAGGTGGCAACAATGAAAACTGTGGCGGCAAAAGGCCAGGCGCTGGCCGCTGCCGCACGCAGGCCGGCCATGGCCGGGTTTGCCGTGTCCATTCCCCGAATCGCCTCCGCGACCTCTTTCCGGCTGCGGAACACCATGATGAGCAGCATCGCGTGGATAACCAGACCCACCAGCTTGGAAAGGGCGATTCCCGTACTCGGGATGGCGCCGGTCTGCAGCGCTACCTCGGCGATGGCAGAGCCGAATACGGCCACGACGATGATTCTTCGCAGCCAGGCGTTCACATAGGCCGCTCCGCCATCGCTGATGTGGATCAGGCGCAACCCCTGCCCGAGTGGCGATACCATGAGATGAACCACGCTGAGCGCGATGCGGGTAGTCGAATAGGCATCGATGAGGGGCAGCGTCACGCTGTAAAATACCGCCGCGCGGCCGCCGAACCCATTCAGCAGTATCGTTGCCACCGCCACGAAGCCGGCCAGCGGAACCAGCTCCAGCAGCCAGTGGGCCAAAGCAAAAGGAAAACGCCGCAACAGGCTCAGGTGGCGGTCGGCGGCGTTTCCGCCATGGACAGCCGTCCCCGGGGGTCCGGAAGACCCGGAATCCACGATTGCGGCGGATGGAGAGGCAATTGGAGGCGTGCTCGCGATGGCTTCATCCCTTTTGCGGTTGATCGCTGCCTGCCGCGCGGCGGCACGGGATTCGACCAGCCCGCGCGAACGCGCCAATGCCCATCGCAACAGCCAGTCCGCCAGCAACGCGCCTCCGAGTATAACGGCCATCTTCCACAATTCACCGAGCACCACTGCGCGCCGCTCCGCGTCGCCCAGGTTGTATTGCCACCACTCGGCCACCGTTCTGATTTCCAGCAGGGTGCGGGCAGTCAGCCGAACCTGATCGCCAATCGCGTCCAGCCGTTTTCCTATGGAATCGAACAATTGCGCAACCAGGCCGCCTTCGGTCAACTCGATAGGCGCTTCAGGCGCTTTTGCCTCCGCGGGCTTCGCGGGAGCCGGGCCGGGCTCCATTTCCTCCCGCATCTCCATCGCCAGCGTAATGGCATTGAGTGTTTCCACGAGTTCGGCGCGTTTTTTTTCGTTCTGGAGGATGGCGAGCGCCTGCCGGGCCTGTGCCGGCGTCACTGTGATAGCCGGGGCGGCGGGGGCAGAGGAATTTTCCGCTGCTGGAGCCGCCGAGGCGTCCGCCGCTGGCTCAGCCGCAAAAATGCTATCGCCAGGGTAGAAGACCGGCAAAAACAGTAATGGAAACGCCACCGCAGCCAGCAGGCGGCGTGTTTGCTTGAAATCAAATTGGCACAACATGAACGACAGGTAAACTTAAATATCCACGAAAAAGAGTCAACTCCATTCAACAGTTGCCCACAAGGACGGATACTCGCCACGGTGTTCGAACACCATGCATACCGCGCGTTCACGTACTTCGGGGGAAAACTTGTTTGATTTGTTCATCGCTCCATTCTCTCAGATATCGGAGCCTCCACCAAACCCGAGGCGATTCAGGCTGCTTTTGCAGCTGCGCATCAAGCGGGGCCTGATCGCCCGCAGCCCCGGAAAGGGACTTGCGATTCGAGTAACTCCTCCTTGGATATGAAATGCCGCGATGTAATGACTCATCAATCAGGGGGGCGAAAGGATGTATCCGAAAGGATGTACCCATTAGCCTTGACATAATTTCGTTTATAAACGAATATAAGCTATGTATGAAATCCGGCACTACCTGACCAATGAGGGCAAGGATATTTATCTTGACTGGCTTCGCAAGCTGCGCGATACGACGGCAAGGATTGCAATAGACCGGCGCGTGAACCGTATCGAGTTGGGTAACTTTGGCGATCACAAATTTTGCCGGGATGGTGTATGGGAATTGCGTATTGATGTAAATGCAGGGTATCGAGTGTATTACGCTATCGCGGGCAAGGAAATTCTGTTGCTTCTGTGTGGCGGCGGCAAACGGACGCAGAGCGCCGATATCGACCGCGCCTGTGAAAACTGGCAGGACTGGCAAAGGAGAACCAACGATGAAAGATAGAACGCATGATGAAGCAATGGCTGAGATATACCGAGAAGACCCGGCCTACGCCATCCAGCTGCTCAACAGCATTCTTGAAGATGGCGATCAAAGCGAGCTTTTGATTGCCCTCAGGCAGATGACAAAAGCTTTCGGCGGCGTGCAGGCCGTAGCCGAGCAGGCGCACTTGAACCCGACTCAGCTTTACCGTACCTTGTCGCCCGAAGGCAATCCTGCGCTGAGCAGTTTTTCGGCGATTCTCAAGGCAATGGGGCTGCGCCTTTCCGTGCGATCTGTATAGCCAGCAAGAGTATGCATCCATTATTGAATGTGGTAGCGCTGGCCGACCTGGACGTTTTTGCCCAAGCATGAATCGAGCGTGACGCAGTGACCTGGCCGCGCATTGGTGATTTCTTGGTCGAAAGTGAGGAATCGCCACGCTTGCATAGCCGGCCATGCGGGCATCTCCAGCTTGGTTCACGATACCCGCGTCACCGGCACATCGCTCCAGCGCGCGGTATAGCAGGGTGACATATTTTTCCGGCGCATGGCTTAGGGCTTGGGGGATTTCGACGAGGAAAACATGGACAAATGAGTCTCGCCTGATCATGCCATCTTTGATCAAATGCTGATTTGTTCAGCGCTTCCTTAAATCTCCACTGATATTCCCGGACGTGTAGTTGCAGTACCGCTATCCAGCATGCTCGTCATGAATATGCATGCGTATCAGTTTTCCGCAGGCACTGCGCTGAGAGCGAGTTCCCCCGCGACGGTATCGCTTCCCTCTTCTCCAGCCCTGGCCTTGCCTGTTACCACCTGGATATCTCTCACCGTGATGCGCTGGCTGTCGATTCCCGCTTTGCGCAGCGCGTCCGACACGGCCCGCGCCCGGCTTGCGGCGAGTTCTTCCAGTTCCTTTTTTTCCAGTGGCTGGAGCTCCACCAGCTGATCGAACATCGCCCGGTAGAACTCGCGGTCCCTGCTGCCGCGGCCGAACAACCCCAGCACGGGATTGACGCGCTGAGGTTCCTGGCCTGTCCGCTGCTTGTAGGTCTCCGCGAATTTCGATACCGCCTCGCCGCCGCCGGAACGCTCGCGAAGCAATTGTTCCAGTGCTTTCTGTGTTTCGGCGTCTCCATACCCGATCAGTCCCGGATCTCCTCTTTCCTCGACCACGCCGCCGGTTGCGATCACAAGGTCGCGATGCACCTGTTGGCGGCGCAGGCTCTCGCCATCGCGCTCGGGATCGTACGGGCCGCGCACGATCACCCCGACTCCCGGACGTTGCTTCATGGCCTGCGCAAGCTCATCCAGCAGTTCGCGCTGGGATGGTTCGATATCGTCGCTGCCCGGTTCGAACTCCACTTTTCGTAATTGCTCCGCGTCCTCCCCGCCTCCCAGATCCTTCAGCGCGCGGAAAGGGGCGGTGACCACGCGGCGGATCGCGTTTGCCACTGCGGCGCGTACGACCTTGCCATAATCGAACGTGGGGCTGCCCACGTCTCCCCGCACCTCCACGGCCAGATTTATCCTGTCGTTCGGCCCTTTCAGCAAGGCGACTGCGAGATCCAGCGGAAGGTCGAGCGCGCCCGGCGCCTCCACCTGTTCGCCAAGCCTGAAATCGGCCAGCTCGACGCGGTTTTCGCCCAACAGGCTGCCATTCACGATCTTGTAGTGCAGGGTGAGCCAGAGCTTGCCCGCATCTATTTTGCGGCCGGCAAAGGTCGCGGAATACGGCGAGAGCGGCTGCATGCGGATGTTGCCGAAATTCGCCTCGATATCGAGAAACTTTTTAGGATCGGAAGTCAGCAGCCTCCCTGCTGCACTCGCCTTCCCGTAATCCTCCACCTGTCCATTCAACCGGAGTTCCGTGCGGCTACGGGGCGAGGATGCAATGCCGGCGATGGAGCCTTCCAGCTCCTGCACCCGGGTGGAAAATGGCAGAACCAGGCTCATGTCGGAAAAATCCAGCGTGCCCTGCTCCACCCGCACCAGCGCGATCCGGGCGCGAAAAGGCGCATTCTTTCCATCCTTTTCCCCGGGCCCGGAAGATGGCGGCGGCCGGGATTCCACCGCATCCTTTCCCGTGCTGCGGTCCTTCAGCACCTGGTTCAGGTTCACGTTCCGCTGCTTATCGATCGCGAGCTTCAGGCCGGGCTCGTGCAAATGGATTTCCTTGATCAGGAGCTGGTTCGGAGCCATGCTCAGGTTGATCTTTTGTGCCAGGAGCGCTTTCCACGAGATCAGGCGGTCTCCGGTTTCCGTCTCGTTCATGCGGAAATCCTGGATGCCCGCGCTACCCGTCACTGTCATTTCAGGGGAAGCGCCCGAGCGGTAATTCAGTTCCGTGGAGGCCCCCATCAGACCCGATGCAAGATCGGCCGATATATAGCGCGTTACCACCGGGCGCAGCGGCACGAGCGGGATGCCTGCCGCATCGAGCGCGATCTTCGCCTGCTTGAAATCCTGCCCCACGGTGCCGCTGGCCTTGATGGTTCCCCTGCCGTTCACCCCGAGCTCGGCCTTGAACCTGGCGGGGGTGCCGGCAGTGCTGTCGATTCCCTCCAGTGCGATGGATACGGCGTCGATACCGTAGGCGACGGCAGGCGTATAGGTGCGCTCGGCAAGCTGCATCTTGAACTGCTTCAGTTCCAGCGTCCCTACCCGGTATTTCCATGGCGGTTCCGCCAAAGCCTCGGGGGCAGCGGCATCCGCATGCTGCGATTGCAACCCGGCCTTCGATTCCTCCGATTCCTTCGATCTGGAAGGCGATGCCTTGACAGGGTTCATCAGCAAACGCAGCAGGTCCTCCGGGCCATCCGCACCCTGCGTCAACGCCAGGCCGCCGCCATTCATGACGGCGCTTTCCAGCGCAATGGTCCGTGCCGCTGTATCGAGATTGCCGCCATCCAGGCGCAAACCCCCGATCGCCGCAAGCGGTGCGGCATCATCGGAAACCGGGGCCAGCACCACGTTCTCCACCGAGAGTTTCAATGCCCGTGCCCCCACCCGCGTCTTTCCGGTTTTTCCAGCTTCCCCGGCGATATCCAGCCCGAAATGGCTGTCGAGATTGCCGACGCGGAAAGCAAGCGGCGGCGACAGCGCATGGTCGGTATAGGCAAGCGCGGTCTTTTCGATACCCATATCCCCGATATGCACGCGCCACGGCGCGGTTTCACTCCCGGGTGCCGCTTTTTCTTCCCCGTTCCCGATATCTTGCGACGGCGGCAGCAGATTCTGCCAGTCCAGCTTGCCATCGCCCTGCCTGCTCGCGCTCGCCCGGATGCCGGAGAGTCTCAACACCGGAATAGCGATTTCCCTCTCGTCCAGCGAAACATGCGCATCGTTCACCTGCATGCTGCGCAATTCGAGCAGCGGCGCATTCCCAGCCTTGCCCGGCAGCGTAACGGTTCGTGCCGCTGTACCGGGATTGCCCCCATCCAGGCGCAAACTGCCGATTGCCGCAAACGGTGCGGCATCATCGGAAACCGGGGCCAGCACCACGTCCTCGACCGAGAGCTTCAATGCTTTTGCTCCCACCCGCATCTTTCCAGTTTTTCCAGCCTCCCCGGCAATATCCAGCCCGAAATGGCTGTCGAGATTGCCGACGCGGAAAGCAAGCGGCGGCGACAACGTATGGTCGGCATAGGCAAGCGCGGTCTTTTCGATGACTATATCCCCGATGTGCGCGCGCCACGGCGGGGTTTCATTCCTGGGCACCGCTTTCTCTTCCCCGTTCCGGATATCTTGCGACGGCGGCAGCAGATTCTGCCAATCCAGCTTGCCATCGCCCTGCCTGTTCGCACTCGCCCGGATTCCGGAGAGTCTCAATACCGGAATGGCAATTTCCCGCTGGTCCAGCGAAACCAGCGCATCCTTCACCTGCATGCTGTGCAATTCCAGCAGCGGCGCATTCCCGGCCTTGCCCGGCAGCGCAATGGAAAGATCCGACAGATCCAGCTCCATGCTCGTCAGGGCAAGTGCGGCCTTGCCCTCCCCGTAGGAAAATCCGTAATTTGTCGAAAGAGACAGGGCGCCGCGCGGCTGCGCCATCTGCACTTTCCCGCGAAAAAACTGCCAGATGCTGGCCAGCTTCAATTCGCGCAGGCTTGCTTCCCCGTTCGAGGTGAGCGGAATGAGCGTGGCGTCGCCCTTCCATGCCAGCGTGCCCCCGCCGGGAATCTGCGCTTCCAGCAGGTAGCGTCCCTTTTGGTCGGGGATCGTGCTCACCCCGGCGAGCGTCAGGTTGATGGGAGAAAGCGTGATCGTCGCGGCCGCAGCTTTTTCATCCCCCGGCGCTTCCTCGGAAAAATCGCTGAAGCGCACGCTGCCATCGCTCAGCGACACGCGTTCCAGGACCACGCCGGGAGGTGGCGAAGGCTCCCGGATCTCTTGTTCCTGCAGTTTCTTGAAGCGCTCGATGACCTCCATGATGTTCAGCCGGCGCTCGCGGTCGATCACCAGGGATAGTTCCAGACCTTCCAGCGCCACATCCGCGAATGTCCAGGCCCGCCCGAAAATGCTCGACAGCTCGAAATCGACATGCAAACGGCCAAGCTTGAGCAGTGGCTGGCCGGGAGCATCATCGAGCTGAAGCCCGGACACCTCCAGCGAGAACAGGTAGGGATTGATGCGGATATCGCCCACGCTCGCCCGCCTCCCCAGATACCTCTCCGCATAGTCCGGGACGGCGCGCGCCAGCCAGGAAGGGGCGATCACGAAGCCTGCCAGCGTATAGGCCAGCAGCAATGCCGCGCCGATCCATGCCGCTTTTCTGAAATAAGGACTGGCGATAATCTTTTCCATGTCAGGCAGTTTGCTAGCGATTTTTTTTCAGAATTATAGCCGTTCTCGATCAAGCTTAATTTCTGCTGCCTATTGATCCTGCCAATATATCCGAGATATCCGAGCATCAGAGGATTCGGGAATCTCATTTCCGGAAATCGGAAATTTGGAATATCAGCATGGTGAGACCGGACAATGCATTGAAGAACGGCACTAAGGGGGGAGATTCGGATAGTCCATCGAGCTTATTTACTTATCGTCCTGGCGGTATAAACTGGAAAGCTCATCCATCCGTTGCTTTTTCTCACCGCATTCTTTCGGAGGAGCCGTCATGATAGCCGCCCCTGCCTCTAAATCTCGCGTCTTCGTATTCGCCGCTGCCCTCGGCATGGCTTTGAGCGCCGTATCCCCTGCTCACGCAGCAATCGCTGCGCTTCTCGTGGACCTCAACAGCAAGGAAATAACGCCCATCGGGCCGATGGGCGGTAGCGCTGCTTACCCCACTGCCATCAACAATGCTGGGCAGGTAGTGGGTTATTATTTCAATACGCCTACAACTACTGCTGCCCACGCTTTCATGACCGGCCCTAACGGCGTGGGTCTCACCGACCTTGGTACGCTTGGTGGAATTGCAAGTTACGCCTTTGGCATCAACGACGCCGGACAGGTAGTGGGCAGATCCAATGCCGCCGGGTCGGATCGATGGACTTATCCATTCATCACCGGCCCCAACGGCGTGGGCATGACGCGCCTTGGCACGCTCGGCGGTGGAAACAATGTTCTCGATGGCGCCACCGGCATCAATGCATCTGGGCAGGTGGTGGGCCAATCCGCTTTGCCTACGCTGGAGAATCACGCTTTCATCACCGGCCCGAATGGCATAGGCATGACCGACCTTGGCACGTTTGGCGATGGAGCTACTAGCGAGGCTCTTGCCGTCAATGATGCCGGACGCGTGGTGGGTACTTCCACCGTAGGTGTGGCGGGTGATAGACCCTATGCATTCATTACCGGCCCTGATGGCGTGGGCATGACTTTCCTTGGCACGCTGGGCGGACCTGATAGCGTCCCCTATGGCATCAACGAAACCGGCCAGGTAGTAGGCAATTCCGATACACGCAGCGGTGAACAGCATGCTTTCATTACCGGGCCGAATGGCGTGGGCATGACCGATCTCGGCGCACTGGGGGGATGGTTCAGTTTCGGTGCTGGCATCAATGACGCTGGTCGCGTGGTGGGTGGATATTCCGTAGCGGATGGCGGACCACTTAATAACCATGCCTTCATCACTGGTCCAGATGGCATAAGTATAACTGACCTTACTTCGCTGATCAGTCCCCCCTCCGGGTTTTCATGGGAGAATGCTCTTGGGATCAACAATCATGACCAGATTATTGTGATAGCAACCTCTATTCCCGAACCGGAAACCTATGTCTTGGTGCTCGCGGGACTGGTCCTCGTCAGCACCATGGTGCAGCGGAAACTTTCGGATGACATCCCCACGGCAACGGAATAGAGGCTGAAATAGCCGCGACCTGACGCCGTCCTTGTCAAGCCATTTGCAGCGAGCTGCGGCCCAGGCAAAGCTTGAGGATCGCAAAATGTAACCCATCATCTTCCTGATACTGGACAAATGTTTTTGATGGGTTGCGTTTCACTCCACCCATCCTACCGTGCCATGACAATCACGAGGCGGCTGGCGGAGAATGCGATGAGAGGGAGCGCAAGATGGAAGAATCACGCGTTTGACTATACCGGCGCGGCCCGGAGAAATGTGCCAACGAAAATCTCGAGGCAAATACTGGAAGAATAGTCCACTTGTCCTATTGCGCTATTGATCGATCGGTCCAGACTGGAAACTCCCTCCATCCCGTGATTGGAAGATCGCCGCCATGCAAACAATCGCTTGCTCTAAAATCCGCAACTTCCTGGCCATAGTGGCAGTCCTGAGTGCAAGTCTTGGCTTCGCGGCTCCGGCCTTTGCCAAAGAGGCCATCTTGAATCCTGACGGTAAACTAACTTATCTCCACATGGACACCGCTCTCGTCAGTGGCATCAACGACGCCGGACAAGTGACAGGAGATATAGTCGGCCACGGTTTCGTCACGGGCCCCAATGGCGTGGGTATACTGAGTAGGGTTGACGGCTCCCCTACCAGTATCAACGATGCCGGGCAGGTGGTCGGATATTCTTTCACGGCGGATTCTGAGTACATCTTCATCACAGGTCCCAATGGCGTGGGGATGACTAACCTTGGTACGTTGGGTAGAGGCTACGTCAGTGCCTCTGGTATCAATGATGTCGGACAGGTGGCCGGAGATTCTGGCACGGCTAATGGTTATCACCATGCCTTCATCACCGGTCCCAATGGCGTGGGGATGACTGACCTCGGTACACTGGGTGGGGCTAACAGTTACGCTTCGAGCATCAACGATGCCGGAGAGGTGGCCGGAACTTCTGACACGGCCGATGGTTCTCGGCACGCCTTCATCACCGGTCCCAATGGCGTGGGGATGACTGACCTCGGTACACTGGGTGGGGCTAACAGTTACGCTTCGAGCATCAACGATGCCGGAGAGGTGGTGGGATATTCTGCCACGACCGAAGGCGCCACCCGCGCCTTCATTACCGGTCCCAATGGTGTGGGGATAACCGATCTCGGTACATTGGGCGGACCTAGCAGTTTCGCCTATGGCATCAACGATGCCGGACAGGTGGTCGGATACTCTGTTATGGCTGATGGTTCTAATCACGCGTTCATCACCGGTTCCAATGGCGTGGGAATGATCGACCTCAACTCGTTGGTGGTAAACCTGCCGGTGCCGGGCGAATACTTTATAGCCGACGCACGGGGAATCAATAATCACGGACAGATCCTCGTCTATGTCGGTGGCGTCCCCGAACCCGAAACCTACGCCCTGCTGCTGGCGGGTTTAACCCTGGTAGGCTTTACCACGCGGCTTCGCAAGGCTGCTGTCGATTACCGGGCCTAGATTACCGGGCCTAGATTACCGGGCCTAGATTACCGGGCCTAGATTGTGAAATCCACTTCCTGTCGGAGGATCACCGTGATGGTTGTCCCTATCCTCAAAACCCGCCTTTTCCTGCTGGCTGCCACCCTCGGCATCGCCCTGGGGTTCACGCTCCCAGCCCATGCGCAGGTGGCGCACCTATATTTCGTTGATCTCAACAGCAAGGAAGTAACTCCGCTCGGTTTATCCGGAGACTACGCTACCGACGCTATTGCAATCAATGATGCCGGACAGGTGTTAGGCCGGTCCTATACAGACCCGGGGGATAGCTACATTTTTATCACCGGTCCCAACGGCGTGGGCAGGACCGATCTCAATTTGATGGCCGGCGTGGAGTCCGCTACTGCGATCAATGATACCGGGCGAGTGACAGGCTTTGCCTTTGGAGCCGCCCCAGCGATCCACGCTTTCATCACCGGCCCTAATGGCGTGGGCAGGACCGATCTCGGCAGCGTGGGCGGAGGTGATTACGATCCAAGCTACGGTTATGGAATCAATAATACCGGGCAGGTGGTTGGATATTATGTCACAGCTGGTGGTCCTGAGCACGCCTTCATCACAGGTCTCAATGGCGTGGGCATGACCGATCTGGGTACCCCGGGCGCATACTCGAGCCGGGCTACTGCGATCAACGATGCCGGACAGGTGGTAGGTGAATATAATAACGGCGAAGGAGACCACGCCTTCATCACTGGACCCAATGGCGTGGGCATGACCGATCTCGGTATCCCTGGAGGTAGCGAGGCTTATGCGATCAACGAGGCAGGGCAGGTGGCGGGGACGAGCTACGAGAGAGGAAACTTCATCACAGGCCCCGATGGCGTGGGTATAACTTATCTGGATGGCGTGGGGTTTGCCAGTAATAATAATAACAGTACGATTATCAATGATGCGGGGCAGGTGGTCGGCTCTTCTGTGGTCCCCGGCGCAGGATTCGGTCACGCTGTCATCACCGGCCCCAATGGCGTGGGCATGACCGATCTCAACTCATTGGTGAATCCGGGGAGTCCCGTTCTAACCGAGGCCTTCGCGATCAACAACCACGGCCAGATCATTGCCGCAGGCGAGGCTCCCATCCCTCCGATCTCCGAACCCGAAACCTACGCCCTGCTGCTGGCTGGCCTGGCTCTGATCGGAATCATGGCAGCTCGGAACTCCCGCATATAGTGTCTTGACGAAGATAAAAGAGTGTAGCGATAACCGGGGATTGACCATCGAGTATCGGAAAGCTGAAGACCTCTCAACTGGAGACTTTAAAAATGCGTACCAACTCTTTGTCGGGCTTGATGAAATCCCTTGCAGTAGCGGCTATCGTTGCAACCTATTCTCAAGTCGCCATCGCGGTTCAACCCCTATCCTATTCCACATCAGTCGATAATGTAACTGGAACGGCAAGCTTCCATGTCAAGTTCGATAGCAGACCCGATTTTTATACTGTGGATCACGTATCCCGGCAAGCGGATTCAGTGCAGTTCTGGGTGGATGCGGTAGCTCGTGACCCGATAATACGGGCGTATAACGTATTGGATGGCAAATTGACGACCCATAGCCAGAACGTCATTTCTTTTCACGAAATTCCGTCCACCAACCAATTGCAGATTATCTGGGTTGCGCCCGAGACGGAACCCGGGCCGAGAGGCTACGGCGGTTGGGGTTTCGTCGCGGGCAGCGTTGACTATTCGCTCACAGCGGACAACGTGCTGTCTTTCGAGGTGCCGCTTTCATTACTGCGGGACACCGATGGCGTTTTTTATTACGACTTTGCAACTGTCCAATATGGTTCCGGAGGAAATGTTTTTACCGGTGTTAGCGGCATATCGTACGATACTCCCGTGATCTATGCGCCGCCGATACCCGAGCCCAATATTTTTTTGCTGATGCTGTCCGGTATCGCCTTGTTGGCCGTACCCGGATATCGCTCCCGCTATGGACGCCTGGCAAAGGAAGCAACTGCCGTAAAAACTACGTTCAAGGCTTGAGGCCGGTGATTATGCTGTTGTAACCAAAGGCTGGCTTGACTTGAATGTCATGAAATCCCGCGTCCGCCAGCATGGCGAAGAGCTCCGCGGACGAGTACGATCTGCCCTCCGTCCATCCCATCATCAGCATGCTGAATGCCGCTGCCGCGAACGGGCCGGTTTTGTCCTCGTTATAGAGCATGCCATGGATGATGATGCGCCCCCCGGAAGGGAGGCTGTTGAAGCTCTTGGCTGTCAGGAAACTGCATTTATCGAAAGCCCAGTCATTATAGACGGTGGAATAAAAGTGGAGGTCGGCGGCAGGCAGCGGGTCGCTCCACATATCTCCTCCGCACGTTGCGATGCGGTCCTGCATGCCATGCTGCGCAATGAAATCCTGGGCGATCTGGCATACCATGGGAAAATCGAAGATTATGGCCCGCAGATCCGGCCATCTCGACACGGCGCCTATGGAATGCGCGCCCGAGCTTCCCCCGATGTCGAGCATGATACGGTTAGCGGATAGATCCAGCACTTCAGGCCAGTGGAACGCCGATGTGATGCTCATGCTGTACATGCTGCGCGCAAATCTCCGTATGAGTTCGGCCTGGACCTCTTCGGGCTGGTAAATCCCCGACCCGCCGTAAACCTGCGGCGCATCGGTGCGAATCGCCTTCTCCAGGCTTCTGAATGAATGCACCTGCTCATTTTCGATCATCAGGTCCCACATGTAGCCAAAATAACTCGGGCTCTTCTTGAGCAGATAGCATTCGGCCATGGGCGTCAGCGAATAATTCCCCTCTTTTATCGACAGGAAGCCCAGCGCTGCCGCCGCGGTGAGCATCGCCTCCGCGGGGCGCGGCTTGACGTCCAGCTTCTCGCAGATCGCCGGCAGCGAAAGCCCGCCGTGTTCCAGCAGGGAGAAAACCCCCAGCTTATGCGCGAGAAGCACCGCCGAATAGCCATAGAGCCCAAGGAAGACATCCCATAGTTTCCTGTCATCGGGCGCCTGTGGTTGCTGCGTTTCTTCAGAAACTTCTTTTGTCATGAATAAATCCTCGTTGCGGTCCGGATGCTGAAATCAGCACCCGCAGGCGATAATGTGCGCATGAAAAATTTCATGCCTTGATGACAACATATTCTCTAGAAATTATCAGCACGCTTCGGTCAGAGCCGGGCAGCGGCAGCGGATTTGCCGCTTTCAACCAGGCGTTTTATATTTTCCACCGTGCGGCTCGCGCCATCCTGAACAGCGCTGCGCACCATCTGCTCGAAAGGCCGCATGAACACCTTGAGCTCGAGCAGTTCAAAGGTAAAACTCAATTCGGTCATATCTCCCGTACCTTGGGGCCGTAATTCGTAAAGACAGCGATAAGGCTCGACCACCCCTGCAAAGGCCAGCCGCCTGCAAGGTTCATAAATCGTAATCCGGAATGTCGATTCCGAGCGTTGGCCATGATCCACGCGCACTTGCCTTACCATCGTTCCCAGTCTTACGGGCCCATCGGTGAGGCACTCGAGTTCCTGTACTTCCGGCGACCACCGGGGATAATTGTGAAATAGATCGTCGCCAATAAACTTGTAAAGCTCCGCAGCGGACGATTTGACCAGAATGCTCTTCCTGCCGACCACTGGATCGGCAGGGCCCAGATTGAACATGGAGCCTAAATTGAACATCCCGTATCACTCCTGCTCAACTTAAAGCGACATAATGATCAATAATGATTGCGGATGCAATGCCGATTACATGAACGGGCGCGCTTTTTGGTATTTCAAGCGGCGAAGTGTGCCAGTGGGGATAGATAGGAGGACAGCATGCGTGTACTGGTAGATTGGTAGATATAACCGGCACGCAAATCGGGGAACTGATTCGGATCAGCAAGGCCGGGAAGGCATCTCGCATCGAAATCATCCGGTCAGCTATCGCCATTTTCATCGAAACGAAAAGACCGGATGCGGTTGAACCTAAATCCGGTCTTTGGCAAGCAAGCTGTAAGATGAGTGGAGCAAAGCGCAACCCATCAAAGTATCAAGAAACCGGAAGCGAACCGGTAGGCTTCTTTCTCCACGTCATCGCACCGACGAGTGCCAGGCCGGCAAGCAGCAGCGCGTAGCTCTCCGGCTCGGGAATCGCCGCGGCAATCACTTGGCCCGCGTCATTGATGCCTCTGGCCTCTGTCAGAACCCATCCAGCAGGCAAATGGATCAGCGAATTGAGGTCTGTCATGCTCCCGCCGTTGGGGCCGGTAATGAAGGCGTGGGCGGCGCCTTCGGCTGTGGAAGACGTCCCCACGACCTGGCCGGCCTCGTTGATGCCGTTGGCGTTGCTGGTATTTCCGCCCAGCGTGCCCAGGTCTCTCAGGTCCGTTCCGTCCGGACCGGTGATGAAGGCATGGTGGCTGCCTCCAGTGGTTGAAAAATAGCCCGTGACCTGTCCCGCATCATTGATGCCCGAAGCATTGGCGGAACCGCCGCCCAGGGCTCTCATGCCGGCGCCATCCGGCCCGGTGATGAAGGCGCCGGCGCCATCAGCCGTATAAGAAAACCCTACCACCTGCCCCGTATTATTGACGCCATTGGCAAAGCTGGCATCTCCACCCAGGGTACCGAGGTCTTTCATGCCCGTTCCGCCGGGATTGGTGATGAAAGCATGCGAAGACCCGAGTCCCGCATCGGACGATCCCGCCACCTGCCCTGCGTCGTTGATCGCTGAAGCAGCGCTGCTATCCCCGCCCAGCGTCCCCAGATCGCTCATGCCAGCGCCGTTCGGACCCGTGATGAAGGCATGGGGGACGCCGTCCTGGGTGTCGGACGACCCCACCACCCTTCCCGCATCATTGATGCCAAAAGCCCGGCTGGAATCGCCGCCCAGCGTGCCGAGGTCCCTCATGCCCAATCCACCGGGGCCGGTGATGAAGGCATGGGGGCTGAGAATGCCGGAAGGGCCAGGGCCTGCAGCCGTAAAGGATTCGCCCACCACCTGTCCCGCATCGTTGATGCCCCAGGCGGAACTGGAATCACCCCCCAGCGTGCCGAGGTCGGTCGCTGTCTTGCTGTTGAGATCGATGAGATAGGCACGCTCGGCCGATGCGGGGGAAATGCATCCCAACCCGGAAAGGAACGCGATTGCGAGCAGAAAGCTGCGAAGGTTGAATCCAGACGTTGCTTTCATATTGCACCTCCTAAGGTTTTTGAAATTTCAAGAACGATGGAATGCAGGACTATCGGAAAAATAACGAAGACAAAGCTAAAGCAACTGTAGGATGGATGGAGTGAAACGCAATCCATCGAAAAAACATCAGGAAAATGACGGGTTATGCCTTGCTCCACCCGTCCTGCGAAAGCTGATCTTCCACTACCCAAGCTCAAGGTGTGATCAAAGGCAGTTTGTTACTATTGCCACTCAGGATGGAGCCGGAAGCAGGCTGGCGCCTTTTTTCCGGTGAACGAGCGCTGCGAGGAGGGCCAGGCCAGCAGGCAGCAGCGCGTAGCTCTCCGGTTCCGGAACAACGGTAATGTAGCCGTAGGCAATGACTTGGCCTACGTTATTGATGGCTATGGGATTAACCAGGATCACCCCCTTTGGCAGGTCGGCCAGCGAATTGAGGTCGATCATGCCTGCCCCGTTGGAGCCAGTGATGAAAGCATGTCCGTCGGACTCGCCTGCCACCTGCCCGGCCTCGTTGATGGCATGAGCTTCGCTGCCACTCCAATCCGTCCCGGCCAATGTGCCAAGATCTCTCATGCCCACTCCGTCAGGGCCGGTGATAAAGGCATGCGGTATGATTCCCTCCGACGCCCATGCGCTCCCCGCTACCTGCCCGGCATCGTTGACGGCATGAGCCTCGCTGTAATCGTTGACGGGCGGGTACAGTGCACCTAGGTCTTTCATGCCCACACTGTTGGGGCCAGTAATGAAGGCGTGCTGCTGCAGGTCGCTGCCCAGGGTAGATCCCACCACCTGGCCGGACCCGTTGAGGGCCACATAGGTGGAATCCTCACCCTCTAAACTGGAATTCTCACCCACTATGCCAAGGTCGGTCATGCCCACGCCATTGGGGCCGGTGATGAACGCATGCCTCTGGTTGTTGCCGATACCGAAATATCCCAATACCTGTCCAGTATCGTTAATGTCATAAACTCCACTATAAGAAAACCCCCCAGGCACGCCCAGGTCTCTCATGCCTACGCCATTGGGGCCGGTGATAAAGGCATGGGTGCCGGTAGACGTGGCAGAAACCCCCGCCACCTGTCCGGATGCATTGATGGCAACAGCATAACTGGAATCCCCACCCAGTGTCCCCAGGTCTCTCATGCCCGCGCCGTTGGGGCCCGTGATGAATGCGTGACTCTGACCCGCGGCCGTAGTGGAAGATCCCACCACCTGCCCGGCATCGTTGATACCCGAAGCATGACCTGAATAACCGCTGAACGCGCCCAGCTTGGTTGCCGTCCTGCTATTCAGGTCTATGAGATAAGCTTGGTCTACGTATTGCGCCGAGGCATGACTGCCAAAACCCAGTCCGCCCAGTCCGGCGAAGAACGCGGCGGCAAGGAGAAACCAGCGGAGATTGAATCCAGGGATTATTTTCACGTTGCGCCTCCCACGGTTTTTGAAGTTTTCAAAAATGAAAGGGGTGCGCGGACGGTTGAAGAAATAGCACACAGATCGACCGCAATCTGAGCTTTTATATGGTGGAGCAAGCACCCTGCCCAGACAACTTAGGCTTCATGCCAAGGCTGTGCAATAGTCCAAACAGGCTATTGAGAATGATGTAAAGCAAAAATTGCCATATCGGTGAAGAACTCAGGAAAGCCTGACCTATACCCCTCACATCGCCTTTCCGGGCCTACGGCGCTGGCGCCTTTCTTTTCATGTTCCAGATATGCAGCACCGCGTAACTGCGCCAGGGCCGCCACGCCTGCGACATCTCTTCCGCCTGCCTGGCGGTGACGCCGCCGAGGTTGTTGAGAATGGCGATATCGCCCTTGGGAAAGGCATCGCGCCAGCGCAAGGCCCGCATGGCGATATAGTGCGCTGTCCAGTGGCCAATTCCGGGCAACTCGACCAGCCGCGCGATTGCCTCGGCGGGATCATGAGGGACAATGCTGTCCAGCGGCAAGGCGCCCGAGGCTTCCGCCTGCGCGAGGGCAATGATGCTCTTGCAGCGCGCGCCTACAATACCGTGCCTGGCAAGGTCATCGATGGTGGACCCGGCAAGGCACGCGGAAATCGGCGCCAGGCGGTTCAATTCCGGGTACGGCGTGGCGAAGGGCTCTCCGAATGCCGCACCAACGCGGCCCGCAATCGTGGTCGCGGCCTTCACGGTTACCTGCTGGCCAATGATGGCCCGCAATCCCATTTCAAATCCGTTGAAAGCCCCCGGCACGCGCATGCCGGGATTACTCTCGACCAGCGGAGCCATGAGCTTGTCCTTGCATAATTGCGCGGCAATGATATCGGGACGCGCATCGAGATCGAACAGATTGCTCACCCGGGCGAGGAGCGTCGGCAGAACCGGCGCCAGGCCATGGTTGAACTGCAGCACGAGGGCATCCCTGCTCTTGTCCTGCGTTACCCTGATCCAGCCCTTATGTTCCCCTCCCCCCTCTTCCTTGCATCCCTTGAGATGAATAGTCCGGGAATAAAAGCTTTCCGTAACCCATTCGACCCCTTTCAATTCGCGCGCCTTTAAAAAAGCCAGCACGCCTGCCCAGTCATAGGGCGGACGATAGGGAAGCTGCACCGTTGACGTATCCGGATCGTTGGCCGAGATCATTGCATAATCAGCGGCATTTCTGCCGGCTTCCATTCACAGGTGGCATAATCTCCGGTCAAACACCGGCATGCTGCGCCTCGCCGCCTTCCAAGTCGAGTAGCTGCCTTTTTGTTCCGAGCCCTCCCGCGAATCCGGTGAGGTCGCCGGATGCACCAAGCACGCGATGGCAGGGAGCGATGATCGAGATGGGGTTTTTCCCGGTCGCGGCGCCCACCGCCCGGACCGCCTTCGGGTTGCCGATCTGCATGGCGATCTCCCGGTAGCTGCGGGTTTCTCCAAAGGGAATGGTCAGCAGCGCCTCCCATACCTTCCTCTGGAATTCGGTCCCCTGGAATTCGAGTTCGAGGTCGAAGCCATTTCTTTTTCCGGCGAAATACTCGTTCAGCTGCCGTTCCGCCTCCGCCAATACCGGATTGTCCGGCTCTTCGCGCATCGGGCCCAGCCGCACCCGTTCCGGCTTGTCGTTTTCCCACAGGACGGCGGAAAGTTTTGAGCCATTTGCAACCAGCGTCAGCTTGCCGACGGGCGAGTCGATGACCTTGCAGGCGTAAGACATCTTGGAATTCCTGTTTTCGGAAGGATCCAAATCTACCACGGTTTCTCGGTACTCATGCCGGAATGAACAATGCGGGCATTGCTTTAATCCGCATGGAAGCGGTGGGACAGCACCATTCAGGAAAAAAATCCTGCAAAATGCCCTATCTCGCTCATCTCGGCTGCCGGCCCCATGAAACGCCCCTTGAATAATGCCGGCGCGACCCCATAAAGAAGAGCTGATGCTGCAAATGTACCGACCGCTCATCGGGAGCCTGGATGGAATACAAGGATTATTACAAAATCATGGGGGTGGCGCGCGATGCGCCCCAGGAAGACATCAAGCGCGCCTATCGCAAGCTCGCCCGCAAGTATCATCCGGACGTAAGCAAGGAAGCGGACGCGGAAGCACGCTTCAAGGAAGTCGGCGAAGCCTATGAAGTGCTCCAGGACCCGGAAAAACGCGCCGCTTATGACCGGCTGGGCGCCAACTGGAAGGCGAACCAGGAATTCCGCCCTCCTCCGGACTGGAACGCGGGATTCGAGTTTTCCGGGCACGAATTTTCCCAGGCGGATGCGGCGAAATACAGCGACTTCTTCGAATCGCTGTTCGGGGGGAATTTCCGGGCAGGGTTCGGCGCGGAAGGCGCATCCGGTGGCAGAGGCGGCGGGCCGGAGGGGTTTCATCGCCGGGGCGAGGACCGGTATGCCAAGATCCTGATCGGGCTGGAAGATGCCTATGAGGGCGCAACCCGCGCGATCACATTGCAGATTCCCCAGGTGGATGCCAGCGGCCATGTCTCCACCCGCGAGCACACGCTCAACGTAAAGATTCCGAAGGGCATACGCGCGCGCCAGCAGATCCGGCTGGCCGGCCAGGGCGCGCCGGGACATGGGCAGGCGCCCGCCGGCGACCTTTACCTGGAGATTGAATTCCGTCCCCATCCGTATTATCGTGTCGATGGCTCGGATGTATATCTCGATCTGCCGGTCAGCCCCTGGGAGGCTGAACTGGGAGCTACCGTGAAAACGCCTACGCCTGGCGGCATCGTCGATCTCAAGATACCGCCTCGTTCGGCTGCCGGCAAAAAGCTCCGGCTGAAGGGGCGCGGCATCCCGGGAAAAACACCGGGGGATTTCTTCGTCGTCCTGCAGATCGCACTGCCTGCCGCACCCATTGAAGAGGACAAGGATTTCTACCGCCGCATGTCGGAGCATTTCAAGTCGTTCAACCCCCGCGCCGGACTGGGAGCAACGGGATGAAAAGCAAAAACGGACACCAGGATTCATCGCCTTGCGTGCAGGGGGCGCAGGGATCAGCGGCGGACACCCCCGAACTGAGCGGCACCCTTCTGGATGACCAGCACCTGCTCACGGTGGAGGATGTCTGCCGGGTGTGCGCGGTGCGAATCGAATATATCGAGGAACTGGTCGAAGAGGGCCTGATCACGCCGCAAGTGGAGCAGGTGGATGCCCTCCATGCTGCGAAAGGACATGAGCTGCAGTCCTGGCGCTTCACCGGCATGCATATGCGCCAGGCCCGGATCGCCGCTCACCTGCAAAGCGATCTGGGAATCAATCTTGCCGGGGTGGCACTTGCCCTGCAGCTGCTGGATGAAGTCGAGGTTCTGCGCATGCGGGTGAAGGCGATCGACGCCACGTAGGCCCTGCAAGCGTTTCTCCATGGCATAAACGGAAACAAACGGAAATAACGCTTGCAGCAGGGCAAGGCGCTGTCCTTCGATATGCTCCTTGATATGCCCCTTGCCAAGCCTGGCGTCCTGCCGTTTCCGGCCTGAGTGGCCGCCTGGCACACCTCGCGCCAGCGGAGATTTATTCAGCGCTTCTTTAACCTAGGGAACCTCTGAACAAGTCTCCACTGGCGCGACGGTGGCTTTGCGGGATGGGATGCGCGAAAGGCGACGACGCGAATGGTTGATCCCCTTCGCCAGGAGCCTGACAAGGCAGACCGCTCGCAAAGCCCCGTCCCCACTGGGTTGCGGTAAAATCGGGCTCTCATGGCGTTGCGCTCCTTGGCATCGTAGTCCAGCTACGACCTTCGTCGCGCGCCTTATGATCATCCCGATTTTACCAGCAACGCGCTCAGCGAGGACTTGTTCAGAGGTTCCCTAAATCTTCCATCCCTTCTCCCCATCCATGCAAGCTACCCCGGAAGCAGAGCTGCAGGCGGGCGAACATCCGGCAGCGCCGCCGCAGCCAGTGCCGCCTTACAGGCAATCCGTCGAGGAGGCGCAGGCTGTTCTGGAGACTCATCCCCAGTATGGCCTGGACGAAGAGGAAGCACGCGCCCGGCTCGGGAAATACGGGCGAAACGAGCTGGCCGAAGAAAAACCGGTTCCGGGGTGGAAACGATTTCTCGCCCAGTTCCAGAATGTGCTTGTCATCCTGCTCCTTGCCGCCACCGCCATATCGATGAGCCTGTGGCTGTACGAGCATGAAACTGCCCTGCCTTACGAAGCCATGGCCATCTTCGCCGTGGTGCTGCTCAATGCGGCCATGGGTTACATCCAGGAATCCCGCGCGGAAAAAGCAGTGGCGGCGCTGCGCGAGATGTCGGCGGCACGGGCCAGTGCCATAAGAAATGGCCGGCGGCGCAGCATTCCTGCGACGGAGCTCGTGCCGGGCGACATCATCATCATCGAGCAGGGGGATACCATACCCGCAGACGCCCGGTTGATCCATTGCGCGGCTTTCCAGACCGCGGAGGCCCCGCTTACCGGGGAAAGCCTGACGGTATCCAAGAACACGCTCCCCATCGCTCAAAATGCCGAGCTGGCAGATCGCCATAACATGGTTTTCAGCGGCACGGCAGCCACTTCCGGACAGGCGCGCGCCGTCGTCACCGCCACTGGCATGCGCACCGAGCTGGGCCATATTGCCGGAATGCTGGAGCAAGCGCCCGCAGAGATCACGCCCCTGCAAAAAGAACTCGCGCGCATGGGCAAGCTGCTTGGAATCATCGTTATCGCCATTGCCGCGATCATGATTGCAACCATTGTTCTGGTCGAGGAAGTGCGTAGTTTCGCCGCCATTCTGGATGTGCTCATCCTGGGCGTGGCGCTTGCCGTCGCGGCTGTCCCCGAAGGCCTGCCGGCGATCGTGACTGCGGCCCTTTCCCTCGGCGTGCAGCGCATGGCCCGCAGGAATGCCATCGTGCGGCATCTTCCCGCGGTGGAAACACTGGGTTCGGCCACTGTCATCGCCTCCGACAAGACCGGCACCCTGACGAAGAATGAGATGACGGTGCGAACAGTGATCACAGCCAGCGGGCGCATCGACATGGGCGGCGTAGGCTACGCGCCGGAAGGCGGGATTTCCCGGTACTGCGGCGAAAATGGAAACGGAGCAGGAAGTGAAGAGAATCCGGCAAAGATCGATGGCGGGTTGAGAATCGAGCTGGATCGCGCGCTGGCAGCCGCCGGGTGCGCCAACAACGCCGTCCTGCAAGACCAGGATGGCCGCTGGGCCGTGCAGGGGGACCCCACCGAGGGAGCATTGCTCGTGGCCGCGCGCAAGGCGGGACTGGACGATAACGTACTCAACGCGCGTTTCCGGCGCGTAGGGGAAGTGCCGTTTTCTTCGGAGCGCAAATTGCATACGACAATGCATGCCGATGCGCAGGAGAATGGACGCCTGGTGGTTTTTACCAAGGGGGCGCCCGATCTGCTGCTGGACCTTTGCACACACGAACTGGTGGGGAATGCGCCCTGCCCCCTGGCGGAAAGCCGCCGCGCGGAGATCCTGAAAGTGAATGAGCAGCTCGGGGCCGAAGCCCTGCGTACGCTGGGTGTCGCTTTCCGCTTCTTGCCGGCGGAAGGCCTGGCCGCAACAGGAACCGCATCGCGGATTGAAGCCGGTGCGCGCATCGAGCGCGATCTCGTCTTCGCGGGATTGATCGGCATGATGGATCCGCCGCGTGCGGAAGCGAAGGAAGCGGTGGCGCGCGCAAAAGATGCAGGGATGCGGCCTATCATGATCACGGGCGATCACCCGGCAACCGCGGGAATGATCGCCCGGATGCTGGGAATAGCCGGAAACGGACGAACGCTCAGCGGCAGCGATCTCGAGAAACTTCCGGATGAAGCGCTCGCCCAGGCCGTCCATGAGGTATCGGTTTACGCGCGGGTCAACCCCGAGCACAAGCTGCGCATCGTCAAAGCATTGCAACGGCAAGGGGCGGTGGTGGCAATGACCGGCGATGGCGTGAACGATGCACCCGCCCTGAAAACAGCGGATATCGGCATCGCCATGGGTTTGACGGGAACCGATGTTTCCCGCCAGGCGGCGGACATGATACTCGGGGACGATAATTTCGCCACCATCGTGGCCGCGGTCGAGGAAGGACGCACCATTTTCTCCAACATCCGCAAATTCCTGCGCTACCTGCTTTCTTCCAACATAGGCGAAGTGATTACCATGTTCTTTGGCGTTCTGCTGGCGGATCTCATCGGACTGGCGGCAGAAGGAAATTCCGGGGAAGAAATGGTTGTGCTGCCGCTGCTGGCAACGCAACTCCTGTGGATCAACCTGGTGACCGATGGCGCTCCCGCGCTTGCGCTCGGCATGGACCCGCCGGACGCAGATGCGATGCGCAAGCCGCCTCGCCCCGCCGGCGAGGGTGTCATCACGCCACGGATGTGGCTCAGCATCGCCTATATTGGCGTGGCCATGGGGGTAAGTGCGCTGATGGTACTGGACGCCAGCCTGCCAGGCGGTTTTATCAAAGGCTCGGGAAACATGCGCTATGCCCAGACGATGACGTTCAATACCCTGGTGCTGCTCTCATTGTTCAATCTTTTCAATGCGCGTTCCGAGGAGCAGAGCGCATTCGCCGGATTATTTTCCAACAAGTGGCTTTGGGAGGCGGTAGGGCTGTCCCTGCTGCTGCAACTGGCGGTGATCTATGCCCCCTTTCTCCAGCATGCCTTTTCGACCGTCAGCCTGAGCCTGGAGGACTGGCTGCTGTGCACGCTGGCGGGCAGTTCGGTGCTGTGGCTGAGCGAGTTGAAAAAGGGGATCGTGCGCATAAGCAGGCCGGGCGCCCGGCGGGCAGGCTCCGATGTAACATCCTGAATCCGGTAGCTGGCCGCTCTTTTTCAGTTTGGAACCATGATCCCAAAACCGGCAGTTGATCGCACATTTCCAGTTTGGAGCCATGATCCACAAAAACTTTTCGCAGTATTTGACGTTCACCTATAGGGTGAGTTCGCTACAAGGCGGATTACGCGATTTTTGCGCCTCATGGCTGCGTTGCAACTCCTTGGAATGGAATAGCCACTGCGCGTCGCAGCACCTTGCCCTGCACCCCAAAAACCGCATATTCCACCCCGTCCAACCGCCCGGATTTGGAATCATTCAACTGCCAAACCGCGAGGAAGCGCTGGATTATGATGCGAAGTAAGCGTATCGTCGAATGGCGGCACCTCGGCGCATCGCCACCCGCATAGTCATGCGTGCATGTCCATTTTTACAGGGGACCCGGCAATCGGGGCAGATCACAGGGGAGATGCCGGGAATCGTCTATTACTTACAATCCGGAGGAATCGAATGAACGTCGTTAAACGTCATATCCTGTTGAGCCTTGCCATGGCAGCCTTTTCCGGTTCCGTCGCGGCGCAGGATCTCGGGCAGATTACCAATACGCTGGGTGGCGCCGCGGGCGGCATGCCCTCTGTGCCAGGCCAGGGGGCGCTGGGGGGAGCAGCGGGGTCGCTGGGAGCACTCGGTTCGCTGGGATCGATACAGCCCGGCAGCATGGGCAATGCCGCTGGCATTCTCCAGTATTGCGTCCAGAACAATTACCTCGGCGGTGGAAATGCAGCCTCTGTCAAGGATCAGTTGATGAGCAAACTCACCGCCAGCAGCGGCCAGCCCGCGGAAAGCAATCCGGATTATGTCAGCGGCACGAACGGGATCCTGAGCGGCAGCAATGGCCAGACTCTGGATCTCAGCACAGCCGGCCTGAAAGCCGCGGCAGCGAAACAATTGTGCGGAAAAATACTCGACCAGGCGAAGTCGATGTTTTGACCCGCTATCGCGGCTAACGGTTAACGGCTAAACGGATAGGCGAGCGCCGTCCCCGGACCGGGGAAGCGCTCATCATCCCATTTCATCCCCGCACTTCGCACTTTCTGGCTGTGCCGCCGGCGAGCAAGTTTGTAGCCGGATTAGTGGAACGTAATCCGGCATGATGCTGAAGCTGGCTACCTATGCGGAGATTCCGCATCGCCACGCTTCATTCCCCTTTCGCCAGTAATAATCAACCAGGACGGATCCATAACATCGCCTGCAGCGAAGCATAAGATAGCCCACGCTCTCGTATGAAGTTGTAGGTCGGATTAGTGAAACGTAATCCGACATGTGCAGACCCTATCCCATCCCCATGCCCGACATGGCAATTCCCGCGGGCGCAGGGGAAACATTCTTGATAACCTAAAGTACAAGCATGACCGGGGACGCCATCAGCTAAGCGGTGTGGTAACGAACAGATTAGCCGCATATTTCACGTTATCTTTTACTCAACTCACGGGCGATCTTCATTAATGAGATCCTTGATGCTTAATCCACTCAAGGTCACTCTCTGATTGACTTCGAGCAGATCGCGCGCTACTTGCCGGGCTCGCGCGCGATTGAAGCCGGGTTCGTCGGAAACCAGCCGTGCCACAGTGATAAGAAAATTCCTCGCCTGCCGCCACCCAGTCGAGCAACGTCCCCAGTTTATTCCTGGCCTCGAAGGCGCCGATTGCGCGCATGGTATTCCCTGTGAAATAAGCTGGATTAAATCCAGCCTGTCATATTTCAAGTGGCTTCGGCTGCATGATCCTGTACCATGATAAAAATCACTGGCCGATCTCTCCCGCCGGCCGCTAGCTTTCCGCTTCCCGCCCAATCCGTTACTGGAGAAAACAAGCAACATGGCTTCGACTTACGAAAACATCAGCATGGCCGTATTCTGCGATTTCGAGAATGTGGCGCTCGGCGTACGCGATGCAAAATACGAAAAATTCGATATCGAGCCAGTGCTCGAACGGCTGCTGCTCAAGGGCAGCATCGTGGTCAAAAAGGCCTATTGCGACTGGGACCGGTACAAGACCTTCAAGGCTGCCATGCACGAGGCCAGTTTCGAATTGATCGAAATCCCCCATGTTCGCCAGTCGGGAAAAAACTCGGCGGATATCCGCCTGGTGGTGGACGCGCTCGATCTTTGCTACACCAAGTCCCATGTCAATACTTTTGTCATCATCAGCGGCGATTCCGATTTTTCGCCGCTGGTTTCCAAGCTGCGCGAAAATGCCAAGCAGGTGATCGGGGTTGGCGTCAAGCAATCCACTTCCGATTTGCTGATCGGCAATTGCGACGAATTCATCTTCTACGATGACCTGGTGCGCGAAAGCCAGCGGAGCAAGGCAGAACAGCACGATTCGAAGCCCATGCAGCCTGCCGCCAAGGCGCCATCCCAGGTTGAAAAAGGCGGCAGGGAAGAATGGGAGTCGCGCAAGCGCAAAGCCATAGAAATCGCGGTGGAAACGTTTGATGCGCTGGTATCCGAGAGAGGCGACAGCGGGAAAATCTGGGCTTCCACGCTCAAGCAGGCCATCAAGCGCCGCCGCCCCGGCTTCAATGAGTCCTATTACGGCTTCCGCGCATTCGGCAACCTGCTGGAAGAGGCGCAGGAACGAGGCCTACTCGAACTGGGCCGCGACGAGAAGTCAGGCACCTATGTCTACCGCAGCGATAGCGGGAGCGCCGGCAAACCCTCGGCGCACCCGGAAACCAGCGTGACCGGGCATACAATGCAATCCTCGATCCAGCTCCCGGTCCAGCCGGCGCCCGACCCCGAACCGGCGAATGGGCATGAACCGCTACCCCGTAGGCATACTGACCATCGGCGCGGAAAAAAGGCTGCAGAGCTTCTGCCGCCGCCCGCCCCCGCCGAAACCGGTATGGCAGCGCGACGGGAAGTGGAATCTGTCATCCCTTCGCATGAGCCAGGCATGCTACCCGAGGATACGGCGGGGAAAGCGGTGGACAAAACGACCGGCAAAGGCCGCAAACCCGCCCCGCGCAGGCGCAGGTCATCGAGAGCGGAAATACCGGACGCGCCCGGGGATCAGCAAATACAGGAGATACCGGGAATACCTGAAGAGGCTCAAAACGATAATGGAAGTGCGTGAATAGGCAATCAGAGGTGGTGTAGAAGCCCCGGTGGAAGGCCGGGGTAATATCAATCCTACATCCGCTCGGCCAGCGGATATTTCCCGGTCAGCACCCACACTTCGGTGGGAATCCGCAATATCGTGCTCAAGAATTCCATGCGCACGCCCATGGCATCGGGAGCGGTAATGATCGCATTCGCAGGCTTGCCGCATTCGGAACTGATGAGCGCTTCGATGCCTATTCCCTGCTCTTTCAGCTTTTGCATCCGGCCTTCCATGTCGGATTCCCATACGCCGAAATAGAGAATCCCGCCCGCGTTCCTGGCAGAAAATATACCATCTCCGTTGGCCTGTATCAGTTCCAGGTAGGGTGCGCGAGTGCGGGAGTAGGCCGCCACCACCTTTATGCTCTCGGATTGCCCCTGCTGCGGATTTTCGATACAGAGCACGCTGTCGGTCGGTTCGGTGAATGTGATATCGAGCAGCTTCGAATAATACGCGGCGGCCTCCTGGAGATCGTGGACGACCATGCCGATATGGTAGTAAGGCGCGGTAAACATGTTTCAATAGGACATTTCCGGCGATTCCGCCGGCGGATCCATCAGCAGCAGATCCTTGGCGATCTCGCCTATCTTGAGATAGGCCTCGTAGCCCGAGGGCTTGCGAAAATAGGCGTCGGCGCCCATGCTGGCAGCCTCGGCGCGATCTATCACCGAGTCCGATGAAGAAACCACCACCACCAGGGATTGCCTGCATTTGCTGCTGCGCCGCAGGTATTCCAGCACCTCTATTCCTGAAACCTTGGGAAGATTCAGGTCGAGTAGCACGAGGGCCGGGCAGTTGCCCGAGCCGTCTGCGTTCAGCTCGTCGATATACCGCATTGCCATTTCGCCGTCGCTCACCACATGAAGGCTGGCGGCGATTTCAGCCGCTTCCAGCGCCTCCCGCATGAGAAACACGTCCGCCTGGTTGTCCTCGACGAGCATGATGGGAAAGCATTCTTGGGAGCCGTCGCGGCAGCGTGAAGTAAAAAGTCGATCCCTCCCCTGGCGTGGATTCGGCCCAGATGCGGCCGCGGTACCGTTCCACGATTCGCCGGCAGATCGCGAGGCCGAGGCCGGTTCCCGGATATTCCGTGCTGGTGTGAAGTCGTTTGAAGAGTCCAAAGATCTGCTCCTTGAATTGAGGTTCGAAACCGATGCCATTGTCCTTAACGGAGAATAGCGCGTACCCGCCATCATGCTGCGTGGCATCCACATGCACGACAGGAGATTCCCTGCCGCGATATCTTAGCGCATTTGAGATAAGGTTCTGGAGAATCTGCTGCAGGTGGACGGGAGATGCCCGCACCTCGGGCAGCTCACGGGATATTACTTTTGCATCGAGGCCGGCCATGGTCTCGGCGAGATTGGAGAGCACGATCGCCAGCACGGAGTTGGCGTCCGTTTTATCGGTGGAGACATCGAGCTTGACGACGCGGGTATACTCGAGCAGGTCACCCACGAGCGCCTCCATGCGCGCCGCCCCTTCGGCCAGGTACCTGAGAAGCTCCTGCGCTTCGCCATCCAGCCGGTCCGCGCATCGCCTGATGAGAAGCTCGCTGTAGATGCTGACGCTCCTCAAGGGCTCCTGCAGATCGTGGCTCACGGAATAGGCGAACTGCTCCAGGTCATCATTGGCGCGCCGCAGTTCCTGCTCGGTTTTCAGGCGCTCGGTGATATCGGTATTGGTTCCGAACCAGCGGATGATCCGGTCCCCTTCGCGGATGGGCAGCGCATGGGAGAGAAACCACCGGTAGGTTCCGTCCTTGCCGCGCAACGGAAACGTATCCTCCCAGGTCTTGCCGGTTTCGAAGCAGTGCCTGATATGCGCGACGACCCGTTCCACGTGCCCGGGATGATGAACAGCCCGCCAGCCCCACCCCCGCATGGTCTCGAATGTGGTGCCGGTATAGTCATACCATCGTTGGTTGTACCAGAATACCGAGCCTGATTCATCCGTCATCCAGGCGAGCTGCGAAATGTTGTCGGCGAGCGTGCGAAATTCTTCTTCGCTCTTGCACAGGGCTTCTTCCGCCTGCTTTTGCTTGGTCACGTCACGCGAAACCACGACGATGCCCATCGGCGTACCGGCCTCGTCGCGAAGCGGGGCCTTGATGGATTGAAAGAAATGGACCTTGCCGCCCGGATCGGGATACTGCTCGTCGATCGATATGGTCTTCCCCGACTGCATCACCCCGCGGTCCACTTCCATGATCGGTTCAGCCAATTCCGGCTTCGAGATTTCCCCATCGGTTCGGCCTATCACCTCGGCCATGGGAAGCCCGAGGATCCGTGCCGTCGCCTCGTTCAGCGCAAGGTAGCGCCCTTCGCGATCCTTGGCAAGAATTACATCCGGGCTGCTGTCGAGTATGGTGGTAAGCAGGGCATTGGCCCGGTCGCGCTCCATCTCGACATTCTTCCGCTCGGTGATATCGGTGTTCATTCCAACCCAGCCCGACGTTTTTCCGTCCGGCGCCGCCAGCGGCACAGCGCCTCCCGCGGTCCAGCGCCACTCGCCGCTCATATGGCGGATGCGGTACTCGTGGTAAAATGGCCGCTGGTTTCTCACCGCTTCCTGCCAGCTTCCCTCCGCGCTTTCCCTATCGTCCGGATGAACGCAATCCAGCCAGCCGGATGTTCTCCATTCCTCGAAGGTTTGCCCCGTGTAAGTCCGCCAGGAGGGAGAATCCTCGACAATGAGCCCGTTGGCATCCGTTGCCCATACGATCTGGGCAGAAGCCTCGACCAGCGCGCAAAACCGCGCCTCGTTGTCCGGCTGCACGCTCATGGAACTCCTCCCCGGATCGTCTGCCGGCGGGCGGAGCGGAAAGCGATGGGTTCTTGCCATATCGTCAGGTCATCAGATACATAGGATACTTCGGGCACGGTAACACAGGACACAGGAGATAGCCGGATCGCTCAGGGTACCGAAGCTCTGGAGCGCTCGGGCACTTGAGGCGCCGGTACTGAAGCATCGGAGATTCAGGAGATTCAAGCAACTCCATGCAGGTTCCCACGGACTTGTTCAGAAACCACCTGAGCTTTCAGTATTCATAAACGGATAAACCCCATCAAGAGATGACAGGCGTGTGAAACTTTGTCACCATGCCGTCAGGATAGTTCAAGATCGGGAATATGTCAGCAAAGGGAGAAAAAAGACGCGATCGATGGGAAGGAATGAACAGGCAAGCCATTTGATTCATTGGCTCCCCGGCTAGGGCTCGAACCTTGCGCTCCCGCGGACCGTGGCGATTCCAGCTTGCATAAGCTTGCATGGATGGGTGGAGCAAAGCGCTACCATCCTGGTACCGGATAAATATTCTGGGTGGATTGCGCTTTGCTTCACCCGTCTTGCACTTCTGAGCGAGGCCGTACCCTCCGGCTATGGCGGCGGAATTGACGGCTCCGTTCTTACACCTTCCTTTTCGGTCGCCCATTTAGCCTCGGCGTTTGCGTTGTTGGCCGCGCGGCTGGCATTGATGCAATCGGGGGTTCCGTCGAGCAAACCGGGATTGGCCCTGCATTCGGCCAGCTTGGCCTCGCGCTCAGCGGCATTTTTTTCGTACCAGTCGACCGCGCGCACTGTTCCTTCTCCACTGCGGGTGCCGCACCCCGCCACTAAAGCGGCGCATACGCCCACCGCAACGAAAATGATTTCCAACTTCGTTTTCATGATGAGATCCCGTCAGGTTTTATCCGCTCCCCTTATCTGGCCGCGTCGTTCTTTCGACCCAGTTTACGTAGGATGGGTGGAGTGAAACGCAACCCATCAAAAAGCAGCTACCCAGCACCAGGAAAATAATGGGTTACACTTTGCTCAACCATCCTACAGTCCACTGCCGCAACGGACGATCTTAAAATGAAACCCGGTCAGGACGCGTCGTTCAGGCGATGCGTATCCGGACTTCCAGTCCGCAACCCTAATCACCAGCTTTAGCCGGTGGTTGTTGAGTCTGGCCACCTTCCCGCGCCGCATCGTTCTCGCGACCCAGAAGCCGCAATGCCGCGGCAGTGACATGCTCTGCCGTGAAACCGAAGTGCTTCATATTCTCCTCGCCGGGAGCCGAAGCGCCAAAATGGTCGATGCCAATCATGGTCCCTTCCGCCCCGGCGAACCGCTCCCATCCCAGGGTTGCGCCCGCTTCAACGGTCACGCGTTTCCGTACTGCCCCTGGCAGCACTTGTTCGCGGTAAGCCTCATCCTGCTCGGCGAAAATTTCCCAGCTCGGCAGGCTCACCACCCGCGCCCCCACGCCCAGCTCTTTCAACCGCGCCTGCGCCTTGACGCAAAGACCGACCTCGGAACCCGTCCCGATCAGCAGCACCTGCGGCGCGCCGTCTCCGGCATCGGCAAGAATGTAGCCGCCTCGCGCTGCTCCCGCGTCCCGTGAATGCGAACGGTCGAGGATGGCAAGATTCTGGCGCGACAGCACCAGCAATGTCGGCGTCGCGCGCTGCACCGCCAGTACCCACGCTTCCGCGGCCTCGGTCGCATCCGCCGGACGGATGACCGTCAGGCCGGGAATCGCCCGCAGGCCCGCAAGATGCTCGATGGGCTCGTGCGTCGGGCCATCCTCTCCCACTGCGATGCTGTCGTGGGTAAAGACGTAGACCACCCGCAAACCCATGAGCGCGCCCAGCCGTATGGATGGCTTCATGTAATCCGAAAAAACCAGGAACGTCGCGCTGAACGGCAGCACGCCTCCATGGGCCGCCATGCCGTTCACGGCCGCACCCATGGCATGCTCGCGCACGCCAAACGCGATGTTGCGGCCCCCATAGCCCCATGTCCCCCCGACCGCCCCCTCGACTTCCACCTTGCCAGCAGCAGCGGAATCAGCCGGGTCCTCGGGAGGCTGGAAATCGCCCTGCCCTTTCAGCGCCGTATTGGTCGAGGGGTTCAAATCGGCTGAGCCGCCGACGATGTTCGGAATGAGCGCGGCCAATGCGTTCAGCGCCTGCCCGGCGGCCACGCGCGTCGAAACCGGCTTGTCCCCCGGCTTCCATTGGGGCATTCCGGATTCGAGGTCCGCAGGCAGCCGTCCTTCCATGACGGCATCCCATTCCTCTGCTTCCGCCGGAAAAGCCTTGCGGTAGGCATCCAGACGCCGCTGCCACGCCTGCTGCGCTTGCGCCCCGCGGCCGATGGCCTCCCGGAAGTGCGATATCGCCTCGGGCGGCAGGTAAAAATCGGGGCTTTCCGGCCAGCCCAGCGCCTTCTTTGTCTTCGCCACCTCCTCCTCACCCAGCGGAGAGCCATGCGCATGAAAACTATCCTGTTTATCCGGGCTGCCATAGCCAATATGGGTATGCATCAGCAACAGCGAGGGCCGGTCCTTTTCCGCGCGCGCCTCGGCCAGCGCGGCGGCCACGTCATCGGTATCGTTGCCGTCCGGCACGGTGCGGGTATGCCACCCATAGGCTTCGAACCGCCGAGCGACATCTTCGGTAAACGTGAGGCCGGTCCCTCCCGCCAGCGTCACGTGGTTCTGGTCGTAGAGATAGATGAGTTTGCCCAGGCGCAGATGCCCCGCGAGCGAGGCAGCCTCGGAAGCCACGCCTTCCATCAGATCGCCATCCGAGACGAGCACATAAGTGTAATGATCCACGATGGCGTGATCCGGGCGATTGTAGCGGGCTGCGAGCCAGGCTTCGGCAATGGCCATGCCCACGCCATTGCCGAAACCCTGCCCGAGCGGGCCGGTGGAAACCTCCACGCCGGGAGTGTGGTAGCTGCGCTCGGGATGCCCCGGCGTGTGGCTGCCCCACTGGCGGAAGCGCTTGATTTCGTCCAGCGGCAAATCATAGCCGGTGAGATGCAGCAGGCTGTAGAGAAGCATCGAACCATGCCCGGCCGACAGCACGAAACGGTCCCGGTCCGGCCACTGTGGATCGCGCGGGTTGTACTTCAGGTAGCGCGTCCATAGCACATAGGCCATGGCGGCCGCTCCCATGGGCAAACCCGGATGGCCGGAATTCGCCTTCTGCACCGCATCGACGGAAAGGAAGCGAATGGTATTGATGCACAGCTCATCCAGCGCCTTGCCGGCTTGAACGGATTTCTGCTCTGCTGACGCCTGGTCTCCCGCCTGGTCCGCGCTCGATTGAATCGCCATATTGTTCCCCCGTTGGTTGCGTCTAGAGTTGCATCCAGACTCTCACGATAAACTCCCGGGCTCTGTGCGGCAGGGCACGATTACCGATGCCAGGGAACTTCTGAACAATTCATGCGTGTCCGCGATCAGCGCTGCCACAGGATCTGGGAGGCTTCCAGCGGGATGCAGATATCGTCATGGCGCGGAACGAGCCGGGCAGTGTAATCCGTTGCCGGCCGCTCAGCCGGTACGTGTGCGACATAGGCATAGCCCGTGGCCGCGGCCACCAGCCGATGCATGCGCTGCATCTCCTGGCGCACGGGGGCGCCTTCTGGAACGCCCTCTGCATAGAGCTCGACCCGGACCGCTTCAGGGTCCAGGCCGTTGAGATAGGCATGCACCACGAATACGTGCTGTCCGCCCTCGGTTTCCACGGTCGCATCGCCGAAATGCAGACCCCCCCATTTCTGCCTGAGCTCCGACTGCCAGCCGGCTATCCGCGCGCCAAGCGCACCATTGTCGGCGCTGCGCTTCAAGTAGGCTGAGGCGGATGGCAGGTAGTGGCGCTCCGTGTACTCCCGCACCACGCGGCTGGTCGCGAAACGGGGTGTCAGTTGCGCCATGCTTTTACGCATGCGCGTGACCCAGGCGGTGGGAATTCCCTGTTGGTCGCGCGCATAAAATTCGGGTATCACCTGCTGCTCCAGCAGGTCGTAGAGCTGGTTGGCTTCGAATGCATCCCAGGCGGGATCGTCGCCGTGCTCCTTGCCGTCCCCCAACGCCCAGCCCACCTCCGGCGTGTAGGCCTCCGCCCACCATCCGTCCAGCACCGAGAGATTGATGCCGCCGTTGACCAGCACCTTCATCCCGCTGGTTCCGCATGCTTCCCATGGGCGGCGCGGCGTGTTCAGCCATACGTCCACCCCTTGCACCAGTTGCTCCGTCAAGTGCATGTCATAATCGCTGAGGAAGATGATGGAAGCCCGCGCTCCGGTATGGCGGATGAAGTTTACCCATTCCTGGATAAGAGCCTTGCCCGCCTCATCGGCGGGGTGCGCCTTGCCAGCCATGATGAGCTGCACCCGGCGCCGGGGATTGGATAGCAGTCCCAGCAGGCGCTCGCGGTCGTGCAGCAGCAGATCGGGCCTTTTGTAGGTGGCAAAGCGGCGGGCGAATCCGAGAGTCAGGGCATCCGGATCGAGCAGTCCCTTCGCCCCCTCGACCGCTTCAGGTGGCGCACCGCCGACCGCCAGCTGCAGCGACAGCTCCCGCCGGACGAACTCGATCAGTTTCTTGCTGGAATCGCAGCGGAATTGCCAAAGATCGGCATCGGCCATGTTCAGGATCTTCGGTTCCAGCGGTTCCATCGTGTCGATCCAGCGGTCTTTGCCGCAAACCTCGGTCCAGAGCCGATCCGCCGCCGCCGAGTCCCAGGTTGGCACGTGCACGCCATTGGTCACATGGCCGACAGGCACCTCGTTGATCGGCCAGTTCGGGAAAAAGGATCCGAAGAGGTGCCGGCTCACCCTGCCGTGCAGGCAGCTGACTGCGTTCACCGCCGCGCTGCCGTTCATGGCGAGATAGGCCATGTTGAAAGGCTCGCATGCATCATCGGCATTCCTGCGCCCCAGCGCCAGCAACTCGTGGCAGCCGATGCCAAGCTTATGCGTCGCGTAATCTCCGAGAATACGCGTGATCAAGTCCGGAGCGAAGCGGTCGAAGCCGGCGGCAACCGCCGTGTGGGTAGTGAACAGGTTGCCCGCCCGCGTAATGGCCAGGGCAGTCCTGAAATCATGCCCGGTCTCCCGCATGCACGACCAGGCGCGCTCCAGAACGGCAAAAGCCGCGTGGCCCTCGTTCAAATGGCAAACCTCCGGCTTGATGCCCAATTCGGCAAGCAGTTGCCAGCCGCCGATTCCCAGCACTATTTCCTGCTGAAGGCGCAATTCCGGACCACCGCCGTACAATTCGCTGGTAATGCCGCGATGCGCGGGATAATTCGCCGCGTCGTTGCTGTCCAGCAGATAAAGCACGGTTTTCCCTACCTGGACCTGCCAGGTGCGCAGCCAGAGCGAATATCCCGGCAGCCGGAATTCCAGCCGCAGCCATTCCCCATTGGCGCGGCGCAGTGGCGTGATCGGCAGTTGGCCCGGATCATTGTATGGAAAAAGCGCCTGCTGTTCGCCATCCTTGCCGATCACCTGCCGGAAATACCCTTGCTGGTATAGCAAGCCGATGCCTATTACCGGAACGCCCAGTTCACTGGCAGTCTTGAGCTGGTCGCCCGCCACATTGCCCAGCCCCCCCGAGTAGATGGGCAACGCTTCGCTCAGCATGAATTCCATGCAGAAATAGGCGACGCATTTCAGTGGCGCTTGCGGATGATTTTGCTCGAACCAGGTTGGCGCAGCCAGCGTGCCGCGCCGGTCCTGCACCAGGTCGGCCAGATTGGCGGAGAAAGCCGGATCGGCAAGGCACTGCTCGAGTTTTTCCTGGGAGACGGTCTGCAACACCACCCAGGGATTGTGTGTGAGCTTCCACAGTGCGGGTTCCAGTTGCTCCCATATGTGGTCGGCGCTGTGGTTCCATGAAGTGCGCATGTCGAGCGCCAATTCCGCAAGAGAATCGTAACCTTCAAGATCGGGCACAGGATGAAGACTATGCAGCTGCTTGCCCTTGGTCTGGTCGGTCATGCGGCCTCCTGTCACGGAAGATGCGCAAAATGCGCACGAAAGGTGCGGGGAAGTGAGGCAATCCATTACTGCCACGGAGTAGTTTACGCCTTGCCGTCTTCACGTCAAGCCACCCCAGGCTGCCCCAGGCTGCCCCAGGTCATCTCAAGCCGCCTCGGAACCTGCCAGGCGCAGGAAGGCAGCACTGGCGCCAAAATCGCCAGCACCCGTCCGTTCCGATACGCCGGCAAACGTTGCCTTGCTGCTATATCCCCCATATCTCCCCCTATTCCATAAAGCCGTATCCATGCCCCGTGTACCCTATATACCCTGTGTACGGCAGCGAACGGAAATGGCCAGCGGAAGCTTCATATTATTGAAGAGTTTTCGCCGGGATGATCCGGGTGCCGGCTGACTGGGCAGGACGGAGCACTGCGGAAGCGATGAAACCCGAACAGGATAGGGAGTCGAAAATGGACAAGGAACCGCTGATCGAGCTGCCCTGGCATGGACAGGAAACCATCGCCAATGCGCCAAAGCTGCTGGATCAGGCCAGGCAGGTGAAGATCACGCTGCCGGCCAACTATAACCACTCGCTGTTCAGCGTATTTCATCCCGGCGCGCCGCCCGGCCACCCCGAGGCGGTGGATGTTTCCGGAGGGCGGGAACTGCTCGTCACGGTTGCATCGATCAAGGGATTGGAGGGGATCGCCCGGCTTGCCGACGGCTTGCCGGCGGAAGGGGTAATGGTCCAGGTCGTCAGCCCGCCAGCAATCATAATGACGCTCGAACCTCTTTCAGCGGAACTGCCGAACCTCCGCCCAAGCCCAATCAGCGATGACCAGGCTTGATGCCTCCCGTACCCAAACCCAAACGGCAACGAGCTGAAAACGGACATCATGGGCAAGGAAATCGAGCGGAAATTCAGGGTGAACAAAGAAAGAGCCGCAGCCTGGCGAAAAGCCCCCTGTCTGGAGATACGGCAGGGCTATCTCTCGCTCGATAAGGAGCGTACCGTCCGCGTGCGGATCGCCGGCGGCGACGCCTGGCTCGCCGTCAAGGGCATTACCCGGGAAGCTTCCCGATCCGAATACGAATATCCCGTTCCCATTGCCGATGCGGGGGAAATGCTGGATTTTCTGTGTCTGCACCCTTTAATCGAGAAACGCAGGCATCGTGTCGAGCACCAGGGGTTTCTGTGGGAGGTTGACGAATTTTACGGAGACAACGCCGGGCTGATCATAGCGGAGATCGAGCTGGAAAGCGCGAACCAGGCTTTCCCCAGGCCGCCGTGGGTTGACGTGGAGGTGACGCACGACCCCCGCTATTACAACGCCAGCCTGGTGCGCCATCCATACAGCCTGTGGAAATCTGAGCGCGGGACGCCATGAATCCCCAGGCGGCAAATCCATCAGCTCTGGCAAATCCGGTAAAAACCCGCTGGGCACAGCCTTGCGGCACACCGGCATAAAAACCGTGAACCATGGGAATTCACGGGTATCATATAAGAAGCGTAGAGGAGAAGGCATATGAACCTGACGCTCGCCACCTACAATATCCATGCCTGCATCGGCGCGGACGGCCGCTTCGAGCCGGACCGCACCGTGGACGTGCTGCGCGAACTCGATGCCGATGTCGTGGCGCTGCAGGAAGTCGATCATCACGAAGTCAACGGCTCCGACCTGCTGGACTACCTCGCCGAAAAAACAGGCTTGACCCCTATTGCCGGCCCTACCCTCCTGCGCGATACGCGGCATTACGGGAATGCGCTATTGACGCGGCTGCCCATCCTGGCGGTAAACCGGGTGGACCTTACCCTGCCCGGCCACGAGGCGCGCGGTGCGCTCGACGTGACTCTTGGTTCGAACGGGCGCCGCTTGCAGGTCGTGGCGACACATCTTGGGCTGAAGCCCTGGGAGCGGCGCCAGCAGGTGCGCCAGTTGCTGAGCCTGTTCGATATCGGCTCCAAGGACGTCTACGTGCTGCTGGGAGACCTCAATGAGTGGTTCCTGTGGGGAAGGCCCCTGCGCTGGCTGCAGGCGCACTTCAAGCAAACCCCGCACCGGGCGACCTTCCCTTCCCGCCGGCCGTTCATGGCGCTCGATCGCGTCTGGGTGCACCCGCGCCGCAAGCTCACCGCAGTGGAAGCGCATGTCAGCAAGCTTGCCCGCATCGCCTCCGACCATCTTCCCCTGAAAGGCATCATCGAAATCTGAAAAAAAGGATCGGATCCTGATCCCCCTCGAATGGATTTTGCAGGCCGGGTTAGCGCGAGCTTAATCCGACAATTCCGCCCTAATCCATCCGCTTATTTATACCCAGATTTTGTAGGTCGGATTAGCGCAGTGTAATCCGACTTCCCACTTCCCATTCCTCATCCATCCGGCTATTCATGCCCCACGCTGCGGGTTCCGCTACGCCCCGACCCCAATCGAGTGGATATAGCCCTGCCTCCGCATAGAATCTGTAGGTCGGATTAGCGCAGCGTAATCCGACATTCCGACTGATTTGCGCCGCAATCCCGGGCATACCCGAAACTGCTTCCCACTCTTCCCGAATTACTGGTGCGGCCTCATCGATCTATTCCCGGAGTCAGTTCATGGCGTAGCCGCGTAATATCCGCGATCTCCGCAATCGGCGTTTACGTTCTCCACCGCACAGAACCATCCTGCTGCATGCGGCATCATTGCATCACGCTGTCCACGTATTTCACTTCTGCTGTATCCCGGTTACCCCTTTGCAAGGCAGAAAACGTGGATTTTTTATAAGCCTCGGCCGTTTCTACTGCAGACCCCAACCTGCGGCGGATGGGAACCAGATACTTCCCAACCGGTAAAACGGCTCTTCCCGATAGGAGGAAAAGAAAATGTTAGGAAAAATTGTCACCATAGCCGCAGCCGCTGCGGGCGGAATCATGCTGTCGAAGCATTTTCGGAAATCTTACGACCCGGATAAATCCACAGTGGAAGAGTCCATAGAAGTCAATGTTCCAGTAAGCACAGCCTACAACCAGTGGACCCAGTTCGAGGATTTTCCGAAGTTCATGAAAGGCGTTACCGAGGTTCATCAGATCGACGATACACACCTGCACTGGCGCGCCAGGATTGGAGGCAGGGAGGAAGAGTGGGATTGTGAAATCACCGAGCAGACGCCTGATCAGCGAATCGCCTGGCACAGCACAGGCGGAGCGGAAAATGCCGGGGTGATGACCTTTCATAAAATCGCCGATTCCAGGACGCGCATCATGCTGCAGATGGATTACAGCCCGAAAGGCTTCGTGGAGGGGTTCGGCAACGCCCTGGGCGCGGTCGGAGCACGCACTCGTGGCGACCTGAAACGCTTCAAGAAGTTTATCGAGGAGCAGGGAAAGGAAACGGGAGCCTGGCGCGGCACCGTGGCTCAACACTGACTTCGACCGTCCAAAGCAGGCCGTCAGCCAGTCTATCTATTGATTCGGCTGGAAAATACCATGAATACGCCATTCCGGGCTTGACCCGGAATTCAGTTCCCGGCCAGCAGATAGGCTAGGCTGCTTCGTACGCCACTGGATACCGGCTTCTGCCGGTATGGCGTATTGCTTGCTTGCGGGATCAAATAATGCGGCGGAGGCGAATCACCTGGAAACCAGTGCTTCGCCTCTGATTTTCGTGATTGCCCGCTGGCCATGGACAGCTCAGACGGAACTATTCGCGGCGGAGGCTCCTCCAAAATAGACAACAACGGTAAATAAGGAGAAAACATGTCGGATTTAGTGGTGGTGGGTTTTGATAAAATTGAAACAGCCGATCTGGTCCTGCTAAGGCTCAAAAGATTGAAAAGGGAGTACCTCATCGACCTCGAGGACGCCGTCGTGGTTGAGCGCGACGCGTCCGGCGAGGTCCATCTCAAGCAGAGTATCAACCTCACGCAACTCGGCGCCAGCTCCGGACTGCTGTCTGGCAGCCTCCTTGGCGCGCTGGTCGGCATGATGTTTCTCAATCCCGTGGCCGGTTTTCTGATCGGAGGCGTGTTCGGGGCGGGGGGCGGCGCGTTGTCGGGTTCGTTGACCGACTATGGCATCAACGATGATTTCATCCGGTCGCTGGGAGAAACCATTCCCGCCAACTCATCGGCCCTGTTCATACTTGTGCGCAAGGCACAGCCCGAAAAGGTTCTGGCTGAGCTTTCAGACGTCAAGGGCAAAGTGCTGCGCACGTCGCTTTCTCCGGCACAGGAACAGCAACTGCAAAAAGCGCTATCCGGCTGAGATCCGCACCATGTAGCGGGGCGGAAAGAGCGTCCGGCCTGCTTCCCGTCCCTGCCCTGGCCTGCTGGCGCAAAGCTGCCGCCCCCGCAGGCTGTTTTCCTTCATTCTTCATCGAAAGATTCAATTCAGCGGCACCCGGCATCCCGCGGCCCGCAAGCTGCGACCGGCAGTTCAAACCTGGCAGTTCATGGAACTTTTATATGTAATTTGCCTTAAAATGGCTCTTTTTACTATCGATGCAAATCGTGGAGGAACGAAAGTGAGGCATCTGCTTATCCTGGCCGCCGGTCTCATGGCGGCGACTGTTTCCGCTTTTGCGGATACGCATGACTCTTATAAACTGCAGCTCGACGATGGCCAGATCGCTGACGTGATACTTACCGCGAGCAACCTGTCGATAGAAGCCGCGCAGCTCGCGAGGCTGAAGGCGCGTAGCGCGGCAGTGCGCCAGTATGCTGGAAAAATAATTGCCGAGCATGGGCACGTCAATGATTCCCTGTCGCGGCTCGTGAAAAAAATCGATGTCGTCCGGGAAAACAATCCCATCAGCAGCGCCTTGAAGGCCGACGGGAAGGCAGATCTCGAAAGGCTGCGCTCGCTCCATGGCAAGGCATTCGACGAGGCTTATGTCAAGCAGGAGATCGTGCTGTACCAGGACGTGCTCGATACCATCGACAACCGCCTGATGCCCAATGCCCGCCGCGAAGAATTAAAAACGCTGCTGTACAATCTGTTTGCCCCGTTGTCGCTGCACCTGGAGCAGGCCCAGCAGATCCAGGAGGCGCTGAATGATGAACCGGGCGAAACACCGCGGGAAGGAGCGGGATTTCATGCTGGCAATCTAACTGCTTGATCGAAGCGGTTAACCGGGCCGCATAATCGAACCGCATAACCAAGCTGCTTGCCCGGATTCAGGATCGTCACATCCGGGCGCCAGAAACAGTGCCCAGCAGCCCCCTCGCCTCCATTTCCATGCGCAGCCTGTCCATCGCCTGGGCATGTATCGCATCCAGCGCATCGTAGGATCTGTTGCGCAGGGATGCCGCCTTGAGCATGCCGCAGCGCAAGGATGCCCTGATCTCGCGCAGCCCTATCCTTTCGCCGCAATATGCGCGGATGATCTGGTCGATGCTTCTGCGGCTGTGCACGCCCGTGCCGAAATTCGCCGCGAGATGATGCGCAAGGATATCGGAACCGGCCGCCTCCCTGCCGAACTGGATTCTTACGTAGGCCATGTGCAGCGTCGGCAAAACCCGCTCGCACAGCGCGAGTATCAGCGCCGCCTGCGCATGCCGGTCGTGCGCGGTCAGTTCCCCGTTTCCGCTACTCCCCCCTGCCCTGCTGGCTTCGCGCATGTCGTTGACGGAAGAAATCTTCACGATCGGCCTGCTGATGGTTTCGTAGGCCCATTTCAGGGCGTGCTCCGGGCTGCTGAACTTCATTTGCGGCTCCTTTTCGATTGATATAGACCACATTGCTTTCCGTGGCGGCGCCCTTTCGCGCAATATTTCACGACTTCCCAGGAAAGATTGTTTTCCGCAAAATAGAGCGCCGCCTCATGGACGCAGCCGTGGCAGGACTTCGCCTGCCTGCGCTCCAATACCTTCTGCGGATCACCATATTCCCAGCGCTCGAGTTGCGGGAAAGCGAAAGGAAAACCGAACCCGCCCAGGCAGGGATAATCGGATTTCGCCTCCATTGCTCTTATCCCCCCTGGCGCCGTTGTCACCTTTGTCACCTTTGCCATGCTTGCCACCCCTCCTCTCTCCATAGTCCTTCCTATAGCCGGCCCAGGTCGATACATCATGATGTGGCCTGCTCATTGCCGGACTTGCCATCGCTATCCAGGGCGCCGCCCACGCCTTCGTCTCCCTGGTCCCTTTTTTCCTCTACATGCCTCAGGCTGCTGAAGCCGGGCATGGACTGGCTGGCACTTTCCCGCAGAACCCGCTCCGCCAGTTGCCTGTTTCCGATCAGCACCGGCTTTCCCGATTCGAAACGCTTGAGCTCGTTATGCGCGGTGGCAATGCCGGTCAGGACAGGGGCATAAGGCGGGCGCTCGTTGCGCGAGCGGAAGCCGCGATAGCGGTTCTCGAATTCTTTCGCGACGAATGGCCACTCCGCCTCGGATTTCGTTCCCAGCCCTATCCACCCCCCCATGTCCTGGATCACGCGGTGGATCAGCGCATCGTCGAACACCACATCGCAATAAGTACCCACCGAGCGGACCGCGCGGTCGACTTTTGCCCAGGCGCGCAATGCGGAATCCTGTGTGGAACCCTGCAGCATGCGGATGATGTCCGCGGGTTTGGGAGCAAACTGGCCAGAATCCGGATTCGCGAGATGACGATTGAATGCATCGATGATTGCAGGCAGCTCATGGCTTCTAAGCGCCGTCCACCAGACATCCAGCGCGAATCGGGACAGGCTTTTGCCATAAAATCCCATTACGCCGGTGATGCCATCGTGAAATTTCTGGAAGTCGTCTACCCGCATGGCGAAACCCTCCTATCCGCCGCGGCGGATTGCCCTACTGGCGGTTCCACCGGCTCCCCTGGCTCTGCCGGTTCTGCCGCCGGGGCATTCCGCAATTCCGGCGGCATCCATCCCGCGGTCCCCGTATGGCTGGCCGCTTGCAGCAGTTCCTGGCCGCTGGGCATGCGCCCCTGGTGCAGAACCAGTTTTGCAGCCTCTTCACGCTGGCGCCTCACCATTCCGACCACGTAGGGAAAATTTGCTTTTCCCCGGGCCGCGGCATTTCCTGCCGCCTGCAGGAACTCCTCTTCGGTCGCGCCTGCCTGCAGCAGCGCCAGCAGTGTCGGATGATGGGGATTGCAGCCTGTCACCCCCTGGCCCATCAGCGCCTTGCAACACGCGCCGGCGGTACCCGGAGCAACAGAAGCTCCCAGGCTGCCAGTGCCTGCGTGAAAGCCAGTCCGCCCGCCGCTATCGCCACGGTTGCCGGGACGGGAATGGAGGCTGCCATGGTCCGGGGCCGGCTCCTGCTCCCGCCCCTGTTGACGGGCAGCCATTTCCGGTTCCGGCTGGTCTTTTTCCGGATCGCCCGTCCCACAGGAATTGAAATCCGCGCTTGCCTCTTCCCGGAACGGGCGAGACTGGCGATGCAGTTCGTGCTGGCGCTGGCGCTGGTGATGGGGTTGGGACTGGTAAGCTTCGCCGCTGGGTTCGCCGTGGGTTTCGGTGTACGGGGCGGACCTGCTCCCGGAGGGTTCCTGGTCGAAACCCATGGATAACCCGTCGGGTATATCCGCACCACCGGGCTGCATCTGCCGGATTTCCGTATTTGCGCTAGCCGCCTTGGCTGGCCTGCCGCCCTTTCTGCCATTGATGCGCGCCGCCTCGATTTTTGGCCTTGCCTTGGCGATCTCGCGATCCGCGCGCTGGTTGTGGCGCAGTCCGTCGCCGCCCGATACCGGAAAGAATTGCTCCGCGACCGACTTGACAGCCTGCTGTTCCAGGCGCGTCATGGCGCGGCAAACTCTATAAAGACTGGAAAGGTCCTCCGGCAGCGGTTTCTCGACACTGAAATACGTATCCAGCAGCATCGTGTAAGCGCCATGCTCGGCGAGCGAAAGGTGCGCCGTATCGCGCTGATAGTCTCCACAATATCGTTCGTAATAATTCATCGATATGCTCCTTTGCCCGCGCTGGCATTCAGATCCTATGGAGTCTCATAGGCTATCCCTGCAGGTTTACTCCAGAGGCTTCTGCGCAACCCGCATTACCCCCATTATTACAAGTATAACTTGTTAATGTCAAGCTATTCTTGTAAGCGTGGCGCAAGCGTTGCTTGTATTATGAATGCATGAATATCGCGAAAATAATCCGCGAAGGGCGCGAAAAACTGAATCTGAATCAGTCAGAACTCGCTGAATTGCTTGGCGTGACGCCGCAGGCGGTGCAGCAATGGGAATCCGGCGCCACCCAGCCGCGCGGAAAAAGGCTGAACAAGATAGCTGAAGTACTCAAACTGCCATCCATTCTCATGCATTTCGGCATATTGGAGGACGTGCCGGGAAAAAAAGACGTCGCCAAGCCTCCGGAGCCGCCGCCAGGCGATCCTCCCCGAACCATCGTGGAAAAATCCGTTTCCCCCAACGATGTGCTAATCAATGAAGTAGTAAAAGCAATGCAACGAATGTCCAAGGAAGATGCCGCCCTGCTGGTGACGCTCAGCAAGGCGCTGGTGCGCGAAGAACCGCAGTCTGCAGCGACCGGCGCGAAGAAATTGCCGGTGCCGGACCTGGCGCCGCACCCGGCTTCGGCATTTCCTCCGCGCAGGGTGCCCAGGACAACTGGAAAGGCGCGCGGAAAGACGGCAGTTCGATAGAAGAGCGTACAGCAGGCATCAGCCGAACCGCCGGAAATTCGAGAGGCGGGGAAGAAGGCGCGGCGACTAGCCTGCGAAAGCCTGGGCAATAACAAGACATGAGCGGCACCGGCGCCGGCACCCGTCCGTCTGGCCGCCAGGGAAATCAGGAGCGGCATCCGCAGGAGGAGATATCCATGGCAAATCGCACACCCTACGACAACCTAGAGATGATATTCGCCTTTCACATTTCGGAGAAAGCGCGAACCAGGCGCGAACAGCATATCCTGCGGTTTCCTCCGGATCTTCGGGAAGAAGAAAGGCGCCGGTATACCCTGGAGCATGCGGTCAAGGAAGTGCTGGTGGAAGTGGCGGAAGTCAGCCTGCTCATCAGGGAGCTGGAGAGTTAGGGAACACCTGAACAGAGTCTCCGCAAGATGCCGCCAAAGACATATAATTCTGCTTTATCTTGGGAGTCACCATGAAAACCATCCTTTTCGCGCTGCTCAGCATCCTTGTTCTCTCTTCCTGCGCCAGCAAGATGGCTGGTTTGCGCGAGGGCCAGACCAGGGCGCAGGTCATCAGTGCTGTGGGTCCGCCCGATGGCTACCAGCGCAGCGGCGAGTACGAAGTATTGCTCTACATCGAGCGGCGCACCAACGCCTGGTCCTATTTTTCAGGGGGCATACAGGACCTGACGGATTATTCAGTCATCCTGAAGGACGATCACGTCGTGGAATATGGCCCGGGCAGGACACATCGTCGTGATGCCGATCCTACTCCTTTCATCCGGGTTCCCGTCCGATAGCAATAAAGCAGCAAAGTCCGTCCGTATTGCAGATCCTCTCTTTTTTCAGACAATAAGTAAAAGCCGCTGAAACCCCGCACCAGGCGGGATTCACTCCCGTGCATTGACAATTACAAGTATTACTTGTAAACTGTCTCCCGAATGCCGTAGGGAATACTGCGCTGCGGCTTCCCGCGAAACAGATGCGTAGTCCAAGCTGGCATAGCCTCTATCCTGCAAGTCCCCTGTGGCATGGAAAGACAAGCGGTCCGCGAGGAACAGGCGCGAAGAAATGTCCAGGCCGTGCCTGGCGCGGAACTCCGCCCGATTTGAAAGGGCGAGAACAGGAAACCGCATTGTCTCGCCGCGGGAAACGTCAGGAATCAGGGGCGCGAGAACATGGAAAATGGTGATGCGTACGGCATGAATCGGGCAGGCTGGTCCGAAGCCTGGACCGAGCATCGGCCCGCGCCCCTGAATCTCACCGACACCCAGATCCTCGACTGGCTTGGCGAATACTGCGACCAGGCAATATATCGCCGTCCCTCGCCGGAATCCCGGGGTGGATTTACCCTGTATTGCTACGATATCCGGACAAGCGGCGCCACCCTGCGCGAAGCTGTTTGTCTCGCCGCAGCGAAATGGAAGGAAGCAAATGAATAACGATGATCCATGTTGCCGGTATTCGATGCCGTCGGATTACGCTGCGCTAATCCGACCTACCCAACTACCCAGCATGTAGGGCGTCAATAAGCGTAGCGCATTGCGCCGAAAGAAAACAGGTCAATGAAATGGGCTCTCACTCTTGAGAATTTGTAGATCGGATTAGCGCAGCGTAATCCGACTTCCCACTTCCCATTCCTCCTCCATCCGGCTATTCATGCCCCACCCCTGCGGGTTCCGCTACGCCCCGACCCCAATCGGGCGGATATAACCCTGCCTCCGCATAGCGGTGGAAGCTCGAATACGGTCATTCCCGCACTGTCGCCGCCAAACCGTGCTTTACCGGATTAAAATGAATGTAATCGACATGCTGCATCATGTCGGCTTCATTTCGCAGCGCATGTTCCCAATAACGGTTTTGCCATATCGGCAGCCGTTTCTGTTGCGATTTTTCCGATACATGCCGATTTGTTGCATTTCCCGAAACCAAATCATATCGCTTGGTGAACCATGTCTTGATCAACCGCCACCGCATCGCAAAATCGGCATCTCCTTCAGGAAGCGACCAGATGCAATGCAAATGATCGGGAAGAATCACCACCGCATCCACCTCGAAAGGATGGCGCGAGCGAACCGCGCGAAATGCCATTCGCAGTAAATCCACGGCCGCTCTGGAAGCAAAGACAGGGCGGCGTTCGGCTGTCACCACGGTGAAAAAAAATGAACCACCCGCGATCCACGCTCTCCGGTATTGCATTGGCCTCTCGTCCGTTGTCGGATTACGCTGCGCTAATCCGACCTACCCAACTGCAACGGCACGCTATCCCGGTCATAAGCATTTACAACCAGATTAACATTTGTAGGTCGGATTAGCGCAGCGTAATCCGACTTCACACGACTTCCCATTCCTCATCCATCCGACTATTCATGCCCCACCCCTGCAGGTTCCGCTACGTCCTGACCCTAATCGATCGGATATAACCCTGCCTCCGCATAACGATGGAAATGAGAAATCGCTGCATTTTCCCCGGAATTTGCAGAATTTGTAGGTCGGATTAGCGCAGCGTAATCCGACATCCTCCGCATAACGGTGAAAGCTCAGGCTATTTCTTTCTTCCCAGCGAAACCTTGATGAGCCGCGCTCGCTCATGATGATCGGTGAGGGACCGCCGCATTTCCCGCAGCAATTTCTTTAATCCCTCGTTCCGGGCATCAGGAATCAGCTTGTTTTCCAGGAGGTCGAGCATATGCTGGTGGGATTCGACCTCGTGATTGATATAATCCAGGTCGAACAGTATGCCGCTCTGCTTCCCGAGATTCTCAAGAAACTTTTCCTCTTCCGCCTTCAGCTCATCGCTTATCGGACCGGATCTCGGCGTGATTCCCCGCCAGGCCACCCAGTCGCCGAATCGCGAACTGGACCGCTGGTGCTCCTCCGCCAGATCACGCCCGAACATCTTCACGTCCCTGTTGGTGGATACCGAATAGGCCAGGTTGCCGGCATCGATTTCAGCCCGGTTCACCGCCATGACGATACCCACAATCTCCGCGTCGTCCAGCGGCATGCCGGTCTCGGCAAAAACGGCAAAAGCCTGGACCGCCAGGGCGACAGCCAGGATAAGCAATTTTTTCATGGAAATCCCTTTGTTGACTGGATGGTGCGGCATGCCGTCACCCGGATGCCCGGCCCCCTGGCCGGAATGGGGCACCTCCTGGAAAAGGCCGCGCTTGCCTTTTTATTTACTTTTCTTGTCGTCGCTTCCGGTTTTTGTTTCCGGCTTGCGCGTGCTGTTTTCGCGCCTGTCCTCCTTCTTCGCGGAACGCGGCATTTTCGCCTGGTCGGCTTCGATGCGCCTGGCAGCCCGCTCCCAGGGGTATTCCTGCGGCTCCTTCTGCGCGAACGCCTGCGAGGAAATCAATACGGAAAATACGGCGAGGAATAGCGTTCTCATGGAATTACGGAAAATTGCTGCAGCCTTCCAATCATTACAAACGGCCAATGGCCAACGACCCATGGCCGGCGGCATTGGGTACAAAGTCGCGTGAATATCCGGCACCCGCACCGTGATACGGCGATGGGGCGATACGCAGGAGCATGGCCGGCTACATTATGCTACCCAAAAAACCGGCGTGCTTCAAGCTGATGCCAGCGAATGCCAGCGAACGCCAGCGCGGCATCCGCAGCCGCTATTTCAGGATACAGAACAGCAGCAGGACTGCCGCCACCAGCAACATGATCCAGAACAGGTTTTTCCAGTGCCCGCAATGATCCTTGCCGGATGCGGGACCAGGCACGATGACCGGCGGACGACCAGGCTGACCGATGATCACGCCCGGATTGCCGCCAGCCGATGGATCGCTGGTGACCGGTACGGTGTAGGAGCCGTCGCCATTATCGACGGCCGGCCCGGTCACCGTTGTGCCAGGCGTGCCAGTTACCGTGAATCCATCGCCGCGGCCCGGACCCAGGTTGTTGCCATACTTGTCTTTCGGGATAACTATGATGGTTCCCGTGCCCCCGCTGACATTGACCGTAATCACCGTGCGTGAGGGATCGACGCCCGTATCCACATGCACCGACCACAGCAGCTCGCGGGTAGCGGTGCAGCCCTCCCCGTAAGCCGCCTGGAAGCGAAACGTATAGTCCCCTTCCACGGTCAGCAGATCCGCGAGCGGATTGCCGAAGATGCCCGCAGCTTCGGGAGAGCCAGTATGCTGGGAATCGTCGAACAGGGAGAAGCTCTGCTGCGTGTAGCCGACGACGGGCCGGCCGGTGCGCTGCTCGATCGCCATCAGGGTGGCCTGGCGCGCGGGGACGGTGTCGGCATCGATCACCACCGGTGCGCCGAGCTTTTCCTGCGAGAGCAGGTTGCCGATGCTCGCATCCGGCCGCGAGACAACGACCTTTACCTGCGCATTGGGCGGAAGTCCGCCCTGCAGGTATTGAAGCCCGACGAGCGGATTGATCACGTCGCCGGTATAGTATCTGGCGGTATCCGGCATGCGGCGCAGGATGGCGCCACCACTGGCCACCACATTCACGAAATAGGCGGTTTCCGGCGCGAGCGCCGCAAATTCCACGCCTACAACGCCGGGGCGGAAGACCAGGGCCTGCCATGTGCCGTCGCGCTCGCCGTTTTGCGGCAGCGGCACCCGCAGGAATGTCCAGGTCGGAGCAGACGAAGACTCCACGCCAGGCGTGGTGGCCGTAACGCTGGCGCCCAGGGGGGTCGTCAGTTCCACCTCCAACCGGGCTTCGCGGTTGTCCCAGCCCACTACCACGGTGATGGTTTCCTCTTCGCAGACGTTGAACGGCAGCGGCGCCGCGGCCTGCTGCCCCTGGAGAAGCACAAACTCCGGATCGAGCAATAGCCCGGCTTCAAAGATATTGCCGAAGGCCAGGGAGAAAAACTTCTGCAGCTTGAGATTGGTATCGGCCTGCACATACTGCCCGCGATGCAACGAGGCCAGGGCGGTCAGCATAGTGCCGTCGAGGCTCGCCGGCGTGCCGTAGCCGATGGCATCGACAAAAATGTCGGTAGGTGAAGTATCGGTGGGGTTCACCATGGGCGGCGTGTTCTGCAGGCCGTCAGTGAACAGCAGGACGTTGCGCAGGTTCGCCGCGGTGGTCAATTGCCCGTAAGCGGCGTTGAGGCCGCCGCCAATGGTGGTCGATCCGCCGGCCGCGAGCCCGCCGATTTTCGTCGGTCCCGTCAGGGTGGCCTTGTTGGCCGCGGTCACGTCGTCCAGCGCGAAGTCCACCGGCGAACTGGCAGTCGTGCTGAAGGAGACGAGACCGAGGCGATTGCCCGTGCCCGCGCGCACCAGTTGTACGAACAACGAAGCGGCGGCACGGGCTTCTTCCATCTTACTGATGCCGCTCGTTCCCGGCAGCGACATGCTGCCGGAACGGTCGAACACCAGCATCACGTCGCGCTTGATCGCCGGCGGCGTGGCGATATCCTGCTGGACGGTGGCGACCGGGAAATAACTGAGGCCGCACTTGAAGCCATTGCTGAGCACGCCGGTGATGCGGCCCGCGGTGTCGAACAGGCCGGAGCCCGAGCTACCGCCGGAGACATCCAGGTTCACGCTGATGGAAGTCGGTCCGCTGGAGATGACCGAGGCAAAACCGGGATGCGGAATGGAAAGCTTCTTTACCGCGCCGTTGGGGTGATGGATGCCGAACACCTGCTCCCCGGCAGCGGGAATATCCATGCGCATCGGCACGGGAGTGATGCCCAGCCCGCCGGGCGGCACCTTGAGGCGCAAGAGGCAATAGTCGTTGGCGCTGCCATCGGCGAAGCGCTGCCGGATGACCTCTTTCACCTTGAAAAAACGGCCGCTGTAGCCTCCCGGCCGGTCGCCGTTGCATTGCGTCCGGTAATTGAAGATGACGGAGGCGCTCTTCGCATCGTCGATGGGGCTTGCCATGCAATGCCCGGCGGTGATGATGGTATCGGGACTGATCAGCGTCACGCTGCAGGTGGAAACGTAGAAACCCAGGTTCTTGTCGAAATCCACATGCATGACCATGCCTATGGCGGGCTCGATGCTATTGCGGATGTCTCCCGCAGGACCGATGCAGGCCACATTTTCCCAGTTCGGCGGCGTGGAGCAGAACCAGAATGGATCGTATTTGGGCTCTGTATAGCTCGCATCGCCCTGGAATGGATCGCAGTTGGAAAGCGCCGTGGGGTCCTGGATGCCGGCGTGCCGTTCTCCCCGGCCGTACCGGTCGAGCTGGACGCCGCCGGTAGCCGCGCCATTGGTGATATAGCGGATGGGCACCGGGCCGCCCAGCGCATAGATGTTGATGGGACGCGTCCAGAAATCGTCGCCGTCGGCGGAGGTGAAAATATCGGTGTCATAACCCAGATCCACTTCCAGGCGGTTGGCAGCGGGAAGGCTCGCCCCGGTGAAATGCAGGATCAGGAGCTTGGTCCCGCCGGGAGCGGGAGAAGGCGGCGGGTTGAAGTTCAGCGTCCAGGTATCGGACGGGCCGGTGGCCGGACCGAAGTCCGGTCCGATATTTGCGGTTGGCGCGGTCTGGACCGAGCCGGTTACATGCGACATGGCTTACCTCGCTGTCTCAAGAATGGAAAGGAACCTGTGGAAAAACACTGACGAACATCGGCTGGCTTTTCCCATACCCTGTTTTTGTTCACATGACCTGATCCTCAAGGAGCGATTTCTTCGGCCTGGCCGGATGCCGCCATTGTCATCTCCATTGCCCATGGCGATTCCGCTAACCTGTGCCCAATCTCCAATCCCCAATCGCATTGCCTTCTCCACACCGATCAATAAGCTCCTCTATGTTTGTAGCAGATAAGATAATGAAAACAAGATAGCCGGGCAGGAACTTCTACGACGCCAGGATCTGTAGGTCAGATTAGCGAGGCGTAATCTGACAACATCTTGCTTCCACGGAAACATCAGCAGTAATTGGTGCGGAAACACCTCACGGGCGTGGGGAAGTTTTGTAGACCTGTAGGTCAGATTAGCGAAGCGTAATCTGACAACATCTTGCCTCTACAGAAACGTCAGCAGTAATCGGTGCGGAAACACCTCTCACGGGCGTGGGGAAGACACACGCCGATGGCGAGGCCGGGGCGCGTCAAGGGAAACACCCCCACGGGCGTGGGGGAAGGTCGGGAAAACCTGCCGGCAAGGCGGCATTCGCCCGCCTGGGCTAACAGGCATTCATATCGGATATTTCATCAAGGCTGCTTCCAGTTCTCGACAAACGCCTGCCGGATATGCCGTACCGCCGCATCCTTCCTGAGCTGGTATTGCGCCGCAAACTTTCCTTTGTCATAGAGAATATTGCTGCCCTGGTCCTCGTCCACCGCAATTTCGTTATGGTGGGGAAGCGATCCGCGCAAGCGGAAACTTTTGTCTTTTGTCAGCGCCGCAGGAATGAATGTGATCGCCTCCACGATCTTCTTCGAATCGCCCTTCTGTGCGTAGCGCCCGGAAATCAGCTTGCCTTTCCACAAAGCCGCGGCTTCCTGGGGGCTCCCCTTCCACAAGTCGTCATTGGTGGTGAATTTGAATTTTCCCGAAACGATGTCGAAATCCGAGCCCGCTCCATATTCCGGCGCCTGCGGGAGGGATGCCGCAGGATTGCCGGGGTCATACAGAGCCAGTTTGCCATTCCGGACCGCACCAAACTGCCCGTAGCTGCTGTGCGCATAAAAATCGCCGATGGCATGCGCGGCGCGGTGAAACAGATCCAGGTTCCGGACGCCATCTGTCTTGAATTGCGCCAGGCGATCAGCGACCTGCTTCCAGCTTTCTTCGATATAGCCGTTATCGAAATGGTCTCTCGGGTCGTAGCCTCCCGGCAGGTCCACATCATCCACGGTAAGGCTTCTTCTCCACAGGAAGCTGGTGAAATGCCCGTTCAGGGACTTCAATACCCAATCCGGGCAAATATCCGGCGTAAGCGCTTCGTTGAGTATGGTTTTATGGACCCATCCCGCAAAGCGGGGATCGAGTTTGGACCAATCACACCTCAGGCGCGCCGCTTTTTTCCCCTCGTAAAGCGCGTGGCTCTGCATCGTCCACAGGTGCACATCGTTGAAAATGAAGAGCGGAATATATTCGGCGCTGTCCGGCAGATGCGGCATCTTTCCCCACGTACCCGCCTTTTTGCTCCCCTTTTCCCTCGCTTTTTCCGAATGGGCGGCATGCGCCGGCTCGATGACCTGCCACTTGCCGGCCTCGTCCTTGTACATCACCCACACATGGTCGATATCCTCGTGCTTCCTGCCGAACCAGGCGCGGAATTTGCCCAGCGCCACGCGCACGTTGAATGAACTGACGCCGCTCGCCAGCAGCATCGAAGCGATGAGCAGCGCGCGGTCCTCGCAGTCGCCGGAGCGCAAATTCAGCGTTTCATCCGGAAACTGCCAGGGGTCGAGCCCCTCGGTGAGCCGGTATTCAATTTTTTGCGAAACAAACTCGGTGATGACGTAGGCACGCAGATCGAATGAGCCGGGATCGCGCGATACGAAAAGTTCCCACGAAGCGCCTTCCAGTTTTCCGATAAACTTGCGCAGGTCCCCCTCCAGGGTACGCCGCATGATGGCGTTATCCCTGGTCACCAGGAACTCGCGCACGTCGATGTCATACCCCCCCGTTTGCTTCATGACAACGGGCCGCGAAGAGGGAACGATGGAATCGTGAATGATGCGTTCTCCATCCCAGTTCCAGCGGCGCAATCCATTCACGCGGGAATTCGCAAAGCACATGATGATCCTTTCAAAAAATTGAACCTGAATCCGGCAGTTGACCGCTCATTTGGTAAGATCGTGCGGATAGCGGGAAGCCATGTGGCGCAATGCGCTGCGCTTATTGCGCCTTACTTTTCTTTTCCGGCCTGAAAGCCTCGGCCAGGACTTTTTTGGTCTCCTCCCATGAAGCCTTGTCCGCCACGACATTGTAGGCGAGAGGCAGGTTGAACTTGCGTCCAATCTCATCCGCGGCGGGGTTGGTGAAGCTGTGCTTCGCGCCGGGGAAAACCACGGTTTTATAGCTGACCTCGGCTTTTTCCATTTCCTCTCGAAACGCAGCCACCTGCTCCGGTGGAATCATGGGATCATCCTCGCCGGTAAAGGAAATAACTTTCGCCTTCACCATGCCCGGCTGCGCAGGGGTCTGCGTCGCCAGGCCGCCATGGTAGCTGGCTACCACTTTCAGGTCCTCGCCCAGCCGCGCCATTTGCAGCGCCACGCTGCCGCCGAAACAATAACCCAGCGCGGCGATATTACCGGGGTCCACGCTCACCTGCCGCCGGAGAAACTCCAACGCGGCATCGAAACGCGCCTTGGCCAGCGGCAGGTTCTTCGCCACCTCGCCGGCAAATTTTCCGGCTTCATCCGGATGATGCGCCTGCTTCCCATCCCCATACATATCCAGCGCCAGGGCGGTATAGCCCAGCTCCGCCAGCATCCGGGCGCGCTTGCGCGCATACTCGTTATGCCCCCACCATTCGTGCACCACCAGCACGCCGGGCCGCTTCCCCTTGATTGCATCGTCATAGGCGAGATACCCTTTCAGCGTTTCCCCGTTATTGCTGTACGTCACTTCCTTTCCCTGCACCATTGCCTGAACCCCCGAGCTCAAGAATAAGAAGATTGCGGTGAATATGAATTTGTTCATGATTGTCGGCAAAAATCGATTATGGGAGATTATCGGATTCACCTTTCGGTGGATTTATTTGGCACTTCCTTGCGCATGGTATGGGCAAATCATGAGATGATCAACTCCCGGCTGAAATTCCGGTTATTGAATTTTGTGGTTTTGCAGGCCAGATTAGCGAAGCGTAATCAGACAACATTTTGTACATCAGGTTGGCGAGGTTCCATGCACCCACGGCTCGCCTCTCCCGATGCGCTGCTGGCGCCCTCGAATATGGACACCGCCACGATGGACCAGTTTTGCAGGTCGGATTAATGAAACGTAATCCGACAACTTCATTCTGTTATGACATATTTGGCGTAGGTCAGATTAGCGAAGCATAATCTGACTGCATTTTTGTATTCTCGAATGTCATGGCATCTGTTGCGCCGCGTGTTTCACCTGCAAAATCTCCACGGTACGGGTCTCGGCATAAACCTGACGGATAAAGACGGATAGTCTAAATCCCCGGCTCAGCCGTTACAACTATTCCGGAGCAAGGGTTATATCGATGCCGGCAGGGCCAGGAAGGGTCAAAAGAGCCGGGGAATCCGTTCCGGTTCCATGGCCCGGTGCTCTGTCAAATGCTTTTCCCGGCTCTTCCCCCGTCGGAAAACCCGGCGTGCGCCCTTCACTCCATGCCAGGCCAGCCATCAATGCGATCATCACGATTCGCGTCCGCAGAAATGTCATGTTCATAGCCAGACTGAAACAATGAGATTGAAGCAGCCCAACATATTCATTGAACCGCTGAGATAAGCCCTCCACATAGCGGGAATGGGCATGCTTCTCCCGCAGTGCTGCTAAAAAGCGCGGAAGCGGATCACTGACCTGCCAGGTGTCCGAAGCCTGGCAAGTCAATAACGGCATTTCAAGGCATTCCTTTAACTGCGGGGAACACTTTCCTGCTCACTCGTACCCGGCGGATGTTTCAGGGGGATGCCGGGCCGCGCTGCAGGACGCGCCTTCCGCTGGAGAGCCTATCCAGGGTTCGATGCGTATCTTCACAGGGTTGGGAGGGAATAACTATTGGACTGATGTCCACGGGGAAAACGGCAAAGCGCGGACGAAAGTACAGGAGGGAAAGTCTCGACGGTTGCCCATTGGTACCCCCATTGGTATCCGTAGGTACTCCCCATTCGTACCCGATTGGCGCCTTTTAAGGAAATCCCGGACCGCTTTCCTATGTGCGCTGGTTAACGGATAAAATAGCTATTTTTTGCTAGATTTGATCAGTCAAACTTAAATTTCTCGCGGGTGTTCCATGAACAACGATCTTTTTTCTTTCCCCATTACCGGATGGGAAATCAAAACAGCGCCGGATGAGGGCGTGCTTTCGGTGCGATTCCCGTTCCTCTCCCATGAGGAGCAAAAGCTCGCGGAAGCCGACCCGGGCAGGCCGTATGTAATGCGGGCGGAACAGGCGCGGGAGCTTCGGGATGGGTTATCGAGGGCGCTGCAATACCTGGATAACCACGAAGAGGATTCCCCCGACTCTCCCTTGAGCGCGGATTTAAGAAACAGCCTGCTCATTTATTGAGCGCGCCCTTCCGTCGTGGGACAGTGCGGAATGCCGGCCTGGATTCGCACAAGCCAGCTCCCGGCGTTATCTGTATCCTGGCCTCGCCTGATACGATGGACCAACTGCGGATCGATCCGCACCTGATCGAGCAGATCAAGCTGATCGGGCGCGTGCCTCGCGGATCAATCGATCAATCAATAGTCAATCAATAAATAGCCGCTGATTATCCTGGAGCGGTCTGGATATCCTTCATCGGCCATTGCAAGGTTTTATCACGCCTGCCCTATCCCCTTTTACAACTGCACCGGAGCAGCGAATTTGCGATTCCTTACTTGAACTAAATCCGGCAGTTGACCGCTTATTTCCACTGCCGGATTCAAGTTGAATTCCTGTGCATCTTCGCTGCCTCATGCCTGCCTCATGCCTGCCTCATGCGCAAACCAGACGATAACCGGGAAAAATGACGCCAGATGCGCCGCCAAACCGGCTCGACCGGCCGGTGGATGAGGCATACGACCATATTCTGGGCCCCCCCGACGCTGAAATAACGCTGGTCGAATATGGCAGCTATGCGGATGCTTCCTCTCGCGCTGCCCATGAACGCGTCGCGCGGCTGCGGCACCAGTTCGGCGACCGCCTGCGCTATGTGTTCCGTCACCGCCCCCTGCCAGGAAACGATATCGCCCGCCGCGCGGCGGAATTGGTGGAATCCTATGCCGATCCGGCACGTTTCTGGAATGTGCATGTCGCGCTCATGACACACCCGGATGTGCTGACCGAAGATGACCTGAATACCATCGCGGCTGACCAGGTCCTGGAAGTGCAGAATGCCCCCGATAGCGAAGAAGGGACTCTTGGGGCTAAAGCACGGGTGGATGCAGACATACAAAGCGCCGCCGACAGCGGCGTGCTGGTCACGCCCACGTTTTTCATCAATGATCGGCGCTATGACGGCCCATGGGACGGGATTTCGCTTTCCGAGGCCATGCTGGGTTCGCTCGGCCATGTGGTTCACGCCGCCGCGCTGGACTTTGCCAAGTGGGCGCCTTCCACTGGACTGCTGCTGCTGGTGGGCACGGCGCTGGCAATGATACTCAGCAATACGGCGGCAGGGCCGTATTTCAACCAGTTCTGGGATCTGCAACTGGGCGTGGTATTCGACGGAGGCCAGTTCAATCTTTCGCTGCGCCACTGGATAAACGACAGCCTGCTCGTCATTTTTTTCCTCGTCGTAGGCCTGGAAATCAAGCGGGAATTCACGGTGGGCCACCTTGCCACCCGCCAGTCGGCCATGCTGCCCGTCGCCGCCGCTATCGGCGGCATGGCGGTGCCCGCCGTCATGTACACGATGCTGGTTCCCGCCGGGCCGGAAGGCCCGGAAGGCGCATGGCGGTGGGGCTGGGGCGTGCCGATGGCGACCGATACGGCCTTCGCGGTGGCGCTGATCGCCATGATGGGCAGGCGCGTTCCGGTTGAGCTGCGGGTCTTCCTCACCGCCGCGGCCATCGTGGACGATATCGGCGCGATTCTTGTCGTCGCCGCCTTTTATACCGACACGCTGCAGGCGGGTTACCTTGCCGGCGCCGCCGCCATTACCGGCCTGCTGGCCATGCTCAACCGTGCTGCGATCTATCGGCCGTCGCCTTACGTGCTGCTGGGCATCGGCCTCTGGGTCTGCGTGCATGGCAGCGGCGTGCACGCGTCCCTCGCTGGCATCGTTCTCGCGCTCTTCATCCCCACGCGCCCGCCGCCCAATATCAAGACGCTGATGCTGCAAGCCGACGCCATCCTGAGCGCGGAAATGAAGCGCGGAAGGGAAGTCATGCGGTACGGACCCTCCGTATCCTCTCTCGAAGCGCTGGACGCGATCCACGACCGGCTGGAATCGCCCGCGGAGCGCATGTTGCGCTACGTGGCCCCGCGATCGAGCTACCTGGTATTGCCGCTGTTTGCGCTGGCGAATGCGGGGGTGGTGCTGGATGCCGCCGCGCTTGCCGGGCGCGAGGCGCTCATGCTGGGCACTGCCGCCGCCCTCGTGGCCGGGAAGCCGCTGGGGTTCATCGCCGCAACCCTGCTGGCGGTAAAACTGGGAATAGCGGCCAAGCCCAGGGCGTATACCTGGCGCCAGTTGGCAGGGGCGGGAGCGCTCGCGGGGATTGGTTTCACCATGTCCCTTTTCATTGCAGGCCAGGCTTTCCATGTCGAGGCCGATTTCGCCGCTGCCAAGATCGCGATTTTCGTGGGATCGGTACTTTCCGCGCTGGCGGGAACGGCAATACTGTGGTTTGCAAGAATAGGTCCTCCTGATTCCCAGCCAGAGCGGGCAAGCGCGAAATAGGGCCAGCATCGCTATTACCCGTGCCTGCACCAGATGATATCAGGTGATTTGCGCCAGGCGATTGCCGGCAACGGCGACGGTCCGGTCATCCCGATTTTACCGGCAACGCGCCCAGTAAGGATTTGTTCAGCGCCTCCTTGGTGATATGCCGCACAGAAGCGAAATGACATCCATGTATGATTTCCGGTTTCAACCTGAATCCGGCAGTTGGATCACCATGGCGCGCGCTGTCCGAGGGATTCTCCAGCCTTTGGGATAGTGTGTTTTTTAATGCAGCAAAAGGACAAGGAGCGATCATGAAGACAACGAAAAAAGGATACGCAGTCTGGCAGGGCGGCATCAAGGATGGCAGCGGGACCATTTCCACCGAGACGGGCGTGCTCAAGGATGCGCCTTACGGCTTCAAATCAAGATTCGAGAACGGCAAGGGTACCAATCCGGAAGAGCTGATTGGCGCGGCCCACGCGAGCTGTTTTTCCATGGCGCTGTCCCTGATGCTGGGAGAGGCAGGCATGGTGCCCGAAAGGATCGAGACTTGCGCGACCATCACGCTGGAGAAAATCGGCGAAGGCTTCGAAATTACCCATAGCCATCTCGACGTGAAAGCCAAAATTCCGGGGGCGGATAAAGCCAGGTTCGACGAGGTCGCCGGCAAGGCAAAGGCGGGATGCCCGGTGTCACGGCTATTCAAGGCCACCATCACCATGAACGCCGCGCTCGAAACCTGAGCGATCGCCCCGCGCCGCAGGACAAATAGGGCAAAATCAGATAGGGGCAAATAAAACCCGGAGGCAGAACCTGCCGCCGGGTCAAAAGGCGTTATCGCCTAGGAGGAAAAAGTAGATGAAAAATCGCATTGCCTGATTGGAATGATACACGCTTGGCTCACGCTGCCTATTGGACTGAAGTACATAGGGAAGCGCTGAATAAATCCTCGCTGGCGCGGCGGTGGTTTTGCGGGATGGGATGCGCGAAAGGCGACGACGCGAATGGTTGACCCCTTTCGCTAGGAGCCTGACAAGGCAGACCGCTCACAAAACCCCGCCCCATAAGGGTTGCGGTAAAATCGGGTTCTCATGGCGTCGCGCTCCTTGGCATCGTAGTCCCAGCTACGACCTGCGTCGCGCGTCTTATGATCATCCCGATTTTACCAACAACGCGCCAGCGAGGATTTGTTCAGCGCTTCCCTAGGGAGTTGTTTTCGATATGAACGCTAATATGAACGGGATCGCCGTGGCTCATCCTTTCATCCTGACAGGGTCACGCCGCAATGGAAAGAGATGCCAATGAACACATCCACATCCGCCAATAAGATACGCACCGGCGTGGCGGCATGCGCCATGGCAGCCGTCATCTGCGTTTGTACTGTCCTGGGCAGCTTTGGCAATGGGGCTTACGCCGGCGCGCACGACGCGGTAAAAGCGCCAGGCAGGCAACTGGCGATTATCAGCAGCTACACCCTCCCGATCGCCGAGGTGTCGGGGCTGGCAAAGATCCGCGATTCCTCCATCGAAATGGAGAAGAACGGCGGGATCGATCTTTATGCCATTGGCGATGCAAGCTATCAGTTGGTGCGCTTTCGCGCGGGTGGCGCGAACCATGCCAGCCAGGAGCCGGATATCCGGATTCAGGATGCGGCGCGCGTTCTGGGCAGGAAAGCAGGCAATGACTCCCAGTGGGAGGCCGTGGCGGTCGATGGCAAGGAGTCCGTCTGCATGCTGAGCGAGACCCGCGCGGAAATCTCCTGCCTGGATACGGATCTGCAGCGCGCCAGGGCGCTTTTCAGCCTAGATGTATCCGGCTTTCCGCAGCTCGATTCAGCCTGGAAGGAATTTCCCAACTCCAGGGGTGAAGGCATGATACTCATGAAAAAAGGCCACGTGCTCGTGCTCAAGGAAAAGAAGCCCTCCATGCTGATCGAATTCGGGCCGGAGGGCGATCAGCCGATGGGCTACGGTTCCGATGCATTCCTCGCGCCGGATGAGGCTTTTGCCGGACTGGTCAGTAGCAGCGGGGAGCCTGTTTACCGCGCAAACCGGTCAGAGGAACCCGCTGCGCGCCGCCTGGTTGCGCTGAAGGCGTGGGAATTCTCCGATCAACTGCACGAACTCGCCCATGATGCGAGCGAAATCGCGCTTGGCCCGGATGGACGCGTATACCTGCTATCGCAGGAAAGCGCCACCCTGATCCGGCTGGAAAAAACCCTGAAGCCCGCCGAGCACAAGGTCGATGTGGAACACGGCGCTTACTGGCGGCTCCCCCAGGGAATGGACAAGGCGGAAGGCCTGGTGATCAGCGAAGGCATGCACCCCTGGATCGGCATCGATATCAAGCAGACCAACCGCCCCAACCTGTTCCGTCTCTCGCCCATAGATCCGTAGGATAGGGTGGAACACCGCGCTACCCGTCGCCTTCCAACGCAGGGTGGGTAGAGCGGCACGCAACCCGCCTGATCCGGCCCATTCATCTACCCGGCATCTTCACGCTCTGATTCGCATGCCGCCGCACCGCCCGCCGCCCCATCTTTTGGCATTCCAATATCATGCTTCGGCGAACCTGCTGCAGGGAAATACAAAAAGTGAGGTATGCTTCAGCTTTGGCAGAACAAAAGTGCGCGCGAATGGGCATTTATGCGGTTGCGGCAGTGGGAATAGGAGCGGCGCTGGGCGCATGGCTGCGCTGGTGGTTCGGCGCTGTTCTAAATCCCGTATTCCCCACCCTGCCCTTGGGCACTCTTGCGGCAAACCTCATTGGCGGCCTCCTCGTCGGCATCGCGGTGGAGTATTTTCATCGCAATGCCATACTGCCGCCTGAAGCGCGGTTGTTCGCCATTACCGGGTTTCTTGGCGGACTGACCACATTCTCGACCTTTTCCGCCGAAACCGTGATGCTCATCCTGCGGGAACAATATCACTGGGCCGGAATCCTCGTTTTCGCGCATGTCGCCGGTTCGCTGGCGATGACCATACTCGGCATCATGGCCATCAGGTGGCTGGCGCAGCATTAGGCCTGGCAGCCCCGATAGGTAAAAAAATATCGCCAGGCGATATAGAATGAAGAATAGGCAGCGCGAAATGAAAATCATTGGCAAGGAGGAAAAAGCAACAGGAGGCCGGACATGCAAGGCACATTTCTCAAGTTTTACGTGGGGGAATACCGCGAGCACAACGGCATTCTCCTGTTCGAATGGCTGCTGGAACGCGCGAAAAAGATGGGCTTCCATGGCGGCACCGCGATACGGGCAATCGCCGGCTTCGGCCGGCATGGCGTATTGCACGAGGAGACTTTTCTGGAACTGGCGGCGGATCTGCCGGTGGAAGTCAGCTTTGTGCTGAGCGAGGATGAAACGCGGCGTTTCCTGGAGATGCTGCAGGCGGAAAATATCGACCTGTTCTATGCCCGGTTCCCGGTCGAATACGGATTCCTACCGGAATGACGGCGCTGCCTCCCCATCTCCAGCCGCAGCCGCCCTGCTCCCATCGCAGCCAGCCCTATTCCCAATAATGCCAGAGACATGGGTTCCGGCACCGGCTCCGCTGAGCTGAAAACGCCTGACGAGCTGCTCATCAGGATCAGGTTCCTCCCGTCCACCCCGTTCAGGCTTCCCACCGTGTTGATGCTGCATTCCAGGCCGCTCAGGGTGTTCGGGCCGGCCCCATCGATCAGCGCGCCTTTTTCATTCTTGAAGCACGAGGATGGATCGACCTGGGAAAACGGCGCGCTGAACAGGGACTGAAAATCCAGCGCAAATCCGGGAGGCAAGCCGGCCGGGAAATAGGCGGGATCAAAGCTCGCGATGGCAATGGCGAGATCGCTGTTTCCAGTTGCCGTGATGCTGCCCACCCCCGGATAATTATCGGGGCCGAAAGCGTCCAGTCCTCCCGGGGCGATATTCAGCCCGGATATCGCGGTCTGCCCGCCGGTATAGCTTCCCGACAAGATGAGCGAGGCATCGCTATTGGTGGCATCAGGCCCATATCCCGTCCCGTTGCCCGGATTGGCGTTCGGAGTCGGGTCGAAATAAATCCTGAGAAAATTGTCACCTCCCGCCAGGGTATTGAACACGACGTTCGCGCCCATTGTGGAAACCACCTGCTCCTGGTAGCCCGCGATATAAGTCCATCTGCCTGCCCCGCTCGTATTGCCATCGAAGCTGCCGAGCGAAGCCTGGGCATAGAACTGAAACACGTCGCCCAGCGGATGAAAAAATATGGAAGCGCTGCCCACCGGCGTGATGAGGGTATTGCCCGGAGTCCACTGCAGGGTGTTTACGTCTCTCGCGGAGCCGGAACCCGAACCATCCGCGTCGATGACGACTGCGTCGGCCGCGGCAGCCAGCGCCATCGACAAGGCGCCAAGCATGAATTTACGAATCAGGCTCATCAGTGATCCTTCAGCGGTCCATCAATCCTCATCCGTCATTCCGGAATCCAGCCCACATTTGTTACCATAGCCGATGATGGAAGAATAATAAAGGAGAAATATTGCAAGGCTTGAGGCGGAGGATTGATTCAAGTGCGCCATCTTTTCGTGTCGCGGGATCAAGTATACCCCTCCTTCCAGCGAACCGGCGCGAAGCGGATCAAGGGCAGCGGCGGACTTCCGATGGTCGAATCCTTCAGCGCCCCCGAAAGATCGAGGGCAATATCCTGCGATTCAGGCGAGGGCGCGGGCAGGTCGAAGTCCAGCGACAGGAAATAGCGGACCCCTGCCTCCGCGAGCGCCAGTTCAGCGCCGACATCGCGATGCTCCCACTTGCCGCCGCTTTCCACCCGCTGCCACCCTGGCTTGCTTGTATCCCACATGCCAAACTCGTATCCCCGCGCCGCGGCGTAGCGCTGGCCGCCGACCATCAGCAAAGCCAGCCGCGGGCGAAACATGAACGCGCCCGTTCCCGGCGTCACGTTGACGAAAACCCGTGTTTTCCCCGGCTGATGATTTTTAGGATAGACATGGCGCGGATCGACCGAGAGCGGCAGGCCGAAGAAAACCTGCGTATCGTAGGTCCGCAACCGGTTATCCATGCTGACCTGCAGCTTCAGTCCCGGCAGCGCCAGCTCGACCTTCCCTGGCTGCGGCTCGGCATGCGCCGCCGCAGGCGCATCGCCCACATAGGCGGCGCTCTCCCATCCGCCGCGAAACCCCGCGCAGCCGGCGGCCGTGGCACACGCCACGAGAATGATGGAACCTCGTAACGATCCATTCATATCCAATTCTTCCTGGCGGAATTACCGCTGTCGGATTACGCTTCACTAATCCGACCTACATCCCGATCCTCACTATCATCGTTAATCCTTATCAACCCCGTAGGTTGGGTTAGCGCAGCGTAACCCGACAAAAACTCCGCCGTCCGGCCAGAAGTAGGTCGGGTTAGCACAGCGTAACCCGACGAGGCACTCCCGGTCCGCGGGATGTGTTTTTATCCCCGGCCATGCTATAACTGCCATGCGCCCCCTTCCAAAAATTCCAAAAAGTTTATCCATTATTCAATGGCGGAACAACAAGACGACAAATCCAGACTGCCGCTGACCGGAATCTTTGCCTTGCTGGCGATGGCAGGCAGCTTCCTCATCTACGAGGGAATTTCGCTCAAGACTTCCCGGCCCATCGACAAGGAGACGCCCAGCCATGTATTCCTTGGACAAGGATTGATACAGTCGCGCCTGTGGCAGGATCCATTCGAAGCGGTCGAATCGTACCGCCTCCAGGAGGAAAAAGGTAAAGGGAAGGAAGAAAAGCAGCCTGCGCTCCAGCCGGCAGGGAATGATCCCCATACCCTTCATACCCTCCTCGAGGTCATTCGCAACTCGGGCATGCAGTCCGGGCTGCGGGTGCTGCCGGTCTTCGTGGACGGGAGCCCCTATGTCAACGGCGTGGAATCGCGCCTGAAGGACCGTTACGCCATGATTTCCGCCCTGGGGGCGGCGGGATATGTGCCGGAGTCCGGCGAATTTATCCGCGTTTTCCGGTGGGACAGGGAAAGGGCGGCCGAGGCCGGCGCGAAGGCGCCCGGCACAGGCTCCCAGGCCATGCTGGTCCCGGTCGAATTTTTCATTCCCAAGGCGGAACTGCGCAGCGAAGAATACGGGAAGCGCGTCCTGGTCATGTGGCTCAAGGATCAGGACTTCAGTTTGCTGGATGATCTCCTCGCCTACCTGGATGGCGCTTTCAGGGAGCGGCTCGCATTGGGTGACGCGGCGGTGTCCTATCGCGTGCTCGGCCCTAGAAGCTCGGCCACGCTCAGCGCCATGCTCAAGACGCTGCAGGATATCCAGTCCAGCCCGCTCTCGAACCCGCCCTTCCGCACCATAAGAGATATCCGGTTTTACTCGCCCTGGGCCACGGCGGAGGACACATTTTTACTGGATTATTCAATCGGCCCGGCCAAGCCCGGAACAGAGCAGACGGTGGACGAGCTGTTTGCCTACCCCCGGCTCGAATTCATCAGGACGATAAAAACCGACGCCCTGCTGGCCGAGCAGCTTCTTCAGGAGCTCAGGCGGCGGGAGGTCGATTTGAAACCCTGTGCGGAAAAACACTGCAACCCCAAGGTCGCGCTGATCTCGGAATGGGATACGCTCTATGGGCGGGCGCTGCCGCGCACCTTTGCTGCAGTGGCGATGAATAATGGCTCTGGCGAGACCGGACCCGGGTTGAAGGCACAGGTGGACAAGCTGCGCCGCGACCAGTGGCCCGGATGGATCTACACCCATTCGTATCTGGCCGGCCTCGATGGCGAATTGCCCGCCAAGGACAACGATGAACCCCTACCCGCGGCGCAGACGGGCATGCCGGCATGGAGCGGCAAGCCGCCACAGGGCAGCGAGCAGAATGCGGGCCAGCGGCCCGAGGGACGAAGCCAGCTCGACTATGTTCTGAGGCTGGCGGCTTCCCTGAAACAGGAGGAAACGCGCAATGGAGAGGAATTCAAGGCAATCGGCATACTGGGAAGCGACATATACGACAAGCTTCTGCTCCTGCAGGCGCTGCGCCAGCAATTCCCCCGGGCGGTGTTCTTCACCACCGACCTGAATGCCCGGCTGGCCTGGCCGGGCCAGTGGCAATGGACGCGCAATGTCGTGATCGCCTCCCACTATGGGCAGGAGCTCAATCCCCGGCTGCAGGCGCCTATACCGCCGTTCCGCGATGGCTACCAGACCTCGCTGTTTTATACGGCGCTGTGGACGCTGGATCATTTCATGCCGGCCGGAGCGGAAAAACCCGATTGCCCGGATTGTTTCCGGCTCAGGGCAGGCAATCCGCCCGAATCCAAAACCACCTATTTTTCGCCCGGCGCGGAACCAAGATTGTTTGAAGTGGGCCGCAGCGGCGCCTTCGATATCAGCGTCGACAAGCGCCAATCTTCGGGTTTGCCGGATAATGCTGCCAGCATACATGCCGCGCGTCCCGACATCGAGCGCTGGGAACGCTGGTCGAGCCAGTCCGGCAGCCTGGAATGGATGGCAGCCACCGCGGGCATCGCCATGCTGCTTTTGCTCATGGCGGTGCTGCTCAGCAGCACCGCGACCCAGGCCCTGGCCCGCCTCGCATCGAACAGGCTTTTCTGGCTGGGTCTGGCCGCTGCTGCGGCTGTTTCGTATGGCCTGCTCGGCTGGTTGAGAAAATCGCTGCCTGATGCGGCCGCCGAACCGATGACCCTGACGGAAGGCATCAGCGCATGGCCGACAGCGGCGATCCGCCTGCTCGCACTGGCGGCGGCACTGATTTTACTGGCCTATTCGTGGTGGAAATTGAAGAAAAACGAAAATGCGCTGGAGCGCGATTTCAATCTCGGTCCAGGCCCTGCCGCCAGCGCTACGGCGGAAACAGGCAGGCCGGACAGACTGGATTGCCCGGCTCCTGATTCCAGTCCTTCCTCCGCTCCCAAGCACGAATCCCCCGGCCTGCCTTTCAGGGGGCATGGCTTCTTCCAGCGCATTGCCGAGCTCCACTTCTGGCCTTTGCCCGTGCCGGGCACCGTGCATGCAGGCAGCAGTGCAAGGGCAGGCGCCAAGGCCGCGGCGGGCATGGATGCCGCCCGCCTATGGCATGAATACAAGGCGCTGGGAGCCTTGCCCGGCGTTGCCATGCGCTGCCTGCCGCAGGCCGCGCTGGGGCTGCTCTTCGCATTCCTGGCCATGGCGCTGCTCGGCTTTCCCCATACGCCCTGCCGGGGCGAAGCCTGTTTCGAGATCAATCATGTGGTTGTCATGCTTGGCGTTGCCGCGATGACCTTGCTGGTATTCTATGTGATCGACACTACCCGGCTCTGCCGCAGGTGGGTGAACTGCATTGCCGCCGGCGACGTCGCATGGCCGGAAAAAACCGTCGCGGAAATGGCCGCCGAACATGGCCGGCCCGTGGAAACCCGCACGCACTACCTGGAGGAATGGCTGGGCATCGAGCTCATTGGCCGGCGCACCGGGATAATCGGCAACCTCATCTACTTTCCGTTCGCGATCATGTTCCTCCTGGCCATCGCGCGCCACACCTATTTCGACAACTGGGATTTCCCTACGGCGCTGGTCATTGTCTTTACCGTCGAGGCGACACTGATCGTCATCGCCGCGCTTATCTTGCGGCGCGCCGCCGCCGTGGCGAAAAGGGAGGCGCTCTCGCGATTGCAGAAACGGCTGGAAATGCAGCGGAACCGGTTGTCCGGCGATTCCGGCGAAACACCGGATGAAACAAGGCAGCAACGCCAGATCGAATGGGCGATCGAAGTCATCAGGAACAACCAGACCGGCGCATTCCTCCCTTTTACCAGGCACCCGGTGTTCGGGGCTTCCGTTGCCATGCCCTCCGGCGCGTATGGCATCGTGCTGCTGATCGAATATCTGGCAACGACTTTCTGATCGCCGGCCCATCATATCCGTGAAAGCCAGATGCGACGGAGCGGACAAGAAGCGGGAGCCTGCTATCGCTCCCTGCCGATCGCCCGGCACTGGAGCGCGATTCCCGTGAGATTGTTGGGAGACGGGCCGGAGTCGAAATGTGCGGTAAGCGCCATGGCAATCTGGCCCGGCGGACACTCCACCCATTCCTTCCACACACTGCAGTTGAGGCGCAAGTCACTGGGCGCGTTGAGATCGAGCAAATCCTCCAGTGCGGCCGAGCTTGGCTGTTCCGCATAGCGCGGAGGAAGATCGCTGAGCCTGCCATCGCGTACGAATTGGCGTCCACGGAGTTGGATACCCTTGACCTTCGAGTCGTTTTTAGTCATGCATACACGCACTGCCCGCACGAAAGTGCGTCTCGCAAATTTTATATCGCCGAATTTGACCTGCATCTCGGCCCCACCCGGGTTTTTGCCGCAGAGATTCTTGCCAAAACCCGAATCCTTGCCGTAGTTATTCACTTCCTCCGTCACCGATGCAACATAGCAGGGCTTATCATCGCGCTCCAGCGAACGAATTCCATAGACGCCCTGGGTGCCTTCCGGCGTGCCCAGCACAACGGGCGTGCCGGCAACGCCCGAAACCCCGGTGGTGGTGACTTTGCCCGTCAGCGATACCCTGATCTCGCTTGCGTCGGCTACAGACAATGGCGATGCGAGAGTAAGAGCAACTCCGGCGAGCACGGCCCGCAGCGCCAAGGCGCCGCGGCCACCGCGACTGTTGCGACGGCTGCCTGATAATTTGGGCATCATCCTTCCCTGCCTTGCTTATGATTATATGGCCGCAACCCGTGCAGGATGCAGGGTGGCAAAGTGTTGCAATCCACCGATTGTATCGGCACATCGGTGCATCGGGCCATGAGCGCAGTTCCCTGCTGCTGCAGCATGACGGGGCGTGGAGGCGCGCCGGTTCGCCGCATGCGGGCATTATAATCCAATCCCGCGATTCTGGTCCCTGATGCGAAATATCGCGATCAGCGCACATGCCGCAGCGCGCAACGGCCCATGTCGAAAGTCAGCCGATTGCTGCCATAACCCCATACGGCGGTAAAACGGCTTTCACTCCCTTTATCTCCTTTTCCGCTTTCATCCTCTTTCGCACCTCCCCGCCCTTCCATGCCAGCATCATCCACCGTCAACGAAACCGTGATCGGCTCATTTCCCGGATGGGCTGCCGGCTTCAGCCGGGCAATGGCGGTTGTCGTGCCGGATACCGCATCCTTGAACAGCGTGGCCGCACCCGCATAACAATTCGTCCACAGGCAGGCGGAGATTTTTCCAGTGCGCGTGTCATAAATGAAAGATTCCACATCCTGAAACCCATGGGCAGTCTTTTCGCACCGCTCCACGCTGCACTCATGCTTGACCTCCGGCGTGCACCGGTATTCCCGGTGCGCCCCCGCCACGTCTTTATCCACGTCCGCGCCCACGGCCGGGCGCGACGCCAATGACAAAAACAGGATCAGGGAAGCCCCGCCGGCCCATCGCCCGCGCCGCCTCCGGGAATGTCCCCTCATGCTCTCATGGTACCGCGATGGTGAAACCCCATTCCTTCAACTGGGCAATGAATGATGGCAGGTCCCGCGCCGTACCTGGCTGCACGTGCATCAGGATGTTGAAGGAAGTCTTGCGCGATTGCTGCGCGAACTGGCTCTCGATATTGCGTATCTTTTCAGGCCCCAACCCCTGGGGAGCCTTCCAGTCTTCCGTATCGATATCCCAGGTGACGATCTCCAGCGACAATTCACGCGCCGCCTCGACCAGATCCGCATCGAGGTGGCCGCGAAAGCCGCCGGCGCCGTATGGCGGGCGGATTTTCGTGGGAATAAACCCGGTGGTATCTTCGATCACGTTCTGGGTTTCTTCGAGCTCCGAGCGCACGTCCTCCGCTTGCGCCGCCGCCAGATCCGCATGGCTCCAGGAATGGTTCTGGATGTCGTGTCCGTCGCGCACGATCTTCCTCGCCGCATCGGGGTACAGTTCCACCTCGTTGCCGAGAACATAAAACTCCGCCTTGATTTGATTGTCCCGCAGCGTTTGCAGTATGCTTTCGAGCGCACCGACCGGTGCGGGTCCGTCATCAAACGACAGCACAACGGATTTTCCATCGCCGAGCATTTTTATTCTCCTGAAAAGTGGGAGGGAGAAACAAGACAGGCTATTGCCTCATCATTTACTCTTTTATTTATAGCATTATTTTCCTGATCGGGCATTTGCCGCCCAACTTCGATACGACCCTCATGCGGATGAAAACATGGAACACAAGCCCATAACCAATACTCAAAACGTAATCAATTCCAAGGAACTATTGACGCGCATCAACTGGCTGGAGCAGCAATTGAATTACCGCTGCTCGGATGATTATTCGGAAGAACTGAAAGCGCTGAACGCATTTGCGAGAAATATCGAAGCCGCCGCGTCCGTTTCCACCTATGACAGCGGGGTGAACCTGATCCGCGACAGCACGTTCGAAAATCATGCAAATGGCAAGATTGCGGAAGGAACGGGCAAGGCGCTTTGCAGGAAGGATTGCCGCCCCGTCGATTTCGGCGGCGTAACCTACTGGCTCCCCGGTTAGGCGGATAGTCGAATAGGCGGATGGGCGGAGCGCTTCGCAACATGCGCCACCTGTTTCCGCGGCATGCTGGATGGAATTCCCGGCACAACATGGAGAAACAAGCTATCCTGTAAATATCCGGACCCCTTTATCCCCTATTATCCCTTATCGAAGGAGCAACGCCATGGATGCCAATCCCGTTGGATGGTTTGAAATCTACGTGCAGGATATGGAGCGCGCCAAAGCTTTCTACGAAACGGTCTTCCAGGGCAAGCTCGAGCCCCTGCCTGCTCCCGCCTCCGGCACGGAACTGGAAATGTGGGCCTTCCCCATGTCGCACGAAGGCTATGGCGCAGCCGGCGCGCTGGCGAAAATGGAAGGAGGTCCATCCGGCGGAAATACCACGCTGGTCTACTTCAAGTGCGAAGATTGCGCCGTGGAAGCCGCACGTGCCGCCGGACACGGCGGGCGCCTTGTCAAGGAAAAAATGTCCATCGGCCAATATGGCTATATCGCGCTCGTTTCCGATCCCGAAGGCAACATGATCGGATTGCATTCCATGCATTAAGGTCTGTTAACCTAAATCCGGCAGCTGGACGGGGTGGAGTATGCGGTTTTTGAGGTGCAGGGCAAGGTGCTGCGACGCGGAATGGTTATTCCATTCCAAGGAGTTGCAACGCAGCCGTGTGCCGCAAAAATTGCACAATCTGCGCTGTAGCGAACTCACTCTTATAGATGAACGCCGAGTACCGCGGAAAGTCTCGGTGAATCATGGTTCTAAACTAAAAGTGAGCGGCCGACTGCCGGATTTAGGTTCGACACTTGTTTGGTTCCGATTCTTGATTCTTTGAATTTAAGGAGGTTCACATGGAAATCGACCCCAAAATGTCGGCAGCGCTCGGCGACTTCAAGACGCAACTCGAGAAGATCTCAGGTACGCAAATCGAGGCGAGCGCGGACCAGTTGGCTTTTTTCTCTTTTCCCGTCGGATCGGCATTCTATGAAGAAAATAGCCAGATCACCTCAAGATTTGTCATATTTCCAGGAAAATTCTGCACGAGTCCGCGCACTCTTCTGGATGCAACCGGCCGCACTACGACCGGAACCGATGGAAAACGCGTCTTCCGCCTGAGCGATTTCATTTGCAGCAATCTCAATTCTTTTTCCGAACCGGTGTTCCTGCTTGCAACGCCGAAGACGGCGAACCCATGCTTCATCACCTTGACGCACCAGTTGATCAAGGACCCCAACAATCCGAATTTCTTCAATGACGTCGAAATTACGGCTTTTACCTGGAAACCCGGCGGAGACGCTGACCCGAACATTGCCTTCGATTGGCGATGCCGGGTCGTCTCGAACCCGATCATCCTTTAAGGAAACGTTAGATCACGGCCGTGCCTTCGTTTTATGGCGCGGCACATTAACACGGCCCTCGCCATTCCGGACGCCGCGCCAGCGGCGAGCCGGAATCCAGCTTGCGTAGAAGAATGGATGGAGCAAAGTGTAACCCATCATATTTCCGGTTCAGGGTACCGGATCGGGAGCACAACGCGATGGTGTCCCGCAGCATGCCTCCGGCATCCCGTCATTGCGACAGGATAAGGACGCTGTAAGGCCCGATCCCGATATTCCCGGAGCAAGGCATGGCGTCTCTCCCCCCCGGCCCGGCGACGGTGTCGTACCCCCGCCGGTTGCCGAAATCCGGGCTGTACCCGGCGTAGTCGCTATTGAAGCGGACCCACCACAGGCCTTCGCGCGGAAACCCTATCGAATACGAATCGTAGCTCCTGTTGGCAAAGTTCGCGACAACCACCACGTCGTCCCCCGGCCCCCCCTGGTCCCAGCGGTGAAACGCGATCAGCTTGTCCGCATCATTGCGATGATGGAGATGCATCCCCTGGCCGCGCAGGCCGCGCGTGTTGTTGAACCAGTTGCGGCGCAGGCGGATCAGGTCGCGGTATAAATCGACGATGCCCGCGTTGCGCACCGCCTTGCTCCAGTCGAGCTCCACGTCGTCGCGGAAATAGCGGTCTTCGAGAAATTCCTGTCCCTGGAAGATCATGGGAATGCCCGGTGCCGTAAAAACGAGCGCCGCGCCCAGGGTGGAGCGCTTCCGGGAAAAATAGCTGTCCGCATTGCCGGGCCAGATTTCTTCCGGCACCCGCGCGCTGCCGTTTGCGTCTTCGTCATGCGATTCGGTGTAGATCACGCGCCGGAATGCGTCGCCGTTATAGCGCAGCTCCAGCGCCCGCTGCATTGTGCCCATGTCGCGGCCGTCATCATATCCTGGCACGATGACCGCGCGCACCGGATGCACGAAGCCCGCATCCCATTGGGCGGTGAAACCGGCGCCACCCGCATCCGTATCCCGCGTCAGCCATTCGTTCTGCTGCATGTCCTCCGCGATGCTGAACTTCCAGGGCTGCCGCCCGCGGATTTCATTATTGATATACTGCATCAGGCTCCAGCCATCGGGAATGTCGTTGGGAGGATAATCGTTGCTCCCGAAGATATTCCGTATCCAGCCGGTTCCATCCCAGCGCAGGCCGTCCACGAACCGCTGTTCGGTCCAGCGCAACGCATTATCGCGAAGATATTGCCGCACCTCGTTACGGCCATAGTCCGGCCGGTTCATCCCCCAGGGAGTCTGGTTGCGGTTGTCATTGTAGAAGTAGATCCCGCCCTGGTTGTTCTCATTCCAGCCGTCGAATTGCCAGAGGTCGCAATCCTCCGGCCCGATATGGTTGTAGACCACGTCGAAGAGCACCGCGATGCCGCGCTTGTGGGCCTCCCTCACCAGGTCGCGAAAACCGTTGGGGCCTCCGTAGGCATGCTCGATGGCGAACATGTAAGCCTGGTTGTAGCCCCACGAGAAATCGGTGGCGAATTCTCCCGCCGCCATGATTTCGATCACGTTGATGCCCAGGTCCCGCAGATAGTCGAGCCGGGTTATCAGCGTGGCGAAAGTGCCGTGCGGGTCCGGGAACGTCCTGTCGAAAAGAAACGAACCGACATGAAGCTCGTAAATCACCGCCTCGTTCCACGACGGCGTGCCGTAGCCCGGCACATCCCCGACCGTATCGGTCGCCGCGATGATGCTGTTCCCGTTGGACTGGGTCAACTCCCGCGCATACGGGTCGTTTTTCCACAATTCCGCCCCGCTGTCCCGGTTGACGACGACAAACTTATACTGCTGCCCGGGTTTTGCGGTGGTTTCATCCGTGGACCAATAGCCGTTGTCCTCGCTGGAAAGCGGCGATGCGGTCTTGCTCCACTGGTTGAACTCTCCCGCGACGCAGACCGCGCGCGCATTGGGCGCCCAGGCACGGAAAGTGACGCCGCCGTCGAACGCGGTAGCGCCCATGTAGGGTCTTGTTGAGACGGGCATGATTTTCTCCCTCCTTTATCCTAAATCCGGCAGTTGGACAGGGTGGATTCAGATTCAATGCTCAGTCGTAGCCGCCGAACATCGAAAGAAAAGCGTCCTCGTCGGTCGGGTTCATGAGCCCGTGCAGGTTGCCCCCGCGCAGCATCACCATGTCCCCGGAGCGCATGATCCTGACTTCGAAGCAGCGCTCGCGGTCCGGCATCTTGCACCAGTCGCCCACCACCATCCACCCCCGCCCCCGCATCATCAGGAAAATTTCCGAATTATCGCGATGCCGGTGCAGGCCGATGCCGCAATCGCCTTTCATGATATGCAGATCGACATAGTTGACCGCCATGAAAGGCTCCACCGCCTGCGCGTGCTGCTTGCCGTTGAACGCATCGAACATCCACGGTTCCAGCGCCCGGGCAAGTTCATTCATTCCCGCATACCGACCATAGTTGGAAAGAAGATTGCGGTATTCCAGAAAACCGACGCCGCCATGTGGATTGGGGCTCGCGCCCACGCCGAGATAATTGTCCCAGCCGCGTCGGATCATGTTGAATGCATAGCGGTAATTGGCCCCGCCTTGCGAATCCCACGCCTTGCCGTCCGCCGTGGCCCAGGCCACCTCGATGGCGAGCGGCAATACCGGATGCATGGCGTCGGTGGGCGCAACGCCGGTCACCAGCCGGCCTTCGAGGGCTGCACGCGAAAAATTGGCCACGTCGCCATGGACCAGATCCAGATTCACCGCCAGCTCGCCGCTATCCAGCGCCGCCTGCCCTCTCGCATCGAGCCGGGAACGAAGATCGTCCGCCGGATATCCCCACAATTCGATTTCATAGCGGTGCGACCGCGGGTTATAGGGAACAGGCAGCATGCCCGCCGTCGCGGCATCGCCGACCTTGAGCCACAGGCCGATCCGTTCGCCCAGCGGGTAGCCGCCCGCCGCCGCAAGCGCGGAATCCGGACCCCCGGCATAGGAAAGCCGCAGGAACGGGCCGCTCCAGTCCCCGGCGGCGGCGATGCCCCGTACCAGGAATGCATCCATGACGACGAAATCCCGCACATTCTGCTTCTGGAAATCAGTCTTGTTATCCTGCCGGGTGGGGTCCAGCACATCCGCATCCTGGCCCTGCGGCCCATAGAGTTCGAGCGAACGGATGGGAAAGAGATATTGAAGCTGATCCGCATTGTAGTATTCCCGGCTTTCCGCCAATGCCACCGTTTCCACCAGGCCCATCAGCTTGACCAGCGAGTTTCCCGCGTCGTAATTCGGCGACGTGCCAGGCTCGACGCGAAAACAGGCGTCCCCATGCACAATTTCCATTGCCATTCTCCCTTATTTCGGTTCCTGAACCGGCACGGCGCAGTGCCGGATGGGACCACACCCTGCCAGGGCGTCTTCTCTTCAGGTACTGTGATACAGAAAAGCGACGAACTTCAGGTCGGCGCTCCCGGTATTGCGTATCCCGTGCATCCCGCCGCTCTTGGTGAAAATGACGCTGCCCGGCTTCACCGGCAGGCGGCGGTAGTCGTAATACCCCAGGCCCATGGTCATCCGGCTTTCGATGGGATACACGTCTTCTCCTTGCGGCGTCTTCGCGTCCGTCGCGGGGTCGTCCCCTACCCGGAGATAGGCGATTCCCTCCCCTTCGACGATGTAATACAGCTCTTCCGATCCGATGTGCTGGTGGTTGCCCTCGACATGCCCGGGCGGAATCGTGACATGGTGGAAGAAGATCATCGAGCCGCCAAACTCCCGCTGGAAAATCCAGCGCATGTCGATGATGTTATCGGGCTTCGCATCCGGATTGCCGGAACTGTCCATCATGGCGTTCAGGTAGCGCACCGGCACGATTTCCGGTACCTGCACGTACCAGCCGCGCTGGAAATCGAGCAGGTAGCTCTGGTCGAGGATCGTATTGCGCGGACTGCTCGGGTCGGAAGTCACCGGTTCCTGGTGGGACCGCAGGAATGCGTTGTCCCAGGCGGCATCCTCATCCGTGATCGGAAACCCGAACGGCAGGTCGCGGGTGTCCTCGCGGAAGGCGAGCTGCATGCTGTTGAGCGAGCCAAGCTGCGCCATCACGCCATCGAATTGCGGCACGCGCGTGATCGGGGCGTTGCGGCCCATCTGGTCCAGCACAGGAAAGGCATGGCTGGTCCCTTCCGGCGCCTCCAGCGTTTCCCAGATCTCCACCTGGAAAGTATGGGTCCAGATGTCGTATGCCAGCCTCACCCTGGCCTGCGGCGGGTTGGGAACCCCATCGGGAAGCGGCTGTATCCACATGACCAGCCCGTCCTGGAGGAAACGCTGCTTCTCCCGGATCTGCTCCACCAGCCGGCTTGCCCCATATTCGATGCGGAGCACATTGCCGATGAGCTTGCCGTCGAGATACACTTGGCTCTTCATCGCGGTGATATCCAGGTAACTGCGTACCTCGCGCACATTGTAGCGGTAGCGCGGGCTGCGCGTCGCGTTCAGGTAGCGTTCATGGTAGATGCGGTCGGGAAAAAAGACGACCTTGAAGATTTCGTTATAGACATCCGTAAATGCCGACGAGAACGATCCGGCGTGCGGCGTCGCCTTTTCCGCGGTCGCGATCGCGCCCGGTCCCCCGGCCTGGCCTCCCAGGCTGCCTGGCATGCCGTTGCTCATAAGCGCCCTCCTATCTTGTCCGCCACGCGGAACGAATTGGCTTCGATCGTGAGCGTGGGATTCGCCCCGCCGGAAGTCGGCATGAAGGCGCCGTCGGTAACGTACAAATTATCGAAGCCCCATACGCGGCAATCCGGGTCGAGCACGGAATCGCGCGGGTCCGAGCCGAAGCGCGCGCCGCCCAGGATGTGATTGGCAATGCGCGCGATGCCGTTTTCGCCGTTGTACACCCCGCCGAATCCGCGGATCGGATAGTCATGCGTGGCGTTGCCGCCGGCACGCAGGATATTGGCGCATTCCCGGGCAAGCGTATCCATCAGGTATTTATCATGGCTGTGCCAGTTCTTGATGATGTAGGCGGCGGGCCGGTTCCATTTGTCCCTTACCGTGGGGTGCAGTTCGATGCGGTTATCCTTCTGCGGCACCTGGTTCGCCATGAAGCTCACCGAGAGCCCGCGCCCCATATCGTTGTCGATGAAATCGACCATGCCCTGCCCGATGAGGCCGAAATCGTTCGCGAACCCATGCCATAGCGTATCGAGGTCCGTCGCCGAATGCGTGCGCCCCAGCGATAGCGGCAGCGCCTCATCCGACGTATTGTTGTAGACCGCGCCGCCCGCCCAGAGATGGCTGGCTTTCAGGAAATCGTCGGTGGAACAGTAGTCTGTCGCCCAGTCGGCATCCAGCGAGCGCGTCTTGTCCGAACGTTCCGGCATGATCGAACTGGCGCCGCCGAAGGCATGGGTAAGAAAATATTTTCCCAGCAGGTCATTCTGCTGTTCCAGAATGCGGCCAAAGCCGGTGGGATCGAGCCCGGCGGAGAGCTTGAGCAACCGGATCGACTCGATGGCGGAGCAGGCCACCACCACGACTTTTCCGCGCGCGATCCGCTCGCTGCCCGAAGGGTCGATATAGCGCACCTCGCTCACGCGGGCGCCATCGCTCACGAGATGGGTCACGACGCAGTTGGTGCGGATGCTGAGGCCGGGTTCGTTCCGCAGCGGGGCAAGCAGCGCGTTCCAGGTGCTCGACTTGAAACCGAGCGGGTCGCCGAAACGGTTGAGATAGCTGGTCTTGAGGTCGTCCGGCGCCGCGATCATCTTGCGCCCGCTGGGAGCATGGTCTTCGGTAATGACGGCAAGCGGCGTGCGGTAAGGCAGCACATCCGCCCCGCCGGGTCCTTTTCCCCTGCCCACATACACCATGCCGTCATGGGCGTAGCGGCTGATCGCATTGGGCGCAAGGGGCGTCTGGTAGGTATCCTTCTCAGTGAAGGGCTTGAGCTGGTTGCCCTGCTCGCCGTTGATTCCCACCAGCTTTTCCGCCTTGCAATAATATTTCTCCAGCTCGGCATAGGGAACCGGCCAGTCGCGGGCTTCGCGCTCGATATCCCCGGCCGGATCGGTGGCGGCCAGATCCGTCCGCCCGGCATTGAAGGTCTGGAGCGCGAGGTCGCGCTGGGTGAAGCGCAGCGACACGCCGCCGTAGATCTGCGTCCCGCCGCCGATCACCTGCGCGGTATAGCCCTCGATGGTGGCCCGGTCCCTGCCGTTCCCATCGCGGTAGATATGCGGCTCGTCGTTGATATCCGGTTCTACGTGGCTGGAGAAAAAAGCCGCCTGGTTGTTGTTCACCGCCGCGTGGGTAAGCCGCTTCTCCGCCCCATAGGCATAAAGCTCGTCGCGCTTGAAATCGCTCAACCCATTCGCGGCTTGCGCCTGGGAAAGGAAAAGCGGCCCTTTCTCCAGGACGAGCACCGATTTTTGCTGTCGGGCAAGCTCGTGCGCTATCGGCGCGCCGCCGGCGCCGCTGCCGATGATCACCACGTCGAAGTCGGTCTGCAAAGCCATGGATTATCCGTGATAGTCGGCATTGGTTCCCAGGGGTTGCTCGATGGCGCGCTCCCAGTCGAAGAGCGTCTCCCCGCCCGCATTCCTGAAGCGATCGGCAAGGTAGCGCCATCCGAGCGCGCTGGCATTGCCGCCGTATTTCGGGTGGGAAAAAGCGCCGGTGAACGCGTGGCGCCGCAGCATCTGCAGGAAATAGGTGGGGTCGTTGTAGCGGGAAGTATCCCAGCCCGCCACCTGTCCGGATGCCATTTCCCCGTACAGGCCAATGAATATCTCCTTGGGAGCCTTCGCGGGCTCGATATCCGTTGCCCGCTGGCGAACGATATCCGCGATCAGCTCCAGGCAGATCTTGTAGTCGATGAGATGATGCCGCTCCTCGCGCGCCACGAGATTGTCCATGAAATTGACGATCCCGACCGACTGGTCGAGGCGGTAAGAAAACAGGTACTGCCGCTTTTTTTGCTGCGCGTCGAGCTGGTTGTAGAAAAACTGCAGAAAATCCTGGCCATCCTTGGTGCGAAAGGGCATGATGTGATCGACCAGCCGCTCGAGTATCGCCAGTTCCCAGCTCTCGAACGACAGCGGCTGGGTGCAGAGATGGGTGAAGAACCGGGACCATGTATGACCGTTGGGCTCGCGGATCTGCTGGGGGTTGACCGGATCGAGCATGGCCTTGCCATCCACCATGAACTTGTAGCGGTAGGCCTGGCCCTTGGGAACCCTGAGGGCTACCGCGAAGTAGCCGGTCGGTTCGCCGAGAAAGCGAACCGGCGAAAGCGCAATGGGCTCGTACAGTTTCGCGAAGGTACCGATTACACCGACCTGGCCTGGCGTCCCGCCCGCCCCGGCGACACCGGATGAGCCGGGTTCGCCCGCGCGATAGACAAACGTGACCCTGTTGAACGCGTAATTGCCCCCATCGTCCCCGCCATCCGCGCCATCCGTTTCGGCATGGCTGTCGATGATGGGAAAGCGCCATGCTTCGCAAATGCGGGCACGCGGATCGGAAGGATCGTACTGGCCGAAATTGTGGCGCGCATCCGTATTCCGGCGGGTCAGGAACCGCGTGCAGTGGTTCAGAATGTATTGGTCGTCGTTCGCGATAACCTGCACCGCCATTGCGCGATCCTCCCCGAACTTCGTGAGGCGGCCCATGCCCTGCCAAAAAGCTGCCTGCCGTCGATCCAGTTTAGCCGAGCTTTTTTGGAAATCAAGTGAAACTTTAATGAAGCGCTGGATAGCGCATTGGCTCCATCCTTGAATTTCAGGCCATACCTGCTATTTTTTTATTGACCCGAGCTATTTATACATTTATACAGAATCGGAGAATCATCAGGGAGATCTTCATGACAGAGAACGAAAGCAGCAACCCTTCCGATGCGCACCGGCAACCTGTTGCAGGCTACCGCCGCCGCGTCGTCATCAAATTCAAGGATCATATCCGGCTGCCGCGGGAGAATGCCGCCCGGGTGGCGGAAAGCCTCGGCGCCGGCCCATGGAGCGAACTGGCGGCGCAATTTCCGGGCATCACGCTGGCGCCGCTCTTCTCCGTGAAGCAGCCCGATCAGCTTCGCATTCTCGCCGAGCGCGCGCAGGCATTCGATGCCGCAGCACGCGCGCCCAACCTGAACGTTTATTTCGTCGTCGATCCTCCCAGGGGAACGGATGTCGAGGCGCTGGCCGCGACACTTTCCCGATGGGATTCGGTTGCCACCGCCTATGTCGAGCCGCCGCCGGTCGAGCCCCCGCTCGTCAATGCCGCGGATGACCCTCGCAGCGGCAACCAGGGCTATCTGGACCCCGCCCCCGATGGCATCGATGCCGAGTATGCCTGGAATTTTCCCGGAGGCGATGGCGCCGGGCAGGCGCTCGTGGATATGGAATGGGGGTGGACCTTCAATCATGAAGATCTCGCAGCGCACGGCATCACCCTTATTTCGGGCCTGAACCATTCCTACTTCTTTCACGGAAGCGGCGTTCTGGGAGAAATTGCGGCGGTGGACAACACTGTCGGCTGCGTTGGCATTACGCCTGCGCTGGCTTCTGTCCGCTGCGTTGGCCAGCACCAGCCGGGCGGCGGCTACAGTACCGCGCAGCCCATTCTCGACGCCATCGCCGTGATGAATTTCGGCGACGTGCTGCTGCTGGAAGCGCAAACCACCCTGTTCGGCTACAGCCTGGTTCCGGTGGAGATCGAGCCCGCGGTTTACGATGCGATCCGCCTGGCGACGTCGCTGGGCATCGTGGTGGTGGAGGCGGCGGGCAATGGCGGCGTCGATCTGGATACCGTTGTCAACCCCGCCGGCCAGCAGATATTCAACCGCGCCAGCCCGGATTTCCTGGATTCCGGCGCCATCATCGTGGGCGCGGCCAGCTCCACCGCGCCGCATGCGCGGCTGGGCTTCTCATGCCATGGCAGCCGCGTCGACTGCTACGGCTGGGGCGAAAACGTCGACACCCTTTCTTCCGACTCCACCAATACCGCGACCAATCTCTATACGACCGGGTTCAACGGCACCTCCAGCGCCACGCCGATCGTCGCCGGGGCCGCGCTCGCCGTCCAGGGCCTGATGGAAGCCGCAACCGGCAACCGCCTTGCTCCCTGGCAGATGCGGATGATCCTGGGCGAGCCTTCGTACGGAACTTCATCCCAGGATCCGGCCACCGACCGCATAGGCGTCATGCCCAACCTGCGCCTGATCATCGACAGCACCGTGCTCAACCTGTCCCCCGACATTTATCTCCGGGATTTCGTCGGCGATAACGGCGATCCGCATTTCGGCTCCATCTCCTCAAGCCCGGATATCATCCTGCGGCCGGCCGCCGTGCCTGACCCCCAGGGCGCTTTCGGCGCCGGCAGCGGCACCGAAAACGACATGGCCCTCGGTTACGAGGCGGAAGCGGGACAGGATAACTTCATCTACGTGCGGGTGCTCAACCGGGGCGGCTCGTCGGCTGCCAACGTGCTCGCCACCCTATACTGGGCGCCTCCCTCGACCCTGATCACACCCGATCTCTGGACCCTGGCAGGTTCGATCAATCTGCCCAGCGTGCCGAACGGCAACCTGCTGACCGTCTCGGACAGGATAACCTGGGGAGCCGCGGCCATACCGGCGCCAGGGCATTATTGCTTCATCAGCATACTCAACACCCCGCGTGATCCCGGCCCCTCTCCAGGCGACCTGATGGATTGGAACAACTTCATCACCTACATCCGCAACAACAATAATGTCACCTGGCGCAATTTCAACGTGGTCGATAACATGCCGCCGCCGGATGCCGAGCCGATGGGCTACGTTGCGCTGCCTTTCATGGCGGCGGGCGCGCCCGACAGGGCGCGGCGCATGCGCCTGGAAATCGTGTCCCGCCTCCCGGCGGGTTCCGGGATCGTGCTCGAACTGACCCCCGAATTCGCGGAACTCCTGCGGGCGCACCCCCGCCCCATGCCACTGGAATTCAAGACCGGGAACCATGGATGCCGGGTGGTCCACATACCGGTCAATTACTGCGGCTCGGTGCTATTTCCCGAGGTGGTGTTTCCGGCGAAGGCGCGCATACCGCTGCGATTGCTGGCAAGAATACCCGAAGCCATGCGCCACCACGAATTCGAGCTTTATGCGCGCCAGCTCTACGAGGATGAGGAAGTCGGACGGGTTACCTGGCGCCTGGCGCCGAACAGGAAATCCGATAAAAAGAATCGCTGATAAGGCCTCCTCCGGCAAGAACGCAATCACGGGCGCATTATCTCCGGCGCACCGTAATGCGGGCACTCAATATCCATCCGCCAAACTCCATGCGAATGTGCCTCAACGCACAGACCATCCCGCTCTTCACGGTCTAGGATGCGAACCCGGCCTTTTCCAGGAATATGAAAATGACGAACGATGAAATTGTCAGTACGTTGAATGGACTGATCGAGATTTCCCGCGACGGCGCCGACGGATTCGAAACCTGCGCGGCTGACATCGATGACGAAGCGCTGAAGCTTTATTTCCGCAATCGCGCCGAAAGCTGCAGGAGAGCGGTACGCGAATTGAACGCCGAAGTGAGGCGGCACGGCGGCAACCCCGATACCAGCGGCACCATCACGGGTTCGATGCATCGGGCCTGGGTGGACCTCAAGGCCGCAGTTACCAGCCGCGACAATCGGGTCGTGCTGGAAGAATGCGAACGCGGGGAGGCCGCAGCCGTGGTGGCTTATGAAAATGCCCTGCGGGAGGAACTGCCGGGGGAACTGCGCGCACTGCTCGAGCAGCAGTGCGACGGCGCAAAAAGAAACCACGATCGCGTACGCCAGCTGCGCGATTCCGCACGGCACGCCAGGTCAGCCTGAGGCGGCAGGCCACCGTCGATGCGCCGGGGAGAGGCTGGCCGCAGGACCCCGCCGCAGGTCCGCTATTTCGATACCCGGTAAAGCGTGACCGTGCCTTTCCCGCTCTTGTTTTTTGTCTCCACCGTCGCGGTATTGCCATCGGCGCTCATATTGAGCGAAACCGGTTCGTTTTCAGAAAACCCGGCGCAGCCGTTAGTATCGTAAGTAAATGATTTGATGCCGAATGCGTTGCTGCCCGCATCATAGGTGTACGAAGCGAATTCGACCCCGGGCCCACCGCAGCTTTCATGCCCTTCGCGCGCGGGATCGCCGATGGGATCGACCAGCATGAATTTCCCGTTGGAAAAGAAAAAGTAGGTCGGGGTCTTGATCGCGGCCGGATCGGCTCCCCATGCCCCCACCAGGCCCTTGGGATCGTTCTCCAGCGGCTCGAAACGGACTTCCCGGACCTCTGTCTTGATGGGTTCCTTCGACGAACTGATCTCCAGCGTGCCGGCGATATGGAAGAGCTCGCCGAAGAGACTTTTCTGCTCGCGCTTTCTCTGGACAGTGAAAATGTCCGAGGTAATCAGGTCCGAGCCATCGGTGCGCACTCGCCAGTTGGGCCGGGGATGCGACAGTCCCGCATGGAGATTGGTATCGATCGCGGGTTCCACCGCAACCTTGAAACCCCTGCCGTCCACCGCCGACAGGCGCGCAATGCCATATTCCACGCCAGCCTTGCTGACCAGGCTGCCACCGCAGACCCGGTTGGTGTCGCACGAATCGTCCGGCGTCGCCTCCCCCTCCAGATATTCACCGGAACCATCCCGGGACAGGCGTATGACGGAAGCCGTGCCGTCGTGCTGCTTTATCCATATATGGGTGCCGAGCATGCCGATACCCTGCGAAAGAAAATTGGCCTTTGCCTGCGCGGCCGTTTTTACCGGCCCGGAGACGCCGCCCGCCTCTCTCGCTTTCTGCAAATCCGGGGAAGCGGCAAATGCAGCAGGATCGCCATCGAGATTGAGCGAGGCCGTGATGGCGGATGCCGCGCTGGCGGGGATGGAAATGCCGTTTGCCGGATCGCCATCCGCATCCAGGGATTGCAGCAGAATGAGCAGGTTTTGCAGCCTGTTTTCGTTATCTGCCCCCGCCAGATCGATCGGTGTGACGATAGCGGCGCCTTTTGCCTTCCCCAGGCTGAGACCGCCGAGCTTGAATTCCACCGCATCGCCGTGGTTATATTTGAAAATGCCTTTTTCATCCGTGACGCCGGATCCGGAAGGCGCAGCGTAAGCCAGCCCGCTTACCGCCGCATCCAGAAACCTTCCCGTCGCGGGCCCTGTCCGGGTTTTTCCGCTGCCGCTGCTGCTGCCCGTGCTGCTTGCCGCGGGTTTATCGCCGCCATCGCCGCAGCCAGCAAGGCCAAGCACGCATACCAGGGGCGCCCAGGCAAATACTGGCGCCCAGGAAAAATCTGTCTTCTTCTGATTCAATTTCATCAGCTGATCCATTCCATATTTTAACGACGCGCTATGATATCAAACATAGCAAGCCATAACGCTACAATATGGAAAACATCCGGGGGAAGCCCGGTAAATCCTACCGGGCGCGTAACGGCGCTTGCGTTCGATTGCCTGTTTGCCTGTTTACCTGGGCAACCCAGGGAATCGCCGATTCTGTAGCTCGATATTGCGGCGCTTTCCGCGGCAGATTCGGCTCTGCCCCGCGCTATCCGGACCACGGCCTTTCGCCTGCCCCTTCTTCCACCGCCAAGCCCGAATCGTCGCAGAAATTTACTCACGCGGCGCATATTGTCGAGAAGCGTTACATATCCGGGAACGATATCTCCGCATGATTGCCGTTGCCATGATTAACTTGCTGTTTATAAGCTAATTATATAACCTGGCATGGAACATGCTTAAAGAAGAGTGTCGGAACGAAAGACACCTTATTCACATACTTTAGGAAGAGGCAAATGAACCCAAAACAATTTAAGCATTTAACAATAGGGACGCTTTCCGCAGCACTGGCTATGCCGCTGGTAGCCCAGGCGGATCTTTTCACGTTTGATCCCACCGGGGGCGGCGGGGGAACAACCAACGTCGCGCTTATCGATCAGGCTCCCGGCAGCGCCCTGGCACAGGGCGGCGTAACGGCCATCAATAATTTCCTGGCCGGTTCGGGCAGCACCAACTTCACCCTGCACTACCAGGCGAACCTTTCCTCCATGCAGTTCGCGGATACCTCGATTGCATTTGCCAACGGATCCGGCGGCAACTACTTCACCTACGTGGCGGGTTTCGGCGAAACGGTCGTGGGCGCGAATCCTTATCCTGGCACAGCCACCTTTGCATTTGATGCAAGCAATCCGGTCAATTTCTTCAACATGTATGCGTCCAACGCAATCGGGAACAATCTGACCGGCGTTGGCTTCATGAATGGCTCGCCGATTTTGTCAGCGCATATCGTCGGCATACCGACGAGCAATTTCCAGGTTACCGACACTACCGGAACCACTCTGGATCATTCTCCCAATGGAGACCAGTGGGGAGGACAGCAAACCGTTACCGGCGGCGGCGTATCGGATATCACGCTGGTGATCGACTCGGTCAACTCGGGATACTTTCCTTCGCTGCAACCGGGAAGCGCGATCACGATCTCGTTTTTCAACAGCTCCCAGGTCGACCCATTCAGGCAAGTGGATCCTTCGCAATGCGTTAATACCTTGGGAAGCGATTGCAGCGCAGGCGGAGGCATCAACACGCTGGGTACGCTTGGTGCAGTGAATGGCACAAGCGGTCCCGACTTCATCATGCAGGCTGATGGAAATCAATCTTTCACAGTGCCGGAACCCGCATCGCTGGCGCTGATCGGCCTGGGACTTTCCTTCATGGGCTTCTTCGGCAAATCCCGCAAACGCACGGGGTAAGCGGAACGGAAAAATAGAAAATATTAGTTGTCAGATCTCAAAAGCCGCGAGTTTATCGCGGCTTTTTTTTATCCTGAATCCGGCAGTTGGATGGGGTGGAGTGTGCGGTTTTCGGCGTGCAGGACAAGGTGCTGCGACGCGCAATGGCCATTCCATTCCAGGGAGTTGCAACGCAGGCATGTGCCGCAAAAATCGTACAATCCGCCCTGTAGCGGACTCACCATGTAGGCGAACGTCGAATACCGCGAAAAATCTTTTTAGATCATGGCTCTAAACTGGAAATGAGCGGTCAACTGCCGGATTTAGGTTTATACACACGTGGCGCAGCAGTTAGCAGTACCCCAGTAACAATTCCGTGACAATCCGGAGCAGCGAGTTCGTTTGCAGCAAGGCATTCGAATACGAAGGCACCTTTACATTTTTATATTTGGCGATACCACCCCATCAACAGCAGGCCCGCAGCCGGGATCGGTATTGCATGGGTATCCAGCCAAGGGATGGCGAGTATTGGGCCACGGCAAAAGTAGTGCCAGCGCGGGGATCGAATAGGCTTATGCCTAACGTGGTGTCGGCCGAGTTGCCCGGTGCGGGATTTCCGGTCAGATCGAGATTCTGTAGACTGCTTGCGTTGAGATCATCGGACGCAAAATCCTCAAATGTTGCATCCGTGTCGAGTTGCGTCAATACGACCTCTTGACCCTGGTCTGGCTCGATAATGCCATGATGAAAATCTGTTCCCACTCGCCGGGTATCGCTGATCGCGTTCTCGCTGGACGAAAATGAGTTTTCCCCCATGCCATTCTCGAGGACAACTGTGAAGGTCAACGGGGTGGGATTGCTGCTGCTGAAAGTCCTGTCATGATCGCTATCATGGCCGTTGATGACACCTGAATCGAAGGTTCCTTCGGGCGGGTCTGTGGCGGTGATGGCAGTCATAACATCCGCAGCACTCGCAGCAAAAACAGAACCACCCAAAATGAAAGCAGCGATGATGGCTTTGGATAATGTCCTCATTTTTTCTCCTGGGCACTTGCGGGTGGATAAACGGAGTCCTGTAATTTCCTTATTTCCCGGCTTACTTTATCCAATACTTGCAAGCATCTTTCATGCCAGAAAAATAATACGTTAAAACATGAGTTTAATCCAACTCTCCCCTGGCCGCACTGTCGTTGAAAAACGACACTATTTTTAATGTAAAGAGAAAAGGCTTTGCTTGAACGGGAAGAACAGAAAAACCAGGCCAGCGCCGAATCAATGGAAAATGCGCAGAAATACCCGAAACCTGGGCCGCCCTGGCAGGCGGCTTGGGGAAGCCAACAAGAATTTGGGGCCTGTTAACACTTGTTTCGCACCCGGATTGCTACGCGGATCGCGTCTCGTTCCGGCTGAAACCAGCAACCATCCTGGGTCATGGGTGCGAAACAAGTGTTAACCGCCCCAGCGCAGCACTTTGGGGCACATGGCTGCGTCGGAACTCCCTGGAATGGAATGGCCATACCGCGTCGCAGCACCTTGCCCCGCAAGCTAAAAACCGCCCACTCTATCCTGTCCAACTGCCGGATTCCGGATCATTTCTCCTTTTTCCGCCGATAGGTCACGGTCATCATGGGACGCCATTCCCCATCGTCGCCCAGCATGTGGGGTGTGAGCAACCGGTGATCGCGGTCTTTTATCTCGATCACATCCCGGTATTTTCCCATCTTCCCCTCTTCCATGCAGTTCGGGCCTTCGGCGCTCAGCGTCAGCACCCGCTCTCCCGCATCCATGGATCCCTCGTATATCCATAGATGAGCCATCATCGATCCCACCCAGGTGCCCACGTACTGCTTCTTCGCGGTATCATAACCCAGGGTCATCAATGTGGTGGCTTCACCTCCGCCGGGCATCTGGCCCCGGCCCTCGCATAATACCCAGAGGTCTCCAAGCGGGCGCACGGTCTCCACGCCAGAGAATCTTTCCGCTGGCTTGCCCGGCTCCATCGAGCATTCGGTTTCATAAACCCATTCGCCTACCAGTTGCTGCAGCCAGGCATGTTCTTTCTGCGGTTCCGTCTTCATATGGCCTCCTCGAATTAAAATCTTTTAGTCATAAACATCATCTTGCGATGCTTTCTGCTCTCTGTTTCAGGGCTTCGTCACCCGGCAGGCCCGCGATTTCCATCACCGGCCGGATCTCGACCACGCCCTTGCGCGCCATGGGGATACGGGCGGCAATGCCGATTGCCTCATCGAGATCGGGAGCGTCGATCAGGAAATAGCCACCCAGTTGTTCGCGGGTTTCCGCGAACGGACCATCCGTCACCAGCCGCCTGCCTTCCCGCACCCGCACGCTGGTCGCCATCGCTGTCGGATGTAGTGGATTGGCGGCAATATACTGCCCTTTCGACTGAATCGCGTATGCGAGCTGGGTGGATTCCACATAGCACGCCTCCCTTTCAGCCTCATTCAGCGCGGTCTCATCGCCGTAAATCAGCAACATGTATTTCATCATCACCTCCCAATATGACCACCATGAATTTCCTGGCCCAATTCGTCATGACTGGTCACGGCCGGTCACGGCTTGTTCCCCCACAAAAAGCATCCATCCTGCTTTGAAGCTCCGAGGAGGCGACATCCTCCACATGCGTCGCGATGAGCCAACGATGCCCGAACGGGTCGACCACCTTGCCCATGCGATCACCCCAGAACTGGTTTGCGACCGGCATCGCTTCGCGGGCTCCCGCCTTGACGGCATCGGCGAAGGTGCGGTCCGCATCCTCGACATAAAGATGCAGTGTCACCGGGGAGCCGCCCAGCTTTTGGGGAGAGGCCGAATCCCATTCGGGATTCTCATCCGAAATCATGAAAATCGAATCGCCGATCCTGAATTCGCCATGGGCTATTTTCCCGTCCGGCATGGCGAGGCGGAACAGTTCGGTCGCGCCAAAGGCTTTTTTGTAAAAATCGATAGCTTCCGCCGCGCCGCGGACAGTCAGGTATGCGGTAAGCGTGTGATACCCATCTGGGATAGGCCTGGTTTTGGTATTCATGGCATTCTCCTGTCAAAGATAAAAAGTCATAACGGTTCAAGGCAGGCCGCCGGGCGGCTTGAATCAAAGGAATACGAAACACTCCCTTCACGCAATGTCGCCAGCCACGTAACCGCACAATCAGCAATTGCTGACCGATAATCGAACCAAGGGGGCTCGAATCGACAAACCGGGCAAAATTTCTTTGATAAAAATCAGGATCACGCAAGGCGGCCCCCCTCCCCCTCCACTTCGATCTCATTCAGGAGCAGCGCACCCTTCCCATCATTGGCGCGCACGTCCTGCGCCTCGCCGGATCATTGCGGCCACGCTTGAACGGACAGAGGAAACGCCTCATCGGTCAAAGCCGAGCGCGCGGATAGTGCGTTCGTCCTCCGCCACGGGACGCACCTCCACGCAGCCCATCCGGGCGCCGGGAATGCGCGAGGCCACCTGTATCGCCTCGTTCAAATCCCTGGCTTCGATGAGGTAATACCCGCCGAATTGCTCCTTGGTCTCCGCAAAAGGCCCATCCGTAGTGGCAATTTTGCCGTTGCGCACCCGGACGGTGACCGCCGTGGCGGGAGGCTGCAGCCGGTTGCATCCGAGAAAGTGCCCGCTTTCCCTGATATCTCCCGTAAATTCCGCATATTCCTCGTAATGCTGCTCCGCGGCCGCCGCACTCATCTGTTCCATCACCTTTTCGGCACAGATCAGGCAAAGGTACTTCATGTCGAATCCTCCGCTTCGGTTTTAAAAAATGGTGGATATTACTGGTCGTTCGGAGGAAGCGGAATTCGACATGAGATAGATTCAAGGAACATTTTTTTATTTCCTTTATCCCGCAAGAACCGTTTTATCCAGAGGAAAAATTTCGTGGATGAACGTCATTCCGGGCTCAGACCCGGAAACCGGTATCGCCTTGCCATCCGACAGGCGCGATAATGCCTCCAGCAGGAAGCCCTCTCAACCACCCAGCTCGCTCAGCCTTCGCTCCAGGAAGCGGCACTCCGGCTCCTGCCGGGCGAGCGTATAAGCGCGCTTGTATGCAGCGCGCGCTTCCGTTGTTCGTCCCAGCCGCCGGCACAGATCGGCGCGCGCCGAATGCGCCAGATGATAGCCATCGAGTTCACCCCTTGCGAGGATCGCATCCACGAGATCGAGTCCTGCTTCCGGGCCATCCCGCATCGCCACCGCCACCGCGCGGTTCAACTCCACCACGGGCGATGGCTCGATGCGCAGCAGGATATCGTAGATCACGACAATCTCCGCCCAGTCCGTCGCCGAGGCCGTGGCGGCATGGGCGTGAACCGCAGCTATCGCCGCCTGCAAGGTGTAAGAACCGAAACGGCGCGACAGCAATGCCCGCTCCACCAGCGCCGCCCCTTCGGCAATATGCTCCGCATTCCAGAGCGAGCGGTCCTGGTCTTCGAGCAGGATGAGATCGCCTTCCGCGGAACTGCGCGCCGCGTGCCGCGATTCCTGCAGCAGCATCAGCGCAAGCAGTCCCAGCGCCTCGGGCTCCGGCAGCAATTCGACCAGCAGCCTGCCCAGGCGAATCGCCTCGCCGGAAAGGCTGGCGCGCGTGAGCGATTCTCCGGACGATGCCGAATAGCCCTCGTTGAAAACCAGATAAATCACCCGCAGCACGCTCTCCACCCGATCCGGCAGTTCAGGCGCCGAAGGCACCTGGTAAGGGATGCGGGCATCCCGGATTTTTGCTTTGGCCCGGACGATACGCTGGGCAAGCGTGGGTGCAGCGGTAAGGAATGCCCGGGCGATCTCCTCGGTTGTCAGCCCGCATACTTCGCGCAAGGTAAGCGCCACCTGGGCATCGGGAGGGAGAGCGGGATGACAGCAGGTAAAGATAAGCCTGAGGCGGTCGTCCTCGACCCCCTCGCCATCCGGGTCATCCTCCTCGGCGGCGAGATGCTCTTCGATGTCTTCAGGCAAAGGCTGGAATCGTGCCCGGCGCCGCAGGCCGTCGATAGCCTTGAAGCGCCCGGTCGAAACGAGCCACGCACGCGGATTCTCCGGAACTCCGTCGCGCGGCCATTGCTCCAGCGCTGCCCTGAAGGCGTCATGCAACGCTTCTTCCGCCACATCGAAATCCCCGAGCAGGCGAATGAGGGTGGCGAAGACATGGCGCGAATGCATGCAATAGATGGCATCTATCGCCTCCCTGGCATCCGTCATGCCGGACACCGCCTGATCATTGTTCTGCGGAGCAATCGGCATTTGTCAGTGAGAGTGCGGTTTGCCCGCAAGAAGCCACGGCACAAGGTGATATCATTCTGAATGATACCGGATCCGCGCCGGCAGATCCGGATTGGCGGTAGCCGGTAGGTCAGATTAGCGTAGCGTAATCTGACAGTGGGCTAAAAAAATCCGGTGGAAAGCTGTTTCCGCTATAAAGATTACAGGAGGAGGCATGAACGAGCAAACCAGACCGCACCTGGTCGGCGTCAACCACATCGCGCTGGAGGTGGGAAGCATCGACGAGGCGCTGGAATTTTACGGGCGCATCTTCACTTTCACGCTGCGGGGCCGCGGCCAGCATTCCGCATTCATCGACATGGGCGATCAGTTCATCGCGCTGATGGAAGGACGAAAGCAGAGCACGGACGACGGCCGGCATTTTGGCCTCGTGGTGGACGACCGTTCCCGCGTGCGGGAACTCGCCGAGGCAGCCGGGGCGACCATGCTGGAGGGCAGCCGGATGGATTTTCTCGATCCCTGGGGCAATCGAATCCAGGTGGTGGAATATCGCGACCTGCAATTCACCAAAACGCCCGCCGTACTGAAATTCATGGGACTGGATCTGGAAAAAAGCGAGGAAGCGAAGGCTGAACTGCGCAAGAAGGGCATCGAATATTGAACGCGGCTCGTCCGCAGTAACCCGATAAGGCGCAGTAAAAGCTCTACCCTGACTCCAGATGGCGGATCACGCCACGCAGTTTATTTCGACCGCTCGCAAAACCGGAGTCGATTTCCGAATGGGTCGGTAATTTCCATGATCTGACCCCACGGCATTGCCTCGACTCCAGGCTTTGCATAACGATAAGATTTCGCCTGGAGTTCAGCTTGAAACACACCAATTTCCTGTATCGGCACAAAAATTGTCGAGCCTGGAGTAGCATCCCCATAATGCTCGCTTAAGTGGAGGATCAAGTCAGACCGCTTTATCTGTGTATATAAAGGGAAGTCATCCCCAAACCGATGCTCCCATTCCAGACTGAAACCCAAGAAATCAAGATAAAACTCCCTCGCTTTTTCTTCAGAAAAGATACGCAGGATGGGAATGCCGGCCGACAGGTGCATAAGTTTTTGGGAGAATGAAGACGGGTGCGATTATATACCTCCATGGATCGACACCGATATCGACATCGGCATTGCCTTCCGCATGCCGTTTTCCTGCTGGAAATACGGATAAAAACGAATGTGCGACGACACATAAAGCCTGAATTTTATGAGAAAATCGCCTTTGCAAAAAACCGGATAAAACGAAGTAATTCTGGATGGATTTGCCTCCCCGCCCCTCCACTTTTTTGGACCGGAATTTATGAAGATGACGCGAATCGCGCTGTTTGCTCTTCTGGCATTTCATGTGGCCTATCCAGTCCACGCCGAGGACTCGAAATGGCAAATGATCAGCAAGGAAGCTATTTCGCTTTACGACAAGGGGCAATACGATCAGGCGGTGGCAACCGTAAAGAAATCGCTTGCGCTGGCGGAAAAAAAACTGGGGGCTGACCACCCCAACGTAGCGACCAGTCTGAACAATCTCGCGGAGCTCTACCGCGACCAGAAGCAGTACGCCCAGGCCGAACCATTTTACAAACGCGCCCTCGCAATTCGCGAGAAGGCTCTTGGCTCCAGCCATCTCCTCGTCGCCACCAGCCTGAACGGCCTTGCGGAGCTTTACCGTGCCGACGGACGCGCAGCCGAAGCCGAATCGCGCTACAAGCGCGCATTGGAGATCCGCGAGAAAAACCTGCGGCCCAACCATGCGGACGTGGCCCAGACCCTGAACAACCTCGCGGAGCTCTACTGCACCCAGGGACGGTATGCGCTGGCCAGGCCGCTGTACGAGCGCTCGCTCGCGATACGCGAGAAAGCCCTCGGCGCCAGCCATCCCGAGATAGCCACCGGCCTCAACAATCTCGCATTGATCTACCATACCGCAAACCAGTATGCGCAGGCCGAGCCGTATTACCGCCGCGCCCTGGGAATCTACGAGGCGAACCTGGCGCCTGACCATCCCCACGTGGGAACCAGCCTGAACAATCTTGCAGCGGTCTATCACGACCAGGGGCAGTACGCGCAAGCCGAGCCGCTGTACCGGCGGGTGCTTGCCTTACGGGAAAAGGCGCTTGGCCTTCACCATCCCGATCTCGCGAGAGCCCTGAGCAATCTCGCCGAGGTCTACCGCGCACAGGGGCAATATGCACAGGCCGAACCGCTGTATGAACGCTCACTGGCCATCCTGGAGAAAACAGCCCGCCCCGATCATTCGAACATGGCGACCAGCCTCAACAACCTGGCCCTGATCTATCACACGCGCGGTCAATATGCCCAGGCGGAACCATTCTACAAGCGGGCGTTGGAGGCCTTCGAGAAAAGCCTGGGGCCTGATCACCCAAACGTAAAAACCAGCAGGGACAATCTTGCAAAGCTTTATGAGGCGATAGAACTGGCCAGGGCCGACGATGCGGCAGACAGGCCAGTAACGCTCACGCGGGCGAGCCAGCAGTAAGCTTCATGGCCGTGTTGCTTATGCGGCAGCAGGGAACGGAATAAAGGAATGGGAGGCAGAAAGGGAAGCAACTGTAACAACTGTGGATGGGTGGAGTGAAACGCAACCCATCAAAAAATATCCATCCAGCACCAGGAAAATGATGGGTTACGCTTTGCCCACCCATCCTGCGCAAGATAAAACTGACCGGCTAAAACCGGTAGTTTTAACCTTGGGTCCAGTGGAGCATGGAGAACCACATCGTTCGCATATTGCCGTACATGTAAAACGGGCCTGGAACGGCAATCGCCCCAGGCCCGCTAACGCCACTCAAGCCACTCAAACCAGATTCAAATTCCGATCAGTACTGCCCCACATGCTCACTGGCAGCGGTCATGTTTTGCGTATCTGGCACAGGCCCGTCTTCAGGTAGTTGCACAGCCAGTTTCCGATACAGAGCCGCTTCCCGTATGTTCGCCTTGGCAGTCTGGTCATACTTGCGAACCAGCGCCTGGGCATGCGACTGCAGATCCTGGGCCTGTCTGCCATACAGGTAGCTTTTATCCTGGTAATGCTCCAGCAGTTCCTTCTTTTCCTTCAATTTTGCTTGCAGCTCGATCGCTGCATCTTCATAATGTTTTGCCACGGCCTCGTGATCGCCACGGGTTACGGCGCTTTGAATGGCTGAGCGGATTTGAGGCGTATCGGTAGGATCGGCAGCGGATGCCATCGGGCTTGCCGAAACCAGGAGAGCGAACATCGACAGTGTGGCAAGGATGTTTGCTGATTTAGTTTTCATGGCAGTAGTAAAGCCGGATTGATTTAAGATGGCTCTATCCTACTTTAGGCATAAAAATATGTATATTGGGGAAACCTTGGTTTTATACTAAGGAAAACCCTTAGAGAACCCTTAAGGAAGCACTGAATCCCATCAACGCCTTCCGCGTGCGCAAATCGCGCTCAACAGCCCGGTTCTCCCAGCTCCACCCAGGCCAGTTCGGCGACAGCCAGATCACCTTTTGCCGACTCCGCATCACCGTCCTCCAGAAACCAGGCGGCGGACAAGCCCGCATACGCCACTATCCATTGCAACAGCCGCTTGCGCTCCAGTCCGGCCGCCTCTGCCACCACTTCCAGTTGCCGCGTCAGCCGGCCAGGCGCCCTGACCGTCGCCAGCTCCGGATTACAGAAAAGATTGGCATAATCGAAACCGCGTTCGCCGATCACGCGCTTGGGATCGATCGCCAGCCAGCCGCGTGCCCCGAAATCGAGAATATTGCGGTGGTGGATGTCGCCATGCAGCACCACCACATCCCGCGGCGATTCCAGCAGCCTGGCAGCCATTGCGGCGCATAGCGAGAAAATATTGCCGGAACTTCCATGGTGTTCGCCACTGCCGCTGGCGGCTGCCAGCGGCAGCGCCTGAAACCACTGCGCCAGTGGAACCAGGGCCGGGGGTGGATGCAACCTGGGTGCATGAAGCCGGGCCGCCACGTCGCAGACGATCCGGCTAGCCTCGTCATCCCGTCCGGCCAACGCCATATCCAGCAACGAGGACGGGCCTTCCGCCCGCTCCATGAGCAGCGCATCTTCTTCATGCGCGAATACGCGCGCGGCTCCCTGCCCACCCCACCATGCCATCAGCGCGCCGCCGAATTTTTCCTCCGCATCCAGCGCTATTTTGAGCATCGCGGGCACACCCGCCATTCTTACCGGCAGAAGCCTGCTGCCGCGAGTGATGATCGGATCGCCATCAGGCGTCAGCTGCCATTGTTCCAGGTATTTTTCAAACATGCGCAATATATGACACTCGCAAACAATGCCGAACAGGCAAACCATTGGCAGAATGCATCCGCTGCGATGATTGCTGCAAGTGGAAAGCTGATCCGGGGGGCGCCCGGCACCGAAGAGGCCAACCTGGCGGATCTCGTCAAATTCGGCCAGGGCAACCGCTTTTCCCTGGTGCAGCTGGAAGATGAAATTTTCCGGCTCAGCCTGAGGGCAAATTATCGATCATCCCAGGCACCGATACCGATTTTTTTCTGCTCGGGCGGTATGGCATGAACACTCCTGCGGCACTGGCCGAGCAGTAACTCGAAACGATTGAGGGCGCCGCGCAAGCACCTCATCTGGTTCGAAGAATCGGCCCACAACCCACCCTTTGAAGAGCCGGAGAAGTTCGATCGGGCGTTAATCAAAAAGGTGTTGTCGTTGCCACGCTTTTCACGCTGACCCAGCCCGGAGTCCTTGGTTGCTGACGCTTGATGCCAGCATGCTGGCGTAATCCAGGAGATTGCGTTCATAGGCGATCCGCCATTCACGTTACCCATCAACCGGATTCTCTGGCGTATCGAGTATCAGTTGGTAAAAACTGAGGTCAAGCCAACGGCCAAATTTGAAGCCGGCATGTTTGATGGTTCCTGCATGGACGAAACCAAGACTGGTATGCATGCAGATACTTGCGATGTTTGACTCGTCGATTCCCCCAATGAGAACATGATAGCCCTGAGCCCTTGCATTCTGGATTAAGTCACTCATTATGACGCGGCCCAGGCCTTTCCCGCGCTGATCCTTGCACACGTAGACAGAATGCTCCACGGAATATTTATATGCTGGCCATGCTCGAAAGGTTCCGTAGCTTCCGAATCCTAACAGGCTGCCTCTCTCGTCCTCCAGGCCTATTACGGGAAAATTTCCCTCCTGTTTCGCCCTGAACCAGGAAATCATGTCTTCAGGCGTGCGCGGCTTATACTCGTAGAGTGCCGTTGAATTAAGAATTACATCGTTGAATATATCCAGAATTTTATTCCCATGTTTCTGGTAGCTGCACGAAATGATCTTGATAATCTTTTCTCCCAGGAACAGCGGCCTTCTCAGGCTTCCCTGCACCCGCGCTTGCCCTTGCGTTTTTTCGCGCAGCGGCCGATGCGCGAAACAGGTATCAGCAGGCCCTAAAAAAAATAATTGACCGAAAAAACGCCTTCATTGTTGTGGTCGTAGCGATTCAGCTCCACCCGCACATCGAGATCCTGCGAGAGGGCGTAGCGGGTGATGAACTGGGAAGTAAAAAAACGCTTGCTGTCGCCCAGGAGAAAAACCTGGTAACTGCCTGCAAGCTTGATTCTCAAATTCTCGCTTATGTCATAGTACAAACCCACCTCGGCATCGCCGCCAAGGCGAAAATCCTGCTTCAGGTGGCCTGAAAATTCGGTTTTCAGGTCGATGAACGAAAACAGCAGCAACGGCGAAAAAAATTCCGGGCGATAGGAAGCGCCCCGGCCATAGCTGGCATTGAAGGAGTTGCAATAACCGCATTTGCGGTCTCTCAGCGTGTCGATTTTCACTTCTGCCCGCCATGAAGGCTTGGCAAACAGGGAATCGTAAGGATTCAGCGCCGTGATCGAGAGGAATTTTGCCTGATCCAGCCTCAGCCTTTCGGATTCAAGGTAATAACGCAGCTTGAAATCCATGAAAATGATTTCCGAGTTCTTGTCGTATCCCACATCGCGCGCCATCAGATCATGGTAGGCCGGGCGATAGGCGAATTCCATGAAAGGCTCGTGGGCATTGTGTCCTACTCCCACCCGGAAGCGATCAGTACCATGACCATGGTCCGGACGGCTGGAAAAATGCGTGATGGCGCCCCTCAGCTCATCCTCGGCGCTATCGATCGCATTGGGCAGGCGGCTTCTTGCCCGCAAGACCGAAAGCGGGATCTTTATTTCCTTGTCGCTCTTTTCCTGCATGCTTTGATACTGCAGGTAATCCATGTATGCATTCAGCACGAGCGCTTGCGATCGGACCGAAAGTTCCTTGAAAGCCGCGCTTTCCGGCGAAATATCCTTCCTGATCATGCCTTGCAGCATGCGCTTTTCATCGTCGGCCATCTTGAGTCGCTTATGGTTCATCTGGCTGAGTACCGCAGGCCGGTAGACGATATCTTTCACCAGCCCTTTCTGCGCCATCACGATTTTTACGGTATCGGTCGGAATCACGCTGAAAAAAAACGAGTCCTTCAGCCGCAAATCGGGGTTGGCGACTTCCAGCAGCGAAAGCACGTGGTATGAGCAGTTTTCCTGGAAATAATAATAATCAAAATAGGTGCCGCCTAATTCCCACAAGTGCAGCAGCATCATGGTCAACTGGTCTTCGGTGAACTTGAGCTCATACTCCCAGAGATCGCGGCTCTCCCAGTTGTTGTACTCCTGCACCTTCGTGTAATACGGAAATATCGCGAAGCGCCCCTGGAACGAGCCTATCAGGCCCCTCAAGGCATAGAGAAATGCATTGTCCGTATCGGGATTCGCCGCGTAGTTCGCGCCATAATTCATCAGGTTATTACCGCTGCCCGTTCTCCGGCTATCGATGCGCAGCAGCGTATGCCCAAACATGGACGCCGGGTTGTTCATGAAATAGGATGCAAATACCAGCGTCGCCCCGGTTGGATCCAGAGACTCCATCCAGCGGTCGAGCCGCTCGCAGGTCTGCACTTTCAGGCGGGAATCGAACGCCAGCCGCTGGTTCAGCCATCTGAACCGGGCGGGAAAATTGCACTGCGGATGCTCCTTTCCCTCCGGAATACTGGCTAAGGGAACGAAGAAACTGGCCAGCGTGGCCGCCAGCTCTGCTTCCGGATCGACTTTTCCCTGGGGAGAATTGAAAAATTCCATCCCGTCGGCTTCGCTGATCACGCCGGCCAGGGGCCTTTTGTCGTATTTTAAAAGCAGGTGCCAGACGCGTTCGTGGGCAAGCTTCTGTTTCCTGGCTTGCTGTTGCAATTCAGCAAGGTAATCAGCGGTGGAATCAGGTTGGGAATGGGCGGTTGCAGGAAAAAAGGAAAACCAGAAAAGCAAGCCAGCTACAAGACAAGCAGACCGCACGTTGTAACCATGGGAATAAGGGGAATAAGGGGGATAGGGATAGCGATACGGAAACGGATACAGGCTTTCGCCCGTATCCGTTTATCTTTTTTTTAGTTTAATGCCGATACCTGCACATTACAGGATTTCGCCAGCGTGGGATGACTGCCCAACTGATTTTCAAGACGGCCGAGCAACTCAGTCGAGGTTGTCTGCTCGTTCACGACCAGATCATCGAATTTCGCCTGGACCAGGGCCCCGAATTCCTTGTGGCTTGCCGTGGAGCACTGATACAGGCTGGCCAGGGTATTCAGGCTTTCACCTTCGCCCTGGGCCATTTCCTTGACCAGGCTGGTGTAATTCTCCTGCGCAAAGACTTCCCGCTCCTTGCTCAGCTTTATCAGTCCATTATCTCCGCAATTGGAAGTGCCGAACGTAATCCCGAAAGTTTGAGACCCGAATGTTCCATTCGTCGTTGCGGCGAAGATTTGCTCGCCACCTGGCTTCGACCCCACAACTATGGAACCTAGTCCGCAACCTGCCGGACCATATCCGGCGGCAAAAACAGAAACAGGAAGCAAAAACAGAGAAGCTGCTACGGCAATCCGACCAAATCGTCCCATAATTCTCTCCCTAGAAAAAACCATCGCCGCAAATCCGGATAGACGATCCGATGACTCGTCGATAGTTTCAAAGCATTTAAAATTTAATCAATCAACGGAATCCAGAAAGAATAAACAATTTCTTCTGGATGAAGTTGAATTTACTGAAGCCCTCCTAGGTTGTCAAATGAATATTTAACGCCGTTCGACGGTGGCGGCTCTCCTGGAAAGGCGCCCTATTCCTGCTTATTGTTCCGACTCATCCCCGTTCCGCGTAAATTATAGGAAAAATAGCGTATATTTTCATAATCTCCAGCCTCGATTTCTTGCCCGATGCACAGCATCCCTCCCCACCGGTGCAGGTTAGGAGCTCTGGACAAATCTCCGCTGGCGCGACGGCGGCTTTGCGGGGTGGGATGCACGAAAGGCGACGATGCGAATGGTGTGACCGCGTAAGGCGGAGCGGTCTCTTCCGAAGAAAGATGCGACCTCGCCGGCATCCGCTCCATCATAGGAATGGCAGGAACAAAGGACCGATATGAAAAATGACGAACAGGAAATCCGGAAGCTCGTTTCCACCTGGCTGGCGGCAAGCAAGGCGGGCGATATCGAGACGGTCCTGTCATTGATGTCGGATGACGTCGTCTTTCTCGTTCCGGGCCAGCTTGTCATGGATAAGGCCGATTTCGCTGCCGCTGCGGGAGCGCAGGCTGGCCACGGTAGCCATGACGCGGCGCAATTCGACGGCAGCAGCGAAATTCAGGAGATCAGGATACTCGGGGACTGGGCTTACATGTGGACCAAGCTCACTGTCGTCATCACACCACCCAATGATTCCCCGCCTGTGACGCGAGCCGGCCATACGCTGTCCATTCTCAGGAAGCAGGATGGAAAATGGCTGCTGGCGCGTGACGCCAACATGCTGGCGCCGGTGGACGGCGTGCCTTCATAACCCATGCGCTGCTCATATCCGTCGCCCTTCCGGCCCCGCTGGAAAACCGCATACCCGTGGCCGCCTGTCCGGCAGACTCCAGCCCCGCTATTTTTCCAAGGAGAAAACCATGTCCCAATACGACCCCAACAGGATCAACCACCTTTCCCTTGATTCTGCAAGCGGCCCGGCCGCCGATGAAAGTACAAACCCCGCTTCCTTCCAGACGCAATGCCAGAGCGACCACGACCGCGAAATTCCGGAAGTGGACTTGTTGTCTCCCTTAACGCTGCGCGGCGTTACCTTTCGCAGCCGCATCGCGATGTCGCCGATGTGCATGTATTCTTCCGAGGATGGCTTTGCCAATGATTTCCACCTGGTTCATCTGGGAAGCCGGGCAATCGGGGGAACGGGCCTTGTCATCGTCGAGGCGACGGCAGTTACGGCTGAGGGGCGCATCTCGCCCGCCGACATGGGAATCTGGAAGGACGAGCATATCGAGCCGCTGGCGCGGATCGCGCGCTTCCTGGAATCGCAGGGAGCCGTTCCGGGCATCCAGCTTGCGCACGCCGGGCGCAAGGCCAGTTGCGACAGGCCATGGAATGGTGGACGCAGCCTCAAAAACGCTGCCGAAGGCGGCTGGCCCGTCGTCGGCCCCAGTCCTTTGCCCTTCGATATGGGCGACCCGGTGCCCCAACCGCTATCCGCGGAGGATATCGAACGCTGCATCGCGGCCTGGGAAGCAGCCACCCGGCGGGCGCTTGGAGCGGGCTTCAAAGTCATCGAGCTTCATGCCGCTCACGGTTACCTCATGCACGAATTCCTGTCCCCCATCAGCAACCAGCGCACAGACGAATACGGCGGCAGCCTGGAAAACCGCATGCGCCTGTTGCTGCGCCTGGCTGGGCGGATGCGGCAAATCATCCCCCAGGAGCTGCCCCTTTTCGTGCGCATTTCAGCAACCGACTGGGTGAAGGGCGGCTGGGATATCGAGCAATCCATCGTGCTTTGCCGCGAACTCCAGTCGCGGGGAGTGGACTTGATCGACGTATCTTCCGGCGGAGCAACACCGGATGCGAAAATTCCGGTATCGAAAGGCTACCAGATTCCCTTTGCCCGGCGCATCCGTGAAGAAGCCCAGATCCGCACCGGCGGCCTGGGGTTGATCACAGATCCCCAACAGGCAGACGAAATCATCACCAGCGGCGAAGCGGACCTGGTCTTTATCGGCCGGGAACTGCTGCGCGAACCGTACTGGGCCATCAAGGCACAGCACGCTCTCGGTGAGGAGCCTGCGTGGCCCATCCAGTATGGCTATGCGGTGAAGCGGAGGGCAAAGTAACGCTCATTACAGAAGGTCACGAGTCGTGATGATATAAAATATTAGGCATTATATCAATCACATTAAAAACCTGTCAGGAGCCAACTCGTGCCGTCTATTCATTTAATCGAACGACAAGATAATATCAGCCCTGTTACCAACGCGTCAGGAGAATGGGAGAGTGGCTACTGGGCCGTTAGCAAAGATACAGCCGAACGACTCGTGGGCGGCGATATCTATCTTCATAAAGCTCAAGACAAGCCTTCGCACTTTGGGGGGAAAATCGTTTCTTTTCGCCTTGAGCAGGATGGGGAATTTAACGGAAGAATTATTTTCCGTTTTAGGGCGTCGATGGAGCACAAGGGCATGCGAACGGGCCCTGAAAAATGGGGAAATGAAAAGAAAATTAACTGGTAATCCTGTTTAGTCGAGGCCCAATAATTCATAAGCTTGTAGCTTGTAGGTCGGATTAGTGAAACGTAATCCGACGAACCATGCAAGATAACGACGGCTTACGTTTTTCGGTATTGCCATTGCATGAGATAAAAACCTTCTACGATCGGCCTACCCGCATTCACTTGCCTTCTGTTGTCGGATTACACTTCGTTAATCCGACCTACAAAACTTGGAATGAAAAATCAAGCCTTGGGCTCGACATAAATCATCCAGGAAACCCCAAACTTATCTGCGACCATGCCGAAGCGCGGAGAGAAAAATGTGGCGATCAAGGGCATCTGCACCTGCCCGTTCTCGGACAATGCAGCGAACAAGCGATCCGCCTCCGCCGCGTTAGGCACGGTGAGGGATAGTGAAAAACCCTGGAAAGCAGCCTGCCCCTTGCATTCGCCATCGGAAACCATGATAGTGCTATCGCCGATGCGAAAGCTCGCATGCATCACCTTGTCCTCGGTGCCAGGCGCGGGTTTGCAGGAATCATCGGGTCCGGGAGGCTCGGGGCTGTCCTTGAAGCGCATAAGCATGATCACTTCGGCGCCCAGCGTATTTTTATAGAACTCGATCGCTTCCTCGCAACGGCCATCGAAGAACAGATAAGGCTGGATTTGCATATTGTTTCTCCTTTTCGGTTTCAAGAGAATAAAGATAGGGATGCGTGCCTGGGTCTATTTCTACCGTTTCCGCGTAGCGATCTGTTCGCGCATCCGTTCCTCCGCCTCGCGAAGCTCAGGAGTGAATTCGACGCCGAAATCCGCCGCCTCAAACACCTGACGGATCTCGATTTCGCAGTCTCCTTCCAATGGATTGGGGCAGCGCTTGACCCATTCGATCGCCTCCTCCTTCGATTTGACCTGGAATATCCAGAACCCCGCGATCAACTCCTTGGTTTCGGTAAAAGGCCCATCGACGACGGTGCGTTTCTTCCCCGAGAATTTCACTCGCGCGCCCTTGGAGCTTGGTTGCAACCCCTCGCCGGCAAGCATCACCCCGGCTTTCACCAGTTCGTCGTTATACTGCCCCATTTCTGTCAGCAGCTTTTCGCTGGGCATCACGCCCGCCTCGGTATTTTTGTCCGCCTTGATCATCACCATGAAACGCATTATCGTATCTCCTTGAGTTTTAAACTTTCCAGACAGATTCAATTGCCAGGAGGTGGATTTCGAGAAATCTCCGGATCATCCGGCCCAGAAGCCGGTGGCTGCTCAGAGATTCCCTGATCATAATCGAATGAGCGAAGGAAAATCGACACGCGGAACAAATTTAAATCATAAAAGAGTGGGTGGAGTGAAACGCAACTCATCAAAAAACATCTGCCCGACAGGAAAATGATGGGTTACACCCTGCTCCGCCCAACCTGCTCAAGCTCACCATACAGGTCAGGTGAATGTCGGGTATTGAGAAAGCCTTTGTGGATTAGGGAAGCGCTGAATAAATCTCGGCTGGCGCGGCGGTGGCTTTGCGAGCGGTCAACCGCCGGATTCAGTTGAATCCGGCCCAGGCCAAGAGGTTTTCGAGAGACGTATAAAAAAGCCCCAACCGGCTGTGCCGGATGGGGCTCACTGCAGAGTCAGCCTTTAGGTGCGGGTCAGCGTATCGTGGTATTGCTCTGATACGAGCCGCTGACGATGTTGAGCTTCTGTGCGTCGGAAACAACAGGGTTGCTTTCGAGCTTGCCAGCTATCTGCCGGTGCAAGGCAGCTTCTTTCATGGTTGCGCTGGCAGTCGCCTCGTATTTCCGGGCCAGCGCTTCCGCGTGTGACTGCAAATCCTGCGCCTGCCTGCCGTACATGTAGCTCTTGTTCTGATATTGCTCCAGCAGGGCTTGCTGTTCCTGCGCCTTTGCCTGCAATTGCGTGGCCATATCCTCGTAGGATTTGGCTACGGCGAGGTGATCCCCAGAGGTTACCGCGTTTTGTGCTGCCGCACGAATTTCCGGGGTATCCGCAGGTTGCGCGGCGTTGACGGAAACCGTGGCGGAAGCCAGTAAACCCGCTACCGATATCGCTGACAGAAGATTCCCAAATTGTTTTTTCATGATGGCGATTAATACCATTAGGATGAAAGTGATGACATCCTATCGCAGTCAACGCCATGAGTATATTGGGGAAACCTTGGTTTTTCCCTAAGGGTTTCCCTTAGGGAAAAACCTCTGGCAAGAGGGTTATTTGCGGGGTATGAGATACGCCCAGGGCCGGTGCATCCAGAGCCGCGGAGTGGCTAACCTCTCTGCCTGGCACGCACGCGATAGGTCAGCGTGGCTTCTCCATCGGCTGGTACGCGTATTTTCCATTCGGCGATGCCCGAAGCCGCCTTCGTGTGTGGCTGCGATTCCGATACCATGGTCCAGTCACCCGGTACCGGCTCCCGCACCACGACATCCACCGCTTCTTTCTTGGCATTCTTCAACACCAGTTTATACGCCGTTTCGAATACCGCGGCATGGCGGCTTTCCGGCGCCAGTCGCTGGAAATCCGTCTGCTTCCTGTCGGCGGTCACATCAAACGCATTTCCCAGCCTCAGGCGAACGGTTTCGTTCCTCGGAGTATGATCGATCCGGTCTTCTCCCACGAACTGCGCATTGCCCTGGGAATCCTTCTTATACACTCGCACCACCCCCTTGGGCAGCGGAATCCCCAACCCTTCCCCCTTATTCCGGAATTCGACAAATACCGCGACTTTCAGCTTCTGGCCGATGTCTCCGTACTGGCCGAAGTAGTAATGGCTTGCGCCTGCCAGCAGGAATTCCTTGCGGACGGAAACACCCGTCGTCGAGAGCAAGGCGACCTGCTTGGTCTGGTTCTCCGACAAGGTAGTAGGACGCTGCAGCGTGTAAAGATGATATTCGAACAGCGATTCCTGCCTCAAATCTTCCGCCTCCGCCATTTTTGCCGCCATGGCCATCGGCTCGCGCGGTCCGTAAGGCTGCCTGCGCACGCGATTCAGATCGCCCGCCACCAGCTGCAATCTCGCGTTCGGGTAGGCCGCGCCGCTCTGATTGGTCAATGTAACCCACCCGCTGAAGTCGAGGCGGTCGTCGCGCTCGTTCAGTTCCGCCACATAATCCGCATGCCAGGACATTCCCCCTGTCAGATAGGAAAGTTCCAGGTCCTGTTCACCCGCAACCGCATTGACAAGCGAAACCACCAATGTCGGCTTGTCGCGAAGATTTTCCGGCACGCCGGAAAATGCCAGGCGGCCGGGTACGCCGGTTTCAATGCGATCGGCAAATTTGAGCACGGTCCCGCCGCTGGTTGCCAGCACCGTGGCCGCCTCCCTGGTCTCCGCGCCCGTGGCCGGGTTGGTTCGAATCACCGTCACCGTCTTGTTCAAATTCTTCTCGAGCAGCTTCTCCGGCGTGAGCAGATCGAAATCGAAATTCTGTTCCTGCAGGCGAAATCCGCCTGGGTGGCTGACATTACGCAACAGCGCCGTCTCCGGCCGCATCTGCGCTGAAACCCCCCGCCAGGCCAGCCTGTTGAAGTCGCGCTCCAGCCCGACCCGGCGCGCATCCTTCACCAGGGCAAGATCATCGTTATAAATCGTGACTGCCACCTCCTTCTGGTCCATGGCGGTGGTAATAGTTTCGCCCTTCGGGTCGGCAGGCGCTGCGGCAAGATGGGAACAGAAGATTGCCATTCCCACCGCTGACATACCCAATAATCCTGTTCCAGTCATTTGTTTTGCGTCAATCCAATAGGAGTAAGAAGAGAGCTACAAAGAATAAAACGCCTGCTCCGTGATGCAAGACAAGCTATGAACATGGAATGATATGGCTGGGAAGAATTATGGAAGAAACACCAGACAGGATTGGAGAAAAATGCGTTTGTCCATCACGGGTGCTCATCGCTGTTGTCAACCAAAGGCACTCAGGCATTGAATCCCCCGTCGATCGTCAGGCTGGCGCCGGTGACAAAACCCGCTTCGGGTCCGGCAAGATACGCGACCATTGCAGCAATCTCATCCACTGTGCCGTAACGTGGAAGCGCCATCACCTGGGTTCGCAGCATCTCCCCAAAGGCGCTGTCCGCAGGGTTCATGTCCGTATCGACCGGCCCCGGCTGGACATTGTTGATGGTGATGCCGCGCGTTCCAAGATCGCGGGCCAGCCCCTTCACCAGCCCTACAAGCGCGGCCTTGCTCATAGCGTACACTGCGCCCCCCGCAAAAGGCATGCGTTCGGCATTGCAGCTGCCGATATTGATGATGCGGCCGCCGGTCTGCATGTGCCGCAGGACCGCCTGCGTGGCAACGAACACCGCCCGCACATTCACTGCCCACGTACGATCGAAATCTTCAAGGCGATAGCTGTCGATAGGCCCCATCACCGCGATACCGGCATTGTTCACCAGGATATCGATGCCTCCCAGCTCCCCGTCGGCCTGCTCCACGGCGGCCACCGTTGCGTCCGCATCCGTGCTGTCGGCCTGGATTGCTACTGCCTTCACGCCAAACGCCTGTGCCGCCTTGACCGTTTCCGCCGCAAGGTCAGGCTTGCTGACATAGGTCAGCGCGACATCAGCGCCTTCGCTCGCGAGGCGCCTGACAATAGCGGCGCCAATGCCGCGGCTGCCGCCCGTGATCAATGCATGCTTATTCTGAAGTGTAAGGCTCATGAATTTCCTCTGTCGATTGCTTGTTTAAGGAAGACTGGACAATTCCTCGTTAACATGGAATAGAAGGCACAGCAGCAATTCCACAATTACCGCTTGCTAAATGAAACCGCAAGCAACGTTGAGTCCGGCTGCGCCTCGATCTCAGCAGAAATCCTATTTCTATCGCCGGTCTCAGAGCCCAAGGAATTTGAAAGGTTTGGTTTCCTTGAACTGATCGTTGACCAGGCTGGAGTATATATGCGTCTGGTCGGGACCGAGATCGAGTTTCATCACCTTGCCAGTCTCTTCCGAGAAATCCAATTTCATCAAATCGACCCAGAAAATGTTCGGTGTAAGTGCCGACTCGAAGAAGTAGAGCTTGCGCTTTTGATCGGATACAGTGCGCCAGCGCGTTGAGGAGATATTGGGCTCATCGGGCGTGGTGATACCGTAAGGAACGGAGACATTGCGGATGACGCTGAAAACGCTCGCGATTGCCTCAGCCGGGATCTCGCTCTTAGGAATTGCGTTCACATAGAAGGAAGCACGCGCAAACCGGTCAGAGGCGCGGTTCGTGCCGGGCAGCATGACAGTGCCGCCTATCTGTTTCCAATATTCGTTCAATGCGAGCTGCTTTTCGAAGATCGGGGAATTGGTCATCACCTGATAGCCGCGGCTATGGTGAATGACCTGTTTGCCGTCGATATATTCGATAATCGCGCTGTCGCCGCCGGCATCCGAAAGCGACAGATGCAAGGTGGCGTGTCTGTTTTCCCCAGGCACGTAGTCGGTAACGATCGTGAAGGGTTCCTTTGCCAGCACGTCGACTGCTTCCTGCACCGTGGCAAAATTGTCGAGTACATATTGGGCCCAAGCTGCAAGCGTCAGCCCGGGTGTCTTACCATCGTATTTCGGGTAGGAGGACTCGACCAACCAGAGCACGTTGGCGACCAGACCGACCTCGTTCATACCATCCGTGGTCGAGACATCATAGCCTGAGGCGACGACGCTGCCGTACTTCGACGTCCAGTGTACGGAGTTCGGACCCGCCTCTCCGGATCGCTTCATACCACGGGGGAACACCCATAAGTTGGTTCCGACATCCAGCTTCCAATCCATGGAACGCGCCGTGATCACCTCATCGTTGATACCGAGGTAGACGAAGCGCGTGCACGCTTCAGCCGCAGAGGAACCCAGCATGCTCGTGGTCATGAGCAGGACAGCGCAGCTAGCCGCGAACCAACGCTTCTCCGAGATCATGGGCTCAGCCATTTTCAAATCTCGTTTCGAGTTATTGGGCGCAACCCTGCAATTGGGGAGAATGCAAACCCGCTATTTGCGGCACGTTATTTCTGTGGTTCATCCTTATCCAGCGAGAATCCATAAAACTGGGTGCCGAACTCGATCAGGGGACGGCCGCGGCTCCTGCGGTGGCGGTTGGTATCGCGCAGTGAATAGACGCAGCCGCAATATTCCTGCTGGTAGAACTCCTCCCTCTTGCTGATTTCGATCATGCGCGCCGAACCGCCGCCCTTTCTCCAGTTGTAATCCCAGTAAGCCAGCCCCTCATAGCGGGATGCGGCGCGGTGGCCGCAATCATTGATCTGCTCCATGTTTTTCCAGCGCGAAATACCCAGGGAACTGGTCATGACGGGAAAGCCGTTCTCGTGCGCGTAGAGCGCCGTGCGCTCGAAACGCATATCGAAGCACATCGTGCAGCGCATGCCGCGCTCAGGCTCCCATTCCATGCCTTTGGCGCGCGCGAACCAGTTTTCCGTGTCGTAATCGGCATCGATGAACTCGATGCCATGCTTTTGCGCGAACCGGACATTCTCATCCTTGCGCAGCAGGTATTCCCGCTGGGGATGGATATTCGGGTTGTAGAAAAAGATAGTGTAGTCGATGCCGGAGGCCAGCATCGCCTCCATGACTTCCCCGGAGCATGGCGCGCAGCAGGAATGCAGCAGGACTTTCCTGTGGCCGCCGGGGGGAACGAGGTCAGGCCGTGTGGTCTGGTTCATGGTATTCATAATATCAGGCTATCAGACTTGCACGGAATTTTCCACACGGTCCGCTCCAGGATTCCAGGATAGTTGAAAAGACTCATAACGATGACATCACCCTGTAATGAAAAACCACAACAATGAAAACAATCTCTTCCACTTATTGCCCGGAGTTCATACCAACATGAAAAAAAAGAAACTCATTGCCGCCATCTGCGCTTCCTTGCTCACCGCGCCGGCCGCGCACGCCAGCATCGATCTCATCGCCATTGGTTCCCTGAGCGGGACCTTCTCCGACCTTGCCAGCCAGACGTCGGGACCGCTGGAAAACGGCTTAGCTGGAAACCCGCTTGGAGGCCTGGGCTCGGGGATCGCCTGGGCGGGAGGAAACACCTTTATCGCGACCCCCGACCGCGGACCCAACGCGACTCCTTACAACTCGCTGGTGGAAGATACCACTTCCTACATCACCCGTTTCCAGACGCTACAGATGAACCTGACAGCCGCCCCATCGGGGTCGCTGCCCTACACGCTGACTCCTGTGCTGACGGCAACCACCCTCATGTCCAGCGCCACGCCGCTGACCTACGGCACCGGCGCCCTGGGAACCGATGCCACCCATACTCTGGGTAGCGGCGTACCCGCGCTGAACGCCATCAATGGCACCAACTACTTTACTGGTCGCTCGGATGGCTTCGGCGCCGGATCTTCCACCAACCCGAACAATGCGCGCCTCGACCCGGAAGGCGTGCGCGTTTCCAACGACGGCAAGAGTGTATTCGTTTCCGACGAATACGGCCCCTACGTCTATCAGTTCGACCGCGCCACCGGCGAGCGGATCAAGGCCTTCACGCTGCCCGCCAACCTCGCGGTGGCCACGCTGGGTCCCACCACTAATTCGGAAGGCAGCCCCTTCAATACCACCGGACGCGTCGCGAACAAGGGCATGGAAGGATTGGCCATCACCCCGGATGGCACCACGCTGGTCGGCGTGATGCAGGCCCCCCTGCTGCAGGATACCAACAAGAATGTCAGGATCGTCACCATCGATATCGCCACCGGCGCGACGCATGAGTACGCCTACAAGCTGACCACGGGTTCCGGCGTCAGCGAAATCGTCGCCCTGAACAATCACCAGTTCCTGGTCGACGAGCGCGACGGCAAGGGCCTCGGAGATGGGTCCTCGGCCGCGGTCAAGCAGTTGTTCAAGATCGACCTCGATGGCGCGCAGGATGTCACCGGCCTGAGCGGAGACTTGTCATCCAAGGCGGTGAGCAAGACGCTGTTTCTCGACGTCGTGGACAAGCTACATGCCAGCGGCATCGCATTCGATCAGATTCCCGCCAAGATCGAAGGCCTGGCCTTTGGCCAGGATGTAGTCATCGACGGCGTCACCATGCACACGCTGTTCGTGGCCAACGATAACGATTTCGTTCCCGGCGTGGCCGGCGACAACAAGTTCTTTGTCTTTGCCGTCAGTGACGCGGATCTGGCGAATGTCGGTGCCGTTTATACGGCACAATCGATTTCCCCCATTCCCGAGCCTGAGACCTACGCCCTGATGCTGGCCGGACTGGCCCTGGTGGGTGGCATTGCCCGCCGCAGGAAATTCGCCGGGAAATAGATTTATCCCCCTACCTTCCTGTCTTCCGCGACCCCAAAGCCTCCGCCGAACGCGGAGGCTTTGTTTTTGCAGAACCGGCAAGCATTCCGGATATGAAGAAACAGGCATCTGTTCCCCCCATTTCCTTCCGAAAGCCTTCGTTTTTTCCGCAAATCCATCCTCGAAGGACAGTACCGTCTGCCGATAGCTCAAATGGATGCCGGAACGGGACGAAATCTGCAACCGCAACCGTATACAGATCCGTGACATCCATGACATCCATGCTCTTCCAGTGCGACGCTGGGAGAATGGTGTCATCAGGATAGCCTTTCGCGTACGCATGGAGCGCCGCATGTCCGAAACGCAGGGAGATAAAGGACGAAAATCACGCCGCCATCATTCGTAAAATAACACCGGATGATTTATCCTTGTGCCTGTACTTCCTGTCCAACCCCTGCCCAGTCTCTACCTTTACCTGTTGCCCCCGGCCGGAAACCCAAGGCCATCACCTGAAGCGAAATGAGGACCCCATCATGTCCGATGTGATAGACATTGTTTCTCATCATGAGCCGAAACCGGATGACAATTCCTGGGTAGGGGGAAAGCCGCCTGAGGAAGAAATCGAGGTCGTCGTTTACGACCCCGGCTGGTCGGGCATATTCGTCGAGCTCTCCGGGGCAATCGAAACAGCGCTGGGAGCTGTTGCGCTGCGCATCGACCACATCGGCTCCACCGCTGTGCCCGGGCTCGCGGCAAAACCGGTGATCGATATGGATCTCACCGTCGAGGATCCGGCAGATGAAGAAACCTACGTGAACGCCCTCGAAAAGCTAGGATACCAACTGATCATTCGGGAACCCGATTGGCACCAGCATCGCTGCCTGCGTCTCGATGCTCCGCGCGCGAATCTCCATGTCTTCGGACCGGACTGCCCGGAAAACATACGCCACCTGCTGTTCCGGGACTGGCTTCGAGCGCATCCCGAAGAGTGCGCGTTGTACGAACGGGCCAAGAGAGCGGCACTCGAGGGCGCGCGTTATGTCATGAACTATAATCTCAACAAGCAACCCGTAATTCGCGACATCTACGCCCGGGCGTTCAGGGCCGCCGGGCTAATATAGGCCTTCGCCGTAGTTTGGCTGGCATCCCGTATCACGTTTTGAAGCGCCTCTCACAAACCTGATTGGCCCGATTTGTTGGAAAGTAACTCTGCACATTCATGACCGACCTGTCGGCTGTCACTCCTCCACGGTTATCCCCGATCCGCCCATTTCCTTCGGCAGATCCTTCATCTTCGGCAGGCCATCCTTGATGGGCAGCACCGTCTCCTGGTAATGCACGTGGATGCCGGGGCGGTACGGAAAACCGGGAATCGCCGCCGCATATACATCCATTAATCCCCAACCCGGATGCTCGCTGAAAACGTGGCCTCCGCATGTCTTGCACCACTTGCGGTAACTGTTCGGCGTCTTGCTGTAGGTGCCGATGTTTTCCGCCCCCTGCGTGATTCGCATCGCCTCCGGTTTCCACAAGGTAAAAGCATTGACCGGCCCCGCCGACCAGTGCCGGCACGATTCGCAGTGGCAATAACCCATCGCCTCCGGCTCGCCGCTCACAGTGAACCGGACCGCGCCGCAAAAACAGCTGCCATCGTACGATTTTTTTTCATCCGCCATGATTTTCCTCCTTGATATCCGCACAGCACGCGTAGTAGCTGGAAAACAATCTTCTAGCGTTTATTTTCCATTCAAAGGTTTAAAACCACCGGCTTTAGCCGGCCAGCTTTATCTTGGGTAGGATGGGTGGAGCAAGGCGTAACCCATCATTTTCCTGCTGCTGGGTATATGTTTTTTGATGGGTTACGTTTCACTCCACCTATCCTACCGTTGCTACCGATGATTTCAAAATGGAGCCAGATTGGGACGCGTCGTTCAACCGACGCGTATCCGGACTTTCAGTCCGTAACACTAGCCCACCAGCTTTAGCTGAGGTTGTTGAGTTTTCCCCGCCCATCTCCCGTCTCGCAAAGCGGCCGCGTCAAGAATAATTGACCTTACTATAACGGACTCCCAGCAGCATGCAATCGCTTTTCAAGCGGCAAATCTCCTGGGTGCGAGAATTGATGGAAAAAACGGTGGCGCTGTGGCGGCATGAAGGCCAGCTGAACATGCCGGAGCAACAGCACGGTGACAAAAGGCACACAACGGCGTAACATGCCCGAGTGAAACCCTTTCGGTGGAGTTCGGAGAAGAACGGGATTCTCGTGGCTGATCGCGGGATTTCCTTCGAAAATATCGTAGTAGCGATCGAATCGGGTGGCCTGCTCGATATCCTGAGCCATCCGAACCAGGCGAAGCACCCACGGCAACGGATTCTGGTCGTGGGTCTGGACAATTATGCCTACCTGATTCCATTCGCCGAGGAAGAAGACTGCCTCTTCCTTAAAACCATCATACCGAGCCGCAAGGCGACAAGGGATTATTTGAGCAAAGGTGAATCGGATGCCGAAGATTGATGCGTACGAACAGGAAATGCTCGATGCGTTCGAGAAAGGAAAGCTCGAATCGGTTGCAACCAAAGCAGAGCTTGCACGGCTCAAGGCAGCGGCGCGCGCCACTGGCCTGAAGGATCGGCGGGTGAATATTCGCCTTTCGTCTGGCGATCTCAGCGATATTCAGGTCAAGGCACTCGAAGAAGGTATTCCGTATCAGACGCTTATTGCCAGCGTGCTGCACAAGTATGTCACCGGCCGCCTTGCAGAGCAACCGGCGCAAGAGGTTGGCCGAACACTCCGTCGAGCAGCGAAGCGGAACACTTCCTCTTCTGGCTAATAATAGCCTCTCTGTCACACTAGACCTGCAGGGCATGTCGGGGTCGACCACTATTCATGTATACGGCTCTTTAATGACATTCTCATGTAGGGTTAACATGGTGCGACGGAACAGAATTCCTATAATAAAAAGTGGTAGACTCTCGCAGAAAATTGCGCTACTTCGGCCTTTATATAACGGGACTTTAAAGCTCTACTATGTTTTCCGATGAGGAGATCTATGAGGTTTTTGATCCTTTATGGGCGGATGTTGAAAACTCCACTACTTATCCTACCGTACGTCCTCTCCTAGCACATTACACGTCGATTGCTACGCTCGAACGCATTATGGCAAATGATGAGATATGGTTCTCAAATCCTCTATATATGAATGATATGGAAGAATTGAGATTTGGGATGAACGAAGGCGCATCTGCATTTCACAGTCATCCGGCAATAAAAGCAGCTTGTAACGGGGTAAACTATATAAATTACAATAAGCTACTGACAACATTTGATTCTCAGTATCATCAGTTTGACACCTTACATGCCTTTGATACATATGTGTTTTGTACCGCAGAGCATAGTAATAAGACTACGGATGGTCTTTTGTCTATGTGGCGAGGATATGGTGGCAACGGCAATGGCGCAGCTATCATTTTTGATACAGCCAAATTTGTGGTTCGAGATACGGAAGAAGCACCATTTATTCTATCCAATGTAACCTACGCTTCTCATGATCAGCGGCGCGAATGGATTGATAAGAAACTTGTCGAATTTGCGGGCTTGCTCGGTAAACTTTCTATACCCGAGGATAAGTTATATTTACCAATACACGCGCTTTTTGAACGCCTAAAAATATTTTCGTTATTTACGAAACACCATGGCTTTTCTGAAGAAAGAGAATGGCGGGTAGTTTATTTAAGAGATCGCGATCGAAACCATTTGCTGCATCATATGCTTGATTACGCGATAGGACGATATGGATTGGAACCCAAACTTAAATTTAAAGTTAAACCTATCCCAAAAATAACTGAGGAAAATTTATCACTCGAAACACTGATTAGCCAAATTGTGCTTGGGCCGTCCGTCTCTAGCCCCCTAGCGGTAATGGCAGTTAAACGTATGCTTGAAAAAGTAGGAAAAAGCGGACTCGTCGAAAAATTGATCGCATCTACAACCCCATTTCGAGCGATTTAACGCTCCCAGCACGCAAGCAATATATTTTTCATCTCGACAAAACGTATCAACCCCTCAACTTCGCAAAAGCCGCTGCCATGGCGGTGTCCGGCCGGGGCTCTTCCTTCCGTTTCTGCTGCTGCTTTTGCTGCAGTTGTCGATCCTGTGTTGGCGGCAAGGCCTTTTTCCCATTCCCTTGCGCTGATAAATTCTCGCGCTGCCTCGGCTGTCCCTGTTGCTGTTCCCGTCCCATCTGATGCCCCTGTTCCCCTGCCGCCTCCGCCAGCCGCATGGTGAGGGCGATGCGCTTGCGCTTCTCGTCCACCTCCACCACCTTGACCTTGACCACCTGCCCTACCTTGACCACCGTGTGCGGGTCTTTCACGAACTTGTCCGCCAGCGCGGAAATATGCACCAGCCCGTCCTGGTGAACGCCAACGTCCACGAAGGCGCCGAAAGCGGCGACGTTGGTGACGACTCCTTCGAGGATCATGTCGGGTCGCAGGTCCTTCATCTCGTTCACCCCCTCCTTGAAGGCAGCGGTGGTGAATTCGGGGCGCGGGTCGCGGCCCGGCTTTTCCAGTTCGGCCAAAACATCGGTGACGGTGGGCAGGCCATATTTATCGCTCGCATATTTCGAGGGATCCAGCGATTTCAATATCCCGCCGTTGCCGATGACCGACTTGATGTCCTGCTTGAGGTCGGCGATGATTTTTTCGACGAGCGGATACGACTCGGGGTGCACAGCCGAGGCGTCCAGCGGGTTATCACCATTCATGATGCGCAGGAAGCCGGCTGCCTGCTCGAAGGTCTTGTCACCCAGGCGCGGCACCCCGCGCAGGTGTGCCCGGGAGGCGAACATGCCCTTTTTGTCGCGGTAGGCGATGATGCTTTGCGCCACGCTGGCGTTCAGCCCCGAAACCCGCTCCAACAGCGGCAACGACGCGGTATTCACGTCTACCCCCACCGCGTTGACGCAATCCTCCACCACTGCATCCAGTGCCCGTGCTAGCTGGGTCTGCGCCACGTCATGCTGGTATTGGCCAACGCCTATCGATTTGGGATCGACCTTCACCAGTTCCGCCAGCGGATCCTGCAGGCGCCGCGCGATGGAAACCGCGCCGCGCAGCGAAACATCCATGTCCGGCAATTCCTGTGAAGCGAATTTCGAGGCGGAATAGACCGAGGCGCCCGCTTCCGATACCACGATCGAAGTCAGCCGCAGGTCCGGCCGCCGCTTGACGAGATCCCGCGCCAGTTTGTCCGTTTCGCGCGACGCCGTGCCGTTGCCGATGGAAATCAGCGATACGCCATGCTGCTCCGCCAGCTTTTCCAGGATATGCAGCGAGCCGTCCCAATCGTTCCGCGGCTGGTGGGGATAAATCACTGCAGTGTCGAGGACCTTGCCGGTAGGATCGACCACCGCCACCTTCACCCCGGTGCGCATGCCAGGATCAAGCCCCATGGTGGCGCGCGGCCCGGCAGGCGCCGCCAGCAGCAGCGCTTTCAGGTTGCGTGCGAAAACGGCGATGGCTTCGGTTTCGGCGCGCTTGCGCAGGGCGCTCATCAGCTCGTTTTCAAGATGCGTGAAGCTCTTCACCCGCCAGGTCCAGCGCACCGTCTCCGCCAGCCAGGCATCGGCGGGACGGCCCTGATCCTTTATATGGAAATATGCCGCGATATGCGCTTCGCATGGATTGGGCGGCGCATCCCATTTGGTTTTTTCCGCCTCGGATTCGAGCCGCAGGTCGATGCGCAGGATTTCCTCGCGGCGGCCGCGCAGCATCGCCAGGGCGCGATGCGAGGGAATGGTGCCTATCTTTTCCGCATAGGTGAAATAATCGCTGAACTTGGCTCCCGTCTCTTCCTTCCCCTTGATCACGCCCGATTCCACCACGCCATGCGCCAGCAGGTACTCGCGCAGCCATTGCAGCAGAGTGGCATCCTCCGCGAAGCGCTCCATCAGGATCTGGCGCGCGCCCTCCAGCGCGGCCTGGGCATTCTCCACGCCCGGATTCTCCCCTTGTTCCGTGGTAAAAGCGGGCTTCAGGTATTTGCCTGCCTCTTCCTCGGGGTGCAGCAGCGGGTTGCCCAGCAAGGCCTCCGCCAGCGGCCCCAACCCCGCTTCCAGCGCGATTTGCGCCTTGGTGCGGCGTTTTTTCCTGTAGGGCAGATAGAGGTCTTCCAGCCGCGTCTTGTCTTCCGCCTGCTGGAGCGAAGCCAGCAGTGCGGGCGTCATCTTCCCCTGTTCCTCGATGGAAGCGATAACCGTGGCGCGCCTGTCTTCCAGCTCGCGCAGATAGGTCAGCCGTTCTTCGAGCAGGCGGAGCTGGCTGTCATCCAGGCCGCCAGTGGCTTCCTTGCGGTAGCGCGCAATGAACGGCACCGTAGCGCCTTCGTCCAGCAGGGCAATGGCGGCGGCAACCTGTTCCATCCGGGCGGCGAGTTCAAGGGAAAGGCGTTGTTCGATGGAAGGCAGCATGGATCAACCTCTTGCAAAGGGTGGAAAGGGCGGAAAGGGTAAAGGGATATCGAACAGCAGGCCCAGGCCTTTCGAAGGAGAGCGGCAGGGGGCGATAAGCGTGAAGCAGCGGGTGCGAAGCGGGGATGATAGCACCTGGAGAGGCCGCAAGCCACCGCTGCCCAACTCGCTCATTCCACTCCTTCCCTCGCCCCACCGCATGTTATAGCCGGGAAATCCCGAATACCCGGAAATCGATCTGTATCTTCGTCGCGTACCGGCCGCAATGCCTGGGATGGCACAGGATGGGATAGGGATGGGATAGGAATGGCGCAGGGACGGCACAGGGATGGCCCATCCCCCCGCTGCGGTCCGCGCTGGTATTATTCGAAGAATCGCATATCATTAAACTTGCAGGAGCAGAAGAGGAAGTGCCTGTAACGGGAACGAACTGAATGTGCTCGCAATGCAACCGGACTAAAAACAAAGAACGCAGCTCAGGGAGCGGAGCATGGCGGCGCAATTTCTGACTGAACCCAAGGTAAATACCGGACCGCAGGCCGCCTCACGCGGCTTGCCGCCGGTGCGGCTGCGCCGCAACGGACCCTATTCCGCTGTTCTCCAGTTACAGCGCGTTTTCGGCAACCAGCGCGTGGCGCGCATGATACGGGGAGGAAATATCACCGCGGGAGGCAGGATTTCCAGCACCCAGCGCAAACCGCTTCCCGGCGCGGCGAAAGAGCGGCACGGGCAGGAAACCGGTTCCGCCGGCGATATTCTGACTGGCGATATTCTGAATCATGCCGATGCGCCAGGCATCCCCGCCCACCCGCAGGCTTCGCCGCCATCGCCTATGGAAAACCACCCCGCCAAAACCCCTGCTCTGCGGGGTCCACTCCCTCAACCCACCCCCCGGATTGCCCGCATCCCCTCCGCTCAAGCAAGTCAGGCAGCCGCGGGGCACAGATCAACCCTCGCGGGCGGGCAAGCCGCCAGGAAAATCCAGCGGAAGGATACCTGTCTGGATAGCAGTTCGGACGAAGCCAGGTGGGCCGGGCAGAACGAGGGAAAGATATTCAAGTCCGGGGATAACCCGAAGGAACCCACAGAAGCCATCCTGTGGAATTTCTGCGTGGGCGAAAACCAGTTGCGGGAGCAGCACCGGCTGAGCCTGAAGCAGGACACGGCCCGCTGGAAAGGGATGCTGGCAGGCAGCGGAAAAACACCGGCGACGCGGCCCGACCTGCGTATTAAAATCCAGGGAACGGCCAGCGCCAGCGGCAGCAAGGCAGGTAACGAAAAAATAGCGCTGGATCGGGCCCAGGCTGTGAAAACCTTCCTGGAATCCGAGGGCATTCCCGCGTCGTTCATCACCATAACAGGCCTCGGGGCGAAATTTCCGCTGGCCGACGAAACCTCGCCGGAAAACATGGCGCGAAACCGCCGGGTGGAACTGTTCTTTTTCGTTCCCACTGTCACCGCCGATATCACCGGGGCGCTGGTGGCCGCCAATGTGAACAGAATCAAGATCGGCAAGCCATCGGGGGGCGTGCCTCCGCCTTCCTTCAGGAAAAGCGCCAACATGTTCTCGCGCGTCCATTTCGCCATGGCCGCCGAGGCGGATGTCGATCTTACCGGGTTCGGCGGCGATTCCATCGGGTTCTACCAGCTACTTACCGGCGACCAGCGGATCGGGCTGTACACATCGGAAAAGGATGGCAGCGAATTGCTCCTCGATTACGGCAGATGCAACACGGTGCTGCCCTGCCGCGATGTGCTGGATGCCACCAGCTCCTTCAGCATCGACAACAGGAGCCTCGTGCTCGCCAGCACCGGCTCCGCCAGCGGCACGGTGCGCATCTCCGACCGGCCGGGCACCGGCTTTCCGATGCGCTATCCCGATCCCGTGCGGGGGCCGTTCGTGCTTTCCCGCTACTTCTGGAAGATGGATTTCGACCTGATCCTCGGGGTGCGGTCAGCCAGCCTGTTCATGCCCTTGCAGGCAGCGGCATGGAGCCTTGCCGCCGCGGAGAACGTGGACGTGGCAAAGCAGACGACCACCGGCATGGCGCCCATTTCCGTTCACCAGTCTTTTGTGCCTGTCAGCGCCGCCGGCAAGAAGGATGAGATGGACAAGGCCTTCGTCAGCCAGACATGCCGGTTGATGGCCCGCTCGCGCGAAGTCGCGCCCGAAGAACTGCCCTGCAGACCGGTGGAAACATGATGCGAACGGAGCACGGTCCGATGGATACGCTTCAGGCACGCGCCGTGCGCCGGTTCGGGCAGCAGGATTCATTTCTTCTTGCGATCGGTCCGCCTGCGATATATTCCCGCGCGCATCAGAAGCATGGCGGTGATGGGCGAAGTGGCCACCATGAACAGCGCGATCAGTATTTCCTGGAAGATGAAGCGGTGCTCCTGCATGGAAGCCACCAGCATCGACGCCAGCAGGATGCAGCCCAGCCCGAGCGTGGCGCCCAGGGTAGGCGCATGTATGCGGGCAAACAGCTCGCGCAGGCGCAGCAGGCCGAACGAACCGATGAGCGCCAGGAGGCTGCCCGCCACCACCAGCAGTGACGCCAGCAGGTCCGCCCAGGCGGGAAGTTCGGGCGCGGTCATGGCTCGATCACCTCTCCGCGCAGCAGGAACTTCGCCATGGCGGCCGACCCGACAAACCCGAATAGCGCGATCAGCAGCGCGATATCGAAATAGAACCGAAGGCCGAGCTGCATGCCCAGCACCAGGGCCATCATCATGCTGTTGACATAAAGCGTGTCCAGCGCCAGCACGCGGTCTTCGGCGGACGGCCCGCGCAGCAGGCGCAGTCCCGCGCATATCGCGGCAAGCGCGAAGGCAATGAGGGCGAACCAGAGCGCCCAGGGCAGCAAGGCAGTCATTCGAAAATCTCCATCAATGGGCGTTCGTAGCGATGCTTGATAGTGCGGATCCAGGCATCCTCATCCTTCAGATCCAGCACGTGTATCTTCAGAAGGCAGCCATCCGGAGACAATCCCGCCCAGACGGTGCCTGGCGTGGCAGTGATGATGCAAGCCAGCAGCGCCAGCCCGTATGGGTCGCGCAGGTCTATGGGCAGGGTCATGAATCCGGGCGTGGCGGCTCGCCCCGGCGGGCTGAGGATAATCCCGGCCACCGCGAAATTGGAGCGGATGATATCCGCCAGCACGATGAAAAACAGTCTGATCGCCACCAGCAGGTGATGAGGGCGCGCGCGCAGCGGGCGCATGGCGGCGGTTCCCAGGGCGATGGCGATGGTGAGGATGATGCCCAGCGCAAGCTGGCCCGGCGCCACCGTGTCGTTGAGCAGCAGCCATAAGGCAAACAGCGCGGCGGTAAACAGTGTGAGGGACGGCCAGCGCTTCATTGTCCGGCGCCTCTCGAAGCGGGAGAGAACAGGGGGTTGGTGCTCAACACCGCATCGATATAGTCGCGGGGAGAGGAAAGCGATTGTCCCGCGAGCCCCAGGTAATCCATCGCCGGGCCGGCCCCCGCCGTCAGCGCCACGCTCAGCAGCAACAGCGTGGCGACCGGCGCCGCTTCGATCAGATGCAATTGCGGCGTGACGATTTCGCCTTGGCTCCAGAACAGCCGCATGCCCATCCTGCATAGCGCTATCACGCCGATCAGGCTCGACCCCAGCACCGCCGCCCATAACACCCACACCAATCCCGGAACGACCGTTCCCTGGACAGAATCGAGCGCCGCCGCCAGCAGCAGGAATTTCGCGACAAACCCCGATAACGGCGGGAGCCCGGCCACCAGCAGCGTGCACGCGGAAAAGCTCATGCCGAGAAACGCCATTGCCGCGGGAATGACGATTCCGACCACCTCGTCCGGCCAGTCGGAATACAGCTCGTCTTCACCTTCGGATTCGCGGGGATCCGCCGCGCTTCCCGCAATGGCTTCACCCGGCTGCTGAGTCCGCTCGATCATCTCGCTCAGCATGAAAAGCGCTCCCGTGCCCAGGACCGAACTGACCAGGTAAAACAGCGCGGCGCCCTTGATCTCCGCTCCTCCCAGGCCCAGCGCCGCGAGCAGCGTCCCGGACGAAGCAATGATGCAATAGGCGGCAAGCCGCTGCGGCTGCTGGGCAATCAGGGTGCCTGCAGTGCCCAGAACCAGCGTCGCGATACCTATTCCGAACAGCCATTCCTCTCCGAAAGGCGCCGGAATCCCCGGAACCCCGGGAAGACCGGGCATGCCAGGGGAAGGAGACAAGAGCGACCCCAGGCGCAGCATGGCGTAAACGCCCACCTTGGTCATGATGGAAAACATGGCGGCCACCGGCGGCGCGGCCGCGCCATACGTCTGCGGCAGCCAGAAATTCAACGGCCAGGCACCCGCCTTGAGTAGAAACGCGACTCCCAGGATCGCCGCGCCAGTTTCAAACAGAATGCGATCGCCGTCGGCCAGGAAGGGCGCCCGCGCCGCGAGATCAGCCATGTTCAGCGTTCCGCTCGCCCCATAGATCAACGAAACGCCGATCAGGAAGACAAACGACCCGGCCAGGTTCATGACGATATAGTGCAGGCCAGCCCGGACCCTGGATACGCCCAGGCCATGCAGCGCCAGGCCATAGGACGCGGCCAGCAGCACTTCCACGAACACGAACAGGTTGAACAGGTCGCCCGTCAGGAATGCGCCGTTTATCCCCATGACGATGAACTGGAATAGCGACTGGAAGTGCGGCCCTATCCGCTTCCAGCGCGCCTGCGCGTACACCAGCGTTACCAGCGCCAGCACCGCGTTCAACAGCAGCATGACTGCCGACAGCCGGTCGACCACCAGTACGATGCCAAATGGCGCCTGCCAGCCGCCCAGCAGGTATACGGCGATGCCCTCCGGCCAGATGTCTGCCATTCCGCCGCCGGCCATGTCCGCCAGGGCAATGGCGGACAGCAAGTTGGCCAGCGCCGCCGCCAGCGCCACGACGGTGCGGGGTGTGCGCTGTGCATCCGCGAACAGCAGCATGCCTGCGCCGGCCAGCAGCGGAATGACGATCGGAAAGAGAGGGAGGTGCTGCGCCCAGCCGCTCATGGCTCCAGCTCTTCCCCCTGCACATGGTCGGTCCCTGTCAGCCCGCGAGAGGCCAGCAGCACCACCAGGAACAAGGCGGTGGTGGCAAAGCCGATCACGATCGCGGTCAGCACCAGCGCCTGCGGCACCGGATCGTCATAAAGAGACGGATCGGCTTGCTGGAGCGTGTCGATGATCGGGGCACGCCCTATGGTCAGGCGCCCCATTCCGAAAATGAACAGGTTGACCGCATACGAAAGCAGGGAAAGGCCCATGATGACCTGGAAGGTACGCGGCCGCAGCAGCAGCCATACGCCTGATCCGGTGAGAATGCCAATTGCCAGTGCATAAACGATTTCCATCAACCCTCCCTGAAATTCTCCCTGAGTGTGCCCGAGCCGGCATGAACCGCACTCGCCTCCGGCACCGCGCCCGCCTTATTTTTCCCGCGTTCTCGCCGATGGCGTATCCGCGACCCCCGCGTGTATCCCAAAAGCATGCGCCGCGTGCTTGCGGTGCCCGCGCCGCGACTGGTGAGCCAGCGCCACCAGGATCAGCACCGCGGCGCCGATCACCAGCAGGAAAACTCCCAGGTCGAAGAGCAGCACGGTCGAAAAATACAGCTCGCCCGCCACGGGCAGCGCCACATGCCACGCCAGGGCAGAAAGAAAGGGACGCGACGCCAGCAAGGCCGACAAACCCGTTCCGGCCGCGCATAGCAGGCCCAGCGCGATCCAGTACTGCGGATAGATCCGGGTACGCGACTCCGCCCAGGCGGTCCCGCCCACCAGGTATTGCAGGATGACCGCGGTCGCCACGATCAGGCCGGCGACGAAACCGCCGCCCGGATCGTTGTGCCCGCGCAGCAGGAAGAATATCGCCACCATGCCCGAAACCGGCAGCAGCAGTTGCGCAATCACTCCCGGCAGCATCATCGGACCCTGGGGCAGCAATACATGCGGGTCCGGCAAGGACGTTTCGTCTTCGCCATCCTGCTCCTGCTGCTGCACCGGCAGGCCGGTGCTCTCCGGCGCGGGGCGGAACCGCCGCAGCAGCGCGAATACCGTCAGCGCCACGATGCCCAGCACGGTGATTTCCCCCAGGGTATCGAATCCCCTGAAATCCACCAGGATCACGTTGACGACATTGGCGCCGCCGGCAAGCGGAAGAGCGTTTTCGATGAAAAAAGGAGAAATGCCTTCCCCCGCCTGCCGCGTCAGGACAGCATAGCTCAGGAGAGCCAGGCCGCCGCCGGCAATCGCTGCCAAAACCAGATCCCGCAGGCGCCGGGTCCGGGCACGCACCCGCGCCCGCAGCGGAATCAGCTCGTCATCGATCGATTTCTGGCGCAGCGGCAGCCAGCGCAGCCCCAGCAGCAGCAGGACCACGGTCACCACTTCGACAACGAGCTGCGTCAGCGCGAGATCCGGCGCGGAGAACCAGACGAACGTCATGCAGGTGGCGAGGCCTGCCGCGCCCGACAGGCTCAGGGCCGCCAGCCGGTGATATTTGGCCTGGAAAGCGGCGCCAATCGCGCAGGCCGAGCCCACCAGCCACATCAGCGCGAATGCCGGCTCCAGTGGCGTCACCGCCATGTCGCCCGACGGCAGCCCTCCGTATGACAAGGGTATCAGCGCGCTGGCAAACGCCGCGCAGATGAGAAGCAGGAGCTGCACCTGCAGGCGCTCCGTGGATAGCATCCGGATCGCCACCCGCGTAAGCGAATCGGCCTTCAGCAGCAAGAATTCGAAAATGAGCTTGCCATCCAGGCGCAGAGAGTCCAGCAGCGGCACGCTGCCCGTTCCCTGCTGGTATCTTCCCAGCGCGCGGTACAGCAAAACCCCGGCGACCATGGCCACGAGACTCATCGCCAGAGGCAGGTTGAAGCCGTGCCACACGGCAAGGCTATGCTGGGGCATGCCTGCCCCCAGGATGGACAACGCCGCCATGTCCAGGTAGGAGCCGATGGTTTGCGCCGGCAGCATGCCGATCACCAGACAGGCGATAACCAGCACCGCGCTGGGAAAAAGCATCCAGCGCGGCGGCTCGTGCGGCTTCCTTGGAAGGTCCGCCGCGGGAGGGCCGAAAAACACCTGCATGATGAAGCGCAGCGAATACGCGACACTGAATGTTCCCCAGACCACGGCCATCAGGGGCAAGCCAATGCGCGTGACAAGATTGCCGCTGACGAATATCGTTTCCGTAAAGAACATTTCCTTGGAGATGAAGCCGTTGAGCAAGGGAACGCCAGCCATCGAGGCCGCGGCCACCAGCGCAAGCGTGGCGGTGATAGGCATCGCGTGGCGCAAGCCGCTCAGGCGCGACAGGTCGCGCGTGCCGGTCTCGTGATCGACCATGCCCGCCGCCATGAACAGCGAAGCCTTGAACGTCGCATGATTGATGATATGGAAAATGGCCGCTATCAGGGCGAGCGGACTGTTCAGCCCCAGCAGCAGGGTGATCAATCCCAGGTGGCTAATGGTGGAATAGGCCAGCACGCCTTTCATGTCCCGCTGGAATATGGCCATGTAGGCGCCTGCCACCAGCGAAAGCAGGCCGGCGGTGCCTATCATCCAGAACCATGCATCGGTGCCGGCGAGCACCGGCCATAGCCGCACCAGCAGGAACACACCCGCCTTCACCATGGTAGCCGAGTGCAGGTAAACGGATACTGGCGTCGGCGCCGCCATTGCGTGCGGCAGCCAGAAGTGGAACGGGAATTGAGCGCTCTTGGTCAACGCCCCAAGGCCGATCAGGATCAGCGCTCCCAGGTACCAGGGATGCGCGCGCACCACATCGCCAGAGGACAGCACGACGTCCAGATCGTAGCTCCCCGTGATGCGGCCCAGTATCAGCACGCCCCCCAGCAGGCACAGCCCCCCGCCTGCCGTTACGGTCAACGCCATGCGCGCGCCGCGGCGCGCATCCATGCGCTGGTACCAGTAGGCGATCAGCATGAATGATGTCAGGCTGGTCAGTTCCCAGAACACGATCAGCTGGATCAGGTTGCCCGATAAGACGACCCCGAGCATGGCGCCCATGAATGCCAGGAAAAAAGAGAAGAAGCGCGGAACCGGGTCCTGCGCCGCCATGTAATAGCGCGCATATACCACGACCAGGACCCCCATCACCGTCACCAGCATCGCGAACAGCCACGCGAAGCCATCGATGCGGAATATGAGATCCAGCGCCAGGCTGGGCGCCCACTGCACCACCTCGCGCGCCACCCCTCCATCCGCCACCCGGCCGTGGAAGGACGCTGTCAGGGCAGCGCAGGCGCCGGCCACCAGGCCCGCCAGCCACACCGCCGCATTACGCGCGTGCGACGGCAAAAACGCGGCGCACAGGCTGCCGGCGAAAGGAAGGATGACTATCCAGGTCAGGGACATGGCATGAAGCAAAATCGTGTTGAAAAATACCGGGGCGCCGGGAATCCGGCTGGAAACCGGATGCCGGCAAGCGAGCGCTGCCTATCGTCATCAATCATATCATCCCGCCACGGCATGCGGCTCTGCGATATTGCTCCGCGCCCGTGCAACCAAAGCGCGGCAAAAATGTCTATGCTTCAAGGAAGGAAGCGCAGAAAGATGACGAAAATAATGAAAATCACGGTTGCGGCCCTCGCGGGCGCCGGCATTATAATGGCCGCCTATGCAATGGAAGGAAAGGAGAAAGCCGTGACCTCGGGCAACCAGAAAACCGATTATGTGGTGCTGGGCATGGGCTGCTTCTGGGGAGCCGAAAAGCGCATGGGAGAAATTCCCGGCGTCGTCGACGTGGAAAGCGGCTATGCCGGGGGCGACCGCGCCGGCGTAGGCTACCAGGATATCCTCGCCCACGAAAGAACGCTGCGCGCCGGCAAGACCACGGCGCGCAACCATGCGGAAGTGGTCAAGATCGTGTTCGATCCGCAACGGGTGCCGCTGGAAACGGTGCTGGCCAGGTTCTGGGAGAACCATAACCCAACCCAGGGCGATCGCCAGGGGAACGATGTCGGCAGCAACTACCGCAGCGCTGTCTACTATCATGACGAAGGTCAGAAAAACGCGGCGCTCGCGACCCGTTCCGCCTACCAGAAAGCCCTGGCGGATGCGGGATACGGCAAGATCACCACCGAGATCCTGCCGCTAAAAAATTACATCACCGCCGAGGAATACCATCAGAATTACCTGAAAAAGAACCCGGATGGATATTGCGGCCTGGGTGGAACGGGCGTGAAATATCCTGCCGCTCCGCAGAAAATCGCCCAGGCGCCGGCAGCCTCATCCAATGCCGGCGTTTCGGCCAAACCCCTGAACGGAAGCGATTTGAGCCAGGTACGGCAACTGGTGGTATTCGAGTCGGAGAATTGCGAGTTCTGCAAACAGTTCGACAAGGATGTGCTGAACCAGTGGAAAGCCGACGTGCCGGTCATCGCCACCATGAACAGCAGCGCGCCCGCCGGCTGGACGCTGGAAAAACCGCTGTTCGCTGCTCCCACTATCGTCCTGTTCGAAAAAGGCAGGGAGGTTGCCCGCTATACCGGCTATAACGGGGAGAAAGCCAATTTCTGGAAATGGCTCGGCTTCCACCTGTTGTCGCCGGAGCAGCGCAAGATCGCCTTCCAGCAAGGCACGGAGCCCCCTTTCACCGCATCCAACCTCGATGAAAAGCGGCCGGGCAAGTTTGTCGACCCCATTACCGGCGCAACGCTCTTTCTCAGCAAGACGAAATTTGAAAGCGGCACCGGGTGGCCCAGCTTCTTCGATCCGCTGGAAGGCGCCGTTACCCTGCATCCGGATAATTCTCATGGCATGCGGCGGGTCGAAGTGCGCAGCGCAAGTTCGGGCATCCACCTCGGCCACGTTTTCAATGACGGACCGCCCCCCAGCTACAAGCGCTATTGCATCAATGGCAACGTGCTGAAATTTGTCCCCGATCCGTGAAATTTGCATCCAACCCGTGAACATCCGGCCTGACATCCGCATCGGAATATCGGCATATTCCGGCGGCGCCTTTGAATGGACCTGACTAATGAACTCGCTTATCCACAAAATCATTCTCACCACCGATTTTTCCGAGGCATCCGAAGACGCCGTGCGCTATGGCGTATGGATGGCCCGCTCCCTGAAGGCCGAACTGAAGCTCCTGCATGTGTTCGAGCCGAGCGGGTGGATGGTGCCCTCCCCCTACTACTTCACTCCCGGGTTCGAGCAGTGGGTGGACGCAAGCGTCGAAAAGACCCGGGTGGAAGGGAGAAAAATGCTGGAGCATCTGGCGGAATCCCTCGATATGCAGGTCGAAACCATCTTCGCGGAAGGGCAGGCCGGCAGGGAAATCGTTCGCGTTGCCGAAGAGCACCATGCAAGCATGCTCATCCTCGGCACCCACGGCTACACCGGATGGAATCGTTTGACCCTGGGCAGCATTGCGGAATATGTGGTCCGCCATGCCCCCTGCCCGGTACTGACGGTGAAGCCTCGCGAGGACCACAGGGGAAAAAGCTCGCAGTAGGCTGCCTGCCTATTCCCGCAGAAGATTCCCCTCCCTGTTCCTTGCGTCTTTCGCATTGCCCCTGAGGACCAGGGCAGTTGCCTCGGTCCTGGCGTTTTCCACAATGGTATCCATGTAGGAACGGGCGAAAGCGGGGCCGGTCTTATCGGCCGCCAACGCAAGCTGAAGCCGCTGGGCGCGTTTTTTGCAGGTACTCTCCGCCGTGTCCACGACCAGCCGGACATCGGTCGAGCCCAGTCTCATCTTTTCCGCGTTCGACCAGACGCAGACCGAGTAATCCTTCGCGGCCTTCCTTGCGGATTCTCCCACCTCGGCTTTCGCCGGCGCCGCGCTCGCCTGCGCCGTGCGCGGCATGGGCATGAGCGGGGGCGTATTCCTGCATCCCCCCAGGATGACGAAACCGAGCCCCATCACTGCCATGATCACTTGCTTGCGCATGATTATGAACGCTCCTTGCGACATACTTTCCATGCTGTTTTCCATGCAATTGCCGATCTGCGAGCAGGAATCGCGAGCCATCCCGCAAAGTCGCCATCGCGCCAGCAAGGATTTGTTCAGCGCTTCCTTAACTATCCAGCCGCTTCGCCTTCCAGTAAGCGGACTTCCAGTAATCCTCGGTCAGGCCCGATATGGTAACGCCATACTTGGTAGAGGCATGGAGAAATTTGCCGTGTTCCAGGTAAATACCCACATGCCTGACTGACCAGCCCGTGCGGAAAAAAACCAGGTCGCCCGCTCTCAGTTTGCTTTTATCGATCTTTTCGCCCAGTTCCGCCTGAAATTCCGTCGAGCGCGGCAATATTATCCCCAGCCTGGACTTGAACGTAACGTAAATGAAACCCGAGCAATCGATTCCATCCCGGCTCAAGCCGCCGAGCTGGTAGCGCGTGTTTTTCCACTGCTCGTATTGCGCATACAGATTCTTCTTTACCTGATGCACATTATCCAGGTCCACTTTCGCGCCAGTGGGTATGGCTACCGCCTTTACCTTTGCCTTGTGTGGAACGCTGCTGCAGCCCACGAAAGCGGTCAACGTAACCAGGCCGAGAATACATAAGGATAGGGATGTTTTCATGAGCGCTCCGACTGGAAGTCCCCCTCGCGTACTGCGTGCTGCCGGAGTGGCGGGACCATTCGTTATGTTTCAGCCGCCTGCATCCCCTGCCAGGACCCTCGGCACATCGGCAGCAAATTGTGCCGATGTTGCGGCCATACTCATGTCAAATCATGCCAGGGGAACCCGGAACGGATTTCTGCACGCGAAGAATTATTCAGGACATTCCCTGGAATGCATTGATTTTAATAAACATGAAGAAGCGGGGCAACCGGAAACTGCCGCGTATCGCCACTAGGTTTCTGATCCGTCCCGAGCCATTAAGTTCCTGAAATGGCTGGCGTTGCGGCAACCCGGATGGCAGAACACCGGCAATGATGATCGGATAAAAAAGCTGAAGCGGCGAATGGGGTTATTTGAATACAGGATTATGGAAATGTAAAATACCGGAAATAAGAAACGCCCGCTTGCCGGTCAAAGCCGGGGCGGGCGTCCCCGAGTAGCCAGTTACCATCCTATCTTTGCGGCTGGCAACGCAGGGTAATTGCGTTGCCTCCTTACCTGCGCTGCGCCATCTCACAATCACAACGTTATAGAGCGTTACTCAAGAACCCGGGCTAGCACTCGCGTTGCGGTGCTCCTACTGAAGCATCGTCGCTGGGGGCATGCGTTTTGGGCTGCCCGCTTCCAAGCGCATCGGGATTGGGTTCCCCGGCCCAGGACAAGGGAGCGGCCGAGCCAATGGCCAGCAGCAATGCCAGACTGAATGAATTGAGCGTTTTCATTTGAACCTCCTCGATCAGGCGTATCACAACATGAATAACCAGCGTGATCCGTTACTGACAAACCCCATAGGCCCAAAGCATTTGCCGCCAGACCTGACCAACTGCCTCGGCTATGAGTGACGCTGGCCCATGATTCTTTATATCACACAAAACCATATTTGTAAAGTGGTTAAAAACTCATGCAAACGTTATGGGTATTCCATAAAATGGATTTAACCAATGACTTACATTGATACTTATGGCTTCGCTGCGATGATTACCGAAATCCCTGCTGGAGGATAGCAGGCCTGGCGGTGCGCTGGATGGCTCTTCGCTCCGGCCTTTGGCGCTTTACTCAGGGCATGGCATAGTCGACTGTCAGGATTTCCAGAAGATGCCCGCCCGGGTCGCGGAAATAGAGACCACGACCGCCATCATTATGGTTGATGCTCATGTTCTCGGAATTGAAAGGGCCGCAGCCATATTTGATGCTCTCCTCTTTCAGGCGCCCGAATATCTCGTCGAATTCCGTCTCGGATACCTTGAATGCATAATGGTGCGACTCGAAATCTGCACGCTCATCGAAATCCAGCGATAGCGTATCGTTCACCCTGACCACGATGAAATGCGAAAATTCGCCGATATAATCGAAGCCGAAGATTCTTGCATAGAATTTTGCCGATTGAACCTTGTCCCTTGCCGGCACGATGGTATGGTTCAGGGTGATCGCCATGAAATTTCCCGTATATAGGACCTTCGAAGAGTCATCGCCCACGGGAACCGATCGTCCGATCGGCCCCCCGGCGCATCAGCGGCACGCCATCATGTTATCCGCCGTGCAGTCCGCGCTTTCCTGCTTTCCCGCCTGGGGCCCGCAATCAGTCCGGCTAGCGCCACGCCGATGAGGAGAAGGCTGCCCAGGTCGGCTATCGCCTGTATGTCCTTCAAATGCGTCACGCTCTGGCCCGCGCCATGGCTTGTTCCAGTTTCAAGCGCGATATCCTCATCGATGGAAACCGCGGACTCGAACATCGGAATGGATAGCGCTGCCACGTTCCCCGCCGGTTCCGCTTCATACACCCTGTCCAGCACGAAACTTGATAAACCTACGATAGCCAGTATTACGATAGTAGCGCGCATCGATTCTCCTCTTGTTGTCACTCTAACCAGTTGAATATCTGTGAAATAGCGAATCCCGCATTACTTCATGCCGAAGCGATATGCCGGAAACGCTTACCGCTTCCACCTGCTATTACCATTTCCAATTTGCAGCCCATTTCCCTTATGGGACCATGGTTTAACCGCGGAGTTCCGGAAAAAAATAGGTTTAACGCAATCTTTAACTGGAATCCAAGACTGGTGAGGGAGAGGAATATTGAACCCGAATCCGGTGGACTGCTCTTATCCCCGCATCAACCTCGCAACAGTGTCGTATAGCCACGCAACCAGCGCCTGGGCATTGGCGCCGTGATGTATTTCGCGGTGGCAGTTAGGGCACAGCGCGACCGCGTTGGTTACGGTATCGCCGCCCCCTTCCGCCAGTGGCTGCAGATAATGAAGTTCCAGGTAGGGCAGGCCGTCAGTGCCCCGGAAGGGCGCCGGTTTTTCGCAGCCTTCGCAAACTCCCTTCGCCTGCTGTAGAACCCAGGCCTGGACCAGGGGATTGCGTTGAAATTGTGTCACGCTGATCCGCCTCGATTCCAGGACCGGCATGCCATCCGGCTGGGCAAGATTTTTTTGACCGGCTCCTTCCCGCGCCGCGATCTCGAAAGCCACGATGGGCAGATCGTTATATCCGCCGATTTCTTCCAGCAATGCCTCGATCCTCGCCGCAATATCGGTGCCGACATTTTTGGCGGGCTTGACGCCCATCAGCCAGCTTCGCCCGACCAGCGAAAGCACGTATGAAATATTCTGCATCCTGTTTTCGTATGCTTTTTCGCTCCGGCCAAACGTTCGCGCGAGTTTTTTGCAGTACTGCTTCTTTACGAAAATGTTTCCTGCCCGCTCGTGCTCCAGCATTTCGACGTAGGCTTCCACCGTCGCTCTCAGCTCTTCGCTATCCCAGTCTTTGTCCGTCGCCATATACGCCCATACCGTGCCCCGGCCCCGCTCCACTCGAAAAAAAACTCTCATCCCAATAATCCCTGGACATACACTAATGCCTTGCCGCATTTTCTGCAACGCCGCGTTTTGTGAAGCGGCAAGCAGGCTCCTGTATTCCTGGCCGCGAAATCGAGGAAAATCCGATGAAAATTGATGTGAAAACCGGAAACTGCCTTATCACCCTCGCCGCATTCATCCTTGTCCTGGCAAGCGGAATGACTGCTGTTGCGCAGGACAGCGAAAATTCCTCCGGACGACAGAAAAGCGCGGCAACACCAAAATCCTCCAGAATCTCCCATCCACCTTGCGGAGGGCCGGGCGCTATTCCCTGCCCTGGCGGGATGAGATGCATCGACGACCCCACAGACAGCTGCGATCCGGAAAAAGATGGAATCAACTGTCCCGGCCTTTGCGCGGCGGGGGTCTCCGTCAGCAAAGCAAAACAGTCCTGCGGCGGAACCACCAGCATTACCTGTCCCGCGGGCATGGCCTGCGTGGATGACACGGCAGATAACTGCGATCCCACGAAGGGTGGCATCGATTGCGCAGGGATGTGCGCAGGCAAGCCCTGATCCATTCGCTCTTTCCGGTTGTAATACGAAAAAACCATAAGCTTATCGAATTATCGTATAAATCCTGCAACAAACCCTCGCTACAATTCAAGCTCCTACTTTTGTTTTGTTCACCAGCAGGAGCATGCAATGTCGCGATATATTGTTTATGTGCGAACCGAAGAGGGCCATATCATGCGGATGAAGAATGTAGTCTACGGGTTTCAGCATGCGATAGAAGACTCCTACGGCGCCATGGCTCCCTACACCCACGAAGAGCCACTCGAAGGATTTCCCGAGTCAGTAGTGTTGTGGGCTTCCAGTACGGGGCCTGCCGTGGGCATCGCCCCGCTTGCCTCTCATTTCGCTAGGGCCTGTTAATACTTGTTTCGCGCCCACGCTGCTGCGCGAAAAAGCGTGAGGGCAAGGCGCGAAGCGCAGGGCATAGCAGACCTATGGCCAAGCTTTGCAACGCCGCACCCGCGTTTTTTTCGTGCGCAACCCGGAGGGACGGGACGGAATTTCATCCAACCCATCGTTACTCGCCGCTTGCAGGGCTCACTCTGCTGCGCGGCTCGTGCTCCGTTCCGGCTGAAATTCGCTACCACTCTGGGTCGTGCGCGCGAAACAAGTATTAACAGGCCCCAGGTAACAACGCCTCGATTGACGGGCTGCGGGTTGCCCGCAATTATCCCGATCTTCCCACACCCGCTTTTGCGCCCGAAAAACCCGATGGTATCCAGGAAGGGAATTTCGCCTGCATCCCCTCTTCCCTTCCTTACGCCTGTCCGAGGGAGAGATGAATACAAACTCTGCTTCACCCGATGTTTTAAACGAAATGACCGGATACGTGCTCTATATCCGCACCGGGGAAGGAACTGTCCGGCGCAGGAGCAGTCATCCTGTTTTCTGGTGTTATGAATCGCTCATTCCTTACCGGCACGAGGAACTGCTGAGCGGATGGCCTGAAGCGAGAGTATTCTGGGCAAGGCCAACCGGCCCCAGCATAGGTATTGCTCCCCTTCGCGGCCTTTCCAGACTGGATTAGCCGAGCGTCCATACCTCCTCCACACGCGAGCCGTCTGTATCGCACTTGCTTCTGTTCCTGCTTCCTGCTGGTGGACAGGGCCGACGGACCGACGGTTGGCCCACGCCAATCCGGCCTGCTTCGCCATGTCCACGCACCAGGCGTCTTTCCCCATATCCTGGCGCCCATCGCGATGCCGCCTCCGCTCCAAAGCAGCACGATGGAACTAAAACCCTGGCACGATAGGGCTATTCCCCCTACTCAGTGCGAAAGATTTGTTCTACTGTTTGTTCAGACTCTTTTTACGTAGAACCTTTTTTTCGCAATGCTGATTCGAGGAGGACATATGGCGCACATATATATCCCCTATCTCCGAACTGCCGATGGCACGATCAAGCGCGTTGCCGATGCTTTTTTCGATTCTCCTGACGACCGTCTTGGGCCTTTCCTGCATGAGGAACCGTTGACCGGGTGGCCGGAATCGAAGGTGGTATGGGCAAAGAAGTCAGGCCCGACCGTAGGTTTTGCCCTCTCAGGCAACTCATCCCCGGACTGATCGCCCAGGCTCCTGCGCGCTTCACTTCTTATCGGGCATTGCCCGGCTGGTCGCTGACGGAACCCGTACCCTCTCCCGCGCCTTCACCGCTGGCGGGAACCCGTTTTTTCAAGGATTCCTCAGGCATTTCACTGCGTGGAATCGTGCCGCCTGTCCCCGGTCTCACGCCCCGCTGGACCCGATCCCTTCCCAGTCCGCTGTCCGTAGCGGGCGAGCGCTCAAGCCCGCGCTCTCCCCCCTTCACATCAGTTTGCCTGCCAAAGCCCGGCTGCGAACCCGATTCCTGCTCCGACTCCGCCGCCCGTCCTTTTACATCGGTTTTCCTGGCAGCGGCATTTTCCGCACCGCCTGGATAAGGCATGGCAGTGGTAGTTGCCTCTTTTCCTTTCGCCCCAGGCTGCCTGATAGCCGCCCTTTCGGTGCCGGGCGCAAGATCATCCGAAGTCCTGGCGCCACCGTAGATGCGCTTCGGCTCCCCGGGCATGTGCTTTGTCCCCGACACGGTCCGTCTCTCTTCCCTTCCCGTTCCCGTTGCACCGCCATAAGGACGGTAGGGTTGCTGCAAGTCCTGCGAGCCGGTTGCCGGATTCCGCGAGTCGGATGAATACTGGCCTGCTGCCGGGCCACCGTATGTGTGCAACGGATCGACAGGCGCATTTCGCGAATCCATTATCGACTGGTTCGTATTGGTGCCTGTTGCACCATATGCACCATAACCGCCGGCCGTCCCGTAAGCGCCATAGCCGGACCCGCCATAGGTGCCGGAGGCACCCTGGCTTCCATAGGCGCCGCTTTGTCCGAGGGGAGTGTTTCTCGGATCGGCGGGATATTGCCCGCCCGCGCCGCCGTACGCGCGCTGGGGATTAACGGATCTGTTTCGCCGCTCGTACGAATCGTAGGGGTATTGGCCACCTCCAGTCAGCCCCCTGTCCGCATCCCGTTGCCCAACCGGACTATTCCGGGTATCCGTCCCATATCCTGCCCCCACGGAACCTCTCTGGGTCATGGGAACGTTTCTCACATCTTCAAACTGTCCCGCAGGCGCCCCTCCCTGCCCCTGGCTGCCAAATTGCCCGGCCCCCGGTATTTGCGCGCACACCACGCCTGCCATTCCACCGCACAGGCCGGCAAGCAGGGCCATGCGTGCTCCACGGATGATAATGGAAGAACTCTTCATAATGCACCTCGCCTAGATAGCATTGACCTCAACATAATATACGTCTGCCCGATGTTCCGTTCGGATGCGCACGATATTGGATATCGGAAAGCGCGAATGCTCCCCATGGTGGTTTTCATCAATGAGTATATGCCTGAACGGCTGATTCTGATACCCATTCTATTCGAGCGGGGGTGAAAACCGCCTTCCGAAAAACCATGTCAGCGCCGCTGGAAGAAAAATCCCACTTTGATAATACGAAAGTGCCAGAAGAAACTTGCAATCCCGATCATTGGCACTATGCTGGCAGACAACAGTGATGCCGGTATCGGTCTGCAAGTCTGGCGCCGCGATAAATTTCCGTAAAAACAGTGGCTAGCCTATGGCGCAAGGCCACGGGCGATCTTTCCAGCAACCGGCTCACCCCCTCAAGTATCCGAGCCTATAGCACCTAATAATGCGGAGAGACCATAAAATGGCGGAATATGTCGTATATATGAGGCAGCAGGACGGCAGGATCGAGCGGGTGGACTACGCCTTTGCGAATTACCCGGATGGCCCGGTACAGTTTTATGTGTATGAGGAACAGCTAATGGGTTTTCCAGAATCGAAGGTTTTCTGGGCAGCGCACTCCGGACCCAGCCTGGGAATTGCGCCTCTCGTCCCTTGCACGAACAGCGCCAATACTGCCGACCACCCCGGATCATCCTCCAGTGGCACGCCGCCAGCACCAGGGAGCTAAAACCCGGGCCTTGCATTTCCACCGCAAGCCGGATAGCACTTTGTACTGGTTTTGTGGCCGGGAGAACCAGTGTGTGATACCGCACAGCATGAACCGCCCACAAGCATTAAGCTGGTTTCCAATGCCGTATCGAAAGCTACCTGATGCGGCAAACCACTTTAAACTTTTTTGACAGGAGATGAACAATGAATAAAGATCAAGTGAAAGGAACGGCCAAAGACATCGCAGGAAAAATCCAGGAAGAAGCTGGAAGGGTGGTAGGAAGCAAAGAGCAGGAAGCCAAGGGACTTGGCAAACAGATCTCCGGCAAGGCCCAAAAGAAATATGGGGACGCCAAGGAAGCCGTCAAGGACGCGGCAGACAAGCTTTAAGCCGTCTTCCTCATCTGCCTCCCAACCCGCTTCGGCGGGTTTTTTGTTTGCCGTTCCTAGAGAAGCGCTGAGTCGTAAATTCATTGCATAAAAAATCCCCGTCATTCCGGACGCCGCGCCAGCGGCGAGGCGGAATCCAGAGTTTTTTCAAGCTACTGGATTCTCGCCCTTCCACACCGTTTCACCAGAGCGATGGATCGACCGAATCATTGCACAGGCACAGGCGGGTCACGGGTTTCGCCCGCGACGAACTTGATGGCATCGCCAGTGCATATCACCACTTTCGAACAATCATATTTGGCGCTGGGGTTCCGGGGAACCTCGCATTGCAGATTGATGATTCCGTCCGCGCCCGCCTGTTGCGCCACATATTGGGCCTGGAGGATCGCATCCCTTTTTGTCGCAGCGCGGCCCCAGAATGAATTCTTGCAGGAAACACCTTCGATCCCTTTCAGGATAGCAAATTTCTGCCGGGTGATTTTCGCCTGGTTGTAGAGTTTTACCGCGCGGACAGCGTTGAGCTGCTCAGGCGGCAAATCGTCCATTTTGATACTCGGCGCCCGCGGCACCGAGTTGCAAGCGGAAATTCCCGTCACCAGAATGAAGATGATAGTGTGATTTCTGATAGTCACGAGCAGTTTCCGGGAACAGGCTGGTAGTCTAGAACAAACATCCGGTTCCGGATCAATATCTGGCAAGGGGCGCATCTGGCAACTCATGGAATTTACCCCGATTCTGGATTGCTTCGTAAATCCCACAAACGATCCCATATTGATCGACAGTGACCGGATAAATCCGGAATTCACCCGCTTTTCAGACAATCGAGCCAGGAGCAAAGTATAGGAGAGGTTCAGTGGAATGGGAATAAGCGGTGAACGGATGCGTGCACACCGGAGGCGGGATCCTCAGCTATTCCATATTGCCGCGAAAAGGGGAATTCAGTAGCTTGAAACAGCCCTGGATTCCGGATCATCGCTGGCGCGGCGTCCGGAATGACGAAGGTTTCCTGGGCGCAAAACAAGTGTTGACAGGCCCTCCAAGACTGAATTCCCACACCTCGAGCGCGAAATTCCAGACCTTGTCGCCTTATTGTTAAAACCGGAAGCTATGCGGTCGCAAGAGCGGATTTTTCCGCGCCCTCTCCCGGATAACGAACCTGGTCGTTATCATCCTGGTCCGCATTCTCGCGCGCGATGGTTCTTTCAGCCTGCAAATCCGCTTCGCGCCTGCGGGTCATGACAATACCCCAGATTCCCAGGACGACAAGAGCGATACTCGCGGGCTCCGGAACGGCGTTTACGGGCAACTGTGACGGAGCCGGATCAAAATACGTCTGATGCATCAACCCCTGGTTCCCCACGATCACCGATCCCGATGCGACAAGATCCATGGTGGAATTGCTTTTTAGCCAATTCAAAGTCCAGTTTGAGCCCTGCATATTGAGCTCGTATGTCTTATCGTTGACCACAAAGTCTTCCACGAAGGAAAACCCGTTGAATACGCCATTCTGGAATTGTATCGATGGACCGCTCAATACGTTCGAGTCCCCGAAGGCAAATCCCAATGGCTGACTGCCAAATACCATGTCAAAAATGGTGTTGTTGGAAACACCATTGACAGGGGTAAGCGCAATGTTGACCGTACCGGTACCACTTCCCGGTATGAGGCTTTTATCAAATAGCACATGCCCGCTCACGGTGCCCGCGGCGCAGCTATTGCATGTGTTGGTCCCCTGCAGGCCCAGGCTGTTGGCCAGGCCGCCGGTAGTCAGGATCGTGCCGGAGAAATCGGCTCCCACATAGATTTGCGCGGCTTGGGCAGGCAATATGGCAGCGCCAAGAATCCCGGATACAATTGTCGTACGAAAAAATTTACTCACATCCCCTCCACGAATGATGATATGAAATCAACAGAACCTGGAGTCATCTTACGCGCGCCATGCCATATAGCTATTGGACTCAAGTACATCCTGTACCATGGTACAGGTGGCGATACAGGTAGCGAAGGGCACCCCGATGGGTTCATGGCCCGGCAATGAGGTACCCCGCCGCAAGCAGCGGGGTATTGACTGCACTTTTACAAATCGCCGGCTTTCAGCCAGCCTTCGCCCCAGGAAGCGGGGATTAAACCCGAAAAGATTAACGGCAGCCGGAAGGAATCCCTGAACGGGAACACGTCATATTTCCTACACACAATGCCTGTATAGTGAAGATGCCCTTTCGACGAACTTAATGTCGTCATCCACCGGACAGAGATCATTCCCATGAGCCTGTCCGGTTTTTTTTCTTGCTGTTTCGCCCGCCTGTACATTTTCTTCACCAGTCAATTCAGCCCGGCCATGGATCCTTCCAGCGGCAATCTGCCCTGATAGCGTCCTTTCAGTTTCGCCTCGAGCTCGTTGCGTTTCAGATCCGAGTGGAAATCATGCTCCTGGCCAGACTGGTTCTCTGCATTTCCACGGAAGCATCCGGCAGCGGCCCCCGCGAAGTCGTGGAGACGCTTATCGGCAAATTTTCAATCCAGGGGCTATGAAATCGCCCTTGCCGGCCGTAATAGGTGTTACCAGGACATGATAATCGCGGTGCGGGCTGCGTGATCCTTGCAGCATTTCGTAAAAAGCTGGCAGGCCCGGCATCCCGAGCCTTGACTCAACAACCACCAGCTAAAGCTGGTGGGTTGGGGTTGCGGACTGAAAGTCCGGACACGCGTTGCCTGAACGACGCGTCCCAAAATCGGATTTCATTTTGAAATCATCGGCAGCAACTGTAGCAACTGTGGCAACGGTAGGATGGGTGGAGTGAAACGCAACCCATCAAAAACATCTATCCAGTACCAGGAAAATGATGGGTTACGCTTTGCTCTACCCATCCTACGCAAGCTGGTTTTATACCTTGGAATGAAAAATAACCAGCAATGCCAATGGAAACGAGGGTCGGCCGGGTTCTGGAATGTGCGCCGGCAGCGGAAATGAATACACCAGTTGGGATGGAGTCGTGAAGGCAAGGTTCGGCCCCTATATTGTTCGCACCGGCAAATCGCTGGCACCCTCGCAATGGCTGATAAGCGCTGCCTACTGGAAGCAGGGATACACATCGAACCACATACTCACCGGAAATGACGTCGTTATAGATGCGGAACTCTACGGTTCCGTGGTGGGCACGGTGCTGGTAAAACTGGATGGGGCACGGGGATTATCGGCAGATGAATCCTATTCGGCCGAGCTTGATTTACTGCGGAACCAGGGCAGGAAGCTGGCCGAGTTATCCCGCTTTGCCGTCCTCCCGGGACAACGTACCCGGTCCGTGATGGGCGCCATGTTTCACTGTGTTTATTACACCACTCGCCTCCTTAATGGCACCACTGATCTGGTATGCGAGGTTGTGCCACGGCATGTAGCCGCTCAGCAACGATTGTTAGGTTTCCGGCGGATCGCGGGACCAAAACCCTGTACACGTGTTGGGGTATCGGAAGCGGTATTACTACATAGAGAATTGTCATGAGCGAATGGATCGAGTTTACAGGCAACGAAATGCCGGTACCGGAAGAAACGCTGGTAGACGTCAAATACAGGGATGGCCGCAAGCTCTATCGTACGAAAGCCATGCTCTTCTGCTGGACCTTCAATAATCTGAGCAAATTCGACATCATCGAATACCGGATTGCAGAGGATGAGCAATGACCTTCCACAATAAAAGCGCCTTTGCATGGCTTGTGCGAAAAATCATGAAGTCCGGGCAGAGATGCGAAAAATTTGCTGGCTTGGCTATGGAACCCGGAGTGCCTCATCCGAAGTCGGCCTACCGGCTCCATTCCATCTCATTCGCTGAACCGTGCTCGATGCCCAGGCTCGTCCGGCGTCATTATTGGCGGTGAAAAGGAACCGCTGTGTGCGAATGCGTCATATTTCCTACACACAACTCCGATATAGTGAATATGCCCCTTGACGGGCTTCATCGCCCCGTCGCATGTCCGGGCAGCCGCTTTCCCTCAGGCTGCCCGGCATTTTTTTCTCCATTCAGACCTCCCGTTGCACCTCTTTCACCACCTGATTCGTCCATCTAGCTTGTGATCCGGCCGTTCCACGGCCTTGCCCGGTTCTCCGGCGCGTCCTTCTCTCTGGCTTGATCTTGCGCTATTCCGGCATCAAAGTTCGGCAAGACCTGCTCTTGTTCCATATTTCTTATGGAAACTTGTATGACATCCATCCAAACTTGTCGAGACTCTCTTTTTTTAACAATTCTGCAACATAAAACAAGAAATACTTGACGAATACCGGCGAAAGGATGCAAACAGCACGAATTGATGCATTAAAACGCCTTCAAACAGGATAATTCGCATGCATATACCCTGTTTTTAGGCATTTACGGCAATATATGACAAAATAATATCTGCAGGACAGGCTTACCGGAATCGCCATCCTTCATGCACGATCCGGCCGCGTCGCGTTTCCTTCTCTCCGGGCGATCGGTTGCCCCCTTCGATTGCCGCCTGAAACCCGGTCTCATGCATGCTCTTCGATTTCCGGGCGGAATGCATAGTTGATGGGACCATCTATAATGAATACATTCATGACGGTTTTCCGGAAAATCGGGCAATTTTTAGAAGGAATCACAGTTAATGTTGAGTCACAATTTTGTAACAAATATCCTATATTGTGTATCGGTAGTTAACACTTGTTTTGCGCGCGCGTCGCTGCTTATCGTTATTCGTTGCCTGCAGAACATGCTCTGCTGCGCGGCTTGCACCTCGTTCCATTCCCGCGAAGGTGGAAATCCAGTAGCTTGAAAAATCCTGAATTCCGGCTCACCGCTCGCGCGGCGTCCGGAATGACCGATATCTCTTATGCAATGGATTTACGCTCATCGCACTAATGGCTTACTCGCGTAAGCTCATCATCAATGACGTACATAGTGGAGCTGCCAAACTATGAATGCTCAACGACTTTTTCTGACTTGCCCTGATTGCAAGGCCAGTATTCCAGCAGTTTATTCGACAAGAATCGAATATCCCAAGGCCAGTGACATGCCAGGCCTGATCCACTACAAGCGGATAATCATCGGGGATTGTCCCTGGTGCAAATTAACCGTGGTGGGCAACAAGGAAGACCTGGAGTTGCGCAGATCTCCTGAAAAGAGGTCCCTTCATGATCAGTCATCAGTTCAATCTCCCACCTGATTTCTTCTGATTGCTTTGCAATACGCCGGAAAAATCGTGAAATAACGCTGAACGTCGAGGAACTCCAGGATTTTAACCCATCTTGGTTCGCACTGATTCAGACCGTGCTTTTCCAGGATGGTCCGTCGCCTCCAGTTGTTCGCGCAATGCACGACATGATGGCGGCCTGTCGAACAAGTTGAACAAACTGGAAAACAAGGTAACGACAATGGCCCTTCCTCAAGACGCACCGCCTGCCCGCTATCTGGACGACATGAAAACAGGGTTGCGCTTCGCTGGAAAAGCGCGCGTGGTGCGGGAACGGGAAATCATTGCGTTCGCCAGGCAGTTCGATCCCCAGCCCTTCCATATTGACACCAGCCTGGCGGATCAGACTCTGTTTGGCGGCCTGATCGCCAGCGGATGGCACACGGCAGCCATGACGATGCGGTTGCTGCTCGAAGCCTTCCCCATAGGGGAAGGCACGATTGGTCTTGGCAGCGAAGTGACGTGGCCCAATCCGGTGCGCGCCAATGACTCCATTCACATCGAAGGCGAAGTCAGCGCGGTCAAGCCTTCACGGTCGCATGATGACCGCGGCATTGTCACGGTTCGCGCTGAAACCAAAAACCAGAATGGCGAAGTCGTGCAGGCCATGACAGCCAATCTTCTTGTTTTTCGCCGCAAAAGTAAATCGGTATAAAATCAACCGCGGCCCGTTCCATTATGTGCGGCCCGATTGCGATTCGTCCGGGCTGTGCATCCCAGAGGCAGTCTTGTTCTTGGAAGAAGCCCTCCGGCTGCAAAAATTGTCCATTTCGCCTTACAGTGACAAATATAGTTGAATCACTTTGGCTGCGAGCGTTGGGGCCGTCCTGACTGGAATTATTTTCAGGATTGGCAGCATATGCGGGCTGTTGCCCAGTGACAACGGATGCGGGTTCGCTCCCATCACAAAACCGGGTGTCCCCCCTGGCCAGTTGCGCTTCAGCAAACCCTTTCCACCCGGCAGACCTGGATCTTGTCCACATCGTGGATTCCAGCTTATCGAGTTGCCCGTCATTGAACTCCACCTGGCTGGGGCACCTCATCATCGTCAAACCCGGTGTACGTGATGCGCTTCCCCTAAATCCGCTCCATCACTCTTCCGGATTCTGATGTTCAGCGGGTCACCAAGCTAACGCCCCCCTTAACCCTTCGGCGGATTTTTCCTTCCCTCCCCTTCCCTGTCCTCGCCAGAGGGCTTTTTTGCAGCTTGAATTCCTTATTGAAAATCGTCCAGCGAGAAGATGTCATCAACTCTTGCATTTGCTGCCTGTTTTTACAAAAACCACATTGCAACACATTGTTTTTAAATATTAATAGTAGTTGGAACAATATTTGCTTGAATTAATGTGGCAACATCCCCCGGCTGAGTAATTACGGCCTTGAGCCAGACTACTTAGCTGAATTTACGACTCATCCTAAAAATAATCAAAGGTAATGATATGGTTAGTTCTTTTTATAAGAATATCGCTTTTGTCCTGATGTTGGCCGGCGCTGCTGGTGCCAACGCTACCGTAACCAATTTAGGTAATGTGAACCCGGCAGTACCAACAACCTTCACCGGCCGCGTTTTATCCCCCGGTCCTTTTAATGACGTTTTCAGCTTCATCCTGCCACCCAATAGCGGCTCAGGTTATAGTGTTCTCAATTTCCCGCTCAGTATTCCGGGAGCAGGAAACTTCAACACCGTAATCTCTTCCATATCGCTATACTCGAACGCCGATGGGATTCTTTTCAACGGCGACGATGCAAATGTTTCATCATTCCTGATCCCCGGAGGCAACACCTTCAGCTTTTCATGGGCCCCGAGCCTGGGAGGGAGCATGTATATAAGCATCTCCGGGATTGCGAACGGTTCATTTGGTGGTTTATATAGCGGCTCAATCAGCGTTTCACCCTCGATCGGTATTTCACCAATTCCAGAGCCGGAAACCTACGCCATGCTGCTGGCAGGGCTGGGTATGATAGGCGCGATAATTCGTCGCAAGCCACGCGCTTAATCAACAAGTGTGAGTCAACAAAAACGGGAGCTGAAGCTCCCGTTTGCGTTCTGGATACTCGCAAAAATCCTCCATCTCCCACTCGATGGATTCACGGGAGAGTTGGGAAAGGGTATTAGTCGCAAGGAATGCTTAGTGATTGATCTGTGGGATTTTCCTACTTATCCCATCCGCCCCAGAACAATGAGGGAGGAGATCGATCGAGCCAGGCAATGGGATAATGTGAGAGGCCTGGATAAAGACGGCTCCATATAGCCGCCACCAAGGCGAGGCTCAGCACGCCGACGAGAACAGGCTCCCAAAGCGCCAGGACACTGCAATGTCCATGAATCATGATGATGGGATTGGCTCCTGCCGGAGGATGCACAGTTCCGGTGAAAAGCATGTACCACAAGACCAAAACCTGCGCCAATATGTAAACCCACAATGAATCACCGAAGAGCTGATAACAAGCAATACCAATGAGAGCGCCACCGAGATGACCTCCGAGCAGCGCCCGGGGCTGTGCTGCGGGAGCGCGCGTAAGACCGAACAGGAAGACCGCGGAACCACCGAGCGAGGCAAAGAAAAACGGTGAAGCCGGTGGGGAGGAGAGAAGCAGCGCTAGACCAATACCTGCTGCGGCACCCAGCGCGCACCATAGTAAGCGAATTATAGGAGAACGATGCATGAGGTCTATGGTATCGGAACCAAGCAACCTGGCAAGCAAAAAAAGCCCTCGATTGAGTACGGGGAGGGGAGTAAACCCGCTCGGGACGGGCCTTGGGGTGATATGAGTGGTTTAACTTATGTGGGGAATTAGAATTTTTTGTCGAACCCGGCCTGCTGTCTGAAGACCTATTCCCCCCCCCCCCCGATTCACGTCTCGGCTTTAACATGAACAACGTGGTGAGAAACTACATTTAGAGATACGCCTACGGAAATAATAGGTTCCGTTGCGGTTGAATACATGAATTTGTAGAGGCAAGTCCATACCCCAAGTGTAACGGTTTAGCAATACACTTGGAATTGAACCTATTGATTTACTTGATTTAAATTTGCAATCAAGCTATTAGAGAGAACTGGCGTCCCCAAGGGGATTCGAACCCCTGTACTCACCGTGAAAGGGTGATGTCCTAGGCCACTAGACGATGGGGACTGCGGAATTTCTTCAAACCGGGCCATCTGGCATGCAAGCAGGATCGGACAGACTCCTGGAACGGCTCGAAATCTTCATTTACAAGCCGCCATTATTTTTATACTCCCCCAGCTTGAAACAGCTCATATTCTACCAAAAAAGGCTACCTGAGCAACGGAATTTGCAAACGGCCTGCACTGACATAAAAAGGAATATAAAAACGAGTCGGCTGTGTAACTGGAAGGATGCATCCAGCCAGGGGCAGTGAAATACCGCTCCAGCGATATGCTGTTTGTGACAGCGCCAGAAGCGGATCGGGCTTGCCGGGACATAAGGCCAATAAAAAAACCTGCATGATGCAGGCTTTCGGAATTTCTTCGGACTTGCCAGGACTTCTTAAGACAGTGAAATGGTGGAGGTAAGCGGGATCGAACCGCTGACCTCTTGCATGCCATGCAAGCGCTCTCCCAGCTGAGCTATACCCCCTTTAAACCACTAGATTACCACCGGATGCCATCAGATAAATGGCAAAAAAGAAGCAGAATTATACGGAGTCGCGCATTTTCCGTCAATGTGAAGCGGCGATGGCTGCGCATCGGCTGTATGGGGAAGATCAAGCCGGGAAGTCCGCGAGACGGCAATCCATCCGCTTCAGGGTCTCTTCCCTGCCGAGCAGTTCCAGCACTGCGTTTATGGCAGGCGTTTGCGATTCGCCGGTCACCATCACCCGCAGCGGCATGGCTACCTTGGGCAGCTTCAGCCCATGGGTAACCGCTGCAGCCTTGATTGCATCGTGAATGGCATGGCTATCCCAATCCACCTGAGCAAGCTTCTCTCTGAGAGCCAGGATCGCCGGCTTGATTTCCGCGGTGAAATGCTGCGTCTTCAGCTCCTCCGAAGGGTCCAGCGGACGAAAGAAATAAACTGCGGCATCAGCCAGTTCCGCAATCGTTATCACCCGTTCCTTGAGCAGGCTGATTACTCTGGGAAGATCCGGCCCAGCCTGGACATCGCATCCATCAGCTTCAAGAAAAGGCCGAGCCAGCCCAGCCAGGCGTTTGTCATCGGCGCCCTTGAGATATTGCTGGTTGAGCCATTGCAGTTTTTCCGGATTGAACCTGGCCGGCGAACGGTTGATGGCGGATAGATCGAACCATTCGACCAGTTGTTCGCGGCTGAATACCTCTTCGTCCCCATGGGACCAGCCAAGCCGCGCCAGGTAATTGACGAGCGCCTCCGGCAGATAGCCGTCTTCCTGGTATTGCATGACCGAAACCGCTCCATGGCGCTTCGACAAGCGTTCCCCATCCGCCCCCAGGATCATCGGCACGTGCCCATAGTGCGGCAGTGGAGCGCCCAGCGCCTTCAGGATATTGATCTGCCGCGGAGTATTGTTGACGTGGTCGTCGCCCCGGATCACGTGGGTGATATTCATGTCCAGGTCATCAATGACCACGCCGAAATTATAGGTCGGCACGCCATCCGCCCGCAGCAGCACCAAGTCGTCCAGTTCGCTGTTGGCCACGATGATTTCGCCCTTGACCAGGTCGTTGAATGCTGCCACGCCATCGAGGGGGTTCTTCAGCCGCACCACCGGCTTCACGCCTGATGGCGGCTTCTCCTTCGAATCGCGCCAGCGTCCGTCATAGCGGGGCTTCAGACCCGCGGCACGCTGCTGCTCGCGCATGGCGTCCAGCTCTTCCTTGCTGCAATAGCAATAATAGGCCTTGCCCGTGCGCAGCAACTGGTCCGCCACCTCGTGATAGCGCGCCAGCCGCTGCATCTGATAAAAGGGCCCCTCATCGTAATCCAACCCCAGCCATGCCATGCCATCGAGTATCGCCTGGGTGGATTGCGCGGTGGAACGTTCGAGATCGGTATCCTCGATCCGCAAAATGAACTTGCCGCCATGCCTGCGGGCATAAGCCCACGAAAACAGCGCGGTGCGCGCGCCGCCGATATGAAGATAGCCGGTAGGGCTGGGAGCAAAACGGGTTCGTACCATGGACAGGGAGCGCTAGCGCGGGACCAGCGGGCAAAGTGAGTTATTTTACGCGAGCCCGGCCGTTGCTGCGGCTTCATTTGACGTGCTGCAGTGAAGCAATGGAATGCTGTCTCGGAATGTTTTATAGAAAATGCTGACTCGCCACCCGGCAGCAGAATAGGCAGGCCTCTGTTCTCATCTGCATGAATTGATAGATACTGCGAGATAATTGGCCGGGATTCGACCCTGGGCGCCCACCGGCCAATCAAGAAGAGCTATGCAAAAATCTGAATTCGACTGCGACAGCTTTTTATTTATAGTTCATTTGATGAACGATGGACAGTAATTTGTCCGCGTGATCGCGATGCGCTATCAGCGCTGGGCGCACTTTTGCCAGAAGCGACTTCAGGTCGATATTTTCCGCGCTTGGCATAAGCTTGCTGTCAACGGCATCGATTACCTCATTATGAAAGGAAAATTCGTCATTAAGATACAGTTTGTCAAAATCCTCGCTGTTGAGTTTTTCCATCTCGTCCATGTGTCTTTTGGCATCGGATTTCATGGCTCTGCTAAGCGTCGATTCCTCGGGGGTTATTTTAAGCCTGGTCGCCAGATCCGTTGCCTGCTTGTTGACGTTGGTATGGTCGGCGATCATTCGATGGGCAAAAGCCTTGACTTCCGGGTTGGTGGATTTCGATTCGGCAAGCCTGCCGGCATCGATATCGATCTGGTTGGCGGTCACCACGATGGCGGCAATCTGGGCATCGGTAAGCTTATCAGCAGCGCTTGCCAGGGCAGGCGCCACTAAAGCTATAGTCAGAATCATTAAATTGTTCATTCTGAGCTCCTTGATTTAAAAATTCGCTGCACCTCTTCATTCCGGGGTGTAGGCCATACTTGCACTCTTTTTTGAAAATCTTCTGTGCGATAACCTACACATCAGGTAGAAATATGAAGACGATCGTGGACTGCATAACACAACGGCATCAAACAGGTTGAATGTATTCCGCGGCTCCGGGCATCCGGCCCCTCCGCAATGCCGGTATATCAGCCGTTGTCAACACGCCTCAGCGATTTATAGGGATCGAGCTATCTGCTGGTAGCGAGATTCTTTCGTTCTGCTCCCTCATCAATAATCTGAAGCAGCTGTAGCAAGCATTCATGCGGAAAAAATGCCAGGAGGTGCACGGATGCACGCTTTCGGCACTTATGCCCAAGACCTTATTGCCTATATCCACACCCTGGAAGTGCGCCTAAAAGCTCATCTTTAGGAAGCCTGGCACAGCATTTCCTGTCATTTTCCATGGGTAGATTCCGAACCGTGCCGTAAAGCCACACCCGCTGCGAGCCGGGGCCGGAAAATCCAGGATCTGCCGAAACTGCAGGACGAATTGAGCCAACTATTTCAGGCAGATAGCCGGAATACCAGCACATCATTGACACCCAACAACAAATCAGCTACTGGAGACCTGTTATGAATCACACCGTGCCAGTGCGGGGCTTGCTGCTTGCCCTTGCAGTGACTCTCTACCCGTCGATAGCAGGAGCAGCCCCTACTGTAACATCTTATTTATTCGAAGATATTACGCATAGTAATGCTGGAGCCGAAGCCGATGGCGAAACAAATCTGAAGGTTGATGTAATAGATCTTGGCGGCAACCAAGTACGCTTCACCTTTACCAACAATTCCAGTTCTTCCCTGGCGGACGTCTATTTTGATGACGGCGCGCTTCTTGGAATCGCATCCATCACCTCTTCAGCGGGAGTGAGCTTTTCACAAGGGGCTAGCCCCCCCAATCTTCCCGGGGGCAATTTGGTTAGCCCCGCTTTTGTCACAACCGCTGGCTTTCTCGCGGATTCCGATGCGCCTGTCCCCCATAATGGCGTTAGCATGGGTGAGTGGCTCGCCATCGATTTCACCCTGAAGCCAGGCCAGTCGTACAATAGCGTTATCAACGCGCTTGCATTGCCAAATCATGGCGGGGATGGAGATTTGCGCATTGGCCTGCACGTCCAGGCATACCCGGGGAATGCCAGCGAGAGCTATATCAACATAGCATCTCCTGTTCCCGAACCGGAAACCTATGCGCTATTCATGGCGGGCCTGGGCCTGCTGGGTTTCATGAGGCGTCGCCGCAACGCTTCTTAATAAGGCTGTCCTAACGGAGCGGAGGGGGAAAGGCAAAACCCCTCCGTACCTCGGTTTTCAGCGCCCTGGCATTTGCCGCCAGGCGAATCTCTAATATGGACTCACTCAACAGGCGGTTATAAGTCCTTAGCAGATCACGCAGGCCACAGCCATTGCTTCCCACCGCGTTGACCGAAAGCGCGAATTCATGCTCTAATTGCGCCTCCCCAGCGGTTATTCCCGTTATTCACCGGGCTTGCCCAGCGGGCGGTTAACTCAGCGGTAGAGTGCCACCTTCACACGGTGGAAGCCACTGGTTCGATCCCAGTACCGCCCACCAAAAGATCATCCACAGAAGTCCAACGAAGGCCAGGAAACGTAATAAATACAACGTCCCTGGGCTTTTTATGCCCGAAGAAGATCAAGAAGATTCATTACAGACTCGTACGAGATGGGGGTAGAGTTGGAGTGTTCTCGCTTCTGGAAGATGGCCGGGTGAGTGAACAGCCAAAGCTATGGGAAGCGATTACCCCCTCTCCCCTCCGGGGAGAGGGTTGGAGTGAGGGAGCGGCCTCCGCCCTGTTTGATGTCACATCAAATAAATACTGCTGGCAAAAACTGCTACTCTCCGAATAATGTCACTTCCCCGTTCCTGCCATCGACTTCCACCAGATCCCCATCCTTGAGTCTGGCAAGGATGCCCGGCAGGTTGACCACCGCCGGAATGGCGAATTCGCGTGCAACGATGGCGCCATGCGACAGATAGCCGCCGGTTTCGACCACCAGTCCGCCCGCACTGAGAAAAAGCGGTGTCCATCCGGGGTCGGTAGAGCGGGCGACGAGAATATCGCCCGGCTGCAGCTTGTGGCCATCGGAGGGATGTTTCAGGATGCACGCCCGGCCCCTGGCGCAGCCTGTGCCGGTGGGTATACCCTTGTAACGTCGTGTGCGGCTTGCGCCCGCACAGGCTGCATCGCCGGCATCGCAAGCATTGGCGGCATTATCGACCGGTTGCCCTGCTGGCGCCTCGACCAGGATATCCGGCGGCGTTTCGCACGACCATTGCGCAAACAGCCCGTTCCTCGCCGCCACGCGGGCTTTCAGTCCAGTTGCCGGGATACCTCCGTCAAGCGCGCGCAGGGTTTCTGAAAGCATGAGCTGGAAAATATCCCCCTCTTGCGCCAGCGCCCCCTGCCGGACCAGATAGCGCCCGGCAGCCAGCAAGGCTTGCCGTTCCGGTTCCATATAGGCAACCAGGGCACTGCGGGCGGCCTCGCGCTGGTTGCATTCTTCGCGTGCCGTTCTCGCCAGATGCAGGATAAATGCGCGCTTCCAGAACGGAACTCCTTTCCGGATCCGCGCTATCGCCTCTTCCGAAGCGGACCGCTGGCGAGTCTGCATTGCGGCCTCATCGACCTCGGCCAGTTGCGCCAGCAACGAATCCAGATGTTCCGGTGCTTCCCGCCAGCGTGGATTGCGAAAATAGGTTTCGTATATTCCGCGATGGCCGTAGCGCTCCAGGAATTCATCGCAAGCACGCCGGAATTCCTGATTTTTCCCATGGTCAGTATTTACTTCGGAATCAAGGTGCCTGTCGCTGCACCCATGCCCATGCGTGGCGTGCCGCCGTAAATGTGCCAAAGCCATCAGTTCATAGCCCTGGCGCGCGGTAACGCTCGGCTCGCCGCCGGCCAGCAGGGCGGCTGCCAGCGCATGGCCTTCGCCGGAAAAGCATTTATCCAGATGTTCCACCAGCATGGACAAGGCCGCGCCGCTCGATCCCTGCAGGAAAAACAGATCCACCGCCCCCCTGCCCGCATGAAACCGGCGCATGATCTCGGCCTTCAAGCCCGCTGCGTCCTCAGGAAGCGGCTGCATTCGCCACTGCGCTGCCTGGGACATTGCCCGCTGGACGGCTTGCATCCCCTTGCGGCGGCGCGCTGGCGAACGCAGCATATAACGCATCAATCTCAGCAAGCGCGCCAGCCGGCCGCTAACCGTTTGCGGCGGTATTGCAATCTCCGGCTGCTGGCCTCCGACCAGCGCATTCACCGCTTTGGGAGGCACGCCTAGTGCATCGAAACATTCCCACTGCAGCAGGGAAAGCTCCAGGTAAAGCCGCCCCCCGAAAAGACCGGCCCGCTGCGCGCCTGGCAGCACCGGGTATTCCGCCATCGTGTATCCCTGTGTAAGCAGCCCATTGACCAGCTTGCGCGAATTGCTCCAGTCGATCGCCGACAATGGGTCCGGCACCACCTCGCAAGTGTTTCCACGCGTCCAGTAAGCGGGCTGGTCCCGCAGCGCGGCATAGGTGTAGCGGGGCCTTGCCGTGACCGGCCGCGCCTGGGTCAGCCAGAACCGGGTTCCATCCCAGACCCACTCCACATCATGGAAAGGCTGGCTGAAATCCAGCGCCACCGCGGCGTCATGCGCCAGTTCGGCCAATTGCGCGGCCTGGAGAGGGGAAAGCACAAAACTCTCTGCTTCAGCCGCCGAGGTGGCGACCATTTCCGTTCCACCCTCCGGCCTGGCGATGGCCTTGATCAGCTTGCCACCCTTGTTCTGCTTCAGCAGCGCCCAGCGGTCGTCGAGTGCATCTTGCGCAAATATATATTCATCTCCGGCCGCCTGTCCGCCGACCAGCGACTCGCCCAAACCCCATTGGGCATGGATGACGATCCTGTCGTCACGGCCGCTAGCCGGATCGCAGGTGAAGGCAATACCGGAAGCTATTGCCGGCAGCAGCGGCATGACGATCACCGCCATTGCCGGCGCCGCGCCGGGCTGGTCCGGATTCAGCTTGCGACGATACGCCACCGCGGCGGGAGAATGCAGCGAGGCATATACTTCGGAAATCGCCTTCCGAAGCTGGTCGAACCCGTGCACATTCAGGCAGGAACGGTAAATCCCGGCAAATGAAGCCCTGGTGGAGTCCTCGCCCAAGGCGGAAGAACGCACAGCCAACGGCTGGTCCAGCCAGCCGCGGGAAGCCAGCGCCTGGCGCAACGCTTCCATCCTTTCCACTGGAATCTCGCCCGCCATGCTTTCGCCTTTCGCGCCACCCTGAGATGCACCTTGAGAAAGAGCCATCGCCTTGATCACCAGCCCGTCGGGCACGGGCAGGCCCAGTTGCCATAGCCGAGCCAGTTGCCGGGCCTTGCCGCCAACTGCTGCAGCGTCGACCTTCAACACGCCAGCCCAGTCGAGCATCTCGCTGGAAATAATCATTCTCCTACCTTGGCTTCAGCCCGAGCAGGAACAGATCGAGCATTTGCGAAAATTCCTCCCTCAGCGAGAGATTCTCATGCAGCAGCCAGCGCAGCAGTGCCGCGAGGTAGAGAAATTCCAGGTAACTGGCCAATATGGCGGGCTCTTGTATGGCGCGGAATTCTCCCGCTGTCTGCCCTTTAACGATGAAACGGCCAAAGATGTTTTCCAGGCCGCTGCGCGCGCTGATATCCAGCTTGCGCGGTTCACTCAACCGGAACTGTATATAAGGCAACAGATATTTGCGATGCGCTTGCGCCCAGTCGGCGCTGCGTTCCAGGAAAACCCGCAGCTGATCTGCGTAAGCCGGCAGAGGGCCAATCTCAGCCAGGATTGCAGGGGAATTCTTTTCCAGTTCACGATGGAAGCGGTGCCGCAATAACGCCTCCTTTGCGGGGAAGTACTTGTAGAGCGTACCTTTCGCCACATCGGCAGCCTCGGCAATGCATTCCATGGTCACCGCCGCATAACCCTCGCGTTCGAATAGCTCCCATGCCGTATCAGCCAGGGTGTCGAGCAGTTTGAGGCGCTTGCGCTCGCGGCGGCCGGCCTCGCCCGTTTCAAGGCTCCGTAAAGCAGTTTCATCCATGTTTCTTCCCCCGACCGCTCAGATCGCCACTAATTAGAATTAATTATACATCGTTAATTATTATACGTTGTATATTATTATGGCGCAGGGGATTTTGCTATCTGCAAGAAGCTGGTGATAAATTACGGGGATTTGAAAGAGAAGGCTACGCTAACTCATGGATCTGCCCGAACGTAGAACAAGCTTCGGAAATCTCCATAACCAAAAATGCTATTCGTATCACGCACCGATAATTTCATTCAGCCCCTCGATTATTGGAGCAAGCTGTTCGGGAGAGACTTTCCCCGTTTTCTTTCCGATACGTTCGACGGCCAGTGTCCTGATCTGGCTGATCTTGACCCATGACCTCTTCGTCCCTTCAGCACTTTCCAATTCAAATGTTAGCGGAAACCCTGCTCGCTGAGCTTGGGTGGTTAGCGCCACGGCAATAACAATGCCCGAACGCTCATTGAAGATATCCTGGCTAAGAATAAGCACAGGCCTTAGCCCTGCCTGTTCCCGGCCACGCACGGGATTCAGGTCGGCCCAGCGAATCTCGCCTCTCAATATTCGGGCCATGCCGCCAGGTCCTCGGAAAGACCCTCCTCGGCGAGCTTCCGTTCGAAAACCGGGTCCAGCTTGGCGCATTCCGTCGCGAGACGATTTTTCTCAAGGCGTTCAAGCTTCTCTTCCATCGCTTCCTGAATAGCTCGGCTGCGGTTTGGAAAAACATGCAGGCCGATCAGGCGGTCCACTTTCTCCAGGGTTTCTTCTTCAAGGGTAATAGCTATCTTGGCCTTGCTCATGGCACCACTCCAAAAAAGTATGATGATATATCATACCTAATGTTGATTGGGAATGAAACTGGAGCACCCCTCTCTGTCGTCGGGTTACACTATGCCGGTCGCCCTATTCGGACGATTCAAATCAGAGTAGGTCAGATTAGCGCAGCGTAATCTGACAATGACACCATGGCTGTGTCGGGTTACGCTGCGCTAACCCGACCTACCCGGCCTCCCCGGCTTATTTATCGCCAAGGATCAAGTCTCTCAATGCCACCGCATTGTTGTGCTCTTCGTCGTGTGCCGAATACACCAGGGTGATCGTGCCTTCGCGCGCCAGGGCGCGAAGCTGCTCCAGTTGATCCGCATGCTCATCCACCTCTTTGGCATAGCGCTCGCGAAACTCCTTCCAGCGATCGGGGTCGTGGCCGAACCAATGGCGCAATTCGGTGCTGGGGGAAAGATCCTTCATCCACTGGTCGATGGCAGCATCCTCCTTCTTCACCCCGCGCGGCCATAGCCGATCCACCAATATGCGGACGCCATCCCCGGCTTCCGGTTGCTCATAAGCGCGTTTCAGCTTCACGTTTCCTGCTTTTATCGCAGTACTCATGGTCTGGCTCCAGGTTGTTGAATAATCGGATGCTGTGCTCGAGGTAACTTCCTTGCGAAAATGCTATCTTAACTCTTATGAACCCCCCTTTTCATCCCGCTTTTGCGCTGGATCACCTCCGGGATGAGACAGCGTGCGTGGATGCATTGCTCGCCGCTATTGAATGGGATGGCGGCCGCGCCGGGCGGATTCGCCTTCAGGCGGAAGAATTCATCCGCTATATGCGCAACCATAAGCATGGGCTGGGCGATATCGAAACAGTGCTCGCGCAATATCCGCTGGATAGTCCGGAAGGTCTGGCACTCATGACCCTGGCTGAGGCCCTGCTGCGGATACCCGATGCCGCCACCGCGGATGTGCTGATCGCGGAAAAAGTTGCCGCGGCGAAGTGGAAAACGAGAGGCAAGGCGGGCGGCATGTTGAGGTTGGCGGGGATCGGCATGCGTCTGGCACGGCGGGTGTTGAAGGATACGCCCGGCGATTTCGAGCGCGCCCTGATCCGCAAGGGCATGGAAGAAGCAATCGGTCGCATCGGGCAGCAATTCGTGCTGGGCGAAGATGTCGCCGGCGCGCTTTGTTCCGGAAAAAAATGGGAACGCCGGGAATACCGCCTGTCTTACGACATGCTGGGCGAAGGGGCGCGCACCGCTGCGGATAGCGACAGGTATTTCGAAAGGTACCTGGAGGCGGCGGAAAGCATCGGCGCGGCAAAGGATACCAAGGCAAACCCAGGCATATCGGTCAAGCTGTCTGCGCTTCACCCGCGTTACATGTGGACTCAACGGGACCGGTGCGTGCCGGAGATCGTGGAGCGGCTGGGCCAACTCTGCCGCAAGGCTGCGGCATATGATATTTCGCTGACGGTCGATGCCGAAGAGGCGGACCGGCTGGAAATATCCTGGGAGATCATTTCCGCCGTCGCCATGCTGCCGGACCTGAGGGAGTGGAATGGCTTCGGGCTTGCCATACAGGCCTATGACAAGCGCTGTTTCCGGCTGATCGACGCCATAGGCAATCTGGCCGCCGAGGCCGGGCGGAAGATGCGGGTGCGCCTGGTGAAAGGCGCCTACTGGGATACGGAAATCAAGCGTGCCCAGGTTGCGGGGCTGCCCGACTACTCCGTCTTTACACGCAAGGCCAACACGGATCTCTCCTATCTGGCGGCGGCGCAGAAGCTCCTGGCGCTGCGCGACCGCATCCACCCGATGTTCGGCACGCATAACGCCCTCACCGTCGCTGCCGTGCTGGATATGGCGAGTGTTGGGGGAAATCGGGCGGGAAATGACGAAAAGGCATGGGACTTCGAATTCCAGCGTCTGCACGGCATGGGTGAAGCGCTGCATGAAAAGGTGCTGGCCGACTGCGGCGTTCCTGTCACCATTTATGCACCGGTGGGCCGATATGAGGACCTGCTGCCCTACCTGATCCGCCGCATGCTGGAAAATGGCGCAAACACCTCTTTCGTGCATCAGATCGGCGAAAGCAGGGATACAGCCGGACAGGCCATGGCGTTTACAGCACTGGAAGATCCGGTAAAAAAAGCGGCCACAGCTTACCCGCGCCGCAACTCCCGGATTCCCTTGCCCAGGGATCTGTATGGGACGATGCGCAGGAATTCGGCGGGAATCGATTTTTCTGTGGAAACGGCAAGAACCGGTTTTCTGGCTCGGATCCCACCCTCCCCTTCATGGCGCAATCTCGCGGTGGCGCCTCTCATCAACGGAAAAACCCGGCATCGGGAACATCCCGGCGAGACCGGGCACGAGCACCTTAGCCCCTGCGATACGCGGGAAACAATCGCACAGGTATGGAATTCCGAACCGGACGATATCGAGGCGGCGTTTGCGGCAGTGCGCGAAGGATGCGGAATCTGGCGGGCAACGCCTGCCGTGGAACGCGCTGCGGCATTGCGCCGCGCGGCAGACCTGATCGAACGCGATGGGCCGCACCTCGCGGGGTTGCTGCAATATGAAGGCGGGAAAACGCTGCTCGATGCCTTCAGTGAAGTGCGCGAAGCCGCCGACTTCTGCCGGTACTATGCCGCCGAAGGCGAGCGCCTGTTCGAAGAAGCGGGGCTGGCCCTGCCAGGTCCCGCGGGCGAAAAGAATCGCCTGGTGATGGAGGCGCGCGGTACGTTCGCATGCATCAGCCCGTGGAATTTTCCCCTGGCGATTTTTCTAGGCCAGATCGCCGCCGCCCTGATGGCGGGGAACAGCGTCATTGCAAAACCTGCCGAGCAGACCCCGGTGATCGCCTTCGTGGCGGTGCGCCTGCTGCTGGAAGCCGGCATTCCGCCCGCCGCCATTGCGCTGCTGCCGGGAAACGGGCATGTCGGCGCGGCACTCATCGCCCACGCCGGAGTGGATGGCGTGGCGTTCACCGGCTCGGTGGAAGTGGCGCGCCTCATCAATCGGGCGCTGGCGGCAAAAGACGGCCCCATCGTTCCCTTTATCGCTGAGACTGGCGGCCAGAATGCCATGCTGGTGGATTCGAGCGCCCTGCCGGAACAGGTCGCGGATGACGTGATGCTCAGTGCTTTCGGCTCGGCCGGGCAGCGCTGTTCCGCCCTGCGCGTGCTTTATGTCCAGGAAGAAATCGCCGGCCGGGTGATGGAGCTGTTGCGCGGCGCATTGCAGGAACTGCGCATCGGAGACCCGCGCCGGATCTCGACCGACATCGGCCCGGTTATCGATGCCGCCGCCCTCGAATCGCTCGCCCGCCATGTGGAGCGGCTCAAAGGCTTCGGCAGGCTGATCGGGCAGGCGCCCCTGCCCGCGGGACCAGGGCTGGCGGGATGGTATATCGCACCGGCAGCGTATGAAATAGACAGCATTTCCCGCCTCCCCGGAGAAGTGTTCGGCCCCATCCTGCACGTCATCCGCTATGCGGCCAAAGACCGTGTCCGCATCATCCGGGAGGTCAATGGAACCGGATACGGCCTCACCTGCGGAATCCACAGCCGCCTGCAGCAGGAAGCCGCAAAAATGGCGCAGCAGGTGGAAACAGGCAACGTCTATATCAATCGCAGCATGATTGGCGCCGTGGTCGGCGTTCAGCCGTTCGGAGGCCGGGGTCTTTCGGGAACCGGACCCAAAGCGGGCGGACCCCATTACCTGCAACGCTTTGCCAATGAAAAAACCATAACGGTCAATACCGCCGCCGTGGGGGGGGATGTCACGCTGCTGAATACATCTGCATGATAAAAAGTGAAAAGAGTACGAAAAATGTGTCTGCTACATCTGCAACTGGAAGGAAAATTTGAAAACATCCGCTTTTCCACCAGCCGCATCGGGCGAATAGTCCGCGCCCTTGGTGCGAAGATCGCCATGCTGATAATAGGCCGCTATTCGCGCATTGAAGCCATCGATGACATAATTCACGCCCCCCTCGATTTCCTCCCGTTTGCTGCTATGGTCGGGTTGAATACTGGTGTATCTTCCATAGGGCTGGAGTTTGCCGATACCTATCATGACAGGAACCAGATAAAGACCGGTAACTGTCCATGATTTTCCATCGAATATGCAAAAGCAATCCGGGTCGGCGAAAGCCAGGGGAGAATAATTGGCATAAAATTGCTTATACTCCGCGTTGATCGTTGCCACGCCCATGTTTTTGGGCAGGATTTTTTCAAGCACCGCATCCCCTACGAGGCCCAGGAAATCGCTGCGGTGCGCGAATGAACCCGCGCCCTCTTTCTGGTACGAAGCGCCGACCGCCAGTGCAAGGATATCGCCGGCGTTGCCAAAATAAGTGCCGCGAGTGTAATAGCCCGGATTTTTTTCCGGGTTCCAGAAATTATAAGTGAGGCGCCCTGCCCACGATATGCTGTTTCCCTGGTTTGGCCCCTTCTGCATGGGAGTGGATGACTGCAATCCCCTGTATATGCCTCCTGCATAACCGAGCGTGCCCCTCACGAAACCAGGCTCGATACTGCCCCAAAAAGTGACGCCATCGTCATGTCCGTAGCGGCCGGCGCCGCCACTGCCAAATTTGGTGCTGAAATCCTGCGGAAAAAATGGCGTCTTGAAGGCATCGTGGGTGGACTGGTGGAATGGACCGCTCAGTTCACCGCGTTCCGTGGGTATCTGCATGCGCCCGCCCCAGATATTGATGAAACGGTTGATCTCGACCTTGCCTATCGCGGCCAGGATGTTATAGGACATCCTGGGATTGTCGTTCGGATGAGTGTTATTGCAAAAAATACAGTCGGTATAGCTTTCGAATTTGATGTATCTATGGATCTGTCCATTGAGAAAGACGCGGGCATTGTCGATCCGGAAGGTATCATGAAAATTGCCGGTTTCCGGGTTTTCCGCCCATACGCCCGAGCCGCGGAAACCGGCGCCGAGCGTAAACCACCTGGTCTCATCGATAGCCCACCGGGGTTTGGTATTCGCATGCCCCAGGCCGTTCAGCGCATGGACTTCGGAAGCAGTAGCCAATATCCCCGTGACCAGGCTAGCCAGTATCAAAGCGCGGACGGGGGACCAGTTTTTTTCCTTGCCCATGCCAGGCCGCCGTATTGACGAATCTGCTGATCTCCTGTGCTCTTTCATCGGTTTTCGCAACGATCTTCTGTCAGTCATGATGATTTCTCTCCCAAAGAATCGGTGGTGAAGGGAATTTGGCTATTAATGCTGTTAGCATATTATGCGTCGAGTTGAATCCGGCATTGACCGCTCTTGGCCGCCTTGGCCGCCCACCCCAGGCTGCACGGGCCTCAGGGAGCAGGCGACGCTTATTTCGCGATCGGATTCTGTTGCAGGGAAAATGAACCGAAATAGGGAGCGCCAGCGGAAGGAAATCGCCCAGCCCGCCCCGGCGCGCAGAGCTTATTGAGTAGCGCGATGGCGGAAATCCGTTTTTCCTCACGGCCTTTTCTCGCCTGATCATGTATTTCGCCGACTATCAGGATATCTCCCCGAATATCCGCCTTGACGGTATACGCATCGAAACTGAAATCGCTGCCGAAATCCATCCATTCGACAGGGATGCTGAATTCTCCCCCGTGCAATATATGTTTGGCGCTGAAACCTGGATGCAGTCCTTCTTCGCCGGCTTTGTTGAATGTTTGCGGCAATCTCTGGCCCTCTGGCTGGAGCAGCCCCTCATAGATCAGGCCATTTCCCTTCGACCGGTTTATCGGGATAAGGAGAATATGCGCGCGTTCTCCGGATATCTGCAGAAGCAGATAATCGCCGTCGTCCCTGCCTATCCGTTCTCCCCTGGTCTTGACCTGGAATACCACCTGACCATCCCCGGAAATGGCGGTGGTCACGCGCAGAATATCGAGTTCCGGAAGCAGGGCTTTATCCATGGACGATATGATGGTCCGCGGATCGGCATCGATCTGCATGGCCCATGAACTCCCGGCAGCAATCAGGAACAGCAGTGCCGGCGCCCATCTCATGATTTGAACAAGCTCCTGTTTTCCTTCATCATCCTGGTGATGCTCTGCGCATCCTGCAATACATCGAATATCACCCGCATTTTCCCTTCCGGGTCGATCAGGAATGCCGAAGTGCTGTGGTCAACCTGGTAATGAAGGTGGTTGCCGGCATTCTTCGTATAGAAAATAGCCTCCACGCCGAACGCGGCCTTGAAGCGCTCCAGCGCCTCGCCTTCGAAGCGAAGATAGCCAATGTCGGGGCCGAAGCTTTTCGTGTATCTGGACAAGATGGCATCGGTATCCCTGTCCGGATCCACGGTGACGAATATCCCATTCAGATTGATTCGCTCAGCCGCGGCGGCGTTGACCAGCATCGCCGTATTGGCAAGTGACATGGGGCATACATCCTTGCAGTGCGTGAATCCAAAAACCAGCAGTTGCCATTGATTGCCATCGCCCGCGCGCACCTGCTTCAAATGCGCCATCGTTTCAGCCCGCAAGGCCACCGGACGCTGCAAGACAACCGGTGCCGCCATGATTTCGGCGAAGAAAAAGACAGATAGCATGACAGCGGCGTGAAAAAGGCAACGCATCGTTCCATGTTTCATTTTTGAAGTCCTTTGTGACCCTTTCTATTGAATGGAATGTCCGGATTGGTGCCGTCCGAGCCGGCCCATCCCCGCCGCGGCGGGATTTAACCGCGGAGGAAAAACGGATGAGCCGGATGAAGATAAGGCGAGAATCAGCGAAGGCTGCCCGCGCTGAATATGCCATGCGGCTTCACAAGGCCGTCGCTCGGTCCCCACACCTTGGTGACGGTATCGGTCGCGGTATCGATTTTCAGCACATATCCGGAAACCCAGCTTGCCACCATCAGGTAGCGGTTATCCGGAGTCGGGCTGATCGTGTGCGCGACGGTATAGCCGTTCGGCAATCCGGACCCCGGCTTGAGCCTCTTTATGAATCTGGGGTTGGCGCGATCGGTCAGATCAAATATCGATATGTAACCGTCATTTGCGAACGTGTAGTCCAGCGTATCCTCTTCTGCGATATAGAGCTTGCCGTTCACCACGGCAATATCCGATGCCGAGCGGAATACTCCGTTGTCGTTTGCGCTATAGGCGGTCTCGACGATTTTCTTCGCGGTTCCTTCCAGCGTATCGAGCAGCCAGACGCTGGGCGGAATGATGGAACTGGTGCTCGATGGCGTAAGGGAAGTCTTGTCGAATTGCATCGAGGCGGTTACCGCATAGCGCTCGTCCAGCCAGTACACGAAATGGGTGAATGCCGCATGCTTCTTCTCATCTCCCAGCATGATCCGGCCGACGGCGTGCAGCTCTCCGGTTTCCCTGTTGGACCGGTAGACGTCGATCACGCTGTTGTCAAAAAAATAACCCGTGCCCAGACCAACGGTGCCGGACTTGTTGAAATTGACGCCGTGCGTCTGCTCCGTATATCCCGGTATGACGATAGGATCCACGCTCGCGAGCTGATTCGTTTTATGATTGATCACGCGCACCCTGTCCGATGTGAACTCGGTGAAATAGAGAAAATCCGAGTATGGCAACAACGTGGGGCCATGTATCTGGGTGCCTCGCCCAATCAGCCAGTTGGGAACCGCCTGGTTACGGTTGGTAGGCTGGACGAAAGGCAATTCGCCGGGTTTGTTGGGGGTGTCCGCCGCTATCAACGAATCCAGCGACAGTGAAGCCGTTCCCGCATCCCAGTTGATATTGTCGACATTCAGGGCGATGATGTACGATGGATGATCCTGGGTATTGTCCGACGTGATGTATATCCTGTTTCCCTCTGGCATGACCACCGTATGCTGCAGCGGAACGTCCCCCGGCCAGCCGTGGATGCTGGCTGGATCCACGATGATCAATTTGTCCCGCTCGTAGTTGAACAGATAGATCATGGCGGTGTGGTAATCGATGGCGGTGGCTATGGGTTGAATATAGTTGTTGTAAACAGTCGGATAATCATAAAGCGGCAGTGGCGGCTGGGCATTTGCGCCGCCCGCGCCGGTGGATAGCGCCAGGATGCATGCTGCAACCAGTTGAAGCATTCGCAATATTCTTTTAATCGAAAACATATGAATCCCCTGAAAAATTGAAAATAAAAAGTATTGATGGTGTTATGGATGCATTAATGACAACTGCTTGAAAGAACCCGCCATGGGCGGCTTCCTGACGGGAACCGCGCCATGCTGGCTTCTGTTCGCTAACGAACCCTTTTCAACCCGGATCATGTTCCTGCCGCAGCCGATTTGCGTTTTCGATGCCTCGCTTTCGGCCTGACGCGGACAGGACCTGGTGGATGCAATGATCAAAGGCCCTTTGATGATTTGTGCTCCCGGATCTCTGCCCTGTGCGGGGTCACATCGCCGGCATAGGAGTACTCGCCCGTATCGGGAGGGGTTATCTGATTCTTCTGGGCAGGACTCCCTGATATTCTGCGTGTTTCCTCCGGTTTCACGCTTTCATGGCCGGTATCCCCATTGCTTTTGGCCATCCGTTGCGCTTCTGGCGTGTACACTGTGTTGTCCGCGACGGCTGCCCAAACTTCATGCGCCTCATGCGTGGAATTGCGCGCTATCCTGCGTGTTTCCTCCAGCCCTGAAGACTTCCATCCGCCATTCGCATGCTCTTCTCTCAACCTTTTTTCCCGTTCAAAATAGGATTCCTGCGCGCTCGCTCCGGTTGCGCCCAGAAGGCCAGCGATGGCGGCGATCAAAAATGTGCGATATCTGATATTCATGGGATTTTCCTCTCTATAAAAAAACAGCATGCATCGAATTACCAGGCGCACCCGGCAAATAAATCTATTTGTCATATAATAGACCTAACAGGCACCGAATACGGTTTTTTCAGGCGTCGTCATGAAGGTTCCGGCAATACGGATCCCTATGCCAGGACCGAGCCTGGCGGAGACGGAAAGCTTCGCCTTATCCGTTTTTTAAGCTATTGTTTTTATTTCGAAACGTGGCGTTTCGTCGAGGTCGACAGATTTCAGGATAAAACCTGCCTGGTGGGGGTTCTCTATGCAAAAGAGATTTTTGTGCGGATTTGGCGTCGAACTCCGGTTCATGCCATCCAAATCATCAGAACACATGACAAGCATCGCATACTCATGTTACATGCATATGAAATCACGCTCTTCCAATTAAAACATGTTTTAACGCCAGCCGGATTATTCCATGGCGCGATGTGAATGCAATTCGATTGCTCCTGCATGTTCAAAGGTATTCTCTGAATCATTGAACCGGGCATGGAACGCTGTCGAGCCGGGACTATGACAAAAATATATCGATGGCGCTGGTGGTGATGGTGATGGTGATGGTGATGGTGATTGCGGGGAATGCCTGAATCCGCATGCCCTGCCGGAACAATGCCAGGCGGCCCGCGCTTGATCATCCGTGCGATAACGGGCAATGTTGCGTTTCTGGATGCGCTTTCCGCTTACGGAAAGCGGGACATGCAGGGGCACGGATAAATGAACGGAAAAAGGGAAATGCCATGAATACAGGAATATCGCGAATTCCACTTATTCTCATTCTCCTGCTGCTCGGCGGCTTACCCGCCCAGGCCTCCCAGCCCGCGCCTATTCCCGCTTCCGCGCCGGCGCCTGCGCCGGCACCCCTGCAGGATGGCGGGAATATCGAATTCATGGACAACAGCCAGATCGTGAAGGTACTGTCGCTCGGCTACCTGGAGGCTATCGCGCCACCCCTCTCGTTGCAGGTCTTCGAACCGCACGAAGGCAGGAAACGTGTTTACCGGGTGCTTCCGGCCCGATCTGTATTCGATGCGGTTTTCGGGAACAAGTGGAAAGAAGCGAAGGAAATCGTATTCCTGTCCAGCGACGGATACCGGGCTACCGTCCCCGTGGCAAAGTTTGCCGGGCACGAAGCCTTCCTGGCTTTCGCGCATGACGATGGCAGGCCCTTCATGATGGTCAATACGCTGCAAAACAACGAGCTGGTACAACTGGGGCCGCTTTACCTGGTATGGGACAACGTGAATTCGGAAGCGCTGCTCGAATCCGGCGCGTCGGACATGCCCTACCAGATCAGGGCTGTCGAGCTCAAATCCGGTGATTCCTTCCCGAAAATGACCCCGCCTCAGGATGCATCCTCACAGGCGCGACGCGGGTTCGTCCATTTCCGGAAATACTGTGCGTCATGCCACGCCATCAATGGCGAGGGCGGAACCAAAGGGCCGGAACTCAATTTTCCGGTCAGCGTGACAGAGTATATCCAGTCTGGCTACCTGAAGCGCTGGATCGAGAATCCGCAGAGCATCCGGTACAATACGACGATGCCGGGTCTGGGCAAGGAAATACCCCGGCGCGAACAGGTCATCGAGGAGCTCATCGCTTATCTCGAGGCCATGAGTATTGCCAAACACGACCCTGCAGGCGTACCCTGATCCATCGCGGGATATCCGCATGCCGGAGTCCGTTATTCTTTATTCCAAGAAAGGAGCCGCGCTCCGCCAAAACAGGAAATTGCTCATGCGCGACAGGAAGCACGAAGACAACCAGGGCCGGGGGACAAGCATGCAGCTTTTGTTGATACTGGGCATCGCCGTCGCCATCGCCGCGGTGGCCTTTGCCCTGCAGAACAACATGACCGTGACCGTCACCCTGGGCCTGTGGAGCTTCGACAGCTCGCTCGCCATGGTATTGCTGCTCGCGATGGCGGTCGGGGCAGCTATCGCGTTGCTGGTTTCCTGGCCGGGAATGATCAAAAGGCTGTGGTCAAGTTCTCAATTGCGGCGCAAGGTGAACAAGCTGGAAGCGGACAAGGCCGAACTGGAACAGCGCGTGACCCGGCTCAGGGAAGAGCTTGCACGAGTCAGCCCCGAGCCGCTGCCGGAAGAACCTCCGCCTCATCTTGACCTGAAATCGCTGTTTCTCGGCAACGACGGCGAAAAGCCAAAGGAATGAGATCGCCGGACCAGGATTGCGGCACATGATCCCAAATCCGGTAGTTGCCCGCTTTTTTTAGTTTGGAACCATGATCCACAAAGATTTTCCGCGGCACTCGATGTTCAGTATCCGAAATTTACGGCCAACCTCACCTGTCCGACTGCCGAATTCGGGATAACGCGCAGTGGAGCATGGAGCTATTGCCCGCCGGCGCCGCTCCTCGTCAATTCCATGAGCTGATCGAACAGGGCTCGCCGCTGCTCGCCCAGTTCCGTATAACGCGAATACAGGCGATTCAAGTCCTGCCCATATTGCTGAATGCGCTCCTGGCGCTCCCTCAGCAGCCGCACCTGATCATCGTAGCTGACCGGTGGATTGCCGCTCAGGCCGCCGCTGGCGTAGGGCATGATCGAGGTCATGTTTGCCCCCTGGATGACCTGTGGATTGTTATCCTGTATCTCGTTGCGCCGCAACTCCTGCGTCATCTGGAACTGCTGGTACACTGCCTGCCGCTCGTGGTCCACCTGCTTCAGCGCCATCTCCAGTTCCGCGATCCTTGGATCGGCGGGCGGGCGCTCCATCGGAGCATGCGCTGGACGGACATCTTTCGGATAGGAGGTGTTTTGCGCGCTTGCCTGGCCGGCCAGGCAAGCACTCAATAACAGGACGGCAAAAGTTGTCAGCTTCATGATGATTTCCCCCATCAACCGTAACATATCGCGAGCCCATCATGCGCGTCGCCGCCTTTCGCGCATCCCATTCCGCAAAGCCGCCGCCAGCCAGGATTGGCTCAGCGCTTCCTTGATCATCCTGCTGTGAACCCGCCGCAATGTCAAGCATCGGCCAGAGAGCCAGCCATTGCGCCACATTCCCCGGAAAATGGCTGAAGACAGCTGTGCTCCCGGTCCCGGTTTCCTTCGCTTGCCTGCCATGGTAACGTCACGGATGCAGATATATGGCAACGAACCCGACATGTCTGACGACGATCCCGCTATCGAATCCCCAGCCTTCATCCCGCAGCCCCTGAAAGCCCGCAAGGGCCGTGGTGCCGTTTCCAACCTGCAAGGGCGGTATGAGGCGCTGGCGCGTGAAGCGGTGGATGACGGCTGGCCCGCACTGGAGGCAGAGCATCCGCCCGGTGATCCCGGCCATGACCGAGGCGACGAAGATGCAGCGGCAAGCGGAACAAGCGGAAGAAGACGGGAAGATACGCAGCCCGCGGCTCTGAAGACAGAAGTCATCGAGGAACGCGCGAAAACCATATTGACTCGCAACCGGTCTCCCGACGTGCCTTTCAGCATTTCGCTCAACCCTTATCGCGGCTGCGAGCATGGCTGCATCTACTGCCTTGCCCGGCCCACGCACAGCTACCTCGGCCTGTCGCCGGGACTGGATTTCGAGAGCAAAATTTACGCAAAAATCAATGCCCCGGAGCTCCTGCGGCAGGAACTGGCCAAAAAGTCCTATATTCCCGAACCGATCGCACTTGGCGTGAATACCGATGCCTACCAGCCCTGCGAGCGCGAGCTGCGGCTGACGCGCCGCGTGCTCGGAGTGCTGCACGAGTGCGGGCATCCGGCCGCGCTGATCACCAAATCGTCGCTGATCGAACGCGACATCGACCTGCTGCGCGACATGGCGGCAAAGCGGCTGGTCGCCGCGGCAGTCACGATCACCACGCTGGACCATTCCATTTCCCGGACGCTGGAACCGCGTGCCGCAGCGCCGGCGCGCCGCCTGCGCGTGATCCGCACGCTGACCGATGCAGGGATTCCCGTGGGGGTCAGCGTCGCCCCGGTAATTCCCTTTATCACCGAACCCGAATTGGAAAAAGTGCTGGCGGCGGCGGCAGAAGCCGGGGCGGTCAGCGCTGGCTATGTCGTATTGCGGCTGCCATGGGAAGTCAGCCCGCTATTCCGGCAGTGGTTGGAGGCGCACTTTCCGGAGCGGGCACAACGTGTCATGAACCGGGTGCGCGAAATGCGTGGCGGCAAGGATTACGATGCCTCGTTTGGGAGGCGCATGCACGGCGAGGGTGTCTGGGCGGACATGATACGCCAGCGCTTCGAAAAATGTGTGACGCGGATCGGCCTCGATGTGCGCCAAGACCGCTTCGCCGCACTCGATATCTCGCATTTTAGCCCTCCGCTGCTCCGGTCGGTACCGGCCGGAGCAGCTTTTCCCGCCGGGCGTGGAGGCCGCAAGGCCGCGAAGACGGATGGGCAAATCGAATTGTTCTGAATGGTTCTGATCTGGCATGGCCGCAGCTCGGCGGGTGGAAAGAACAGGCATGCGGAAAACGATCCGGTTGTCATGCAATTGACTTCATCCGGGACTCCTGGAGAATTTGAAAGGATTTGTGAACCCTCATTCTCTCCTATCTCGGGTGAACAACCTACTGAGAAATGACACCTAGGTACACTCCTCCCCTCGTTCGCCGGTGCTGATACGCGCGCTTTCGACCACATCGAGAACATATATCTTGCCCGCGCCGTGCTGATGCGTATTGGCTACGACCATGATTTCATTGACAATGCGCTCCACCAGATCATCGGAGGCAAAAATCTCTATGCGCTTTTTTGGCACATAGGGCGAAAAATCCCGGCCAACGATGAACTTGACTCGCCCGAAGCCTTCGCAGTCGGTCACGCTCATGCCGGGGAAATCAGGTATCTCGAGCAGTGTCTGCGTAACCTTCAGCAGCATGAAAGGCTCGATATAAGCGCGGATCTCTTTCATCGAGAGGCCTCAGGAGGGTGGATTCTCAAATTTACGGTAGAGGGCGGGAAGCATGGTCAGGACCAGCAACGTCGCAGTGACCAGCCCGCCGATGATCACCACGGCAAAGGGTTTGACCGTTTCCGATCCCACGCTGGTGGATAGCGCCGCGGGCAGCAATCCCAGCATTGCCATCAGGGCCGTCATCACCACGGGACGCAGCCGGCTGACGGAACCTTGCATGATGGCGTCTTCGAGCGGAACGCCTTCGCGCCTGAGCAAATTGATCTGGGATAGCAGGATTACGCCATTTTGCACCGCGATGCCGAACAGCGCAATGAATCCCACCGCCGCTGAAACGCTCAGGTGGATGCCGGTCAGCAGCAGCGCTACCAACCCCCCTATCAGCGAAAATGGAACATTCATGACGATCAGGGAGGCATTCCTGATCGAGCGGAATGCCCAGAACAGTAGCACGAAAATCAAGATGAAACTAACGGGGACAATAAAGTAAAGCCGCTTCATCGCGCGTTCCTGATTTTCGAACTGGCCGCTCCAGACCATCCTGTAGCCCGGCTGCAGATGCACCTGCCGGCCGATCTTTTTCTGCGCCTCGGCCACGAAACTCCCCTGGTCGCGTCCTATCAGATTGCATTTGATCGCGATGCGCCGCATGTTGTTTTCGCGGCTGATGCGCGAAGCCCCCTGGGTCAGGCTGATGTCCGCCAGGTCGGCCAGCGGAATGCGGCTCCCGTTGGCGGACAGCACGGTGATATCCTCGATGGCCGCAACCGAATCGCGCGCCGAGCTGATGAGCCGTACCGAAACGTCGAAACGGCGTTCACCTTCCAGCATTTGCGTCGCAGCCTTGCCTCCGACCGCCATGGCGATCACATCTTCCACATCCGCCACATTGATCCCGTGGCGCGCAACCTTTTCCCGATTGATGGAAATCACCAGTTGCGCCAGTCCGGCCTGCTGTTCGGCAGCCACATCGGTGGCCCCCTTCATGGAGCGCAGGATACCCGTGATCTGGTCGGCTTTCTCCTGAAGAATATCCAGGTCTTCGCCAAATATCTTGATGGCAATTTCACCCTTCACCCCGGAAATGGCTTCTTCCACATTATCCTGGATCACCTGGGAAAAATTGAACTGCAGCCCGGGAAATGCCTCCAGGCGCCTCTGCATGGCCTCGACAAGCTCGTCCTTGCTGCGATAACGCCAGGTGTTCTTCGGCTTGAGATCGATGAGCACTTCCAGATTGTTGAAACCCTTGGGGTCAGTACCATCCTCGGGACGTCCCAGTTGCGTCAGTATCGACTTCGCCTCGCGGAATTCGAGCAGGCGGGCACGCACTTCCTTTTCCAGATCCTTGGCCTTGCTCAGGGAAATCGGGGTGGGCAGGGTAATGGTCAGCCAGACGTTGCCCTCGTCCAGCTTGGGCATGAATTCCGTGCCTATCAAGGGAAAGGAAGCCAGGGACAAAGCCAGCATCAGGCCCGCACCCAGGAACAGCCTGCGGGGGTGGCGCAGCACGGCTTCCAGCAGCGCGTGGTAACGCTGTTCCATGGCCTGCACGAGGGGATTGTGCGATTCGGTCAGCCGCGGCCCCACCAGATAGCTCAGCAGCACGGGAATCAGGGTCAGGCTGATGAGCAGTGAACCGAGCAAGGCAAACGTGAGTGTAAAGGCCATTGGAGAAAAAATTTTTTCTTCGACGCGCTGAAAGGTAAAAATAGGCAGGAAAGCAATAATCAGAATGGCCTTGGAAAACAGTATGGGCCGCGCCATCTCCACGGTGGTCATGAGCATGGATTGGCGCATGTGGGCCACGGGCGCCTGCTGCCGCATTGCCAGCGTGATCTTCACCATAATCGCCTCCACCAGCACCACGGCGCTATCCACGATGATGCCGAAGTCGATCGCTCCAAGGGAAATCAGGTTGGCGGAGACATGCATCGCATCGATCATGATGAATGCAAACAACAGCGACAGCGGAATGACGATGATGACTATCGCCGAGGCCCATACGCGGCGGAGAAAAACAAGCAACACCACCAGAATGAGCACGGCGCCTTCCACCATGTTCTTCTCGACCGTCTGCACGGTGTGCTGTATCAATTCCGTGCGGTCGTATATCGGCACGATGCTGACCCCGCGGGGCAAGCCATGGCTATTGAGGTAGTCGATTTTTTCCTTTACGCCATTCAGCACTTCCATGGCATTCCTGCCCTTGATGAGCAGGACGATGCCCTGGACCACGTCATCGGCCCCGTTGTAGCCGACAATGCCGATACGTGGCTGTGGGCCTATCGTCACCTCGGCAATATTCCTGACGAAGATCGGAACATCGTCCCGGCTGGCAACGACAATATTTCCGATTTCGTCTTCGGATTTCAGCAAGCCTGTCCCGCGCACCATCAGCGCCTCATGGCCATAATCCAGGTATCCACCGCCGATATTGGCATTATTCATGGCAATGGCCCGGTAAACGTCCGGAAGGGTCAGCTTGTAATTCCTCAGCCTGACTGGATCGACCTGCACCTGGTATTGCTTGACGCCACCACCAAAGGCAACCACGTCGGCCACTCCCTGGACGGACCGCAGGGTCCGTTCGATCTCCCAGTCCTGCAGGGCCCGCTGTTCCACCAGGGGGACGCCAGGAGCCTCGATGCGGTATCGGAAAATTTCGCCGATACCGGTCGTCAGGGGTCCCAGCATGGGCTTGACGTCTCCCGGCAGGCTGACGCTCTTCAAGCGTTCCAGCACCTGCTGCCGCGAGAAATAATCCTCGGCATCGTCATCGAATATCAGGGTGACCACGGACAGTCCGAAAATGGACACCGAACGCATATTGATCATATGCGGGAGACCGTTCATTTCTTTCTCGATCGGCAGGCTGATCAGTTTCTCCACTTCTTCCGGAGCCTGGCCTGGGTATTGGGTCACCACCTGTACGAATACATTCTGAACATCGGGAAAAGCCTGGACAGGGAGGCGTTCGAAAGAAACGATGCCGAAGGCGGCCAGCAATACCGACGTGCTGATGATCAACAGGCGCTGCTGCAGGCAGAAAGCAATGATTCTATGGATCATCGTGCGCTTTCGCCACTTTGCTGCTCCGTGTCCTGCTCGGTACGCAACAGCAACGCACCTCCCACCACCAACCGCTCACCCGGCTTCAACCCATCCAGAACCACCGCCCGGTCCCTGAAACGCAGGCCCAGAGTGACCTGCCGCTTCTGGTAATGGTAATCGCCGATATTCACATAGACCCAATCGGATTCATGTTCGGGAAATATCGCGGTAAGCGGCACGACAATGGCCAGATCGTTCGCTTCGCTTTGTACCATGACGCTGGCGAACATGGCGGGCAACAGCTTGTTCTCCACATTGGGCAACACACACCGGACTTTTACGGTGCGCGTGGCTTCATCCACCACCTGGCTGATGTAATTGACGGTGGCGGAAAAATTTTCTCCCTTGTACGCGGCAACCCGCAGCGTGACCGTTGCGCCAGTGCGAATCTGCCCGATATCCTTCTCGAAAATATCCATTTGCAGCCATAGCTGATCCAGGTTCGAAATGACGAACAGCGGCTCCGCCAGATCGGGGCGTATTTCCATGCCAGGATTGATATTGCGCTCGGTGACGATCCCCGAAAGCGGCGCATGCAGGATGAAGCGGTTGTCGGTACGCCGGGCGCGAGCTCCCAGGTTGGCCAGCTTCAGGCGCGCCCGTTCCGCCTCGCTGCGCGCGCGCACCAGCACATCTTCCGCCTGTTCCCGCTCCTTGCGCGAGGAAATACCATTATCATACAACTCCTGCACGCGGTCGAAAGCGCGGCTGGCGAGATTCAGGTCTGATGCGGCATTCGCATAGTCCGACTGCGCCTGGCCCAGCTCCGGGCTATCCAGCTCGACCAGCGCATCGCCCTTCCGGACGGATTGGCCCAGTGCGGCAATGCCGCCGATGACACGCCCCGCGATCGGCGAGGACACGCGCGCGGTCCGGGTCTCGTCATAAGTGATCTTGCCCGTCACGGCGTCCAGAATCGGGCGCTGCACCAGTTCGATGACGACATCTTTTATGAAGTCGCGCTTGGGGGAATCCGAGGGAAGAACGACCTCGTCCCTGGGGTGGATGGGAGCGGCGGGCGCCTGTTCGTTATCCTGGCGCTGGCATCCCAGCAGCGACAGGCCCAATAATCCCGTGGCAATATACCGGACGATGGGCCGGGTCTTGCCTGTTCTTTTTGCCGGGATCGGACTCATCGGTTCAAATGGGAACGGCGACGGATATCACGGCGTGGGGAGTCGAACCAGGCCCTAGCCATCGCGGCGTCTCGCGCCCCGCGGCAAATTCCCGGTTTCCTCTCCATATGCCATCAGCAGGTCCGCCCACGCCTTGCTCCGATTGGCCAGGGCATTGTAATAATCAAGCATTATCGCCCTGTAGCTGCGCTGCGCGTCGATCAGATCGAGAACGCCGATCGCGCCTTTCTGATAGGCGAGTTCCTGTGCCGAGCGCAATTTTTCGATCCGCTTGATTACCGATGTTTCAAAACGCCGCGCTATGGCATCCGCGCTTTGCCAGGCAGCCAGAGCCTTCAATACCTCTGTTTTCACTCCCTGTTCGGCCTGCGCCAGCGCCAATTCGGTCGAGGTCACGCCCACGCGAGCCTTGGAAATCTCTCCTTTCTGCTGATAAAACAGCGGAATGGGCAAGCTGATTCCCACACCTGCGGAGTCCGCGAAGAAATTGCCGGCATCGCGATCGTAGAAAGCGCTGACAGTCACGTCGGGAATGACCTGCCGCTGCGCCAGGGTCAACATCTTCTTGGCCTGGGCGATGCGCACCCTTGCGGCTTTCATATCCGGCCGGCTTTCCAGCGCCCGCTCGACCAGCCGCTCCTGCCCGGCCGTCGCAATCTCCGGAGCGGCTTCGGGCCAGGCTTCGACCGCGGCGACATCCATGCTGTTTGCCGGCCAGCCCAGCAACAGCAGCAGATCCGCCCGCGCCTGGTCCAGGGCTGCGCGGGCCTGATCCTGGTCACCCTGAATTTTCAGGCTTTCCACCTCGATGCGAATGAGATCGATGGCCGCGACGTCTCCCAGCTTGAGCCTGAGTTCATTGACCCGAAGGATTTCCCGGTACCGTTCGAGGTTGTCGCCAGCCACCTGGAGGGTTTTCTGTGCGAGCAAAAGACTATAATAGCTGCGCCGTACGGCATTGGTGAGGACGCGCGCGACATCGATTACATCGAAGTTGACCGCCTCGGTAGCCAGCTCGCTGCTTTCTATGCGCAATCGCCGCTTCCCGGCAGTCACGATGAGCTGCTGTATCTGCGGCGTCACCGCGGGCACCGCCTGGCCGCGATTCTCCGGACGCCAGATTCTTGGGTTCAGCTCATGCACAGTCAGGCTGAATACCGGATTCGGCATTGCCCCTGCAATGATTTGCTCCGCTTGTGCGTCATCGATATCGAGGCTTGACGCAATCAGCCCGAGATTACGCTGGTAAAAAAGCGCGATGGCTTCCTTCTCGGTGAGCGAGACATGTGGCGCAAACGAGATCGCGTCTTCCGCCCGCAGCGGCGTCCCCCACAAAGCCAGCAGTAAGCATAGCGGAAATACCCCAACCCGCTGCCACGGCACAGCCCCGAAAAATTTCAGCACATCGATATCGTTTACCAACTCGCAGCGATGCTCTTTTTATTGCACGCTAGCTAATTTCCGGTCCCGCGGCCTGCTCAACCGGTTCCAGCCTCTTCCAAATGCACTTGCCCCTGCTTTCGCGCTCGATCATTTCCAGCTGCTGCGCGTGGGCTTCGAGCTCTTCCGCAGTCGCTGTCACGATTGCCAGTTTCACCTCACGCAGGGCAAGCGCTGTCGCGGCGTCGAGCGGCTCCGCCGCCTCCAGTTCCATCAGCAGGCTGTCCTGGCCGCGCGTCATGGCAAGATAGACCTCCGCCAATAGCTCCGCATCGAGCAAGGCGCCATGGAGCGTGCGCCGCGTATTATCCACCTCGTAGCGCTCGCATAGCGCATCGAGATTATTTCTCTTGCCCGGATGCAGCTCCTTGGCGATCTTCAGGGTATCGGTCACGGAATGGCAATATTCAGCCAGCGGCTGTAATTCGGCGCGTGTCAGCTCATGGTCGAGGAAGGCGACGTCGAACGCTGCGTTGTGCATGATCAGCTCCGCGCCCGCGATGAATTCGAGAAACTCATGCACCACCTCGCGAAACTTGCGCTTATCCCGCAAAAACTCTGCATCGAGGCCATGCACCTGCAACGCGCCTTCCTCGATATCCCGCTCGGGATTCAGATAGTAGTGAAAACGGCGGCCGGTCAGTCCACGGCTGTGCATCTCGACCGCCGCGATCTCTATCACGCGATGTCCGAGTTTGGGTTCCAGGCCGGTCGTTTCCGTATCGATAAATATCTGTCGCATGTTCCTTCAACCACTCTCACACTCTCAATCTGCCGGGAATCGCCGCAAGCCTCGTCCCGCTTCAGCCGTTCCCCAGGATCGGCGCTCCCCTCGCACGTTCCACGCCGCGCGCGCCTTCCGTGCCTTCCATTGCAGAGCGGACCCCGAGGTTGGCGAGGCGGTCGGCATGCTCATTGCCCTCATGCCCCGAATGGCCCCGTACCCAGTGCCACTGGATTTCATGGCGCTTCGCCAGACGATCCAGCTCTTTCCATAAATCGTCGTTCTTCACCGGCTTCTTGTCCGCGGTACGCCAGTCCCGCTTTTTCCAGGAATGGATCCACTCGCTGATACCCTTGTGCACATACTGCGAGTCGGTGTGGAGGCTGACGGTGCATGGCCGGGTGAGCGCTTCCAGCGCGCGGATCACCGCCAGCAGCTCCATGCGGTTGTTGGTCGTCAGCCTTTCGCCGCCGTACAATTCCCGCGTACGCCCTTCGCATCGCAGCACCGCGCCCCATCCGCCGATTCCCGGGTTGCCCTTGCAGGCGCCGTCGGTGAAGATTTCCACCATTGCCGGTTGTTCCGCCTTCATTCCCCGCCTTGAGCCGTTGTTTTCACGATTCTCAGGCGCGCCGCCCTTCGCGGGCGGCGGATGCCATCGTGCGCATCCAGCCGCTGGGCGACAGGGGCCATGCCTTTTCGCGCAGCGCGCACTTTCTTCCACTCCGGCTTGATAACGCGCATCCCATGGACCCGCTTCACGGCGGTAAAGAAATAAACCCCTCCTGAAAGCGGCCACCGATTTCCCATGGTTTCCATGAAGCTGAAGCGCTTCAACCATTTTTCCTGGCTGAAGGGAGGAGCAAAACAGCACATGCGGTCCCGGGTGATCTCGAAATCCAGCAGCGTCAACCAGTCTCTCAGCCGCGGGCGCGAAATGAAATTGCCGCGCCATGGATAGCCTCCCCTGGCCGATCCGAAAAAACCGCGCATGCCCCAGACGCTGTGGGGATTGAAGCCGGAGACGATGACGTGACCTTCAGGCATCAGCACCCGCTGCACCTCCCGCAGGATCTGGTGCGGATTGACACTGAATTCGAGCACATGGGGCATCAGCACCAGATCGATACTGTTGGTTTCGATAGGCAGAAAATCAGGAGTCGCGCGCACGGCGACGCCTTCCTCCGCCCCTATGCGAAATTGCAGCGGCATCCGATTGGCGCGCAGGAAATCATATTGGGTAAAACCAATCTGCATGGCATGATACCCAAACACATCCGCCACCGCCTGGTCGAAATAGTTCTGCTCCCGCTCCAGCAGGTACTGGCCCAGGCAGCTTTCGAACCATTCCAGTTTATTTTTTTTATGCATGGGATCGTCCAAAGGCGAGAGATATGCAGGGAAAGTCCATATGGGATCGCATGGAGAATGGGCTACACTATGCTTTACCGCATCGAATCCAAGCTAATTGACTGATTGAAACAACCCGCGTGACTCGATAATTTATTGACATGACCTTGCCGCGCATCGTTCCGGTTCGTGCATTCGCTGATAACTACATATGGGTGATTCGCGATCACCGCCACGCCGCGGTAGTCGATCCCGGCGATGCCTCGCCCATCCTGGACTATCTGCGCCACGAAAAATTACAGCTCGCCGCCATCCTGAACACTCATCACCATCGCGACCATGTCGGAGGCAACGAAATGTTGCTCCGTGAATTTCCTGTTCCCGTTTATGGGCCGGCCACGGAAGCCATCCCCACCGTTACCCATCCGCTGCGCGAGTGCGCCGGCAGGGAGAGCGACGAAGGCGTGGTCTATCTTCGCGAATTCACGCTCAGCTTCCGTGTGCTGGATATCCCCGGCCATACCGCTGGTCATATTGCGTATTATGGCGGAAACATGCTCTTTTGTGGCGATACCCTGTTTGCCTGCGGATGCGGAAGACTCTTCGAGGGCACCCCGGGCCAAATGGTCGCGTCGCTGCAAAAGCTCGCGGATCTGCCCAAGGATACCGAAGTCTATTGCGGCCATGAGTATACTCTCAACAATATCCGTTTTGCGCGAACTGTCGAGCCGGGCAATCAGGAATTGCTGGAACGCGAAAAAGCGGTGGAAGCATTGGCGAAGCAGCACGTCCCCACCCTGCCCTCCACTATCGGGCTGGAAAAAGCCACCAACCCCTTTCTGCGCTGCGGCGAGCCGGAAGTGATCAGCAGCGCGAGCGCCAAGATGAATAAGCCGTTAAACGATCCAGTCAGCGTTTTTGCGGCGCTGCGCGACTGGAAGAACCGTTTCTAGCCCAAGCTGCGCATTCGCTCCTCGCCTGCTGAGAAAATTGCCCGGCTCCAAGAGCCTGCATCGGATCGTACTGAAGGCTTTTAACATGAAGACTTCACTCAGCAGTTAACCTCAAAAGCGACAGTGGGTTACCGTGCCTGGTGCCGCGAATCTTTCAAGATTGACTGTAATCTACAAGATCACTCAATACGTCCAGCTCGACCGGAGGTTCATTTGGCAGCTCAACGGTGAGATTGAGCTTGCCGCCAATCGCTTCAACATATTGACGCAAGGTAGAAAGAAATATCGGCAAGCCCTTGATAACGGCCGCCATATCGGCAGCCATTGTAATGATCAGTCGTTCCATGCCGGACATATTGTTCGCCAATAACACTTATTTCGCCCCCACGACCCGCGATAGCAGCGGATTTCAGTCGAAACGGGGCGCGAGCCGCGCGGCAAAGCAAGCTCTGCAAGCGGTCAGTGTAAGTCACAGCGCGAACGGTCTCCCTCCCTCTATCCTCTACCAAAGGTGCAAGTTTTATTGCCGGCACATGGAATGTTCGCGGCTTTGTGTTGTCACAACCAATGTTGTCGCAACCAGGATACCTTGTACCTCGCTTCCTTTTTCCTTTGCTTTTTCCATCCTGGCCTTTATGCTTCTCTATTCCTTATGTCATATTCCTGCGCATGCCCCACCGGGGGCGACCGGCGGGCGCAATCGGCGGATGGCATGAAATCGAAGCGAAGGCACATATTGGGCAGCTTGCAGCCTTAGTATTCCAATATCATGGGGGGGATGAAAGGAAGATCTGAATCGTGGCAGGCCGCACAATTAGCGGGAAGAGGCTTTGCCGCGGTTCACCTTGTTACCTTGTTAAACCGCAGCGCTACGGAGGACGATTATGAATCCCTTGGAACAAATATTGAAATGCGGCCAATCCATATGGCTCGATTCCATCAGCCGTGATCTCATCAATAGCGGCGAATTACAGCGTCTGGTGGACGAAGATCACTTGCGCGGCCTGACCAGCAACCCGACCATTTTCGAGCAGGCCATCGCGCACGGCAACAGTTACGACGATACCCTGCGACAATCATTGAGCGCCAACAGCGAGCAGACAGACAAATCGCTGTTCGAAACCATTGCCATCGAAGACATTCGCATGGCTGCGGATGTCTTTCGCCCGGTTTACGATGAAGCCGGCGGCGTCGACGGCTTTGTCAGCCTGGAGGTTTCCCCTTATCTCGCGCATGACACAAAAGGCAGCATCGCTGAGGCGCGCCGCCTGTGGAAAGCGGTGCAACGGCCCAACCTGATGATAAAAATCCCGGCCACTCCTGAAGGCATTCCTGCAATCGAGCAATTGATCAGCGAGGGCATCAATGTCAACATTACCCTGATGTTCTCGCTCCATCATTATGCGACCGTGGCGCGGGCTTATATCGATGGGCTTAACCGCTATACGCCATCCGGTGGAAGCGGCAACTGGCCCGTTTCCGTCGCTTCGTTCTTTGTCAGCCGGATCGACACTGCGGTGGACAAGCTCCTCGAAAAGATAGGCACCGCGGAAGCGCTCGGGCTGCGCGGCAAAATAGGCATCGCGAACGCCAAGCTGGCTTATCACCGTTTTCGCGAAATCTTTCACGGAAACCAGTTCTCACCCTTGCTCAGCAAGGGCGCGCACATCCAGCGGCCGTTGTGGGGAAGCACCGGCACCAAGAACCCTGCATACTCCGACGTGCTGTATATCGAGCAATTGATTGGCCCCGAGTCGGTCAACACGGTGCCGCCCAAAACGCTGGCGGCATTTCGCGACCATGGGCAAGCTCGTGAAACCATAATGGAAAATGTCGCACAGGCGGAAGCGGACATTGCCCGGCTCAAGCACTTGAGCATCGATCTGGACGCCATCACCGTCCAACTGCAGGATGACGGCGTGGATTCCTTCATCAAATCGTACGATAGCCTGCTCGCATCCATCAGGGCCAAGCGGCAGGAGATTGCTCCCGCGCCGGCATGAAGATAGTGGCATAGGAAAAACTTGCACGCGGCCCATAATCAGACTGGAATACCGGGGGCCGCTCGGTTTCTGTTCCACCAAGGGGAGAAAAAGCATGGAAATCGGCATGGTTGGCCTGGGACGCATGGGTGGCAACATGGCGCAGCGGCTCATGAGGGGCGGCCATAGGGTAGTCGGCTTCGCCCGCGATACGAAAACCCTTTCGCGGCTGGAGGAAAAAGGCATGGTCCCGGCGACGACCCTGCAGGAGCTTGTCGCCGCGCTTGAACCGCCAAGCGCGATCTGGCTCATGATTCCCGCCGGCGCTCCCGTGGATGAGATGATCGCCTCTCTGCTCCCGCTGCTCGCCCCCGATGACATCCTGATCGATGGCGGCAACTCGAATTACAAGGAAACGCAGCGCCGCGCCCGAATGCTGAAGCCATACCGGATCCATTATGTGGATGCCGGCACCAGCGGTGGTGTCTGGGGTCTTGAAAATGGGTACAGCATCATGGCGGGCGGGGAGGAAGCGGTAATAGAAAAGCTTCGCCCCATTTTCGAAACACTTGCCCCTGCGCCCGACAAGGGCTGGGGACGCGTCGGCCCTTCCGGCGCCGGCCATTTCACCAAGATGATCCACAACGGCATCGAGTACGGCATGATGCAGGCTTATGGCGAAGGGTTTGCGCTGCTGCGCCGCAAGGAAGAATTCGGCCTCGACCTGCATCAGGTGGCCGAAATCTGGCGTGACGGAAGCGTGGTGCAGTCCTGGCTGCTGGACTTGACATCCGCCGCGCTCGCGGAAAATCCTCGCCTCGAAGGCATCGCCCCCTATGTGGCCGACTCCGGCGAGGGCCGCTGGACTGTCGCGGAAGCGATCGACCTCGACGTTGCCGCGCCCGTCATCACGCTGGCGCTATTGCAGCGACTGCAATCGCGCGACGCGGAATCCTTTTCCAACAAGCTGCTCTCCGCCCTGCGCAATCAGTTCGGCGGACATGAAATGAAAAAGACATGATTCCATCCGGCATGCCATGCCTTCCGCACAGGACCGGGTAACGGAGCTTTGGTTTTGACCAACCGGATACCGGTCGCCTTCGCCGGGCCATGACAGGCCCGGCATTCAATTCAACACTTTTTACATACTTAAGTTGACAAAGTAGCGCTCTTCACGTATTCTTTACCTCATGCGGACGAGAACTTCACAACGTCACGGTTGGGCTCGATCTGGATGCGAAAGGAGTACGATGGTGAGAATAAGAAACTTTGCGGCAGCGCTATCATTGCTGGGCCTGCTCGGCGGACTTGGTCCGGCCGGAACCGCCGTGGCCGGCAGCGGCGAGGTTCGTGCCGGCACGCAAAATATCGCTACCCGCAGCGATCATGAAATGGTCGCGAAGTATTACGAAGATGCAGCAGGGGAAGCGCGGGCAAAGCTGGACGAGCAAAAGCAGTTGCTCGAACAATACGAAAACAGGAGCTATCTTTACGGCAGGCAGGCCCAGGACCTGCAAGCGCAGACGGATGCGATGATACGCAAGCTCGAGCGTACCGTGGACGAGAACATCAAGCAGGCTGTGCTGCACCGGAAACTGGCCCAGCGGCTGCCCGATTTGAGCTCGCAAAAGCTGAGCTCAGCCAACGCACCCGATCATAAGGATATCTCTCCGGAATAGGCCAAACTCGGCAACCACCAGCTAAAGCTGGGAGTTGGGGTTACGGACTGAAAGTCCGGATATGCGTTGCCTGAATGTTGTTCCCGATCGGGTTCCATTCTGAATACCTCCTTCATTTCTCCCGAAACACCCAGGAGATGCCAGGATAAATCTTCTTTTGCATTGCCTCGGCGCATTCTTTTCTCCTCAAGACACACATGCATTTGCTTACGCATCGTGAAAGAATTATCATTCAGGTAATCCGGCGCTAAAATTCGCAGGTTCATCTTTATTCAGAAAAAAACGAAAACAGGAGATAGCCATGCATAATTCGCTTTTCATCGATTCCCTGGGCAAGCTGGTATTGCGCATCGCGGTAGGTGTCATGATATTGATGCATGGCATCTATAAGATACAGCATCCGGAATCCCTCGATTTCATCAGCAACATGCTCGCGGACATCGATCTTCCCCCGGCGGTGGCCTACGGCGTATATGTGGGAGAAGTGGTCGGCCCGCTCATGATGATTCTGGGTATTTTTTCACGCATGGGCGGCCTCATCGTGGTCGTCAACATGATATTTGCGATTGTCCTGGCACACCAGCCCCAGCTATACGACCTGACGAGTAACGGAGGCTGGGCAATCGAACTACAGGGTCTTTTTCTCCTCGGCAGTCTCGCAGTCGCACTCCTCGGTAGCGGCAGATTCGCGGCCAAGCCGGATTAGGGCTTGTTCATCAGGGTCTGTTGATCAGGGCTGTTAACTGGCCTTGGCAATCATCCGCTCATTGCGTTGCCATTCGGCGCGGCGGCGATATTCCTGCGGCTTTTTTCCGGCTCTTTTTCAGCCGGAACGAGCCAACCGCCCGGTCAGGATAGCGTAAAATACTGATGCCTCCGATATCGGCAATGATCGATCAGGTGCAGCTTTGCCATGGTTAGGGTTGCGAACTGAAAATCCGGATACGCATCGCCTCAACGACGCGCCCTTATCAGGTTTCATTTTGAAATCATCGATAGCGGCTGCATCTTGTAGTATGGGTGGAGTGAAACGCAGCCCATCAAAAATACCTGCCCTGCACCAGGAAGATGATGGATTACACGTTGCTCCACTCATCCCACCAAAGCTAAAGCTGTCCGGCCAAAGCCGGTGGTTTTAATCCGGGGATGAAAAATCAACCGATCGATAAAGAGAACAAATAACATGAATAACGTAAGGATTTAGCTCATGAACGCTCTCCATCCCGAGCAATACCGCTGGCATTCCGTCCCCAACCGGCCGGCACTGGAAGAGGCGGCGCTGGGCATCATCCTCGATAGCGCGGCCACGTCGATCAGTGAGCGCGGGCGCTTCAATATCGTGCTCGCGGGCGGCGAGACCCCTCGCGGTATTTATGAACGGGTGCGGGAAGCCCCGACCGACTGGTCCGCGTGGCACATCTATTTCGGAGACGAACGCTCCATGCCTCCAACCGAACCCGAGCTCAATTCCTGCATGGCGGCGGAAGCCTGGCTCAGTCACGTGCCCATCCCGGAAGGACAGATACATGTAATCCGGGGTGATATTCGCGCCGACAAGGCGGCAGCCGAATATGCGCAGCTCCTGGCCGGGGTCGACCTGTTCGATCTGACGCTGCTGGGCCTGGGCGAGGATGGCCACACAGCCAGCCTGTTTCCCGGCAATCCACTGGGGACAGCGGTGGATTCACCGGATGTGCTGCCGGTATTCAATTCGCCCAAGCGGCCGCCCCAGCGCATTACCCTGAGCGCAGCCCGCCTGAGCCGTTCACGGCGAGTGGTGTTTCTTGTCAGTGGCGAATCGAAGCGCAAGGCGGTGGCAGCCTGGCGGGCGGGGAACCCTATTCCCGCGCGCGCGATCATGCCGGAAGCCGGTGTCGATGTGCTGGTAGAATCCTCGCTGCTGGAATAGGATAGCCGGGGCTAAGTTCCGGATAGCGATGGAGGCTTCCTCAGGACCTTAGGACTTGGGGCAGCAAGGGGATGGATACGTGTTTTCCGGGGGCTATTTCCAGTTCAGGATATTAATCCTTCTTTGGTGTAAATTTGAATCGACACAGGTTGCCGCCGGTCGCCATGCATTCATCGTGCTCGATCTTGCTGTCGGTAAAGGTTTCCATCAGGCCCCGGTCGAGATGACAAATCTCGGTATCCTTGATCGCCATCCGGTGGAATACACAATTGTCGGCTTCGATCATCGACTCGCCCCCCGGCTGGCTCACATTCCGGGCGTTGTAGCCGAGTTGATCCATTACCTCCGCGAGCTTCTCGACTTTTTCCTTATGCGTGGTCAAATTCGGATATTGCATGCGTATCTGCTGCGCCACGCCAACACCTATGTCGTTCAGGCGCTTGCCCATGTTTTCCGTACCCTCTTCCCGCTGGACGGATGCCACCACCAGTTGCGCCAGCCAGGAATATTGGCGGGGAAAGGATTCCTTGCCCTTCTCGGTGAGCACATAAAGCTGCTGGGGACGCCCCCCGCCGGAAGGCCGCATGTTGCCCGCTTCGACCAGCCCTTCGGCTTCCAGAGAGGTAAGATGCTGGCGTACCGCGTTGCGCGTGATCTCCAGTCCTTTGGAGAGCTCATCCACGCTCAGGCCGGCCTTGTTGCCACGCAACAGCTTGAGCAACTGCTTTTGCCGATCACCCATCTTAAGCATATGATTTTTCCCTTCTCCTTATCGGAATACGAAGCGAATCGGAGTGTCAAAATAATTATAGGTCAATATTCAAACCATTGCCTTACTTATGACACTTTCTCCATAAAATAGTTGACAAAATACGTATTCTTATCTATGGTACGCTCAATCGATAGTGTGATTCAAAGCGATCCATTGATGTCGGTCAGCGATTTTAAAGGAGATGTCCCTATGAAAACAAGGGCATTTTTCGCCACTTTATTCCTCGGTCTATTGGCGTTCCGCGCACGGATGAGGGTGGTGGATGCCTTCCGCCCGGAGATTACCTAAGACTGGATTGCCGGCCCTGGCCGGGTCCCATGCAGCCGCCGAGCCAGAGTAGCAAGGCGTGCGGCTCAACGAAGCGCAGCAGTAGTCCTTGACTTTCCGCCGGGAGGCACCGGAGAGGCAAGGACTTGCGCTAGTGCTGCACTCTTTCCTTTGCCGGCAGCCCAAGACAGCGTTGGCTGCTCCTATTCCAGCCCCCTTCCTGCCGGAAAGTACGGCAAACCCAGGAAAAACTGCATGTCGTGGTTGGGCCAGAGCTCTGCGTTCTCCTCGCGGGCGAGCGACTTGAGCTTGCGAATGCTGGTCAGCGCCAACGCTTCGTTATCCTGCCAGCAATAGCCCGGCGCAATCTCATCCGCTATATTCTCGCCCAGGTCAGCCGCGTCGCCACACAGAATGACAGCGCTGGGCGATGCCATTCCATTCGCCGTTCCACCGCGATCCTTTCCCTTCCCGCTTCTTCGCCCATATCCAGGCTCGACCAGCAGCGACATGTGGCCGGCGGTATGGCCGGGAGTCGCAACCGCATGCACGCCGGGCGTAACGAGATACTCTCCCGTCTTTACCTGCCACTTGTCCGCATGAGCCAGTTCATCGGTGAATACCGTAGGGTCGAGTCCGGTGCGCGCCGCGGCAAGCTCGTCGGCCTGGACATGCACTTCGCAGCCGACGAGGTCGCTCAATCCACCTGCGTGGTCGAAATGCAGGTGACCGATAAACACGAGGTCGATATCGGAGGGCGCCAATCCGAGCCGGGCCAGATAATGGGGAATGCGCTGGTCTTCGCTCATCCTTGGCGGTTCGACCACGGGACGCATCAGGTCGAAATATCTTGCGCGCTGGCGCATGTCGGCCACCTTTCGATAATCGCATCCCACATCATAGAGAATGCGGCCATTGGACGTTTCGATGAGGTAGGCGAGAATCGGCGCATCGATGTATTCGCCGTATCCCCGGTTGCGGGTTGATATAGTCTTTTCGTAGCGGATCGTGCCGGTCAGCAGCGGCCAGATCGTCAGGTGGCGAGACATATTGGATCCCGGATTTTCCCGATGCGTTCTTTCAAGGAAGAAGGAAAGTCATATGAGTGGCTCGGCAGAACCGCTTCCAGTACAGCCGGCTTCGGCAGCCGCTTCCCCGGAAACCAGCGTACCATGGATGCACTGATAACATACCCTCGTCAATCCCGATCAGCCACCACACATGATACGCAAACCACAGGAACAAGAACAATCGATCTGGCTCGACTATCCCGGTCGCGATCTCGTTCGCAGCGACGAACTGACAAATCTGGTGCAAAGCGGCAAGATGCACGGCGTAACGACGGAAGCACTTTGCCCCGGCGGCCAGGACGCGCGCGCGACACCTGACCCCAACCATGGAAACCCGCTTCATGCAATGAGAACAGCCTTCATTGCGGAAGTCCGAATGCTGGCCGATATCCTTTATCCGTCATATATCAGAACCCGAAGACGCGAGGGCTACGTCTCGGTGCCGCTCGATCCCGCCGTTGCCAGTGATACCGAAGCAATACTGGCCGAAGCACGGCGATTATGGAGCGAAATCGCGCGGAAGAACCTCCTGCTGGCCATTCCCGCCACGGATGCTGGCATCCCGGCTATCTCCACGTTGGTCGCCGAGGGCATCAATGTCAACGCAACCATGCTTTTTACTCCGCGGAAATATGAGCAGGCCGCCCTGGGTTACATGGAAGGGCTGGAGAAATTTGCCGCTAGTGATAATTCAAATATCTGCAACGAGAAGGAGCCCGAAGATGGCGAAAGCACAAGTCCTCGCAGCCTTGCACGCATCCCCCATGTTGCCGGTATCGCGAGCTTCCTTCTTTCCCCCATCGATACAGCAATCGATACCATCATCTCTTCACACCTCAACCAGTGCGGCCTCATCAAAACCTATAGCGCACTGGAACGGGAAGCGCTGAGAGGCCTTGTTGGCAAGGCTGCTATTGCCAGCGCCAAAGCGGCCTATGGCCGCTTCCAGGCCATTTTTTCCGGTCCCCGCTGGGAAGCACTCGTCGCCATGGGAGCGCAAAAGCAGCGGTTGCTCTGGGCGGGCACTACCGTCGAAAACCTTGCCTATCGCGAGACCAGGTACCTGGATGCACTGGGCGAACCAAACACCATAATGTCGATCTCCCCCGCCCTGCTGGCAGCGTATACGCAACATGCGGAACAAGGACCATCCAGGAAAAGTGGCTGGCCATCCCGCAGCTCCCGCAGCCCCGATAGTCCGCACGAATATGCCAATAACGCCAGCGTCGTGCTGAGCGAACTCAAAAAGCTGCATATATCGCTGGATGAAATAGCCGAGAGATTGCTGTCCTCGCGATTGAAGCGCCAGGCGGATGCATGCGCGGATACCTCATCTCGCTTCCCCGGTCTCCGCGGTTGATTCCGGAACGCTGGTCTCATGCAGCTTGTTCGAAAGAAAGTGGGCGGAAAGATTCATGGCGAAAGGCACCAGGAGAATCGCTGCCAGCAGAGCAACCAACGCCGCTCCAGGGCCCATCATGATTTTTCCGCGCGACACCAGCCGGAAAATAAAAACCGCCAGCAGGATAAAACCTGTCAGCACCACGGCGCTGATGATCAAGAACTCGCTTTGCATTGTATCCCCGTTAATCCGGATATATTAACGCAACGCTTTGCTATCCTGAAGCGGGGTTGTGCTGGTAGGGTACAAACAGTACAAACTTATAGGTAGCAAAGATGCTCGCCGGATCGATGAAGGAATGGAAACGAGTGAAACCGGAAAGAAAGGAGCGTATTTGTTTGTCAGAAAGCTGATGAAGCGGGACTCCCGGCCTTATTCGATTGACCCGGATAGCCCAAACCATTAGTATATGCACCTCTTCGCATCTCTCCCATTCCCCGATAGCTCAGTCGGTAGAGCGACGGACTGTTAATCCGCAGGTCCCAGGTTCGAGCCCTGGTCGGGGAGCCAGTATCTATGCGGGTTTCGGAGGTTTTTGAAACTTCGATTTTTTCCGCAATTCCTGATTTTTTCCGCAATTCGTCCGCTGGTCATGGACAACCGGTTGCTATGTGACATAAAAAAGGAGATTACACTGCCATATGCTCGCCGCCCTGACCGTTGTCCTATTCGTCGCCTTCCTGGCATTCGTCGGTACCGCCCCGCAAGAAGCGATCCAGCTATTCCTCTTCCTCACCTGGTCAGCGATGGGCTTGACGGTCCTCTGGACGCTAGTGAGCGGCTTGTGGTCGCTGCTGTAGTTCCTTCACATTTTTATTGAATCCGGCCATCAGGTTCGTGATCTTGTCCTCCACCGCTTTGACATCGGCCCGGGGGGCATCCTTGGCGATGAGATCCGACTTGATCTTGCGTTGCTTCGATACGATCCGCTCCACCAGATTGGCGCGCGCCACCAATTGATACTCTGGATGCTCCGCCTTGAACTCATCCAGCGGCAACCCATCTTTCCTTCTTCCCTTCAACTCAGCCTCGATCTCGTTGATGCTCTTCAGGTTGGAGTAGAAGGCATTCCCCTGACTGGAC